>Ga0265595_1000009_pt1 | contig 244048 bp, 219 predicted proteins | sample saktaG_15_FD_190148 | JGI IMG/M metagenome (GOLD analysis project Ga0265595, IMG submission 190148) | Saline water microbial communities from Sakinaw Lake, British Columbia, Canada - sak_2013_06_06_50m | ecosystem: Environmental > Aquatic > Non-marine Saline and Alkaline > Saline ... | reverse complement strand
AAGCGAGGGCGGATTTTCGGAAAACAGCCAGCTAAAACCGGTGGTCAAGGCAAAAACCCGGTTGTTGGGACCAAAAGTCGTGTACTTAAATCTGCTGCCATGTCAGTTTTTACACAATCTGATGTAGCGCTTTACATTATCAACTCGTAAGGGAGTTCTGGGGAAAGAAACCAGGTTTTACCATTGTATGCCAGTCTATATCCGGGCCCCTACTTGCTTTGGTTCTGGGGAGGCTTATGAAAAAAGCCGTGGTGAGTTTCGCCGGAAATGGATATCCGTCTCCAAGTCCTAATCTCCTTGTTCAGAAAGCCTATGACTCCGGTGAGATAGAATTCGAGAATTGGACGATGCGTACCGTCTCCCAAAGGCTTCTGGCAGGGGCAATGGGATGGGGTTTCATCCCTACCAAGTCGCTCTTGGGGAGTTCCATGGAAGCGGAAAACAAGGAATCATTTATAGTCATGGAGGACCCCTTCAATCAGAGCGAGAAAATAGGGTTGATGAGAGCTTTGAGACCGGATATAACCTTGATTCATGGCGTTGCTGCTGACCGTTGTGGCAACACCATAATGACCTATCCCTTGGGTATTGATGCTTTTGGGGCGTGGGGTGCAAAAAATGGAGTGATAGTTAGCGTGGAGAAGATAGTCTCTACAGAGTATATCCGCAGGTGTTCACATCTCGTCCGAATTCCATCCTATATGGTTCGGGCGGTTTGCGAGGTACCTTATGGAGCCCATCCGGCTGGGGTGACACACCATGGGTTACCTGAATTTGAGGCCTATTGTGATGACTACGATTTTATGGCTCAGGTAACAGAAGCCGCTAAGGATGAAAAAAAGTTCTCAAGGTGGGTGGAAGATTGGGTTCTAAGCTGTGAAGACCATAACGACTACCTTTCGAAGCTTGGTAAAGACAGGCTCCTTTATCTAAAAGGGAAGGCTGACCCTAATGCTTGGGTAGCTGAAACGATGTCTGAGATTCGGAGGGTTGATTTCAAGAAGCAGCCAAATTCCCTGGAGAGAATGGTGGTAGCTGGTAGCAGGATTATAGCTGAGAAGTGTATCTCGGAAGGATATAAGACGATACTGGCTGGTATAGGGCTCCCAAACTTGTCGGCCTGGCTTGCTGTTTATGCGCTTAAGGAGAGGGGGTATATGGTGGATTTAATGGCTGAGATAGGTGTGTATGGTTTCTTGCCGAGGCCATCGGAGCCGTTTGTGTTTAGTTACCTCAATTTGCCCACATGCAAGATTCTGACCAACATAGATACAACTCTGGGTCTTTTTGTTGGTGGTTCAGAGAATCGATGTATGGGGGTTTTAGGAGCAGCTCAAGCGGACAAATTCGGCAATGTAAACTCGACAAAGATTCCGGGCCAGGCCTACCTTGTGGGTTCTGGGGGCGCCAACGACGTAGCCAGCACCAATAAGGATACCGTAGTGGTGGTTAACTCGGGCAAGCAGCGGTTAGTAGAGGAAGTACCATACATTACTTTTCCTGGAAAAAACGTAAGGACATTGGTCACGGATGTCGGCATTTTTGAAAAGATCGGGGGCAGGGAAACTTTTACCCTCACAGCCTACATTCCTTCTGAGACGGGCCATGGGGAAGAAGAAGCTATAGCTGCGATAAAGGAGAGGGTGGGATGGAAACTCGAATTTGCCCTGGACTTAAAAGAAGTCCAGCCGCCGACCAAGGAAGAAATAACCATGCTGAGGCTCTTTGACCCCAAAGGATATTTCATTAAGAAATAGATTGATGTTCCAAGACGTGGTATGCGCTCCAAACTATTTATGTTGTTATGTTGCGCAAAAGGGAGCTTCATGGCCTTTTTATATACTCAGATATGGCTTGTTTAGGAAGATTTTTGGTCATTCCCAATATTCAGGGACATAAAAAGACACCAGTAGCAGCACTGATGTCTTTTGGTTTACGGCTCTTAGGTTTAGGAGGTGCTACTAAGGAGAGGCTGTAAGGTCTGATTAGATATTTGTTTTTGGTCTTTCGCTCTCTTCATAAAGACACCACTAACAACGAGGTTGGGGTTCTTGCCTCCAAAGTCCCAACCTTGTTTCTGAAGTTCTTTAGAAACCTGTTTACGATTCCAACTCGGATTCTCAGCCAAGATACTCTCTACCTTATCCATAAGTTTTGTCTTATGTTGTTCTTTAAGACCTAGCTGCGCTATTGCACGTGCATCGAGAATTTTTCCATTTGTGCCCCTAAGACGTTTCCATTCAGGGGAATCTGTAGGAATGAAGTATATTCCCTTATCTAATTTCTGAAATGGTGACTTCCCCAATGCGGTATATACAGCACCATCAGCAGAATTCCGGTCGGAGAAATACCCTATTTCTGTTAGTGCCCTTGATGTCTCTTTTCCTATAATTAAACCATCTGAGTTAGCAAAGTGGATAATTAGTGTTTCACGTAGGTTGTTACCTTGTAAAGGAGAGCGTCTTGAAGGTTGTTCTGTTCGTTCCTCATATGCCCGTGTCGTTTGAGAAATTAGTTCTTCCTCAACTCTGATATGTTCTAGTTCACGTTCGATAAGTTCTAATTCAGTGGAGATAGACTCAACACGCTCATTTAGCTTTTTCGCCTCTGCTTCGTAGTGCAATCGAGAGTCCCGAATAGCTTTACGCCATCTATCTACATCTACATATTCAATTTGTTCTGTCTTATGTTCGTTCATTTCAGTTCAAAATTGTTTAAGAATCCTTTAAGAGACAACCCTTGCATCTAGGCTTTATATGGTGTTAATCTATACACATAAGGATGAGGGGAGCCCAACACTTGGGTTCCGATAGTCCTCCAAAACTAGCGGATTACCTGTTGAGCGGAGTGAGCCCCTCATCCCTATTATTATCTCAAAACTCTCTATGTTTGTCAATAGGGCGTTAACATCATTTTTTAAGCTGATAGAGAATCATTTTGGCATAGCACTGGTGAAACGAGAAACAGTTTGCCCTATAATCATCTTATTTTTCTAATTCTTTTGACCACCTAGCCTTGGCAGCTTTCTCAGCTATTTCTTTACGCTGTTTAGGCGTTAGCTTCTCAGCTCTAGCCTTACCACCTTTCAACCCTCCTAACCTACCCAGAGCTACAGCAGCAGGGTTCTTTTCCGATGGCTCTACAGGTTCAGTAGTAGCTTGCTCAGCTATGAAAGCCGCTAGCTGATTGATGTCTTTGGGTGTCTTTTTCTTGCTTGAACGCTTAGGCATATCTTAAGTATGCCATATTTGATGAGTTTTGTCTAGCGTAGTAATTGACAAGGTTCAATAGGGTGCTACAATTGATTGTAGGAGGTAAATCATGGTTGCACCAACAATTACATTACCTAGTAGTATGCTTCTTTTCAGTATAGGGGTAGCTCTGCTAGTCTCAATGATATCACTGCACTACAAAGCAAAATCATTGGCACTAGAACGGGCTGGACAGAAAAAGGCACTCGCCAAAGAAATTGAGCGTAATATATACCGCATATTCGCCGTTGCTGTATTTGCCCTTATATGTGGAGTAATACTTATGCAGTGGTATTTAACTAGTTTACTACGTACCCCCACGGGATAATCACACAATAAAATAGTAACTATCACGTTCTAACCTTATGTCCAAATTGGCCCACTACCATGGCTTGACATAGCGCTTGATGGGGCATATTATAGGTAATATCGAAAAGGTGTTTAATGAAATATTAAGCCGGAGGTGGTGAGATGACAGATGAAAAAAGGTCATCGCAGTCTTATTCGCCAGAGGAACTGCTCTCTTTTGACCGTTTAAAACGGGCGGTGATAAGCAGGGTCCTTGATAAGGCAGAGTCTACGATGGGAGAGGAGTTTCCGTTGAGTTCTGAGAGAGTGGCTGGGTTGATTAAGGATGAGTGGCAGCGGGCTAAAGAAGCGGTACGGTCTTCTCCAGCAGCTCGGGAAGCTTTTCGGAAATACTTGGAGGGCACTGTCAGTAGCCAGATAGAGGGCTTAATAAAGGCTGATAAAGAGGAACTGGGAGCAATGGGGGTAGCTGAGAAAAGTTTGTAAAGGGGGGGACGGCAGATAGTTGATTTAGTCTGGGGGAGGAGATTTTAAAAAGCTCTCTCTCCTCTTTTGTTTTTTGTTGTAAAAGGCAGCGTCCTTGGTGAGAGAAGGTTTAGAATTATGGAACAGGGGCAATTTGAAAAGCGTTTAGAAATGTTGGACCAGAGGCTGGACAATATTGATTCTGTGGTTACGGCTCTGGTGGAGCGGATAATGAAGCAGCCGGTCACTATCGAGGTTGCCTGCCCTAAGTGTGGCAATGTTGTGCAAATTATGCTAACAAGTAGTGTAAAGTCGAGCAGCAAGGGATAAAGCACTTTTGAATTGAGCTGGAAGGTCTAGTACTTTGTTCAGGAGTCAGTAGCTTGATTATCTGTAAAAGCGCTGATAAAATGCAGCGATAAAGGGCGGTTAGCTCAGTTGGTTAGAGCGCTGCGTTGACATCGCAGAGGTCAGTGGTTCAAGTCCACTACTGCCCACCATAGTGTACAATAGACAGAACTGGCACCTCCTCTTTTTAAATCTAATATGCGCTGTTGTATAATTCTCACACGATATTTAATACTACTCCCTGTTAAGATAGACGTGGCACTAAGTTGGCTTATCTTTATGATATGTTCGCTGGGAGGTAATAATGGAGACATTCAAAGTAGTAGCGGTTATTGACGGAAACACCTTTGAGGTATCTCCCAGGTGGGAATTCGGAGATGAAACAGGAGACCTCGTGCAAGCGAAAGGCTACACTGCTCCGAAGAGTGGGAAAGGAGCGATGGCTGTCGAACAAAAGCTCTCCGGACTTATCCATAACAAGAAGGTTGAATTGGGGTCGCCGGACGGTGTACAAGACAATAAGTTGGTCTGTGAAGTGCACTATCGGGGCGTTAATCTCGCAGAGTACTTTTCAGCGTATCAAGAGCAAGCGAGTGAAGAGGTGGAAACGGAGCAAGAGGAATTAACCGAGATATCTGGGGATGAAGAGCTTAATATAGAGGAAATGGAGCAAGACGAAAGTAGCGAGAGGTAGATGGGATATTTGGACTGTATCGAGAGAATTTGATTTGCTAAAGGGGGAGAAGGATGATGAGAGAGAATGAATTTCAAAATTTGCTTATATCGATAACGGATAATACTTCGACGAACAACCGCATAGTTGTCAGAGAACCACTTACATATCATCGCAGAGGTCGGTGGTTCAAGTCCACTACTGCCCGCCATAGCATATAAGAGGGAGACCTCTATCACTCCTTCACTTATTTCTTTAGGCGTGGTCTGACGTTCTTCCTCCAGATTGGCTGCTCGGTTCCCATTGAGGCATAACATAAGCTGCTATCATCAAGCGACTGCTCAATCATTGAAGCGCAATGCTGAAAGATATGATAGATGGGAGGGCAGACTTCCTCATTAGGGCGGGCAAGGTAAGTTAGATTTAGTTTTGTTTTGGTTGCCGGATGTACTGTTTGGCAAATTGCTGAATGAATTCTGAGGTTGGGAAGGTGAATCTAGTCGTTATGGAATCGTGTGCCATACCTGTAGAGATTAAATAGTGCCTTGATTGATGCATCAAGTGAGGAAAACACAGGGAATCGGTTGTATTCGAAAGCCTTCTTAACCATCAGGCAATACCTTCTATCATCCTCTTTTTCTGAGTAAGCATCGAGAGGGATGCAGAGCATTACAGGTTTTCCGATTCTGTCTCGAGTATATTCACAGCCATCGACTAAAATGCGGATAAGCTCCTTCAGATGATATTCAACTGTATCACCCCACACTTGTGCCATATATCTTATCTCATCAAGGTGTACTATCAGCGCATGTATATCCTTATCGAGGGCTATGAGCTTGATAACATCAGAGATAGTTCCGGATGCTCCATATTTATCATAAAATATAGGCCAAGCATCTAGTGGATTTCCAATGCTTGTTCCTGCTGTTGGTACTATCTTTCTTAATTCTCTTATTGTCTCTTCACCAAATTGAGGAACTTCCAGCCCTGCTTTTACGCACGAATCGGTTTCAGTCACGCTAAAACCACCGGAGCTGGTAATGATGGAGACTCCCTTTCCTTGAGGGGGTGGTGAGCAAGTGAATGCTAAAATAGTGTCTGCTAATTCATCGAAGTTTTCTACTTGGACCACACCGGTTTGCTTAAAAAGGGAGCTCCAGATTTCTGGTGAGCCGGCTAAAGACGCAGTATGAGAAGATGCTGCTCTGCTGCCTTGTTTTGTTATTCCCCCTTTTAGCGCTACTACCGGTTTTTTTCTTGTAGCTTTGGCCAATGCTGATTTGAGACGCCTCCCGTTCCTCGTGCCTTCTATGTATAATGCTACAATCTTTGTTTCGGGGTCATCTGATAAGTATTCCAAGAAGTCAGGGCAATCCAGGTCTATAGCATTTCCATAACTGATTACCTTGCTAAAACTGATGTTTTTTATTTTTCCATCGGTCGCAAATAATTGTGCGAAAGTTCCGCTTTGCGAAATAACTCCAACTGGTCCTTCCTCAGGCGAGGAATTCTTGTTGAAGGATAGTCCAGATTTGGGGCAGTAGATACCCATGCAGTTGGGACCAATTAGTTTGATTTTACCCTCCGCCACCTCTTTCACCTCGTTTTCCAATCTTATCCTTTCGTCTAGTCCGGTCTCGCTGAAACCTGCGGAAAAAATATGAGCTGCTTTTACTCCTTTCTCTATACACTCGCCTAACACCTTCGGAACTAGCGATGCGGGCACTGCTACGATAGCGTAGTCAATTTCGTCTTTTATATCCAGGATACTGGCATGGCACTTCTTATCAAGAATCTCTTTATACTTTGGATTAACTAAGAACAGGTTTTTCCTTATCTTCGTGCTCATCAAAGCTGCTGTAAAGTCGTCGCCTTGAGATGCTCCTATTACTGCAACAGACCCTGGATTAAAAATACAGTCGAATTCCTCTAGCCTTTCTGCTTTCATGGCAGTCCTCCTGTTTCTATGGGTCTCAAATTAGAGAGTGATGAAATTGCAAGATGGTCCAATCTGACGGTAAGACGTTATAGTATAGACTTAAATTTGAGTTCATTCAACTTAAGGGGTTGAATACTCGGCTTGACTATCTATTGGGAGCACTGATAGAATGCAGTAGCGAAGGGCGGTTAGCTTGGTGGTTAGCGCTGCAGCGACCACGCAGGGCTGGCTGGTTTGGAGTCTAATACTTGATATTAACCGACTATAAAACAAATTTAGCAAAAAGCATTTGTGCGTCGTTTTGTTAGCTGTTGTTAGTTCTGAGTAGAGTTAATCCGGGGGTGGCCTCTCGCTTATAATAGCGTGGGGTTTTTGTTTAGTCTGGTGTAGGAGTTTGAAGATGGCTGCAGAGGGAAAAGAGGCGAGATTGGAAAGGATGAGGCATTCGGCTGCTCATGTGATGGCTGAGGCTGTCCAGTCCCTTTTCCCTGAGGCTAAGTTTGGTATTGGCCCAGCTATTGAGGATGGTTTTTATTACGATTTCGAGCTGCCCCGGACTCTGGTAGTTGAAGATTTGCCGGTGATTGAAGCCAGGATGAAAGAAATAATTGCTTCTGATGTGCCTTTTGCTAAGGAAGAGATGGGTAAAGCGAAGGCTCTGGAGTTCTTTTCCACTCAGCCTTATAAGTTAGAGCTTATCAGGGAACTTCCTGATGAGACGGTAACTATTTACCGACAAGGCTCTTTTGTCGACTTATGCCGTGGCCCTCACGTGAATGCCACGGGCGATATCAAGGCTTTTAAACTTACTAGTGTTGCTGGAGCTTACTGGCGGGGTGATGAAAAGCGTCCTATGCTGCAAAGGATTTATGGTGTTGCTTTTGAGACTGAGACTGAGCTTGAGGACTACCTAGCTCGGTTGGCTGAAGCAGGCAAGCGAGACCACAGGAAGTTGGGTAAGGAGCTTGACCTCTTTAGCCTTCATGAGGAGGCTGGCCCCGGGTTGGTCCATTGGCATCCTAAGGGCGCTTTAGTACGCCAAATTATCGAGGACTTTTGGAAGGAAGAGCATAGGAAGCGAGGTTACGACATTGTTTACACTCCACATATTGCCAAGGTAGATTTGTGGAAGACCAGTGGACATTGGGACTTTTACCGGGAAAATTTATATTCGCCAATGGATATCGAGGGGCAGGAATATATTATTAAACCAATGAACTGTCTGGGGCACATCCTGATTTACAAGACTCAGTTGCGCAGCTATCGCAGTTTACCGCTGCGTTACGCTGAGCTAGGTACAGTGTATCGATATGAGCGGTCGGGAGTATTGCATGGCCTGGCACGGGTACGTGGTTTCACTCAAGATGACGCCCATATTTTCTGCCGTCCTGACCAGCTTGAGGCTGAGGTAACAGAGGTGGTGCAGTTAGCTCGTTTTATGATGCACACGTTTGGTTTTGGTAATTATGAGTTACTTCTATCTACCAGGCCTGAGAAATATGCTGGGACTATCCAGGTCTGGGAAGAAGCTACGGAGTGCTTAAGGAAAGTTCTGGAAGGCCTTAAGCTTGATTACACGATAGATCCAGGCGAGGGGGTCTTCTACGGACCTAAAATTGATATCAAGCTTAGAGACGCTTTGGGGCGATTATGGCAAGGCCCAACTATTCAGGTTGATTTTAACTTGCCGCAACGTTTTGGTGTTAATTACATTGGCGACGATGGCTCGGAACATCAGGTGATAATGGTACATCGCACGGTATTAGGGAGTATGGAGCGGTTTATGGCCTGTCTTATTGAACACTATGCTGGTGCTTTTCCTGTATGGCTATCTCCGGTTCAAGTAGTGATAATTTCTATAGCTGACCGCCATCTGGATTATGCGCATCAATTGGCAATCGAGCTTAGGAATAATGGCATTCGTGTTCAGGTTGATGAGCGCTCGGAGAGAATGAACTTGAAGATCAGAGAGGCTCAGTTGGGGAAGGTTCCTTACATGCTTGTTATTGGTGATAAGGAGCTAGCTGCTTCTACAGTTTCCCCTCGGTTGAGAAACGGGGAGGACTTGGGCTCGCTGTCGCTTTCTGAGTTTGTGGATAGGATAAAACCAATTATTGAGGCTAAAATCTCGGACAAGCTTTGATTTCATCTCGTGAATATGATATATTTTGCCTAGTGATTCGGTAATGACAAGGGAGGTGAGGAGAGACATAGTCAAGAAGTTACGTACTAACCGGCAAATTCGAGCTAGGGAAATTCGGCTTATAGGTGGAGGGGGAGAGCAATTGGGAGTGATGCCGATTGAGAAAGCGCTGCAGCTTGCCAATGAGCAAAATCTTGATTTAGTGGAGGTATCGTCTACCTCAGTTCCCCCCGTGTGCCGGCTTCTTGATTATGGAAAGTATAAATACGAACAGACCAAAAAGGAACGAAAAGCGCGAAGGAGCCAGAGGGCTAGCTTGCTTAAGGAAGTTCGTATCAGGCCGAGGGTTAAGGAACATGACCTCGAAACTAAGATTAGGGCAGCTAGGAAGCTATTAGAGGGTGGTGATAAGGTAAGAGTTTTTGTAGTTTTTCGGGGACGTGAGATTACTCACCCGGAGTTAGGTTTGAATGCATTACAAAAAGTCACAGACGACCTGAGGGATATAGGTGTTTTAGATGGTTCACCATCGTTGGATGGACGTATCATGAGCCTGGTATTTTCCCCGGTTTCTGTTAGGCAAACCAAGGAAGCAGATGTCAAGGAGAAAGATTTAGATGCCGAAGCTTAAGACTCACAAGGGAGCCAAGAGCCGCTTCCATATAACTGGCAGCGGCAAGATTATGCGTGTTAAGGGTGGCAAAAGCCACCTGAGGCGTAAGAAGCCAGCTAGGACTAAGCGTCTTTATGATGAGACAATTCCTGTTCACCCTTCGGATAAGGCGAGGGTGAAGAGGCTGTTGCCTTACGGCTTGAAGTAAATTAGGAGGGAATAGTTGCCGCGAGTTAAAGGTGGAGTAGTTACTCATCGACGACATAAAAAAATACTTGAATTAACCAAGGGACATAAGGGGAGTAGGCATGCTTTATATCGGCAGGCTCATGAGTCTATGTTGCATGCCTTGCATTATGCCTATTGCCACCGCCGGGAACGTAAGGGTGATATGAGGCGGTTGTGGATTACTCGCATTAATGCTGCTGCCCGTGCTGGTGGAATTTCTTATAGCCAACTTATCGATGGCTTAAGAAAAGCCAATGTGGAAATCAACCGCAAAGAATTGGCAGAGATGGCGGTAAATGACCCCACCAGTTTTTCCAAAATATTGACATTAGCCTCAGACAAAGTTAAAAGCTAATCCCTCGCATAGTAGGAATGGTGCTGAATCAACTTGAAGAGCTTGCCTCTAAGGCTTTTGATGAGTTAGGCAAAGTCACAAATCTTGAGGAACTTGAAGCCTGGCGGATTCGCTATTTGGGTAAGAAAAGTGACTTAATACAGACTTTGCGTTCGCTGGCAACTTTGTCGCTGAAGGAGAGACGTGTGGTTGGGGCTCGAGCCAATGAGGTCAAGAAAGCGCTCGAGACCAGTTTGGCAGAAAAAAAGAAGGGTTTAGAGCAAGGTTTAGCCCTTTCTTTACAGCGTGAAAGCCTCGATGTTACTTTGCCAGGGGAGAGCGTTCTTCTGGGTCACCTGCATCTGACAACTCAGACACTCGATGAGATTTGTAGTATTTTTGGTGGCATGGGTTTTCAGGTTGTTGAGGGGCCAGAGGTGGAGTGGGAGTATTACAATTTTGAAGCTCTTAACATGCCGGCAGACCACCCAGCCCGGGACATGTTCGCTACCTTATGGATGGACTCTGATACCAAGACTGGTGATAGACCAATGCTTTTGCGTACGCATACCTCTCCAGTTCAGATAAGAGTTATGGAAAAATCACGTCCGCCGATAAGGGTAATAGCACCTGGGCGAGTCTACAGATATGAAGCTACTGATGCCACGCACGAATGGATGTTTTATCAAGTAGAAGGGCTGGCGGTAGATAAAAATATCACCTTAGCGGATTTAAAGGGCACTCTATTTGAATTTACTCGCTGCCTTTTTGGTGAGGAGAGAAAGGTTCGCTTTCGGTGCGATTACTTTCCCTTCGTGGAGCCTGGCGTCGAGGTAGCTATTGATTGTTTAGCCTGTGGAGGAACTGGTTGCCGACTATGTGGCAATAGTGGCTGGATTGAAATCTTAGGTGCCGGGATGGTTCATCCTGAAGTCCTCCGACGTGTTGATATCGACCCTGAAGTCTATTCTGGTTTTGCCTTTGGCATGGGTGTGGAGCGTATTCCGATGCTTCGTTATGGTATAGATGATATTCGTCTCTTCTATGGCAACGACCTCAGGTTTTTAAAGCAATTCTAGAGCCGTAGTTTTCGGCTGTGGATATAGCTTGTTATTTTAAGTGTGACTGCGGAACATTATGTGGCTGGTTATGGGTGTTCTGGTGGCCTGGTTTGGTTGCGAAACTCGGGAGCAGACTATGGGAAATTATCAGAGTTTAGTGCTACATTATAGCATTCTCTTTTGAAGGGATGAAGGATGAAAGTTTCACTTAGATGGCTCAGCGACTATGTTGATATTACAGTGCTGCCTGAAAAGCTGGCTGAAAAATTGACTATGGCTGGCGTGGAGGTCAATGAAGTACAGGTTATCGGCGAGAACTGGAAGGATATAGTGGTTGGCAAAATAGTCGGTGTTGGTGCTCATCCTAATGCTGATCGATTAAGGCTGGCAACGGTTGATTTAGGGAAGCAAGAGATTACTGTAGTTTGTGGTGCACCTAATCTTGTGGTTGGTGACAAGGTGGCTTTTGCCCATGTGGGGGCTCAGCTTATAGATGGTCATACTGGAGAGGTTGTTCGGTTAAAGCCAGTCAAGATTCGCGGTGTTGTTTCTGAAGGTATGGTCTGCTCTGAGAAGGAGTTAGGAATTTCTGATAGGCATGAAGGGATTATGGTTTTACCTCCAGAAGCGCCTGTTGGCACTCCTTTATCTGGATACCTTGGTGATGCGATTTTTGACCTGGATGTAACGCCTAATCGTCCTGATTGCTTATCGGTGATCGGCATTGCCAGGGAGGCAGCAGCTCTTACCGGAGAGAAATTTAATATTCCTGAAGTTTGTTATAACGAGGTAGAAAATGCGATAGATTTCTTTGCCTCTGTAGAGATTGTTGCTCCAGACCTATGCCCCAGATACTGTGCTAGCTTGCTTACCGGGGTTAAGATAGCTTCATCGCCTCAATGGTTGCAGCAGCGTTTGTTAGCTTGCGGCATGCGGCCTATTAATAATATTGTCGATGTTACTAACTATGTGATGTTGGAATACGGGCAGCCACTTCATGCCTTTGATTACAGTGGAATCCGCGGAAAGCAGATTGTAGTACGTCGGGCAGAAGAAGGCGAGACTATAACTACTTTGGATGGGATTGAGCGGATTCTTGACCAGGACATATTGGTCATTGCTGACAAGGAACGAGCGATTGCCGTTGCCGGTATTATGGGGGGGATGGATGCGGAGGTTACGGATAATACTACCACTGTTCTGATAGAATCGGCGAACTTCAATCAAGCGGCTATTCATCGAGGGAGCATTGCCCTTCGGTTGAGCAGCGAAGCCTCGCTGCGTTTTGAGAAGGGGCTTAGTCGAGACTTACCACTGGTGGCGTTAAAACGGGCTACTCAATTGATAGGGGAATTAGCTGGTGGCAAGGTGGCTAAGGGGGTGATTGATGCTTACCCGGGCAAGTGGCAGAGAGAACCTATACTGTTGTCTACTGCTCAGGTTGAACGGCTACTTGGTGTGGAGGTAGGGCTTAGTGAGATAGTAAAGGCGTTAGAGCTTTTGGGTTTCAGTTGCGAACAAACCGAGGCATCGTTAGAGATTCGAGTCAACATTCCTTGGTGGCGTACTGATATTAGCTGCAGCGCTGACTTAGTGGAAGAGGTGGCTCGTATTATTGGTTATGATAGCATTCCGACTACTATGTTAAGTGCCCCTTTGCCAATGCATGAGCCAATACCAATGCTATCACTTAGGCAAAAACTGCGGAATGTCTTAGTTGGCTGTGGTTTCCAGGAAGTACTTACCTATTCCTTGACTAGCCTGGAGATGATGAGCAAGCTTTCACCTGAACTTCGCCTGATAGGCCCAGCGCCGATAAGAGTAGCTCATCCCATGAGCAGAGAGCAGGAATACCTTCGTACTAGCTTGCGAGCTGGGCTCCTGTCAGTTTTAGCTCGCAATGAAAGATATCAGGAAAACAGCATCAGGCTTTTCGAGATCGGGAAGGTATTCTTACCTCGGAAGGGAGAGTTACCTTTGGAGAGAGAGATGCTTTGTGCCGTGTTGAGCGGTCTACAGCGTGGCTTATTCTGGCGGGGTAAAGCAGAGCCTGTTGATTTCTTTGTTGCTAAAGGAGTGGTAGAGACTCTTTTATCACAGCTGGAATTGGTGGCGAGCCTTGAACTAACTAAAGATGAAACCTTATGCCTTGGGAGAAGTGCTAGTATAATCGTTGGTAATGACAGGGTGGGTGTTATCGGTGAATTACATCCCAAGGTATCGGAAGCCTTTGAGCTTTCTGAGACTGCTTATCTTATTGAAATTGACTTAGATAAGCTATCCTCTCTTATAGCTAGCACTAAGGAGTATCAACCAATTTCCCGGTATCCAAGCACGTCTAGAGATATTGCGCTGTTGGTAAGTGAACAGATAACCTATCAACAGATTTATGCCATTATTCAAGATTTTCCCTTGGTGACTCAGGTGACTCTTTTTGACCTTTATGTTGGTGAGCAGGTGCCGGCGGGCAAGAAATCCTTTGCTTTCAAGATTGTCTATCAATCTCCCACACATACTTTGACTGACGAAGAAGTTGATAGAGTTCAGCAGCAAATTCTTGATAAATTGTCGCAGGAGGTAGGGGCTGCTTTGCGGGCTTAACTTGCCCTATGGACTTTTGGAAAACTATTAAGGGATAAACTGGATGGAGTTAACATAGGCGTGGCAAAGCAGCATTTTCTGGATTCATTCTTCAATCCCGAGAGTGTAGCTATAGTTGGGGCTTCTCGTAATCCATTAAATTTTAATTTCTACCTAGTTGGTAATCTGGTTAAGTTGGGGTTCTCAGGGCGGATATACCCGGTGAATCCCAATGCCGATGAGATCCTGGGGATGAAAGCCTACGCTAGCGTGAAGGATATCGAGGACGGTATAGATTTAGTTGTTTCCGCTGTTCCGGCTCGCATGACCCTGGACATTATGAAAGAATGTGTTGACAAGAAAGTCAAGTGTGTTGTGCTTGTATCTGGTGGTTTCTCGGAGGGGGGAGCGCAGGGAGATAAAATGCAGGAAGAGATTGCCTCTCTGTTGAAGAGAAATGGAATCAGGGCGATTGGGCCAAATGCCCTTAGCCCAATCAATAGCTTAAATAATCTTGCTATCAGCTTTTTCCCGCTAGAAAAGCTGATGGGCGGTGGTGTATCTTTTATCTTTCAATCAGGTTTGTATGAGCCCAGGCTTAAGTGGCTTTTTTCGGATTATCACCTTGGTATAAGCAAGCTCATTGATTTGGGTAACAAGATGGATATAAACGAGGTTGATGCTTTAGAGTACCTGGCCAATGACCCGGATACGAAAGTTATATCTATTCACCTGGAGAGTGTGAAAGGTAATGGTAGAAGATTTGTACAGCTACTTGAAAATACCTCAAAGAAAAAACCTATTGTGGTTCTTAAGTCTGGGCGAACTGCAGCCGGGGCTAAGGCAGCCGCTTCGCATACTGGCTCCATAGCGAGAGGGAGCGACGCTGTATTTGATGCCATGTTAAAGCAGTCGGGGGTGATTCGGGCACAAACAATAGAAGATTTCCTTGACTTTGCTAAGGCCTTTGAATTTTTGACTCTGCCAATAGGCAATAGAATTGCTATTGCTTCTATGTCGGGAGGAGAGGGTGTATTAGCTATAGATATGTGTCAGCGAGAAGGTTTCACAATGGCGAAGGCGGAATCTACAACTTTCGATAGATTGAAGGCTGTCTTGCCTCCATGGGAGACACCATTGAACCCATTTGACCTTGGAGTTTGTGTTCAGTTCCACCCATTTCTGGATGTTTATAAACTTTTTTTGGAATCTATGGTAGATGATAAGAATGTGGATAGTGTGGTGGTTGGATTGCCGCCGATTGGTATTTTGTTTGAGTCAGAAGGAGCTCACAATCCTTTTTTGTTGGGAAAAGAAAAAGGGAAACCCGTTGCTCTTTGGACTCACGCAGTAGATGAGTCACTGAGGTCACTGGTTGAAAAGTTGGAATGGGAGGGCGTACCTGTGTACCCTTCGGCGGAAAGAGCTATAAAGGCACTGTCTGTTGTCTATAAGTATAAACTTATGCAAGAAGGAGCTTCTTAGAGGCGGTTGGCTATCCTTTTCTTTGGCTTACTGACCTAGGTGAGTGGTTTCTTGTTTGTCAGTTGACAAGACAGGGGAGATCAGGTAATCTGAATTAAACATGGCAATAAGGGGTAGGAAGCTTTATTTATATCTGGCTCTGGCCTGTTTTGTTGGCATTCTAGCCATATTTCTTGTTGATGGCTATTTGGGTGTTTACGATACATTGTATATAACAGTTCAAGAGCGCGAGCGAGAGGTAGAGCCTGATTACTGGCAACGATCTCAGGTTGATGAACGTGTTTATTATAGCATAGGGGCTGAATGGGGAGAGCTTGTCTCTTTCAGGTATGAGATTGATAGCCATCGTTTTTCGACTTACTCAACCAATGTAAAAGCCTCGGTCTGGAAAAGCGGCGAAAAGATAATTGAACTATTGAATGAGGATATTTCGATAGCTGCTTTTGATAAAGTAACTGTGGACTGGGTATTGCGGGCCGAGGAGTTAGAGGAGATGGGTTATGGGATTGGTGAGTATACTATAAAAATCAGGCGGGGGGAGGTGGAGCGGGAGATAGTTCTGAACTATCGCTATCCTGCGGAACCAGTGTACCCTGAGAAGATGCCGCCACCACCGCCTGGGTGATGAGGTTTTAGACAGGTGAGAATTTATATTTTATATGGATTCGGCATATTATTATGCGTTTCGGGAGTTGGCTACTTGGCGGCGGAATATGTTAAATATCTCTCCGAGCCAGGCAAACTGGGTTGTCTCCTTCTGGCTACAGCTATGTTTGCTTTACTGGGGAAATATTTTGAGAATGTGAGTTGGTGATTTAGATGATAGCCGTAGGTATAATTGCTTCGCTGGCTTTTATTGGCTGGCTAATTTGGCGAGCAGCTAGAAAGAAATCAATTAAAGCTTCTATGGTGATGTATGGTCTTTCCTGCATTACTGGTGTTTTTAGCTTTGCTTTTTTCCTGAGTATGGATTTGCCCAAGATGGGGAAGATATTAGTGTGTATTATCCTGGGTGCTGCTTTAATATTCGTGGCAGCCTGGTTTCAACGGCGTGCTAAACCAGGTCAGCCTTAGCCTCTCTGGGGTTCATCGAGTAGTTCCTTTATTCTGGTAGTTAGTCCTTCTAACGGCAAAAGCTGGGTTTGCTTCTCCCGGCGCCATTTTACCTCTATACTCTGGCTCTGCAGGGTTCGTGGGCTTAAAGTCAGGCGGAGAGGTATTCCTATGAGGTCGGCATCATTGAATTTAACTCCTGGGGATTCATTGCGGTCATCGAAAAGAGTCTCCAGATTTTCTTTAGTCAGGTCTTCGTAGAGTTTTTCTGCTGTTTTGGCGACCTCGGGGTTCTCTAAATGAAGAGGGCAGAGGTAGATATGGTATGGGGTGATAGCCAGAGGCCAGATGGTGCCTTTGTCATCATGGTTTTGCTCTACTGCGGCTGCCAGTAGCCTTCCTAGCCCGATGCCATAGCAACCCATAATGATTGGTTTTAGTATGCCATTTTGGTCGAGGAAGAAGGCTCCTAGCTTCTCACTGAGGAAGGTGCCCAGTTTGAAGACATGGCCTACCTCAATGCCATGTCTGGATAGGAGTTTACCGTTGCATTTAGGGCAATTATCACCAGGATGAGCCATAGCAATGTCGGCAATAAGGTCAACTTTGAAATCACGGGGATAGTTGACATTCTTGAGGTGGGTATCTGGCTTGTTGGCTCCGGCAATGAGATTGGAACCCAGGATTATCGAGTCATCAGCTACAATCTTGATTCCCTTAATGCCTATCGGCGAGGCTGAGCCAGCTACTAAGTTGGCTGCATCCACTTCAGGTTCTGTAGCCAGGTGCAACTCAGTACATTTTAACAAGTTTTTTAGTTTTATCTCGTTAACCTCTAAATCCCCCCTGATAACTACAAAAGCAAGCTCGCCATTGGCGGAATAAAAAACGGCTTTCAGGGTGCAGCTTGTAGGCACACCGACAAAATTAGCTACCTCCTCGATTGTTTTGATGTTTGGAGTCGATATTTCTTCTATTGGCAGTGGAGCTTTCATTTCCTGCGTTGGCTTAACGCTTTGAGCCTTTTCTATATTGGCGGCATAATCACAATTCGAACAATAAATGATTTCATCTTCGCCAGTTTCGGCAATGAGCATAAACTCGTGAGATTCCTTGCCTCCTATGGCCCCACTGTCAGCTTCAACTATCACTGATGGTAATCCGCAGCGGGAATAAATGTTCTTGTAGGCTTGAATCATTTTTTTGTAGCTATTATCTAAGCCTGCCTCATCAATATCAAAGCTGTAGAGGTCTTTCATAATAAACTCGCGGGCACGAAGCAAGCCACCGCGAGGGCGAGGTTCATCACGAAACTTATTCTGTATTTGATAGAGGAGGAGGGGAAGGTCGCGGTAGCTCTGCACATAGCGGTGGACAAGTTCAGTGATGACCTCTTCATGGGTAGGGCCTAGGGCTAACCTGTGTTCTTTCCGGTCAATAGAAGTAAACATCGTCTTACCGAAAGAGGGGTATCTTCCTGATTTTTCCCATAGTTCGAAGGGCTGAAGGGTGGGTAGCATCAGCTCTTGCCCGCCGGCCCTGTCCATTTCCTCTTGGATTATGTGCTCGATTTTTTTGAGCACTCGCCAGCCTAAAGGTAAATAGGAATAAATACCAGTGGCTACCTGCTGGATCATTCCAGCCCTAAGCAATAGCTGATGGCTCAGGCTGTCAGCTTCTGTTGGTGTTTCTTTTAATGTCTTGCCAAAAAGCTTAGAAAAACGCATATCTTTATATCCTTTCGCTTGATTGCCGGGTCTCTATAGAAAGTCCTTGCTAGCTATTCTATACTAAAAGGTGGATATTTGTCAGTTAGAAGACAGTAATAACCGATCACCCTCGTGTACCAGCGGACGTAACCGGCGACGAAATTGAGAGCCCACCTGGGATATCTTCCAGTGAACAAAATGGCCCACCAGGCAATAAAAATGACAACGCTGGCAGCCATGCCAATAAACCACAGGACAATCCACTGAGGTATGACCATAAGGGGTCGGAAAAAGGTAGTCAGCCGTGAAAGTTTCTCTTGATATTCGAAGCTAACTGTTATTGGATATTCCATTTTTAATCTCCGTATTGTTTTTTATTATTTGTATGGGGGCGGGATTCCATAGGATTTAAGTTGCATTGAAGAAAGTTGGTTTGCTAAGTCAGACGTTTTTCACCTCTGTCATTAATGCTTCTAGAGAGTCCTCTTCGGTGACAGTGCTTACCACTTTGCCTTTTCTAAAGATAGCGCCTCTGCCTTTGCCGCAGGCGATGCCGACATCGGCGTCCTTTGCTTCACCCGGACCGTTGACAACGCAGCCCATGACGGCAACCTTGATAGGTTTACTTATTCCCCTCAGGCTTTTATCTACAGACTCAGCCAGACCAATTATATCTACCTCAGACCGCCCGCAGCCTGGACAGCTTATCAATGTAGGGCCATGTTGGCGAAGACCGAGACTTTTTAAGATTTCATAAGCGGCATTTACCTCTTCGCGGGGGTGGGCGCTGAGGGAGACGCGGATAGTGTCGCCGATGCCTTCGTGAAGCAGTATGCCAATGCCTACTGCACTGCGGATAGCTCCTGCTTTGGGAAGCCCTGCCTCGGTTATACCTAGATGCAAAGGGTGGGGTGTTTGGGGGGCTATTAGTCTATAAGCCTCGATTGTAGTGGGTACATCAAAAGCTTTAAGCGAAACCTTAATTAAATCAAAATTGAGGCTTTCTAATAAGTTGATTTGCTCCAGTGCTGTGTTGACCATGTGCTCAGCTACAGACGAGCATGGCTTTGGAGCTGGTGGTAGACTTCCAGCGTTGATGCCGATGCGGATGGGTATCTGTCTTTCCTTGGCAGCCCGAACTATCTTGGCAATCTGTTCGGGGTCACGAATATTGCCTGGGTTCAAACGGAGTCCGTCAGCGCCGGCTTCAAGCGCCGCCAGGGCAAGTCGATAATCGAAGTGGATGTCGGCGATGATTGGGATAGAGGTACTCTGCTTAATAGTTGAAATAGCCTGCGCGGCTTCGGTATCGGGCACGGCTACTCTGACTATCTCGCAACCACAATCAGCAAGCTCCTTAATTTGAGCTATGGTAGCTGGCATGTTCCTCGTATCAGTTTTGGTCATAGACTGGACTATAATAGGAGCATCCCCGCCTATGGTTACTGTTCCAACTGTAATAGATTTAGATGGCCGACGAGCTATCAAGGCAGCAAGCTCTCCCCTTGAATAATGCGTATAATATCATAGTAGCTTACCACGGCGATTACTATTATTAATACTATGAAGCCAATGAGGTGGACAAGCCCCTCTTTTTGTGGTGGTATCCTTTTCCCCCGCCGGACCCACTCTAAAGCCACGAAGACGAGTCTGCCTCCGTCCAGGCCCGGGAAAGGAAATAAGTTAATGATGGCTAAATTTATACTGATTAAAGCAGTGAACTCAAGCAAGGCGCTGAAACCAGCTTTGGCTACCTCTCCAGTCAGTTCGGCAATACCTATCGGACCAGCTAGCTGAGGGGTTGCTCCAAGAAACCAAGTTACTATTTCGTTTCGGAATAGGATGAGAATTTCCCAGCAGTGAGTTATGCTTGAGGGGATTGCCTTCCAGAAAGGATAAGACTCGCGGACTATAGTGCTATCCACACCGGTGATAACGATGCCAATGGCTCCCTGTCCTTTTGGTGGATTCCACCTTGGTTTTACATTTACTTCTTTTGAGCTGAAGTCAGTTTTCTCTAGCAAGATATTTACTTCCGAGCCAAGGTTGAGATGGATGAGATAACCGATATCACCGCGGTTTTTAATTGGGTGGCCGTTTATTTCCAGGATAGTATCTCCAGGCTCAATTCCAGCACTTTGAGCTGGCGAGCCCGGAGCCACCTCTTCTATCTGTACTTTTTCTAATAACATATCGTGAGGAATCATAAAGGCAGTTGAGAAAAGGACAATTGGGAGCAAGATATTCATAAGTGAACCGGCGCTAAGAACTAAGACTCTGGTGGCGATGCTTTTACTGGCCAAGCTGCCTCGCAATGTTGGGTCTTCTTCGCCCAACAACTTGGTGAAGCCACCAAGGGGAACAGCGTTTAGTGAATATACAGTGTCTCCCCGCTTGAAACTGAGAAGGCGGGGGGGAAAACCGATGCCGAATTCCTCTACTTTTACTCCCGAGAGCTTAGCTGTCATGAAATGTCCGAGCTCATGGGCAAGGATAAGTAGTACTAATATAGCTATAAAGATGACTATCGTTAATAACATAGGCTTTCCTCTCTGGCGACCTTAAGGGCAGTTTCTCTGCCCCAGGCATCAGCAGCTAGAATCTCACCTAGAGTCGGGTCGACTATGCCTTGGTGTGACTTGATAGTCTTGGCTATTATCTCAGCAATGCCGGGAAAATTGGTATGTCCGGTGAGAAAGAGTTCGATTGCTATTTCATCAGCAGCACAGAGCACGGCAGGATAAGTCCCTCCTTTTTTGCCGGCATCCAATGCTAGTTCTAAGCAGGGGAAATTGCTGTAATTCACTGGCTCGAAAGTTAGCGAATTGACTTGGATTAAATCAAGACGTGGTAACTTAGAGTTGGGCAGGCGTTCGGGGTAGGATAAGGCGTATTGAATAGGCAGACGCATGTCGGGGAAGCTGAGTTGGGCTTTTACTGAGCTGTCTGCGAATTCTACTAAGGAGTGGACAATGCTCTGGGGGTGAATCGCAATTTCAATTTTGTCGAAGGGGATGGAGAAAAGCCAGTGAGCTTCGATTGCCTCCAGCCCCTTGTTCATAAGAGTTGCTGAATCGATAGTTACTTTCCTCCCCATTTTCCAGGTAGGATGTTGAAGAGCTTCTTCTGCGGTGACTTTGGCTAATTGCGATGGAGAATAGTGATACAAGGGTCCTCCTGAGGCTGTTAGAATGAGTTGTGCCACCTTAGCTTTCTCCCCGCGGAGGCACTGCCATATGGCGCTATGCTCGCTATCGATAGGCAGAATCTGTGCGCGATACCGTTTAGCTTCTGCAGTAATAATTTTACCTGCCATAACTAGTATCTCTTTATTGGCGAGCGCTATCTTTTTGCTGGCTCTTATGGCTGCTAAAGTTGGGGTTAATCCTATTTTGCCTGAGGTAGCTATGACAACAAGGTCGACTTCAGGATGACTAGCTATCTCCTCCATGGGTGAGAACTTTGCCTTGTTGGACAGGCTGAGCTTAGATGTTGAATAGACCAGTTGAGGCTGGAATTGACTTATTTGCTTGGCTAGCAGACCAGTGTTTTCCCCACCAGCCAATCCTACAACACTGAATTTGTCAGGGAAGCTTCTTACTATCTCGAGAGTTTGCTGTCCTATTGAACCTGTTGAGCCTAAGATGGCTAACCTTTTCATGAGTACTCACGATATGATAAATACTATACAATAGTATACTACAACCCCGGTAAATATGAGACTGTCAATGCGGTCGAGGATGCCGCCGTGCCCTGGTAGTAGCTTACCTGAGTCCTTGACACCTGTGTTACGCTTGAGTAACGACTCCACTAAATCACCAAGCTGAGCGAATATACTGATAACACAGCCTAGAAGTACCATCTGCCAGTAATTGATAGGCAGGGAAAAGCTTGTACTGAGAATTAAGGAAGCTATGATGCCAGCTAGTAGCCCGCCTATAGCTCCCTCCCAAGTTTTACCGGGACTTATGGCTGGAGTTAGAGGGTGTTTACCCCACGCTCTGCCGACAAAAAAAGCGCAGGTATCGCTAGCGAGTGTAATTAATATAGCCCAGAATACCCATTCCCTGCCAGCCTCCAGGTTTCTGAGGTCAACCCAGTAGCTGAGCATCCAGCCAACATAAAGGATTCCAGCTATTGTCCATGCCCAGTTGTTAAAAGCCTGTTCCCTTGGAGACCGAAACAGCAGCCAGATTAGTGAGATGACTATGGCTGAAGTGATGAGGAAAGGCGTTGTAGCGGCATGTGGGCAATGGGGGCTGAGCACAAACAAGAAGACCCAAGCTACACCAAAATAAGTAATCGGCTGTATTTTAGAATGGCTTGCCATTCGGTAGAACTCGAGGCTACCCAGTATAGCCATAACGACTATCAGGAGTGTAAACCAAGGTTCACCAAACCAAATTATGGCGATGAGGAGTGGTAAGCCAATAATAGCAGTAAGAATTCTCTGCCTGAGCATCCTTATTCCTCAGGCTCTGGTTGTCTAAAGTGATGCTGATGGTGATTATAGGTGCTAGACATTGGTAAGATTTTTGATGTTGGCATGTTTACTGTTTTGACTCTTTATCGGTTGCTATTTGCCTCTTTGGAAAAGGGTGGGCTGCGGAGTTATGAGTTTTTAGACCTCCATTATCTCTGTTTCTTTATCTTGCCCTATGTCATCAACCTTTTCGATGAAGTTATCAGTGAGTTTCTGAAGCTGCTCAGAAGCGCGTGCGTATTGGTCCTGAGATATCTCCTTGTTTTTCTCTCCCCCCTTTAATTTCTCGATGCTTTCCCGCCTTAAATTACGCAGGGTGACTCTTGCTTCTTCTAGTCTCTTGTGAACGACTTTGGTTAGCTCTTTACGTCGCTCCTCACTGAGTGGCGGAATAGCTATACGTATAATATTGCTGTCATTTGTTGGATTAAGGCCGAGGTTAGATTGGAGAATAGCCTTCTCAATGCTGCGGATTGAAGTACGGTCCCATGGTTGGATAAGTATCATTTTGGCTTCAGGAACGGAGATGGAGGCGATTTGGTTAACTGGAGTGGGAACACCATGGTAATCAAATCTGATATGTTCAACTAAAGCTGGAGTGGCCCGTCCTGTGCGGATGCCTGCTAGGTCCCGTGTCAAAGCATCGGCAGCCTTTTGCATTTTGCTATTTGTATTGAGAAGTATTTGTTCAATCATTCAGATTTCTCCTTCATTAGCAACAAGAGTGCCGATGGGTTCTCCGAAGATGACACGCTTTATGCTTTGTTGTTTCTGGAGATCGAAGATTATTATGGGGAGTTTGTTCTCTTGACATAGGGAGAAAGCAGTGATATCCATTACCTGGAGGTGTAGGTTTAAAGCATCTTGATGGGTTAGACGATCAAATTTTTTTGCCTGTGGATTTTTGATGGGGTCGGCATTATATACACCGTCGACTCTATTTTTGGCTACCAAGAGAACTTCAGCACCGATTTCAATAGCTCGTAATGCTGCAGCAGTGTCTGTAGTCATGTAAGGATTCCCCGTGCCTCCAGCGAAAATAACTGCTCGTTTTTTCTCTAGATGGCGAATAGCTCGACGGCGGATGTAAGGCTCGGCTATAACTTGGACATCGATTGCTGATTGAGTTCTGGTAGTAACCCCCTCATTTTCTAAGGAGTCTTGAAGAGCTAGGGCGTTGATTATTGTAGCTAGCATTCCTGCATAGTCAGCTGTGGCTCGGTCCATTCCTTTGGCTTCAGTGCCGGTACCACGCCAGAAGTTGCCTCCCCCGACAACTATGGCTACCTCAACCTCCTGCTGAATTACTTGCTTTATTTGCAGAGCTACACGGGTTAGGACCGAATGGTCGATGCCAAAGTCCTTCTTGCCTCTGAGAGCCTCACCACTTAGCTTAAGCAAGATGCGTTTATATTTTGGCTTAGTTATTGCCATTTCTAATAGCCTAGCTCGAACCTGCTGAATCTGCGTACTTTGATATTCTCACCGACTCTGGCTATTGTCTCAGTGATTATGTCTTGAATGGTCTTATTAGGGTCTTTGATAAAAGGCTGGAGGAGAAGGCAAGCTGCTTGAGGGTCTATGTCTGTATCTGGTGGGATTTCTTCTTGGGAAATGAATTGAGGGTCCATAGCCGCTATTTGTAAAGCTAGATTATGAGCTAGTTCTTTGAATTCACCGGTACGGGCGACGAAATCAGTTTCACAGTTGACCTCTACCATTGCTCCAACTTGTCCACCTGTGTGGACATAAGCTTCAACTGTTCCTTGGCCTGCAGTGCGGCCAGCTTTCTTGTGGGCTAAGGCAAGTCCACGTTGGTTAAGAACCTCGGCTGCTCTTTCGATGTCTCCCTCTGTTTCAAGGAGAGCTTTTTTGCAGTCCATAATGCCAGCGCCGCTTCTTCCCCTGAGTTCCTTTACCGCTTCAGTTGAAATTTGCAACCTTTCCCTCCTTATTTGTGGGGGTAGTCTCAATGCCCTGCCTGTTTATTCGCTTTCGTCAGGGGTGAAAACATATGACTCTAGCAATTCAGCGGGTTCCATTTCCGCTGGGGCTGGTTCAGTGATTTCTATTCCGCCAGACTCCTTAATCATTTTACCTTCTAGAACAGCATCAGCTATCTTGTTGCATATAAGCTTGATTGTCTTTACAGCATCATCGTTGGCTGGAATGGGATGATCGATATCCATGGGATTGCAATTTGTGTCTACCATGGCCAAGATGGGTATACCAACCCTCTTTGCTTCCGCTATGGCTATTTTCTCTTTAATCGGGTCGACGATAAATATAGCTCCTGGAAGAGTAGTCATTTCCTTAAAACCACCCACTAGTTTGTTAAGACGTGATAGTTCCTTTTCAACCTTCAACTTTTCTTTCTTGGGTAAATAATCTAGCTCACCTCTTTCCTTTCTATCCTCAAGGCGAACTAGATAATCTATTCTGGATTGGATGGTGACAAAATTGGTTAGCATCCCCCCCAGCCATCTCTGGTTAACATAATACATACCACATCGTTTAGCTTCTTCTTCGATTGTTTCCTGAGCTTGCTTCTTAGTCCCGACAAAGAGGAGGCTTTGCCCGTCACTGACCAAATCTTTGATGTAGGTACAGACCTTATCTAGCATGGTTACAGTTTGTTCCAAGTCAATAATGTGGATGCCATTGCGTTCGGTGAAAATGTAGTTTTTCATGCGTGGATGCCAATGTCCGGTCAAATGCCCAAAATGGGCTCCGGCCTCTAGGAGTTGTTTAATTGAGATAGACTCCTGCAAATTCTAAACCTCCTGATTTTAGACGTCACCTTTAATCAAAGCTGCTCATCAGTATAGCATAAGCTGGTTGGTGAGGCAATAAGAAGTGGCCAAAGCTGTTGATGAATGTCAGACTTAGAGATAAATCTGGGGTTTGTGGCGTGGCTATCTGGGTGGAGATAGACTATGTACTTAACCAGATGGGGAAGAAGGAACGAATGGCTGCATACATAACTAAGGAGATAATAGAGGGAGCATTGGACGCAGCTAGAAAAAAGTTACTTAGCCCCTCCACGTGGAGGGGCTAAGTAACTGCTCATTGCTAAATGAGCTTATATAAGCCCAATCTTTTGAGCTACTAACTCCCTGTGTAAGTCAGTGTTACCAAAAGCAGTGTCTGCAGCCTTAGCCCTCAGGTAGTAAAGAGATATATCATGGTCCCTGCTGGTGCCAATGCCGCCATGTAGCCTTATTGACCATCTGGTCACATACTTATAGGCGTCGTTGACATAGGCTTTTGCCATGGAGGCTTCCTTAGCGCAAGGGAGCCCTTCTGATTCTATCCATGCTGCCTCGTAAACCAAATACCGGCTGGTGGTCATGGTAGTCCACAAGTCGGCCATCATGTGCTGGAGTGCCTGGAAAGCTCCAATAGGCCTACCGTATTGGACTCTGTCCTTGGAATATGCTATGGTCATCTCAACAGCGGCTTGCATGCCGCCGAGGGACTCGGCGCATTTGGCAATAGCTCCTTTCTCAAGCATCTTCTCTATGATAGGCCATCCTTTATCCAGTTCACCCAGCATGTTTTTCTTGGGTACAAGTACGTTCTTGAATTGCACTTCGCATAGCTTGTCTGCGGCTATGGTAGGAATCACTTCGCAGCTTATTCCAGAGGCCTTGGCATCAACTATGAATAGAGTGATTCCATCTTCGGGTGATGCTCCGTCTTTTGTCCTGGTGACACAGATGATGTAATCAGCGGCATGAGCCATTTCCACAAAGAGCTTTGTGCCGTTGATTACAAAGTCCTCTCCTTTGGGCGTTGCTTTTACAGCAATTCCAGAGGCACTAAATGTACCCTCGGCTTCGAGCAGTGCTGTAGTAAGAATTAACTCTCCACTGGCTACCTTTGGCAGGAATTCTTTCTTTTGGTTCTCTGTACCCGCGTCGAGGATGGGGAAAGTACTCGTTATGGTGCAGACTAGGGGACCAGGTAGAATGTTCCTTCCTGTTTCCTCAAGGAGAACTGTCAGGTCTTGGAAGGTATAACCCATACCATCATATTCCTCAGGAATGATTAATCCCATCCATCCTAGCTCGGCCATCTTCTTCCAAAGCTCAGGAGAATACCCTTTCTCGCTGTCCTCAAGCTCTCTCACCAGGCTCTTGGGGCATTCTGTTATCAGGAAGTCCCGTGCCATCTTTCTTAATATCTCTTGTGTTTCATTAAATGTAAGGTCCATGATTCCTCCTACTATAAAGTCTGGTTTATTTTTATCTCATTCTGGGCAAACCCAAGCCATACCAGGCAATGATATTCTTCTGTATCTCGTTTGTGCCCATAGAGATGGTGAATACGAAGCACTCGTGATACATAGCCTCCAAAAGGCCATTCAAAGGTGCCCAGCGTGAAAACTTGACCTGGCCATAAGGGCCCGCAACATCTGTTGCTAAGGAAGCATAGCGCTCTCCTAGTTCGCTGGCGAATACTTTCAATGCTGAAGCGTCCATCAGAGACATTTCGTTCCTGTTCTGTAAATCGGCTACCCGGTATGCTAGAGTGCGGGCTGCCTCAAGTTCGCAGGCTGTCTGTGCCAGTCGGTTACGGATGAGCGGGTCCTTAGATAGGGGCTGGCCGTTTCGCTTGGTCACATTACAATAGGTCACCAGGTCTTCCAGTTGTCGTATCAGTGCCATGATTGCGTCTATATTGGACCTCTCGAAGCCAGCGAGAAGGTTAACGATAGCCCACCCTTCGTTTTCTTGGCCCACGATATTCTCCGCCGGTACGTGAACATCGTCAAGATAAACCTCATTATATATATGTGTGCCATTAGTGAATGGGATAGGCCTTACCTCGATGCCGGGCGTCTTCATATCGAACAGTAGAAAGACGAGATTGTGATGCGGGCGTCCCTCAGGGTCGCTCTTGAATACTCCAAAGGCCCAGTCAGCCCTGTGAGCACCCGTGGTCCACGTTTTTTGCCCATTCATTATGTATTCATCGCCTTTCCTTATCGCCGTGGCGGTTAGAGATGCCAGGTCGGATCCTGCGTTGGGCTCGCTCCATAGCTCACACCAGGTCACATCTCCTGCGGCGATTGGGGGCAGGAATTTCTTCTTTACCTCCTCACTTGCTGCAGCCAGAAGTGTCGGCGCAAGCATTCCTATCCCGAAGACATCTACTCCTCCAACACCATAGTATCCTCTCGCTTCGGAAAAGAGGACTCGGTCCATCATAGTTCCTGAGCCCCCGTATTCTGCCGGCCAATCGAGGGTGAGCCATCCTCTTTTGCCAAATTCCTTGGCGCAGAGTTTGTAATACTCCCAAGATGGCTCATTGTCATACGCGCTCTCGAATCCCACGTACTCTGCTGGCCTTTTCGCCGCTAGGTCCTTGCAAACGTCACTGAATTCCTTTCTCCGTGCTATTTGTTCATCCGTAAAACCAAAATCCATTTGTACCTCCTTTAAAGTTTTATAGATTTGTACACTGTATCTTCAAGTTGTGCCAGTTAGTTATGAGGCAAGCTCACAGCAACTAGCCTTGTCCTTCCGGCAGTTTTCTGGTTGATATTATAATACAGGATTTCTCGTTTGTATAGGCCCTGAATCTTCACGAGGAATGTCTCATCGCTATCTTCTAAAATGTGAGTTCAACGGTGCTTAATGTCTTCAATTTGGTAGTGTAGAATGCCGGCCGGTGCTATAACATCAACTTTGTCATCCTTCTGCTGGCCTAATAATGCTTGCCCTATGGGTGAAGCGACGGAGATTTTGCCTTCACTTGGATTGGCTTCGCTGCTGTCAACTAGTGTGTAAACTGCTTGTTCCCCGGAAGCTAAATCCTGGAGTACCACCGTGTCTCCAATAGTTATTTCATGGTTAGTGTCCTGTTTCTCATCCATCACTGTTGCCATGCTTAAAGTTAATTCCAGTTTCTTAATTCGTGCCTCCAACTGACCTTGGTACTCTCGAGTTGCCTCTAGGGGAGCATTTTCGCGGAAATCTTTGTCAGCCGCGGCCTTCCGCAACTCCTCAGCTATAAGGGGTCGCTTGTTCCTGAGAGCAGTGAGTTCGGCCTGTAAGTTAGCATAGCCTTGAGCAGTCAGCATAGCTGTTTTGCGATAATGTCGCCTGGAAGGGGAGGCAGATTTAGATGGAGTCTTCTTAATCTTGAGGTGGGCGGCCAGGTTTGTTTTTGTCAAGCCCTGCTTGTGGCCGTAAGCGAGAAAGGTTTTGACTATTCCTAACTTTTCTGCTGGCTCAGTAGTTGACGAGGTAATCTGCTCAGTATAATTGGCTACTTCAGGGATAGTAAGTTCGCTTAGCGGACGTTCTTCTCCATACCAACGTACAAATTTGTATACTTCTTGTTGGGCTTCCAGCCTCTGCTCGGAGGGCAGTGTTAGAAGAAACTGAGTGGCAATTTGTCTTAAGCTAGAACTAGTTGAGGTTGAACCAAGCGTATTTTGCAAGGCCATATTTATGCTCTCAGTCTGGTTAATGATAGAACAAGTGGGCAGGAGATGTCAACCATTTGTACACTCCCAACTCGGCACGGATTTGGAGGAGGCTTGGTTGCCTACACTGATAAAGCTAAAACAGGTTTTGGCTAGAAGGAAGATGAAGAACCACGTATAATGCAGCCGCACCGGAATGCCGAAAATCTCACCTAGCTTGAAGCTGCTCCCCATTTTTGGACTCTCATGATGTAGCGTAGCCGATGAGTTTGTAGGCTAGTTTAGCTGCTAGAAAAGCACAGGAAGCAGGGCCTTCCTTAGGACATAGTTCCATAAGGTCAAAGCCAATAACGTGCTTGTGCAGAGCTACTAATTTTAGTAAATTTAAAACTTCGTGCCATTGCAAGCCACCCGGTTCAGGTGTGCCTACTGCTGACATAATTGAGGGGTCGAAGACGTCTAAATCAATGGATATATAAACATTGTCAGGCAGTGAAGCTATTATCTGCTGAAGCGGAGCTAGGCTTGGTGCTGGTGTCGAAGCGTAAAATGGCTGCATTTTGTTTTGGTTTAAAAACTGTTGTTCTTCCCGACTTAAGCTTCGTATTCCAACTTGAACAATGGGGCAAAGCTCAAAGACACGACGCATAACACAGGCGTGACTATATTGGGTCCCTGAATATTCATCGCGAAGGTCAGCATGAGCATCTAACTGTAATACGCAAAGATCCTGATGTTTTTCTCTAAGAGCTCGAACTGCCCCTAGACTAAGAGAATGTTCTCCTCCTAGCATTACTACAAATTTTGCCTGTTGGACCAATTCTTTGGCTACGTGATAGACTCGTTGAACCATCTCCTCAGGGCTGCTTAGTAAAGGCTGGATTGCCGGCAAGGTATGAATTCCTACCTTGTGTATCTCCCGTTCAATCTCTATATCATATAATTCTAAATACTGTGAGGCGTTAATAATGGCTTGTGGCCCCTCGCGGGCGCCGCTGTGCCATTCGGTAGTGCTATCATAAGGCACCGGCAAAATGGCTACTCTGGCTGTTTCTAAATCGGCATAGGGAGATGATAAACCAGCAAAGTTTTGTGGTGGGAAAATAAAGGTTCTAGATTTTTCATTCTTCATACTGGATGGAGTTGAGGTATTTTATTAGCTTCTGCAAGCTCTGTTATGTTCCAATTCCTGTTAATTAGGCGACTTGTCAACCTGGTTAGCTGAAATTTATCTCTGAAATCCTTGATAGCCTGCTCGGCATTGAAATCCCTGCATGAGAAAACGTCGATATTGACGTAGCGACGTTCAGCGAAGGTATGAATACTAATATGACTCTCGGCGATAAAGACAAACCCAGAAATCCCCCAATCTTCTGGCTTAGAACCAACATATCTAAAGACAACCGGAGCAGAAATCTTGGTCATCCCAATCTGAGAAGGGTAGGAATCTAGTAGCTTGTAGATAAATTCTTCATCCTGCATAAGTTTTGAGTTGTTTCCATAACCATCAATAATTAGGTGCATGGTTCCTCCTGAAGCAAAATTCTCCTTAGTTCAAAAAGGGCTGAGATGACTGCCCTTTGCTTTACTTGTAAGCGGTTACCGGGGTAATTTCTAGTGGAGCTTTGCTGGCCGTGTCCATTGTCGATGCTGATGAATATTGTGCCAATCGGTTTACCTTCGCTCTCCGTTGGCCCCGTGACCCCGGTAAGGCCAATGCCAATAGCTGCTCCTAGTTTTTCTCGAGCGATAGTTGCCATAGCCTTGGCTAGTTCAGCGCTAATAGCGCCGTATTGAGAAATAAGCTGTGCATCAGTGCCAAAAGCTGTTTTAGCTTTATCAGTATAGGCAACCAAGCCTCCTTTGAAATACGTCGAGCTTCCTGGGGCATTGGTAATGGTATTGGCTAGAAGGCCGCCGGTGCAAGATTCCATAGTGGCTAGGCTTAGCCCCTTTGCCATGAGTAATGCACCAACAATACTCTCAAGAGTATCAGAATCTATCCCCCAAGTATAATCATCTAGAATTGCCCGAATGTCAGCTTCCCGTTGAGCAATCAACTCTTGTGCTTCAGTCACGGAGTGACCTTTGGCTGCGATACGCAAGTGAATTCCATCAGATTTAGCATAGATTCCTAAGCTGGGGTTACTTGTGGTGAGAAAAGGATTTACCAGTTCGTCTACTTTGGATTCACTCAGACCAAAGGTTTTAAGTGTTCTTGAGATGATGACGACACCCCTCATTCGTTGTTGTAGTTTAGGAAAGACTTGTTTCTCCCACATTGATTGCATTTCACGCGGTGGCCCAGGCATGACTATAATTATCCGTCCGTCTTGCTCTAACCACCAACCTGGGGCAGTGCCTCGACCTGGAATTACTTGAGCCGAGGGGATGACTGCCGCCTGTTTAATATTATTAGGTGGCATCTCTAGGCCATATTTAGTGAAGACGTTTTGTATTTCTTGCGCTAAGGTGGGATCGATCTTTAACTCTTCATCAACTAACTCGGCAACAGCCTCACGGGTTATGTCGTCTTCTGTAGGGCCCAAACCGCCGGTGGTGATAATAATGTCTGACCTTTGCCAAGCTTGTTTTAGAGTTTTGACTAGCCTCTGCTGGTTATCACCGACTGTGGATATGAAATGAAGGTCAAGCCCGAGCAGAGGTAGTCGACTGGCGAGGTAAGCGGAGTTCGTGTCAATTATCTCTCCTAAGAGAAGTTCAGTGCCGATGGAGATTATCTCTGCTTTCATCCTCTTTTATGATTGATAGGATTAACATTTGGTTGCTGAAATTCCTAGATATTTCTCTACCAATGCCATAGCGCAGTAGTTGCCGCACATACTACAAGCTGGCCCAGCAGTAGCATATTTATTGTGAACCATCTGAACCGTTTCTGGGTCTAGGGACAATTCAGCTTGGGATTTCCAATCAAGATTTTTTCTGGCAGCAGACATCTTCTTGTCCCACTCGCTCGCTTTCTTTATGCCTCTGGCAATATCAGCAGCATGAGCAGCGATGCGTGAGGCTATTACTCCTATTTTTACATCCTCAGCATCGGGGAGTGAAAGATGCTCCGCTGGCGTAACGTAGCATAGGAAATCAGCTCCTGAGGCAGCGGCGATAGCGCCGCCGATAGCGGCGGTGATGTGGTCATAGCCAGCAGCAACATCAGTTACTAGGGGGCCAAGGACGTAAAACGGAGCTCCGCGGCAAAGGCTTTTTTCTAGCTGGACATTGGTAGCAATCTGGTCTAGCGGTAGATGTCCCGGACCTTCTACCATCACTTGAACACCAGCTTCCCAAGCTTGCTCTACTAATTCACCGAGGATAATTAGCTCTTCGACCTGAGCTCGGTCAGTAGCATCAGCTAAGCTCCCCGGGCGCATACCGTCGCCCAAGCTTAGAGTCACATCGAATCTGTGGGCTAAATCCAATAGACGGTCATAATACTCATAAAGGGGATTTTCTTGGCCGTTGTGTAACATCCAACCAATAAGAAAGGCGCCACCTCGGGATACGATATCAGTCACTCTACTTTGCTTTTTTAGCCGAGCAATAGCTGCCTGGGTAACACCACAATGAACAGTCATAAAATCAACGCCATCTTTAGCTTGCTGCTCAATCACAGCGAAGATTTCATCAACAGTCATGTTTACTATTGCTCCGTGTCGCTCGATAGCTTCGAGCCCAGCTTGATATATAGGCACAGTGCCTACGGGCAGGGTGCTAGCAGCGATAATAACTTGGCGAGTGGCTGTAATGTCACCCCCAGTGCTCAAATCCATAACTGCGTCAGCACCGAAGTGGATAGCGGTATGCAATTTCTCTAGTTCACTGTCTGTAGTGCCATAATCTGACGAGGTGCCAATATTAGCGTTAACCTTGATAGTTAGCCCCTTGCCTATGCCGTGGGGAACGAGGTTAACATGATTAACATTAGCTGGGATTATGATTTTGCCTTCAGCTACGTATTGCTGAATAAATTCCTCGCTCACATCTTCCTGTTGAGCTATGTACTTCACTTGGGATGATAGAATTCCCTGCCTTGCTAGCTCTAGTTGAGTCATTTCACTCTCCAAATCAAAAAACCAAGAGCTTTAGCCCGCAGCGCTAAACCCTTGGTTTGATACCGCTTCCCTACGCTCGAATTACCAAGGTCAGGTTTCAAGGGTTCTCCGTCCTATCGGAGTCTCAGCCTGGAATTTTTGCTCTGAGCACCCCTAGCGGCTAATTAGAATCTCTTCAAATCAAATATATCACATAATAGCAGCAGGAAACAAGTTGACCTAATGGAAGCGTTACTTCTCATAGTTTCGATCTTTCTGCCCGCCAAGTTAATATCCCCAATGCTACCACAACAGCTATAAATAGCACCGGAATGGCTAGAGATAGGATGAGGACTAGGGTAGACATTGGAATCAGTTCAAATTCCCGTACCTCAGACCATGGGCTTTCATTCCCAACGTAATCGATAGCCTTTATTCTCCAACTGTAGCTTCCTGAAGTCAGGGCATCCTCCTTGGGCACAGCATACTCTGAATCAGCTAAATTCTCTTTGACTAATATGGGTGATGAGAAGTCGTCAGTGTTGGCAACTTGAAGAACGTAGCTTACATCGCCGGACTCAGCAACATCTGTCCAATCAAAAGTAGCCAGAACTGGTTTGGAACTTTGCAAGGAGTCGGTAATTCTGAATAGACCTTTAACAGTTCCAATGACCACATCACCAACTGAGCTAAAGATTTCTAGCTTATCACCTTGCTCGGGGGATAATAATTGTGGTGCTGAGGGTGGTGTCTTCTCTGTGATGAACCCAGCCTGGGCAGAATTATTGTTGCTGCCTGTGGCGTTTATAGTATGCTCTTTGCCTTTGCTTTGAGGAATTTCCAAGATGGTACTGAAGCTGCCTATGTCATCAGCGACGTCTGCTATATCTAGTGTCATTTTATCAAAACTGATGGTTATTGTTTCATTTTTAGAAAAACCGCTCCCCGTAACGGTTACCTTCGTGCCTTTGTTTCCTGATACAGGCTGTAGTTCTATTTTGGGAGTGACTTCAAAGTTAATATCGGGCACATTCCCTTTTGGCGTGAAACTGCTGCCGTAAATGCCGATTGTGTGGTATCCTTGAGTGCTGGGTGGAATATTTAGGGTAGTGCTAAAAGTGCCATCGCTCTCGGCCACTATATTACATTTGATTATTTTGCCATCATAAGTTATGGTGAGTCCATCTTCGCCAATTCGAAAACCAAACCCGTCGATTGCAATCTCCGTACCCACTGGCCCAGAAACTGGCTCTGCCTTTGCCCAATAAGATACGATAAACAGCGCTTCAGCAACTTCAGATGCCTTTGTCGAATTACCGAAGGCGCCGATGAAATGTTCACCTCTGGTTGTCTCTGGAATATTCAAACTGGCGTGCCATTTACCAGACATATCAGCGGTACTAGGGGAGCTAGAAGTGGTATTACCATCCCAAGTTATTCCGATGCCCTCTTCGTTAGCAGCGAAACCGCTGCCGGTGATAGTAATTCTTGTCCCTTCTCGGCCAACGCGTGGAAAGACTTTTATCCCGGGAAGCACAGTGAAGGTGGATGATGCCGAGCTACCAGACCAATGGCTATCATCGGTAACTTCAATAATGTGGTTGCCCTTGCAGGTATGCGGGATATCTAATTTGTAAGTTAATCCACCTGTTTCAGAGATGGGGATATCTGTGGCTACCTCTTGGCCATCCCAGTGAATGATGGCCAGATGACCAACAAAGCCCTCCCCACTAATTAATACAGATGTGCCTACAGTGCCTGAGGTGGGATTTAAAGTAACACTAGCAGCATGAACTGGGGCAGGAGATACCAGGAGTAACAATGGCATCAGGATAATGGTTAAAGCGAGGGCTGCGAATAAACCTTTGCTGTGCATTAACCTTTTCTTTCTGTTATCTTGGAAAGTGAAGTGGGGGGTGATGGATCTCATTGAAGGTAACATTTGGCAATTCCCAAACAATTATTAATCCTGACGCAGTAGTAGCCGATATGTAGCATATACTACTTGGGTTAGAAAATCAATCAATAGCGTTGAAGAATCAGGGTATTACAAATGGTTTGTCATTGGCTAATCCTTGAGGAGTACGAGGAACGCATTGCTTGCTTTTTTGAGCTATGTATCCTAATAAGCTGGCTAAGTGCTGCTACCAGAGCTTTCAGAGATACTCTGATCTAGTTCAGATAGATAGTTGACACTCACACGGTATCGCTATTAGCAAAATAATAAACATGTAGCGCAGGGCTTCAGCCCTGCCCATGCCTGCCACCACCCCTGGGCAGCCTTAAAAGACTGCACTACATGTGAAAACAGTCGGTAGTCGGCAAGTGTGTCACTGATCATATGAACGAGTACACTGGCTTGACATGATAAACGCCATATTGATAGACTTTTGTCTGCAAAGGTTGCTCGAACAGATTTGAGTCTTTTGAAAGCATGGCCCCGTGGTGTAGCGGTCTAACATGCCACCCTGTCACGGTGGAGATCGTCGGTTCGAATCCGATCGGGGTCGTTATCCAACATCTTTCTGGTGAGCATCTCTGAAACAACGGAAACGGGCTTCTAATCTCGCTTGGGCTAGAGGCTGTTTTAAGTTAGCTGGAAGAGCCGATATTCATCCCCTGTGCCTGAATATGTGTTCAGTCGACGATTGGTGTCCGAGCCATGAAGTCCAGAATGTACTGGGCAATTTCCTTGCCCTTTTCCTCCTGAAGGAAGTGGCCGGCATCTTTAATTACGATTTCAGGCTGGTCTTTGGCTGTTGGTATGAGCTTGCGGAAGAATCTGTCTCCGCCTCGCGTAATGGGGTCACCGTCAGAGAACATCACCAGAGCTGGTTTATCCCATTTGGATAGAATTTGCCGAGCCTGTTTCATTTCGGCGGCACCGGGGTCGTTTGGGTGAATGGGCACAAGCAACGGCCACACGGCAGCGCCAGCCTTGTAAGAAGCATCAGGAAATGGTGCGTCGTATGCGGCGATGACTTCTGGTGGAATGCTGTCAGGGTATACCGCACTGCTGCGTATGACACGCCCAATGGACATGTCTGTCACTCGTTCGGCGAAGTGTCGCCATCTTAAAAACCCTTCGCTCGGCGTTTCGTCGCCAGTTGGCAAACCAGTATTCATTATAACCAGTCTAGCAAATCGCTGTGGCATCTCAGTTGCTACTGGTAGGCCAAGCTCTCCGCCCCAGTCCTGTGCCACAAGCGTTATATTGTCAAGTGCCAGTGCCGTGATGAAGCCTGTCAGTGTATCATGGTGCATCTGAAAAGAGTAGTCGTCCCGCTCAGTGAGCTTGTCTGACCGTCCGAAGCCAATGAAATCCATCGCAATGACACGATGCTTGGTTGAGAGGGGTGGAATCATCTTGCGATACAGGTATGCCCAGCTTGGTTCGCCATGCAGGCAAAGGATGACTTCACCTTCACCTTCGTCGACGTAGTGCACACGCAATCCGTTAATCTCAACGTAGTGAGGCATGAAGGGGAAATCGGGTAAGTTGCTAAAACATTCGTCTGGTGTGCGGATAATTGGCATGTTTCCTCCCTTTTATCGATTCAGTATCTTATCATGTTTTTTCATTTGTTAATATAAACATTTGTTAACTAGTGTTAACTAGCTAGCTCAGTCAGCAGCTAAGGCAACCTCAATCTCTTTCCTGGCTGACTGAGCTGTTTCACGTGCCAGACTGGCCTCCAGGACTTGTCTTGCCTGACTCCCACCGATCTTCCCTAGTGCCCAGGCAGCATAGCCGCGTACCAGCTCTTCAGGGTCCTGCATAGCCTGGGCAAGGTCTGGGATGAACGCAGGGTCACCCGTATTCCCCAGGGCAATGGCGGCGTTTCTCTGGAAGTATTTTTTGTCTCTGATATAGTTGTACATCAATGGCTGCACTCTTTTGGCGTAGAACTCATCAGAAAGATTCAGTAGCTTGGTGAGCTCAAAGTCCTGTGCTACCTTGATTAAGAACTCATTCTGGGGCAGTTTTGCCTTTAACCTTTTCTGGTTTCTGGGGCACACCTCCTGGCAAATATCACAACCGTGGATCCATGTGCCCATCTTTTCCCTGATATCAGGTGGGATGTAGCTTGTGACGCCGCCGGGGTAGTTATCCTGAGCCATAAAAGTGTTGAAGGCGATGCAGCGGCGCGGGTCCATCTTCAGCGGTTCATATAAGGCCCCGGTGGGGCAGGCGTCAATACAAGCTGTGCAATTGGGTGGGCATTTTTCCTCCAAAGTAGGCTTATCGTAGTCAAGCTCAACATTGACGACAAAGGCAGTCATGAGGATGAATGACCCTATTCCGTCAGCGAAGGCGAAGGTATTCTTCCCATAAGTAACGACTCCTGCCCGAGCTGCTGATAACCGCTCGGGAACAACCAGTCGTTGAGCTACGTTACACCCGTTTCTCTCTAGGAACTCCCGCATCAATTGACGTCGAGCCCCGTTGATGCGGTCGCGTGGGGTCAGGTAGCATCTTGCCTGGTAGAGGCGGCCTATCTTGCCAACAAGCTTTTCAGGAAAGGCTTCCTTGGAGGCGTCATAGACCACCGCAATGATAGACTTGGCCGATGGCATGATGCTCTTGGGGTTGGCGCCTGTAATTGGCTGAAAATTGCTTTCGATATACCATCTATACATATCGCGCCGCGAGTTGAGTTCTGCAATGTAGGTAGGGAAGCTGTCAGCGGTGGTAATGCCTACTTTGCTGTAGCCCAGGTCGAGGCCGAAATCTTTTATATCCTCGCTTAGTGACATTGGTTTATTCCCCCTTCGTTTCGTAGTCAAGTTGTATTGTGGGTAACTGAGCGGTTACGATTTTGTCTCGCCTTGTCCGCGTTTGGTTCGAGCAGCGGCGAAATCTGCCATAACTAGCTTTGTGTACTCGCGAGCATCTTTCGGTGGGTCTTCAATAACCTCGCGTCTCTCCAGCGTGAGCGATTCCGTGGGGCACTTGTAGACGCAAACACCACAGCCGATGCACAGGTCGGGATTGACTGCTGATACCTTGCCGCTTTTGTTCTTGAGCTCTTTCTTGTTGCCCTTTTTCTTGTCTACAACCCTGGTGATTCTGTCCTTGGCCTCCGGTGCATCTTCGAGATGGATTGCTTCCATGGGACACCGCTTGACGCAGAGCCCGCAACCTATACATGTCTCATCATTGTTATGTGCGCGGTAGTTGGATGGAGTAAAGCCCTCCGCATGCTTGAGTTTATGAAATGCTTCCAGCATTAAGCAGCAGCAGCTGCAGCAATTTCATATAGTGTCCGGCAATTCTTCCCAGTTGGACATTCCGTGGACCAGCCCGACTTCGGCACACTGGCGCAGGATTTCTTCGGTCTCCTGGCGGGTGATTTCACGCCCCAAACCATTTTCAACAATGTAGTGGCCGAGCTGGCCGAAATGGAGACAAACCTCTATACTACCGCCGGGCCCGGGGTGCTTGCAATCGGGAGAGTCGGGGTCGAGGTTCTTGCGGTGCCGGCAGGGGCAGGTGGAGACAGTAAAATAATCATGCTGGTCCAACACCTTGGCCACTTCTTCATAGGGTAGAATCTGGCGGGTATCCTCTATTGTCTCTTGAATGGGTAGCACCCGCAGGCCTTTTTGATGGGTATCGGCATACTGGTCCCAGCCGCCGTGGTAGTAGTATTGATTTATCAGAGGTGACATGGCTCTTGTCCGCTCGTCTGTGCGTCCGTGCCAGCCAGCGGTGCGATAATTTACGAACATGGAGTCGTTGAGGCTATAGCGGACGGTGTCACCCTTGACGGTACGGAAAACGAGGCCTTTCTCGGCCAGCGCGTCCAGCCGTTGCCTCAACTCGACTGGGTCCATCTGTTTCATCTCGGCCAGGTCTTCAAAATTCCTCCCCGAAAGGGGCATGCCAGTCAATAGCGAGGCCTCCTCAGGGGTATAGGTGGCCCTGATTAGGGGCACCAATTCGTCCGCTTCGGGCAAACCCCACCAGGTTTGCTTCAGCCAGTCCATGAAACGCTGGTAGACTTCTTGCTCAGACATAACAGTTTCCTCCTTTATACTTTCTTGAGACGGTTAAATGTCTAGTCGGACATCTCCGCCAGTGACTTGAGCACCCGCTCGAAAACATCCATTTCTTCCTGGGAAAATGGCTGCTTCAAAGTAGCATCGAGCTCGTCGGCGAACTCCAGGATGCCTGGCCCTACTTTCCGGGCTTTGGGGGTGAGGAAGACCAGCACTGATCTTCTGTCACCAGGGTTTGGCTTACGTTCAACATAGTCATTCCTTTCCATCCTGTCGATTATGCCGGTGAGCGTGGAGGTGTCAAGGGAAACTCGCTCTCCAAGCTCGCCTATGCTGATTCCGTCGCCCATCCATAAGGCGTTGAACACAAAGTACTGCGGTGAAGTCAGACCAAAGGGGGACAGCCGCTGGTCGTAATGGTTATAGACCCGGCGCATTACCCGTCCCAAATTGAAGCAGATATGCTTTCTGGCATCGTACATAGGCTGTGCTCCTATATTTTGCATACAATTATCTTGTGTACATCATAAGTTGCCTGTCTATGTTTGTCAAGGGAGAACAAACTGCAGTGGCCATTTTAGCCTCTGTGGAAATTGCCATCAGAGTTTGGCGTGCCAGGTGCCACTAAAAATCGCATCTATTCTATCTATTTTGTGAGACAGAGACGCTATTACCTATTGATGTTTGATGAAGCTTGTGCTATATTTGCAGAGGTCGAAAAAAAATTATAAGGAGGTAAAATGTAATGGTAGGTATCAAGTCATGTGGGGCTTATATTCCTCGGTATCGATTGGACCGCAATATTATCTACGCAGCTATGGGATGGCTAAATCCAGCTACCTATATGGCGGGGGAAAAAGCGGTAGCCAATTATGATGAGGACAGCATTAGCATGGCGGTAAACGCCGGTATGAATTGCTTGAAAGGGGTTGATAGGAGCACAATTGATGGGGTGTATTTTGGCAGTATCAGCTTGCCTTATAAGGAAAGGCAAAATGCGGGAATAATTGCTACTGCTCTTGATTTGAGACCGGATATAACGACTGCTGATTTCGCAGGTTCCACCAAGTCAGGGACTAGTGCATTAATCGCTGCCTGCAATGCGATTAAGGCGGGGGCAGCCAGGAATATCCTGGTATGCGCTTCCGATTGTCGTGTTCCAAAATCCGGTAGCGCTCAAGAAGAATCCTATGGTGATGGCGCTGCGGCTGTTCTTTTAGGAGAAGGTGATGTAATTGCTGACTTTCAGGGAGCATATTCCGTCTCCTATGATTTTGTAGATAAGTGGATGGCGGACACTGACAAATTTGAGCATGTCTGGGAGGACAGGTGGATTAGAGATGAGGCATATAATAAATTTATTCCCGAATCAATCTCAGGGCTGGCCAAGAAATGCAGCCTCAACCCCAGGGATGTGGCTAAGGCGTGTTATCCTTGCCTCTATCTTAGGGACCATGCGACTATAGGGAAGAGACTTGGCATTGAACCTGCTCAAATTCAGGCACATATGCTTGATACTTTGGGTGATAGTGGTACTGCTTATTCCTTGATTTTGCTTGTGGCGGCGCTTGAAGATGCCAGTCCAAAGGATAATATTGTTGTTGCCAGTTTTGGGAGTGGAAGCGATGCCTTACTCTTTCAGGCGACGGAAAAAGTAGGTGGTATGAAAGGTAAGAGAAAGGAAGTCAAGGGATACTTGGCATCGAAAAACAGTCTAACCAGTTATGAAAAATATGCCACTTTTCGGAATCTGATTCCGGCGGATAAAGGCATCAGGGCTGAGTCAGTGGCCTGGGAACAGAAGACATTGGCCTGGAGGTACCGCCGGGGGCTTCTGGCTCTCGTGGGGTCGAAGTGTAAGAAGTGTGGCACGCCGCAATTTCCTGCCCAAAGGGTGTGTGTGAATCCTGATTGTAAGGCTATTGATGAGATGGAAGATTACAGATTCTCAGCTAAAAAGGGTCTTCTTTTTACTTATACTGAAGACAGACTGGCCTTCAGTATCAATCCTCCAGCGATATATGGCATGGTGCGCTTCGAAGGCGGCGGCAGCAGTCTATTTGACCTGACTGATTGCGAATCAGGCAGTGTTACGGTGGATATGGCTGTGGAGATGAGTTTTCGCAGGAAATTTGCTGATGAAGCCAGAGGCACTTACTCCTACTTTTGGAAAGCAGTTCCAGAGCAGGTATAATTAAACTATTAAATTCAGGAGGGAACAAAAATGGGTAGTATAAAAGATAAAGTGGCGATTATAGGAATGGGTTGTACCAAATTTGGGGAACGCTGGGATGCGGGCCCTGAAGACCTGATGGTAGAGGCATTTACTGAAGCTATCGAGGATGCTGGAATAGAGCCAAAAGATATTCAGGCAGCCTGGTCAGGCACTCAATTTACGGAGATTAACCAGGGAGTTAGTGGGTTGCCCATGGCTGAAGCGCTAAAATTACCGTTTATCCCGGTGACGCATGTGGAGAATATGTGTGCCAGTGGTTCAGAAGCCTTGAGAGGGGCCTGCTATGCGGTTGCATCGGGGGCTTGTGACATTGCTATGGCACTTGGTGTGGAGAAGCTTAAGGATTGTGGCTATGGCGGCCTCCCAGATATGGCCCTCGGTGCCTCGGGGAAGAAGGATTCGCTTTTTTCACCGAATTTAACTGCTCCGGGGTCATTTGCCATGTTGGCTACCAGGTATTTTGCCAGATATGGTCTTAGTCCAGAGGCAGGCAAAGAAATGCTGGCTAAAGTGTCTTCGAAGAGTCACCACAATGGTGCTATGTGTGAGAAAGCACACCTGCGCCGGGAAGTCACTGTGGAACAGATAATGAATGCTCCCATAATTGCCTGGCCGTTGGGGCTGTTCGATTGTTGTGGGGTTAGTGACGGTTCAGCAGTGGCTATCGTGGTTCGGGCTGATATGGCTAAGAAGTTCAGGTCTGACCCTGTCTTTGTTAAAGCCCTTCAAATTGCAGGAAGCTCGGGTGAGGAGGTTATGTATACCGATTACGATGGCACCCATGTTGAGACAACCGTGCGTGCTGCGGCAAGAGCTTATGAAGAAGCAGGGATAAAGAATCCGCGTGAAGAGATAAGCATGGCTGAGGTTCATGACTGCTTTTCTATCACTGAAGCGGTAACCATGGAAGATTTACAATTCAGCCCCAGGGGAAAGGTTAAAGAGGATATCGATGCTGGCCGTTTCAATCTGGATGGTGAGCAGCCTATCCAGACCGATGGTGGCTTGAAGTGCTTCGGTCATCCTATTGGCGCTTCCGGATTGAGGATGATGTATGAGGAGTATAAGCAGCTTCAGGGGAAGTGCGGCCCAAGGCAGGTAAAGAATCCCAAGTATGGGATGACTCATAACCTTGGTGGTTTTCCTTCACGCTGTGTCATCAGCACTTTTATTGTAGGTCTTTGATACGACATCAACTGTAAGGAGGCTGGCCATGGCCGAAGGTTCCCTCATCACTGATGAATTGCGGAAACTAATAGGTGCGACCGTCGGAGAACCAATTACTTTGAAGGTCGAAGAGGGAGCAATACAGAGGTATGCCGAAGCTATAGGTGATTCGGATCCTTTATATAATGACGTGGAGTACGCCAGAAAAAGCAAATATGGCAGGCTGATTTGCCCTCCAGGGTTTGTTGGCTGGCCTGTTAAAGGCCAGATAGGTGCCTTGCCAGGACGGACTTCTGAGATGGCTGTCACCTTTGTTAAAGCTGGTGCGCCAACTAACGTGCTTGACGGTGGCATTGAATTTGAGTTTTTCACAACAGTCGGTGCTGGCGATATATTGGTTTCCATAACCAAAGTTGCTAATATAACCGAGCGCGAAACTAGAATGGGGAAAACGATGTTCATAACAACCGAGACGAGTTTTGTGAATCAGGATGGCAAAGTGGCGCTCAAAAGCCGGGCGACGTCGATCAACTACTAAACCTTTCCCGTATTATCTTTATTATTGAGGAGGAGACATGGCCAGGCAACTCTATTATGAGGATGTTGAAGTAGGAACTGAGGTAACTCCGCTGGCTAAGATTGCCACAACGCGAATGCTGGTCCAGTGGGCGGGAGCCTCGGGAGACCGCAATCCTTTGCATTATGACGACGATTTTGCCAAGGCCCAGGGTGTCGGTTCACGTATTGTCCATGGTGCTCTCAAAAGGGCCTGGCTGGGACAACTGATGACAGACTGGATTGGGGAACAGGGGGAGCTTAGGAAGCTGTCCTGCCAGTACCGCGGCATGGATTATCCTCGCAAAATGAAAACAATGGAGGAGCCTCATGAGGGTGAAACATGGTGGTGCAAGGGCAAGGTGACTAACAAATATGTTGAGAAGGATAAACATTTTGTCGAGTGTGAGATTTGGGTGGAGAATGGGAGGGGAGAGAAGACTACGCTTGGCGCAGCTTCGGTTGCCCTGCCACCACGAACTAAAGGATAAGTAAGGTTGTTGACCCGGTTAAGTATCGAGCCTGCCATTTGTTTGAAGGTAGAAACAGCATAAGGTTTCTGCAGAATCAAGCGGGATTTGAAACTCTGATAAGGGAGGTATTAAGTGGGAAAGAGACTAGAAGGCAAAGTAGCAGTGGTTACTGGTGCCGGACGTGGTATTGGGAGAGCTGAGGCGTTAGCTTTGGCTGCTGAAGGAGCTAAGGTGGTGGTTAATGACCTGGGCGGGGGCGCTGATGGGGCTGGGGTGTCTTCGTCTCCGGCCGACGAGGTAGTCCAGGAGATTAAGAAACTGGGTGGGGAGGCTGTTGCTAACTATGACTCTGTGGCCACTCCAGAGGGTGGTGAAAACATCATCAAAACAGCCATCGGCAACTTCGGCAGGATTGATATTTTGGTCAATAACGCTGGTATCCTCAGGGACCGCATGGTCTTCAATATGTCGGAGGAGGAGTGGGACCTGGTCATGAAGGTTCACCTGTATGGCCATTTCCATTGCACCAAGCCGGCTTGTGCTTACTTCAGGCAGCAGAGGAGCGGGCGAATAATAAATACATCCTCCATATCGGGGCTTGGCAATATGGGCCAGGCCAACTATAGCGCTGCCAAGGAAGGAATCATCGGCTTTTCCAGGACAATAGCCAGAGACATGGGTAAATACGGCGTGACTTGCAATGCCATCCGTCCTAATGCTGGAACGAGGATGACCTTAACACCGGAGCTAAAGGCTGCCTGGGAGAAGGCTAGAGCAGAGGGAATGGCTAGCGTGGGGGCTGCGGGGAACCCGCTAGAAGAACTTGAAAAGGCCACGCCTGAAATGATAGCACCTCTGGTTGTATACTTGGCCACCGATGAGGCGGCTAATATAAACGGTTGCAATTTCTTTGTGGGTGGTGGTCAAGTAGCGGTTTTCTCCGAGCCAGAAATAAAGGGCAGTATCCAGAAGGACGGAATCTGGACGCTGGATGAGTTAATTGATATCATGCCCAAAAAGGTGACTGGAGGATTGGTTAATCCTGCACCACCACAACCGCCAAAAACATAAATCGGCAAGGGTTTGATACAGCTCGCGTGAGGTAGTAAGCAACTTGGAAGCAGCGGCCAGAGAAGCGGTAAAAATACCTGGGAAATGTATATGTAAACTTGACCTTGGTATTTTTAAAAATGATGTTAATATAATATAGCCTTTACGGGCTTGACACGTGCAGTATAATGTTAATGTTAAGGAAGAGTTTTGGATGGGGGAAGCTCTTGCTTTGATGGAGTAAAAGTAGGCCTGTTTGGTCGCTGTCTGTTAATTTCAACTGTCTGAGATTGGCAGTGGGTAGAAGCCAGCGAGTATATATGGTACGCTGGGGGTGGGAGCTTTAAGGGAATAGAATCAAGACAATAAGAATGAAGGCGCCGCGGCAATCTAGGGTCGAGGGTTGCTCGACGGCGGAGAAATTTAAGTAATAAAAAATAAGGAGGTTTAAAGTAATGAAAAAGTTTATGTTTGCTGTTCTTGCCAGCGTTTTACTGATAGCGCTGGTTGTCCCTGCCTGTGCTGGCCCGGCAGCAGAAGAGAATGTGATAAAGGTTGGTGTTATTGGGCCGATGCAGAATCTCGAGGGAGAAGGCCACTGGTGGGGTGCCCAAAAGGCAGCAAAGGAAATCAATGATGCCGGTGGCATAACGCTCAACGGTGAACAGTACTTCATCGAGTTAATTCAGGCGGACTCGAATGAAATCTTTGAACCGGCCGGGGCGGCGGCGGTGATGGAGCGGCTGATAACGGTAGATAAGGCGGACTTTGTCGTCGGAGGTTTCAGGACTGAAGGTGTACTGGGAATGCTGGAAGTGGCTATGGACTACAACAAGCTTTTCATCGGTTGCGGCTCCTCCGCTATTGACTTGACTCAAGCAGTAGCCGCGGATTATGACCGCTACAAGTACTTCTTCCGGACTACTCCGATCAATTCCATTTTCCTGGTTCAGACTGACTTCGTCATCCTGCGGATGGTTGGAGGTATGCTGAAAGATGCGCTGGGCATGCCGCCGCAGCAGAAGCTAAAAGTTGCCATATTGGCTGAAAAGCTGATATGGGCTGACCCGATAGTGGGTTTCGCCGAGGCGAACTTGCCTGCGATGGGGGTGGATGTTGTTGGGACATGGAGGCCGTCGGATACAGCCACGGATGTTACTGCCGAGCTGTCAGCCATCGCTGAAAAAGAGCCTCACATCATCTTCACTACCTTCTCAGGGCCGGTGGGCATTACCTATGCCAAGCAGTGGGGCGAGCTTGAAATTCCGGCATGTTCGTCAGGCATCAACGTTGAAGCCCAGAAGCTGGACTTCTGGGAATCGACAGGTGGTAAGGGTAACTATGATTTAACCCTGAATACCTATGCTCGAGGGGTGGAGCAAACCGCTTCGACTGTGCCCTTCGTCGAGAGCTTTATTGAAGAGACAGGGGAGCTCCCCACATATTGTACTGGCACCTACGATGCCATTAAGAGTGTGGTAGAACAAATTGAAAAGGCACAGACTCTGGATAATGATGCCCTGATTCCGTATATAGAGATGACGGATTACATGAGTACGGCAGGCAGGATAAAGTACTATCCCCAAGGTTCCAAGTTTCCGGCGCTGCCTCATGATGTAATGTATGGGCCGGGTTATGTTACCAGCCTTGGATGCCAGTGGCAGGACGGAGAGCTAAAGGCGGTGTGGCCGCAAGATTATCCAGGCATGCCAGAGGAATGGAAAGGTTGTACCTACCCGGGCATTGTTCCTTACATCATACCGCCGCGGGTTCTCGAACATGAGTGGGTAATAGAGGAGGAGGCAGCACCACCAGCCGAGGAAGAAGCAGCACCGGAGGAAGGTGCACTCTCATTTGAAGCCACCGAGTATGCCAATGCCGACTATGGTTTCTCTATCAAGTACCCAAGCAATTGGAAAGCGGGAGCAGTGGAGGAGCCAACGGTCTTGTCTGCTGCAGCACTTGCCAAGGTTCCGGTGGTAAGTGTTGGTGTAGTGGAAGCTGCTGACTTCGCCGCTGCAGTTAACACTGCCCTGGCGGGGTCTGGCAAGAATATTGAGATTGCTTCTCAGAGCGAGGTGACGCTGGCAGATGGCACTCCAGCCACTGAGGCTAAAATTGCCTGGGACCTTAATGCAGGCTATCCCGGTGATAGTTTCGTTCTTGGGGCACAGAAAGATGGCAAGTGGGTTGTTGTTGCAATAACCACCGTGTCCATGCTTGTTCCTTATGATGAAGCTCTATTTCCGGAAATAGCCCATACCTTGCAGTTCGAATAGCAAGTGGTTTAGCAGGTCTATTTGGGGGCCCCGGGCTGGTTGTAACAGCCTGGGGTTTCCATAAAAAAGCGAATCGAGTTTTTTGAAGGGGAGTTTTTTAGCTAAGAAAAGCTATGATTGAAGCATTCATAATTCAGGTACTGGTTACAGGGGGGGTGTATGCCCTCCTCGCTGTTGGTTTTGCTCTCATCTTTGGCGTAGCCCGGATGATAAACCTGGCTCATACCGCATTTATGATGCTGGCGGCCTACGCTATGATTTTTTGTACCTCTCAGCTTGGTTTAAACCCTATTTTATCGGTTCTTCTGTCCATTGTGGTTACCACTCTTATAGGGATTTTGAGCTATAAGTTATTCATTGACCGGATACGCGAACATGAAGTAACTGTATTGCTGATAACCCTTGCTTTAGCCATGTTTTTTCAGGAGTGCATGCTTTTGGTCTTTGGCACTCATTTCAGGGGAGTACCGCCTCTTATTGCGGGATACTGGGAAATAGTTGGTGTTAAAGTTACTAATGAGCATTTGTTGACAATTGGCATAGTTTTAGTTGTTCTTTTGTGCATATGGATACTTTTGTCGAAGACGAAGTTGGGGATTGCCATCAGGGCTACATCTCAGGATACTGAGGTAGCTGGTCTGGTGGGGATAAATGTTTCCACAGTCCTGTTGTCGACGATGGGTATAGCTGCGGCGCTGGCGGCGATTGCTGGTGTTGTAGTGGCTCCGATATGGACGGTTTACCCCTTTATGTGGATGTCTCCACTGGTTACAATCATGGCAATCATCGTTCTGGGGGGATTGGGGAGCGTTAAGGGGAGTGTTATCGGAGCTTTTATTATAGCCTTTGTTCAGGTTCTGGTTGTTTTTGCGTTGCCCATGGGGGCGTTTTTGAAGGAAGCGATTGCGCTGCTGGTTATGGTAATAATACTTGTGGTAAGGCCTGAGGGTCTATTTGGCATAGTTTTTGAAGAGGAGAGGTTATAAATTGTTAAGACGACTGTTTAAGGACTTCCAGGGGGATGTGCTGGCTGTTCCGGGCAGGCTGATAGCTTTGGTTTTCCTTGTGTTTTTGTTTTTCATACCTCTTATTACGCAGCAGCCTTATACCCTTCGCATTCTTATCCTGAGCAATATATTTGTTATTTTTGCTGTTAGCTGGGACTTTATATCGGGCTATACGGGTCAGATAAACTTTGGGCATGCCATGTTTTTTGGGGTTGCAGCATATACTGCGGCTTTGCTGAATAAACATCTTGGTTTAGAGCCATGGGCGACGATACCTATAGGGGCATTGGCTGCGGTATTAGCTGGTGTGGTTATGTGTTTGCCGGCATTAAGGTTAAGGGGCCCTTATTTATCCCTGGTCACGCTGGCCCTTCCTCTTATCTTGCTCGGGGTCATTAAAGCCTTCCCTGAGGTTACCGGTGGTGAGCATGGTATCTCTGGGGTTGCTGCGCTTTCTGATTCGCGCCTGCTTGATTACTATATTTCGGTGCTGGTTATGATTCCGTCTGTGATGATAATGTGGAAGCTTACCGATGCCAAGAGTGCTCTGGTCAGGACGGGTATCATCCTGCATGCCATTCGTGAGGATGAGATTGCGACTCGTGCCAGTGGAATTAACACAATAAGGTATAAGCTATTCGCTTTTATCGTAGGTGGCTTCTTTGCTGGGATTGCTGGTGGTTTGTATGTTCACTTCTTGAAGGTTGCTGGGCCGTCGACCCTCAACTTGATGCTGTCGTTTCAAGCGATAATATGGACGGTTTTTGGCGGCATTGTTAGCATTTATGGGGCGGTGGTGGGGGTTTATGTTCTGTTTCCGCTTATGGAGTTTCTACGTGTTATCCCTGAGTTGCGAGTTATAATCTTCACGATTGTGGTGATATTGATTCTTCTATTTATGCCTGAGGGGATTGCTGTGTGGATACGGGACAAACTGGAGGAGGAATGTCCCCGCTGTAAGTTGTCGAATGTATCATGGCGGCGCACCTGCAGAGCTTGCGGGGCCTCGTTACACTAACTACTAAGTGAACTAAGAGACTAAGAGAGATTAAGGCCTATCGCAGTTGTAGCTGGGATAGGCCTTATAATTTTGTCTTTAAGCAATTGAGGTACCTGCCTACGGGTGACTTTCACGGGAATAAACATGTAGTGCAGGGCTTCAGCCCTGCCATAGTAGATAACAATTGGTGCCACGCCTATCAACCGCCCAGGCAGCCTTATAAAGACTGCGCTACACCTGCCACCACCCCTAAGTACATTGGAGCATCTGCTCCAATGACGCCTGGAGCAGATGCTCTATGCTACCCTCTTTATTAAATAAGAGTTACCCCTCTCCCGGTTTGAACAGGGACCCCGTTCTGTCACTGCGAGCGAAACAATCTCGGCATAACCCCTACTGTCTTTGCGAGGAGCCCTGGCGACGAAGCAATCTTGGTGGATGGGGTGAGTGGGGGTGCCCCCCTGCAATCCCACCGAGATTGCCGTGGCACTACATGCCTCGCAATGACAGGCGGGGGTTTCCCCGGAGAATCCACGGATTAAGGAGACCTATCAGGGATTGTTTTATAAACCGAGATAGGTTTTCCTTATAGTTTCGTCTTTAAGCAGTTCCTCCGCTGTTCCGTGGGCGATTATATGTCCCCTCGACATGACGTAGTTTCTTACTGACAGGGCGAAGGCAAAGCTGATGTCTTGCTCAGCCAAGAGCATAGTAACTCCCAGTTCGCGGTAAATTTCCTCTACACGTTTAAACAAATCCTCTTTTAGCCTTGGGGCAAGCCCGCTTGAAGGTTCGTCGATCAGCATAAATTTGGGTTGACGCATCAATGCCCTCCCGAGGGCGAGCATTTGCCGTTCCCCCCCAGATAACGTCCCCGACACTTGCTTTTCCCTCTCTTTTAGCCTTGGGAACAGCTCATAGACCTTGACGAGGCTATCGTTCACCTCGTTTTTGTCTTTAACGAGATAGGCACCGGCCAGCAAGTTATCCTTGACGGTCATTTCAGTGAATGGTCTGCCTCTCTCAGGGCAAAGGAGCAGGCCTTTCTTAGCTATTTCAGATGCTGACAGCTTATCAATCCTCTCGCCTTCAAACTCTATGCTTCCCTCGAAGGTTATATCTGACTGCCTTGTACCCTTCAATACTTCTTTTTCCCAATTTACCAATCCGGATATAGCCCGAAGCAGGGTAGTCTTTCCGGCGCCGTTGGGGCCGACAAGCGCAACCAATTCGCCTTTCTCGACCTTCAAGCTGGCTTCATCCAGCACCATTGCGGTGTCATAACAGACGGTTACGTTTTTAGCTTCAAGCAACGAGCACCTCCTTTCCCGTGTATGCTTCGATTACCTTCTTGTCCCTGGATATTTCTTCAGGGGTACCTTCGGTGAGGAGCTCGCCGAAGTTAATAACAATCACCCTGTCAACTATTTTCATAAGGTCGCTCAGCTTATGTTCTATGATAAGCATAGCTGGCCCTTCGCTGTGGAGTCTGCCGAATCTTCCTCCCTTGTGCAGTCTTTTCAGTGATTTTGCCACAAGGTCTGTTTCTGCGGGATTTAACCCGCCGAATGGTTCATCGAGGATAAGCAACTCAGGATCGGTGGCGATTGCCCTGGCCACCTCTAACCGCTTCAAGTCCCCATGAGATAGGATGGAAGCTGGCTCAAGAGCCATGTCCATAATTCCGACAAACTCCAGGGCATCCCGTGCTTTTACTTCGGTTCGCTTAACCCATTCCCCTCGCTTGGTTATCCGCGGGCAGAGGCAGCCTACCATAACATTGGCGATAATAGGCAAACGGCGAAATGGCTTGACTACCTGGAAAGTCCCGACCATCCCCTTTTGAACAATATCCCAGGAGTGGTGATTGGTAATATCTTCGCCCTTAAATCTGACTTTACCCGAATCCAGTTTCAATATGCCGAGCATGCAGTGTACCAGGGTGCTCTTTCCGGCACCGTTGGGGCCGATTAACCCGACGATTTCATCCCTTGAAATCTGGAAGCTGACGTTATTAACAGCTACCAGCCCGCCAAAGCGTTTGGTTAGATTCTCCACTTCAAGAAATGGTGCCATATCAATCTGCCTCCTCTCTCAGTTCGCGGTGAGATACTTTGCCCACATCTGTCTTGGGGATTTCGCCTCTGAACTCAACAATCTTGGGAACCTTGTAGTGGGCCAGATTCTCTGCACAGTACTTTATGATTTCCTCTTCCGATACTTTCCCCCTCGCCTCGGTCTCCAGAACTACTAGTGCTTTAACTTTCTCACCCACATCCGGGTCGGGGACTCCAATAACCCCTGCCTCCTTAACCTTGGGATGTGCAGTCAGGACTTCTTCTATATCCCGGGCGAAGATGCTGAGTCCTTTGTATTTAATCAGGTCCCTCTTCCTATCGTAGAAGTAGAAATAGCCATCTTCGTCCATTCTTACCAAATCGCCGGTCCTGAGCCATGTTTCCCCATCTATGTCCACAAACATCTCTTTTGTCTCCTTGTCTCGCTTCCAGTATCCCTTTGCTAGTTGAGGGCCTTTGACCACAAGTTCGCCCGTCTCGCCAACCGGCAGAAACTCCGTGCTGTCAGGGTCAACTACACCAGCCATGGTGTTACACATAGGGATACCGAAAGAGCCGAGCTTCGACCTGCCAAGCGGGTTCATGATGCCCAGGGAGGTGGTTTCAGTCATCCCCCAGCCCTCATGGATCGGAGCACCCGTTCGTTGGTCCCAACCCCTTGCAGTGTCCTCAAGGAGGGAATCAGCACCAGAGATGATGGCCTTTAGCCGCTTCCAGTTCACCCTGTCCGTTCTATGATAATCCCTGAGAGCCTCAAACAGGGATGGGAGGCCATAGAATATGCTGGCCTTGTAGCTTTCAACCGCGTTAAGGATATCGTCGAGGTCAGGAGTGGTGAATATCACCAGCGTGTAGCCTTGAGATAGCCCACCCATCATAATTATCGCCTGACCGTAGATGTGGTAGAAGGGTAGATATGCCAGCAGTGTTTCCTCACCCTCCTTCATGATGTCTCCCCAGAAGATCGTGCCTAGCTCTCGGGCGGCTGAGAAGTTGTAATGGGTTATCATAGCACCCTTGGGCAATCCCGTTGTCCCTCCGGTATAAGGGAGCGTAACCAGGTCTTCTCTGACGTTAAACTCAATTTTCGGTGGCTCTGGCCGATGACTCTTAATCAAATCCTCGAATTGATAGAACCCCTCTCGCTCGAATATCTCAGCGGGCGGTGCCGACATTTTTTGATATACGGCACGAAGCACGCTTTGCCCCATCATCTTCTTGAACTTGGGCAGGTATTCGGCGATGTTGGTCAAAATGACTCTATCTAACTTAACGTTCGCATTTTCAACGGCATCATAGAGAATATCCTGACACACAATGGTTGTAGCACCACTGTCTTCGATTTGATGTTTGATTTCAGGACTAACATAAACAGGGCTAATCCCGGTCAAGATAGCCCCCGCCTTGAGGCCTCCGAGATACGCTATGATGAATTGAGGTGAGTTCAGGAGGAGCAAGGCAATCTTGTCCCCCTTCTTGATTCCCAGGTCACACAGGGCTGTGGCGAATCTATCAACATGGTCTCTTAGTTCCCCGTAACTGATCTTTCGCCCGTAGAATATCAGCGCTGTTTTACCCTTCCATTTCTCAGTTATTCTGTTGAAATTGTCGACCACGGATTCCTCAAGGATTTCAATGTCGGAGGGAACCCCATCAAGATAGAATTTCAACCATGGCCTTTCCATGTACTTGGCTTTGTTTGTTGACATGTTACCTCCTGGTTTTTTATAGCCAAACTATAGCACAGCGCCTGCCTTTTGGCAATATGTTTACTTGTTTGGGCGATTAGAAATTATATCAACTCTTTATTTTTCTATTTGAACTGCAGTGTATGGGCTATTTCTGAAAATAGAGCTTCGTCGTAAGGAGCCCCCAGAGCCCCCAGAGTTACGGTGGCTACTGTAACGATAATCCATGTACCGTCTTTCTGGGCTCCAAGGATGATAGCACGACCACCATGGCCGTCCAACTTCAGTTTGGTTATGGCCTCAGTAGCTGGAGTGCCATCTGCCAGCGTTGTCTCGCTCTGAGAGGTAATTTCAATGTCTGAGTCGCCCCATACCGCATTGAGTGCAGCTTCAAAAGTGGCACTATCTGCAGCAGCAATTATCACCAGGGGAACTCCAACGCCACCTGCGTCCGCATGGAACAGGAATCCCTCCTCCGTTTCTTTCACTCCCCAATCGTCAGGGTACTTGATGGAGAAACCGTACTCAGCATTTGTATATTCGGTGGCTGCAAATGACAGCTCGCCTGGTGCTGTTTCTTCAGCTGGTGGTGCTGCTTCGCCGCACGTACACGCTGGCAGCGTAAGTCCCAGAATAAGCATCATCCCGATAAACAATACGACAAATTTCTTTTTGTACATCTTACTTGTTATGAAACCTCCTTTTTTCTTATTCTTTATAACGTCTCCCAGGTGTATTCTAGCCCGGGCATTTAAACTCTTTTAGCCATCCATGCCTCACCCCACCATAAATTACTCTCCTAGGACTATCTTGAATTAGGATACAGCCGCTTCACAGGAAAGTCAAGAGTGTGTACTCGTTCAGGTGATCAGTGACACATCGCCTGGGGTAATGGGTGAGACTAGGTTGCTTCGCTTCGCTCGCAATGACATTTCTCGCACTACATGTTTATTTCTCTAAATCCAAATCACCAAAAAACCTTTCGACTCTTGACTCTCGACTATCGACTGTTTACGCATGTAGTGCAGTCTTTTAAGGCTGCCCGGGGTGGTAACGAGCATGGGGCAGGGCTAAAGCCCTGCGCTACATGTTTATTATTTTGCTGATAGTGACACCATGTAAGCGTCACCCATCTATCCGAGCTAGAATAGAATGCATTTAAGTTTCTCCTGACCTGCTTATGGTTTATCGAGAATAGCTCCGTTGGAGGCGATGACCTCCTTATACCAGTGTGCAGAATCCTTGAGTATCCTTTTCTGCGTTGGGTAATCTACATAAATGAGTCCAAAACGCTCTTTATAGCCGCTTGTCCATTCAAAGTTATCTAGAATTGACCAGTGAAAATAGCCACGGATGTCTACGCCATCTTTGAGTGCCTTTTGTAACTCCAGGAGGTGGCGGCATAGGAAATCAATTCGCTGAGGGTCGTGAACCTTGCCATCCAGCGAAATCCAGTCAACATTGGATAGACCGTTTTCCGTGATGATAACGGGGAGCTTGTATCTTTCCCAGTAGAATCGTGGTCCCCAATAGAGCGCTTCGGGTGTTATCGGCCATCTGTATGCTGTCATAGCATAACCGACAGGGAGGGGTACTGCTTCAGGCTGGTTGTCTTTGCCAGCGCGAGTTGTTTGGCCAGTGTAAATGTTAACTCCGAAGAAATCCAAAGGCTGACAAATTGTTTTCATGTCGCCATCGCGAATTGGCGGTGCATCGCTGTTGAAGAGTTTCAAACCGTCTTCGGGATATTGGCCGAGGAACACGGGGTCTGTCCACCATGTGTTGTTCCAGAGATTCTTGCTAGTCATGGAGAACATTGCCTGTCTGGCAGCTTTGACATCTTCGGGGCTGTCCGTTGCTGGTATATTGACAACTCCTACAGGTGCAAGGCCTATCTGGCATTCAGTTTTGGAAGATGTGCGGATTGTTTGCACGGCCTTGCCATGAGCCAACAGTGTATTGTGAGCTGCTGTCAACAATTCAGCAGGCTCCAACTTGTCTCCCGGTGCGTGTATTCCGAATTGGTGCCCCAGGCCAATGAAACATTGTGGCTCATTCAGTGTTATCCAGTATTTGACTCTATCGGAAATCTTTTCAACCACCACCTTGACATATTCTGCGAACCAGTCGGAGCTATCCTGGTTCAGCCAGCCGCCGCGGCGATACAGTTCATATGGATAATCCCAATGAAAAAGTGTGACGTAAGGCTGAATACCAGCAGCTAGAAGCTCATCGATAAGCTTATCGTAAAATTCAAGCCCCTTCGGATTTATGGCACCAGTTCCTTGTGGGATAACGCGGGACCAGGAGATGGATGGTCGGTATGCGCACAGCCCAATTTCTTTCATCAAGGATACATCATCTTTGTATCTGTGGTAGTGGTCACATGCCACGTCACCGGATTGCCCGCTCCAGATGATTCCCTCTTTCTGGCAAAATATGTCCCATACTGAAAGCCCCCTTCCATCTTCATGTGCAGCACCTTCTATTTGGTACGAGGCTGACGCTGCTCCCCATACAAAATCTTTTGGGAAACTCATTTAAGCCCCTTTTCCGTATCCGCGAACAAAGTAGTTGTTGGAGTAAACATTCTAAATTCCATCTTTATTGATTCCTATTCGGGTCACTATGGTTTCTTACCTAGCTCATAGCCTCCGATACTTAGAACTATTTTATCGCCAATTTTGTCTATTTTATCCAAGCTAACGTCATATTTCTTAGTTAACCCTGCCTTCACTACAATGTGGTTGATAACCCCCTGTCGCATATCAAAATCAATATCAGCTACTTTACCTACCCTGTTGGCATTTACATCCAGGACTTCCTTGCCGAATAGCTCCTTGGTATTCATTCAAACCTCCCTCATATAATAAGTGAATCCTGCCAAGATGGTCATTTTATTTCGGGATTACTCCCTTGATTATACACTTAGCCAAAGTGGAATGGAATATCTTAATAGAATGTGACTGCCCCCCCGAATTTCTCTGTAGAGAATGTGAATCAAATATGATGTTGGGAAGTATAAAAAAGCAGCGTCATTTCTGTCTATCAAGAGCCGCGGAAAAAGGGTGTCCTTCTCGTTCAAAGTCGGGGACGTAGTTAGCTGACGCTCCCATTTCCTGAATCCAACCGTTTTCCAGCCCTGCGTCGGATAGTAACTGGAGGACCGATTCATACTCAGCCCTTGAAATCGTTCTGGAAAGCAATGGTATTCGTTGTGCCCGGTGTAACGGTAGGTATTGTGACATTATGCTAACTGTCACCGTGGACGATAGCTCCCGAGCCAGCCAGGTTAGCGATTCCTCGCTACCTGCCAGTCCGTTGGGCAGAATAAGATGGCGCACAATTAGCCCCCGTTGTGCCAGGCCAAAGTTATCTACTACCAGGTCTCCAACTTGTCTATACATCTCTTTGATGGCCTGGCGAGCCTGTGCTACATAATTTGGGGTGTGCGAGAACTTTTTAGCCCAGTTATCAGAGGCGTACCTTAAGTCAGGCAGATAAACGCTTATTATGCCATCAAGCTCTTTCAGAGAAGCAATAGAATCGTAGCTGTTAGTGTTGTAGATTAGTGGTACCCGAAGCCCCATAGGTACTGCTTCCAGAACTGCCTGGACTAGCTGAGGAACGAAGTGAGAGGGAGAAACGAAATTAATATTGTGGCAGCCTAGTTCATCCTGCAGGTAGAGCATACTTTCAGCCAGGGTATGGCAATCCATTTCCTTCGTTTTTTGCCTTTTCCAGTTTTGACTTATCTGGTAGTTCTGGCAATAAACACACCTCATATTACAATTGCCAAGGAATATCGTTCCTGACCCTCTGCTTCCTGAAATAGCGGGTTCTTCCCCTTGATGAGCGCAGATTGCCGGGACTATGGGAAGATAAGCTGAATGGCAAAAGCCCAGTTCATTTTCTAATCGATTGACCTTACATTCTCTGGGACAGATATCACATGAGGCTAGCCTGGCTTCAAGTGCCTGAGCACGGCGCTCTAACTCACCAGAATGGTATAGAGCAATATAGGTTGGTTCCATGGATACTATAGGCGTCATCAGTAAAAAGGCGCAGCCTAGCACTGGACACTTTAGATAGCTGGACTGTTTTTGTCAAGCTCTACAGCGTCTGGACATTTCCTTCTTTGCCTTGACGAAAAAGCATGTTGGTCGATAATAAGCCAGAGTGTCGAGTTGAGTGTCTGCGAAGGTTGCCAGGTCAATAGGGCTTATGCTAGACTTTGCTTATTGGAGCAGTGGAGGTAGTGATATATGTTTGAGCTAGGTCCGACTACTGGCTTCTATATAGTGGTATTACTTTGGGTAGCCAGGACTATTATTCTGGCCTTCATTTGTGCTTTTTTAGGCTGGCTTGGCATCAGGGTGTTGGATGCCCTCACCCCGCACATTCATAAACGAGAAAGTATAGGTAAAGACCCGGTTTCGGTGGGACTGTTTGTCGCTGGATTCTTCATCCTGGTGGGGTTAGCTATACATGGAGCCGTAACCGGGCCTGTCGTAGTTGGTGCTGGCCTCTTAGAAAGTTTGGTTGATGCTAGAAGGCTAGGAACGGTAGCTATCAGCTTTGTAGTGAGCCTTCTTCTGGGGATAGCTCTGTTTCATATTATAGATAAACTGACGCCGAAGATACCTTTTGGGAGTATTGGGAAAAGTCCTATTGCCGTAGGAATCTATGTGTTCGGCTATTTGCTCTTCTTTGGTTTAATAATGCACGCTGCTCTGACTACGCCGCTGTAAGAGGCATCATAATGAAGCCGCTGCAATGTATCCTTATTTCAACAGTAATAATTTTCGCATTGACAATACCTGCTGCTACCCTGGCTAAGTCATCTGAGGATTTCTATGAGGAGGAGGGGCAGGTCTTCGATGAGTGGGATGTGTGCCGAACTCGGTGTACTGGTCAAGGCGGTTTCTTCCAGGTCTTTTCGGAAACAGAATTTCGCCCCGTTATTGTCTTCGAAAGCTTGGGAGAAAATGCTGATGAAGCATACCGGCTTGGTCAGAAATTTGCCGAAGGTTATCCGGACCTCAGCCAAAGGGCGGAGAAAATTTTTACCTTTGCCCGTAATAAGATTAGATATAGCGCTGATGCCGACCAATTTGGCTTCAAAGAGTTTGCTCAGAATGCCGATGAAGTGGCAGCTACTATTAAGCTGGAAGGCTTCACCTACGGTGACTGCGAGGATTATGCGATTTTACTTGCCGTTATGTATAAGGGAGCAGGTCATCGCTCAGCTATAGTATTGGCACCGGGTCATGCGGCAACATTAGTATATCTACCGGGGTATAAGAGAGCCAATAGGAGTCTAGCCCTTGATGGTGAGTCTGGTTGGGTTTGGGCTGAGGCAACTGGAGGAAACAACCATCTGGGGTGGATGCCAGAGCAATATATGGGAGCTCAGCTAACAGCTTATGAAGTTGCCGATGAGGCTATGACTGCCCTGGAAGCACCTGGCAAGTCTCCGGCCACTGTGACACAAAAAGGTGGCACTAGAGGAATTCAAATATCACCGTTCTTCGGCATAATTGCCTTCATGTGGCTGCTACCCATGTTTCGAAGGCGGCGTTGAACAATTCATTGCCGGGAAGTCTAACCATCTTATTTTCAAGTTAAAGTCGGGGTGGCCGGATTTGAACCGGCGACCACCTGAACCCCATTCAGGTGCGCTACCAGGCTGCGCTACACCCCGTGGCTTTTGCCTCTAGCAATATGTTATCATAAGTGGACAATCAGGACAATGTAAGTTTTGACTCAGCTATCCTAAACAAATAATGAAAGGACTTTAGATTTTGGCTAAGAAGCAAAAGAAACCTGAAGTTAAGCGGCCACCTACTAAACGTCAACTGTCTAAGTGGCAGCGCCAGCAGCGGCTGCAGCATAGAATAATGATTGTAGGAGCCATCTTTTTTGCTTTTATTGTGGGTTATGTTGGCTATGGATATTATGATGACGAAGTTAAACCTTTTCATCAGCCAGTGGTAAGGGTGAATGATACTGTCTTCGATATGGATTATTATATAAAAGTCCTTGATATTTATACTCGAGGGCAGGAGTCTGACATGGTCCCGGCTATGGTGGACAAAGCTGTTGAGGCTATTGAGCAGAACGAGTTAATAAAGCAAGGGGCAACAGCCCTGGGGATTGGTGTAAGCGCTGGGGAAATAAGCGGTGAGCTTGCTAGTCTCAACCTGCCTGATAATGATGTAGCCAGGGATTTAGTTACTGCTAAGGTGTTGACAGATAAACTGCTTGAGGACTATTTTGACCCGCAGGTGCCGACTGTGTGTGAGCAGGTGCAGGTTCAAGCGATGTTCCTGGAAAGTGAAGAGGTAGCTGAGGACGTGATAGATAGACTCGGGAGTAGCGATAACTTTACCTCCCTGGCAAAGGAATTCTCTACGGAAGCGATGACTAAAGGGATGGGGGGTGACCTCGGTTGGTTACCCAAGGGTTTTCTGGATGTGCTGGGTATTCTGGAAGGCTCTTTGCTTGAGGATATTGCTTTTAATCTTGAGCCGGGAGCACTAAGTGAGCCAACCTACGATGAGTCGGTTGCTAAAGGAATTGGTTACTGGTTGATAGAAGTGATTGAGAGGGATGAGAGCCAGGGGAGCCATGCCAGGGGAATTCTGCTGGGGAGTCGCCAGGAAGCAGAGGAGATAAGGGCCAGGTTAGAGGCTGGTGAAGATTTTGCTATTCTGGCTCAGGAACATTCCCAACATTCAGGTAGCAAGGAAGCGGGAGGTGATTTCGGCTGGCTGCGGAGAGAATCTGGAAGCCCGGCTGTTGCTGAAGCTGCTTTTACTCTTGAGCCCGGTGCTTTGAGTGAGCCAATTTCTGATGAAGCTGTTCAAACGCAGGGGGGTTATTGGCTGGTTAAGGTTTTGGATAAAGATGTTAATCGCCAGCTTGAGGATGTGGCCAGAGAAATGCTTAAGTCGAAGGCTTTTGAAGATTGGCTTGACGAACAAAAAGAAAATAGCTTGATAGAGAATTACCTGGATGAGGAGCAGAAGGCCTGGGCAGCAGCCAGGGTTCTTAAAGATAGGGGGTCATAGTCTATGGTAGCTAAGGAGAGTATTGGTATTGGCCTGATGGGTTTGGGTGTGATTGGGAGCGGTGTGGCTAAGGTCTTGATGGGGAAATCAGATACCTTAGCTAGAGAAGCAGGCAGTTCTCTGGTTTTGAAAAAGGTCATGGAACAGGATTTATCTAAGCATGGCTCGATGAGAATTGAACCTCATCTTTTCACTACCCAGTTTGCAGAGGTAGTTAGCCATCCTGAAATAGATATAGTTATTGAGCTTATCGGTGGTGAGCATCCTGCCTTTGAATATATAAGAGAGTGTCTCATCAGTGGCAAGCACGTGGTTACGGCTAATAAAGAGGTTATGGCAAAGCATGGATGTGAGCTTCTGGTTCTGGCTCAAGAACATCAGGTAGCCCTTCGCTATGAGGCTAGTGTCGGCGGTGGTATACCTTTAATCGCCCCGTTCCAGCAGGACCTGGTGGCTAATGACATTTCTGCCATTCATGCGATTCTTAACGGGACTACCAATTATATTTTAACTCAGATGGCAAAGGAAGGGCTGGACTTTTCCGTGGCATTGAAACAAGCCCAGGAGTTGGGCTATGCCGAAGCTAACCCAGCCAATGATATAGATGGGGTTGACGCCGCTTATAAATTAGCCATCCTGGCAACTATTGCTTTCAACACTGAGATTAGGATGGAGAATGTATACCATGAGGGGATTTCGAGGCTCCAGGCTCGTGATTTTCGCTATGCTCGGGAACTAGGCTGTGCTATCAAGCTTTTGGCTATTGCCAAGCGAACTGGGGAGTCTATTGAAGCCCGGGTTCATCCTGTCTTTATTCCTGAGGATTCTTTGTTGGCTAAGGTAGATGGTGTCTACAATGCTATTCAGGTGGAGGGGGACTTGGTGGGTAAGGTTATCTTTTATGGTGAGGGAGCTGGCCCATCGGCGACTTCAAGTGCGCTGGTTTCTGATGTTATTAATATAGCTCAAAATATCAACCGTGAGGCGAGCAATGCTCCTAGATTACCCTTTGAAAGTGGACAGACGGTTAGGCCTATGGCTGAGATAGAGACGCGATACTATGTGAGGATGAGTGTTGCTGACCAACCTGGGGTTTTGGCTCAAATTTCAAAGATACTGGGCGACCATCTTATTAGTATTTCCTCGGTGATTCAGAAAGAGGCTGACCCATCGAACCACATTGCCGAGATTGTGATAATGACTCATCCAGCTAAGGAGCAGGCAGTTCAGCAGGCTCTTAAAGAAACTGAGCGTTTGACTGTAGTTAAAGAAATTATTAACTTTGTCAGGGTAGAAGCCTGAAGGAGAAATGATGGGACGTGGTGTTCTAATTAGATACCGCGATTTTCTGCCGATAACTCCAGCTACTCCTCTTATAACGCTTGGAGAGGGTGATACCCCTTTGGTCAGGTCTGTTACTTTAGAAAAAGAGCTTGGCTGTGGTGAGCTTTATTTTAAGCTTGAAGGTTGTAATCCTACAGGCTCTTTTAAAGACCGGGGTATGGTCGTAGCCATAGCCAAAGCTGTGGAAAATGGCAGTTCTGCTGTAATCTGTGCTTCTACTGGTAATACCAGCGCTTCGGCTGCTGCCTACGGAGCTCGTTTTGGTCTCGATGTCGTCGTCATCGTGCCAAAGGGTAAGATTGCCTTAGGGAAGTTAGCACAAGCTATTGCTTATGGAGCCAGGATTATTACAATACAGGGTAATTTTGACCAGGCGCTTCAAATAGTTCGTAGTCTGGTTCAAAAACATCCGGTTACGCTGGTTAATTCGTTAAATCCGTACCGCATTGAGGGCCAGAAAACGGCAGCTTTTGAGATTGTAGACGATTTGGGCAATGCTCCTGATTATTTCTTTATCCCGGTGGGTAACGCTGGCAATATCACTGCTTACTGGAAAGGTTTTGTTGAGTATAAGGAGGCTGGCAAGGCAACCCAGACCCCGAAAATGATGGGCTTTCAGGCTGCGGGGGCAGCGCCCATCGTCAAGGGTAAAATTGTCAAGAGGCCCAAGACCCTGGCTACAGCGATTCGTATTGGTAATCCGGCTAGCTGGCAGAAAGCGGTGGCTGCCCGAGACCAGTCAGGCGGGGTTATTGACTGTGTGACCGATGATGAAATTCTGGCTGCTTACAAGCTTCTGGCTAGTAAAGAGGGTATCTTTGGCGAGCCGGCTTCAGCAGCTTCTGTAGCCGGGCTTATTAAGATGACAAAGCAAGGGTTGAGGCTTTCGGATAAAAAGGTGGTCTGCATCATTACCGGCCACGGGTTGAAAGACCCTGGCCTTCCGGCAAAGTTCGTTGAGCCTTCCCCGGAGCTACCTGCTGATATAAGTATTATTGAGCAGACTCTGGGGTGGAGTTAGCCTTTCCAAATTATTAACAAGTTGAAGTTAGAGGAGGATGTTTGGCAATCCTACCTGTCACCCTGGGCCCTTCGCCTGTCATTCGAAGGGAGCCCTTCGTCTTTTGCCATTCTGGTGAGCCGAAGCCCTGAGTGCAGCGAAGGGGCAGCGAAGAATCTATGGCTCAGGGTGACAAATAAACAACCTGGTTGAAGGAGGACCACTGATGCCGAAAATAAGTATAGAAAGTGTTGGTGATTTTTATCAGCATTACCCCAAGGTAGCAGCTATACTTACAGCCAGTGCTGGAGGCAAAAAGAATGCCATGGCGGCTGCCTGGCATAGTGCAATTTCTTTTAAGCCGCCTCTTTACGGTGTATCTGTAGCGCTTAAGAGGTTTACTTACCAGCTTATTTTGGAAAGCAGGGAGTTCGGCATTAACTTTGTGCCTTTTGGAACTGCTGAGCTTGTAGCTTCGGTTGGTGGTAGTGGTGGTGGAGAAGTAGACAAGTTTCAGAAATTTGGTATCGCTGAAGAAAGGCCATTGAAAACAAGCGTGCCGATATTGAAAGATGCTTATGCTGCCTATGAATGCAAGCTTGTGGACAATAAAACCTATGGTGACCATGCCTGGGTAGTTGGTGAGATTGTAGCTGTGCATTTTGTTGAGGATGCTTTTACCGCCAGCGGAGTGCTCGATTTGAGTAAACTAAGTCCGGCTCTTTATCTTGGAGCCGAGCTTTACGCGACTACAGATAAAGAATCCGTGCGATTGCTGGACAGGGAGACTTATGGCAGGCGCTAAGAAGGGCTATTGAAGAAGGAGGCAACGGTGGTTGACCAGGCAAAGATTGAAGCAGTGGCACTTTCGTTGATTGAGGCTATTGGCGATGACCCTCGAAGAGAAGGCCTGGAAGGCACGCCACGACGCATCGCTGACATGTATGCTGAACTTTTTTCGGGCTTGGACATGGATGCCAAGGCAGAATTGACTGTAGGCTTTGAAGTGGGGCATCATGAGATGGTGATACTCAGGGATATTCCCTTTTATTCCATGTGTGAGCATCATCTTCTTCCCTTTTATGGTGTGGCTCACGTTGGCTATATTCCTAACAAGGAGGGGCGGGTTGTCGGGTTGAGCAAATTGGCGCGGGTAGTAGACATATTTGCTAAGCGTCCTCAGCTTCAGGAGAGAATGACGACGCAGATTGCTGATACCATTGTGGAAGCTCTCCAGCCGGATGGGGTAGCGGTAGTTATTCAGGCAGAGCACCTGTGCATGACCATGCGCGGCATTAAGAAGCCAGGGAGCAATGTTATTACCTCGGCAACCAGGGGGATTTTCCGCAGCCGAGCGGCGACACGTGCTGAGTTCATGGCCTTAGTCCAGGGGAAATAGCGCTATTCGTGACGCAGGGATTCCATCACGGCTAGGTCGGCAGGTCTACTAGCTGTGAGGCTACTTATACGCCAGTGCTTCCTGCACGCTCATAATCATTGCGCGGTGAGCAGGTAACAAGCTAGCTATGACAGGGGCAATCATCACGATTGCCAACTAGACGGTCAGGCCCATCAGCGAAAAGCTGAACCCCAATGGTCGGTCAAAGAGGGCGTGTCCTATACACTCACCAGTGCAGACTGAAATTGACCATCCTCTTCTATTTTGATGAGCAACGTGAAAGCCAGGCCGCGCGCCTTTTTGATATGCGATATATAATTGAACGGAGCATAGCCAAGTCCCCTCGTAGTCATAAGGATGATACCCACTACCTCCCAGTCGTATTCCATATTGCCCAGCTTCAACACAATCTCGTCACCTACTCGAATGTCAGGCTCATCTCAAACTAACTCATTGTTGACAACAATGGCGTTCCGGTTCTTTTCCTGTAGCCAGCGCCCCGAGAGCGACGCAGGTTGAACGAAGTCCGAGTCGGGAGGTAATCCACTTTGTATTTGACAGCTTCAGCATGTAACAAGATAAAGAAAAAGTGCAATGTCCTGACCTGGCAAAAGCGAGTGAGAGTGGCGAAACCAGTAGAAGTTTTAATATTCTTCAGAAATAGTCTTGAAAGCTTCTCTAAACGGCATACCTCTTTTAACTAATGCGTAAACCTTTTCTGCCGCATAAATATCTTTGGTTAAGGCTCGGCTGCAATTTTCCTTATTTCCTTTTAAATCTGTAAATATTAAGGTCATGATTGCCAAACTTTGCTTTGTCATTTCCAGCCCTTTCATCATTGGCCCTTTTGTGAGCTGTAAATCACGATTATATCCAGAGATAAGATTACTAGTGATATTCTTAATTTGTATTTCGTAAGAAACTAAGATGTGATATTTAGCCCTTAGTAGCTCCAAGACATCAGGGTTTTTCTTTTGGGGCATAATAGAACTCCCGGTACAGAATTCTTCAGGCAATTCAAAATAACCAAATTCAGGCATGCTAAACAAAATTAAATCTGTGGCAATTTTATTCAAGTCGAACATTATTTGAGTTAAGGCATGTAGTATTGTTGATTCAAATTTGCCTCTGCTATTTTGGGTATAGATGGGGTTTTTTTGCGATTTCTTGAATCCTAGTAATTTAGCAGTGTAATCTCTGTCTATCTTGAGCGGTATCCCGTATCCAGCTCCTGTGCCTAGTGGTGATTGGTCTATTAATTCCAATGCAAAATTGACAGCCTTTAAATTGTCTTGCATCGAATCAATGAAGGCGTTACCCCACATTGAAATAGATGAAGGCATAGCTTTTCTGGTGTGTGTATAACCAGGGAGTTCTATTTTTCCATATTTTCCAGTAAATCTTTTTATTGCTGCAATTAATCCATTGACTAATTCTTTGCAATCGTTCAATTCTTCTTTATAGTATAATCTTAGGGCAGTTAAGACTTGGTCGTTTCTTGATCTTGCTGTATGAATCTTTTTCCCTAAATCTCCTAACTCCTTGGTTAAATGGTTCTCAATAGCTGTATGGCAATCCTCCTGTTCTTTGACAATTTTAAACTTGCCTTGCTTGTCTAGTTCAATAATGTTGTTAAGTTCTATGACGAGTTTTTGCACCTCATCTTTGTTCAGTATGCCGACCTTACCAAGCATCTTTGCGTGGGCTATGGAAGCAAGGGCATCATATTTTGTTAATTTCTGGTCGAGAATGTAATCGTCACCAACAGTGAAATCCTCGACTTGCCTATTTAATCTGTACCCTTTCTCCCAAAGCTTCATCGCAACACTTTTATTATTTCTTTTTGCGCCAGTCATACGGTTTTCTTTTTCTTAGAACTAAATTATGGGCTTTTAATCTTATAGCATTGATGTTAATAAATCCCTGTGAATCTGTTGCATCAAAGCCACCCTCTACTTCCATACTGGACAATTCAGGATTATAGAGGGAGGTCGGTGATTCTCTGCCAATCACATTCACATTTCCTTTATATAAAGAGAGTACAACTTTGCCATCAATAGCTTCTTGGCTCTTGTCAAAAGCACTCATTAGGAAATCTATCTCTGGAGAAAACCAAAATCCATTGTAGATAAGCTCAGAAAATTTTGGTATCAACATATCTCTTATGTGCATCACTTCTTTATCCATAGCAATTCCCTCAAGGTCTCTATGTGCAAGCCAAAGAATTGTTGCTCCAGGTGCTTCATATACTCCTCTGGATTTGATACCAATAAATCTATTTTCAACCATATCTACTCTGCCAATCCCGTTTTTACTTCCCAACTCATTGAGATACATGAATAATTCTAAAGGCTTGGTTTTAACGTTTCCATTATTTTTATCCACAACTTGTACAGGGTATCCGTCATTGAAATGAATTTCGATTATCGTTTCTTTATCCGGGGCTTTCTGGGGAGAAGTGGTCATAGTAAACAAGTTCTCGGGCGGTCTCAACATGGGGTCTTCCAGAATTCCCGCCTCATGGCTAATATGCATTAAATTCTCATCCTCGCTATAAGGCTTTTTCGTTGTGGCTCTGACAGGGATTTTCCATTTCTTTGCGTAATTAATAAGACTACTTCTCCCTGTGAACTCTGCCAGAAATTCAGGGGTTTTCCAGGGACAGATGACTTTTATATTTGGATTTAGCGCATAGTAAGTGAGCTCAAATCTTACCTGATCATTGCCTTTGCCAGTTGCTCCGTGAGCTACATATTCGGCCTTTTCTTTTTCCGCTATCTCAATTTGTTTTTTAGCAAGAAGTGGTCTGGCCAAAGAAGTCCCTAACAAATATCGTCCCTCATATCTTGCATTCCCTCGGAGAGCTGGGAAAATAAAATCTACAACGAATTCTTCTTTCAGGTCTTCAATATATACCTTCGACGCTCCAGTCTTCAGCGCTTTCTGCTCAATTGTTTCAAAATCATCTTTTTGTCCGACATCGCCAACAAAACAGACAACGTCGTATCCTTTATTCACTAACCATTTCAAAATTACAGAGGTGTCTAAACCTCCGCTATAAGACAACACCACTTTTTTCTTTGACATCGTTTTCACTATATTATTTCGGTTATTATTCCCTTAACACACGTGAACATTTGTATGAGCGGTCGAGGGTATTGGCAATGATAATTTGTCAGCCCATTATACGTTTGGGGCAACCATATCAGGAGGTTCAGCCGTTGAGTCGAACAAGGGACGAACGTCCAGCCAGATATGGATTGCCCTACTTTTCTTGGCGTATCTAGATGTATAATTATACAATAGATGACTTCAACAAACAATTCCGTGTACTCGTCCATATGATTGGGGACACGTTTGCTGACTATCGGCTGTTTTCGCATGTAGTGCAGTCTTTTAAGGCTGCCCGGGGGTGGTGACGGGCGTGGGGCAGGGCTGAAGCCCTGCCCCACATGTTTATTATTTTGCTGATAGTGACACCATGTAAGCGTCACCCGTCTATCTGAACTAGACCATCCCCGATGATGCAGCCTGTGTATAATAGCTTAAGAACTATCTCTATCCTGATGGTGTCTTCTGCCCGCAGTGCCAGATGGTTACTAATCATTCTAGGCTAACCAAGCGACTTGCTTACGCATGTAATCGCTGCGGCAACCATACGTATCCTATGAATGGTACTATCTTAGAATGTTCACAGACACCACTTAGGCAATGGTTTTTCGCTGTGTTCTTAATGAATACCACTCGGTGTGGTATATCAGCCAAGCAATTACAACGAGCACTGGGAGTAACTTACAAAACAATCTGGCTCGTATTTTGTTTCAGGAGCAAAACGCGCTATCTTCCCAGACCACATACAACGCCAATCGTTTGCAGCCTCAACACAACGTGTAAGATTATGTTGAGTTTCGAGCCTTAGTCCAGGGGAAGTAGCACTATTCGTGACGCAGGGATTCGATTGGGTCAAGGCTGGCGGCTCTGAAGGCAGGGTAGGCACCGGAAGCCAGACCAATAAAAATTGCTACCGCCAGGGCAATAATTGCCATATCGATGGACATCGGAGCTTTGACAGAGTAGGCTCCCAGTTCTACCCCGGTAACGAGTAGGCATCCTGCTGAGGCTAGTACCAGCCCGATGAAGCCACCAGACAGGCTGAGCATAGCTGATTCAACCAGGAACTGACGTAGAATATCACGTCGTTTGGCGCCGACCGCTTTCCGGATGCCGATTTCCCGAGTGCGCTCGGTTACCGAGACCAGCATTATATTCATGATGCCGATACCTCCAACAAGCAGGGAGATGGCACCGACGCTGCCAATGAATACCTGAAAGATGCCGAGTACCTCGTGCATCCGGTTGAGGATTTCCTGCATGTCGATGACGACAAAATCATCGTCATCTCCTTCCCTGATGTGATGACGCTGCCGCAAAATGGAAGTGATTTGCTCACGGGCGGCGTCTATTTGGGCGGTGCTTACTGCCTGGATGCCGATAGTCTGGACGGGACGTCCCCGAGTGCTAGTCTGCCCCATTATTCTTGACTGCATTGTTGTCAGTGGAATCATTACAAAATCGTCTGCCGAGCCAAACATGCTGCCTTTCTCTTCGGCAACACCGATAACCTCGAACTTGCGCCCGCTTACCCGGATGCTTTCCCCCAGAGGGTCTTCTGTGTCAAAGATGTCTGAGGCAGTCTTGTGCCCCAGTACAGCAACATCTGCTCCTCGCTTCACGTCTTGCTCCGAAATAAATCTCCCCTCAGCTACAGGGTAGCTAGAGATATCTGCGATTTCGGGAGTGACGCCAACAATGTCAACCGTGCTGTCTTCATTACCGTAGGTGACCTTGCCCATTTTTTCAATCATGGGAGCAACCAAAGCTATAGATGGAGCCTGTTTAGAGGTGGCTAGGGCTTTAGCATCTTCTAATGTGAGGCTGCCGGTAGCTCCAGCTAGCCCTGCCGTCATACTTCTGGAGCTTGTAATGTAAATAGCGTTGGCTCCCATGCTCTCGAAGATGGCGGTGACGTTAGCCTCGTGTCCTCTGCCGAAAGATACCAGGAAAACGACCGCACTAACACCGATTACAATGCCGAGCATGGTCAGGCCAGACCGCAGCTTGTTAGCATATATGGTTTGCCATGAACTAACTACGCTCTCCCAGAGGTTCACCTTTTTCTCTCGCTAACGACTTTACCGTCTCTAAGGTAAATAGTGCGCTGTGTATAGGCAGCGATGTCTTCTTCGTGGGTGACAATGATAATGGTGATTCCCTGGCTGTTTAGCTGCTGTAGTAGAAGCATGATGCTGTGGCTGGTCTGAGTATCCAGATTGCCGGTAGGCTCATCGGCCAGGATAATTGAAGGGTTGTTTACCAGTGCCCGGGCAATAGCTACCCTTCCCTGCTCGCCCCCGGATAGCTCAGTTGGGCGATGGTGAGCTCGATTGCTTATGCCTACGGATTCCAGGACTTCCATGGCGCGCTGATGCCGGTTTTTTTCTCCAGCATATACGAGGGGTAATTCGACATTTGCCGCTGCAGTGACCCGGGGCAGCAGGTTGAAAGACTGAAAAACGAAGCCTATCTTCTTGTTTCTTATCTCCGCCAGCTGGTCTTCTTTCAGGCCGCTGACGTCCATTCCATCCAGCTCGTATTTTCCCGAAGTTGGCCTATCTAGGCAGCCAATGAGATTCATTAAAGTAGACTTCCCTGAGCCTGACGGTCCCATGATAGAGACCATCTCTCTCTCCTCAATATGACAGGTTATTCCATCAAGGGCGTTCAGTTGGATATCGCCTATCTTATAGATTTTTACGATGTTCTCCAGATTAATCATAGCTGTTAAACAAGAGCAGACGGGCTGGTTTTTATTAGAAGAACGATGGTGTCCTGCGTTGGCTTGCCTCGGTTATTATCTTTTCACCTTCTTCCAGCCCGGAGGTGACCTCGGTAAAGTAGTCATTTTGAGCGCCCAGAACAACCTGTCTTTTTTCAGTCTCGCCGGTTGCCTCATCTATTACTACTTCCACCCAGTAGTCTCCTGGCGAGCCTTTGATAGCCCCATTGGGTACCAGCAGCACATTTTCATGCTTTTCGACGATGATGTCGGCGGTCGCGGTCAGGCCTCCTTTAAGCTCTACCTCGGTAGGGTCGAGGTCTATGGTCACCGAGAAGTTCACCACTCCGGTCTCTTCTGTGCCAAAAGGCGAGATGAAGGTCACCGTGCCGGAAAACTCTTCACCGAGTAAGGCATCTACAGTAATGATGGCTTTCTGTCCAACTTTCACCTGATAAATGTCTATCTCATCTACCACACCGGTCATTTCAACTGTGCTGGTGTCTACCAGGTGGACGGCTGTTTTGGAAGAGTAATCGAAAGATGAAAGCTGGTCGCTTTCTTTCACGTCGATATCAACTACAGTACCATCAAATGGAGCCAGGATTTCTGTTTTCATAAGGTCTTCCTTGGCATTTTTTAGTGCTTCCTTGGCTTTCTGTAAGTTGAGGCTGTAAGCCCGCGAGGCATACAGGCTGAGACCGCTTCGGAAAATCAGCTCGTTGCTTTCAAGTATCGTTTGGCTTATTTCTACTTCGTGCTGAGCCAGTCGTATAGCTTCGGCGAGTTCCAGCTCATTATAATCTCCTTGCTCCATAAGCTTTTGTATATTTTGTAGCTCTTCTTCGACCTGCCTCAACCAGTCGAGCGAGGTAGAGGTATCAGGGTATGGTATTGGCTGCAATCCTGTTGCCCCTCCTTCTTGACTCGCGAGTTGCTGACAGCATCCTCCTATTCGTTGAGACATCCTTATTCTTCCACTGACCGAATCAACCAGTCGATAGGTCTCCGCCAGCTTACTTTGAGCCGTGCTCAGCTTGGCTGAAGCTTCCCCGTAGCTGCCCTGCCCTAACAGCGTTTGTATTTCATCCAGCCTTTCCTGGTCCTGCTCCAGAAGTTCGATTGCCTTTGGGATGTTCGGATACCTGTTAACTATCTCACCTCCCATGTTCTGATACTCTGAAGCCAGTGCTATTTCCGGCACATTGAGCAAATAGTAAGCTATTTCCAGGTCATGTTGAGCCAGGCGCAATTCAGAAGCGGCCCTCTGATAGCTGCTTTCCGCTATCAGTTCTTGGGCTTTATTCAGTTCCTCCTGGGCTTGTTCTACATACAGAACCGTGCTGGAGTCAGGATAGAATTTTGGGTAGCCCATCAGCGCTGGATGTATTTTTTCCACTATTTCATTCATGGCTAGTTCCACATCATATTGAGCTGAAGTCACTACTAGCTTGTAGACAGTATCATCCAGCCTGGCTAATAGTGTGCCCTCTCTAACTTTGTCTCCTTTAACTACAAACACTTCCTCTACCGTGCCCGGGGTGCCAAACTTCAGCTTGGCTTCGTGAGGCATATCCAGATTGCCATCGGCAGTAATAGTTACTATCAGGTCACCTCGTTCCACCTCGACTATCTGTTTTTGAACCGCCTCTTCGTTATTACTGCCACAGCCGGTGAGGCTTACTGTCGCTAGGACTAGAAGGAGGACCAGTGCCGTGATTAACCGTTTTTTCATTTTAATTAGACTCCTCATTTGCTTCTGTTGTTATTTTAGTGGCTTGCCTGGCAATAGTTTCAAACTCGCTCAGCCGTGTGGTTATCACCGTTATTAGTTGCTCGACGGCATCGGCTTTGAGCAAGAGTAGTGCTCTGCCTTGAAGGAAGTCGAAAGCCAGGAGTTTGGTTCCTACCTCCATACCTAGCTCTCGTCGAGCTTCGACAGGTATCACCATCTGCCCATGGCCTCCAACCGCAGTGGAGCCATAGCATTTACCTATATGAACCGGTATCTCTTTGTTAATCATGGCCATTCTTCCCTTTGAGCATCAATTTGCTGAATTATAATAGTTTTCTGAAAATTAGGCAATAAAGTGTATTCGTTCAGATGATTATGGACACATAACCTTCTTGTATATTTTGCCTGTAATGTAGCGCAGGGCAATGTAGCGCAGGGCTTTAGCCCTGCCCGTCTACCACCCCAGGCAGCCTTAAAAGGCTGCGCTACATGTGGTTTTGGTTTTAAAAATAAACATGGTAGTGCGAGGCGATGTAGCGCAGGGCTTTAGCCCTGCCCAAACCCAGCCCCAGGCAGCCTTAAAAGGCTGCGCTACGTTTTGTTGGATTAGTAACGTCCTTTCATCTCCTTTTGAAGTGTCCACCATCTATCTGAACTAACCCAATAGATGGCCTGGGAAAATGGTGTTTTTTCTGTTTATTCACCGATAATCTGTTTATTCACCGATAACCTGGATGATGATTTCCCGTGACCGGGGGCGATTGTCAAAGTCTATTATCACGATTTGTTGCCAGGTGCCCAGCGTCAGCTTCTTATTTACGAAGGGAACAGTCAGTGAGGCGTTGAGAAGTGAGGCGCGAACATGCGAGTGGCCATTTCCATCTCCCCAGGCACGGTCATGTTGATAAGGAATGTTCTGGGGTATCACTCGCTCCCACATATCTTTAAAATCAGCCAGAAGACCTGGCTCAAATTCGATGGTGGTGACTCCGGCTGTGGAGCCAGTAATGAATATGGTTACTGTGCCGCTGCTTATGCCTGAACTGCTAACCTCTCTGGCTACTTCGGAGGTTATGTCGATTATGTCGCAGTTGCCCCTGGTGTTAAGTTGAATACTCCTATTCGTCACTGTCATATCTTCACCTCCTGCTATATAATTTCCTCTAAGTTGAAAACAGGTCCATCGCGGCATACCTGTTTCATACCATGTCTGGTTTTTATGCTGCAGCCGTAGCAAGCTCCCAAGCCACAGCCCATTCTTACCTCCAGTGAAATCTGGATTGGCTTTTCCATGTGTTGCTTCTGGGTGGCTATTGTCTGGTACATAGCCAGCGGTCCGCAGGCGTAAATCTGGTCAGCCCAATCAATGAAATCGGGCAAAATGTCGGTTATCATGCCTTTTTTGCCGGCGCTGCCGTCCTCAGTGGTGACAATAGTCTGGATTCCACCGGGCAGAGCTTGCTGTGGGTAAAGTTGGTTAGCTGTGGCTGCACCCAGGAGCAGGGTCACCGACTTTCCTTGACTTATTGCTTGCTGGGCGAGGAAGGTCAGTGGGGCAATGCCTATGCCGCCGGCTAGTAGAAGCAATTTTTTTGAAGCTGGCTCGATAGAGAAACCGTTGCCTAGAGGCCCTAGCAGGTCTAGCGAGTCACCTTTTTGGCAATGGGAAAGCCAGAGGGTGCCTTTGCCAACTATATTGAATAGAAGATAGAGCTGGTTTGAATTGGCTACCTGGTGGATGCTCAGGGGGCGGCGCAGTGTAAGCTCTTGCCCACAGTTCACCATAACGAATTGCCCTGGCCGGGCTATGGCGGCAATGCCAGGAGCTTCAGCGCAGATAAGGTGCACGCCAGGCATAAGCTCGGTGTTAGAGATGATAGCGGTTGAAATTTGTTTCAATTACTTAATCTCCGCATGATAACTTTGCAGTGATTTGACGTTTGAGTTACCCTTGCGATATGCGGCGATTCCCTTTGCAGCAGCAACGGCAGCAGCCAGTGTCGTTATATAAGGAATCTTATATTTAATTGCTGCCTTCCGGATATAGGAGTCGTCGTATTGACTCTGCTTGCCAACAGGTGTATTGATGACCAGCTGAATTTCCCCATTCTTGATGCCGTCCACTATGTTGGGCCGTCCCTCGTGCATCTTGGGGATAAACTCAGATTCTATGCCATGGCTGGCTAGAAACTGCTGAGTGCCATGCGTTGCCTTTATTTTGAAGCCAAGCTCTGTGAATTGTCTGGCCATTTCCAATGCGGCAGGCATTTCCTTGCTTGATAGGCTTATTAACACTGTGCCGTCCAGCGGAAGCAACTGCTGTGCACCTTCTTCTGCTTTGAAAAATGCAAGGCCAAAGGAATTGGCAATTCCCAGCACCTCTCCGGTTGACCGCATTTCCGGTCCCAGAATGGGGTCTACCTCGGGAAACATGGCAAACGGGAAGACCGCCTCCTTAAGCCCGAAGTATGGAATCTGACGCGGCTTGAGATTAAGCTCGGCGAGAGTCTTGCCGAGCATGACTTGAGTTGCTATGCGTGCCATAGATACATTGCAAACTTTCGAAACCAGAGGCACGGTTCGAGATGCCCGCGGGTTGGCTTCCAGTACATATACGGTGTTATTGGTAATAGCATACTGCATGTTCATCAGGCCTACGACATGAAGGTGCTTAGCTATTTTCCTGGTATATTCGTTAATAGTATCGATGTGCTTTGAAGGTATGCTAACGGGCGGTATCACACAGGCTGAATCACCGGAGTGGACTCCGGCGAACTCAATGTGTTCCATGACCGCAGGCACAAACGCATCTGTTCCATCGGCGATGGCGTCTGCCTCAGCCTCAACGGCGTTTTCAAGGAACTTATCAATCAGAATGGGGCGGTCAGGGGTAACATCTACAGCTGCGGCAACATATTCTTTGAGCATATGCTCGTCGTAAACTATCTCCATGCCGCGTCCGCCTAATACATATGATGGCCGTACCATCAGAGGATACCCGATTTGCTCGGCGACGCTCAGTGCCTCCTTCAAATTAGTGGCCATCCCTGATTCCGGCATGGGAATGCCGAGTTGCTGCATCATGTGACGGAAGCGGTCTCGGTCCTCAGCAAGGTCTATGGTCTCAGGTGACGTGCCCAGGATTCTGACGCCAGCCTCGGACAATTCATTGGCAATGTTGAGCGGGGTCTGACCACCAAACTGAACAATCACACCTTCAGGTTTTTCTTTTTCATAGATGCTCAGGACATCTTCGACTGTCAGCGGTTCAAAGTATAGTTTGTCTGAAGTGTCGTAATCTGTTGAAACTGTTTCCGGGTTGCAGTTGACCATGATTGTCTCATATCCTTCGTCACGCAGGGTAAAAGCCGCGTGAACGCAGCAGTAATCGAATTCGATGCCCTGGCCGATGCGGTTTGGTCCGCCGCCCAGTATCATAACCTTCCGCCTGCTGCTGCTGGTGGTCTTATCAGGTGCGTTGTAGGTCGAGAAGTAGTATGCTGCGTTTTTCACACCGCTCACTGGCATGGGTTCCCAGCCTTCAACTACACCGAGGGAAGTGCGTTTTTGGCGAATTTCTTTTTCCGATACACAAAGAATTTGTGATAGATAACGGTCTGAAAATCCATCTTTCTTGGCCTGAACAAGTAACTCATCTGGTAATGCCTTTCCCCGGTGTTGAATAATCTTCTCCTCTAACTCGACAAGCTCTTTCATCTGGTTGATAAACCAGGGCTTGATATAAGTTTTCCCATAGAGGTCCTGCACATCGGCACCTTTACGTAGCGCCTCATACATGATGAACTGCCGCTCGCTGGTCGGTTCATTAAGCATGTTCATCAGCTCGCCCAGTGATTTCTCGTGAAAATCTTTGGCAAAGCCCAGTCCGTAGCGGCCGTTCTCCAGGGAGCGGATTGCTTTCTGAAATGCTTCCTTGTAGGTCTTGCCAATGCTCATCACCTCGCCTACAGCACGCATCTGCGTGCCGAGTTTGTCCTCAGCATCCTTGAATTTTTCAAAAGCCCAGCGGGCGAACTTGACTACCACATAATCGCCCGAAGGTGTATATTTCTCCAGGGTCCCCTCTCGCCAGTACGGGATTTCGTCCAGGGTGAGACCGGCAGCTAATTTGGCAGAAATCAGGGCGATAGGGAAGCCAGTTGCCTTGGAAGCGAGCGCAGACGAGCGCGAAGTTCTCGGATTAATCTCAATCACTACAACACGGCCTGTCCTGGGGTCATGCGCAAACTGAATGTTAGTGCCACCTATTATCTGGATTGCCTCAACAATTTTGTAAGAATATTCCTGGAGCTGTTTTTGGAGCTCAACATCAATCGTAAGCATGGGTGCTGTGCAATATGAATCGCCAGTGTGCACTCCCATAGCATCCACATTCTCGATAAAACATACGGTAATCATCTGATTCCTAGCATCGCGGACGACTTCTAATTCCAGCTCTTCCCATCCCAGAACCGATTCTTCTATCAATACCTGTCCGATGAGACTTGCTGCGATGCCGCGGCTGGCAACAGTGCGGAGCTCTTCAACGTTGTAAACAAGTCCGCTGCCTGTCCCCCCCAGAGTATATGCGGGCCGGACAACTACTGGATAGCCGAGTTTAGCTGCGGCATTTTCCGCGTCTTCAATACTGTAGACAGCCTCGCTTTTCGGCATTTCTATGCCGAGACTGCTCATTGTTTCCTTGAAGGCAATTCGGTTCTCACCCCTCTCGATAGCGTCGACATTAACACCAATCACCTTGACTCCATATTTGTCGAGGACTCCTGAACGCGCCAGCTCGGAGCTGAGGTTAAGCCCCGTTTGACCACCCAGGTTGGGCAGCAGGGCATCAGGCCTTTCTTTCTCCACAATCTGTGTCATCGTTTCCAGATTAAGCGGCTCGATGTATGTCACGTCTGCCATTTCGGGGTCGGTCATGATGGTCGCCGGGTTCGAGTTCACCAGCAAGATTTCGTAGCCCAGTTCCCGAAGGGCTTTGCAAGCCTGGGTGCCGGAATAGTCAAATTCGCAGGCCTGCCCTATCACAATAGGGCCAGAACCGATAATCATTATCTTCTTGATATCATCCCGTCTCGGCATGCGAATGTCTCTCTTTCTGTTTGCTTTGATTAGTCATTGCGATTTCATCTTAATAAGACTTAAAATAGCCTCCATAAGTTGGCGATAACTCTCTATATTTTTGTATATTTGCTCAGCTATTTTCTCTATATAGGTGTGTGAGGTTAGGTTTCTGTCATCAGTCATCTCAAGGCAGGTCATAGCCTGCTCCTCAGTTATAAGTCCAGCGCTTAGAGCTTCTCTAAAGCATGACTTTGGTGAATTACACCTGATGCCTTCGTGTTTCTTCAAGTATTCCACTACAAGCTTCCAAAATGCTTCAAAGGTATATTCAAATCTTTGAATGGCAGCATCTCTGACTATTATTGAATAAGGCTCTTGGAATATTTCCCTCAATGTTTTTATGGCCCTTTCCAATTCTTCTGTTCTTCTCTTTATCCTTTCCATATTAGCTGTCCTCCCTTGAGCACATTGTCAGTAAACTCCTTAGATGCCTCGGAGAGATTAATTACATCCACCTTATAAGGTATGTTTGAATTCTCTATCCTTTCCTGGAGTAGGGCGATTTTGCTCTTACACCCCTTTCCTTTCAGAAGTATCCCCACGTCTATATCTGAGGTTTCGAGATAATCTCCTTTCGCCCTTGAGCCAAATAAGATGACCATAGCCTCTTCACCCTTAAATACATCCTCTACCATGTTCTTAAGCAGTTCCAATGAAGCTTCATATACGCTAGCTTTTGATTTCATATCCTTCTATGCCTCTTGCCTGGTCACGCTGTAGCAGGTGCTCCAACCTACCCGCTGTTCGCTTCCGGAGCAATATTCCGGTCTTGGTAATCATTTCTTTTCAATGCTGACTGAGTTGCCCTGGTAGACTACCTCTCCCGCGACTACAGTTGCCATTACTTTACCTTTGAACTGATAGCCATCGAATGGAGTGTTTTTGCCTTTGGAGGCAAAGTCCTGGCTGCTGACTATCCATTCTTTGTTGGGGTCGAAGAGGGTGATGTCAGCCTGGCAGCCAGGTTTTAACGTGCCTAGCTCTCCATATTTGGTGCCGATAATTTTGGCTGGCTCCAGGGTAAGCTTAGATATCAGGGTGGTTAAGTCTAATTCACCGTTGTGCACCAAAGCCATCAGGCAGCCGAGAGCTGTTTCGAAACCGCTGATGCCGAAAGCTGCCAGGCCAAACTCACACATCTTATCTACTAAGGTGTGGGGAGCATGGTCGGTGGCGATGACATTGATAACACCGTCATTAAGTCCCTCGATTAAAGCAGCGATATCCCTCCTGGTGCGCAATGGCGGGTTTACCTTGGCGTTGGTATCGTAAGTTAACCGGTTGTTTTTTTCTGATTGCCAGCCCATTACTCGTTCTTCAGTCAGAGTTAAGTGGTGGGGAGTGACCTCAGATGTAACCGCTATGCCCTTTTCTTTGGCACGGCGGATGAGTTCCACTGAGCCTTCGGTGCTGACATGGGCGATGTGGAGCCTTGCGCCAGTTAGATGCGCCAGAGCCAGGTCACGGGCTACCGTAATCTCCTCAGCCGCTGCGGGGATACCTTTAAGCCCCAGGCGCGTTGATACCCATCCATCATTCATAAGGCCACCGTTGCTTAGCTCTTTATCTTCGCAATGGTCGATGATTGGCAATCCCAGGTCACGGCTATAGTCCATAGCCAGGGACATGATTTGTGAACTGGCCACCGGCTCACCGTCGTCACTGAAGCCAATGACTCCCATCTCAGCTAGTTCGACCATCTCGGTTAGCTCCTTGCCTTGTCTCCCCCTGGTAATACAGCCGATGGGCAGCACACGAACTACCCCCTGGGCCTCAGCTGTTTTCTTTACATAATCTATAGAGGCTTGATTATCCAGCGGGGGATTTGTATTAGGCATACAGCAAATAGTGGTGAAGCCACCTCTGGCGGCGGCTCTGCTTCCGGTGGCAATAGTTTCCTTGTCTTCAAAGCCTGGCTCACGGAGATGGCAGTGGAGGTCGATGAATCCGGGGCAGACGATAAGGCCAGCGGCATCAATAATTGATAAGTCCGGCTGTAGTGATGCTGGGCCTTTATCTCCAGCCCAGGCGATTTTGCCTTCGGTAATGAGCAAATCGCCGATTTTATCTATGCCCTGGCCGGGGTCGAGAAGATGTCCACCGCTTATTAGCAGGCTGGGTGGCATTATTTGTTTTTACCTCCGGCAATCAGATAAAGCAATGCCATGCGGATAGCTACGCCGTTAGTTACCTGTTCCTCAATCACTGATTGAGCCCCGTGAGCGACTTCAGGGCTGATTTCAATACCTTCGTTCATAGGCCCGGGGTGCATAACCAGGGCACATGGTTTAGCCAGGTGCAGTCGCTCCTCAGTTAGCTGGTAAAGCTGGATGTACTCCCGCAGACTGGGCAGCAGTCCACTCTGCTGCCTTTCTACCTGGAGTCTTAAAGGCATTACTATATCGGCTCCTTCTAGGGCAGACTCAATTCTGGATTCGATGCTAACATTTGGGAGCTGACAGTGGGTGATGAAGTCTGCCAAACCACGCGGCAGGAGGGTAGGCGGGGCGCATAGCACCACCCTGGCTCCCATGGTGGTCATGCCCCAGATATTGGAGCGGGCTACTCGGCTGTGCATGATGTCACCGACAATGGTTATTTTGAGGTCAGCTAGCTTGCCCACATGACGCTGGATAGTATAGAGGTCAAGAAGGGCTTGGGTTGGGTGAGCATGCCACCCGTCTCCAGCGTTTATCACGCTGGTATTCACATATTGAGTGGCAAGGTAGGGGGCACCAGACTGAGAGTGACGGATAACGATAACATCGGCACCTAAAGCCTGAATAGTGCGCAAACTATCAATTAGAGACTCACCCTTGGCGATACTGCTTCTGGAAGCATCGAGGCTGACTGTCCCAGCGCTGAGGTTTTTGGCAGCTAGCTCAAATGAAGCGCGAGTACGTGTGCTTGGCTCATAGAACAGGGTGACAACTGTTTTGCCCCTTAATGTTGGCACCTGCTTTACTTCTCGAGTAAGTACTTCGGTCATCGCATCGGCTATTTGAAAGACAAGCTCAATTTCCTCTTGGGTGAAATTATCCAGGTCGAGTATGTGACGATGTTGCCATATGCTTATGGATGGCGGGGGGAAGGTTTCCGGAATCGTAGCGCTTGACCGTGACCTTGGCTCAGTTACTTTCATCAGTCACCCCCTTGTCGGGTGTAAAAATAGTCACTTTGTCCTCACCATCTATCTCTTTGATGTATACTTTTATTTCTTCCTGACTTGCAGTGGGGATGTTCCTGCCTACGTAGTCGGCACGGATAGGCAGTTCACGATGTCCTCTGTCGGTGAGCACTGCTAGTTGGATGGATTCAGGCCGCCCTAAATCTGTAATAGCATCCATAGCTGCGCGAATGCTGCGCCCTGTGTAGAAAACATCGTCGACTAAAACTATTTGTTTGCCAGTGATGTCAGTAGGGACATCGGTGCGGTGAACCACAGGTTTTAGGTCTAGCGATGAAAGGTCATCACGATAGAGACTGATGTCCAATGAGCCGACCGGGATAGTGATTTTTTCTAAGCCCTGGATAGTGGCAGCCAGTCGTCTGGCTAGTGGCACTCCGCGGGTTTGTATGCCGACGAGAACAATATCCTTGGCGCCTTTGTTTCTCTCCACAATCTCGTGGGCAATGCGGACCACGGCTCTCTCTATGTCCTCTGGAGACATAAGAGTTTTTTCAGGCATTAAAAAAACCTCCTGCCTTGGACTGGCAAAAGGTCTTCCACAGAGCGAGCCTTACTGGAGATTCTGTTAAGCTACAAGCTCTTATCATATTTCCCTTACCAGCCTCACCGGACTGACTTAAAGGTTTAACTTTTCTAGTATACCATTTTAGTCAAGAGTAATGCAACATTTTGTACTCGTTCACGTGATTATGGACACATTGCCTCCTTGTGTATTTTTCCGGTATTGTTCCAGTTATTTGGGCAACTTCACCAGGCAAACACATGTAGTGCGAGGCAATGTAGCGCAGGGCTTTAGCCCTGCCCGTCTGCCACCCCAGGCAGCCTTAAAAGGCTGCGCTACACTGGTTGGATTAGCTACATGCTTCTCATTTTGCTGACAGTGATACCATGTAATCGTCACCCATCGTACAGGATTAAGGACTTGCCAGAACCAGCGAAGATAGTAGCATGAGCTTCGGAAATGTCTTATAATTCCACAAAGCATATGGAACAGAGCCAGCTTAGTCGAGATTTAGACAGATTGAAACAAAGTTTGGGTGCACTTCCTGAAGCGGTAGCCAATCCTGCTTTCGTTGTTGTTAGCGGTTTACCGGGAACAGGCAAGTCTTTCTTCTGCCGCAGGCTGGCTGAAAAATCACTCTTCTATATCCTGGAGAGTGATGCTATGCGTAGAGCATTGTTTCCTTCTCCAGATTATAGTGCTGCGGAAAGCGCCCGCCTTTTTGCAGCTTGCCATAATCTTATTGAAGAGCTTTTAGGAAAGGGAGTGCCTCTTATCTTTGACGCTACTAACCTGTCGGAACGCCATCGTGAACGTCTTTATCATATTAGCGATAGAATGGGGGCAAGGCTTATTTTGGTACGTGTTGAGGCTCCGCCAACAGTGGTCTATGAGCGTCTTCGAGCACGAAGCGAAGGAGACAATCCAGAGAACAAATCGGGCGCTGGTTGGGAGGTTTATAGCCAGATGAAGCCAGGAGTGGAAAAAATCCAGCGCAACCATTTTGCAGTTGATACCTCTCGGGATATTGCTCCGGTAATTGACAAGATAATACGCATGATAAGGCATTAAAATTTTAACGGAGGTATATGGTATGGCTTATGGTTATAATGGCAAGATTCTGCGAGTTAACCTGTCTCACAGAACTGTTTCGGTAGAGGAGCCCGAGGACAATTTCTATCGCCGCTACTTTGGTGGGAGGGGTTTCATCAGTTATTATCTCATTAAAGAATTGAAAGCTGGAGTAGACCCGTTAGGTCCGGAGAATAAGCTGGTATTTGCCTCCGGCGTGGTTACTGGAGTTCCAGTCGGCGGTTGTGGCAGAAATAGCGTTGGAGGTAAATCTCCGCTGACTGGTGCTTATGGTGATGCCGAGGTGGGTGGTTACTGGGGAGCCGAACTGAAGCAAGCTGGATATGATGCCATAATAGTTGATGGCAGGGCAGAAAGCCCCGTATACCTGTGGATAAAGGATGGTGAAGTAGAGATAAGGGATGCTAGCCATCTCTGGGGCAAGACCACTGCCGAGACCCAGGAAATTATCCGGAGTGATGTAGGCGAACCGCTGGCTCGAACGGCTATCATCGGCCAGGCTGGCGAAAAGCTGGTTCGCTATGCTTGTATTCTTAACGATGTTACCCATGCTGCCGGTCGGACGGGGATGGGGGCGGTGATGGGTTCGAAGAACCTGAAAGCTATTGCTGTTAGAGGGCATAATCGTCTGACGCTGGCTAGTCCTGATGCAGTAGCTACTTTGGCTAAGTGGCTTAGAGACGTTGTTGGTATTGTGATGGGCGGCTTTCAGGCTCAGGGTACAGCTGTAGGTCTCAGGGCTCTGAATAAGGAAGGCGGTTTACCGACTCGTAATTTCCAACAAGGTGTCTTTGAGGATGCTGATAAAATATCAGGCAGGGCAATGAAGGAGAGTATTCTGGTGGGTCGGGGGAGCTGTTATGCGTGTCCTGTCCGTTGCAAAAGAGAGGTATCAGTATCTGAACCGTATCAGGTTGACTCTGTCTATGGGGGCCCGGAGTATGAAACTTTAGCCTCGTTTGGCTCCAGCTGCGGCATTGATGACCTGGCGGCCATAGCTAAGGCTAATGAGCTATGCAATGCGCATGGTTTGGATACTATCTCTGCTGGAGCAGTGGTAGCCTTTGCTATGGAGTGTTTCGAGCGGGGCATCCTTAGCGAAAGGGATACCGGGGGGCTTAAACTTAACTTCGGTAACGCTTCGGCTATGGTACAGGTTGTGGATATGATTGCTAGACGAGAAGGCATCGGTGACATATTAGCTGAAGGGGTAGCTAGAGCAGCCAGCAGAATTGGCAAGGGTGCTGAGGAGTTTGCTCTACATGTCAAAGGTCAGGAAATCCCTATGCATGAGCCTCGTTACAAGCAGGGACTGGGTCTTGGCTATGCTATTTCGCCGAAGGGGGCCGACCACACTATGAGTCTTCATGACAGCATGTATGCCAGTGAAGGCCCTTTATTGGAAGAAACTAAGGCTCTGGGTATACTTGAGCCTTTGGCTTTGGATGACCTCAGCCCGGCTAAGGTCAGGATGGTTGTTTATCATAGTTGCTGGCAGCATCTTCTTGACTGTCTTGTGATGTGTAACTTTATGCCCTTCAATTACCGCCAGGTGGAGGAGCTAGTGTGTGGAGTTACTGGCTGGAATAGCACGGTGTATGAGCTGATGAAAGTCGGCGAGCGCTGTCTGGCTATAACCCGTGCCTTCAATATTCGTGAAGGGCTGGGCAGGAAGGATGACCTTTTGCCTCAGCGTTTTTTCACTCCTTTGCCTTCTGGACCTTTACAGGGAGTCGGCATTGATAAAGATAAATTCGAGCAGGCTAAGGCGACATTTTATTCTATGCTGGGATGGGATAAAATAGATGGTGTTCCTGGTTTGGGGAAACTGCAGGAGCTGGGAATCGAGTGGGTATTTGACTATTTAGGAGGTAAAATTGGAGATTAAAGTTGTTATTGATGATATTACCGGAATCGAAGTTGATGCTATTGTGGTCAACCTCTTTGAGGGGGTGGAGCACCCGGGTGGGGCAACAGGCGTTGTAGATAAAGCTTTGGATGGAGCTATTACAAAGCTCATTGAGCAAGGTGAGGTTAAAGGTAAGCTCAACCAGGTCAGCATTGTCCACAGCCTGGGCAAAGTTCCGGCGCGTATTGTGGCTGTCGTCGGGCTGGGTAAGCAGTCTGAGCTTACCCTGGATAAAGTTCGTGGTGTGGCTGCGGAATTCTGTCGTTCCTTGCGGAAATTGAATTGCCGGCGAATAGCTACTATTGTCCATGGTGCTGGTGCTGGTGGGATTGAGCCAGGGGTAGCATCTCAAGCTATAGTTGAGGGCAGTCTCCTGGGGCTGTATACATTTCGCAAGCATATAACCAAAGAGCCTGACTACTGTGATGTTGAGGAACTGCTCGTGGTAGAGAGGGATGCGACGAAGCTGCAAGCCCTGGAGGAAGGTTGCAAGAAGGGGAAGGTGATTGCCGAAGCTACCACTTTAGCTCGGGATTTGATTAATGAGCCATCTAATTGTATGACGCCGAGTGATATGGCAAAAATAGCCGGGGAATTGGCAAAGACTCACGGCCTTGATTTGACTATTTTAGACCGTGACCAGATGGAGAGGGAGGGGATGGGCGCGCTTTTAGGAGTGGCTCGGGGAAGCCGCCAGCCGCCCAAGTTAATAGTTCTAAGTTATAAGGGTGATAAGACCTCATCTGAAAGTTTAGGCTTTGTTGGCAAGGGCATAACTTTTGATTCAGGAGGGATATCTATTAAGCCATCAGAAGGTATGGCTGAAATGAAGGGTGATATGGCAGGTGGAGCTGCTGTCTTGGCAGCCTTGAGTGCTATTGCTCAGCTAAAGCTTGAGGTTAATGTTACTGCCGTTGTTCCAGCCACTGAGAATTTGCCTGGTGGCAATGCCACTAAGCCGGGGGACATTTTGAAGGCCGTTAATGGCAAGACTATAGAAGTGATAAACACTGATGCTGAAGGGCGGCTTGTTCTGGCTGACGCCCTGGGTTATGCTGTGAAGCGAGGATTATCGCCGCTGGTGGATGTGGCTACATTAACCGGCGCCTGCCATGTAGCCTTGGGTGATTTCTATAGTGGTATCTTCGGCAATTCTCAGGAGCTGGCAGATAAAGTTATCAAGGCTGGTGCTGAAGCTGGGGAACGTTTATGGCAGATGCCGATGCATGAAGACTATAAGGAGCAGATTAAGAGCGAGGTAGCTGATGTAAAGAATAGCGGCGGTAGATACGGTGGTGCCATTACCGCGGCGCAGTTTTTGGCCGAGTTTGTTGGGGATACATCCTGGGTGCATATTGATATAGCTGGTACCTCTATGAGTGATAAAGACCGGGGCTATCTGGTTAAGGGAGCTACAGGAATCGGCGTGCGGACCCTGGTTAATCTAGCCCTGGCTTCAGCTAAGTAAGAGGGGGACTTGTATAATTCTACCTGCCATTCCGGGGGAGCCCTTCGCCCCCCTGTCATTGCGAGCGCAGCGTGGCAATCTCGCTTTTGTCTTTGCGAGGAGCCCAAGCGACGAAGCAATCTCGGTGGGGATATGGTGGCGGACCCTTCCCCTGACTATCGACTCTCGACTATTGACTCCTCTCTCGTCGTTGTGAGCGCAACGAAGGGGCAGCGAAGCAATCTCGCTCAGTGTGACAACTAAATGCCATTAATACGAGGAGGTTTGTTATGAAACTGAAATGGTTAGGTCATTCCTGTTTTCTGATTATTTCTGACACGGGGCTGAGGATAATCACTGACCCTTATGCTTCAGGTGGTGGCGTTGGATATGCACCTGTGAATGAGGCTGCTGATATTGTCATGGTGAGCCATGACCACTTTGACCATAATGCTGTCTCATCGGTGCCAGGCAAACCCGAGGTGGTGACGGGTAATGGTGTAAGGGATGTTAAGGGGATTCAGTTTAGGGGTGTTGCTACTTATCACGATACGTCCCGGGGTGGGGAGCGGGGTGCCAACACTGTATTTTGCTTTTCTGTGGATGGGGTCAAGCTTTGCCATTTGGGTGACCTGGGACACAGGCTCAGTCGGGAGCAAATTGATGAAATTGGTACTGTGGATGTGCTGCTTGTCCCGGTAGGCGGTTTTTTTACAATCGATGCCAAAGTTGCTGGTCAGGTATGTGATGATTTGAACCCCAGGGTTGTTGTCCCCATGCATTATAAAACGCCCAAACTGGACTTTCCTGTAGCGGGTGTTGAGGACTTTGTGAAGGGCAAGGAAAATGTGAAGCGGCCGGATTCCAGTGAGGTGGAATTTAAGCCAGGTGCATTGCCGGAGACTACTGAAATCGTAGTCTTGCAGCCAGCGCGGTGAGTCGGTAGCTTTCTTAGCTGAACGAAGTCACTCGGCTGCCAGCTTTTCCCATGCTGAGTGTGCAGCTTCCATCTCAGCGGCTCGCTTGCTCTTACCTGAACCCGTCCCCAGTATTCTATCTTCGAGCGTGACTTCAACGGTGAAGTTCTTATCGTGGTCGGGGCCTGAAACCTCCACGATGCGGTAAGTGGGAAGCAGTTTGTATTTAGCCTGGGTGAACTCCTGCAATAGAGCTTTGTAGTTCTGGCCAATGCCTTCAGTTTTTATTTGCTCAAGCTGGCCGTGTAGTTTACTTAGAACGAAATCTCTGGTAGCAGTTAGACCCTGGTCGAGGAATATAGCTCCGATTAAGGCTTCAAAGGTATCGGCAAGATTGCTTTGCCTGTGTCGTCCGCCTGTCGATTCCTCTCCCTTTGCGAGATAGAGGTAATCGCCGAGGTTGAGTTCAGAAGCTAACTGAGCTAAAGTCTCCTCCCTGATTAGCGAAACACGTATTTCTGTCAGCTCACCTTCAGCCAGGTGGGGAAACTCGTGATACAGCTTTTCAGTGACTATGAAGCTTAGCAGGGCATCGCCGAGAAACTCGAGTCGCTCATTGTCGGAAAGAGGGGAATCAGGGTTTTCATTGACATAAGATGAATGAGTAAAAGCCTGTTCGAGTAAAGATGTATCCCTGAAGGCGATTCCTATAGTCTGTTGCAAATCTTGCCAATTAACCAAAATTGATTAACCTCTAAGTTCAGCTATAAAAGTTTCAATGCTTCAACAACATCGTTAAGACTATTAAAGGGTTTACATTTGAGGTTATGCTCCTTGCAGTAGGTTAGAAGTTCACCTGTGGCGAAGATTTGATGAGCATACCTCGCTGGCCTGATGTCGGAATCGCCATCCCCAATATATATCACCCTGTAGCCTTCCTTGAGAAACGACTTAATGCAGGCTTCTTTCAGGCCATCGTCTAATTGCTTGCCGTCCGTCCCGATATATTGAACTTTCAACCCATCGGCACAGAACTGAGTCTGTGCAGCATGTACTTCAAGCTTTTCCAGGCCAAGTTCTCTCAGCACTTCCTTTATATAAAATTCAAGTCCATTGCTCACAATTACCAGTCTGAAGCCTTTCCTGGAGCAATAGGTTACTAACTCGTGGAACCCGGCTCTTATCTTGAGCTTATCTTTGGCAGCTTCAAGCAGAGTAAGCCTGTCGGCTTTAACCATAGTAAAAGCCTGGGTATTGAAATGGCCTACAGATATCTTGTGCTCTTTGTAATCCTGTAATAAATGCCGCCAGTCTCCCTGGGCAAAGCCATCTAGCAGCATAAAGCTAATATCTTCTTCGGTGATAGTGCCATCGAAATCGCATTGAACTAAAGTTTTCATCGTCAAAGCTTAATAATAAGGTGAAACAACCTGCTCCTTTCCAGGTCTGCCTGTCCGGGCATTGCTATGATTATACAGCTAACCAAAACAAGATGGAATATCGCCAGACTATCCCTAACCTATGTCCCGGTTTGAACATCACGTGTAGGCAGATGAGGCGGTGAATATCCGACTTGAAATTAACTTTATAGCAACGTGCATTGGTAAACCCGCCGGACCCTGTCTGTGCTAGAATGCCGCAGCGAGCAATCTGTGTTCATTTATTCGGCTTGTCATCTTCAAAAGAGTCCCTGATAATCCCAGCCAGGTCTTTTGGTACTTGGGCCTTCTGAAGGGTATCAGGCTCAAGGAAAACATGGATTGCCTCTGCTCTGGCAACAAGTGCATTGTCCCGGCTGAGATTGAATAGCTCATGCTTAAAGACGATGCTATGTTCCCCGAGATGGCTAACACTCGTAGTAAGCTCAAGCAGGTCATCAAACCCGCTTGGACTGTAGAACTTGCAGTTGGTGCTTGTCAGAACCACAGCCAGTTTTCCTCCTGCTATTAACGGTACCCCTTTATCATTTCGGCTAAGAGCACCACATTCCCGATAATACTCAATTCTCCCCTTACTGAACCACTCGAAATATCTGGGATTGCTGATGGTACCCTGGAATTCAGTATCGGAGGCCGCAACTCTGAATTTCATAATATTCTTATTGTTTCCTTCCATTTCACCACTCCATTTTTACTGGGATAAATTATCTCTGAGCTTGACGGCAACCCAACCCAATGCCTCTTCCTCAGTCGTGAGGGCAGCCTATCTCGTGTAGTGCTTCAGTTGTTTTCGGATAAATCGACCTTGCTGAAATGAGACATCTCTGCCCTCGGTTTCTATTAGATTGACCTATTTGTTCACCTCTTTTCGCCTCGTAACTGCCGCTGCAAGTTTCTTCTTTTGCTCTGCTGGTAATGCCTCCGGATTACCAGTATAATAGCCCTCCGGGCATAGATAATTCAAGGCAAAATGCTGTTGACGCTCCTCGTGCTAACAGCTATAATCCTGGTGGGTTGGGGATTCGTCTAGCGGTAGGACGGCGGACTCTGGATCCGTAAGGCCAGGTTCGAATCCTGGATCCCCAGCCAAATTTTTGAGGCGCATTCGTCTAGGGGTTTAGGACACCTCCCTCTCAAGGAGGAGATCACCGGTTCGAATCCGGTATGCGCTACCAGGGAAATTTGAAAGGTAGGAGATGACTGTTGAAGTTACCCTGCCTTTTCTCTTTGTGCAGCTTTTTCTGGTTTGTGTTTCTGTGGGCTGGTATGCGTTGATTTTTGCAACAGGATGCGGTATAAACAATTCGATGAACGAAGAAGAAGCCGTTTCAACCAAACCATCAAAAAAACGACTGCTGTGGATTCCTTTTGGTATTTCCATGGCGGCTGTTGGTGCTGCTGTTGGCGTGTCGAGCTATGCAGCCTTTTCTATGACCACGGTCGTCCGGGTACCGATTGAGGGAACCCCGGATGCCTGTGGTTTAAGGTACTCGGATATCTCTTTCCCCAGCAGGGATGGGCTGACATTAAAAGGCTGGTGGCTTGAAGCAGGCAATGACAAACCGTGCATAGTGACGGTTCATGGAGAAAAAGGTCACCGGGCCGAGTCTGGCGTGATGAAAATACTGGATATCGCTCGGGACATCGTGGGGCATGGCTACAACGTCCTGATGTTCGACCTGCGCGGACATGGTGAGTCAGAGGGCAAACATGCGTCTGCAGGCTACCATGAGAAAAAGGACCTGTTAGGTGCCATAGACTACGTCAGACAACATGGCATAAGTAAAATTGGCGTTATCGGCTTTTCCATGGGTGCAGCAACTAGTCTGATGACTGCCGCCGAGTGTAAAGAGATTGATGCTATCGTTGCCGATAGTTCCTTTGCAGACCTGGCGAGGGTTATCAAGTTTGAGTTCTCCAAGCGTAGCCGCTTGCCCATGTTCTTTTTCCCCTGGACTGCTTTCATGGCTAATAGGCTATATGGCATTAATTTGTCTATGCTCAAGCCTGTTGATGCTGTTAAACAGACTACCGCACCGCCGGTACTGTTCATCCACGGAGGGCAAGATGACACCATTCCTGTAGAGCATGCGCATATACTGGCAAGTTCGTCCCGCAACCGTGATAGCAGCTTATGGATTGTGCCTGAAGCACAACATGTCGGTTCCTATGCTGTGCGACCTGAAGAATATCTCAGCAAGGTCATATCTTTCTTCGACCAGACACTTGGTGTAAACCCGGCGTAGATACCGTAAGTGGGTTGCCGGCTACATAAATATGCTTTATTCCTGTCATTGCAATGTATTGTAAGTGGATGAAGCTTGTTTAGGTAACCTCCATCAAGATTATTGCTTCTTGAACATCATCTTCAGTTCATATACTCCTGCGTCACTTTCCTTTTCAACATCGAGCATTTTTTCAAATAGATGGAGCATGGGCTTGTTTTCTGCCAGCACTTCTGCAGTAAAGCCAAGAAGACCTTGGTTCTTTGCCAGGTAGGTTAGATAGGAAAGCAATTCCGTGGCGATTCCCTTGTTCTGATAATCATCCCTTACTACGAATGTAACCTCTGCGGTATGCGTAGTCTCGTCTATATAATATCGTCCTACTCCTATGATTTTCTCATTTTCTGCCTCTGCTAGTACCGCAAGGATTGCCATTTCCTTGGTGTAATCGATAATTACAAATTCTTGCAGGCGCTCATGCGGCATATCTTTTCTCACTGAGATAAATCTGCGATACATACTGGTATCCGAAAGGGAATAGACGAAATCTTTTAATAACGGTTCATCATCTATCTTTATGGGTCGCAGGAGGATTTCCAGCCCGCTTTTTGTGGTTCTATAAGTTTCCAGGTCTTCAGGGTATTCTCCTCCTTCACCTGATATAAATGCCTGGTCTTTATATATCAGATTCAGTTTTTTGGCTTCCTCTATGAGCCACGGCTTGAATTTCGGATGTGCAATGGATATTAATTCCATTGCCCTTTGCCTGATGCTTCTTCCATGCAGATATGCTATTCCATATTCGGTTACGACATAATATATATCTCCTCTGCTTAAAGTAACGCCTGCTCCTTCCTTAAGAAAGGGCACTATCCTTGATATTTTACCCTCCTCGGCGGTGGATTGGAGAGTTAGTATTGTTTTACCGTTTCGTGCCAGAACTGCGCCTCTCATAAAATCAGCCTGCCCTCCAATTCCACTATAGAATGCCTTTCCGATAGACTCTGCAGTTGCCTGCCCGGTAAGGTCTATCTCCAGGGCACTGTTTATCGCAGTCATGTTGTCATGTTGAGCTATAACCAGAGGGTTGTTTGTATAGTCGATAGTTCTAAATTCTACAGTTGGATTGTCGTGAATATATTCATAGGTCTCCTTTTTGCCCATGCAGAATGTTGCCACTGTTTTCCCGCGGTCGATGGTTTTTCTTGAGTTGTCAATAACGCCTTTTTTCATCAGCTCTACAATGCCATCGCTCAGAAGCTCTGTGTGTACCCCCAGGTGCTTTTTAGCGTGAAGACTTGACATTATTGCATTTGGTATGCTTCCGTATCCAACCTGGACAGTATCGCCATTCTGAATCAGGCGCGCAACGTATTTTCCAAGCCGTTGGACAGTTTCATCGGTTGTTTTTGTCTCATATTCCAGCAGGGATTCATCATGGGCGACAATGAAATCTACGTCTTTTATATGTATGAACCCGTCGCCATGCACACGCGGCATGCTTGAATTGGTTTGAGCTATGACCAGTGAGGCATTCTCTATCGCTGCCTTAACAATATCTACACTTACGCCCAGGCTCATGTAACCATGGGCATCTGGAACCGAGGTCTGTATTAGAGCTACGTCAATGTGTACAAGCCCCCGATAAAATAAATCCGGAACGTGCGATAGGAATATTGGGGTGTAATCTGCTGCCCCTTTATTAACTGCATCCCTGGTGCTGTCCCCGATGAAGAAAGAGTCATGACGGAAGTTATGCTTGAATTTTTCCTCTGTGTAGGGGGCGACTCCGAGAGTCCACACGTGGATTATCTCGGCATCGAAGAAGGCCTTCGGATGACCTTCCACGTAGTCTATAAGGGCACCAACAAGGTATTGCGGCTCGCCGCAAGCTGTGCCGATGAATATCCTATCACCTCGATGGATATGCATGAATATTTTATCCTCTGATACAAACTTTTCCGGATATTGACTTCTTAACTCATCCAGCTTATAACGCTTTTCTTCTAAGCTCATCTACCCGTCTCCTTTTAGCCTGTGCCTGTAAGCTCACTGCCAGCCACATGTAAAAGTTCAACACTAGCTCAGCCCGGTGTAGCTCATCTATAGATTCTAACATCAGTGATGATTCTCAACAAATGTGATGTATTCATTCGGTGTCTTAGTGGCTGTAAGCTAGAGGGATAACTCATCGAGGAGTTCAATCCGCTTTCCGAATGCATCATGCAGTGAGGTGCTACTGACTGCATGAGTAACCATAAGCCTTATTACGGCGCGGGAACATAGTAAGTGAGCTAGTAGCTCTTGAACAAGTTTCTGTGAGCCATGAGCACTCTGAAAGGCATCAATAAATTGTCCTCTTCTCTTTAGCTCTACTATAGTCTTTTCAAATCGGCTTGCCGGTTCTTCTTCCTTAGTATATCTGGCAAGGCTTGAGAGTTTGAAATCATTGGAAATAATATATAACGTCTCGACGTTGATAGCGAGGCTATCCAGATAGTTAGCTATCTCTGCGTAATTGCATGCTATAAGACCAGGCTCAGCGGGTATGTGTCTTTCGTTAAATACGGGAGCTTCACTAAGGCGAGGAAAATCTTCTTTCATGTGGGCTGATAAGAGAGAAAAGAACTTTTTTACATAAGGTGAGATAAAGGTTATTCCGTCAAAGTTTTGAAAGCAATTTTCTATAGCCTCAAGGTTCTCACCGGGAGTCACATAAAATGCCAGGGAGCCTCGCTCTCTTTTTATTAGGGTATTCTTCTTTTTTGGAAACTTGACATAATCGTCAGGAATTATATCAGGCATATAGCCAATCACCGCAATATCTATGTTCTTTATCAACTCTGGCTCTTCCAGCCAGAATCTGTTCATAAACTCGGGAGCGTAAAGTAAGCGGATTCCGCTGCACTCAATAATAAATGCCCAGCAGTCAGGAATGTTGTGCTTTACCCTGATAGGGGTAATTCGGCAATCATCAATGTAGAATGGCTTGGCGTGTTCGAATGTCCTGACATGCTGAATATTTGGATAGAGTAATTTCCCCCTTGATTTGCTTGCCAGCAATGCCGCAGTCTCATTGAAGACTCGCCAGGCTAACTCACCGGCATATACATATATATCTATATCGGTAGTTGGCTTTAAGGCAAATAGCCCTGCGTAGTGGTCAGTGTGTCCATGTGATAAAAGGCAGTGGTAATGTTTGGCTGTAAGTATCGGGTAGTCAATCCCCGGCTGCCATTCCTTTTTAGTTGCCAGTGTATCGATGAATTCTTGGTCTGCAGGGAAGAAGGCTCCAGCATCGCAAAGAAGATTCACTTTGGGAGTGTTTATTTCTACGCAAGCCCCTATAAATGGAGCTGTTAGAGTATTCTGGTAAGGTCTAGGCCTGTGGTTAATTACCCTCAACATTAGGATTAAGTCCTGACCTGGATTATGGGCCGAAGTCCAGGGTAAGATGAAGGATAATTTATGCCTTTATGGGTTCAGTATAAGCTCGCTTCCCTGCCGTCGGAAGAAATCTGGCCTGGCGGGGTCCCATCTGCCTACCAGTCGGTCGAAAGCTGGTTGGGGAAGTGTCTTTTTAAATATTCGGTAGTAATACAGCTCCTCTACGGAAGATAACCATGGATTATCCTCTTTGCTGTTATGCTCTGCGAGTTCGTTCTCAGAGATGTGCTTCTCTGCCAAGTTGCGCATGATCCAAGCCACACCTGAACCCTGTGCAAAAAATCGTTTTGTCTGGTAGATGATATGGTTGGGCAAACAGCCGTCGAATGCTTGGCGCAGAATCCATTTCCCGACTTGTTCTGCCCCGTGAATTTTGCAGCTTAGCGGAATCTTCAGACAGAAATCAATCACCTTTGTGTCCAGGAAAGGCGTACGCGTTTCTATGGAATTTGCGGCTGCCAATCTGTCTAGCCTTTGTAATGCTGTGTTATGGGCGACATGCAGAGTAGTATCGACTATACTGGCAATTTCCTCCGGGTTTTTCCCTTGCTTAAATTGGCCGTCATACCCGGCGAAGAATTCATCTGCTCCTTCGCCGGTGAGAACGCAATTGGTATGCGGCTTGACAAACCGTCCGGCCAGGAAATTTGCAATTGCTCCATGCACACAGCTTTCTTCAAACATCTCCTGGTGGTAGATGGCCTGAGCTAATATCTCGTTTATTTCCTTTTCGCCGAACATTAGCACGTGATGCTTAATGCCTAAATAGCTAACTACATCCCGAGCCAGAGGTAGATCTTGTCCCTCCTTCATACTTACCGTAAAGGCCTCAATAGTTGGTTTTATCTGCTTGGCCATGTAGATTATGAGGCTGCTGTCCAAGCCTCCGCTCAAGAGGATTCCACCTACGGCATTGTCTTTCATCCGTTTCTCCGTTGCCTCTTGCATTAGCTGAACTACAACCTTCTTAGCCTGCTCAAAGTTTTCGAATTCGGGAGTTTCTACAGCCTGGCACGCATATTTTTGGAATCCCAATTCCTGGGAATAGATATAGCCAGGCGGGAATTCCTTAACATCGGCAGCTATATCAACGAGGCTTTTTGCCTCGGAGGCAAAGCATAAACTCCCATTGCTGTGCCCGTAGTAGAGGGGCTTCATGCCCACGCAGTCACGGGCGAGTGTCAGTTTACCATTGTCAGAGATGGCACAGGCAAAGTCTCCATCTAGTTTTTTGGCAAATTGAGTGCCGAATTTGTCGTAGAAATACAGCACGGCCTCAGCATCTGTCATAGTTGATTTTTCTGGATTATATATGCGTCCATCAAGGACAACCGCTCTTTGTCCATCAGTTGTATAATGTGAATCAGCCTTCGAGTTTCCACCTACATTCAGCTCACAGCACCCCAGATTTATCCCCTCCTTCTGGTTTGTCCATGTCTCGTCAGGGCCTCTATATTTTATCCTCTCAAGCATGCGCTCTAATTCACCGTTGTCAGTACCTTTTATTCCTGCAATTCCTGCCATAATTGTTCTCCTCTCTTTAAGTTCGTTCTGTCTGAGCTATGCCTTTGCTCCTTGAAAGGAATCGAGTACCTTAATGGCCTCGAAACCGTCTATGCAATAGGCATCGGCTCCTATCTCTTTGGCGTACTCATCAGAGACGGCTGCTCCCCCAATCAAGACCTTGACCTTGTCTCTAAGACTATCCTTTTTCAGCGCTTCGATCACCTCTCCCATAGCTAACATGGTTGTAGTCAGCAGAGCAGAAAGTCCCAAAAAATCAGGTTTATCTTTTTTAATAGCCTCCACAATCTTTTCTGTAGGTACGTCTATGCCCAGGTCATGTACCTCGTATCCAGCGCCCTTAATCAGAATAGAAACGATGTTTTTGCCGATATCATGAATATCTCCCTTTACCGTGGCTATGACGAATTTACCTTTAGTCTCTATGTTCGATGCTTCGAGATGTGGCTTTAGAATATCCATAGCTGCGCCTACCGCTTCGGCAGAGGCCAACATGTCCGGGATAAAGTATTCCTTTTTGGAGTATTTCTCTCCTACAATCTGCATTCCGGCAGTTAGAGCTTGTGTGATTATTGCCTCTGGAGAAATCTTTTTCTCCAATGCCATCTGTGTTAGCTCCAGTACCCCGGGTGTCCCGGCCATACCTTCCTCTATCCCCTCGTCATCCTGAGTCTTTCTTCCCTGGATAACGTTTTCCTTAAGCAAGGCGATTGTGTCTTCAGTCATTGCTGGCTCCTTTTCTCATATATGTTTAGCCTGGGCAGTATGCCCGGTATCTCCTGGAATATTCGGCTAGTAGTGGCTTCGTCTATATGCTCTACAGGTTGTGAGAGAAGTTGTTTCATTCTCTCGTTGGTCAATGCCAATACATTGTCTGCTTCTCCATCTCCTTCAAAGGGATAAGGCATTGAAAGTTGCCCACTCCGCATCAGGGGACGAATATAGCGAATGTATAGCTTTTGTGGTGTTGTCACCACCTCTCTTATTTGTTTCAGGCTGTTATCAATCTCTGTCTGGCCAATTTGCGGCGGCTTTAGAAAGAACTTTATCATCTGAAAGTGGGCATCATCCAGAACAGCCTGGAGCAGACAAAAAGTGGAATTACCGTCGAGAAGGCCGTAGGCGCAATGTAAGTATTGCGGCCCGCTCAAGGTAACCAATATATCAGAGAATAATCTTTCTATCGAGGATTGCGTCCCTGGCGTTTTCGTGTCGCAGACACCTGAGGTAGAATAGCAGGGCAACTTGTAGAATCGGGCCATTTGAACGCAGTCAATATTGTACTGGCTGGTTTCAGGGGCACCGTAGGAATCATTAAGGTTATCAAGACGGGCTCTCACCGGTACACTTCCGTAGATTACCGGCGTTCCCTTATTTACCAACTGGCTTAATGTTATTCCTGCCAGGACCTCAGCATTTATTTGGGCTATAATGCCGGCTTCATTGATAGGAGCAGTGGTTCCAGCCTGGGGTGAGGAGGAAACTACCACCGGCAGCCCCTTCCTGCAAATTTCAATTAATGTCTGACTGGTATCGTCGACAAATTGTAGAGGGCTTTTAACCAGGCAGGTGATAAAGGAGATGATGGGGTTTTCTTTAAGTTCGTCTTCTCCTCCAGCTATCAATTTTGCCATGTTTACCACGTTGTCCAGTTGTTTCAAGCTGGTTAGCCCTGCCATAAAGTGCTTGGTGGTGTTATTCAAGGAAGCGAAGAATTTATTGACATCCTTGTTGCCTTCTGTGATGTCTTTATCCTGGATGTTTACAGGGCGGATGAAGGCATCCAAGGTCTCCAAATGCTCGCACAAGTGTGCTGCTTGGCAAAGGTCTGAGACAGTACCACGCCGTGGGTGAAACTCCGGCACCAGAACCTCAGCAGTAGGCTCAGATTTCTTAACATAGGCTTGGAAGTCGACATCAAGCCAGATGTTAGTCTCAGAGCCAGAAACAAAGAATACCCTTGGCTCATCGCCCTTCATTATCAGGCTATTATCCTTGTTCCTGGCACCGAGCTTGACTGTTTTAGGCGCACTATCGAGGGCACGGAGGACGACTTTCTCCGGTATTTTCACGACCCAGCATGGATGGTCGCTGTTGGGAACTGGCGTAACCTCTGCTCCGTTGCTATGTAATATCTCGGTGGTCTCGTGGTTAAAAGATATCAAGCCAGGGTCATTCAATATCTGTATAGAAGCCTGGTGAATTTGTAGGATTTGCTCGTTAGTTATTCTTTCATAGGGAGTGTGAACTAAAATTCCTTCTCTGGGCACTTTATCCCTCCTTATTTGTCCTCGTCAAAGGTCAGAGATTCCACTATCCGTACTGCATCAAACCCATCGGCACCGTAGCCATCAGCACCTATACTTTTAGCAAATTCCTTTGAGACAGGCGCTCCACCGACGATAACTTTTACCCTGTCTCTGAGCCCAGCTTTATCGAGTGCCTGGATGGTATTTGCCATAGTCATCATGGTGCTGGTGAGCAGCGCCGAGAGCCCCAGGAATTGAGGCTTCTCAGTTCTTATTGCGTCCACAATGGTTTGAGTGTCGATGTCATTTCCTATGTCTATGACCTTGTAGCCTGCCCCTCGAAGTAATATTGATACTATGTTCTTGCCGATGTCGTGGAGGTCTCCTTTTACTGTGGCCACGACAATCTTGCCTTTGGTCTTGATACCGCTCTTGGCAAGGTGAGGTTCCAGTATCTCCATGGCTGCCCCCACCGCTTGCCCCGAGGCAAGCATGTCCGGGATGAAGTACTCTTTGGCATCAAATTTTTGCCCTACTATCTCCATCCCCGCGGTGAGCCCCTTATTGATTATGTCGTGGACATTTATGCCTAGAGCGAGGGCTTTCTCCGTAAGTTCAGTTACTCCAGGCTGGCCCTCCATGCCTTCCTCCATCCCTTCATCCTCCTGTGTTGTTCTCCCCTGGACGACGTTTTCTCGAATTAGCTCAAGTATATCCTCTGTCATTTTTATTCTCCGACTTTAGTAATCTCTCAACCTGGTTAAAGCAGGCCGGGCGCTTGCTGAAATGAGGTGTCCGTTGAGTCTCTGGCGGGATATTCTACTAATGTACCTTGCCACACCATTATGTTTCTCCTAGTCTACTATAGTGCCTTTCCTGTAGGCCCTGATGTATCCTTTGCAAAAAGGGTCTTTCCCCGTAAGCATATCGGCTGCCTTGACGAAGCTCATTGTCTTAGCATCGAGGGGGTCAAGGATTGCTGCGTCGAGGCCGGCATGAGCTGCCATCACCAGGAAGGCACGATTTATCACCTTTCTGTTGGGTAGGCCGTAAGAAATGTTGCTCAGCCCCATTACTGTCCTGGCAGTTGGATAGCGTGACTTAATTTGCTCTATGGTCTTTAATGTAACCAGCCCCTGGCTGGAATCTACACTGATGGGGAGTACCAGCGGGTCAAACAATACCTGTCCTGCCTCCATGCCCAACCGGCTCAGGTAAGTCATTATCTGTTCACAGGCAGCCAGCCGCTGTTCGACGCTTTTTGGTATTCCTTCAGCTCCCATGGCCAGTGCTACCAACCAAGCTTGGTGTTCTGCTGCCAGCGTCCCGATGGATGCTAGTCTTTCTGGCTCGGCGGTAACAGAGTTGATTATCAGCCTTTCCCCACGGTATTTGCGTAGCGCAGCCTCTATAATGTGTGGAACATCGCTGTCAATAGCAAGCGGCTTGTCTGTGGCCGCCTGAATTATCTCTACCAACCACTCCATGGATGCTATTTCATCCTCAACCGAGCCCTGCCCAGCGCCGGTGTTCACATCGATGAAGTCAGCTCCAGCTTCGGCCTGTGCTCTGGCTAATCCTTCCAGGAATTCCCTGTCCCTGTTGGCGATGGCTTCAGCAACAGACTTATTCGATGCGTTGATGTTTTCACCGATTACCAGCATATGTCAGTCCACAATACCTGTTATTTCTGAGAGTACTTGTTGCCTTGCGGCAGCAGGCAGGCTGTAGTTATGTTCGGCTATAATCTGAGGCACCATTTCTGCTGCCCTTCTCCAGGTGGTCTTGCTTCCTTTGGCTTCCCAGTTATCCCGGCTCTCCCTGTCGCTCAGTGAAGGCTGGTAGTGTTCACTCCTCATGAAGCGCCTGGTGTGCTTGGCGGCAACGAAGTTACCTCCTGGTCCCACCTGCTTGATAAGGTCAAAGGCTAGGGTGTCATCGTTCACTGTTATACCTTCAACAGCTCTCATTACCATCCCTAATATCTCGTTGTCTGTAACATACTTCTCATAGCATACGGTTAGTGCGAATTCCATGAGTCCCGCAGCATCGTGGATGAAATTGGCACCTGCCAGAGCACAGAGCAGGCTGGTGAGAGCAGATTCATAGCCACTCTGGGCATCTAGCACTTTGGAGTCGGTCATGCCGCCAGTGGCATAGAAGGGGAGTTTGTAGAACTGAGCCATCTGGGCGCCGGCCGCATTAAGGAGTCCCATCTCCACAGAGCCTGCAAGGTACTTGAGGCTGTTGAGGTCGGTGTTGGTGGCGACGGAACCAAAGATGACCGGTGTCCCTGGATTGACAATCTGGGTAAGTATTACGCCTATCAGGGAATCCACAGTTTGAATTACCAGATTCCCGGCTAGCGTCACTGGTGAGGTGGCTCCGCACAGTGGCTCGGCAGGGCATGCCACAGGTATGCCGCTTTTAGCGATGCTCACCAGTACGTCACCATATTGACTGTCTATCTTCAGGGGGCTTATGGTGCAGGCTATTATGGAAATGAGGGGGCGCTGGCGGAGTCTTTCAGCAGAACCTGCGATGATTTCTGCCATCCGTATCACCTGCTTCACTCCGTCGGGGGTATAAACACCTCCCATGATGTGCTTGGTTGTATTATCTAGCCCGGCAAAAAAGCGATTTACATCTATCTGCTCGAAGGGCAGGTCGCTGGGATAGACGGGCAGCAGGAAGAGGTGAATGTTATCCAGCCCGTCAACCAGTTTGGCAATGCGCTTCAAGTCATCTAAGGTGGCTAGTTGCTTTTGTCCAATGTCCGGGTGATAGACATAGAGGGCTGTTCCGCCGGTTCCTGTGTATACCCGGCTGCCACCTAGGATGATGTCGTTTTTCTCATCTTGGCCGCAGAGCCTGACCTCAGATGGTGCCATCTCGATGAGTTCCATAGCCTTTTTCTGAGACAGGCACACCCGACGCTTTTCCTGGTCTACTCTGGCTCCAGCTCCCTTGAAGAGCTCCAGTGCCGTCCCCGAATTCACTTCAAAACCCACCTCTTCAATTACCCGCATGGCAGTCTGGTGCACCATGCGTATAGACTCTTCGGGGAGTGGTTTGAAGCTGCCTCCAGGCAATCCTTTTCGAATCATGTGCTGGGTTTTACCTCCTCCCCGGGCAATTGCGTTCGCCGCAGGTTTCGCATGGATTGTAATTCTCCACGTCGTAGGGGCCAATACCGATAATGCCCGATATCGACTTGCGGGGGAGCATCAGACACTCTTTGGTTAAGCGAACTCCCAGAGAATTGCTGTTTAGAGCCCGGAAGACCATTTTCTGCTGCCTTAAAGCCCAGTCGCAGTAGCCGGGACTGAAGCGCCGGCTCGTGCCAAGCCCCTGTTCGTGGGCTATTTCGCCTATCCTGTTTTGCACAAGCTCAGCCGTCTTCTCAACAGCGCTTGAGCCTACTGCATCCAATGCAGCTGATTGAAGCACAAGCCCATCTTCAGCCAGTCGGAGGGCTGTTTCCTCTAAGTGATTGCCTATTGTTACCACAAACACTGTAATCCTTCCACATTGCTCCAGCAGCCGGGCGATAGCCTCACTTCTAAATACGATTGAGCCCTCAATAAAAACGCTGGAGCGCCGAACCCGTTCGACATTCCTGATGGTGTATGAATACGATGGCTCAATAAGCTGGTGAGCATTTTCTACATACTCATTGATTAAAGACGCAATACGAGCCGGCGGCTTGCGATGAGTAGCGTATCCGATACTCTTCAATACCTGCTGGCTATCAACTTCGATGTCGGCTCGATTGCTTATAGTTACCATACTTCTTTTACCTACTTTACCTGAAACACGAACAGCGCTGGAGGTTCTTACTATCCGCAGCGTCAAAATTCGAGGCTGGATTGTCAGTATATGGGTGGGGCAGCTTAGGGAGAGGTTGTTAGTGGGATTCGAGAGGAGTTTGAAAGGGGGGGAACTACTGAATCAAATTATTGCTTTACTGCGGGTGACATGGCTGAACTGCTGTCCATCTGCAGAGGAAATGACAGGCGGACAATCCCTATTTCAGGTGCTGTCCTTTTAGCTTCAGACCACTTTCTGTCCCCCTTCCGAAATCATCTCGCTCCTTTCTGGCCTGACTTAGCGGTCTCATTCTAGCATATCATCTACCCGCTGTCCAGCCCTTGTACTCGTCCATATGATTCGTGGCACATTCTCGTGCGAGTCAATGTAGCGCAGGGCAATGTAGCGCAGGGCTTTAGCCCTGCTCGTTTGCTACACCCGGGTGACCTTAAAAGGCATGTATCCAAACCACCAAACAATGTCTTTGCGAGGCACGGGAGTGCCGCGGCAATGTCGGTGGGGTTGCGGCGAGGGAAATGCTTTGTCTTCCTCTCACCCTCCCGACCGAGATTGCTTCGTCGCTTATGCTCCTCGTACTACATGCAGGGATAGTATTTCTTAGGAGATATGGGTTCAAGAAAAAGCTAGCCAGCTAAGCAAGTCATTCCCCCAGAATAACGTTGCCATAGCGGCTAAGCACAGGAAAGGGCCAAAGGGTATGATGTCCTTCCGGCCTTTCAATTTAAACAGTAGCAAAACTGTGGCTACCAGGCCACCGCTAACTATGGCTAAAAACATGGCTATGAAAACCAGTGGGAAGCCAGTAACTAACCCTATCAACCCTGCCAGCTTAACATCCCCCCAGCCCATGCCACCTCGGGAAATTAGCGCCACGATAAGCAAAAACCCGAAGCCAATACCCCCGCCGATAGCTGCATCAACAATCCATAGCTCAAAGCCTGAATTGGCGACGACACTTGGCTCAAAGCCAAATATAGAGCCCAGAGTAGCTACAATCAAGGCAACGCCTATCCCCGGATAAACTATTTTGTTGGGCAGAACAGTATGTTCCAAGTCAGTAATTAAAAGGACAACAAATAAACAGCAATAGAAAGCAGCTATCACAAGTTCCCCGCCAAGCCCGTAATGCCAGTATAAGAAGGCAAATAAAATTCCCGTGCCCAGTTCCACCATCGGCGAACGCATAGGAATGGTCGCACCACAGTAACGGCAGTGCCCTTTCAGCCAGAGGTAGCTGAATATTGGAACCAGGTCTTTAATTGAAAGCCTGTGCTGGCATGCCGGGCAATGAGATGGTGGTGATATAATCGATTTGTCTGTTGGTAGCCGATCGGCGACCACATTGAGAAAGCTGCCTATGATGATGCCGAGCAAGAAAGATAAGGTTAGCCAAAGATTGCTCATTATTGTCTATTATAAGGTATTGTTAAGCTGACTTCTAGCCCTTCAGAACATTCGAGTGTGTAGGCTGGTATTTATTATCTGACCTCTTATTGTAGGAGTAACCCGAGTCTTACCAAGTTCCCGTGCGAGTTACTCACCCACGAGTGACCTTAAAAGCAATGTAGTGCAGGGCTTTAGCCCTGCCTGTCTGCCGCTCCTGGTGGCTCTTACCTAAATAGAAAGGGTAGCCTGGAGCATCTGCTCCAGGCGTTATTGGAGCTGATGCTCCAATGTACCCGGGGGTGGCGGCGAACGAGGCTGAAGCCCCGCACACTACATGCTCCTCATTCTGCTGATAGTGACACCATGTAAGCGTCACCCATCTATCCGAAACCAGATCAGCCCTTCAGAACATTCGAGCGTGTAAGCTGGCATTTATTGTCTGCCCTCTTATTGTAGGAGTACTCCGAGTCTTACCATGTTGACAAAGGAGGGCAGTCCAGCATATTATGGTATCGTAGTACAATATCGGGATACGTTATTATGATTGATAGGGAATTCTTTTTGGGATTCATTAAGATTCACATTCTGTACCATGCTTCCATAGCTCCAATCTTTGGTGTTGAGATAGCTGAGGAACTGGCCAGGCATGGGTATGACATCAGTCCGGGCACCCTTTATCCTGCGCTACATCGTCTGGAGAAAGAAGGCTATCTGGAAAGCAGCTCAAAGGTAGTTGGTGGAAAGGCAAGGAAATACTATCGGGCTACTGCAAAAGGGAAGCGTATGCTGAAGGATTCCAGGAAGAAAATTAGGGAACTTGTCGATGAGGTGCTGGAGGAGACATAAATGGCAGAACCATGGCAGGTTGATATGCACCGTAAGAGAATCTTTGGACTTCACCCTAATATATTTTTCTTAGGGTTGGTGAGCTTTCTCACCGATGTCAGCAGCGAGATGATTTTCACCCTCCTTCCTTTATTTCTAGCCAATATCTTGGGAGCGGCTCCCGTCATCATCGGTTTTGTTGAGGGAGTGGCTGAGAGTACAGCCTCCCTGCTTAAGATTTTCAGCGGCTGGCTCAGCGATAAGCTGGGTAAGCGTAAATCTTTAGCCATTATCGGCTATGGATTATCTACTCTGGCTAAACCTTTTATGTATATAGCTACGACCTGGGGACTGGTGCTTGGGGTGAGGTTCATTGATAGATTGGGCAAGGGTGTTCGTACTGCACCACGAGACGCGCTGGTAGCTGATTCTGTATCCGCTGAAGAACGGGGAAAGGGATTCGGGTTTCATCGGGCTATGGATACCTCCGGTGCTGCCCTTGGGCTTATCGTAGCAGCAGCCATCGTCTTTTTACTGCAAAAGGGTACTTTGGAACTGGCTCAAGGTACTTATCAGTGGCTGGTGCTCATTGGGATTATCCCAGCGGTGCTGGCGTTATTTGTGTTTTTCTTTGTCCGCGAGACCAAAAAGGATTCAAACATACAGAGTCACTCTAGCTCAAAGATAGGGCCATTATACTTGGATGGAAGCTCCCACGGTACCAAAAGTGGCTTTGACATCCGCTTCAAGCTTTTTCTTGGCATTATGTTTTTGTTTACTCTGGGTAATTCCAGCGACGCCTTTCTTATTTTGCGAGCGCAAAACCTGGGCAATTCTGTGCTTTATATACTTTTAATGCTTATTTTGTTTAACGTTATCTATGCAACGGTGTCAACGCCCGCTGGTGTGGTGTCAGACAAGCTGGGGAGAAGGCGAGTCATAGTTTTGGGATGGTTAATCTATGCTCTTACTTATCTCGGTTTTGCCGTGGCATCAGCTCCATGGCAAATAGGGCTACTTTTTGCATTTTACGGGGTTTACTATGGGCTAGCCGAAGGGGTATCCAGAGCTTTTGTTGCTGATTTGGTACCGGAGGACAAACGAGGCACAGCCTACGGCCTTTTTCATGGCATAGTCGGTATTACTCTCTTGCCAGCCAGTATAATCGCCGGCTGGTTGTGGCAGACAATCAGCCCGGCAGCCCCCTTTTATTTTGGAGCTGGTCTGGCATCCCTGGCAATGATTGGCTTGCTAATGCTTGTTCGCGAGTAATTTTACCCCTGATTCCCCGTATCAAACTGTGCTCTAGTTCAGATAAATGTGTGACACTCATACGGTATCACATGTAGCGCAGGGCTTTAGCCCTGCCAGGGTGGGTGGGATAACAATTGGTGCCACGCCCATCAACCGCCCAGGCAGCCTTAAAAGACTGCGCTACATGCGTAAACAGTCGATAGTCAAGAGTCGAAGGGTTTTTGGTGATTTGGATTTAGAGAGATAAACATGTAGTGCGAGGAATGTCATTGCGAGCCGAAGGCGTGGCAATCTCAGCTAACCCCTACTGTCTTTGCGAGCGAAGCGAAGCAATCTCGGTGGACGGGAGGTGAAGGGGAACACAGACACCAATGCCCTCCGCCACAACCCCACCGAGATTGCCACGGCACTCCCGTGCCTCGCAACGACAGGCGGGGGTTCCCCGCGAGAATCCATGGACTATGGATTAAGCCGGCGATATTTAATCTGAGGGTCTCTGTCTTTGCTATAGAACTATATTGTCTATAAGCCTTGTCTTACCGAACCTGACTGCTAAAGATGCCAGTGTTGGCCTATCGATTTTTGACAGTTCTTCTAGAGTCTGAGCATCAGCAATGCTGACATAGTCAATTTTGGCTGATGGCTCGTTGCTGATGAGAGAAATCATTTCTTGGCGTAAACGTTCAGCGTCCTTCTCGCCGTTTGCTCTCAGGTGTTGAACTGATGTAAGAGCCTTAAACAAGACGAGAGCCGCTTGACGCTCTTGAGGGTTGAGGTAGATGTTGCGGCTGCTCATCGCCAAGCCATCGCTTTCCCGAACAGTAGGCACAACTATGATTTCCAAATTCATATCGAGGTCAGTAACCATTTTTTTAATAACTGTCGCCTGCTGAGCATCTTTTTGACCGAAATAAGCCCGGCTGGGCTCAACAATGTTGAATAATTTGGCGACTACGGTGGTTACCCCCTTGAAGTGCCCCGGGCGACAACTTCCTTCAAGTTGCTCAGTAATCCCTTCCACTTCAACCCAGCTGCTAAACCCCGCAGGATACATTTCTTCATTTGATGGCATGAAGACGATGTCAGTATTTTCCTTCTCTAGTAAAGCCAGGTCACGCTCTGTATCATGGGGATAGGTGTCAAGGTCTTCAGTGGGACCGAATTGGGTAGGATTTACGAAAATGCTGACTACCACAGTGGAATTCTCAGCCCGAGCTTGCTTAACCAGGGCTAGATGTCCTTGATGAAGGTAGCCCATAGTGGGGACAAAGCCTACTGGACCGAGGCTCTGTCTCTTTAAGGCTTTCATCTCGGCAATGGTTCTAGCTATTTCCATGACTGTTCAGGAGCGAGCTAAATCTTCAAGTAAGCTCTCGTCCATGGTGGAGCCATGCTCTGCGGTGGGGAAACTGCCAGACTTGACTTCAGACAAGTAGTCAGCGATGCCAGTCCTCATCGCATCAGCCAGCTTAGCGTACTGCTTGGCATGCCTGGGAACGAAATCAGTGAACAGCCCCAGGAGGTCACTAATCACCTGTACCTGACCATCACAGTCAGGGCCAGCACCGATGCCAATAGTGGGGATGCTCACCTTCTGGGTAATTAGCTTGGAAAGCGGGGCTGGCATTGTCTCGAGAACAATGGCAAAGGCGCCAGCTTGCTCCAGGGCAATAGCATCTTTAAGCTGCCGCTCAGCAGCCTCAGGGGTTTTCCCCTGTACCCTGTGTCCTCCCAGCTGGTGGATAGATTGTGGAGTTAGCCCGATGTGACCCATGACGGGGATTCCACAGTCGACAATTCGTTTTACTGTTTCGGCAGAAACTACACCTCCCTCCAGCTTGACTGCTTGAGTCCCCGCCTCTTGCATAAAACGGGCAGCATTACGCAAGGCATCGGAAATAGTAGTGTGGTAGGTCATGAAGGGCATATCACCTATTATCATGGCTTGTTTGGTACCCCTGACCACAGCTTTGGCATGGTGAATCATTTCGTCCATAGTTACTGGAATCGTTGATTCATAGCCCAGTACCACCATGCCCAGGCTATCGCCTACCAAAATCAATGGTATGCCAGCCTCATCTATCAGTTTGGCGGTGGGATAGTCATAGGCAGTAAGCATAGCTATCTTTTCTTGCTTCTGTTTCATCTCTTTTATTTTGTTGACAGTAACGCGCATTTTTGAATCTACCTCCTTATAATGATGATATTAAATCCTTCGCCCAGTCCTTTTCACCTTTGGTGTCAAGGATTTGGTTGGCTGAGTTTACATAGACTAGCCTCGGTGTAGCTGTAGCAGCTTCATCTTCTTCATCTTCAGGAATTTCATGGTAAGATAGGATAATCACTGTGTCGCCTTTGGCAACCAGTCTGGCAGCAGCACCGTTAAGGCAGATTTCTCCAGAATCCCTGTCTCCTTCAATCACATAAGTATTAAATCGAGCACCATTGTTGATATTCAGCACATCCACCCGCTCATAAGGAAGAAGGTCAGCAGCTTCCATCAGATGTTTGTCAATGGTTATACTGCCCTCGTAGTCAACGTTGACTTCGGTAACCCGGGCCCGATGGATTTTGCTTTTAAGCATTGTTCTCATGGCTATCCCCCCGTTTTTATTTTCTTTCTAACAAGGCTTGTAGCTCTCCAGCTCTTTGCGAATCGATTTTTCCTTTAGCCAAAGCAATCGGTATGGTCTGTAGCCCTAGCTCTTTATAGGTACCGAGCAAAGATGGGTTTTCCTTTTCTAATGCCTCAAGATGCTTCCTTATGGTACCCAGGTCGCCTCGGGCAATAGGCCCGGTAAGACAGGTAGGGAGGCCAACATTTTCAATGTTGCTCAGTGTACCCTGTAGCAAGGGCATGAGAGCTTTGGTTGCCTTTGCTTGTGGTACTCCGAAAGTCTGCCACAAATCTGTAGCTAACTTGACCAGGGTTACCAGGTAATTGCAGGCAATGACTGCTGCTGCATGATATAGTACCTTATCGCCAGACTTGAGGATTACCCAGTCTCCTTCCAAGTCAGTAGCCATTTCCTTGAGCATAGTCAGCAGCGGTTCCTCAGCTTCAACAGCGAAGGTGGAGCCAGGTATGTTGTCTATCGCTTGTTCAACGCTGGCGAAGGCCTGTAAGGGGTGTAAGCAGCCTGTATTAGCCCCACGCTGCTTGGCTGGTTCTAAAATGTCAACGGAGTGAGCGCCGCTGCAGTGAATTACGTTTTGCTCATTATACCACTGAACTTCAGCAGCCACCTGGGGAATGATGTCATCAGGAGTGGTAATGAAAACAAGCTGGGCTACATCAGCCACCTCTTGAGCTGCTTTATAAACCTTGCAGCCGCTTACTTTTTCAGCTAGTTTCTCTGCTGAGGTCAAGCTCCGGCTAGATACAGCGATTACCTGGTACCTCTGTTGGGCAAGCCTTACAGCTAGAGCTGTACCTGTTGTTCCTGCACCTATAAAGCCTATTGTTAGCATCTTTCCCTCCCCTCAGGTCATGTCCTTGGCTGCTGTCACCCCGCCTATTGTTTCTGCTTGTTGAATTGCCCTGATTATGGCATCAGCCACTACCTCGGCAGCCACTGAACCAACTATGGTAACATCACTTACCTTTTCGCCTAAAGAAAGCGCAAATATAGCATCGCCATCATGCATTGTATGGCTGGGGCTGATAGCCCGGGCTACACCGTCCTGTGCCATCTGGGCTACTTTGTTTACCTGCTCTTTGTTCAAGGCAGCGTTGGTAGCCACTACCCCTAATGTGGTGTTGGCCGGCACAGAATCCTGCTTGCTGTAAGCTTGTTTTAATATTTCATTAGTACTGAGAAAGCCCTTGTTCTGCTGATGGCGAGGGCCAGCTAGGATTTTCCCTGTTCTGGGGTTAATGACATCTCCGATGGCATTAACTACAACCAGGGCAGCAACAATGATGCCGCCACCTATTTTCTGGCTGGCTGTGCCTAAGCCGCCTTTGGTTGCCTTGTCTATTCCTAGAATTTTCCCCACTGTAGCCCCGGTGCCAGCGCCAACGCAGCCTTCAGCTACCTTCTTGTTACTGGCAGCCAGGCAAGCCTTGTAGCCTTCTTCAGCTCCAGGTCTGATTTTGGAGTCACCTATATTTAAATCAAAGATGATGGCTGCAGGAACGATAGGTACCTTGGCTACCATCGTTTCATGACCGATGTCTCGCTCCTCAAGGTAACGCATTACCCCACCAGCGGCATCCAGCCCGAAAGCACTACCGCCGCTGAAGAGGATAGCTTGAACCTTTTCTACCAAGTTCATTGGTCGGAGCAGGTCAGTTTCTCTGGTCCCCGGTGCTGAGCCTCTTACATCAACTCCAGCTACTGCCCCGGCCTCGCAGAGAATCACGGTGCAACCAGTGATTGCCTCCTTATCGGTATAATGGCCTATTTTAATCCCCGGAACATCAGTTATGGCGTTATACATAGCTACAAATAAAACCTTCTCAGCACTGCCATTGCGTTATACATAGCTACAAAAAACAAAACCTTCTCAGCACTGCCGAGAAGGCTTTATGGACATCACTACTATTTCCCGTCTCGGTCATCGCTGATCCAAGCGGACATTATTTGTTTTTCTAAAAAAAATTTAAGGCTCACCGCCCTACGGTCGATGGCAATTATGATAGTACAAAATTTTCTCTATTTTGTCAACAAGCCGGAATTACCTCCATATCACACCTACCATTGCCTTTGCCAATGATACTTCAATCGAAAATCCTTCCCCAGCTAACAGACGCTAACTACGAAAGACTTCTCTGGCAAAGCCAGCTCAGCTTGAACTTCTAGCAGTTTCCGCTATAATATAAGGGATTTAGCAGGCTACTTTCAAATAAGGAGGCATAAGGAAAATGGACTTCGACTTCTCCGAGGAACAAAAAATGTTTAAGGAAGCCATAAGGGATTTCGCCCAAAAAGAAGTAGCACCAATTGTAAAGGAGGCCGAAGAAAAGGAAACTGCACCGGTAGATTTGTTTTCCAAGTTAGGAAAGCTCGGCTACCTTTGTCCAGCTTATCCACCACAATACGGAGGGGGTGGGTTGGGCAAGATTGGTGACTGTATCCTGGTTGAGGAACTAGCCCGGGTTTGCTCCGGAATCACCTCCGGAATAATGGTTCAATCAGGGCTTAGTACCTTCCCTATTTTAGCCCACGGGACTAAGGAGCAAAAGCAGGAGTTCCTAATTCCAGCAACTAGAGGTGAGAAAATCGCTGCCTATGGTCTTACCGAGCCTAACGCCGGTTCAGACGCCGCAGCTGTTGAAACAACGGCCAAAAGAGATGGCAACTATTATATTGTAAACGGTAGTAAAATTTATATCACAAATGGGCAAATTTGTGATTTCGTCACAATAGCTGCTTCCACCGACAAAAGCAAGGGCAGTCGAGGAATAAGCACTATTATCGTAGACAAGTCCACTTCTGGTTTCACCGTCAACAAGATGAAAAAACTAGGGCATCACTCGGCGGCTACTGGTGAACTTGCCTTTGATAATTGCCATGTGCCTGTAGATAACCTGATTGGAGAGGAAGGGAAAGGCTACAGATACATGTTAGAGGCTCTGAATGGAGCTAGGATTTCACATAGTGCCCGCAGCCTGGGAACAGCTCAAGCTGCTTTTGACGCCTCCCTCAATTATGCCAAGCAAAGAATCCAGTTCGGGCAGCCAATAGGGAAGTTTCAAGCTATCTCCTTCAAATTAGCTCGCATGGCTGCAGAAATAGAAGCTGCTAGATGGCTTCTCTATCGGGTCGCTTGGCTTTATGACCAAGGGAATGAATGCCGCAAAGAAGCACCAATGACTAAGGTCTTCTCCTCCGAAATGGCCATCCGAACTGCAGAGGAGGCTATGCGAATCCACGCCGGCGCCGGTTACTTGGCTGAGTCAACAATCGACCGCTATTTCCGAGACGCTATTCTTTTCCATACTACTGAGGGAACTACTGAGATCCAAGAGTTAGTCATCGCAAGAGAACTTGGACTCTAAAGAACCATACCTATGAAACTTCAGAGCTGTAGCGACTCGTTATGTCCCGACAAGCCGGCATTCACCACAGCGGGTTTAGTTAATTGCCATGTATCTACGTTACTTGCGGTAAGACGAGGTGAAAACATGCGTTGTCGAAGAACCAAACTATAAAAGGGGGCAAAGAATGGCAAAGACTGAAGAGTTAATTGAGGCATACAAGGCCAAACGTGAGCAAATAAAGCAAATGGGAGCCCCCAAAGCTATTGAACAGCGCCACAAAGCAGGACAGTGGTCGGCCCGGGAAAGGGTTGACTACCTCTTTGACCCAGGCACTTTCACCGAAATAGGGCTGTTCGTCAAGCACAGGACTATACATTTCGGCATGGATAAAAGGGAGATACCGGCCGAAGGAGTAATAACTGGTTATGGTAAGGTAAATGGCAGCCCTGTTGTAGCTATCGCTGAGGACTACACGGCTATGGCAGGGACTTTCGGTGAATACCACGGTAAGAAATTTGCCCGGGCTCTTGATTTTGCTAAAGACATGGGCTGGCCTTGTATAAGCATGAATGACTCGGGCGGAGCTCGGCTCCAAGAAGGAATGGATACCCTTGAGTCCTACGGCTGGTTATTTAGGGCTCAAATTCTGGCGTCAGGGATAATCCCTCAAGTATCCTTGCTCATGGGACCGTGCCTGGGGGGCCAAGCCTATCATCCGGTGATGCAGGACTTCCTCATCCAATGTCGGCATACTGGCTTTATGGGGATAGCTGGCCCCGCCTTCGTCAAAACCCAGATTGGAGAGGAAATCACACTTGAGGAGCTTTCCGGCTGGAAAGCTCATGCTATTAAGTCAGGACAAACTCACATTGTAGCTGAAAATGATAAAGACGCCTTAGACATGTGCAAGCAGCTCTTATCTTTCCTCCCCTCCAATAACAGGCAAAAGCCAAGCCGTATCGGGACGAAGGATGACCCTGAGAGAATAGTCCCGGAACTGGACACCTTAATTCCTGACCGTCCTACCCAACCCTTCGATATGCATAAAGTGATTACGGCAGTAATAGATGATAGCTATTTCTTTGAGTTAATGAAAGATTACGCCCCGAACTGCATAATAGGCTTCGCCCGCTTTAATGGGCGCCCCGTAGGCATAGTAGCCAACCAGCCGATGCAGGCTGCCGGGGTCATAAACATAGATGCCGCAGACAAAATGGCTAGATTTATAAGGTTCTGTGACTTATTTAACATCCCCCTAATCAGCTTTCAGGACTGTCCCGGCTATATGATAGGTTCCGAGCAGGATTGGAAGGGCATTCTGCGTCATGGCGCCAAGTTGCTCTACGCCTGGGCTGATGCTACCGTGCCCCTGATTTCAATTATAGTGAGAAAGTCCTACGCTGGCGCTCACTACGGGATGCTAGATAAAGCCATTGGTGCTGACCTTGTCTTTGCCTGGCCGACAGCTCAGATTACCATCGTCGGCGCTGAGACTGCGGCTAGTGTTATCTTCGCCAGGGAGATAAGAGAAGCACAAAACCAACAAGAGGTGAGAGCAAAGCGGATAAAGGAATACCAGGAACTCTATGAGAACCCCTACAGCGCTGCTGAGCGGGGGTATGTTGACGATATTATAATACCTAGCGAGACCAGGAAGATTATAAACAGGGCCCTAGACGCCTTGGAAAATAAGACCGTGGCCAGGCCTTGGAGAAAGTATTCCAACATCAATCTGTGAGTCTGTGCTGGAGTCACCTGTCTGCAGGTGCCCCATCCTGGAGTGGTGCCCGCAAAGGGAGAGCTGTGAGTTTGCTACATAGCAAACCCCAAACCCCAATGTCAAAATCCTAAACAAATTCTAAATCTCCTTTGGCATTCTATGATTTTGTTGTCATACCACAAAGTTAATCATCCGACTAAACAGGTAGGGTTGTTAAGGCTAACTATAGTCTAGCTGTACGGCTTTATTTCAGGCTACTTGCGTTGCTAAATAAGTATGTATAGAGGCAGCAGCACGCTTGCCAGCACCCATAGCACTGATGACTGTGGCTGACCCTGTGGTTAGGTCGCCTCCAGCCCACACTGCTGGTCTACTGGTGAGTCCTGTTTCCTTGTCAGCGACGACCGTACCCCTTTTTGTAGTTTCCAGCCCTTCGGTTGTAGCTGGAATTAGAGGGTTGGGAGTTGTGCCCAGGGCAACGATTACAGTATCCGTGTTGATGATAAACTCACTATTAGGTTTGGGGATAGGACGTGGTCTGCCGCTAGCATCAGGTTCCCCAAGCTCCATCTCTACGCATTCCATCCCGGTGACTATCCCATCATCATTGCCGAGGAACCTCTTGGGGTTGGTCAGGAACTGAAAGATAGTCCCCTCTTCCTCAGCATTTTCTACCTCCTCGAGTCGGGCTGGCAATTCAGCCCGGGAGCGGCGGTATACCACACGCACCTCTTGAGCTCCCAACCTGAGGGCGCATCTTGCAGAGTCCATAGCCACGTTTCCGCCTCCGATTACGACTACTCGCTCACCAACATTGACGGGTGTCAGGTGCTCGGGGAAGAGGTAAGCTTTCATTAAATTCACTCTGGTGAGAAACTCGTTGGCAGAATAGATACCACTCAGATTCTCTCCCGGGATGTTTAGAAACATGGGCAAGCCCGCTCCAGTACCTAAAAACACAGCTTGGAAACTATCCTTAGCAAGTTCATCAATGGTGATTGTCTTACCCACGACCCAATTCAGCACCAGTTCCACACCCAGGGATTTTACATAGTCCACCTCGGCTTGCACGATGGCCTTAGGTAATCTAAACTCTGGGATGCCATACATGAGCACACCGCCAGCCACATGTAGGGCTTCAAAAATGGTGACTTTGTGTCCTAATTTAGCAAGGTCGGCGGCGGCTGTAAGCCCGGCGGGTCCGGCGCCAACTACAGCTACTCTCTTACCTGATGGCTTTGAGGCTATGAATTGCGGCCGACGCTTAGCAATATCTGCCAACTCCCAATCGGCTATATAACGTTCCAGTCGTCCAACAGCTATAGGCGCTCCCTTCTTGGCAAGAGTGCATTTTACCTCGCACTGGGTTTCTTGGGGACATACCCTGCCGCAGATGGCAGGAAGGCTGTTCTTAGCTTTGAGTATCTTTGCCGCTTCAGCCAGATTGCCTTCCTGAATTTCTTTAATGAATTCGGGTATATCTACTTCTACTGGACAGCCATCCACGCAAGGTCTCTTGGGGCATTGCAGACAGCGATTTGCTTCTGCTATCGCCTGTTCTTCGGTGTAACCTAAGGCGACCTCTTGAAAGTTCAGCACCCTTAACAAGGGGCCTTGTTTGGGCATAGCCACTCGATTCAAATCTAGCTTAGCAGCCATTGAATTATCCCCTAATGTTTACCAAGATTTTCTCAAAAGCACGCCACTTGGAATCCTTTAAGGCTTGATTCTCTTTTTCCAAATAGGTTCGCTGGCGAGCCAGTACCAAGTCCCAGTCAATCTGGTGAGCATCAAACTCTGGCCCGTCAACGCAAGCGAATTTGGTTGTATCTCCGACATTAACACGGCAGCATCCACACATGCCAGTGCCATCAACCATGATGGTGTTCAGGCTAGCGATGGTCTTAACCTCAAAGGGTTCGGTGCATTTAGCGCAGAACTTCATCATGATAGATGGGCCTATAGCTATGACCCTGTCCACTGTCTCGTTTTGCAAAAGCTCAGCTAACGGTTCTGTAACCAGGCCTTTTCTGCCATAGGAGCCATCATCCGTAGTCACTATTAGTCTGTCGCTGAAGTTGTCCAATCGCTCTTCCCAGAAAAGCATGTTGTGGCTGCGAGCACCCATTATAGAAGTCACCTTATTGCCGGCCTGCTTTAGAGCCCGAGCGATGGGCACCATCGGTGCCACTCCCACTCCACCAGCCACGCAGACTACACTGCCAAAGTTTTCGATATGGCTAGGTACACCCAGGGGGCCGACAACATCTTTTACACAGTCCCCTACACCTATTGTGGCCATCATCATTGTTGAGGCACCTACCTCCATAAAAACGACAGTTATATCTCCATTGTCTTGATTCCAGTCGGCGATAGTCAGTGGGATGCGCTCTCCTGTTTCGTCTGTGCGGATGATAACAAATTGCCCCGCTTTAGCTTTCCGGGCAATGGCGGGTGCTGTAATCCTGAGGAGGTGAATCTTGGGGGCTAAATCTTGCCTTTCCAGTACACTGAATCCCTCCAGGGGAGCGAGTCTTATCAGGTCGAGTGCACCTTTTGCCGTCGACTGGCATTGACACTGATGACTTTGCTTAACTACAATTTCCATATCGTGCTCTCCCTTTAGATGAAATTCGCTTTAATTAAGTTGGGTTGTTTTCAAGTTGATTGGCAGGGAGTCAACTTCGGGATAGGTTATACATTTAATAGTTCAGGTATTAGCTTTGATTCGATGCTCTCAACCAGTGGCATCCTGGCAGTCTTATGTCGCTCAAAGATGCTCACAATTCTTAGAATCTCCATGTCCTTGACCCATGGCTTAGCCTGTATCTTTTTGGCCAAGGTTTCAACAGTGATTGGGGCATCTACCATAATCACCATATCTTTTGAGCCAATGACTGGGTCAACAAAATCTATGCCTGGTGTGTCTTCTACCTCGCGTATTGCCTTCACGAACTCCCGCTGCGTTAGCTTGTCGTCTGTGGTTACCATGAAATAAGCTCTTAGACCCATGACTTTTCCTCCTTTCAGTTTTTCTTCTAGAATCCTTACTATCTATTCTTAGTTAACCATACTTGCCTTACTAATACATCGATGTAAGTGCTTGTTTTTGAGCTAGGGAAACCCGCTTAAAATCAGGCATTATTTGTGGTTATCCCCAGGGGCTAAGTAAGGGTTTTCACTAATCTCTTGCCAATCTACCCTCGGTTGTGTAAGCTGATTGAGAGGGTTACAATTAAGGAGGAGGGGTATTATGAGAAAGATACGGGTATTGCTGGTTGAGGATCATGTGGTAGTGCGGGAGAGCATTTGCCAGCTTCTAGAGCGTGAGAGTGACCTGATGGTGGTCGGGCAAGCTGGAGATGGCGAGGAGGCAGTGGAGCTAACACGCCGATTAACGCCCGATGTTGTGGTTATGGATATATCCATGCCTAAATTGAACGGTATCGAAGCTACGAAGCTGATAAAGGCTCGTAACCCGTTAACAGCGGTGCTTATCTTGACGGCCTATGACTATGACCAGTATATTTTTCCGCTGCTTGAGGTAGGCGCTTGTGGCTACTTGCTGAAAGAGGTGAGCGGCGGAGAGTTGATAGAGGCTATTCGTGCTGTGTATAGGGGAGAGTCAGTGCTTCATCCCACTGTGGCCCGCAAGGTGGTAGAGCGGTTTAGGCATTTAACCGGGCCTAGTGTGAGACCCTTCGACTTGCTCACTGAGCGGGAGATGGCTGTACTTAAAGCAGCAGCCAAGGGCATGAGCAATAAGGATATCGCTGAGGAATTATGCTTAAGCGTACGCACTGTGGAAGCTCATTTGGGAACCATCTTTAACAAACTGGGTGTAGGCAGCCGTACCGAGGCAGTAATGCATGCCTTGAAGAATGGCTGGTTGGTATTGGACGATATCCCTTGAGACAAAGCTTAGATATGTTGAGGAGATATGGTAAAGGGTTCATCGAGATGGCTGATACAAGTGAAAAGGGTTCTCTGTAGCCTGCATTTTTGGCTGATATTTGCCTTATTGATAGGCTGTGGTATCCTTCATTACGTTGAGCAGATTGGAATTGCGGGCACGACTTATCCTAGTTTTCATTTCGGTTTGGCTCGCCATGCTTTTGACCGCATACTGTTTCTGGTGCCCATAGTATACTCCGGGTTTGTCTTTGGGCTTGCAGGGGGGGTAGCCGCTTCACTGGTTGCGCTTTTTTTGATGTTGCCGCGCGCCCTTTTAGTTTCGCCTAGCTCTCTAGATGCCCTACTTGAGATTGCTGGCGTAATTCTAGTTGGTACTTTAGTATGCTTGTGGTTTAGATCTCAGGCACGAAGAGTAAGGGCTGAGGAACAACGCAAACTGGCATTGGACATGATGGACAATGCGCAGCAGAAGCTCCGGTCGCAAGTTCGACTGACTATGGAGCACCAAGAAAGACTAATCACCTTGAGCGCTATTTCAGGTCTCCTTGCTGAACCCTTGGAAACGGAGCGTACTCTTCGCATAGCTATCGATGTGACTATGAAGGTTATGAAGGTTGATGCCGTCTTAGTATTTTTACTTGACCAACAAGCAGATGAATTGGTACTCACAGCTCATGAAGGTGTATCTCCACAGGTTGCCCGGAATCTAAGCAGGATAAGCTTCGGTGAAGTTTTCACTAGACGAGTAGCTGGGACTGGAGAGGTAGTGGTGGTGGAAGATGATTATGCCCCAAGGTTATTTAAGAAGGCAGCAAGGCAAGAGAAACTCCAATCGCAACTCACTGTGCCTGTCAAGTCCAGAGGTCAGGTTGTTGGCGCTCTGTGGGTAGCTAGGCATCGACGGCAGGATTTTTTCCCTGGGGATGCGGACCTCTTAGTGGCTATTGCTAACCAAATTGGCGCTGCCTTGGAAAATGCTCGTCTCTATGAGGCAGCTTGCAAAACTGCCGAAAGACTCTATAAGTCGGAAAGGGAATATAGAAGCTTATTTGAGAATGCTCACGATGCCATTTGGTTTCACAATTTCGATGGTATTATCCTGGCTGCTAATAAAGCGGCAGAGCAACTTACTGGCTATGAGGTTGAATCTTTGATAGGCATGAATGTAGCTGAATTTTTATCACAAGAGGAGCTTAAGTTAGCCAAAGAAGTGCGGCAGAAACTACTGGTGGGTGAAGTCTTTACTCAACCTTATGAGCAGAGGCTTGTTAGAAAGGATGGCTCACAGGCAACTTTTATGCTTACCTCAAGCCTTATTACTTTCGATGGGGAGCCTGTTGGCTTTCAACATATTGCCAGGGATGTAACTGAAGAGAAGCGTATGGAAGAGAACCTGCGCTTTTACCTTCAGCACATTACCAATGCCCAGGAAGAAGAGCGAAAGCGCATCTCTCGTGAGCTCCATGATAGTACTGCTCAGACTCTTATCGCCATGCTTTATCAACTGGAGAACTTTCTGCAAACTAAGACCAGTCTGCGTATGGGCGACACTAGGACCTTGTGGAAGCTGCACGAGGAGATTAGAACAGTCCTGCAGGAGGTGCGCCAGTTTGGTCGAGACTTGCGGCCATCAATTCTAGATGACTTAGGACTAATTCCAAGCCTGGAGTGGTTATGCAGCGAGATGAGGAAGGAGAATGGAACTGATACCAAGGTGCAAGTAATAGGTTCTGAGCGGCGCTTCCCTCCTGAGGTAGAGCTGATGCTATTCCGTATCATTCAAGAGGCACTCAGGAACGTGGCTAGACATTCCGCAGCCTCTGAGGCTCAGGTTACAGTTATATTCAATGAGCAGATGACCAAGGTGACTATTGAGGACAATGGTAAAGGTTTTGCTTTGCCTGAGACCATAACGGACCTATCTCGCTTGGGTAAGCTAGGGCTTGCCGGAATGCAGGAAAGGGCACGGTTGCTTGGTGGAAGCTTGAAGGTAGAATCTGAATGTGGCAAGGGCACCAGGGTGATTACAGAGGTACCCTTTTAGAATGAGGAAACGATTATACGAGACTGCACCCATCTATGTTGTTTTGAGAGTACCAGCACCTCGAATAAGTTGGGGATACTATTAGTGTTGATGTCACCAGCAGAGGGTTGCCGAGAAGCTAGGCATCGAGGTCTTCGTTTATCTCCCGAATTACCATTTCGACACAAACAGGGATTGCCTGCCTGACTTCAGGCGTGCATTCCTCACTGAAGGTGTCCACATCTACCACCTCAATGGCGAAAATAACAATTTGCTTGGGTAGGGTCAAGTTTAACATATTGCCAAGCTCGAGGGCAGTAGCGAAGTCAACATCATGAGGTGAAATAGCATGTCGGGTGGTATTAAATACCTCTGGACCAAGGCGGTAAATCTGTCCTGCCTTTCCATCTACGGTCTGAATAGCATCAATAATGATGGCTTTATCATAACCAGCTAACAGGTCCAACAGGCCCAAGCCGGCCATGTTAGTCGCCATGATTGTTGCCTCTTGTTGGCTAAGCCTGTTTTTAAGCTCTGCAGCGATGCGAAGCCCCACGCCGTCATCACTTAAAATCGGGTTACCTAATCCCAAGACCAGTGTCTTCATTAGTTCATTACTTATATGAGCTTCAAACAAACCCCTACACAGTTCATATCTATGTTAGTATGAACTAGTGCCTTGCACCTTTTCGATCTTGGCAGCGCATACCTTATACTCAGGGATTTTTGCCACCGGATCTAATGCTGGGTTTGTTAAGACATTTGCTGCGCATTCAGCGAAGTGAAATGGTATGAAAATTATCCCCTCGGACACTCTCTCTGTTATGAGTGCTTTTATCTTAATCTGCCCCCTGCGAGTTTGAATCAAAACGAACTCGCCCTTGATGATAGCCAGCCTTTTGGCATCGGCAGGAGCAATCTCCACATACCCTGTGGGTACCTCTTTATTTAGCAAGCTTGTTCTTCTAGTCATCGTCCCTGTATGGAAGTGGAACATCGTTCTCCCCGTGGTTAGTATAAAGGGGTACTCTTCATCTGGAAGTTCCGCTGGCTCTTTAAATTCTATGCCCAAAAATTTACCTTTGCCATCGGCACGAGCGAACTTTTCCTTATGTAAGTAGGGCGTTCCTGGATGTTCCTTGGAGGGGCATGGCCACTGCAATCCACCCCTTTGAAGCCGCTCATATGTTATGCCTCCGTAGCTGGGAGTTAAAGATGTCACCTCATTCATAACCTCGGCGGGTGACCCATATTCAAATTCTTTGGAACCCATCGCCTGAGCCAGATCGCAGATTATCTGCCAATCAGCTTTGCTCTCACCGAGAGGCTTAATAGCCTTCCTCACCATCTGCACCAAGCGCTCTGTGGAAGTGAATGTACCTTCTTTCTCAGCATAGGACACGGCTGGAAATACAACATCGGCTAACTGAGCTGTTTCGGTAAGGAAAATATCCTGAACAACAAGGAATTTGAGGCTTTTCAACGCTTCCCTGACATGGCCAATGTCTGGATCAGATATCATCGGGTTTTCGCCCATGATATACATCGCCTTTATATTGCCTTTCATTGCCTCATTCATCATCTCAACGACGGTAGCCCCCGGTTTCTCAGGTAGCTTCACCTTCCATGCATTCTCAAACTTAGCTCGTGTCTTTTCGTCAGTTACACTCTGGTATCCTGAATATACATTTGGCAATGCCCCCATGTCACAGGCACCTTGAACGTTGTTTTGTCCTCTCAGTGGATTAACCCCTGTGCTTGGTTTGCCAACGTTGCCGGTCAACATTGCTAGATTGGCTGTGGATATTACATTATCTACTCCCGTTGTATGTTGCGTTATCCCCATAGAATAGATAATTGATGCATGCTCAGCTTTGGCGTATGTCCTGGCGGCATCGATAAGCTTATCCTTGGGTATATGGGTTATTTCCTCTACGTGCTCCGGTGTGTATTTTCCGACTGTTTTCTTAAGCTCCTCAATTCCCTCAGTGTGCTCCTTAATAAAATCCTTATCCTCCAGGCCATCATTTAGAATCACACTCATGAACCCGTTTAATACAGCAACATCTGTACCTGGTCTTTGCCTGAGGTGATAGTCAGCAAACTGGACTAAAGTAATAGCTCGCGGGTCTACAACTATGAGTTTTGCTCCCTTCTCCTTTGCTCGCAATATGTATCGCGCTATAAGGGGATGCTGTTCCGCAGTATTGGAGCCAATGATTAATATACAATCAGCATCTTCAAGTTCCCTTATTGAATTGGTCATTGCCCCGCTGCCAAAGCTTTGTACTAGGCCAACAACTGTGGAGGCATGGCATAGCCGGGCACAATGGTCAATGTTATTTGTGCCCAAAACGGCCCTGGTAAATTTCATCATGAGGTAATTCTCCTCGTTGGTGCACTTTGCTGACGAAAGCACAGCAAAGGAATCAGGGCCATGGCTCTCCTCGCATTCCTTAAACTTCTTGGCCACGGTACTCAACGCCTCGTCCCATGATGCCACAGTAAAGCCTGTATCCCGCTTTATCAGTGGCTTGGTTAATCGATCTGGGCTGCCTACAAACTCATGAGCATTCCATCCTTTAATGCACAGCTTTCCTTGACTAACCGGATGTGATTTACAGGGCAACACGCCTACCAGCTCGCCATCGATAACTTGGAGGTAGAAGCCGCACCCAGCACCACAATAGGGACATGTGGTAAGGATATTCTTATATTCCACTTGCCAACTCCTCTTTCATGGGCATCTCATCCAATGTGGTCAGCAGTGGTGCTTCCTGGGTCATATCCATTCCAGCTTCGTAGTCGAATAAGTCCTTGATGTCTCTCCTTAAAAGCTTAAAGAGAGTTAGCAGAGGAATATCAACAGGGCATGCTTTCTCACATTCACCACACCAGATGCACCTCTCTGAGATATGGGAGAATCTTATGAAGAGAAACATCGGGATTTCAGGTGGCAACCACCCTGTTTCAGTAAAAACTCCCTGTTCCATTTTACAGTCCTTGCAGAAGCACATTGGGCAGGCATTCCGGCAGCCATAGCATTTTATACATTTGCTGAACTGGTATCTCCAAAAGGCTAATCGCTCCGTTATGCTCTTATTCAAAAGAGCATCAACATTCTCATCTTGAGAAACCCCTTCAACCTTCTGTCCCAGAACGAGGTTATCAGGATAGGGTCTCTCACATTTGCATTCGATGGCCTCTTCTTGGGTGCAGGCAATGCCCATGATTTTGGTTTTCCCCAGGTCTATTTGGCTTCTTTTAGCTAGCTCAATTAATGCTCGCTCCTCGCAGCCTCTAGCCACAATGCCAATTCTTGTAGAGGGCTCTTTTCTCTGCATCAAGGATAGTATATTTTCTTTAGATGGTCTACAGGTGTAAGAAAGGCGATACTGGGTTGAGATTTCCATGCTGCCTAGCTTGTCGACGTTGGTGAACAAGTAAGGGGCTAGGTAGCCATTCTGCTCTCTTAGTGCAAATATGGCGTCAACCTCTTTATCTTCAAGCCATTTTCTAGCTAAGTCTCGGATATTCCCTATCATGCTCTCACCTCTTTTCATCCCGTAGAATCGTGGGATTCTGTAGAGTGATGTTTTTCAATGGGTTTGGTCCCAGTCTCTTTATCTCGCTAGTAAATTCTGTAACTATTTTACTGAATCTGCTACCTTCTGCTGCTGAAACCCACTCAAGTCTTAGCCTGCTTGGCTCAATCCCGAGGTAGCCCAACAGTCTCTGTAGGATGGCCATCCTCTTCGCAGTTCGGTGATTACCGTATATATAGTGACAATCTCCAATATGGCAACCGAGAACTAATACTCCATCTGCGCCAGAAGACAAGGCCTTAACTACAAACTCAGGCTCTACCCTACCAGAGCACATTACCCTTATTATCCTTACATTCGGTGGATATTTGATTCTTGAGATGCCTGCCAGGTCAGCTCCCCGGTAGGAACACCAATTACAGCAAAAAGCCAATATCTTTGGTTCAAATTCCACCATAGTAATCACCTTGTATTAGCAAACTACTATCCTTATCGGGAGTAGCTATGAGGAAATAGGACGTTTTATAATGGCAAGCATTTCTTTATGGAATTAGGTCAAAGTTAAGCAATATAAACTATCCGTGAGCAGATGATAGTCATGGCTAAGGGATTAGCCTTATCAGCTTAAGTCCCATGGGTTAGCTTTTTAATCTCATTGCCTTTGGCGTCATGAATGGTTACTTCCAGCGGTAGCTGTCCGGGTAGAGAATGAGTGGCACAAGCCATGCAGGGGTCGTAGGGACGCCATGCCATTTCAATTCGGTTGAGCAAAGCTTCGGTTATCTCTTTGCCAGGTTTTATCAGGTCTTCAGCTGCTTTCTTAATTGATATACTAAGAGCGGCATAATTGTTGGTAGTGCCTGCGATCAAGTTGCACTTCTTAATGAGCCCTCTTTCATCAGTAATATAATGATGTGTAAGAGTACCTCGTGGAGCTTCAACAATGCCTATCCCCTCGTCAGGTATTGCTGTTGGAATAGTACGAATATCAGGGCTGGTTATCTCAGGGTCTTGACTAAGCTCAAGCAATCTCTCGGCAGCATAAAGGATTTCAATGAGGCGTGCCCAGTGGGTCGCTAGTGTGTGGTGAATTGGCTTGCCACCAAGAGTAGCATACATCCTTTCATATTCTTCTTGAGCTAAAGGAGTTGCCATGCCATCAGCAACATTTAGCCGTGACAGAGGTGTTGCCTGGTAAACCCCACTATCTTTACCGCCAACAAGCCCTTTCCAGCCAATCTTCTTAAGATAGGGAAACTTCAGGTATGTCCACGGCTCGACATGTTCGGCTAAATGCTCTAAATATTCCCGGGGAGCATACTTGATAAACTCTTTGCCATCAGGGTCGACAACCCGGACTTTGCCGTCATAGAAATTTACCTTGTTATTATCATCGACTAGGCCCATATAGTAGGTCTTCTGGGTAAAGGTATCACTCAGGACCATGTCCAAGTACTCTTTGTTCTTGAGAATGGTATCGTCAAAGACTTTAAGTGATAATTTAGCAAACTCTAACGAGCGTTTGGCTATTTCCTCTACTTTGGCTCTTTCCTCCTCGTTGAGTCCTCTGCTCACGCCACCAGGTAAGCCGAAGACAGGATGTATTGCACGTCCGCCGAGCATATGAATAATCCAGTGATTTTCCTGGCGGGTTCTTATTACAGCTCCTCCTAGCTCTAGCCCGACTTTAGCAATTACTCCGAGGATATTGCGTTCCGCAGGAGGAGCATCTGGCCCCACTATGAAATCAGGACCAGCGAGAATGTAAAAGTGGGTAGTATGGTCAGTTATGAAGAAAGCGCTATAGAGAAGTTGGCGAAGCTTTTTGGCAGTGCTGGTTGGCTCGACATGAAACAGGTCATCTAGGGTTTTAGTTGATGCTATATGGTGGGCTTCAGGACAAACGCCGCAGATACGCTGAGTTATCTGGGGCATATCTTCGGCTGGCCGTCCCTCTGAGAACTTCTCAAAGCCCCTAAGCTCAGGAATTTGCAGATAGACGTTAGCTACACTGCCATCATCATTAAGAAAAATGGCAATCTTGCCGTGACCTTCAAGCCGGGTAATGGGGTCAATCATTATCCTCTTCATTTTATCCTTGCCCTCCTGAGTAATGAATCTGGCAAGCTATAGCGGTAAAAAGTTCCTGCGGGGTCAACAATATCATTGATTATCCTTTGAATCTCTGTGGGGTCATCAGAATCAATGACGGACGCTAGAGCCGTCAAAAAGTGAGCTCCCTGGTCGACCACTCCTTCCACTGGTCCATAGCAGCCAGTGCAAGGCATGTTAGCCTGAGGACAAGGAGCGCCACAGCCGCCACGGGTAGCTGGCCCGTAGCATAGCAATCCCTGTTCGAGCAGGCATATCTCAGGATCAGGGATAATTTCATAAGGTCTATAAAACTTTTTAACCTTCTTTTCCTTTTTAATGCGAGGGCACTCATCACAAACAGCTTTCACCGAGTGGCTTATAACGGCCCCTTTCGGCGGTAACTTGCCTTCAATTAAGGTTTCAAGGGCAAGCCAGGTGGTCTTCTCTTCCGGAGGACAACCGGGGACAAAATAATCCACATCCACGGTTTGGGCTAGAGTTTTAACTGTATCGTAGAAGTCAGGAATTTCCAGTTCACCTTCAGGCACCAGGACCTTAGACTGGGGATAAACCTTTTCAGGATTATCAGTTGATTGCGTTTCAATATAGACGCGGTCGAAGATCATTTGCCTGTTGAAGAAGTTAGCTAGTCCGGGTATACAACCCTCATAAGAACAAGAACCATAAGCAATCAATATTTTGGATTTAGCTCGTAAAAGTTGGGCGATATGCTCGCCTTCGGAATTCTGAATAGCCCCGTTAAAAAGACAGGCATCAATGCTTTTATCTGGTATCTTCTCTACATCTGAGTATTTAAAATCCATAGCCACTGGCCAGAATACGATATCAGCAGCCTCAGCCAATTTTAGAATTTTTTCACCTATTGCTAAAGTAGCAATGTCACAGCCACCACAACTAGCTGCCCAGTAAAGAGCCAATTTGAGTTTAGCCATGCTTTTCCTCCTCGGAATTTTGCCTGAATGGGCCTAAGGCTCTAACCTTTTCTGTCATGTCGTTGACTATCGATACAAAGTGGTCGCCTTCAGAAGCTGATACCCAGTCAAGACGCACCCGTTCCTCTTCAACCCCTAACTGAGCCAGCATTTTCTTGAGCAATGACATGCGCCGTAGTGTCTTGTAATTCCCCTCAGTGTAATGGCAGTCACCGGGATGACAACCTAAGACTAAAACTCCGTCAGCCCCGAGTTGAAAAGCTTTAAGGATGAATGTTGGCTCTACTCGGCCGCTGCACATTACCCTGATGGTTCTGACATTGGGAGAGCATTTCATCCTGGCTGTGCCAGCCAAATCGGCGCCCCGATAAGAGCACCAGTTGCACAGGAAGCCAACAATTTTAGGTTCCCAACTCATGTCTTCACCTCCTGAAGCTTTGATTTGTAAGGTGCTAATACATCCTTGGGTGACACAGTATTTTTGTGCAGTCCTAAAGCTCGGTAATCGAGCCCCAGGGCAACACCAATTAGCTGGGTAATGGCTAAAACAGGCAAGTTGTAGTTTGCCTTGAATCGTCTCTTGACTATACTCTGGTAGGCATCAAGATTAGTATGACACAGTGGGCAAGTGGTACTGGCAATACACTGGGCTCCGTTTTCTGAGGCGTTAGTCAAGAGTTTGTTGATTAGCTGTAAAGCTACGTCTTCCTCTGATATGATTAGGGAACTGCCGCAGCAGCGAGCTTTAAGCGGGAAAGGAACCGGCTCTGCCCCGAGACTTGCTGCTATAAGGTCAAGCCATTGAGGCATCTCCGGGTCGTCGAAGCCGTATCTAGGGCGTACTTGCTGACAGCCATAATAGCAAGCTACTTTAAGCCCAGTGAGTGGTTTAACAACTTTAGCCGCGATGGCTTCAACTCCGATATCATTAAACAGGACCTCCACGAGGTGGCGGACATGCACAGTGCCCTTGTATTCAAGGCCAACGGTGGCTAATGCATCTCTTACTGTTGCTGCTAACTCAGCGTTTTCTTTTATTAATGAGCGTGCTTCACTTAAAACTATGTAGCAAGAACTGCAAGCGGTGACTAAATCGAGACCAGTCTTTTCTGCCAGGGCCAGGATGCGTGAGGCAATAGTGACAGCTTCAACTTTATTAACACTGCCATAAGGTGATGAACCACAGCAGGTCCAATCCTCTATTTCGCTTAAGTCCATATCCAAGGGTTTGGCAATAGCTTGTATGGAAAGCTCTACCGGTACTGCGGTTGCCTCCATAGAGCAACCAGGGTAATAAGCGTAATACTTCACTGAGCACCTCCTGCTGTAACTTTTGCCAGGATGGCCTTAATTTCATCTTTGCCTTTCACCTTCTTAGGCATTAGCGGCATACGACCATGTATTAATAAATCTATAGCTAGGGGAAGCATCTTGATTGCAGCTAGAGGGTTGGTTTTCAAGTAATATTTAAACATAAAGCCGAATTCGTGAACGCGCCCATTTCTCTTTATAGAGCCAACAAGGCTTTGATACATGGCTGGAGAGTGGGTTGGAGGCTTATATCCTTCCTTAAGTGCTAAGGACTCCAATGCATGCATAATATTCGCTGGCCTAATATCTCGAGGACAGTGTGCTGTACATAAATAACAAGAGACGCAAAACCATATAGAGTTGCTGGACAAGACGTCATCACGCATATCAGCTCTTACCATAGCGATAATTTTTCGCGGAGGATATTCCCAGTGGGTAGCCGTGGCACAAGAACCGCTGCAGACTCCACATTGAATACATTCACTTATTTTGTTGCTTCCAGGTATACTGGCTACCTCTTTTAGAAAACTTTGAGGGCTATTTTTCCTCATCTCTGAAGCCTCCTTTAATTTCGATTGGCTAATAATTACACCAGGATGCCTTCGAGCTCCGCCATGATTTGCTCAGCAGTAAAGTGCTTCTGGGTGATAGCACTGCTGGGGCAGGCGGCCACACATGTTCCGCAACCTTTACACAAAGCCTCATTGACTCGAGATACCTTTTTATCTTCAACGAAAGATATGGCACTATAGGGACAGAGAAGATTACAGATTCGGCAGCCAGAGCATTTCTCTTCATCAATAACAGCGGTGGCTGCCTCAATCTCCACCTTTCCCTTGCTAATTAAGGCTAAAACCCGGGCCGCAGCTGCCGAAGCCTGGGCTACAGTATCTGGTATGTCTTTAGGGCTTTGACAACACCCAGCAACGAAGACACCGTCAGTCATAGTTGCTACCGGGTCAAGTTTGGGGTGTTTCTCCAGGAAGAAGCCATCGGCACTACGGCTAACAGAGAAGAGTCTGGCAACCTCTTCAGCATCTTGTTGTGGCTCCAAACCGCAACTTAAGATAACCATGTCAACAGGAATGCGGCGCTGGCGACCAACCAGGGTGTCCTCGAACTGGACAACTAGTTTCCCCTTTTCCTCGGGCGTCTCAGCGACATTGGTTACCTCGCCAGGACGACCTCTGAAGAAAGTGGTGCCTTCTTTAAGAACCCGGTTATAAAACTCTTCGAAACCTTTGCCTGCGCTTCTGATATCGATATAGAACTCATACACTGTTGCCTCAGGGATATGCTCACTTACTAGATGAGCGAACTTCATAGAATACATACAGCATACCCTAGAGCAGTATTCATGATAGTTCGCGTCACGGCTACCGACACAGTGGATGATGGCAACGCTCTTCGGCTCAGTGCCATCTTTAAGTGATATTTTGCCGTTTGTCGGTCCGGCAGCATTGACTAACCTTTCAAACTCAAGACTGGTGAGAACATTATCTAGTCGACCATATCCATACTGGGTCAGTGGAGTCGGGTCGAAGAGTTTGTAGCCGGTAGTTAAAATAATATTGCCCACTTCTATTTCTACAAATTGGTCAACCTGCTCGAAATTGATGGCGTCTCTCTCGCAGAATTTTTCACAGGCCCGGCATTTGCCTTTCAGGAAGTAAGCACAATGCTCTTTATCTATAACCGGTATGTTTGGCACCGCTTGAGCAAATGGGGTGTAAATGGCTTTCCTTTTAGCTAAGCCGACATCGAATTCACTGTCTGCTGTCCAGGGGCACTTCTCCTGACATACACCACAGCCGTTACACTTATCCTCATCTACATAACGGGCCTTTTTCCGAATCTTCACTTTGAAGTTTCCGATAAAGCCGGAAACCTCCTCTACTTCGCTGTAGGTCATTAGCTCTATATAAGGATGAGCTCCTACCAAGCTCATCTTCGGTGTCAGAATACAAGCAGAACAGTCTAAAGTGGGGAAAGTCTTGTCCAACTGAATCATATGTCCACCGATACTGGGGTCTCTTTCCACGAGATAAACTTTATGTTCGGAATCAGCGATTTCCAGAGCGGCTTGAATACCAGCGATACCGCCACCAACAATCAAAGTATTTGGGTTAATTGGAACCTCATTGGCTTCCAGTGCCTGGTGATAATAAACACGCCTGACTGCAGCGCTCACCAGGGCTTTAGCCTTTTCAGTAGCTTTCTCACGGTCTTCAGTTACCCAGGAGCAGTGCTCCCGAATATTAGCCATTTCGAAGAAATAAGGGTTAAGCCCACTTTCTTGGAGAACATGACGGAAGGTTGGCTCATGCATCTGCGGCGAGCATGAAGCTACTACCACTCGGTTAATCCCAAATTCTCTGATGTCGTTTTTGATAAGGTCTTGCCCCGGGTCAGAACACATGAATTTGTAATCGCGCGCTATTTCTACTGCGGGCAAGCTTCGGGCATATTCAGCTACTTGCTCAACATCTACTGTACCAGCTATGTTGCTGCCACAATGGCATACGTAGACACCAATCTTTGGTTCCATGTTAGCCTCCTGATCAGGATTGCTTCTAATCGTTCCTCTATTCAATAAAATAAAAAAGGTAGCTATGGCCACTAGTTGGCTGTATAGCTACCTGCAAACAAACCCCTGTCTCTTTTTGTCATGCTAAAACGCTATTTATTATAGTATTAGTCTGCTTCGATGACAAGCACAGGCTATACGGGTTAGGTGGCTTTGTCAATAATTTTGTCTCTGCGCTAGATTTCAGGTCAGATGGAGCGGGAGACGGGACTCGAACCCGCGACAGCCTGCTTGGAAGGCAGGAACTCTACCACTGAGTTACTCCCGCAAAGTCGCATTTATTCTAACCTCGAAACCGTCCCTTGTCAAAGGGAGGTGCTTGCTTTATCGAAGAAGGCAAGCAAGCTCTCAATTTTGGTGGCATGGTTCCTTTATGCTTTGCACCTTAGCTTCTTGAAGACAGTGCTGCTATGTAATATTTGGTGAGTAGAGTAGGTTCAGGTTAGGCGGCTTGAAATGATACAATATAGTTGTGAAGTTAGGCAGGTGTAGTTATTTTGGATGATAAAAGTCTGGAGATGCTCGAGTTTCCCCAGATAAGGGAGATACTGGCTGGATTTACTTCATTTTCGGTTAGCCGCGAACTGGCTATTAATCTTCAACCAATTTCGGATTATGAACGGGTTTCTCTGCTGCTGAGACAGTCGGCTGAGGCACGACATTTCCTTTCTCTAGAGCCGGACTTTTCTATTGGGAAAGTTGTTGATATTCGTGAAGATGTGAAGATGGCAGCGCGGGGTAAGGTTCTTGAGCCCCAAAGCCTCGTAGAAATTCAGGAGACTCTTGCTGCTATCTTCCAATTGCGTAATAGTATCGGGAAGCTGTCAAAAGAACTCCCGTTGCTCTGGGGTATTGCTGAAGGTATTGTTGAGCTTCGCCACATTGAGAAAAATATCGGCACATGCCTTACACCGACTGGTGAGCTACTGGATTCTGCCTCGTCCAAATTGGTCACGGTTAGGCAACAGTTGAGGCAAGCACGCGAGCAGTTGTTAAACCGCTTAGAAGTCATAATGAGGTCGCCTAAGGGGCGCAGGATAATTCAAGAGCCTATTATTACCGAGAGAGAAGGGAGGTATGTTATTCCAATCAAGGCTGAGTTTCGAAAAGAAATAAAGGGCATTGTTCATGATGCCTCCAACACTGGCGCTACCATGTTTGTTGAGCCATGGGCGACTGTAGAGATGGGGAATGAGCTTCGAGAGTTGGCGATGGAAGAAAAGCGTGAGGTAGAGAGAATTCTTGGGGATCTGAGCGCTGAGGTTGGAGCATATGAGGCAGAAATCTGTCACAATATAGCCCTAGTTGCTGAGGTGGACTTGGCGCTGGCTAAAGCGAGGTATGCCAAGAAGGTAAGGGCTACCGAACCCTTCCTTACTACCTTTAATGAAAATGGAAAGGGAAACGCGGGTGAACAGGCTGGTAAGCTCAGACTCGTTGAAGCCAGGCATCCCGTGCTTGCAGAAAAAGCGGTACCACTTTCTGTGGAGATGGGGCAGGACTTCTCTATCCTCGTGATTACCGGGCCTAATACGGGGGGTAAAACGGTAGCACTTAAGACGATTGGCTTGCTTAGCTTAATGGCACAGGCTGGCATCCCTATCCCTGCTTCAGCGGAGAGTTGCCTCCCAGTCTTTGATGGTATATTTTCTGATATTGGTGATGAGCAGAGCATTGAGCAGACGCTTTCCACCTTTAGCTGGCATATAGGTAATATTGTACGTATCATCAAGAGTGCTACAAAAATGAGCCTCGTGCTTCTGGATGAGTTAGGCACGAGCACTGATCCAGCAGAAGGTTCTGCTCTGGCTCGCTCTATTTTGCTCTATTTCTTATCACGGGGAACGATGACTGTAGCTACCACTCATTATGGTGACCTCAAGGCGTTCGCACATACGACCCTAGGGCTGCAAAATGCTTCACTTGACTTTGACCCAGCTACACTGATGCCAACTTATCACCTGACGGTGGGTATCCCTGGTGGCAGCAATGCTCTGGCTACTGCTTCTCGACTTGGCTTGCCCATCAAGATTATCACCGATGCTAGAAGGATGCTTTCGAAGGGTGCTCAGGAGTTAGAGGCATTGCTTACTGATTTGGTGAGCGAAAAGCGACGAACTGAGGCTCTCCGTTGCGATCTGGAAAAAGCCAGAGATGAGGTAGAACGACGGAATGCCAAGTTAGAAAACGAGCTTCGATGGCTAGAAACAGAAGAACGAAAGGTTATTCAAGAGACTTGTGACAGGGTTACTCGTGAGGCTGCTGAGCTGCAGAAAGAAATCCGCCATGCTGAGTCAGAGTTACGGAAGGAAATGTCGAAGGAAAGCATTGAGCAAGCCAGGAGGGCAGTGGTTGCCATGCAGGAGCAGTTAGAGAGCGAGGCTTGGCAGGCAACGGTAGGCGGGAAAACAGACGGGGAGACGGCAGGTGATAGTAGCATTGCTGTAGGTGATATAGTTTGGTTGAAAGAAGCAGACTTGCAGGCGACGGTGTTGTCGGTGTCGAAAGAGATGCGGCAGGTTGAGGTTCAGGCTGGTCGTACTACACTCAGGCTCAGTCTTGATAGCGTGGAAAAGGTAGTGCCTCCACTTGGTGAGGTAACGCCACAATTTACTCCAGTAAGGAGGAAACTGAGCAGACGGGCGGTTTCGGTTGAACTTGACCTGCGGGGGAAACGGTCCGAGGAAATATATGCAGTGCTTGACCGCTACCTTAATGATGCCTATATGGCTAATTTGCGTGAGGTTCGTATTGTCCATGGTATCGGCACCGGCACTGTACGCAATATCGTCAGAGACCTTCTGGTTTCTCATTCCCTGGTGAAGTCCTTCCGTCCTGGTAAGCGGGGAGAAGGTGGCGATGGAGCAACTGTTGTGGAGTTGTAGTCGAGGGATTGCCCATTAAATTGTGTGTTCTTGGAACAGAGCTAGCAAGGTACTACTATGCTGATATCTAGGCGTTTCCTGTTTCGCAGGTTGAAGATGCTTAGCTTTCTTGATGAACTGGAAACAGATGACAGTGAGGCAAAGTCACTGTATGTCCCGTCTGGGTTGCTCTTATCAGAACTGGAAGGCCTGCTTCAAATCGTGCTTGGCGTGCAGAAGATTCCTCCGGGCTTGGCTGAGCTTGCTGCTGGTTCGGAGACAGGGGCGATAGTTTTTTGGGGCTCGTCACGAGGTTGTCTGGTTTTACCACCGTTTCCAGTTACAGAGAAATATTTGACTGATGGCTATGATGTTGAGCCACTCCGTGCTCTGCTCCAGCGCGATTTTATGCTTGCCTTGATTCTGGTACGCCTGGGCGCATATGCCGTAGGCGTCTGCCGCGGTGAGATGCTCATCGCCAGCAAGGTCGGGACTGGCCTTGTTCATGCACGACATAAAAAAGGTGGTTCTTCGCAGCACCGGTTTGCACGACACAGGGAAAAGCAAATAGAGCAGTTCCTGGACCGGGTATGTGGCCATGTGCAAGAGCGGCTTGAGCCTTATGCCCAGGCACTGGACTATGTAGTTTATGGAGGTGCACGAGTTACGATACGCTCACTTCGAAAGCGGTGCTCGTTTCTATGCCGGTTTGACAACCGTGCCCTGCCGCCACTGCTTGATATACCTGACCCCCGCAAGGCTGTGCTGGAAGCGGCAGTAGGTCGAGTCTGGGCAAGTAGCTTGATTGAATGGTATGACAGTGGAGTTTTGCCCTGAACGATAGCAGGCTTGATTGAGATTTAGGATGGTCATTTTCAACGCTTTTATGATTGCTCCGCAGAATAATCCTTGTGCCTGTTTGATATAGGATGGTAATTTAACTTGACACCAAAGGCTGTTTCAGCTAAAGTAGTAGCCTTGAAGAGTGTGTTTTTCGGTTTGTTTAAATCCCTGTTGCTAGATAGGGTTCTTATTTTAAGGGAGGTTGTAAACTCATGAATAGACTTAAAGTAACTTGCTATGTGTCTTGTCTCATCTTGCTCTTGATGATATTTAGCGGGTTGGTAACTCAGACAGTCGCTTGGGCAGTTCCAGAGGAAATTATGAGCCCACCTTCGCTGTTACCAGGGCAAGGCTCGCCACCTGATGAGGGAATTGAGCTTGATTGTAAATACCCGGTATTGTCTAGTTATGCTGGTATCTATTTTGCCTATGATGTTGATTTGCGATACGAGGGAGGTGAGAAACCACGTGTCTTTGACCTTTCGGTTGAAGTACCAGAAGGCTTTGATTTTAGGATCACTCCAAGTTATGGTGAAGGGACGGAGATAGCAGCTATTCGCCTTGAGCCCGGAGTGACATACGGGCAGACGATTAAACTTACGGTAGGGCCACGTGCTTGGCTAGTGCCAGAGCCGGGAGAATATAACATAACCTTGGAAGCCAGCTCAGGAGATATTAAAAATAGCATTGATCTCAAAGCTATAGTTACTGCCAAGTTTGACATAGAGGTAGTGACAACTACTGGCCGACTTAATACTGAGGCTACTGCTGGTGAGGACAACTATTTTTCTATTGTTGTTACCAATACTGGGTCAGCAGATCTCGAGAAAGTCATCTTTAACTCAACGGTAAGAGGCACACCCTCAGGTTGGAGCGTAACCTTCAACCCTGATAAGATAGATTCCCTGCCGGTAGGTGTTTCGCGAGAAGTTGAAGTTAACATAAAGCCAGCAAAGAAAGCCATAGCTGGCGATTATGAGGTGAATATATCAACCCAGCCTGAGAGCAAAGAAGCCTTTAGTAGTTTTGATCTTAGGGTGACTGTGCTGACGCCCACAATCTGGGGCTGGGTAGGTGTTGGAATAGTAGTTTTGGTTATTGCTGGGTTGGCAGTAATGTTTATGCGTTTAGGCAGGCGGTAAAGAAAAAATGAGCCAGCAGGGCGTTATTGAAATTGCAGATTTAACCAAGATGTACAGCGATTTTGTCGCTGTGGACAAGCTTAACCTGCGTATAGACGAGGGTGAAGTTTTTGGTTTCCTTGGTCCTAATGGTGCTGGTAAAACTACTACAATACTCATGCTGCTTGGGCTTACCGAACCGACATCAGGCACCGCTCGGGTGTGCGGCTATAATCCTACTAGAGAACCACTCAAGGTGAAGCGAATTGCTGGCTACTTGCCAGAAAAGCTTGGTTTCTACAATGATTTAACTGCTAGGCAGAATCTGAGCTATATTGCTGAATTAAATGGTTTGAGAAAGGAAGATGCATCGAGGAAAATAGACGAGCTTCTGGATATGGTTGGGCTGCCTGAAGTAGCTGACCAGAAAGTTGTCCAGTTTTCTCATGGCATGCAGCAGCGTTTGGGGATTGCTGATGTTATGATTAAAGACCCTAAAGTTGCTTTCTTTGATGAGCCTACAGCCGGAATAGACCCTGAAGGTATTGAACAGATCCTTGCTATCATAGCAAACATGGCTAAGAAAAAAATAACTGTTGTTCTATCTTCGCACCAGCTACATCAGGTTCAGAGGGTTTGCACCCGAGTTGGGATACTAGCCAAGGGCCGCCTGGTAGCTGAGGGGTCGGTAGCCCATCTGGGTAGAGATGCTATCGGCGGAGGCAAGTTTCGAATTGAGGTTCAGGTATCGCCCCCCACCGATAAGCTTACTAACGCTATTAAGAATATTGAAGGTGTGGCGAAGCTAGAGAGTTCTGGCGATTTGCTGCTTGTTAGCTGTGATGGTGACCTGAGGCCTCAGATAGCCAGGACGGTGGTTGATAGTGACAGCCTGTTGGTTCAGATGAAGATTGAGGAGTATGGGCTGGAACAGATTTACATGAAGTATTTCCGCGAGGCTTAATTATGTCTGGGTTAATGACAGTTTTTCGCAAAGAACTAGCTGACCACTTTAGTGGCTGGCGGTTTATGATAGTGTTTCTATTGATTTATGCTGCTGGACTGTCAGCTTTGTGGATAGCAAGCCAATATATAAGGAGTGAGGTAACTGACACCAGTAAGTTCATCTTTCTTAAGCTTTTTGCTATTTCTGGAGGGGGATTAGAATCTTTACTCTTTTTCATGGTCCTTCTTATACCCGTAGTTGGTATTGTTCTTGGCTTTGACGCTATAAACAGCGAGCGGGCGAGTGGTAACCTTAGTCGACTTCTGTCGCAGCCTCTTTACCGGGATTCGGTGATTAATGGGAAATTTCTGGCCGGGCTGGTTACTTTAGCAGTATTAGTATTGAGCCTAGTGGCTGTCGTCGCCGGTTTGGGATTGCGCATGATTGGTGTGCCTCCGACTGCAGAAGAAGTGCTTAGGCTTTTCGCTTTCATCTTCCTAAGCATAATCTCTGGCGCTTTCTGGATGTCTTTGGCAGTCCTTTTCTCAGTTTTGTTTAAGCAGGTAGCCACTTCAGCATTAGCTTCGCTAGGCCTGTGGTTGTTTCTACTTCTCTTTCTATTCTTCGGGATCGCCCACTTTATTGCGGGTCAAAACTTAGAAATTGCGGTGATGCTTAACCGAATGTCACCTATCTTCTTATATCAAGAAGCGGTGCGTATGATCTTATTGCCAACGACGATGACGGGCTTTGGCGTGTATCCCGCTGAACTCTTTTACCCCCTGTCCTTTGGGCAGAGTTTGTTGCTCGTGTGGCCTCAGATTGTAAGCATGATAGCGTTGACCGCTTTGTGCTTTGCTATCTCCTATATTAAGTTTATGCGCGAGGAGATAAGGGCAACCTGAGCTGTTGCTAATTCTGGACGTGCCTCTGCCAGCCTGTCATTTTCTGCAGTGTAGAGTAGACTGAGAAGCTTAGTTTGCTGGCATGAGACGCTTATTTATTTCAATGGACTTGTGATATTATTCCCCAGGCTTTGGAGTTGGCACTAAGATATTTGAACTGGAGATAAAAATGATTTTAAAGTCTCTTGTTGTTGGTCCTTATGCTAGTAATTGTTATATCGTTGGCTCGGAATCAACCAAGCGCGGGATAATTATAGACCCTGGTGCCGAGGCTGGGACTATATTGAAGGCTGTGGATGAGATGGGCTTGTCGATAGTGTTGATTGTAGTTACCCATACCCATCCTGACCACATTAGTGCGCTTAAAGCGGTTAAAGAGAAAACTGGAGCTGAGTTTGCTCTCCACCAAGCTGAAGGAGAGGGCGCATTGCGAATGGTTTCTCAGATGCTGGGTTCCATGATGGCAGGCTCTTTTGGAAAATTACCTAAGCCGGAAAGGTTGCTGAAGGATGGTGATATTATAGACATCGACGATTTGCATTTCACCGTCTTGCATACGCCGGGGCATAGCCCCGGTGGTATCAGCCTCTTTGGGCACGGAGTGGTTTTTAGTGGTGATACTCTCTTCAACTTCGGTATCGGCAGGACAGATTTTCCTGGTTGTAGCTATGCCCAGTTGATGGATAGCATTCACAATAAGCTTATGACTTTACCTGATGAGACTATTGTCTATCCTGGGCATGGACCTGAGACTACTATAGGTGCCGAGCGTAAGATGAATCCTTTCTTAACCAGTCTTTAAACTAGAGGAGCCAGCCCTTAGGGCTGGCTCCGTGAAAGGTAATGATACTGGCTTTAGATTAGCCCAGGAAAGTTAGCTAGGGCTGGTGCCATGACCAGGGCTATTATCGACATCAGCTTTATCATGATGTTCAGCGAAGGTCCTGATGTATCTTTCATCGGGTCACCAACAGTATCACCGATAACTGCTGCCTTGTGAGCGTCGGAGCCTTTACCTCCGTATTGTCCCGTCTCTATCCACTTTTTGGCATTGTCCCAGGAGCCGCCAGCGTTAGACATCGTTACTGCCAGAATGAATCCTGTACTAATGGCTCCGAGGAGGAAGCCGCCGAGTCCTATTGGTCCTAACACAAGACCAACCACGACTGGTGCGATTACTGTTATCAGACCGGGGAGAATCATCTCCTTCAATGCTGCCTTTGTGCATATGTCAACGCATTTACTATATTCAGGCTTAGCTGTGCCTTCCATCAGCCCTTTTATCTCACGGAATTGCCGTCGAACCTCGTTGATTATATAGAATGCGGTTCTGCCCACGGCATCCAGGGTCATGCTGCAAAAGATTGCTGGCAGCATGCCGCCAAGCAGTATCCCTGCCACGACCCTTGGGTCTAACAGGCTAATCTCAGCAAACTTGATTCCCACCATCTGCGTATAGGATAACATTAAGGCGAGAGCAGTAAGGGCTGCTGCGCCAATGGCGAAGCCTTTACCTGTAGCGGCTGTGGTATTTCCCAGAGAGTCAAGGGCGTCTGTTCGCTCTCTGATTTCTGGAGGTAAATCTGACATCTCTACGATTCCCCCCGCATTGTCAGCTACCGGGCCATAGGCATCAGTGGCAAGGGTAATACCCAGGGTAGATAGCATCCCGATGCCGGCGATGGCTATGCCATAGAAATCGGCGAAGTGATAGGCGAGGACGATGGCAATAACTACAAAGATGATGGGAGGAAATGTGCTCATCAGTCCGTTGGAGAATCCTTTAGTTATTGTTGTCCCTGCACCGGTTTGCGCGGCCTCAGAGATATTTTGAGTTGGTTTGTAGGCATACGATGTGAAATAGTTGGTGCTTTCTCCAATTAGCATACCGGCGATTAAACCAGCAAGGATAGCCCAGAATGCTCCTAGTCCATCTGCCAGGAAATAAACAATGAGGAAGGAAAAAATTGCGGTGATTATGGAGGCTGAGAAGGTGCCGCGCCGAAGAGCACCAAGCAGCGCTCCCATCTCCGGCTTATTACCTACTCTGACCATGAAAACCCCGATAATCGAGGCTACGATTCCACCGGCAGCTACCATCATGGGCAGATACCAAGCAGTGGCTGCATCGGCAACCACACCGGCAGCAATGGCTACTGCACACAATGTTATCGTAGCAATAATAGAGTCTACGTAGGATTCGAAGAGGTCAGCGCCCATCCCAGCAACATCGCCAACGTTGTCGCCGACGAAATCAGCAATAACGGCAGCGTTTCTGGGGTCGTCTTCAGGAATTCCCTGTTCTACTTTTCCAACGAGGTCGGCACCGGTATCGGCTGCTTTAGTGTAAATGCCACCGCCTACTCTGGCGAATATGGCTACTCCGGAGGCGCCGAAGCCAAAGGCGGGGATGATGGCAAGGAAGTTAGGGTGATTGTGGAATGCAAAGTAGAGGATGCCTAAACCGATTATGCCGATGCCAACGACACACGTCCCCATCACAGCACCGCTACGGAACGAGACCTTCAGTCCCTCGTTGAGACTTTTCTGAGTTGCTGAAGCAGTTCTTCCATTTGCCCTGATAGCTATATTCATACCCGCATAGCCAGCTACGCCGGAGCATGCGGCTCCGAAGACGAAAGCCAGGCTAACCCACCAGCCAAGATTGGGTACGATACCCAGGATGATAGCTATTACAACTACGAAAACCCCCAGTATTTGATATTCCCGGCCCAGAAAGGCGAGAGCGCCTTCTTTGATAGCTGCTGATATCTCTCTGATTCGCGCTGAGCCCTCATCTTGCCTTAGCACGAAGAAGGCCAAGTAGCCAGCGAAAGCTAATCCGAGGATTCCAGTTATCAGGGCTATCCATACGAGGTCCATTTGATTTACTCCTTTCTTTTTGTAGTAGGCACTAATAAAGGAGCCATATCTTTAGCTATTAGCTCCTTTGTTTGTAGCTTGAGTTTAGCACCAGTTCGAAATTCTACTATATTTGATGTGCACCGTCAAATTTTTAAGCTCGACTACTTTGAGAGCTTTAGATCTCGATCTCTCTAAGGTCCTCCGCTATGGTGAGTTGTGCTTCAGTCAGGGCTTGAACCTCCTGCGCGGCCCAACCCGGGGCAACCTCTTTGAGGAGAAGTCCTCAGGGGTTACTTTAATAACTGCAAGGTCAGCAACAATCATGTCAACGCACTCTTGGGCACTGATGGGCAGACTCAGTTCCTTTACTATTTTGGGCCTCATGTCCTTAGTATTATGGGTCATGGCAACAATGAGCTTCTTTGCTTCCCAGGCGAGGTCCATAGCCCCACCAATTTGAGGATATTCGTTAGCCTCGCTCATACTATGAATAGCCAGGTCACCTTTTTGTGAAACTTGGAGTCCACCCAATATACTAATCAGGCGGCCACTCCTTATCATAGCAAATGAAGTGAGCATATCGAAAAAGCTCATTCTTGGTGCCCGGGTGTAGAACCTTGAGCCAGCATCCATGGCTCCTTGTCAAATGTTGTGGCTACTCATCTTTTTTGGGGATTTGCTCCAATTTCTCTTCGAGTTCTTTTTGCCTTAAAACTAGCGTCAGGTCACCACGGGTTTTTTCCAGGATGCCACGAACTGAATCGGTTGTTCGTCTTAAACCACAGGTTATGGCGTCAGGAAAGTCCATGGTTACTAGCGTAGCATAGATGTCATCCATTATTGCCAGTAACCCTTCACAGCGGGAAAGGTCGCCTCGTCTCAGGCTATCTAGAAGGTAGCGTCTCAGTTCGCCGACTGTCTCCCCCAGACCATTCAAGTAAGCCGGATAGCTAACCCCCAATGTTTCGGGTTCAGGAAGCGATTTGCCAGCAACTATGGCTAAAGTGGTGCTGGCTTCGGCAAATTCCTTCTGGGCATCATGGACAAAGCCAGCGTAAAGTAAGTCGTTGTGTTCCGGAGGAATATTGCGGATTAAATCTCGGAGCGAGGCGCGAGCTGACCTTAGAAGTTGCTCAGCCTTGCCTTCTTCCTGGCGGTGCACAGCGCGGATAGCATTGGCGCTGCAGCGGATTATCTCCCGGCAGAGGCGCAGCGTATTTTCTCTCGCTGTGTCTTTGGTAGAGAGGTAGAGGCGAGTCTTTTCAGCGATGGCCTCTAGGTTTTCTGTAGCTCTCTGTTTCTTAGTCAATTTCTGCAACCAGTTGGCGTGTTGCCTGTTCTGTATTCTGTTGAGTCAGGATAGCGCTGATGACCGCTGCTGAGTTAGCTCCTGCAGCTATGACTTGTGCGATATTGTCCCTGTTAATGCCGCCGATGGCAACTATGGGGATAGATATCGCCTGCCTGACCCGGCGTAGTCCCTCTATACCAATTATAGTAGCATCCGTTTTAGTCGGCGATGAAAATATGGAACCTACGGCGACGTAATCTGCCCCCTCGACTTCTGCTTTTTGTGCCTGGGCTAAGGTAGCTGTGGAACAGCCAATAATCTTGTCAACGGGCAACTCTTTTCTAACTACCGTCAAGGGTAAATCGGCCCGGCCGATATGGAGTCCATCGGCATCAGCGGCCAGAGCTATATCGAGGTGGTCATTTATTATGAAGAGGGTATCGGATTTGTGGCATAATTCCTTCAGTTTTTGAGCTATGGCTAATAGTTCACCTTTGCTGTGGTGCTTATCACGAAGCTGAATAATCTTAGCCCCACCGTGGATGACTTTACTTGCTGCGTCAACCTCATCTTTTAGCTCTAGTGTTTGGGTATCGATAATGGCATAAAGCCCGGTTAGCCGTGCTATCTTATCCTGGCGCAGTACTTTAGACAGTAACACTCTCTCTAATGTATAGATGCTAAACCGTGCCTGCTCGAAGTCTTTTGAATGCAATACTGGACTTATTTCCGGAAGTTTGGCTAACTCTTCTATGACTCGCAGTGCCTCTTCTACTCTTCTGGCATTAGCTGTAATAAGAGACGGCAAATCTTGTTGTTGGCGAACCGATTCAACCTTAACTCCTACATCTCCCTCTGAGTTTCTCTCAGATAGGAGGGCTGTACCAAATTTGCCCAGGCTCTTGACCAGGCTGTGACGTGTTGCCTTTAATTGCTGGCTTAAGATAGTATCATTGAGGAGAAAGCGAGCGATTTCTTCAAGGAAGCGCAATCCTTCGCTGATGCGATTGCAATTGGCGTCAATGATACGAAGCGTCTGGGGAAGCACTTTTTAGCTCCTTTAGAGGTTCAGGTAATTCACCTTCTCTGGCGGCTTGAATTTTTTGCTGGAGCTCAGCGGGCATTCCCATGCCCATCTTTTGGAACCTTTCCTCTACTGTTCTGCCGATGTTGCGTGGGTCTTTATAGTAGTCCTGGTTTGGGAACATACCTGGCTCACCGCTCTCCTCGTGTATAGTTTTAGTTGATTTGTGGTGGGCGAAAGTGGAAATAGCACGCACCAAATCAGCACTGCCGCAAACTGGACATTTAGGCACAAAAGAGGACGAAGCAGTTTTTACAAAAAGGCTTGTTTTTTTATAACATGAGGGACAGAAAAATTCGTAGATAGGCATAATATTAAAACCTAATCAGCTTCTTCAGCGGATGTTCCACTATCCTCGCTGGCTGGTTTTGCAGGCATTTCTCCTCTTTCCATCTTATCAATCGCCTCTTTATATTCTGGTGCAACTTCTTCGCCCCGGCTCATTCGTTTATTCCATTCAGCCAAGGCCCTGGGGTCATTGCTTAACATCCCCTTAGTTAGCTGTGAATCGGAAAGAATATCATCATAGATATTCTTGTCTGTTTTATGCATGGAAAAGGTGGAGAACAACCGTTGGAGGGTATTGTTGCCGCATTGGGGGCAAGGGGGTGAAGATTGAGAGAAGGTTGGAAGGTATAGCATAACCTTGCGCTGGCAATGACTACACCAGTATTCATAGATTGGCATCTTTGAACTCCATGGTTACTCAAATTGTAGCACAGGAGGAATAAAATGGAAAAGCGGTCATCCTTCTCCGAATGAGTGACGTGTTGCGTCAAAATAAACTGTTACCGAACAGGTATCGTTGCTTCATAAATTGCTGTTACCGAATTATTGTGAGATCTAGATTTAGCCTGTTCACGTGGGTGTGACCTGGACCACAGGAGGTCCATAACATCGGGGACGCTCACGCCGTCGCTGTGGAATTTCTTGCCGTTTTCGACGCAATAGGCGGATGGCTGACTTGCGGTGGTAACCCGTAACATTAACAAATTCATCCAATATTCTTCTCTTCTCCTTCCTATCTGCCCGAAGATAGCGCTCTCGCACTGCCTCGGTATATTCTTGTATGCTACCTCGCGTCATGCTTTCTCCTTTCTGTTGGGTAACAATATTTTTGAGTCAACAATACCACTTTCGGTAACAATTATTACCCCAAGTAGTGTGAGGCGCAAACTGCGAGGTGGGATATCCGATGTATCGGCTCCCCTGGAGCCCAATGCGAACTCAGTCTTGTTCACCACAGCTTCCCCCTTTGGTTATTTCGTGGCTTGTCAGCCAGTTGGTCAGACTATGCTTGGCGGGTTGGTGTGTGCCGTTCGATGTACTGCTGGAGAGCCCTTTGAATCAGTTCCTTCAGGGAAACAGTCTCGTCAATCGCCCGCCGTTTGAGGTCTCTATGAAGCTCGTCTGGTATACTGATAAGAACCTTGCCCATCTAGATTACTCCGCTTATCTTGATTACTGATATTATACACATAATCAGGGATTTGTCAAGCGCTAGCGCCGGTCAAACGGGCTAATCTCACAACGCCCTGGGCGCAACCTGATCTAGCCCTTCTCAAATGGTGCTGTTTTGAATTTGGGATTTGGGTCATTTGAATTCGTTTAGGGTTTAGATATAATACGATTCCATTGACAAGACGAGGCTGCGCGTGTACTCTCGTACTTGCAAGCTATTCCGAGGCTATGGTTCACGTAGAGGGATATGTCCGTTAGCTTCTTGTTAGGCAAAGCTACTTTGAGGGAGGGATAATCCAAATGACTATGACGTACAGATTAATCTGCGATCAGCAACAGGCCTGGGCACGCCAACGGGGAATCAGGTTTGACCAGGACGGTTACACGCTTTCCCTCAATGACAACCTGTTCCTTCCACTTCTGCCGGAAGTCGAAAAGCAGTTTCAGTCTGGGAAGGGGGATGAACTGGGGAGTGGCGACAAGAGAGGGAAAATGCAGGCCCTGCATTCATCCTCGGCCCTCGCGCTCAACGTCTTTCAGTATTGGCGGACCGCCAACATTGGTCACATTGCTTCGGCTTGTGGGGCGCCTCAAGGAGTGACAGACATGCACTTCGAGCAGACTCATCCCACTCCGCTTGGCGGAATTCCGCCCCATCTTGATGTGGAGTTCCGGGGGAATGACGTAAAACCAGTAGCAATAGAGTCGAAATTCACCGAGCCGTATCATGGCCACACCAAACGAACAATCAAAGACAAGTATCTTGGCGTACCAGACCTATGGGCGCAGCTCCCCAGATGTGAAGAACTGGCGAGACGTATCCATGAAGAAGAGCATGGGAAGACGAGTTTTGTTTACCTGGATGCTCCCCAGCTGCTGAAACACATTTTGGGACTGGCCACTGAATTCGGGTCCAGGGGATTTGAGCTGCTCTACCTGTGGTACGAGGTTCCTTCGGCAGAGGCGGAGAGAAATCGAAGCGAGATTATGGACTTCAGAGAACATGTTGGAGACGAGGTGAATTTCAGAGACATGACGTATCAAGAGCTTCTTGAGGTCGTTGGTAGACTTCCCACCGCAGACAGAGACTACATAGCTTATGTTCGCGAACGGTATTTCCCTTGGCAAACCGACTAGCTTTCCTCGTCGGAAATGACCTGCACATATTGCTGGCCCATTCTTGGGATGGGAGCCACAAAGGGTACCAATTGCAACTGAAAAGCAGGGTCTTGCCGCACTTCTGCTGCTGCCTGTTGTCCTCTTGGCTATCGCTTACTACACAAGGCTCTTGATTCGTGCGACCTCAGCAACGAAGTTCTTTACTTGGTAAACCAGATCCGCCGAATCAAGTTCTCCAACAACTGCAAAATTACCCTGCCTGGTTCCATCAAATGCCACTAGGCTTTTCCCTTTGAAGTTATTCCAGAATAGACTCTTGCCAATACCGAGGCGACCTCCGCCAATGTTGCCTCTATGCACCACCAAAGTGGCGCCGTCTGTACTTCTGAAGAAGGCACCTCCAAGACGGCGGTTGACCCCCTCCGCAGCGAAATTGATTTCAGTGACGATTGACATGTCCAAGTTGTTAGCCTTATATAGCCCAAAAGCAGTCCAGTATCTATCGTGTTGCTTATCCTCGGCATCACTGTAAGCCAGCCACATTCCGATGTTAGCTGATTGTCTTATCACCGCGTCGATTCCACCGCCATGGAATCCAACAGACTCATGAATTTCTTGTTCAAGTTTGGAAAGAAGATTGTTCCTGAATCGCGCCACTAAATCGGTGATTTCCAATCTATCTCTGACTATTTCCATAGTGCTCACCTCTGTGCCTCTGATAGCAACTTCTGTATGTATGTGTCCTTATCTTCTCGTTGGAAGAGGACGTGGTGCTGTTCGAATTGTTCCTTTGTCATGCCATCGCTCCACCAGGATACCTCTTGCAGCCGAGTAGTTGAGATAATGAATGAGTTCAACGTCACACTGGGATCACCCAATCTCTGCTCCAGTTCCTTTATCGTTGTGTAGAAGCGAATTTTCGGGTCGTTTATGCCGTCAATGTTCCTTAGCCCCTTTGGATCGACGAAGTTGACGTACTGTCGCCCACTTACAAGAAGCCAAAGGATGAAGTCGGGGTGGAAATTGCCAGCCTCAAAGAACCCAATCCCTCGACCACGGCTCATATTCCGCAAAAGGTATAGTTCTTTGTTCTCAAAGAAGCCTGCGTTCTGTGAGCAGAAATCTTGCAGGTGCAGGACGAAGTCCCTCTCGCCCTCGTTCTCCAAAACCACCGGCTTTACTTCAACCAGGTCGCTCTTTACATAGATGAGCGGTTGATAAAGGTGACGGTCAAACATGATAGCTTTCAAGCCCTGGAACTCGACAGATTTCAGCTTGCCCTCCTGGATAAGCTGTTTGATTTCCTCTAGTTTGGTAACGATCTCCTCTCGTGATTGCTCCACCAGAAACAGATATTCATCGATGAAGTTTGGATCATCTTCCCTCAGCTCGCGGTACTCCAGGTGCTCGTTTTCGAATTCAGCTTTACGGAACTTATAGTAGCGGTCGCAATACTTCTTTAGCAGTATGACCGCAATCTCCTGCCAATGGCGCACCTGCTCGAAGGAATTAAACTCCAACTCATCCCTGGGAATGAATAGCTGATACCATATGGACTGGCTCAATAACTGCTCGATTTGTGCCCTGGATAGACTGAGATTATACCAAGCCCGTTCATTCTTAAACCGTTGCAGTTCGAAGTAGACCTCTTCCATGTTCATGAAGGCAAGATGTTTGCTCGTAAGTTGCCCCTCGCTTCTCTCTGCGATCTCCAGTGGCGCTTGTCCGCGGGCACTGGCCATCGCCTGAATCCTGGGGTACCAATCGAGGACAACCTTATTCTTCTTTAGGAACTCATCGGACATTTCGAGGGTGGGCTTGGGACCCTGCTGCTTAAAGTCAATTCCTTCCTTCAGCCGGACTGTCTTTAGTTTCTTTGTCCCGATATCCTTAACCACTGGTAGAACAAACTCGATACGGTCTTCGTTGGAGGGTAAGCCTTCATCTTCAAGGTACTCCTTAAACTGACGCATGTAGTCGGCGCGAATGCCGAAAACGTTGAGAGTCTCAAGCCGTTCGATGTCAGGTGGAGCCGTGCTCCCGAGTATCCGCCGACTGCGCTTCAGACAGAAATCCAGACCCTTCAAGCGAACGCCGCGGCCGAAGAGTTGAATAATCATAGAGCCTTCTGTTCTACCGACATTCATCAGGCCCATGGTGCTCACGCGCCAGCTATTCCAGCCCTCGGTAAACTTCTTTGAGCCGATCAGGATATTTATCGGTGATTCAGCATCACTGAGCGTTCGGAACAGCGACCCGGAGAATTCCCTGTCACTAACTACGAGTTCATTCTGCTCCTCACAGAGCTTGCATAGTGCTGAAGCATCTCCAACGTTGATCAAACCGAAAGCATCGTTACCACCAAGGCGCAGGGCGATTTCCCCTTCAGTACCTTTCAGGTTTTCAACATGAAGAGCTGCTGGTGATGAGGCATTGAAAAGCACACGCAGGATGTCCTCATAAGTCTGTTCCCCACTAAGGCGCTGTTTAACCAGGTAGGAAAACGCCCCAGTAAAGAGGTCATTGCCCTTCGCATCAAGCAGACCAGACTGCCCAGTGAGGAACCGGTTAAGGTGAGCAACACTCTCCGGACGGTTATTCAAGAAGTCCGCCAGGAAAAGGAGGATATCCACCACATCCGATACTTTCCGGCGGTTTTCGGTGCGGACAGCATTGACGCTGCTACCGACGAAAATCCAGAGAGGCATCTCCAGTAGGTACTGCTGGAAGTCTGCCCTTCTGTCAGAATAGAGCTTTTGTTGCTGATAGAAGGCTAACAGGCAGGCAGTTAGATAGCGGTGCCGAATTGCTTCGTCAGTATCATCTTCGAGGTTCAGAATACGGTATTCTTTTCCATAGCCATCGCCATAGAAGAATTTGTAGGAGTAGTCAAGCAAAATGCATTTGGCGTACTCCTGCTCAAGCGCCTTGTTGCCACTAGCCTTAATTGCCTGGCCAAATGTAGCCGAGTACTCGAAGGAGAAGCCTTTCTCGCATAGTTGAGTGCGCATCTTCATCCAGTGGCCTATTTCGGCACCACTGGTACCACGATGGCCCTCGTCAACAAGCACCAGGTTATTGCCCTCAAAGGCATCAATGGCAACTGTCTTTTCTCCAGACTGCTCACGGAGCTTGTGGATATCAATAATCTCGACGGCCAGCCCGGCAAAGAGACCTCGACCATCAGGAGAGAATAGCTCCGCATCCATAGTGGAAAGAGAAAACTCTCCAAGGTGCTGATGGGATAGTCCTTCATTGGGAGTGAGGAGGATGATCCGGTTCATGCGCTGGCCTTGCCTGTGCAGGTCAAGATAGTGTCTGTATTGGAGGATATTTATGTGCATGAGCAGGGTTTTGCCTGACCCCGTGGCGCTCCAGAAGGCAAGTTTGTTCAGGTCTTCCAGCTCGTACCGATTTACCCGGTCTCGCTCGGGCTTGTCAGCGTTGAAGATATCGACTTGTGCGTTTAAGTCCGCAAGTAACTTCTGATGATCGCGAAGGTACCGGTCTAAATATATCTCTGTAAACAGTAGCGAAAGGTATTGAAAGTATTTCGGGTGGTGGGTGCGTCCATCATTCTTGTTACGCCTTTCCGTTATCGCCTTCCAGTGTCGGACGATGTTCTGGTCGTAATTCAAAAGCACCTCGAACGGCAGCTCTGCCCGGTCGAACAATCGTGCCCTCAGGAAATGGTAGAACCGACTGATGTTATCCTCGTCAAAGCCCTCCAGATCGGGTGTCTTCATGCCTTCGGCAAGCTGGTCAAAGCTGGAGACCTCAAACAGGCTCAGCATCCACTGATTAAGCACCAGCTTTTGCTCAAACTTGAGAGGTCTTTCGGCTCGCCTCGGTTGGCGGCCAGGGATTGTTGCTCTTGCTATGACTGCCTCCTTAGATGTCCTGTACGTCAAACATTAGCCGCTGAAACTCTTCTTCGATAAGACGGACTTTCCAGGTCTCATCTTCCCGTCGGAGGTTCTCCACATTGTTATCGCCATTAACATAAATCAAATCAAACTCCAGGTCCCTGGGATTGTACTCCTGTTTGCGGAAGAACTTGTCAAGGTCTTCGTTGGACTTCTCCTTAAGGTTTCTCCAGATGATAAGCACCTTTTCGCCTCTGGGATTTATGCCCTGCACCACACGGAAGCCACGGATGTGGTCAATGTGGTGGACGGTGAGCCCGATGAGATAGTTAAAGGTTTCAACCAAGTCCACCGTAACTGGCTTTGTCTCACCAGCGCTGCCGGTGGCGATTTTCAGTTTGTAGTTGAACGGGTCCTCAAAAGAATCAATGTTGAGCAGTGATGCGCTGCCGTTACTCTCCACATCCAGCATGTAGGAGAGCATATAGCTCTCACGGAAGGATGGTGACTCCTCCAAGAGTGCCTGTTGTGTCTGTGTCCCCTTGAGTTCCAGATTGTTCAGTGTGTCTTCGTAGGACTCCAGACGCATGTACTTGAACATGTGGCTTGAGCCTTCACGTGAGACTGGTTTACCATCCTTCCAGTCCTTGGAATAGACCACCTTCTGGATACGAGGCTTTAGCACGGTATCGAAGTAATCACCCATCTCAACAAGAATGTACTTGCGCTTTCCACCATCCTCGCGGTTGAGATTGATAATGGCATGAGCAGTGGTACCAGAGCCTGCGAAGAAATCGATAACAAAGCCCTTTTCCTTAGGACAACTAAGTTCGAGCACACGCCTTATCAGTCGTGTTGGCTTTGGATTCGCATATGGATTTTCAGGGAATAGGCTTTTTAGTTCGTTGATTGCTTCGTGTGTGTGTCCGACTTCGTTATAATCCCAAATGGTAATTGGCGTGACTCCTTCCTTAGCATCAGAAAGAAAAGTCTTGTGAGACGGTGTAGACTTACCATCAGAACCGAACCAAATTTCGTTATTTTCGTCTAATCTTGCAAGTGTCTCTGCACTATAACGAGGATAGGTACCTGGAGGTGGAGACCATTTAATGCCATTCTTAAAAACATAGGTAAAGGCACCACTACTACCGCTCTTAGCATGTAGGGGGGTTGCCTTCCAGCTACCCTTGGGATGGTTGTCAGGATTTGTGTAGGCCTTAAGTTGTTCCTCATTTCTTGGAAGAAGGTTAGGCGAAAACATTGCTTTATTGCGTGCAAAGACTATCAAATGGTCGTGGTTGTCCGAGAACCACCTAGCATCATTACTGCGCGTGTATTTCTTGTGCCAGATGACGTTGGCTACAAAATTGTGCGTGCCGAACACAGTCTCACTACACAAGCGCAAGCGGTGTACTTCATTGTCATCGATACTGATCCAAATAGCACCTTCGTCGCTCATAAGGTATAGGGCAATAACTAGGCGATCGGACAGCATCTCGATCCAACTCGAATGTTGGTATACATCTTTGTAGAGAAATTCGTCAGTACCAGTATTGTAAGGAGGGTCGATATATATACATCTTGCACTTTTGTTGTACTTGTCTTTTAACATTGAAAGTGCATGAAAGTTCTCACTATGAATTAGCAAGCCGTCAGTCTGGTTATCTGTATCATCAAAACTCGCTAGAAGTCTATCCTTGAAATCTTGTTTAAAGAACTTAGTATCTAATACGAGGTATGGATTTGCCTTGAGGAACTCAATTGTCAGTGGACTGGAGTAGCCTACAGTCCCAGCTAAATCCTTTCTAATCTCATCTATGGCAAATAGTCTCACCCATTCCTCTCGCTGGGCATCATTAGCGGCAATCTCGGGATATAGCTCCTCCGGTATGCGGTCAAGTGTAACGCAATAGTTGGTCTCTACCACAAACTTCTTCTTGAGCCACAGCTTTTTCTGGAAGTCCTCAATCTGGGCCAAGAATTCAATTATCTTGTGAGCGATCTTGCGGATGACCTTGATCTTGCTCAGGTACTGCTCCACCCGTGGCGCAGACTCATGCTCCACATCATCAAGATGCATTACTTCGTTCTTGATGTAGAAGTCAAGCTCCCGTCGTAGAAAGCTACCCAAGTCTTTATGAATGAAATAGTCAAACGTATTTCGTGCTGTGTAGTCGGTCAGGTACTTCTCCAGTAGTGTGCGACTGGGATTCTTCTCCGTGGGACGCAACTGAGCCAGCTCTGCCAGCCATTCGTTGAAGCCCTTCGTATTCAGGATTGTCTTGATAGCCCTGGAATTCAGGTCTTTTTGAGAGCTTTTATCCGGGTCAGGCCGGTATTCAAATCTAATAAACAGCTCGCCATCTCCCCCGGCAAGCGGGCTTTCCTGATAGAGAACAAACCGCCGCTCCTCGCCGCTCTGGGCCTTGGTATTGTCCTTCTCCGTATCAGCCTCAATTAACTTGAAATGCACGCCTTTGCCAGAGGGTAGCTTGAAGGTGTAGTCCCGTAAATACTCTGAAGTCTTGATATAGTACTGGTCATGGTTGGCCCAGTGAAGCTTTACCTCCTCGCCTTCATAGGGAATGGCATACACGCCTTCCTTGTACCGCCGCAGACTCAGGAAGTCACCCTCATGGTAATATCGTCGAAAGAAGTCGTAAAGGTGTGAGAACACCTCGTTCTCCAGTTCTGCCACATCGACGGATGCGGAGTACTTTGCGCGTAGTTCCATGACCTTGGGCATCGTATCAGGGTCAGCACCCAATGCACTGGCCTGTTCGATAGCTTCGTTAAGCTGGCTCTCAATTTGTATCCGGTCGCTGCTCCGGTATTCCTTGAAAGCTCCCTGTACCTGTGGGAGCAGGTCATTATCCAGAAAACGCGTGATCTCATCACGCTTCTGGTTCATGATCCGGTAGATACCGAAATCGAGGTCCGCCCGATCAAGCTGGAAGAGCTCCTGTAAAAGTCTGCGCAGTTTGTTATAGTTATCTATCATTCCACATTTTCCTCCTCTTCAGCTTCAAGATAGACTTCCTCCTTCAGCTCCTGAGCTATAGTCTCAGCCGTCTCTCGGGCAATCTTCTTTCCGGTAGCGTTCTCGATACGCTGAAGAAGAGCTTCTCGTCTTAGTTTGAAGAACGTCTCATAATCATTCTCTTTGAGTGCAGTAGCATCGATTACATGTGAAGCCAGAATAGTATCCAGGCGATCCTCCTTAGTTCCCTTATCAATAAGCTTTCTAAGGTAGATTTTTGGAGCATTGCCACCAATGATTCTATTTGTATCCCCTGAAATAGGCGCCTTGTTGATAATTGAGTCATAGTCGTGAGCTCCACTACCCAGCTTCTTACAGTAATCCTTTGGGAAGATATGATGAATATCAATCCTCGCACCAAAATACGTCTGAACGTTGATGGGGACACCCGAGAGAAAGTCAAGTCCGCCGTCACGCATAAGAATAGCGTAAAGACCTTTGTATGCAGCACTGAGACGAGTCTTAAGAGTATGGAGGCGAGTGGGGGCAAAATTGCATTCGACCACCGTATTCGGTTCTTCGCCACCATCAATCCAGCTCAGAACTTGCTGCAGGTCATTGGCGAAACGGGATTCTATCGCGCCGCCATACAGCTCACCGAAGACCCCGCACCAGTACCATTGGATAAGCTTTTCCCTCACCGCATCATTGTTGGCTTTTTCTCGCAGAATGGCAAACAAAGTAGCGAGAGGTACCAGCTGCGTACTGTAAGGGATGTCCCTGTCAGAGAAAATTGTTTGTTGAACAAGAAACTTGGCTGCCTTGTCAAAGCCATCCATTGCCGGCTCAACCCATTTTCGGTAATCTTCAAGTTTCAGATTCAATATATCATCCTTTTTGCAGCTAATAGGTGCATCTGGTTTCTCCTGTTTTCGTGCATAAGTAGTCAGAAGTGTTATAACCTGTAGGAAACTTGTGTCGGCTACGGATCTAAGAACCCTATGCTTCTTCAAAGTATCGATGCGTCCCTCTTCAGTTTTTCTCCCGAGAGAATCGCACTTGCCATCCCAGTCCTCACGCAGATTGAATCCATCTGCAGCGAAGGTAGCTGTAAGAAGCTGAAACACGTTTAGAATAACACCACCCGTATTAACTTTCTCAAATACCTGACAAACGGCTGCCTTTGGGGTTTTTTTAAGTAACTTGATCACTGGGACTGGATATTGTTTGAAACTCTCAATAACTGTCTTCTCAAATGTATCGTAAAATTTGATTTTGTCTCTCTCGTGCTGCCAATATTCGTTATATTTCATTCTCCAATCAGATGGATCGAAGACTTGATTAAATGGGAACAGTAGATGTTGGAACTCTTTCTCAGAGGTGGAATAATCCTTCGTTTCCTTTGTTCGGAAATCTGTGATCTTTCGGTCTTCTGGAAGTCCGATAATAGCTGACTCCCGGTCCGCCTGTGGATTCAAGGCAGCAGCCATATCAATATAGTACCATCTCTTGATAACCTTCTTGCGGCTATCTTGTGTTACTGCCGGCTTGTCTAGAAACAAAGACTGAAAAAGCGCGGTCAATCTCTGCTGCCCATCCAGTATATACCTCTCTGGATCCATTTCTTTAGCGAGTTCTACGCCTTCTATTGGTCTTGGCTTGAAACGAACATCTGAATTTCCATTCTCAAGCATCATTATCGCGCCCATGGGATAGGACAGGGAAATACTAGCTAACAGGCTACGAATATGTTCATCATCCCAGATAAAGCTTCTTTGGAATTCAGGCAATTGAATCCTTCCATCGGCGATTTCCTTCAATACCTCGAATAATGGTTCCTTGTCACTCGTAAAGGTGGTCTTCTCATCCATGATAAATCTCCTCCTAAATAACTTGCCAGCGGATAGCAAAAAGGGCTTCCCTCGAAGTCTTCTGTGCCATTCTTCTCTCCAAGGCCTCAATCAGTTTATCACGTTTTTCCATTATCTCATCCTCCAGGTCAAAAATGCGTTGCCGTTGGCGGCGTTTCTTTTTCTCCATATCCCGAATCTTCTCCTGAAGCTGGTGCTGTTCTTCCACTAGAGTGGCAAGCCTTGCCTCACGGGTAAGTGTCTTAATCTGCTGCTTGGTATCCTTCAATTGCTTCTCTGCAGCAAGCACCATGTCATCCGCCCACTTCTCCAGCCGCTCTCGCGCTTCGTTGAAATGATGATTATTCCGCTCCAAAGACCTGCTGATAGTAGCTTTGGCATGGCGCTCAGCTTCGTGGTCAAGTCGTTGTGTAACTTGGGGTGGTGGCTCTCCTTCAGGGCTCGCCGTGCCCTGACAGTGAAATAGCTTCTCACAAGTTTCCTGGTCTAGCGGCCGTCCGCCATCATCAAAACCGGAGAAGAGTAAGTACTCCTCAGTTTCGAATGATTCAATGACCAGTCGTTGTAGGACAAGCCAGCCAGAGAGGCCCTTCAATCTCTCAATCAGAGCAATCTTACTGGAGTGGTTGGTAATATCGAAAGCAACCATGGCGACTGGTGATGGATATTCCTTACCAGATTGCACCACATGCTCGCCGAGGGGATGGGAGATACGATACAGGAATTCGCCAGTCATGGATGGCTGCTTCTTAGAAACCAGGTGATATCTTCCTTCCCGCACGCTTTTCACAGGTGACTTGAGAAGGTCGAAGACCAGTGAATCATCGTCGAAGTCAGCTCGGCCTCCAAGAATGAACCTTGTCAGAGTCCAAAACATCCTGCCGATGCGGTCAAGCTGTTCCCGTGTTCCTTCCAGATTGACGCGCAATCTTTGGTGTACATCCTCATCGAAGTGCTCCAGTAGAATACGACGTGTATCTTCAAGCTTTGCTTGAATCCTTTTATCAAGCTCTGCTCGGAGCTGGTGAAAAGCTTCCTCAATTTCCTCGGTTGTACGGCATTGTTGGTAAATGTCGAGAATACGCCACTCAAAATCCACCCCCGAGTCGATGTTTCCCAGCACTTCGTCCGATGCCCCAAAAACACCGCTGAAAAGGTTGAATTTCTCGTTCAGTAGCTCATAGACGCGACGATCAGCTTCATTTCTTTCATTCAGAAAATTGATAACCACTACATCGTGTTGCTGGCCGTATCTATGGCAACGTCCGATGCGCTGTTCGATACGTTGGGGGTTCCAAGGCAGATCGAAGTTCATGACTAACGAGCAAAACTGGAGATTAATCCCTTCAGCAGCAGCCTCAGTAGCAATCATGATGCTACCATTATCTCGGAAGTCCTCAATAATGGCAGTACGGATATCAACTGCCCTTGAACCAGTAACGCGTCCTGCTTCCTTGTTTCTCAATACCCATTGCTCATATATACGAGTAGAGCCTTCATCTGTATTTGTGCCGTTGAATGTGATAACGCGCCCGGCATAGCCATTAGCTTCCAAGAAGTCCTTCAAATACTGCTGGGTACGTCGTGATTCAGTAAAAACCACTGCCTTTTGTGCTGCTCCCATCTCAGTCATACTGCTAAAACCTATTTCCAAAGCCTTGAGCAGAGCACGAGTCTTGGTATCAATCCCAATGCTCCGTGCCCAATGGATGTAGGTCTCTAGTTCCTTGATCTCGGCGTTCAATTTCTGCCGATCTACAGTGATTGAATGTTGGTCCCTCGATTCCTCTTCATCATGTTCGGCTTCGCCATCTAGTATTTCATCAAGGATTTCGTCTTCAATCTCCTCATCGGCGATAATATTCTCAACGAAATCACTGTCCACAGAGAGCCCGTCGCGTATAGCAACCAAGCGACCTCTCATGGTCTCAAGTGTCCCAGCGACCGCCTGGGAAGAGGATGCCAGCAATTTACGGACTATCAGGGTAGTCAAATGTCTTTGCTGCTGCGGCACTGAATACGTATCGTCACGCTGGAGGAAACCGGATATCGCTTCATAGAGCTTGTGCTCCCGCTCACTGGCCTGAAAAGGACGTGTAATCAACCTTCGCTCGGTATACTGGATATACTCAACAACTTGGCGACGTAGAGTCCTCACGCAAAATGACTGCAACCGTTCACGAAGTTCAACTAGATCTGCCCCGGCACTAATGTATTGAGTACGGAACGATGGCAGGTCACCAAAAATGCGATCATCGATGATGGTGGAAAGGCCATAGAGCTCTTGCAAGGAATTCTGAAGAGGTGTAGCAGTGAGCAATATCTTTCGCTTATCTTCCAGTGCCCAGCGGATGTTCTGCCCCATGCGGTTGCTTTGTCGATAAGCATTGCGCAGTTTGTGAGCTTCGTCAATAACAACCAAATCCCATTGGATAGCGATTACATCCTCGGCATAGCGGCTGGCAAAGTGCATTGAGGTAAGAATAATGGCCTCGAACTCAAAGGGATTAGGAATACCGTTTGTCTGTGCCTCCCTGTACGATTTTGCGTCAATAATCTTGGTGGGGAGGCTGAATTTCTCCTCCAACTCCAGTGACCATTGTTTGCGGATCAATGCTGGACAGACCACTAGGAGTCGGCGCCGTTGCTCTGCCCAGAATTGGCAGAGGACGAGACCTGCCTCGATTGTCTTGCCCAACCCGACTTCGTCAGCTAGGAGAACGCCTTTGGAAAGTGGAGACCGTACGGCGAAAAGGGCTGCGTCAATTTGGTGGGGATTCAAATCAACACAGGCATCAAAAAGGGATCTGGACAAACGCTCAACGCCGATTCCACCTCGCCGAGTGAGTTCATGCGCGAAATACCGAGCATGGTAAGCGGTACTCATTCTTCAGATCCCGTTTTCTGAATTACCGGTGCCTTGTTCCGAGACAGCAGAAGCATTACTTCAAATGCACTGCCCCTTGTCAAATCCACACGAATATTGTAGCTCCCATTATAGTTAATGGTACTCTCAAAGGCAACGACTGAAATCGGCTGCTACCAGATCGTCATTGAGGGCACCAGCTACCGTGAGAGACTCTCTCCATACCGAAGAGAGGGAGTGTTGACACCATGAACTAGAAATGATACAACCTTATTGCCATTACCGGGTGGGTAAAAGATGGTGGTTATTGACAGATAAATGAGCGATTATAGAGTTGAAGGGCTTTTCTACCAAAAACTCTGGATAAGGAGGCGGGAGTGAACAACAAGTCTGCTATGATAGTTCCAATTGTATTCACTGTGTTATTTAGTCTATCAGCTGCATTCTTTGCCTTTCAGGCAAACAAGATTGCTGAACAAGCGAACGAACTGGTTTACAAAAGCAATCTACCATGTATCTCAGCCGTCAGAAAAGTTGAATGGAATGTAGACAAAGCGACTGAAACGATTACAATTAGTAATGTTGGGCATGCACTTGGGCCTCCTTATGAAGCTCATTTAAATGCATACATTGAAATAAATCGTGGTATTGGTTATGAACCTACTTACCTCCCACTTGCTGGTTACTATGGCGACTTTTCGAGTCAAGCTACAGGGAATAGCTATGGTTTGATTTTAATTGGTTCTAGTGAAAATAACTCTTCCAATTTCCAGCAAATAGAAAATGAGTTCATGAAGGTTGCATCGAATTATATGCCGACGATTCGGCTCTCGTTAATACCAATCCTTACAGTCACATATACAGATTTTACGAGTAAAGTTTGCTATGACTATTACAAATTTGTAGGGCAGCGTTTAGAATATGTCAAACTTGATGAGTATAACAATATAAACGTCTCGGCTAACAGAAATTATAACATTGCACGGTTGGCGGATGTCAACCTTACTATTACGGGACTTGATGGCGTTAAGCTATGGGAATGGTACAGAAACCAAATAATACACGAGCCGAAGTAAGATAATCTATTATATTCTTTGTAATGGCCTCACTATGGACTGCACCCCAGTGTGATTAGACAAAAGGGTTAGGAGTGTCCTGGGGGTAGTTAGATGAGAAGCATTCATTTTTAATGGTATGTTCGATGTCACACTTGTCCAGATTGTGCAATCAAGGCTATTTCTAGGCGCAGAGTTTGGCAGTAAGGTCTGCCTCGTGTTGCTTGAGCCACTTCTTATACTCTCGCCATCTGGGACAGTATTGAGCTACCAGTTCCCAGAACCTCTTTGAATGATTCATCTCTTTCAGATGGGTAAGCTCGTGGATGATGACATAGTCGATCACGGGCTCCGGCGCCATTATTAGTTTCCAGTTAAAGCTAAGATTTTTCTTATGGGAGCAGCTGCCCCAACGGGTCTTTTGACCTCGTATGACAATTCGTTTATAGTTAATGCCCATCTGAGAGCTCAATTCATCTGCTCTCTCGTTTATCAGTTTGGCAGCCGCTGTCCGATACCACTGTTCCAAAGCCAACTCCAAAATACCGTTCTTGAATAATCCGGGGCTCACTGCCAGAGTATTCCCGTCTAGCGTTACACTGCCAACCCCTCTGTGGTTTTCCTGCTTGACCAGCTCCAAGTCTTGGCCAAGATATGGGACAGTATCGCCACTGCTGAGTTCCTTCTCGGCAGAAAGCGATTGGAAATGGCTACATCTTGCCAGGTGACTTGAGATCCATCGTTCTTTCGATTGTAAAAGTCTAGGGAGTTGCCCAATCTTGTAAGAATGAGGAACAACTACCGTAAGCCCCGTTTGTCGTCTCACCTCGAGACGGACATGCTTTGCCCTAAGGCTTCGCTTGACTGTATATATGATGGTTTGCCCATTAATACTGGTTTCACATTTCTCTACCATAGCCGATTGATGCCAAGTTTCTTGTGCCATGTCTATAGTCTAAAGGTTCAACGTATTATCTGTCTAGAACAGAGGGCAGAAAAAGGAAACTTATTAGGGCAGAGAACTTGGAATATAAGGAACTTACTAAAATCAATGGTAATTATACTCTATAAAAGGCTTAGATGGATTTATCTGAATTTGTCCCTCTGTCCTGTTTAGCTTCCTACCATCTCCCCATAATTCCAAAATTAACTTATATGAACCAACTGCTAGTGATTCCGCTGTGGACATACCAGCTACATCTTTAAAGTACACTGTACCGTTTTGTGGGCATATAACTTCAGCTATAACCAAGCGAATATCATCACTAATATTTGGAGCATAATGTAAAAAATGTAGAGTCCTGCCATTTTTATCGACAATGGATATGAAGGGAGCGATTTCTATTTGTGTTCGTACCACATTGAAATGCGATAAAACACTATTTATAGGTATATTTCTTATCCAACAAGTTAACCTGTAACCATGAGCGCAATCCCAGCTAACCTGTATTTTAGGTTTCCCCCAAATATGAAATAGTGATAGTATAGCTATTAGAAAAGCCACCACCCCAATAATTCCAGTGATAAGGGTAAACCATTGCCAGAAGCACATACCCCTATTCTACTACACCTTAACCTCGAGTCAAGTATATAATTCTGCTTTATTTGATGGGCTGCATAAATAGAAGGTGCTGTAGGTGCCCTATAGACTTGCGATCGGGCTATACCTGGTATGCTGGTCGATGATTTCCTGCTCATCGATGACGTGCCAGTAGATATCTGCCGTTGTAGAGGCGTGAGCGTGCCCTAGCATTCTGGACACGGCTTTGAGGCTAGCACCCTTGGACAATGCCTGTGTGGCGAAGTAGTGTCTGAGCTGGTGCGCTGTGATGGTTTGTATGCCTGCCTGTCGGCAGAGGTGCTTTAACAACAGGTGAATTGCCGTCTGTGTCATCTTGCGGCCAGGCTTCTTACCGGGAAACAGGAGTCTGGTGGCTGCAACGTGGCGCAGGTAAGCCTGGCACACGTCCCTGGTGGCAGGCGAGATAGGGACGGAGCGTTGCTTGTTCCCCTTGCCGATGACAGTTACCTTCATGTGGGCAAGGTCGAGGTCGTTGACTTCAAGGCTGAGAAGCTCATCGAGCCTCAAGCCGCAGTCTATAAACAGGTGGAGCATGGCTGTATCGCGTGGCGTCAGTGATGGCAGTGAGAGCAGTCTATGGACGTCCTCAGGAGGTGGGGATTTGGTTTCCCTTTTTGGGAGAGGCCTGGGCTTGATACGAGCTGCGGGATTGGCTGCTAGGTGTCCGTGCTCAGAGCAAAAGGTGAAGAAGCTCTTGGCCGCCCAGATAAAAGCGTTGGTGTTGGCGGGTTGCTTTCCTTCATAAATAAGGCTTGTCACGTAGTTTGTGATGTCGGCCTGGGTGGGACTGGGATACCGCTTGAGCAACTGGAGGATCTGGCGTGTGTAGGCCCTGATGGTCCATGGGCTTTTGCCTTCCTGGAGAAGGCGCTCTAGCCAAGGGTTAACAAATTGGGACACTTCGAGTCCCTCGTCGTAGGCTTCAGGGTTGGCGGCCTTCTGAAGTTGCAATAGCTTGAAGACGAGTTCCCGGACTAGCCTGTGGTTTGCAGGCGTTAGCTTGTCGATATGCCCTGCAAGATCTGATGTCATGGTTTTGTCCCGTTAGGGGGACTGAGTGAGCAGTGCTCGGAAGCAATGCGCATGCCCAGTAGTTTTGGGAGACGATTCGTCATATGTCATCCTCGGGTTCGGCGATGTTGGAGGGGATGATGTGCTGGCTTGCCAGATATGCAAAGAAGTTCGTGAGTGCGTTAAGTGTTGTGGCGATAGTGTCTGGGTTTTGGCCCAGGGCTGAGAGGTGTGCCAGTGCTGCGTGAATGTCTGAGGAGGTGGGGTTAGGATAGACGTCGAGGAAACTGGAGACGATAAGGGAATAGCGCCTTATGGTGTCGGGGCAGCATCCAGTGTCGATCAGGTGGTGGCACCAGGGGTTGATATAAGTTTGGTATGTGGAGGGGACGGGCTCGTGATCGTCTGGGATGGTAACGCCCTCGGACTCGGCAAGGGCAGAGATGAACTCTCGTATGAGGCGCTGGTGGGATGGGGATAGCCCATTGAAGACTTCAAATACTTCAGGGTTCATGCTTCACCTGCCTAGCGTGGAGGTCACACGGGAGTGATGCTGCCGGCGCTACTTTACTATGGTCGGCGGTACTTAAGTCATTGCCAGACTTTGGGCGATGTCTGGCAGTACCTCGGCTCGCTAGGTGGCTTTCGCCAACCTCCTGTGTTTGGCAGATATCAAGAGGTGCATCGGCTTGCGAGGTAGGGTTGCCGTTGACCTGTCGGGCTGGTGGGTCGGCGCCATGGGGCATGAGATACAGCGTAGGAGTCACGCTGGCCTTACGATGATAAGCGGCAGTTGAATCTGGCTGCGACGGTGGCTTGGTGGGTGTGGAGGTCTCCTCTGCTTGGCGCTTTACGTCAAAAGCCGACGAACTTCGGTGGTTGACATGCCCGCTGCTGCTATGAGCGACAGGTATTTCCGTGCCCGACGCCCTGAGCTTGGCAGATGGTAACATACATCCAGTGCTGCCCCACATAGACTTCAAGATACCACTTTTGGTAACAATTATTATGAGTCAATTCGGCAGCTTGACGGTTAGAACCAGGCGCTGCTACAATGCCACTGCGCATAAGTGAAAAGATTAAAGCTAAGATTGAGGTGAAATAAGTGCACAACTATGAATCAGAAAAAATTCGTAACATCGTTTCGCTGTCTCATCCAGGCGCCGGTAAAACATCACTAGCTGAGGCGATGCTTTTTAATTCGGGGGTAATTAGCCGCTTAGGCAAGGTTGATGATGGGACGACTACTTCAGATTACGACCCTGATGAGATTAAACGTAAGATCAGTATTAGTTTATCTTTGCTGCCATGTCAATGGAAAGATTACAAGCTGAACCTCATTGATACGCCGGGTTACCCTGATTTCGTCGCTGAGGTGAAAGCAGGGCTAGGTGTTAGCGAAGGTGCTGTTATTATAGTTTGTGCTGCTTCCGGTGTAGAAGTAGGTACTGAGCAGGTATGGGGATATGCTAGTGAGCAAAAATTGCCTTGCCTTATTTTCGTCAATAAGATGGATCGTGAGAACGCTAACTTCTTCAATGCCTTAGAAGATATTCAAACCAAACTGGGGGTACGGTGCTTACCTATTCAATTGCCGATAGGTTCTCAGAAAGATTTCCACGGAGTAGTAGATTTAGTAACAAAGAAAGGGTACAGTGGTACTCCGTTGCAGGAAACTGAAGTACCTTCGTCCCTTCTAAACGAGGTCAATTTCTACCGTGAGAAATTAGTTGAGGCAATAGTGGAGGTTGATGACGAACTTATCGCTAGGTATTTAGATGGGAAAGAAATAAGTGAGGAGGAGATTTACCGCTGTCTAAGACAGGCTACTATACTGGGGAAAGTTGTGCCAGTTTTACTTGGTTCCGCCTTAAGCAATATTGCTATCACCCCTCTCCTGGATGCTATTCATGATTATCTGCCCTCACCCAGGGAGAGAGGCGTGTTGACAGCTACTAATACTTCGACTGGGGCCGAGGAGGCGGTGGAACCAGCTTCAGAATCACCTTCGTCTGTCTTGGTCTTCAAGACGAATAATGATCCTCGTGTGGGCAAGGTTAGCTATTTTCGAGTTTATTCAGGGGCCATTTCTAGCAACTCACACGTGTGGAATGCTAGCAAAGATGTTATTGAGCGAGCAGGTCAACTGTTCATCCCGCGTGGAAAAACACAGGAGCCAACGCCTCAACTCAATGCTGGTGATATTGGCGCTGTAGCTAAACTAGCCTCAACTGCTACGGGAGACACTCTTAGTTTGCATGAGCATCCGCTGAAGCTTGCCACCATTGAATTTCCTGAACCTGTATTAAGTAAGGCAGTTTATCCCAAGGCGAGAGCTGATCTGGACAAAATGGGCACGGCATTATCTAAAGTCTGCGAAGAGGACTTGACTCTGAAAGTGCAACGTGAGGCTGATATTGGGGAGATGCTCCTTTGCGGAATGGGGGAGACACATCTTGATGTTGCTGCTGAGAGATTATCACACAAGTTCGGTGTGGAAGTTAATCTGGAGCTACCTAAGGTTCCTTATAAAGAGACTATTACTGTGCCGGTCAAGTCGGAATATAAGCACAAGAAGCAAACAGGCGGCCATGGCCAGTATGGTCATGTCCTTTTGAAGTTAGAGCCTTTACCAAGGGGTACCGGGTTTGAATTTACCAATAAAATAGTTGGTGGAGCCATACCCAAGAATTATATTCCAGCTGTGGGAAAAGGGGTCAACGAAGCTAAACTGGAGGGAGTTTTAGCCGGATATCCTGCAGTTGACATAAGGGTGACGCTTTATGATGGGAGTTTTCACCCTGTAGATTCCTCAGATATAGCTTTTAAGATTGCCGGGGCACAGGCTTTGAAGAAGGGGCTATCGGGAGGGAAGCCTGTCTTGCTTGAGCCAATTGTAAACCTGACAATTACCGTACCCGACGCTTTTACTGGTGATATAATTGGTGACCTTAACGCTAAACGGGCGCGTGTACTAGGGATGACGCCAGCAGGTGGAGTTAATATTATTGAGGCTCAAGCGCCATCAGCAGAGGTGCTGCGTTATGCCATTGACTTGAGGTCAATAACTCAGGGACGCGGCACCTTCACTACCGAATTTAGCCACTACGAAGAAGTGCCAGAATCTAGCGCTCAAAAAGTTATAGCCCAACAGGGTTAGTTGCTAAAGATAGTCTGGTTTTTTAGCCAGCTAAAAGCTCTTTAACCTTCGCGGCAAAAGCCGGCAAGGCTTGTTTCCAGTCGCCTACCACTCCGAAGCGGGCTTCCTTGAATATGTTTGCCTCGGCATCCTTGTTGATAGCTATTATATTTTTCGAGCCAGAGCAGCCAGATAAATGCTGGCTTGACCCAGAAATAGCCACAGCGATATAAAGTTCTGGCGTCACAATTTTACCGGTAAGTCCAATCTGTAAAGTGTCTGGTACCCAGCTATTGTCGCAGGGTGGCCTGGAAGCTCCTACTGCTCCCTTTAATATTTTGGCTAATTCCTCCAATTCCTTGAAACCTTCAGGGCCACCAATACCTCTTCCTCCAGCTACTACTGCCTCGGCATCTTCAAGCTTTATTCCTTCCACTTCCTCTTTTACTGTTTCTATTACCTTTGTTTTTATCTTTGCTGGATCTAGCTCAACCTTGATAGGTGCAATCTCTCCCTTTCTTGACTCGTCAGGCTCTAATGGTGACATTGCTTTCTGTCTGACTGTTGCCATTTGGGGAAGAGACTCTGAAACAAAGATGGCTCGAGCGTTCCCTCCGTAAACTGGCCGAGTTCCCTGAAGCAACTTTGTATCAGGGTCAATGTTCAGCTCAAGGCAGTCCATAGATGGGCTAACGCCCAATCTAAAAGCTAATCTGGGCGCCAAATCGCGCCCTATAGCCGTCTGCCCGAGGAGTAAAATCTGCGGTGAGATATCTTTGATCGCCTTTTCCATTACAGTAACATAGGAATCTGTTTGATATTCTTTAAGTAGTGGATCTTCAACGGTGTATACTTTATCGGCTCCGTAAACTATAGCACTTTGGGGAGCTTCGCCTAACTGCTCTCCAACTAGTATGCATAGCAAATCTTCTTTTAATTCGTCAGCGAGCCGTCGACCACATCCCAAAAGCTCCGTCGTAAGTGCAGTTAGTTTCCCCTCTGTTGTTTCTCCATAGACCATGACACCTTTAAATTCAGCCATGATAACCTCCTGCGGTTTGATTTATAATTTTAGATTAATTTTGCGTCTCTAAGCTTCACAGCCAGATTAGCACCAGCCTCTGCTGGGGTATCTGCCTCAATAATTTCGCATTTACCCTCTCGAACTGGCTGGAAAAGCTTCAGAAGTTTGGACCGTCGACCAGCGGCACCGATCTGTGATGGTTCAACCCCGATATCAACTGGTTTCCATATCGTTGGTTGTTTTTTGGCTGCTGCCATAATCCCTTTAAGGGTGGCATAGCGAGCTTCACCAAGTTCGTTGGTGACTGTAATTAAAGCAGGTAGTGTTACCTCGACAACTTGGTACCCGTCAGCAATAACTCGTTCTACCCTCACCTTACCATCAATGGCCTCTACCTTTTTAGCCACAGTGATGCTAGGAATCCCGAGTATTTCAGCGATGCCCGAGCCTACCTGCCCGGCATCCCAGTCAGCTGCCTGGCGACCGCAGAAAATAAGGTCAAATTCCCCTATCTTTTTAATTGCCATAGCCAAAGCATAAGCGGTAGACCAGCTATCGCCACCTTCAAAAACTTCGTCTTCTAGTAAAACAAGTTCATCAGCCCCCATGGATAGCGGTTTTTTGACCACATCACGAAGCAGGTTATTACCTAGGGTCAAAACTGTAATTTTGCCACCTTGACTGTCTTTAATTCGGAGTGCTGCCTCCACAGCTTGTTCGTCAAAAGGGCTAACAACAGGCGGTACACCTGGGGGTTGGAGAACCGTGTTGCTAGCCGGGTCAATCTTGAAACTAGCTGGTGGTGCTTCAGGATCGAGTACCTGCTTACAGCAAACAATCATATTCATGGGCACATTTCCCTCCTTTTCAAAGAATTTTGGCCGTTGAGCCTGGCTAAGCAAATACTTTAAGATAAATCTTGTTTTTTGTCAAACCAGTCTGTTGTCTGCAGCATAGAATTATACCATAGTCCTAGGCTATTCATGTGCTGTTAATAGTTCGTGGTGGCATGCTAAGCTCCGATTTTTAGTAAGCTGGTTCGCTGGCAGTTCAGGATAATGGTCCAGTGAGACCCCTTGGCCTGTAAGGAATTGTATCGCAGCAAAAACAATGCTTTATTTCTCAATCAAATTAATAATAGGAGCCAGAAAGCACTAAAATTAAGACGGTGGATAGCTAGAGCAGATGGGTGAGGGGAAAGCGAATTTGATATAATGTTTTATCTAAGTTGATTTATCAGGAGGATAGCATGCGAGATATTCTTGCACGAGATTTTCGACCCAAGAGGATAATTGACAATCCATCGGAAGACAAGCTTAGAGAGTGGGCATTGGAGCAGGGAGGAATGATAACCGAGTTTGGCAACCTTGCAGTAACTACAAAAGTGCGAAATAGAATTGCTAAGTTTACTGAGGTGGTGGTTGGGGAGCCTGACCCTGAAGATGCGAGATTTGTAAGCGAGGTTTTGCAATATCTAAGGGATAAAGAAATGGTCATGCTCGATAGGGTAATGTGTCAGGCACCAGACTGTAAGAGAAATTGTCGGACGTATGTTACCGCTGATTATCCACGTTTACCTCTGATGTGGGGCAATACTTTGTTCCCTCAAGAAGGAGGTGAACCTGACTTCACAGCGATTATGGTTCCAGAATGGCCAGAGAAGAAAGTCTTGGTCTTTCCTGAGTCGGGTATAACGCTAATCGCGGGTAGTGATTACAAGGGGGAGAATAAGAAGGCAATGCTCCGCCAGGTGATGTACTGGGCCAAGAAAGAGGGCAATCTTGGGCTTCATGCAGCCAGTAAGATTCTGCGTGTATTCAAGGATGGCAAGTTGACTGACAAAAGCTTTATCCTTTTTGGTCTCAGTGGTACTGGAAAGACAACACTGTCTTGTCATTCCCACTGGTTACATGCTCCAGAGAGGGTAATAATTCGTCAAGATGATGTGGTAATACTGAGATTTGATGGTAGTGCTATAGGCACTGAGGAATCATTTTATATGAAGACTGAAGGGTTGGAACCCAGCGCACAGCCACTTTTATATGCGGCGGCGATAAGCCCTCGGGCTATACTGGAAAATGTTCGGGTGGAACCAGAAACGGGCAAGGTGGATTTCTTTGATACTACGCTGACATCCAATGGCCGAGCTATGGTCAAAAGACGTGATATTGCCTTCACTGATAACGAGATTGACTTGGAAAAGGTCGACTTTGTGATATTTATTACACGGCATCATGATATTCTGCCTCCAATAGTGCGTCTTACTCCGGAGTGGGGGGCAGCAGCTTTCATGCTGGGGGAATCGGTAGAGACATCGGCTGGTGACCCGGCTGAAGCCGGTAAACCGCGGAGGGTTGTTGGTACTAATCCCTTCATAATGGGGTCTGAAGAGGAGGAGGGCAACAGTTTTCTTAGCATCCTAAGGAATAATCCCGATGTCCAGTGTTTTCTACTGAATACAGGAAGTGTAGGTGGAGTAACCAGAGGACAGAAGGTAACTGTGCGTGACTCAGTAAAGATAATTGAAATGATAGCTCGTGATAAGATTGTGTGGAAGAAGGATGACTTCTGGGGCTACGAGGTGCCAGTTGAAATCCCCGGAGTAGACCTAGCCCGGTTTGATTTGAGCAGCTATTACCCCGAAGAGAAGGTAGTGGAGATGTCGCAAGACTTGAAGCAAGAGAGATTAGAATGGCTTTCTCAGTTTAAAGGCCTGAACCGGGATATTATTAATGCCCTGAAACTGTAGGAATAGCCTCTGGGCTTATTTGGATATATTGATGGTGCTTCCTGTAAAAGGCTAGACTTTGAGCTCGTCCCCACCGCGCTCTTTTTTACCCCTGAAGTACTGGCTCCGTAACTGCTGAGCCATTTGCAGCCATTTTTCTAAACCTAACTTTTGCAATAGTACGAGGTTATAGACCTTGGTGTTGTGAGGCAGTAGCTGGGCTTTATCAGCGCAGGGTGCTAGTTTGAGGCAAGGGAAATCCTCGCACTGGTAGCAAAATTGTAGGCTCCTTTGCTCTATGCAGCAATGGTATGTGGGACACACAGGCTCTCCCATGATTTTTATGTGCCCCTTTCTGTTTTGCAGCCGAGGCATTTGATTCGCTCCGGGGGGAGCCCCATCGTCTGGGCTAGTTTTTCGGCGAGGGCATTGTTGCTGCTGGCCATAGACACGGGACAGACACCACAGTATAGACCACAGGGAGCAGCAAGTTTTGCGTCATCAAGTTGAACTGACATTCCAGCACCTCCTATAATCTAAACAATAGGCAGATGTCACAATTATAGCACAGTGGCACATACTATCTATGCATGGTATCCGCTGCTTAGGGAACTGAAGGAAAGGGGAGCTGGAAATTCTCCGCTTTCTGTATTCCTTTACAATAGGGCTATCAAGCTACCACTCTTGCCTATCATGATTGCCTACTTCTGCTGGGAATATGTGCTGATATTGGCTGGGCTCACAGTTTTAGGCTCAATTGCTATTGGATATTGTTTGGGCTTTCTCGTAAGGAACAACGATGGATTGCAGGCTTGACAACAAAAAAACTATAACTTATTCTATACCTAGTGTTACTAGGCATAATACACGATTGGAGTTAGGGGTATGGAAGCAGTGGAAGTGCTTTACTCTGCATTGCTATGCGTATCTGCTTTTTGTCTAGGTGCTTGTCCCTTTTCGGTATGGATTGGCTACTGGTTACTGGGCAAAGATATAAGAGATTATGGAGACGGTAACCCTGGGGCAATCAATGTCTTTCGAGCTGGAAGTCGCAAGTTGGGCTGCCTCGCTTTGATTCTGGACACGGCCAAAGGTGTACCTTTTGTAGTCCTGGCATATTCATTCTTTGGCCTCCCTGATGCAGCAATTATTGCTGTTGGATTAAGTGCCATATTGGGACATGCCTTCTCCCCCATACTTCGATTGAAAGGCGGTAAATCGTTAGCAGTTACTCTTGGTGTCCTCTTTGCGCTGCCCCAGCACGAAGTGCTAATTGCGTTTATGGTATTTATGTTCTTGGCTTTTCTATTTGTGGAAATCGACGCCTGGAGGGTGATGTTTGGCTCAGCAGGTTCATTGATTTACCTGGTAAGCACTACGGGTAGCTCGTTGGAATCTCTCTTTACATTGTGTGTGCTTGCAATATTGATAGTAAAACATCTTAAAGACCTGCAGACTGCTCCCAGGTTTAAGGTAAAACTAATCAGCTGGCTTCGAACAAGGAAACGGCCAATCTAATTTGGCAATAGCGGAATTAAGAGCATGTTATATCAGATAATAATAGCCGTTGGTCTGGTTGTTTTTGCGCTTAATCTCATCTTCAATTTGAGGATGCTCAAGACACCGAATGGTGGCAGTAAAATACCTGAGCCAGCTCCTTTTATCTCTGTGCTCATTCCGGCGAGGGATGAGGAGGAGAACATAGAAACCTGCTTAAAGTCCCTACAGAAACAGGATTACTCAAATTTCGAGATTTTAGTGCTAGATGATAACTCTTCAGATAGCACGACTGATATTGTAAGCCAGATAGCGGCTGTGGATAACCGTGTCCGATTGATAAGGGGTGAACTTCTCCCCGAGGGATGGGCGGGTAAGCCCTTTGCCTGCTATCAACTTGCTCAAAATGCCAGAGGCTCCTGGCTGCTGTTTGTCGATGCTGATACCATACATGCCTCTCATATGCTGCGCAGTGTGCTTGCTCTGGCTATTGAGTTTAAAGCCTCCTTGCTCTCCGGGTTCCCACGTCAGCTTGCTACCTCTTTTGCTCAAAAGGTAGCAATGCCGGTGTTATATTTTGTTATCATGAGCTGGTTGCCGTTGTGGTGGCTCCAGCACTCCAAAAAACCGAGGCCATCGCTGGCTATCGGTCAGTTCCTCCTTTTTCCTCGAAGTGAATATTGGCGGATTGGCGGACACAAGGCAGTAGAATCTAGGATACTGGAAGATGTCTGGCTGGGGGTCGAGGTAAATCGATATGGCGGTCGGCATGTGGCGGTTGACTTATCGCCAGTGGTTTCATGTAATATGTATCGAAATTTAGGAGCGATGTGGGAGGGATTTGTCAAATGGATGTATTCAGTGGCTGCATTATCCCCTGCAGCGCTAGTTGGGCTGATGATAGCCGGCTACGTTTTCTTTCTGGCCCCGTTCTACTGGCTCTGGAATGGGCTGTTTATAGTGGCAGCTCCTGCCATCTGGCAACCCGTTGTTGTTTTTCAGGTGACTATGATAATATTTATGCGCTGGCTAGTAGACAATCACTTCAAGGAGCCTAGTGTTTCGGTTTTCTTGCATCCGATCGGGTTCTCATTCCTCTTTCTAACTGCTCTTTATGCCGCTTTGCGACAGGCAATTGGCAAGGGGATACGATGGAAGAATCGGTTATATAATGAAGCGTCAGGCGTAGAGTGAAACCAAGTTAGGTGGTAGCGTTCGCAGATGAAGCTTGAACATTGATATTACTACTTATCTGTTTGAATCTGGTGGAGCAGCCTTTATTAAAAATCATCCTTTCGAAAAGTTGGTTAATATAAGATGAAAAGCCTGATACTGGCTAGCGGTTTTGGAACGAGGCTCTATCCATTGAATGTTGACAGGGCAAAAGGCCTCCTTGAGTACAAAGGCAAAGCATTAATAAGCCATATTGTAGACAAGATTCCGCAGGATATGGATATCCTTGTCAACATTAATAAGAAATTCGAAGCTGACTTTCACCACTGGCAAAATACCATAAACAGAAAGGTGACTCTATGTATCGAGCCGGTTTTCACTGAAGAACAAATTTTTGGTGCTATTGGCTCCTTGGATTACTGGATAAAGACCGAAAACATAAAAGAAGACTTACTGGTTATTGCCGGTGACAACTACTTCGAGTTTGCCTTGCCCCAGTTCGTCTCTGCTTATAATGGTAAAGACCCCTTGGTAGCCGTTTATGATATCGGCGATAGAAGCAAAGCCAGCCAGTTCGGGGTTGTTAAATTAGATGGGAACCGAATAGGCAAATTTGAGGAAAAGCCTGCCAAGCCTGAGTCCAGCCTTATTGCTACTGCCTGCTATATTTTCCCACAGCGGATATTTCCTCTCCTCTCTCAATATTGCACCGAAGGCAAAAGGGACAATCTAGGTGGCTTTATTGCTTATTTGATAGATAGAGGTGAGGTCTATGCTTATACTTTCAGTGAGCTATGGTTTGATATTGGCAGCATCGATACCTACAAATTGACCCAAGCAGACCTTGACGGATAATTGCCATTTCTGATGAGTAACCGCTAAAGTTAGAGCAGATGTTGCCGCGAGTGTCTTTGAGATGGATAAGCGCTGCCTTTATTCCCTTCGCTATAGGTGTTCACTTTGTCATGTTTCTAAAAAATTGAGAATAGAGCCTCATCCCTGTTGGCGAGGCAGGTTCAGGATAGTAAATTCAGAAAATAGAGATGACCTTACATGAGCGCAATTCTATCAGCTCAGAACCAAGTAAGCTGGAAGAAAGGAGGAACAACACATGGCGTGGTATTGTTATCTAGCCTACTTCATCGCCGGCCTATTTCTGGCCAATGGTGTACCCCACTTTGTGCATGGCATATCTGGAGAGAGATTTCAAAGTCCTTTTGCCTCGCCCCCGGCTGTTGGAGAATCATCTCCGCTAGTGAATGTTATTTGGGGGATGGTCAACTTTCTCATTGGCTATGTGCTTATCTTTACAATAGGAGATTTCGCTTGTGGTTTTACCCTTGATGTTCTCATGGCTGGTCTGGGTATTCTTGTCGCTGCGGTAGGGCTGGCTTTGCAGTTTGGGCGTGTGCGTGGTAGCTAATTTACCTTTGGCATTTTTATTGCATTAGCCAAGGCCGTTTGCAAATTGCTTGGTTGGGCTGTGTGTACTGCATGGCTTACCATTATGGCTTATTTGGGTCACTGGCGCTGAGCCCACCACTGCTTTTAACTTCGCTGGATAGCAAAGCCCCTTAGACCTTCGCATGGTTGATTGTGCCTGGCCCTGTTGGACGATGGAAGCTGTGGGTGACATCTACCGCTCTGGTCTTACCATCAAGGAGAACTCGGCTCCCTTAGCGGCGCCGTAGCAATTGTTATTATAAGTGTCTTGAGTGGCAAACCTAAAAGGCGAAGAGACTGCAGGGTTCTGGTTACTCGATGCTCTTGGTATCAAGGCTTTCCAGGTATCTTGAGCGTTGAGTCAGGGCGGAGATAGCCTTTACGGCACTCTCAGGCATAGCGAAGGAGGGTATTCCCCGCTTAGCCATAAGGTTCATACCGTGCTGCTGTTCAAGAGAATGACCAGGGACGATTACTACCGGTTTCTTTACCTGGTTGCGGATGCTCTCCAGACGGGATATAAACCATTCATCTTCAAGAGATGCGTAGGTAATCACTAGGCACGAGTCCACTGCCTGGGACATTATTTCTAAGCAAGTAGCATAAATGTGGGTTGATTCGTTAAAGGGAGCCCAGACTAGGTCCACAGGGTTTTTTAGGCTGCCAGATGGTGGTATTTTATCTTTGAGAAAACCACGGAGTTCCTGCTGTACTTCCTCAGGAAGAGGCGAGATATTAAGTCCTGCTCTGGCGCAAGCATCAGCGCTGGCTACTGCTCCACCCCCTGCCTCTATTAGCAGTCCTACTTCATTCCCCCTGGGCAGATAAGGAGAGCTAAAGGCAATTGCAAGGTCTAAGAGGTCTTCCAGGCTCTGGGCACGAATTATGCCTTTCTGCCGGCTTGCTGCCTCAAATACAGTATAATTACCTGCTAGGGAGCCAGTGTGGGAGGCAGTTGCCCTAGCTCCCAACTCAGAGCTACCTCCTTTCCACACGATAATAGGTTTTCTTGGTGAAATCCCTTCGGCGAGTTTCAGGAAGCGTTTGCCTTGCTTTAAGCCCTCGATGTAGGTCACAATAACCTTGGTCTCAGGGTCATTGCCAAAGTATTCTAAAAAGTCCTCGATGGTTAGGTCGCTTTGATTGCCAATACTTATAACGCCGCTAAAACGAAGCCCTCGTTCATAGCCAATGAGTAAGAGGTTCTCACTTGCCCAGCCGCTCTGCCCGACAAAAGCTACACCGCCTGGCTCCATGGGTAACCTGGCATAAGGGACGATAGTATTGATGCTAGCTTGAGAAGAGAACACTCCCATGCAGTTAGGGCCGACTATCCTAACCCCATTCTTCCGGGCTGCCTTCAGTATTTGTTCTTCCAGCTCTTTACCTTGAGAACCTAACTCGCTGAAGCCGACACTATGAACAACGGCGAACTTGACACCCTTTTGAGCACACTCAGCCATGACTTGAGGAACACCTTGAGACGGGATGGCCATCACCGCCAGGTCTAACTCGCTAGGGACATCGAGAACGCTAGGATAACTCCTGAGAGACATAATCTCAGATTCCCTACGATTTATGGGATAAATGTTTCCCTTATAGCCATCCTTCAGCAAGGCGGAAACAAACATCCCACCCGACTTCAGCTCATCTTGTGAAGCCCCAATTATAGCTATGGAGCGAGGCTGAAATAGGCCCATTAGATCAGGAGATTTAGTTTGAAGCATCATCTATGAAATACACGGTCTGTGCTATCATCTACACTAACCGACGGCGGCACACGAAGTTTGCATCGAAGCTCGGCGGGCTGAATGTACATCAGGATTTAAATTGAGAAAGTCTGCACACATATCTAACTGGTTTTCAAGATTGTGAAATTTTATCATCTGCTTTATTGGCCGTCAACGTTGCCATATATGGTAGGTTCACCAACGCGAGAATCGAACAAGCTGAGGCCTCCAATCTGGCGGCACTTAACACGTACATTAGTATCAGTAAATAGTCTCTGTGGATTCTCTTTCACTGCTGCTCTCCGTTGCAAAAGAGTGAAATATTTTCAGTTTCGTTGTTCCAGAGGACGATTTTGTGCATTGAGGTGGTATAATAGATTTCGTAAATATCTAAGTAAATGAGTCATTCTCAAACTCAGGCTTTCTTAAATAGGAGCTGTAAGAAGCTCCAAAAACTTTGAGGAGGAATAGACAGTGGCTAATTCTAAATCGGCTGGAGAACATGCCCCATCGGTTCAACCTGTAAGGAAAATAGGATTTATCGAGCTTGTCTTAATTAATACTGGACTCACCATAGGCTGTGGATTGGTGGTTTTTGGTCCAATGGCTGCATCAATTGCCGGCCCCAGCATTTTGCTCATCTTATTTATTGCCCTTGGTATATCTTTGGCTTTGGTAATGAGTATGGCGGAGATAGCTACTATATTCCCCTTTTCAGGTGGCCCCATTTACAGCATACGGTATGGCTTTCCTCCTAAAACGGCAAACTTTTTTCTGGTGATTGTGTTGATACCGATGGTTGCCTTGATTCTAGGCAGCGGAGGAACAGAAGCTCTTGCGTTTGCGTACTATGTCAAATATTTGATACCGTCATTGGCCGTTTTACCAGATGCCTTAATAGCCTGCTTGTTGATACTTGTTGTATGTGGCATAAACTACATTGGGGTAAAGATTTTCGCCAGAACGCAGTTTTATTTACTTATCTTTATGTTAGTTGGATTAATTATTTGGGGGGTATTAGCAATCCCTCACACTCAAATGGAATTATATAAGCAGCCATTCTTTAGTGAGGGATTAACGCCTTTACTGTTTCTAGCGGCACTGGGACTAGCTTACTGGGCGTTTGTGGGGACAGAATTAGGAGGTACATTGGCTGGCGAGACTAAATATCCTTTAACCATAATGCCAAAAGCGTTTATCATTTCAGCCTTGCTTATATTTCTTGTGAATGCATGGGTGCTTGGCATAGCTATAGGCTTGGCGCCCGCTGAAGTGCTAGGTGCTCCTACCGCAGCACCTATTGCTGCTGCGACTAGGTATGCAGGTGCTGGCGGTTTAGCTATTATGATTATCGCTCTTTCTGCTGCCATTGGTATGCATCCGCCTACACTTAACGCAAATTTGAGTGAGACTGGAAGGACACTTTATGCTACTGCAAAGGAAGGAGCACTACCAAAATGGTTTGGCAACTTAAGTCCTAAATTTAAGACGCCGGGTAATGCATTAATATTTGTGGCCATATTATTCTGCGCTGTTATCGCCCCGAATTTGGTTATGATACTTGGCGCCGGAGCGTGCGCAATGTCAGCTGTGATATACATTGTGTTAATGCTGTCTATTATCATGCTTAAAATTCGAAAGCCCAACATCGAACGCCCCTTTAAAATACACATCGCCGTTCCAATCCTGGCAATAGTCTTTAGTGCTGCCCTCCCCGTTGGTCTGACGTACTATATTGGCACACAGGTTGCGCTAGAAATGGGAGTTTCTCAGACTATGGGTGAGATAATCTCAGCAGTCTTGGGGCTACTGTTTATAGTGATTGCGGTAATCATTTACTTCGTGGCCAGAAAGAAGATGGACATTCCTGCCTCTATTGAGGAATTCAAAGAGAAGGTAATGAAGGTGGATGATGATGAAACCATACCTGAGGAAGAATGGACTGAATTGAGAGCACCGCTTAGGGCAACCGGAGATGAATTAAAAAAGATTAATAAACAATACCATATACTTTTGACGATATGTTTGGTGCTCATGGTTATTACGGCAGCATTCACGGCATACCTTTATTTCTTGTAAAGAATTAGTCGAATCTTTTTTCTCGCATCAGCAATCCTACTTGGAGGAAGTGGTATAATAAGTTCCGCTGTGTTATTCAAGGTGTAGTCAAATGGACAAGTATATAGTTGCTCATGACGTGGGTACAAGCAGCGACAAGGCAGTTTTGATAGATATTGAGGGGCGTGTGCATGGTAGCTGCTCTCAGGCTTACGAGACTCATTATCCAAATCCTGGCTGGGCGGAGCAAGACCCTGAGGATTGGTGGAGGGCAGTGACGCAGACTACAAGACTTCTTCTGGAAAAGACAGGCGTGCCACCAAGCGATGTGGTATGTCTTACCTGTAGCACACAGATGCTTGGCATTGTACCGATGGATTCGGGGAAAGGTCCACTTAGACCTGCAATAATCTGGCTTGACAACAGGGCTGGCAAACAGGCAAGTCGCCTGATGAGAAAATTTATTAACTCTCGTGTTTTTGCCCTCATTGCTGGTGCCCCTTTGGGTGGGAAGGATGGTATTCCGAAATTACTGTGGCTTAAAGAGGAGGAGCCTGACATTTACAACAAGATGTGCTGTTTTCTCGATGTCGACGGTTACCTTATTTATCGTGGGACTGGAAATATGGTTATGGAGTGGACAGGCGCTTCTGTCTTCGGGCTTGACCTTAAGAAGAAGACGTGGCTTAAAGGCATCTTTCGTTATGTCGGGCTTGACCCTGAGAAGTTCCCGCCTTTAGTACGGTCCATTGACAAAGTTGGGACACTATCAAGAGAAGCGGCTAATGAATGCGGGCTTTTGGAAGGCACACCCGTTATGGCAGGCGCTGGAGATGCTCCTTCTGCTGCCGTCGGGGCTGGAGCAGTTGGTGAAGGTGAAGGTCATGTCTATTTTGGAATATCTGGCTGGGTAGGCGTTGTCACAAGCCGTATGCCAAAAGGTAAATGCGGGGCAGCGACTATCCATTCAGCAGACCCCGATAAAGCATTTCTGTTTGCTGAAACGGAAACTGCTGGAGCTTGCCTCCGATGGATTGCTGATGAGTTCTACAAGTCCGAAAAAAGTGACCCAAACATTCCTAATGTTTATGCCCTTATGGATGAGATGGTTGACCAGATTCCACCAGGCTCTGATTACTTAATCTTTACTCCATGGATGTATGGAGAGAGGGCTCCCATAGATGATTGTTATGTTCGCTCCAGTTTCATTAACTTAAGCGCTAACCATACTCGTGAGAATTTGCTGCGTGCTGTCTATGAAGGAGTGGCTTATAACATTAGATGGATTGTGGAAATCGTGGAAAAAGAATTTAAATTTCCCCTCCCACGTCTTAGAGTTATAGGTGGGGGGGCAAAGGGCAAACCCTGGATGCAGATTTTGGCAGATGTGACTCATAGGAATGTTGAGGCTGTGTGTGCTCCTCAGGATGCAGGTGCTGTCGGCGCTGCGTTGATAGCAGCAGTTGGTCTTGGCATATACCCGGATTTCGAGTCTCTAAAAAAGGTGGTGAAGATAGAGGAGACTTTTGAACCGCAGGAGAAGAACTGTGAGATCTACGATTCTCTGTTTCATTCGTACCAGGAAGTCTATAGCAACCTGCGGGGGTTTTATAGTAAGCTTAATAAAAAGAGATTTGATGAGGCAAATTTATGAAGGAGGTGTCTAAATGAATACAGAGGAAATTTTGGGTTTGCCTTTAGTCTTGCCAGACGGAGTGGATTACGATGAATATCTTGTTGCTACTTACTTAGCTTCTTTTCCGGCAGAAATCCCCATTCCCAAGCTATCTCTAGCACTGGCCATTGAGCAGAGTACGGGTACATGGGTAGCAGTTCCTGGTGAGACTTCTGAGGTGCGCTGTCAGCATGTTGCCAAGGTCATGGGCGTGTATGAGATACCAGATTTTGAGTTTGGTGTGCCCCGCTCGGTAGAGACCAGGAATTGGATTATCCAGATAGCTTTCCCGGAGGTTAATATAGGTGAGCAAATACCAATGCTGTTAACAGCATTGGTGGGTAACATATCTATGGGCGGGAACATCAAGGTGCTGGACATGCGATTCCCTGAGAAATATGTCGCCGGTTTTAAGGGACCGAAGTTTGGCATCGCTGGTGTGAGAGAGCTTCTGGGAATTCCCAAGCGACCTCTCCTCAATAACATGATAAAGCCGTGCACGGGTTATCCTCTGGAGGTTGGGGCTGAATTGTTCAGGAAAGCGGCAATGGGTGGTTGTGACATTATTAAGGATGATGAATTAATCGCCGATGCCTCATTCAATTCTGTCCAAGGACGTGTCAAACGCTACATGGAACTCGAGAAGGAAGTTTACGAAGAGACAGGTGAACATACCCTTTACACTGTTAACATAACAGATAAAGTGCCAAAGGTTTTTGACAATGCCAAGCGCGCAGTAGAGTTGGGGTGCAATGCGCTGATGATAAACTACATTGCCGTTGGATTACCTATAATGCAGGCGCTGACAGAAGACCCGAATATAAATGTTCCTATCCTTGCCCACATGGATGTGGCTGGGGCTATGTATATGTCGCCTCTTCATGGCTTGAGCTCTCATCTTGTGTTGGGCAAATTACCTCGCCTTGCCGGGGCTGATGTTGTTGTCATCCCTGCCCCATACGGAAAAGCTCCTGTGATAGCTGATAAATTCCAGAATGTCGCCAAGAATCTGACGTTCCCCCTATACCATCTGAAACCAAGTTTCCCCATGGCATCCGGTGGAATTACGCCATCTATGGTGCCGAAAGCGATGGGAGACCTAGGCACTGATATCGTAATAGGTTCGGGTGGAGGCATCCATGCTCATCCTCAGGGTCCAGTCGCTGGGGGGAAAGCATTCCGTCAGGCAATCGATGCAACGATGCAGGGCATTTCTCTTGAGGAATATGCCAAAGAACATCCGGAGCTGGCAACTGCGCTTAAGGAATGGGTTGACCCATTTGCCAGCTTTGGGTTCTAGTTGGAAAGGAGGGGAAAATGTCAAAAGTTACAGTTTTGGGCGGGTGTGGAGCAGTTGGAAGCGTAGCTACGGGAACACTTGCTTCAAGTGGGGTATTCTCCGAAATCACAGTTGCTGACATTAATATTGAAAAGGCAGGAAAGCTAGTTAAGGCATTGGGGGGAAATAGCATCTCGGCTGTTGAATTTGATGCAGAGAATCCTGAGAGTATTAAAAAGGTCATTGCCGGCTCGTCGGTTGTTCTAAACTGTGTCGGGCCCTTCTACAAGTTTGGCCCCATCATAATGAAGGCAGTGATAGAATCCAAAATTAACTATGTTGATGTTTGCGATGATTTCGATGCCACTGAGAAGCTTCTCGGCATGGATGAAGATGCAAAAAGGGCAGGTATTTCGGCATTGATTGGGATGGGAAGCTCTCCTGGAGTTGCGAATGTACTGGTGAGATTTTGCGCTGATTCTTTACTCGACCAGGTTGAGGCAGTCGACATATACCATGCTCATGGTGGTGAAGCAGAGGAAGGACCGGCTGTAGTAAAGCATAGAATACACTCCATGGAAGCGGATGTGCCGATGTTCCTTGACGGCAAGTTTACAACGGTGAGGCTCTTTGAGGATAGCGGGAAGGCTTTGGAAGAGGAGACTGAGTTCCGGGACGTAGGGACGTACAATGTATATGCCTATCCGCATCCAGAAACGATAACTCTACCAAAGTACTTAAAAGGCGTGAAAAGAGTAACCAACATGGGACTTGTACTGCCGCCTGCTTATGCAGAGCTGATAAAAGGAGTGGTGAGGTTGGGTATCACAGGCGAGGAACCGATTGAAGTCCAGGGTCATAAGGTCATCCCCCTGGAATTTGCGGTAGCCTTTATACTCTCTCAGAGGGATAGATTGACAAAAGCGGCGGGGCTTAACCAACCTATGGGTTGCCTGAAAATAGTGGTAAAAGGATTCAAGAACGGCGAGAAGAGCACCTATATTTTCTCGATGTCTTCGAGAGGACAGGGAATGGGCGAAGGCACAGGTGTTCCAGCGGCACTCGGTGCAATGCTCATGGCAATGGGGAAGATTAAAGAAAAGGGAGTCTGTCCGCCTGAGGGCTGCGTTAATCCCATGGATGTGGTTGAACTCGCCCAGACCAAGGTAAGCGTAGGCGGCAAGAAGGGTTTCCCTATCGTCATTGAGCGTATTGATAAGAACGGCAAAATGGAAAAGCTAGACCTCCTTAGCTAACCAGCAGGGCTTACACTCTTCACATAGAAATACAGGAAGAGCAAAGCCGAGACAATCAGTACGATGAAGTTTGTCCATCCTATCATGTAGGCACCTGTCCAGTTCATTTGCATGAGTAGGCATCAAGTATCCAGGCTGCATTTAGAAGGGCACAGTGGGTAGAGCCATAAGGTAATATTATTACCTTTCTGGTGAGCCATCGTGGACAGTTTATATGGGGGTCACCTGTGGGCAGGTGCCTCATTTGTCCAGCATAGTGCGCGAGCACCACCAATGATTAGATGCCGTCACCCGTAGGTGAGTGACGAGCATGGAAAATAGAGCAATTAAAAAGAAAAGGCAGGCCGCTTCTGACCTGCCTTATAAACTTCTTGGTAGCGGGGGTTGGATTTGAACCAACGACCTCCGGGTTATGAGCCCGACGAGCTACCACTGCTCTACCCCGCGTCATTTAGCATGAAGTTTTGTGCTCAGCCTGATGTAGGTCAAAGACCTCGACCATTAGTACGGCTTAGCTGAACAGGTTGCCCTGCTTACACACGCCGCCTATCAAGCAAGTAGTCTACTTGCGGTCTTACCCGGTTAAACCGGTGGGAGATCTCATCTTGGGGTGGGCTTCGCACTTAGATGCTTTCAGCGCTTATCCCATCCAGACTTGGCTACCCAGCACTGCCATTGGCATAACAACTGGCACACCAGAGGTCTGTCCCTCCCAATCCTCTCGTACTAGGGAGAGCTCCCCTCAAATCTCCAACGCCCACAACGGATAGAGACCGACCTGTCTCACGACGGTCTGAACCCAGCTCGCGTGCCGCTTTAATGGGCGAACAGCCCAACCCTTGGGACCTGCTTCAGCCCCAGGATGCGACGAGCCGACATCGAGGTGCCAAACCTTGCCGTCGATATGAACTCTTGGGCAAGATAAGCCTGTTATCCCCGGGGTAGCTTTTATCCGTTAAGCTACGGCCCTTCCACACAGTGCCGTAGGATCATTTTGCCCGACTTTCGTCTCTGCTCGACTTGTGAGTCTCACAGTCAAGCCCCCTTATGCCAATACACTCAATGCACGATTTCCACCCGTGCTGAGGGGACCTTTGGGCGCCTCCGTTACCCTTTAGGAGGCAACCGCCCCAGTTAAACTACCCACCTGGCACTGTTCCCGCCCGGAGGCAGGTTAGAACCAAAACCAGACAAGAGTGGTATTTCACCGTTGGCTCCACTGAGACTGACGCCTCAGTTTCTCAGCCTCCCACCTATCCTACACATGCCTAGCTCGAGTCCAATACCAAGATATAGTAAAGCTCCCGGGGTCTTTTTGTCCTGTTGCGGGTAGAGGGCATCTTCACCCCCATTGCAATTTCACCGAGTCCCTCGTTGAGACAGTGCCCAAGTCGTTACACCATTCGTGCGGGTCGGAACTTACCCGACAAGGGATTTCGCTACCTTAGGACCGTTATAGTTACGGCCGCCGTTCACCGGGGCTTCGGTTCAAAGCTTTGGAAAAAAATCCTAACCTTTCCCCTTAACCTTCCGGCACTGGGCAGGTATCAGCCCCTATACCTCAGCTTTCGCTTTGGCAGAGACCTGTGTTTATGTTATACAGTCGCTTGGGCCGGTTTCGTGCCCCCGCCTTTCAGCGGGCCCCCTTCTTCCAAAGTTACGGGGTTAATTTGCCGAGTTCCTTAACGAGGGTTCTCTCGAACACCTTGGGATACTTACCCCCACCTACCTGTGTCGGTTTGCAGTACGGTCACCTGATTCTTTAGCAACGAGGCTTTTCTAGACAGTATGGACTCAGTTGAATCATTTCGGGTTTCCCTTCAATTTTCCCCGCCCTTCAGCTTAATATTGAAGCGGATTTGCCTACTCCAATGCGCCTTAGGTTGGGGACGCACCATGTCCATTAGGCACGCTCAACCTATCCTCCTGTGTCCCCCCTCTGCCTTAAAACAAAAATCAGGTGGTATGGGAATGTTGACCCATTGTCCATCGCTTACCCCCTCAGGGTTCAGCTTAGGCCCGACTAACCCTACGCGGATTGACCTTGCGTAGGAAACCTCAGGTTTACGGTGGGCATGGTTTTCACATGCCTTTACGCTACTCATGCCGGCATTCTCACTTGCTAGTGCTCCACTTTAGCTTACGCCAAGGCTTCACAGCAATAGCAACGCTCCCCTACCTTCGCTTAAAAAGCGAACCATAGCTTCGGTAGCGGACTTTAGCCCCGTTAAATTATCGGTGCAACACCACTCGACCAGTGAGCTATTACGCACTCTTTAAAGGATGGCTGCTTCTGAGCCAACCTCCTGGCTGTTTTAGCGCTATCACTTCCTTTACCACTTAGCCCGCGTTTAGGGACCTTAGCTGATGGTCTGGGTTGTTTCCCTCTCGACTATGGAGCTTATCCCCCACAGCCTCACTCCCAGGATAAAGACTTATGGCATTCGAAGTTTGGTTGAGTTTGGTAACCTCACGGCCCCTAGCCCATCCAGTGCTCTACCTCCATAAGTTATTACCTGAGGCTGCACCTAAATGCATTTCGGGGAGAACAAGCTATCTCCGGGTTCGTTTGGCATTTCACCTCTATCCACAGCTCATCCCAGCACTTTGCCACGTACACGGGTTCGGGCCTCCACCAAAGGTTAGTTTGGTTTCACCCTGGCCATGGATAGCTCACCCGGTTTCGTGTCTGATCCATACGACCTTTCCCATAAGGGAAAACGCCTTATTCGGACTTGCTTTCGCTTCGGCTCCGTAACTGAGTTACTTAACCTAGCCGTATAGCTCAACTCGCCGGCTCATTCTTCGATAGGCACGCCATCAGTCCGATAAAATCGAACCTCTGACTGCTTGTAGGCACAAGGTTTCAGGTTCTATTTCACTCCCCTCTCGGGGTACTTTTCACCTTTCCCTCACGGTACTGGTTCACTATCGGTCGTTAGTAGTATTTAGCCTTGGAGTGTGGTCACCCCAGATTCCCACAGGATTTCTCGTGTCCCGTGGTACTTAAGAACAACAAGCAGAGACTTCCTCCTTTCGTCTACGGGACTATCACCCTCTATGGTTGCCCTTTCCAGAAGCCTTCGACTAGGCGAAAGTTTTGTAACTCTGTGACAGCTCTTGGGTTCTGTCTCTTGTGTCTTGCAACCCTTAAATGGCATAGGCCCCAAGGCCACTAAGCCGCTTAAGTTTAGGCTTTTCCCCTTTCGTTCGCCACTACTCCGGGAATCTCATTCGATTTCTTTTCCTCAGGGTACTTAGATGTTTCAGTTCCCCTGGTTCCCCCTCGCTTTCGCGAGAGCCTGGGTTTTGCCCAGGCAGGTTATCCTGTTAGGGTATCCTCGGCTAGGCTTGCTAGACAGCTCACCGAGGCTTCTCGCAGTCTTGCCACGCCCGTCTTCGGCTACTAACGCCAAGGCATCCACCCTGTGCCCTTTTCTCTTTGACCTACATCAGCCTGAACACAAAACTATTTACTTTTTAAAGTGCAAAATAGCTTGGTACATACCAAGCTATTCAGTATATACCAAGTCGAAACTTGCAGTCAATTATGAAAGTATGTTCCAACCATCTATCTTAAAGTATAGCTCGATTGGTGAGCTATTGTCAACTCGGCAACGCGTTCAATTATTCAGTGATGCTATTACCTATTTTCTGTGAGAAGCTGGCTGCTAAAATTCTGCCAGCTATTATTGGTGTCTTAAAATAAAGCGTCTCCCTTGGACAGGAAAGCGATTAAGACCAGCAAGCCAACAGCATACAGTAAGTCAAACCAAAGGGCACTGAGCATTGCTGCCAGCTTCATCAAACCAACGACTGGAAAGCCAAATAGAGCCAACGGGTTACTTCTCCAAGCTGTTTTTGTATGACTCCATAAGCTGTCAGCATCCCCACTGCTTGGAAAGGAATGCATCGCTACAGATATGCCTAACCAATAAAGCAGGTAGGTGATTATTCCTGGAGAAGCATCGATAGCGATTAGAAATATGAGCAGGGCGATTGATGTGTTTATTATGAAAGGGGCAGTGCTAATTATGAGAGCTTTTCTATAGCTATCTACTGAACCATGGACAACATATCCCGCGGGATTACCTAGTCTAAAATAGCATGTCTTGTAGACCGGAACATTGGCACGGTCACAGAAAAACTTGTGAGCCCATTCATGAACAATAATGCCCGGGAAGGTTAGAATAGCAATTAGCCAGCCGGAATGAAAGCTTGTGTTTATCTCTTTCATACTACAATTATCTTGCCGTGATTTGAGAATGTTTACTTGTCACCCTGAGCGATGGTGGAGGGCTACAGAGTCGGGCGGAGCAGTGGCATTATTTTCTATACTGTAATTAGTCCTACAACTCCAAGCATTGCTACAATCAAACCTATTACCCCAAGAATACCCAAATATTTGAGTTCCTTTTTAAGATACACGAAATACGAAAAGAGAGCGAATAGGCAGAAGTTAAACAGCAACCAAGGTTCATGTGATGCAAACGCCGGAAATCCCAGAAATCCTAAGAAACCCAGGAACCCCAACATCCACCGTTTTTCCTTTTCCTGTTTTTGATTTATATTCATAATATAGTACTTCCTCTTTTTGAATATTTTCTTTTCAAATTTTGCTTGCCATTTTGGCTTTTGGCTTCTAGATTTTGACTTAGCGATAGTGAAAGGTTCGCAATGACAGGTAGGGTTGCTAAACAGTCTGCGATTTACCTGCTGAATAGGGCTCTATTCCCACTCTATAGTTGATGGTGGCTTGCTGGTGATGTCATAGACCACCCGATTGACACCGGGTACCTCGTTGACGATGCGGTTGGAGATGCGGGCGAGAAGGTCATAAGGGAGACGTGCCCAGTCAGCAGTCATAGCATCCTGGCTAGTCACGGCACGTACAGCTATCAGGTAGCCATAAGTCCGGTAATCTCCCATGACACCGACGCTCTTAACATCAGTAAGGATAGCGAAGGTTTGCCATAGCTGGCGGTAAAGTTTTGCCTTTTTAATTTCGTTCATCACTACCCAATCAGCGGCCCGGAGTATCTCCAGACGTTCCTTGGTTACTTCCCCAATGATGCGGATGGCCAGCCCCGGCCCAGGGAAAGGCTGACGCCATATCATATCCTCGGGTAATCCTAACGATAGCCCCACTTCGCGAACCTCGTCTTTAAATAGATAACGCAGTGGTTCGATTAAGGTGAGTGACATTTTGGCAGGTAGACCACCAACATTATGATGACTTTTTATTCTGGAGGAAGCCTTACTTTCTGTAGAGCTACTTTCGATAACATCAGGATAGAGAGTGCCTTGAGCCAAGAAATCGACCTTGCCTAGCTTGGCTGCCTCGTCTTCGAATACTCTAATGAATTCCTTGCCCACTCGACGGCGCTTTGTTTCAGGGTCAATTACTCCCTTTAATTGACTAAGGAATCTTTCGGAAGCATCAGCATAGACTACATTCATTTTCAGGTTATTCCGGAAGGTGTTGAGGGCTCGCTCCGGCTCCTCACGGCGCAATAATCCGTTATTGACAAATATGCAAGTTAATTGGTTGCCGATAGCTTGGTGAACGAGCGTGGCTGCCACTGCTGAATCGACACCGCCAGAAAGGGCACAAATGACCTTACCTCCTTTTACTTGTTGTTTAATTGTGTTTATGCTTTCATTTGCAAAGTTAGCTGGTGTCCAATTGCCTTGACAACCGCATACCTGGTAGAGGAAATTCTGGATTATGGTTTTCCCCTGCGGGGTATGAACTACTTCAGGGTGAAACTGAAGGCCAAAAATGTTATTGTCCTTGCCTATGAGTGCGGCAGGCGAATTCTCAGTGTAAGCCAACGATTTGAAACCAGGTGGCATTTCAATTACTTGGTCACCATGGCTCATCCATACTGGTAACGAAGATGGCAAGCCAATAAGGAGTGGTGAGTCTTCATCACTTATGTGCAGGATAGATTGACCATACTCATGCTTAGTTGCTGAAGTTACCTGGCCACCTAGCTGGTGAGCAAGAGCTTGCATCCCGTAACAGATACCCAAGATTGGCAAGTGGCTGTCATAAATGTGCACTGGAGCTAAGGGTGCTCCTGGCTCATATACGCTAGCTGGTCCCCCAGACAAAATAAAGCCTTTAGGTCGGAGCGAGGCTATCTTTTCCCAAGGTGTATCATAGGGGATTAGTTCACAGTAAACATTACATTCGCGAACCCGCCGGGCAATTAGACGACTGTATTGGGAGCCAAAATCAATGATGGCTATCGTCTCCCGTGCCGCGGCAGATGTTACCTCTGGCTGAGATGCAGTTTGCTCGCCATGAAGCTCCTTGGCGATTTCCAGGTAAGTCGAGACCTCGACATCATCACTGGCAGTTACACGATGGCTATCTACCTTATCGTTCATTTCTTGCTTTGACTAAAAGTATATCATAGCCCGACAAGGTATACTACACCATCCCTACCTTTGAAACTAGGCATTTTTTTCATAAAGGTATAAAATATCAGTGGAGTCTGTCATAGGTGGTTAGCTAATGCATAAGTGCAGACATTTTCGTGCATTCTGGCTATGTAAATGTGGGGTGGCACTAGTTTTGTTTGTCTGCCTCATTGCCTTCGTAGCTCATTTTGCTAGTACTCATAGTGAAGATGTAAATTTAGCAGCGCTTGACTTCGAATCTATGGATGCTATTGAGCAGCAAGCCTGGCAATTGGCTGAGGAAATAGTTGGAGCGAGCCGGGATGCTCAGGAACGGTTTGTTACCAAGCTGCTTAATACTTACTATAGTGTTAGGAATAGCGACTTTGCTATCTTTTGTAATCCTGGTGGTTGGGGGAAAGAACCAGTGTCTGCCGATTACCAAGGGCAAAGCTGTCTGGCCGGGATTGAGGCTAAACTGACTGAGCTGGGGTATAGGTATTGCATAGTTGATGACGTACGTACTGGTAGTGGATTATGGAACTATCTTTTTGAATTTAAAGAATACCTAACACATTATCCGTCGAAGGCAAAGGAATTGGCTGCTGAAATTGATTTTTTGACCCAGCAAGTTACTGGCCTAAAGATAATAATAACTGGTCAAAGCAATGGTGCTGCTTTTACTAGTGAGGTAGCTAAATATCTGGAAAATAATCCTAAAATATATTCTATTCAGGTGGGCTGTCCCTTCTGGTATCAAGCACCTGAAGTTGGTCAGTCATTGGTGATAAACGATAGTGGGATTGGGGTTGATACTCTTGCCAAAAGAGACCTTATGACGTTGCTCAAAGTTAATTGTGTAAAGTTATTTGTGATTGGCCATGCTCCTTCTTTTACACCTATTGACTGGATGATAACCAGGGCGGTTCTTGTTTTTGGCTCTTATGATTTTAATTTGGGATTGAAGGCGCCAGGGCATGAGTACATATGGGAATATCCTGGTGTTGGACCAGTCATTGAAGCATTTTTAGTAGACAATTTTGGCATAGAGTAATCTCCTGTGGTGCAGAATACTTCGAAAGCAGACAATCTATCCGCGCAAATAGCTTTGCAAATTGACAGGGCTACCGAAATTATCAAGGCTGGTGGCATTGTTGCTTTCCCCACGGACACAGTCTATGGACTGGGAGCTGACGCTTTTAATAGTAAGGCTACAGAGAGAGTTTATAAGGTGAAGCAGCGTTCCCATCACTTGCCCTTGCCGATTCTATTGGCTGATGCAACACAAGTCGCTGCTGTGGTTGACTCAGTTTCTGAGATTGCTCAGATTTTGATGAGATATTTTTGGCCTGGTGGGCTAACTTTGGTTCTGCCTAAAGCAACCTCACTTTCTGATAGCATCACTGCTGGCGGTAATAAGGTGGCAATACGAATCCCCAACCATATTGTGCCCTGTACTATTATTCGGAGGTTAGGGATACCTATTATTGGAACTAGTGCTAATATTAGCGATAGACCTAGTGCTGTAACGGCTCAGGAGGTTAAAGCACAGCTAGGCAGTGAGGTTGACTTGATTATCGATGGAGGGGATTGCCCTGGTGGATTGGAGTCTACAGTGGTTGATGTAACCGGGGAGACACCTGTGATTTTACGTCGAGGTATCGTCCCTGAAGATGAGGTCAAAAGGGTATGCCAAGAATATGTTAAAGAGGCAGGTAAGAATGCATATTGCTTTGGGTTGTGACCATCGTGGTTTAAAGCTCAAACAAACCATTATAGGTCTCCTTACAGAGCTAGGTTATGATTATCAGGACTTTGGTTGTTATAGTACTGAGCCCGTAGACTACCCCGATATTGCTCAAAGAGTAGCTGAAGCAGTAGCTTCAGGAAAATTGGACCACGGGATTTTGCTTTGCGGTACTGGCATAGGTATGAGCATAGCTGCTAATAAGGTGAGAGGTATAAGAGCTGCTCTATGTTATGATACTTTAAGCGCTCAGCGGGCTCGCCAGCATAATGATGCTAATATTTTATGCCTGGGTGGAGATACAGTTGAGCAATATATGGCTCTGGATATTGTAAAAATTTACCTTTCTACCACCTTTGAAGATGGCAGACACTTACGGCGTCTGCAAAAGATACATAGTCTAGAAACAACTCCGCTTGACAATAAATAGCTCCTATGCTAGTTTACTAGCATGGCCTAGAGTGTTTTTCTCCGTCCCTGAGAAGGGACGGCTTTTAGATTTGGGGGGTTTAATTAAATAATGTTGAGTGATAGCATAAAAAAGGGGATTGAGCGGGCACCACATCGAGCTTTGCTCAGGGCTTTGGGTGTTTGTGATGGGGACTTTGCTAAGCCTTTTATTGGTGTTATCAACAGTTTTAATGAGGTCGTGCCGGGTCATTTACATTTAGAAACTATCGCCCAAGCGGTAAAAGATGGAGTGAGGAGCTGCGGTGGCGTACCCTTCGAGGTCAATACCATAGCTGTTTGCGATGGTATTGCTATGAATCATCCTGGTATGAAGTATAGCCTCCCCAGCAGGGAACTTATTGCGGACTCGGTGGAAATTCTAGTTGAAGCCCATGCCTTTGATGCCTTAGTCTTCATTCCTAACTGTGATAAGGTGGTGCCGGGAATGTTGATGGCAGCCGTGAGACTGAATAGACCTGCTATCTTTATAAGTGGTGGCCCTATGTTAGCCGGTCGTCTGAATCAAGACGGGCAAAACAAGGCCGTTGACCTTAACTCGGTGTTTATGGCTGTAGGCAAAGTGGCCAAGGGAGAAATGACCGAGACTGAGTTAGATGAGCTGGAGAGGGTTGCCTGCCCGGGTTGTGGTAGCTGTTCTGGCATGTTTACCGCCAATACTATGAACTGTCTAACTGAGACTTTAGGAATGGCTTTACCAGGTAATGGAACAATCCCAGCAGTAGATGCACGGCGAACCAGCCTAGCATATGAAGCCGGGCAGCAAGTCATGTCTGTTTTGTCTCAGAATCTTTTGCCCAGGGCTATTATCACTAAGGAATCTGTCTATAATGCTTTCGCTGTTGACATGGCTTTGGGTGGCAGCACAAATTCGGTGCTGCATCTTATGGCGATAGCTCATGAAGCAGGCGTCGGTTTTCCTCTGTCTTTGGTGAACGAGGTAAGCCAGCGCATCCCTCATATCTGTAAAATAAGTCCAGCAAGCGATTATCATATTGAAGACTTAGACTTAGCTGGTGGTATTTCAGCGGTTATGCAAGAGATATCCAGCCTCTTAAACTTAAAGGCAAGTACAGTCTTGGGAAAATCATTGTCTGAGGTTATAGGGGGAGCTAAGGTTAAAAACCGAGAGATAATACGTTCAGTCTCTGACCCTTATTCGTCTACAGGTGGTCTGGCTATCCTTTTTGGGAACTTGGCTCCTGAAGGTGGTGTGGTAAAAAGCGCTGCTGTAGCTCCCGAAATGCTTGTCCATCAGGGGCCAGCTCGAGTTTTTGATGATGAAGAAGCGGCTACTACGGCGATAATGAAGGGGAAAATCAAGTCTGGGGAAATAGTTGTTATTCGTTATGAGGGACCGAAGGGAGGGCCGGGTATGCGTGAGATGCTAACCCCAACTTCGCTTCTTAGTGGGATGGGTATGGATAAAGAAGTGGCTCTTATCACTGACGGACGTTTCTCTGGCGCTACTCGCGGAGCAGCTATTGGCCATGTTTCACCTGAGGCAGCCAGTGGCGGTCCTATCGCTGCGGTGCAAGATGGTGATATCATTAAGATTGATATTCCAGCTCGTAAGCTTAATATAGAGATAGATGAGGTGGAGATAAGCAAGCGGCTAGCCCGGTTGCCCAAATTTGAGCCGAAGGTGAAGGAAGGTTATCTTAAGCGCTATGCTGAAGCAGTAAGCTCAGCCAATAGCGGAGCAGTATTTGTAAAGTAGGGGATGTCAATGAAGAAGACCGGTGCCCAGATTCTGTGTGAGAGTTTAATTAAAGAAGGAGTAGAGGTTATTTTCGGCTATCCAGGTGGTACTGTGCTGCCGTTGTATGACACCCTCCCGCAGTATCCACAGCTAAGACACATTTTAGTCCGTCATGAGCAATGTGCAGCCCATGCTGCTGATAGCTATGCCCGAGCTACGGGGAAAGCAGGGGTATGTCTAGCCACCTCAGGGCCAGGGGCTACTAACTTGGTGACTGGAATTGCTAATGCCTGCCTTGATTCGTCTCCGATAGTAGCTATCACTGGCCAGGTAGCTACACCTTTCATTGGCAAAGATGCTTTTCAAGAGATAGATATCACTGGTATTACTCTTCCTATTACCAAGCATAATCACCTCGTCCTTGATGTTGGAGAACTAGCCAGGGTAGTTAAAGAAGCTTTCTATATTGCCCAGGCTGGCAAGCCAGGCCCGGTTCTGATTGATATTCCACGTGATATTTTCCAGCAGGAGGCAGAATTTGTCTATCCAGAGAAAGTTGATCTGCCTGGTTATAAGCCGACGCTCTTCGGGCACCCAGCCCAAATTAAGAGAGCGGCTGAAATGACGAACGGGGCTGTGCGTCCCATCATTATTGCTGGCAGAGGGGTAATAATTTCACAGGCTTTCGCTGAGCTTAGAGAGCTGGCTGAGAAAGCACAGATACCAGTGATTACCACCCTGCTTGGCATCGGCTGTTTCCCGGAGACTCATGTATTAAGCTTTGGGATGTTAGGAATGCATGGCATGGCTTACGCTAACAAGGCTGTAGATAATGCTGATGTCATTATTGCTATTGGAATGAGGTTTGATGACAGGGCTACCGGGATAGTTAGTGCCTTTGCGCCACGAGCTAGTGTTATCCATATTGATATTGACCCGGCTGAGATAGGTAAGAATGTGCGAGTGGATGTGCCGATTGTTGGTGATGTCAAAAATATCCTTGAAGCGCTAAATAAGCAGATTGTGCCACGCGACCATATAGACTGGTTTAATCAACTGGACCAATGGCGACAAGAACACCCGGCAATAGAAATTAGGGATAGTGAGGGGCTCTTGCCTCAATACGTTATTCGCCAGATTTATGAAGTTACCCAGGGTAATGCTATTATAGTTACTGGTGTCGGCCAGAACCAGATGTGGGCGGCTCAATTTTTCTTTTATGATAAACCAAATGGCTTAATTTCCTCAGGCGGCTTAGGCACCATGGGTTTTGAGCTTCCTGGGGCTGTTGGGGCAAAGGTCGGCCGTCCTGACGAAACGGTTTGGTGCATCGCTGGTGATGGTGGCTTCCAGATGACTATACAGGAATTAGCTACGATAGTCCAGGAAAACATCGATGTCAAAATAGCTATTATCAACAATGGCTACTTGGGGATGGTGAGGCAATGGCAGGAACTATTTTATAAACGTCGCTATGTTCACACGCAGCTTTCAGGCCCAGACTTTGTCAAGATTGCGGAAGCTTATGGCCTTCCCGCACTGAGAGTGAAAGATAAAAGAGAGGTGACCTCAGCTATAGAGAAGGCAATGGAACATCAAGGCCCGTTCTTGATTGACTTTGTTGTTGAGCCTGAGGAGAATGTTTTCCCCATAGTACCACCGGGGGCGACTCTGGTCCAGGCTATTGAAATGCCAAAGCCGGAGATAGTGACCCCTTCAAGCTAGTAAGACTAGAAGAAAATAAGATGGAGGCGAGGGCAGTGGCTACAGCAGAGCATATTTTGGTTGCTTTAGTAGAGGACAAACCTGGAGTTCTAAACCGGGTGTCCAGTCTTTTACGTCGGCGTAACTTCAATATCGATAGCATCGCTGTTGGACACACTGAGCAACCCAACTTATCCCGGATGACTTTTGTGGTACACGGCGACGATGCCAAAATAGAGCAAGTCAGGAAACAGCTAGACAAGGTTATCGAGGTAGTTAAGATAGTTGACATAACTAACAATAACCCTGTGGCTCGCGAGTTAGCCTTGCTTAAGGTCAAGACTACTGCTTCCACCAGAAGTGAAATCATCCAGATTGTAGACATTTTCAGAGCTAATATAGTTGATGTTTCTGCCGATTCCGTGATAGTAGAGGTTACTGGGGACGAGGAAAAAGTTGATTCCTTGCTGGAGCTTCTGCGTGGCTTTGGCATTAAGGAGATGGCTAGAACTGGTCGCATTGCCCTGCCTCGTGGTAGCGTTGCCCCGCTGCTGGTAGAGGAGATAAGGATGCCAGAGCAACCATCGAAACCGCTATCCTCAGAAGCTGAAAGCCCACCAGACTGGTAATAGTACAGAAATACTCAAATCCGGCAGGTCGGTTAGGAAAATTTGAAGGGAGGTATTATGGCTAAAATTTATTACGACAAGGATGCTAATTTTGACTTGCTTAAAGGAAAGACAATTGGCATCATCGGTTTTGGCAGTCAAGGGCATGCCCATGCTCAGAACTTAAGAGACAGTGGCTGTCAGGTAATTGTTGCTGAAGCCAGAGACACTGAAGGCTGGAAAAACGCCCAGAAGGCCGGTTTTAAAGTGACCGACGCTGCTGAAGTAGCCAGGGAGGCAAATATAATTGTTATGCTTGCCCCGGATACTTTGCAATCTGTGATCTACCATGAATCAATTAAAAAGGAGCTATCGGTAGGCAAAATGCTGATGTTCGCCCACGGCTTTAATATTCATTTCGGGCAAATAGTGCCATCTTCTGATGTGGATGTTACTATGATTGCTCCCAAGTGCCCAGGACATATGTTGCGGCAGCTTTACACCGAAGGCTCAGGAGCTCCGGCTCTTGTGGCAGTCCACCAGGATGCCTCAGGCAAGGCGAAGGATATTGCCTTAGCCTATGCTAAGGGCATTGGCTGTGCTCGAGCTGGTGTTTTGGAAACTACCTTCGCCGAGGAAACTGAGACCGACCTTTTTGGTGAACAGACGGTGCTCTGTGGTGGAGTTACTTCCTTGGTTAAGGCAGGATTTGAAACACTTGTCGAAGCTGGCTACCAGCCAGAGATTGCCTATTTCGAGTGCTTCCATGAACTTAAGCTTATCGTTGACCTTATGTATCAAGGTGGCTTGAGCTATATGCGCTACTCAGTGAGTGATACTGCTGAGTATGGCGACTATACCCGGGGACCACGAGTTATAGATGATATGGTCAAAGATGAGATGCAACAGATTCTGGCTGAAATTCAGGATGGCAGCTTTGCCAAAGAATGGATTTTGGAGAACCAGGCGGGGCGCCCTGTCTACAATGCCCTGAGACGGCAGGATGCTGAACACGAGATTGAAGTTGTTGGCAAGAAGCTCAGGAAAATGATGCCGTGGTTGAAGTGATAAGCATGCGTATGGCATATATTGGGAATAGACTATATGGATAGAATTATTATCTTTGATACTACTCTGCGGGATGGGGAACAGGCGGCTGGAGCTGGCTTGAGCACCCGAGAGAAGCTAGAGATTGCCAAGCAGTTGGAGAAGCTTGGTGTTGATGTTATTGAAGCTGGCTTTCCCATAAGCTCGCCCGGCGATTTTGAGGCAGTTCAGCTCATCGCTAAGGAAATCCAGGGCTCAACTGTCTGTGCTTTGGCTCATGCCAATGCTGAAGCTATAGATAGGGCATGGGAGGCAATAAAGGAGGCTAAAAGCCCCAGGATTCATGTTTTTCTCTCAGCCTCGGATATTCATCTTCTTTATCAGCTTAAGAAGAGCCGTGAGGAAATTTTGGAAATTTCTCGCGATATGGTAGCTCGAGCTAAGAGATATGCAGAGGATGTAGAATTCTCGCCTATGGATGCCAGCCGCACTGAACCCGCATATATTTACCAGATACTGGAGGCGGTAATTGGAGCTGGAGCAACTACAGTGAATATTCCAGATACCGTGGGCTATGCTATCCCCCAGGAGTTTGGCGATTTAATTGAAGGCATCTTCAAGAATGTGCCCAATATTAACAAAGCTGTAGTTAGCATTCATTGCCACAATGATTTGGGATTGGCAGTAGCTAATAGCCTTGAGGCGATACGAAGAGGAGCTAGACAGGTTGAATGTACTATTAACGGAATTGGTGAACGAGCCGGCAATGCTTCCCTGGAAGAGATTGTCATGGCACTTAAAACCCGAAGTGATTTTTTCAACCTGACTACAAATGTTGATACCACACAGATTTATAAAACAAGCCGGCTGGTAAGCGAGCTTACGGGTTTCATAGTCCAGCCCAACAAGGCTATCATCGGTATCAATGCCTTCCGTCATCAATCGGGTATTCACCAGGATGGGGTGATTAAGAAGGCGATTACTTATGAGATTATGGACCCAAGGTCAGTTGGTATTCCAGCCAGCAGCCTTGTCTTGGGCAAGCTAAGCGGTCGACATGCTTTCAAGGAACGGTTGGCTGAACTTGGCTATATACTGGATGAAGAAGCTCTTAGCCGTGCTTTCCAGGCCTTTAAAGAACTGTCTGGTAAAAAACGTGAGGTCACTGACCGGGATATCGAGTCTCTGATAGCTGAGGAATTGCGCACTGTCTCTGAGGTTTACCATCTTGACCATGTCGAGGTTTCCTGTGGTGACCATAGTATTCCCACAGCTACAGTAAGGCTCATCGCTCCTGACGGTCAAACTCTGGCAGATGCTGCGTTGGGTACCGGGCCAGTAGATGCTGTATATAAAGCTATCAATCGTATAGTTAGAATACCGAATGAGCTTACTGAGTTCACCGTGAAATCGGTGACCGAAGGCATTGATGCTATTGGGGAGGTGCTGATAAGAATCGAAAGCGGTGGAGTGACTTATACAGGGCGCGGTGCTTCCACCGATATTATGGTTGCTAGCGCTAAAGCCTATATAAATGCACTGAATCGTCTCCTGGCAGCTAGGAAAGCAAGACACGAATGAGAAATTTCGATGAATCCAGAGCTAGAAATCATTTTACGCTTGCTTCTGGCAACGGCTCTTGGGGCTGGTATCGGCTATCAGCGAGAGCGGGCTAAGAAGCCGGCTGGACTGCGCACGCACTCCTTAATTGCCCTGGGAACTGCTCTTTTTACAGTGGCTTCGATTTTCGGTTTTGGTGATGGAGTAGACCCCTCACGGGTTGCCGCCGGGGTAGTGGCTGGGATTGGTTTCATCGGTGCTGGGGTTATCTTCCGTACCGCAGATAGGGTGGCTGGCTTGACTACTGCAGCCACTATCTGGGTTACGGCATCTGTAGGTCTAGCCGCCGGTGCCGGTATGTACCTGGTATCATTCCTTGTCGCTCTCATCGCAACGGGTATATTGATGATTCCGAAAATTCGAGGATGAAGTAAGAATTAGAGGAAGTTGTGCTTTGACTTTAGCTGAGAAGATTTTAGCTGCTCATTCAGGTAGGGACAAAGTCAACCCTGGCGAGTTCATAAATGTCAGGGTCGATTTAGTATTGTCAAATGATGTTACCGCTCCACTAGCTATAAAGGAGTTCCAACGACTGGGAGTTAGCAAAGTCTTTGACCCCGAAAAGATAGTGATGGTCCCCGACCATTTTTGTCCCAATAAGGACATACCCTCTGCTGAACAGGCCAAGACGATGCGTGAGTTTGCTCGGGAGCACGATTTAATCTATTTTGAAGTTGGGCGAATGGGCATTGAACATGTACTTTTACCTGAGCAAGGCTTGGTCTTGCCCGGAGAGGTAGTTATTGGTGCTGATTCTCATACCTGCACATACGGGGCTTTAGGGGCATTTGCCACTGGTATGGGGTCAACTGATATTGCTGTGGCAATGGCTACCGGCGAGATATGGATGAAAGTGCCGCCAACTATTAAGTTTGTTTACCACGGGAAACTCGGGAAGTGGGTTGGCGGCAAAGACCTCATTCTTTACACCATCGGCGACATTGGGGTTGATGGTGCCCTTTACTCAGCTATGGAGTTTGTCGGCGAGGCAATTGATTCATTGCCTATGGACGGTCGCTTTACCATGGCGAACATGGCAATTGAGGCTGGGGCTAAAGCTGGTATCTTCAGGGTGGATGATAAAACGCAGAAATATGTTAAGGCCAGAGCAAGGCATTCCTACCAAATATATCACCCTGATGATAATGCCGAATATGCCAGAACGATTGAGTACGATGTATCTAAAATCGAACCTCAGGTAGCTCTTCCTCACCTGCCGTCCAATGTAAAAGCGGTAGGGCAGTTAGTTGACATAAAGATTGACCAGGTAGTAATTGGCAGTTGCACCAACGGGCGTCTCGATGACTTGAGACTGGCTGCAAAGGTGCTTAAAGGCAGCCAGGTCAGTTCTGAGTTGAGATGCATCATTATCCCTGGCACTCAGCAGGTCTATCTCGAAGCATTGAAAGAAGGCTTGATAGAGACTTTTATCAAAGCCGGTGCAGCGGTCAGCACGCCTACCTGCGGCCCATGCCTTGGTGGATATATGGGAGTACTCGCCGCTGGCGAGCGCTGCCTTTCAACAACTAACCGAAACTTTGTCGGCAGAATGGGCAGCCCCCAGTCTGAAGTCTATTTAGCTAACCCGGCAGTAGCCGCTGCCAGCGCCATTTTAGGCAAGATTGCTGGGCCAGAGGAGGTTGTAGGCTAAAAGTGTGAAACGGACGAGGTTGGATTAAGTGAGCTAGGAGTTTCGTATATACCCCTGCTAGCTGACATATTGCTGGCGAGTTATGCTCAAAGTGTAATGAAAGGAAGAAAGGGGGACAAGATGAATAAGAAACCTATTAGACAGTTATTAATGGAGATAGATGATTTTTCTCGCATGAGAAACCTTTCTAAAAAAGAAATGGCACAAAAGCTGGATATTCCTTACAGCACCTTCAAGAAATGGTTTCAGCAAGGCAAGGGGGAAAGAGCCCCATCACCACCCTACACAGAAAAAATAGAGAAATTTCTTGAATCCCAAAAAGAAACTGGAACTTACTGGGAAGACCTCTGGACGAAAATTTCGGGGTGGTGGGAAACACAACATCGCTATTCTACAGTTAGAGAATTGGCTGATGAAATTGGCTGGGATGCCCAAAGTCTTAACAACTACATTCAAAGTAAAGACATGCCTCCGAGACTTGTAATAGAAAAGATTGCAAAAACTGTTGGTTTAGAGATTTCAGTTTTAGATCTCGTAGTTCAGGAAGCACAACGAAAAACAGAGAAACTAAAACATCTTCTGTTATTTCTAGAAGAAGAGCTCAGGTGGTTTCGAGACAGTCCAAAAGAAGCAAGGGGCATTTTTCGGAAAGAATTAGATCTCAGTGATATTGGATATATTTCAAGTCTCCTTACTATGCTGGGTGATGAAGATAAATTTAAAAGATGGCTTACTTTAACTAGTAACAGGTTCAATTTTTTTAGAAGGAAGGGGGGATAGAAATGAAAAAAGTCCCGATCAAGCTACACACGGCAAATGCGCTCAGATGGTTAGGAAGTTTGTATCGAAACCCTGCCGACGCTATGAAAGAGCATGTAAGTAACGCCATAGATGAACACCTTAAAGCAAAAAGCATCAGTAAAGAACTACCAGTTTGCCAAGTAGCCTTTACCTTGGAAAAAGATAAAATCCTAATAGAGTATCCCTATGGAATGTCTTATAAAGAATTTGAATACGCGCTTCAACGGGTGGCCGACTCTGCAAAAGAGAGCCTTGACGTCAAACAAATTGGTCAACTTGGGATCGGAATGTTTAGTTTTCTTCAAATTGGCAAAAAATGCACCTTCCTTTCCAAGAAGGATGAAAGCTATGAGACTATAAAAGTTACACTTCGAGAAGGTTCTGATGATGCAGAATTTGAAACTGCTATAAAACGAGAAAGCTTATCAAGTCCTGGAATTAAAATCATTATTTCTGAACTATTATTCGACCCAACAAAACCAAGAGGCCCTCTCTCCCCAGAAAAGCTTCAGAAATTGTTTGCCCAAAAATTTAGCCCGTATCTGAAAGAAGGATCGCTTAAAATTATCATCCACTCTAGGGGAAGTACTTACTTTATAAAGCCGTTAAAGATAGACCTTCCCCGAATAGGTGAAAGTTACAAAAACTATCCACTTACCCGTAATCGAAGTAAGTGGTTTTCTTTAGAATTATATTTTGATCCAGCTGGAAAAGGAATAGTCAGTATTCGACATATAGGAGTTACGATTGTCGATGACATCAAGACCTTGTCTGCTTACGGCTTAGAAGTAAGCGACTATGCGAAGGGGGATGTAAAAGGTTTTATTGACGCCGATTTTCTAAAACCTCTCCCTGCCAGAACAGGATTTGAGGAAAATGAGGATTGGATAAATCTCCTTGACGAACTTGACCGACTTTGTCCCTCAATTGAAGCAGAGGTTGAGAATCTTAAACAGGAAGAGGCAGAGAAGAAATTAACCGAGGTTCAAAGAAAAGCTATTGAACTGGCAAGAGACATTTTAAATACAGAAGAATTTAAGGACTTAGAGCTATTGGAAGGACTTGGGCGAAGGTCTCCTGAACCAATACTTCCGCCTAACGGATTTGATTTTGTGCCTTCTTCATTTAGAATAGAACCCAGAAAGACGGGTAGCCTTCCATTAAAGGCTTTTGTGCCTAGGGTAGTTCCAGATAATAGCATAGTAAAACTCGGCATTAGCGATTCTTTTTCAGTCGAATTAAAAACAGAGAGCCTACTCCTTAAGGCATCTGAAGCCGATAAAGATGGCGTTGTTACTGCTCATGTATCCTTTGTCGGTAAATCAAGAACAACCATTCCGGCAATATTGACCGCTACTGCTGGAAACTTAAAACCGGCCATGGCCCATATTCGAGTTGCAGAACCTGGACCAACAAGAGAACCAATTACTGGAAAAGAAAAAGAAGGTCGCGGTATAAACTATGTAGAAATAGCTTTTGAGGAAGGTCCATCTAAACATAGCAGATATATTTCAAGACTAATTCAGATTAATACGCTTAATCCTGATTATAAACAATTGAAAGGGTCGGATGAGAGAACAGCTTACGGTGCGTTAATGATTGGGAAGGAAACTATGGTCAATGATGCTAAAAGCGAGACAGTTGATTACTATCTCGAAAAAATACTTTCTTTCCATTTTGAATTAACAAATAGATTAACCGGGAGTTCGACAAATGCCATGAAGAGGCCTCGTGAGAGACCTAGGAAAGCGGTCTGATATAGGTTCAGCCGTGATGAAGGAGATGCAAAGCATGAGTGACAAAAGCTGTAGAAGAAAACGTTGCACGAATTGTGGGGAGATTCTGGATGCTATCTGGTTTACGGCTTTAATGACGGAGGAATGGCGATGGAATGGAGAAGGTTACAACGAATGCAGTGCAAGGCATAGCCTTGTCACTGACCCGGAGCAACCAGTCCTTTGCCCACACTGTGAGAATGTCGTGGGGACAGGGCTGGATTTCGGCTTTCCGAAAGGATACATGATTGAGTACTAGCTGTGTGTACTCAATCGCTCGGTAAGTCAATGTTAAGTGCGTCTGTCTGAGGAGGTATTGGAAATGAGACAAGAGCTACAGCAAGTCATTCGAAGGAGGAGTCAGGTTAACTATAGCTACATGACAATTAAGATGACACCAAGCCGCATTGACAAAGGACTAATCGCAATTCCTGTACCTTTGGCAAAGTGGTTTCCTGAGCGTAGTGGCACCATTGCTGTATATTTGGATGATTCGCCTGAGCTACAAACTAAGACATTCTCGTCCTACGAGAGCAACACTCGAGAGTGCAGAATTGGAGGCGTTGCGGATTGGTTTCGGAAGAATGGTATTACAAGCGGCGATGAAGTAGTTATTCAAGTCATTGATGAAGAAGACTTCGTCTACAGGCTCATTCCTGAGAAGCGCTTTATTATTGAAACCCAACGATTGCAGCAACTATTTGACAGCTCTGAGAGCGAGCGGGAAGCCTTAGACAACTTCACGACCCTTGCCTGCTGGACTCACACGGACAAGCAAGAAGTGGTGCTAGGTGAATTCAAACGTCTGGTTGATACCATGCCGACACGGGACAGGGAGTATGCCAAGAAGCGCTGGAGCAGAGCAAAAGAAAGAGTACCGGCAAGTCTTAGGACTTTGTTGGAAAATATCTACAAGGGGCATTGTCAAGTCTGCGCCTTTGGGTTCTTGAAAAGAGACAACAAACCGTATTTTGAAACTCATCATCTGAATCCTCTTGGGGGTCATCATCCCAAAAACGTAGTTGTCGTATGTGGGAATTGTCACAATCAATTCGAATACGCAAATGTGCACCACGATTTTAATAGGGATGGTTGGCTTAGTAAAGTTTCTTTCGATGGAAGGGCGTATCCTGTGAGCCAAGTGGCACTAAATATGAAACTAGAGAATTCTTTCAAGGAGATTTTCATCTGATGGTTATTTACTGCTGCTGCAAGGAGGACCGGATGAACAAAATCTTTATTCCCGCTAGGCAACCAGAAGATTGGAAGCCGCTTTTGGCTAAACCTCGTAAGCATTGGAGGAAGGGTTATTCTGCTAAAGCACTTGCATATTGCTGGCAAGAAGCGGATGGTTTTCCCGAATCAGTGAAAAACGTGTTCAAGAAGTCTGGAATAAGGTTGTTTCAAAACATTGAATTGTTATTAGCCTTTCCTGAATATAAGGTGCCTTTGCCGGGTGGTTCGCGTCCCTCTCAGAATGATATTTTTGTCTTAGCAAGAGGAAATGACCAACTGGTTTCGATGACGGTAGAAGGAAAGGTATCAGAACCTTTTGGTGAAATCATAGATGAATGGAGGAAGGATAGTAGCGAGGGGAAACAGGAAAGGTTAGATTATTTGCTTGATGAGTTACAACTAAGGGATAGCCAAATTGATACTATCCGTTACCAACTCTTGCACAGAACAGCATCCGCAGTAATTGAAGCAAAAAGGTTTAACGCAGAAAATGCTTTAATGCTAGTTCATTCTTTCAGCCCAACAAATGAGTGGTTTGATGATTATTGCCGATTTTTGGGTTTATTTGGTTTAAGCGGAATAACCCCAGATTCTTTAGCATTTGCTAAAAGCGTTAATGGAATAGATTTATATTTTAGCTGGGTAAAGGGCGACGAGAAGTATTTGCATAAATGAGCAGTTTTGAAGGTAAGGTGAAGGTTTGAAGCTAAAAGGCAAAGCTCACAAGTACGGTGCTAATGTGGATACGGATGCTATCATTCCGGCTCGGTATCTTAATATTTCAGAGCCTGAAGAACTGGCCAAACACTGCATGGAAGATATCGACTCTGAATTCCTGAACAGAGCCGAGCCTGGAGATATTATCGTGGCTGATACCAATTTCGGCTGTGGCTCATCCCGGGAGCATGCTCCTCTAGCTATTAAAGCTGCTGGTATATCCTGTGTCATTGCTAAGAGCTTTGCCCGTATATTCTTTCGTAACGCCATTAATATCGGGCTGCCACTCCTGGAATGTACTGAGGCTGTAGATAAAACTGGAGGTGGTGATATTCTTGAGGTTGATTTAGCTGTTGGAGAAGTAAGGAATATTACCAGAGACAAGACTTTTATTGCTGAACCATATCCAGACTTTATGATGGGGATAATAAATGTCGGAGGGCTGGTTGAATATACCAGAAAAAAACTAGTTGGAGGATTTTAAGTTGCAATTTGATATCGCAGCATTGTTAGGTGATGGTGTTGGCCCTGAGGTGGCTACAGAAGCCATAAAAGTTCTGGAGGCAGTAGGCAAGAAGTTTGGACACAGCTTTAAGTTCCATCATGGCTTGGTAGGAGGAGTGGCGATAGATGCCTCTGGTGTTGCCCTGACTGAAGAGACACTGGAGATGTGCCGAGGCTGTGATGCTGTATTGCTTGGAGCAGTCGGTGGACCAAAATGGGATGACCCCAAAGCCAGAGTCCGCCCTGAAGACGGCCTTTTAGCCATACGCAAAGGCCTGGGTCTTTTCGCCAACTTACGGCCGGTAAAGGTTGTTCCTATGCTTGTCGACTCAACAAACCTCAAACCTGAGGTGATAAAGGATGTAGACATGGTAGTAGTCCGCGAGCTTACAGGAGGGCTTTACTTCGGCCAGCCTAAGAAGCAGTGGCAGACTCCTGAAGGCAGGCGAGCGGTTGATACCATGGACTATTCTGAGCCGGAGATTGAGCGTATAGTAAGGGTCGGTTTTGAAATAGCTCTTACTCGTCGTAAGAAGCTCGTTTCAGTGGACAAAGCCAATGTCCTTGAGTCATCCCGGTTATGGCGGCAGATCGCCACAGAAGTCTCTGCTGATTACCCTGATGTCGAGTTAGAGCACATGCTGGTAGATGCCTGTGCTATGCGTCTTATCCAGCGTCCAGCATATTTTGATGTTGTGGTTACGGAAAATATGTTTGGCGATATTATCACCGATGAAGCCTCGATGCTAGCCGGCTCTATGGGGATGCTTCCCTCAGCTAGCTTGGCTGGAATTCCCAAGGGTGGTGCATCTAAAGCCCTCGGTATGTATGAACCAATTCATGGTAGTGCCCCGAGGCGAGCTGGGCAAAATATAGCCAATCCGATTGCCACTATACTAAGCATAGCTATGATGCTTCGCTATTCATTTAACTTAGCAGCTGAGGCAGAGGCTGTGGAGAAAGCGGTGATTGCTGTTTTAGAAGACGGTTATCGTACCTATGATATAATGGAAGCAGGCAAAACCCAGGTGGGTACGAGCGAGATGGGTGGGTTGATTGCCGAAAAAATAATCAGCTAAGCATGGGGAAAAGTTAATGTCGCAAGTTCAACTTTACGATACAACTTTGAGAGATGGTGCCCAGCAGGAGGGTATTTCCTTCTCTGCTGCCGACAAGCTCAAGATTGCCAAGGAGCTGGATGAGCTGGGCATCCATTTTATTGAAGGCGGTTGGCCCGGTGCTAATCCCAAGGATACGGAGTTCTTTATCAAGGCTCAGGACTTGAGCTTGAAGCACTCGGCTTTGGTTGCTTTTGGGAGCACCAAGCACCCCGATTCCAAAGTAAGTAAAGATGCTAACCTCCAGACCTTAATAGAAGCTAAGACCAAGGTAGTCACTATCGTTGGCAAAAGTTGGGATTTGCATGTAACCCAGGTTTTGGAAACCAGCTTGGAAAATAACCTGCGTATTATCAGCGAGTCTGTAAGCTATCTTAAATCAAAAGGCCTCACCGTTTTTTTTGATGCCGAGCATTTCTTTGACGGCTATAAGGCAAGCCCTGACTACGCAATTCAAACTATTGATGCTGCAGCTAAGGCGGGAGCTAACTGTGTAGTGCTGTGTGATACTAATGGAGGTGCTTTACCTTCTGAAATTGCTGCCGCTATCGAAGCTGTTCAAAAGGCAGTGGCTGTTCCTCTAGGCATCCATGCTCATAATGATACCGAGCTGGCTGTAGCTAATTCAGTGACTGCGGTTCAAGCTGGCGTTACCCAGGTGCAGGGGACTATCAATGGCTATGGTGAACGCTGTGGCAATGCTAATCTCTGCTCAATCATCCCGGCTTTAAAGCTCAAGCTGGGTGTTGATTGCATTACTGATGAACGACTAACCAAGCTGACCGAGGTTTCCCGCTACGTAGCTGAGCTGGCCAATCTTGCCCCGGCTGGTTCTCTTCCTTACGTAGGTGCCAGTGCTTTTACACATAAAGCTGGCCTGCATGTATCCGCTCTGACAAAATGGGGGGATAGCTATCAGCACATCAATCCGGAGCTGGTGGGCAATAGCCCCAAGGTGGTTGTCTCAGAGTTATCAGGTAAGAGCAATATCATATATAAAGCTAAGGAACTGGGAGTAACTTTGCCTCCAAAAGGTAAACAGGCACGCCAGATATTGGAACAAATAAAGCTGCTGGAAAATCGCGGTTTCCAATATGAAGATGCCGATGCTTCCTTTGAATTATTATTGCACCGCGCCCAGCCTGAATATAAGCCTCCTTTTGAACTGGTTGACTTTATGGTAATAGTGGAAAGGCATCGTCGTCTGCCAGCTAACCAGAACGAGACTAAGCTACTATCAGAAGCTACTGTAAAAGTTAGAGTTGGTGGTAAGGTAATTCATACTGCTGCTGAGGGCAATGGTCCAGTGAATGCCCTCGACCAGGCTTTGCGGAAGGCTCTGCTTGAGTTTTATCCCAGCCTGACTGTCGTTGAACTCGTTGACTACAAGGTCCGCATTCTTGAAGAGAGTGGTGGCACTGCATCCCAGGTGCGGGTGCTAATTGAATCCAGCGATGGACGAAAGCAATGGCGGACTGTAGGTAGCTCAACCGACATTATCGAGGCTAGCTGGTTAGCTCTGGCAGACAGTATGGAATACTGGCTTATTAAACGGGATGCCTCCCTTTAGCTCCCTCACGACCATTATCTCCCTGTTTCCCTCACGAGATAAAAGGAATAGATAAGCTGAAGGATATTGAGAGAAATTTGTTTAAAAAGATGGACTAGCGGGTTGACCGTGGCAGACGCTATGGACTATCCACTGGCTGAATACAATGAATTACCCCTCAGAGCTCTGAGGGGTAATTCATTGTACCGAGGTACCGAGAATTTGAAACCTCTTCCTTCTAGTAATCTTCTTTCTTAATAATTGTGGCTACCCCTTGTCCACCTCCGCAACATGGAGTTGCCAGGCCGTAAGTTCCACCTTCCATGTTCAATATCCTGGCCAGTGTTCCAACAAGCCTGGTCCCAGTGGCACCAAGAGGATGACCGATTGCAGTAGCCCCACCTTTTACATTGACTTTCTCAGGGTCGATACCCAGCTCTTTTATTGCGTTGAGGGCTACAATGCAGAACGCCTCGTTTATCTCCCAGAAATCAATGTCCTTTACATCCATGCCGACATGTTTCAAGGCCATCCTGCTGGCAGGAACCGGCCCCAGTCCCATCATAGTCGGGTCTACACCGGCCCAGCCCATGGATGCAATTGTAGCCAAGGGCTTAAGCCCGTATTCCTTCGCCTTTTCCTTTGACATGAGCATCATGGCAGTGGCAGCAGCATTCAGAGGTGAGGAATTCCCCGCGGTTATCTGGCCATCCGGTTTGAATGATGGCTTAAGTGCGGCAAGACCTTCCAAAGTCGTATCCGCCCTGATACTCACATCATAATCAATAACCTTCTTCGTGCCATCTGCCAGTGTTATTTCAAAGGGCATTATTTCTCCCTTAAAGAACCCCTCTTCAAGTGCCTTGGCTGCTTTCTGGTGACTTCCAAGCGCCCATTTATCCATATCCTCTCTGGTGAAATCTCTATGCGCAAACAGTTTCTCTGCCGTCAGTCCCATGTTTAAGGTCGTCATATAATCATACTTCGCGTACTGAGGCTCTGAGAACAGCTTCATGTTTGGCTTTCCTACCAGTTTACTTGGGTCAACACCGGGGCCAGGCATTGGAACATGCGTCATATGCTCGATTCCAACCGAGATAACAATATCCTGGTATCCAAGCATTATTCCCATAGCACCCAGGTGTATGGTTGACATTGAAGACCCACACTGCCGGTCCACATGTTGACCAGCAACACTGAATGGCAGCTCTGCCAGGAATGCGATGTTTCTTGCTGCATACATAAACTGCTCATCCCATGGCTGGGCACAGCCAGCTAGCAATTCACCGATTTCCTCCGGATTAACCTTCGTCCTTTTAATGAGTTCTTTTATCAGCGTTGCGGCAGCATCATCCATTCTCAAGCTGTTGAACACATCTCTCTCTGGGTCTCTTGGCCTTGACCTTGAAAATGGTGACCTCAAATAGTCCACTATGACTGCATCTCTAGTTTGTGGCATTATTAAACCTCCTTTGATTAAATTGATTAATTTTACTATGCTCTATTGAAAAAGACAACATGCTCAAACGATACCTGTGCCAATTTGTTTGCTGGCATTATGTATAAGTGGCCAGATTTGATTAGCACGAACTTAAGACAAAGCGCTCTATCATGGAGTATGTGATGAAGAACTTGAGCTCGGAGTTTTTATCGCGAAGGCCAAACGATAGATTGCTAATTTTCCCTCTTAAGAATGGTGGCTACCCCTTGTCCACCTCCAACACATGCATTTGCCAGGCCGTAAGTTCCACCTTCCATATTCAGTATCCTGGCCAGGGTGCCAACGAGCCTGGTTCCAGTAGCACCAAGTGGATGACCGATTGCAGTAGCCCCACCTTTTACATTGACTTTCTCAGGGGCAAGACCCAGCTCTTTTATTGCGTTGAGGGCTACAATGCAGAACGCCTCGTTTATCTCCCAGAGATCAATGTCCTTTACCTCCATGCCGATATGTTTCAAGGCCATCCTGCTGGCAGGAATTGGTCCTAATCCCATCACGGTCGGGTCTACACCGGCCCACCCCATGGACACAATCGTGGCTAAAGGCTTAAGCCCATACTCCTTCGCCTTCTCTTTCGACATTAGCATCATGGCAGTGGCAGCAGCGTTCAAAGGTGAAGAGTTTCCGGCGGTTATCTGGCCATCCGGTTTGAATGCTGGCTTAAGTGCGGCAAGACCTTCCAAAGTCGTATCCGCCCTGATACTCACATCATAATCAATAACCTTCTTCGTGCCATCTGCCAGCGTTACTTCAAAGGGCATTATTTCTCCCTTAAAGAATCCCTCTTCAAGAGCCTTGGCTGCCTTTTGGTGGCTCCCGAGTGCCCATTTATCCATATCCTCTCTGGTAAAAGTCGTTTGCGACAACAATTTTTCTGCTGTCTGCCCCATAGTCACCATTTCGCCGGATTCAATTAGAGCAGGGTGTGATTTTCTGGCACCTTCAGAAGTACCTCCCATTGGATTATGTGTCATATGCTCTATTCCGCCTGCAATGACGATGTCTGAATATCCAAGGATTATCTCCATGGCACCTTGGTGTATGGTTGACATTGAGGACCCACATTGCCGGTCAGTGCCTTGGCATGGGACATTGTATGGTAACTTTGCCAGAAGCCCTATAGTTCTTCCTCCTAACGTGTGATTTTCACCATAGCCAAGTGCACAACCAGTCAGGACATCATTGATTTCTTCTGACTTAATCTTCGTTCTCTCAATAAGCTCCTTTATCAGTGTCGCTAGCACCTCGTCCATTCTGAGGCTATTGAACACGTCTCTCTCCGGGTCTCTTGGCCTTGACCTTGAAAAGGGAGACCGCAAGTAGTCTACTATGACTGCATCTCTAGTTTGTGGCATTATTAGACCTCCTTAATAATCGCTCAATTTTACTATGCTCTATAGGCAAAGGCAACTGACTCGATGCTTACATTGGCTTGCCTACTGGAATTATGTAGAAAGGCTTAATTTGCTCCTCGACTTTTAAAACCTTCCTTACTTCATCATCCTCAAAGGCACCAACCATTACCGTAGCCAAGCCCAGAGCTATAGCTTGTAAGGAGACATTCTGACCAACATGCCCGACTTCGATATGGATATACCTCTCCCCACGTCTGCCATATCTATAGGCGGTTCTAGGGAAAAGAGCACAAACAACTATATCAACTGGGCAAGCGGCAATAAACCCCTGGTCTAAGGCAGCTTCAGCTAGTTCCTGCCTTAAGTCACCATTCAGGTGCAGGCTCAGGGAATGGCTGTCTACTTGATAGTGATATATGCCGGCTTTCAGGTTTTCCACCGTCTGCTCGCCAATGACGATAAAAATCTCTAGGGGGTAGGTAGCCCCGGCACTGGGAGTCGCTCTATGACCGCTTGTACTAGTGATGCCCTGGGCTGACCACAATATTTGAGATAGCTGTGACAGAGACACTGGCTGAGTTCTAAATTTTCTGACCGACCTTCGGCTTGAGATAGCCTCTTCTACCGATGCCTTTCCCTTGAGGCTTGGGGGAAGGAGTTTGATTGAAGTTTTTGTCATGTTTATATTGCTAACCTTTGATGACTCCTAGAGGGCTTGCCATGGCTATTTTGCGGGAAATTCCAGCCCGATGGGTTATTTCAACTACCTGACTAACGTCCTTGTAAGCTTGCGATGCCTCTTCACATAGCGAAGCCATGCTGCCAGTTTTTACAGTAATGCCCTTGGCTGCTAGCTCCCTGGCGATATCTATACCTCTCAAGCTACGCCTGGCTGCCCCCCGGCTCTGTATTCTACCAGCCCCATGGCATGTAGAGCCAAAAGTCTCTGCCATTGCTCTCTCTGTACCTAGGGCAACATAGGAGCAGCGTCCCATATCACCAGGGATGAGCACTGGCTGTCCAATTTCTCTATAGCGTTGTGGTACATCCTTATGCCCGGCAGGAAAAGCCCTGGTAGCCCCCTTGCGGTGAATACATAGCGTAACCTTCTTGCCATCCACGCTATGTTCTTCTATCTTGGCGATATTATGAGCTACATCATAAACTTGCTCCATGCCTAGCTCCTCAAGGCTCTTGCCAAGGACTTTGACAAACGATTCCCGCGCCCAGTGAGCAATACATTGGCGATTAGCCCAAGCATAATTAGCGGCACAAGCCATGGCTGCTAAATAATCCTTTCCCTCCTTTGACTCTATCGGAGCACAAGCCAATTGTCGGTCGGGGAGGTTAATATCATACCTCCGCACCGCCTCCTCCATTATCCTTAGATAATCACTGCAGACTTGATGTCCAAGACCTCTAGAGCCTGTATGGATTAGGAGTAGCACCTGACCAATCTCATTAATACCCATAACTTTAGCCAAAGCTCGGTCATAAATCTCCTTTACCACCTGCACCTCTAAGAAGTGGTTTCCAGAGCCCAGGGTTCCTGATTGAGGTGCCCCTCTCTTCTTGGCTCTGGCGCTTACTTTTTCCGGGTTGCTTCCTTTCATACAACCTGTCTCTTCGGTGGCTTCCAGGTCTTCAGACAAACCAAAACCACGTTTTACTGCCCAGCGAGCCCCCTCAGTCAGCACCTCGTCTATTTCCTTTTCGCTTACTCTTATTTTTCCCTCAGAGCCTAGACCTGAAGGGACATTGGTGAATAGGTGGTTAATAAGCTCCTTGATTTTGGGCCTTACCTCAGTTTCATTGAGATTGGTACGCAGCAGTCTTACGCCACAGTTGATATCGTAGCCGACGCCACCTGGCGAAATTACGCCATCGCTTACTCGAGTAGCGGCAACCCCACCTATAGGGAAACCATAGCCCCAATGGATATCAGGCATTGCCATTGAGCGCCCAACTATGCCGGGCAGGAAAGCCACATTGGCTATTTGCTCCAGCGATTGCTCTTCCTTAATACTCTCCAACATTGCCGCATCAGTATAGACCAAGCCGGGGACTCGCATTCCTGGCTTATAGCTTCGCGGGATTTCCCAACGGTAGTCATCTATTTTATTGAGTTGTCCTTCCCATTTTGGCATGCTTTCACCTTCTAGATATCAAAGATGACTTGCACCTGGTAACCGCTACTATCTTTGTTTATCCTTAGCATGTGGTAAGTGGCTGCTTTAATCTCTCTCTTTAGCTTATATTGCCCGTGTTTTATCTTTTCCCCAAAGCACCTGGCTTTAATTTGATTGCTGGTAAGCTCATCGATTTCAAACCGTTTAAAGACTATATGTTCGACATCGAAGATATAAATAAGTTCGTTTAGCCACTCTACCAGTAAAACCTCCTCGTCCTCAGCCGATAGCTTTAAATCACGCTGGATATCTTCCTTGATATCATCTAGCTCTGCCATTAAACTAAAAAGTCCAATGGCCGCATTAGCGAAGAGTTGTTTACTATCAATTCCGTAGGCAACAATGCCAATATCTGCGGTATGGTCGATGATTTCGAAAGGCTTCACCACTGTCTTCACCGCGCAGGCTGAGCTTAGCTTCATTATAGCATGTCTCGAATGAATCAAAAAGTAGAGACTAGCTTGACTTGTATTGTTTGTGGATGCTAACATAGCTTTTGCTTGGGCCGCTAGCTCAACAGGTAGAGCAGCTGACTCTTAATCAGCAGGTTCAGGGTTCGAGCCCCTGGCGGCTCACATTCAAACCACCCCCCTCTCGCCGATATTTTGCCGACATCTGGTTTTGGTATTTCAGGAGTGGGGCAACGCTATTCCGACTCAAATTAAATCCGAGAGATATGGTACAATGATATTCAGGACAGCGGTAGGAAATGTACGAAAAAATACTTGTCCCGTTAGATGGTTCAGAAATAGCTGAGGTAGCTCTCCCCTACGCCGAGGAGCTGGCTGGAAGACTTGGGTCCGAGATTACCCTGATATCTGTTAGTCATTCGGCTGAAGAGCAGGACCAACAGATGTTCCAGTCCTACATCCAGAAAACTGTTGAGTCCATGAGAGAAAGGGCTGAGAGATATCTTGAGAAGCCGTCTGAGAGAATCATCAAGGTAGATTCAACAATCTTGGTTGGTAATCCTGCTGAGGAAATTGTGGATTATGCAGACAGCGGGAACATTGACTTGATTGTTATGGCAACGCATGGCCATTCTGGTATTAGACGCTGGGCTTTAGGAAGCGTGGCTGACAAGGTGCTGAGAGCTACGGGGCGGCCGGTAGTGCTTGTCAGGGCCCAAAATGCCCACCCTTATATGCATAAGAAGGATATCTTAAGCAAGATGCTTGTCCCTCTGGATGGTTCTAAAGAAGGTGAGACAGTGGTTCCATATATTGAGGAGCTTGTCTCTAAGCTTGGAGGGGAAATTATTTTCTTCCAGGTGTTAGCACTAGCTTACCATGTTCACATCTCCGGGGATGCAGCTGTCCAAGTTCCCTATACTGAAAAAGAGATGGAGCCGCTAAAGATGAGTGCTCAGAGCTACCTCAAGAAGATGGGTAGCAAACTTAGAGAGAGAGGTAGCACTGTAAAGTATGAGGTAAGAGTTGGTGCTGCAGGTCACGAGATTATCAAGCTGGCCGATGAAATTAATGCTGATTTAGTAGCCATGTCGACACATGGCCGCTCAGGCATTGGACTCTGGGTCTTTGGGAGCGTCGCGGAGAGGGTTGTGCGTTCTGGGAATACTCCCGTTTTGCTAGTCAGGTTACCTGGAGCTAGCATTGAGTAGTATAAGGTATGCAACCAAAGTAGAGGTTCATAGATGCTGGTGCTCCGAGTTGCTTAGGCTTATTATGAAGTGAAAGTTGAGTTGGGGCAAACATCTACATCGCCAGTACCTTAGACGATTTCAGTAAACGCATATCCAGTTCCTTCTTCCTCTCCCCTATCTCCCGGAATGGGATATATACTACTTTCCCTTTATTTTCCCCGACAACATGTCCTTCTTTCCCATTAAGTATGCCCTCAGCAGCAGCAATACCTAGTTTACTAGCCAAGACCCTATCCCTTGCTGTTGGTGCTCCACCTCTTTGCAGGTGACCCAGTATGCAGACACGGCAGTCAACCTTGAGACGGTATTGGACGTACTGGGCAATCTGCACAGTGTGCCCTACTTCATTTCCCTCAGCTACCACTATGATGCTACTCCGCTTACCTCTCTTGAAACTTTCCCTCAAGGTATGGCACAGCTCTTCCAAGTCAGTCTCTTTTTCGGGTATGATTATTTCCTCAGCACCGCCAGCGATTCCCACCTCAAGGGCAATGAAACCAGACAATCGTCCCATCACTTCCACAAAGAAGACACGCTCAAAAGCATCCGCTGTGTCACGAATCCGGTCTATAGCTTCCACTGCGGTATTGATGGCAGTATCGAAACCGATGGCATAATCAGTGCCATAGACATCGTTATCTATAGTAGCAGGGATTCCGATTAGCTTTATGCGGCTCTCTTCAGCTATAGCTGCAGCTCCACGGAAGGTACCTTCTCCTCCAATAATTACCAGGCCTTCAATCCCCTCTCGCTCCAGGATTTGAATTGCTTTTGTTCTCCCCTCTACGGTCTTCATTTCCTCACAGCGCGAGCTTTCCAGAATAGTGCCACCCCGTTGAATAATATTGGCTACGGCACGGCGGTTCAGCTTGACGAACTCTCCGCTCAGGAGTCCACTGTAGCCACGGCGGATACCTACTATTTCAACGCCTCTTTGCACTGTGCTACGAACCACAGCCCGGATGCAGGCATTCATCCCCGGAGCATCGCCGCCGCTGGTCAGAACACCAATCTTTTGCATCTCAATTCCTCCCTGCTGAAGAATAGGAGTATCTGTATCGATACCTATCAGGACATGCTCTGTATGAATTCAAACTATGCACCTTTTTTCGTCCGGCTTGTGCTATGAGTGGAAACAGACGCTGGAGATGATGCAGGCGTCTCCGGAGCCTGGCTGGGGGAATAACTTGTATTGGGGATTGCAGGTGATTGCCTTTCTCCCATCTGCATGAGCTGGCTAGATTGAACTGCAGCTAGATACATCTGCTCGGTATATTCTTTTGCCATGCGCCGAGCGCTGAACAAGGGTGCGTTTGAACGAATGGTCTCTTTGATTATTCGTATCCAGCCATGTGGTACGCCATTTATATCACGCTCATAGTAAAGAGGAATAATCTTATTCTCCAGTAAGCTATAAAGCTCTTCGGCATCTGCCTTATCTTGGTCTGCTGGATCAATCGCCTCAACATCATTATGAATAGCCCACCCATTGGTACCGTTGTAACCCTCATACCACCAACCATCAAGCACACTAAGATGCGGCACCCCATTAATGGCTGCTTTCTGCCCGCTAGTGCCGCTAGCTTCTTGAAGTGGTCGAGGAGTATTAAGCCAGACATCGGTGCCCTGGACAAGATAACGTGCCATGTGCATATCATAATCCTCGATGAAGGCTATTCGGCCGCCGAACTCAGGGTCTTTTGCCACAGTGTATATCTCCTGGATGAGCTGTTTCCCATGCTCATCGTTAGGATGTGCTTTACCGGAGAATATTATTTGGACTGGCTGCAATTTACTTCGAAGCATACGCTTCAAGCGGCTAACGTCATATAGAATAAGCGCAGCCCGCTTATAGTCGGTGAAACGGCGGCTGAAGCCAAGAGTAAGTGTTTCCGTATCGAGCAAAGCTCCCATAGCTAAAGCCTGCACTGGTGCTACATTGTCTTCAGACCATCGCTTTCGTGCTCGATCTTGTACTGCACCGATTAGTTTATACTTCAACCACCGACGCACTGCCCATATTTCCTCGTCTGGAATAGCCAGCACATGTTCCCATAATGCCGGGTCATCATGCCTTTTCAGCCAATCATGGCTAAGATGCCTTTCATACAGTCTGGCCATTTGTGGTGCCACCCAGGTGGGAACATGAATTCCATTGGTCACTGAAGTAATGGGCACGTCTTCCTCTGTGGCATCAGGCCATAAAGAATGCCACATTCGATGGCATACCTCTCTATGGAGTTGGCTGACACCGTTGCGCTGGTTAGCCATCCTCAAGCCCAGCACAGTCATATTGAAAACCGTATTATCTGAGTCCTGCATACCCAGCTTCAAGAATGCATCCCTGTCCAGTCCAAGAGTGCCCCAGTAGCGATGAAAGCACCTTTCCATTAGCTCAAGAGAAAATACATCATTACCCGCCGGAACTGGCGTATGAGTGGTGAAAACAGTCGTGTCTCGCACCTTATTAGCGGCTTCGGTAAAATCAAGCCCTTTCTCTACCAACTCTCGAGTGCGTTCCAGCATCATGAAAGCTGTATGTCCCTCGTTGGCATGCCAGACGGCTGGCTCAATACCGAGTGCTCGGAGAACACGCACGCCGCCAATGCCCAGAACAATCTCCTGGTGTAGGCGCATTTCCCGGTCGCCAGCATAAAGACGAGCAGAAAGCCCACGGTCCGATGGGAGATTATCTTCAACGTTAGTGTCCAATAAATAGAGCTTTACCCGACCGACATTCACCTGCCAGACAGCAACATGAACCGACCTTGCATCTAACGGAACTTCAATATGCATCGCCTGTCCCTGAGCAGTAAGTACCGGATGGATAGGTGCCTCAGTGAAGCCCAACTGCTCGTAGGCCTCTTCCTGCCAGCCATCAGCAGAAATATACTGATGAAAATACCCCTGGGGATACATAAACCCCACTCCCACTATAGGTAATCCGAGGTCGCTTGCCTCTTTGCAATAATCACCAGCCAAAATACCCAGCCCGCCAGCATAAAGAGGAAGCGAGTAATGGATAGCAAATTCCAGTGAAAAATACGCAATAGTATGCTGCGCCAGATGGGGATATTCTGTATTAAACCAGGTGCTAGTTGCTGACATATCGGCTTTGAAATCGCTAATAACAGAGTCGTAATTCTTGAGGAAGATAGGGTCTCCAGCGGCTGCTACCAACCGATAAGGGGCAATCTGTTGCAGTAATTTGACTGGATTATGGCCTGTAGCTTTCCACAGAGGGCGATCCAAGACTTTGAACAGCTGCCGGGCATCTATATGCCAGCTCCACCATAGATTATAAGCTAGCTCGCTTAGCTCCCCAATACGCTTTGGGGGCTTTGGTGTTGACAAACTATTCATCTCAGCCTCTCCAGGTTTTCTATTGCCTTCCTTCTGACTATATTCTTATCCTCAGGGTAAACAAGACTAAGGTAATATGCCCTGAGTAATTCTCCTATGCATAACTTGTTTGCTTTTAGAATAAGGAACTAACGTACTGGAATTCTCCACCCCGAGTAATATACACCAATGTACTCCGTACCGAAGTTTGAGTCAACTGCTCCGAGCTTGTTAACCTGACTTGGTCTATCATATCTGAACTCCGCACTATTGCTAATTTAGCCATCATACCCGCTGGGCGGCTTCCATGTAAATTCAACAACGAATGGACTAGATTGAGCTAAGCTTAAGTATCCTGCAGCTTGTATCTACAGTAAATAACCTATAACTAACTGTAAGTATAAGAAAATAGTCCCGTATGCACTATCTTTTATAGGTGCAGTATATTACACCCGGCGTGCCTTGAAGATAAGGATTATTGATATAATTACAAGGACAGTACCGATGCTGATGACTACCCAGGCCCACGGTGGAGTCACCGGGGGCAATTCAGGTTCTGATGTTGGTGGGGATAGTGACACAGTAGTGGTTGTGAAGTTGAAAGTGGCACTCCAGTCACTCGGCACTGGCTCGATAGCCATCACTCGCCAGAAATAGCTAGTGTCGTAGTCTAACATACCTTCATACTTGTAGGCGGTGGTGGCTACTTCTGCTTCAGCTATGACATCGGTCAGTGCCGCGTCCTCAGCCAGGATAAACTTGTACCTGGTGGCCCCCTTAAGCGGTGACCAGGAGAAGGATACTGGTTTCACTGGGTATCCGGTGCAACCGTTATTTGGACTGAGCGACTGGGTTCCGAAATACTGGCTTGATGCTGGCAAGCCAGCTTTGATGGTAAAAGCTTTAACTTCGGACCACGGGCTGAGTATAAGCTGGCCGGTGGCTGCTTTCCGTACTCTAACCCGCCAGTAGTAAGTATGACCTGCCTCAAGCCCAGACAGTGACGCTATTGCCGAACCCATGGTTGATGGAGATGCTATTGCTCCGCCAGCAGGGTAAGGTAGTGCAGGCGACGTGGATGAGGCAGGTGCATAGGCACCGGAGTCGAAAACTATCAGTGTGAAGCCCGGGTCTTTAGCAAGCTGTACCTGATACTCGTCAGACAAGCATAATTGTTCCCAGGTAAAGTCGATGCCCTGGTTTCTGCCACTTACCGGGTCACAGCCGATTAAGGTCTCACCAGCAGATGTAACTGTTACTATGATAGTGCTGGTGCTGCTACCAGCGCTATTGGTAGCTATTAGAGTATAAGTGGCAGTGGTGGTTGGTGATATCTGCTTGGTGCCGCTTGAACCCACACTGCTGGCCATTGGATACATAGTAATCGTTTCAGCACCAGAAACATTCCAACTTAGAGTTATTGATTGACCAGGACTAATAGTCTTTGGGCTGGCAGTAAAGGAATTTATGACTGGTTGAGCCATAGCTCTTGCTGTTTCGGAGAGAAGAAAGCTGGTGACTATAGTGTCGAAAGTGGGCTCGAGCGAGCTAAAAGAACCAGGAGCACAGTTGCAGGTGATAATCCAGCCTGATTCGTATTGCACCAGTAACACTTGCGTTCCTTTTATATCCATGCCTTCACGGTTGATAGTATAAATGTGCCTTATTGCGGGCATGTTATCTACAACTAGCTGCTGAATAGAGACAGAGGTATATCCAGTTAGCGCCTCAAGGCTTGCCTTTGATATCTCAAATAAATCGTTAACACTCATTTCTGAGGATAGATTCATTCGTAAAACGGTGAAATTGGGAGTGCTACCGTGCTCTGCCTCTGGTGCATTGAAACCAATAATTGCAGCTCCCAAAAGCTCTTCCGGCATCCTTGACCAGTCCTGAGGATAGGAGATGGAAAAGCTGTTGCTTTCATCAACATAGGTGAGGAGCGCAGATGTTGAAGCCGGTTCATCGGTCAGCATCTCGGAAATGGTGGTGCAACCAGCAGCCAAGCTGACTAATACAACAAGCGATGCCATAAGTAAAGCTCGATGCCAATTGTATCCTTTTATCTTTCCCATGCGGTATATTTTAGCCTCCCTGAGGTTAAACTGCAAAGCTATATCACTCTGGGCATGCATTGAGATTCAGGTTGTTTTATCTTGGCAATAACTGGATATCAAGATTGTCTTGTCGGAAGAATTGACATCACGCAATGTCTTTAACTCCTGTCATACGAGCTAGCCATATATCTAGCTAATGACAATATCGTCCAGCGCTCGTTTTGGCACGTGGTGTACACCTTGACTGTCACGCCAGTATTTGATATCTCCGCTCGGCCCAACTGTCTCGATTACTACCGTTTCCTTGGGCTTGCCAAGAGCCAAGACAAGAAGTATCTCGTAGCGGGGCGATATTCCGAGAGCCTCGCCTAGTTTCTGTCTCTGTACTGAAGCAATCATGCACCCACCCAGGCCTTTCTCAGTGGCACCGAGGAGAATGCTTTGGGCTGCTATTCCATAGTCACAGCCAAAGCCCCGACTTATCTCCGCATCCCCAAGTATGATTATATACGCCGATGGCCTTTCACCTTCGCTCGGCCCAGGCCAGTCCTTGAGATAGCCAGCCCAGGCAAGGTGCTGGAATATTAAAGCATTCCTTTCAGCATTACATGAAAGCATATATTTCAATGGCTGCAAATTGAGTGCTGAAGCCGAGAGCCTGGCAAGGTCAACAAGCTCTCTCAGTGTCCCAAGTTCTATGACAGTTTCCTGATAAAATCGGCGATAGCTCCTATTCTTTTGTATCAAATCTTTCATCATTCCGGCCTACTCCTTTGTCTCTAAGATATCATTAATGTTGCCTCGCTTTTGCAGCCAAGATAGCTACTGGTCAGCAATCCTGATTATATCTTCTCCAAGATACCGCATATTCCCATTCCTCCACCACCGCAAATGGCTATGAGCCCGTACTTATTGTTGCGTCTTCGCATCTCATGAAGCAAAGTAGTCAGAATTCTGGCCCCCGTAGCTCCTAAAGGATGACCAATCGCAATACAAGAACCATTGACATTTACCCTGCCATAGTCTTTCTCAGCTATTCCCAATTCCTTGAAGTTTGCCAATACCTGGGCGGCAAAGGCTTCATGCAATTCTATGAGGTCGACTTGCTCAAGAGTCATTCCAGCTTTCTTCAATGCCATATCAACTGCTGCAGGCACTGCTTTCCAGGCATAGCGTGGGTCAGCCCCGCTGAAAGCGAAAGATTTAAGATAAGCCATTGGTTCTATATTTAGCTTCTTGGCTCTCTCCTCTGACATTACCACGCAAGCTGCGGCGCCATCATTTTCGCCCGCGGAATTACCCGCAGTGCAAACCCCACCGAGGACGGCCCTTAATTTGGAGAGCTTCTCCAAGCTGGTATCACGGCGTGGATGCTCGTCCTCACTGAACAACAACGGCTCGCCTTTGCGTTGAGGAACTGGCACAGGGATGATTTCCTCCGCAAACTTCCCCGATTCAATAGCAGCACAGGCCCTCTGGTGGCTCAAGAGAGCCCATTTGTCTACCTCTTCTCTGCTAAGGTTGTGTTCCTTAGCGGCAGTCTCAGCCCAGGTCATCATGCTTGGCAAGATACCAAATCTCTCTTCCGGCTGAGACATGACCCTGCCTCTCAACATCCTGTCGTACATTGGTATTCCCCATGTTGAGAGGCAGCCGTGCCCCTTGGGCATATCCCCGACTCCTCCTAATGACCATCTTATATCGCCTGCCAGATAAAATTCAGTAGTGCTCATGCTCTCTACCCCACCAGCTACTATGATGTCTGCACTCCCTGACTGAATCATCATAGTGGCGAAAGAGACCGCATCGAGACCTCCAGGACACCGACGGTCAATAGTAAATCCCGGTATCTCTACTGGCCAACCTGCCTTAAGCAGCGACATACGAGCGATGTTTACATATTCGCCGCTCTGGTAATTCTGTGCCATTATCACCGTCTCAACCGAACTGGGCTCCAAATTAGCCCTTTTTACTGCCTCGTTAATAATCAGAGCAGCCAAATCGTATGCTGGCACAGTTCGCAGTGAACCACCAAAATTGCCTACAGGCGTACGTGCCGCGCTAACTATAACTGCTTCGTTGCTCATTTTTCCCTCTCCTATTTAAGATTGATTAAATTTTCCTGGTGGATTAGCGGGTGTACACATTGCTGATACTTCTCAAAGTTTAGATTATAAAGGGTCTCACCAGACTGACTTTGAAAGCATCCTTATAAGCTAAGAGATTCTTTCCGCAGTAACTTGCGATAATAGGAGCTGGATAGATACAGACCTGCTGCTGGATTATGGCCAAATACTCTATCTTTGGCTATTAAAACAGTAGTAGGGGCATGGGCATATTTGAAGAACAGTGAATCGTGGCCAACGCAGAGCCCTACAAGTATATTGAACTCTACCCCTTCGGCATTCAGAATTGCAGCCTGAGTTATAGGGCTACACATTGTTTCCCAGGTGCCCGGGCCACTTATCTTTTGCTCCTCCTTTATGCCGATTGTTTCTTTTGGTGTGCCCCCTGCCTTACAACAAACAGAAGTAACATCAAAACCTCTATTTTCCAAAATTGTTGTCAGTATTTTAGCCTCAGACTTCAATCCAATGCAAAAGGCGATGCCAAGCTTTTTATATCCCATTTTTTTAGCAAATTGTGCTATTTCCTCCACCCGCGGATTACGTGGAGTAATACCTTCTGGAAGGTTCATATAACACTCAAATTCCTGAATAGAGGCCTGTCGGGCAAACTCCCTGACTTCGGGCTTGTCATATTCGGCTAATGCTTGCTTAATAACGTCTTGCTTGGTCTTGGTAGGGCAGTTTGATGCTCCTTCCTCAAAGTATTCGGTGAAGCACACCATCTTTGTGCACTTGGCACACGCAACGTTTTTATTCATAGGCTTCCTCCTGGAAGATATCTAATGGATGACCGATTACTGTCTTAGAGTATAGCATAACGCCCTTAGCTGTAGCTACTAAAACTCAGTGTTCTGAGGACTGATTCAAGCAATTATTGAAAGATGTCCCTGCCCCCCCCAAGGGAGTCATGGTCATCAACTGGACTAAACATCGGTGGAACTTCGGGGACGTCTTCTCCCTTTATTATTTTTCTTTGTTCTATCATGGAGATTCTTACCGCCTTATCATTTTTTAAAAAATTTTTAAAAGGCCCCTGAAACCCGTGTTGAAACCCCTGTTGAAACCCCTTGACAAGAACTTAATTCCCTGCTACTATTTTGGTTTAGTGGCTTTCACACAAGAAAATTGGCTAATGAAAGCGAGTTAATGTGCTAGTTGCAATAGAAACAACTCTTATTTATACCTTCATACTGGGCTCCCTCTATCTTCTGGTTTCGTTAGGTTTCTCCCTCATATGCGGCGTGCTAAGAATCTTTCACCTCGGCTACGCCTACATATTCATAGGAGCTATTTATTTCACATGGATGTTTATGGATTTGTTCAGCTGGGGACTGGTTCCATCTATAGCTGCAATGTTTGTAATCCAGGCCGGAATCGCCATAGCGCTCTACAAGGGGCTCATCGTACGGTATATGAAGCAGGAGGAAATCATTATAACAGGGCTCCTGCTTGTTGCGATTATTTTGGAGCAGGCAGGACATCGTTTCTACCCTATACAAGCTGGGGTCTACCTCGAGACAACCGTAATATCAGGGATAAGTACGATTGGTCAAGTAACCGTATCAAACCAAATGATATTCGCGGCTATCATGGGAATAGTAGTAACTGGATTATTTGTCCTTTTCTTCCTGAAAACAAAAACAGGCTTGGCTACGCGGGCTATATCCTATGATTTATACAGCAGCCGGGTGATGGGTATACAGGTTGAGCAATTATACATGTTTATCATGGTGCTGGTGCTTATACCTGTAATAATCGCTACGCTGGCGATTGCTCCTGTTTGGGCAGTAGACCCAAGTATGGGTTGGGGATATATGATAACCGCTATACTGGTATGTGTGCTCGGCGGGCTTGGCAACATCAAAGGTACTATTATAGCCAGTTACATAATAGGCCTGTGTCACGCAGTTGTAGCCTTTGTTGTCGCTGAGCCTCGCTTTATGGGGTTAGCAGCCTTACTAGTCGTTTTGATAGTGCTAATTATTAGACCGCAGGGAATAGCTAAAAGTGAGACTGTGTGGTGAATTTAGATGGAATTAGAACTTAAGCGAGACCGACTGGTACTCCGTGCCCGAGGCAACAAGTGGGAATGGGGCATTGAGCCGAGGTATTGGCGAAACCCCTTGATATACGTTTCCTTGTTAGTTATATTCCCCATTTTGATATATTTCGTATATCCAGCCCTTCAGGCCACGATTATCGAAGCTAACCTGCTGGCTGCTATAGCTATTCCTCTGGCGTTGATGAGTCTCGGCACCGGGCGAATGAACTTCGGTCCCCAGTTCTACATCGGCGTCGGAGGCTACACTGCTGCGCTGCTCAGTATACATTGCGGTCTCAGCCCTGGTCTGACGTTGATAGTGGCAGCGCTGGTTGGTTTGGCCTTTGGTTTCGCTATGAGTCCCCTCAGCATACTCTCCGGCGGGTTATACTATACCCTTCTGACTTTGCTTTTCCCTCTGGTATTCCTTGAGATAACTTTTATCTACACCGATATTTTTAAGGGAGACGTTGGCCTCTTTGGCGTAGCCCCTCTGGTGAGTGGTTTCTCGTTTACCGTGAACCAGCTTGTTTTTGCCTTTGCTTCCCTGGCCATGATGCTAATCTATCTGTATATAATTGATAAAATCCTCAGGTCAAGATACGCCGTTCAGATGGCTGCCATTAACGATGATGAGGAAGTAGCCAATGGCATTGGCATAAACGTAAATAAGATTAAGGTGATCAGCTTTGCTATCCCCGCCATGATGATTGCAATAATAGGCTGGTTTTATGCGCACTATTATGGAACATTTGCTGGAATAACTTTCCTGCCACTCACATTTATGTTGAAGATACTCATGGTAATAATGATAGGCGGGCGGATACAGATATACGGAAATGTCATCGGAGGCTATTTCATCGCATTTCTTGAGCTGTTGCTGATACGCACAGCCGGGGACATGTCGCCGGTTCTGTTCCCTATCATATTGCTTGTGCTGCTTCTAACCCTTCGCGAAGGTCTATTCGGGCTCTACCGGAAGCGCCATTATAGGGAATATATGCCAACCCTGCATGTAAGGAGATAGAGTCAGTGGCTGAAATACTGAAAGTTATAAATGTCACCAAGAATTTCGGAGGCTTAACCGCTGTGGATAATGTTAGTTTCTCTATCAGCGAAGGGGAAACTCTCGGATTAATGGGGCCCAATGGAGCCGGGAAGACAACTCTTGTCAATATGATATGCGGCAGCTATGCTGTTGACTCAGGCAAGATTGAATTTAAAGGTAAAGATATTACCACTTTACCACCATGGAAGCGATGCAGGCTGGGGATAAGTAGAACATACCAAATCCCGAGACCTTTTCCGGAGCTTACAACGTTGAGCAGTGTTGTTGCTAGCGCACTTTGTGGACAGGATAGACCAAATAGGAGTTTGGAGGATGCTTCTACAGAGGCAACGCATTATCTGCAATTTACTGGTTTATTCAGTAAAAGAAACATCCTGGCACGCGACCTTACATTGTTTGAGATGAGAGGTCTGGAGTTAGCCAGGGCATTGGCAACCGGGGCAAGGCTCATTTTAGTGGATGAAGTTATGGCCGGGTTGAATCCAGTAGAGGCAGAAAAGGCCGTAAGGTTAATCGAACGCGCCAAAGACCAATTCGGCGTAACTGTACTGTGGATAGAGCATGTCATGGCAGTCTTGATGAGGGCTGCTGGGCGGGTTATAGTATTACATTATGGTGAAAAGATTGCCGAGGGTCCTCCTGAAGAGGTGGCAAACAATCCACTGGTAATCGAATCATATCTAGGTGCAAGTGAAAATGCTTGAGATAGAAAATCTAAATGTCTCTTACGGTATCACCCCCATACTCCATGATGTAAATCTTAATATTCAACAGGGTGAAATCGTAGCGCTATTGGGCTCGAATGGTGCAGGTAAAACAACACTGGTAAACACCATTATAGGAATAATAAAACCTGTATCGGGAAGCATTGTGTTCGAGGGGGAACATATTGACAATATGCCGCCTCATGAGATAGTGAGGCGCGGGATTGCTCAGGTGCCTGAAGGAAGAAAGATATTTCCTTATCTGAGCGTGAAAGATAATCTTTTCCTGGGAGCCTACGCTAAGGCAGCATGGCCAAAGAGAAACAGTTCGCTAGAGTGGGTATATAGCCTGTTTCCTCTACTGAAGGACAGAAGGAATATGCCAGCAAGAACCTTAAGCGGCGGGGAGCAGCAAATGCTGGTTATCGGAAGGGGCTTAATGGCTCATCCCAAGTTGCTAATGGTAGATGAGCCCTCCCTGGGGTTAGCTCCGAAGTTACTCTCAGAAGTATATGGCACTATGAGAAAGTTTCGCGAAGAAAAAATCACCACTTTGCTTTCTGAGCAGAATGCTCGCCAGGCACTAACACTCTCCGACCGGGGATACGTACTGCAAAATGGCAGCGTGGTTCTCGAGGATTCAAGTGATAAATTATTAGGCAGTGAGCTGGTAAAGAAAGCCTACCTGGGAAGGTGAAAATGGAAGATTATTTCTCCTATACTAAAGAACTTTTCGACCCGTCCAAGGTAACAGAAAAACCTGAGGTGTTTAAAGGCATCAGAGTCCTTGACTTCTCACACGTAATATATGGTCCCACTGCTGCCAGACTACTGTCGCAATATGGCGCGGAGGTAATCAAGTTTGAACTGCCTTTTACTGGCGACTTGTGGAGATTTGGAGTCTACTGGGGTACTTTCTGGAAGCACTCCAGCGTCTGCTTCCAGTTTGTACAATACAACAAATACTTCCTGGGGCTCAACCTGAAGCAGCCCAAGGCGAAAGACCTAATCTACCAGCTAGCTGAAAATGCTGATGTCGTGGTCGAGAACTTCGCCGCTGGCACCGCGGAGGCCTGGGGAGTCGGATACAGTCAGCTCAGCAAAATCAACCCCAAAATAATCTATCTGAGCTGCGCCACTTACGGCCAGTACGGTCCAATGAGGTTTTTCCCCGGCTGGGACTTGTTAGCCCAGGCTGCCAGTGGCGCAATAAGCATCACGGGATATCCCGGGACGGACAAGTACTACAAGCTACCCGACTATGTCGGAGACTTCCTGCCGGGGAACATAGGAGCACTTTCGCTTGTAATGGCTCTTCGCCACCGGAATAAGACAGGCAAGGGACAGTACATAGACCTGGCACAATCGGAAGCCTTAATGAGAACAATGCCCAATTTTACTTATTTTAGCATTACCAATGAGGACCTGGAGCGTGTGGGCAATACCGACCCAACTATGTCGCCGTCAGGCATATTTAAATCCCATGATGGAAAATTTATCGCTCTGGCAGTAGCAACCGAGGAGCAATTTAAGGCCCTATCTTCAGCTATGGGTCAGAAAGAGCTAACCACAACGTACAAAAATGGTTTTGAACGATTAAAGCCGGAAAATGCCAAAGAACTCCATAAAGTTGCCCAGGAGTGGGTTAGCCAAAAAGACAGTGCCGAAATAGTTAATTTAGCTAAAGAGCATGGTTTCCCTGTTGCAGAGGTAATGGATGATTTTCAAATAGCTAATGATGAATGGCGTAGAGAAAGAGGCAGCGTTGTGGTTTTCAATGATGACATGTATCGAGAGTTCGCGTTGCCAGGGCCATCAGCGATGTTAAGCAAAACCCCGGGGAGAACGAAATGGCTTGCCAGGCCGCTTGGCTATCACAATCGCTATGTTCTAAAGGGATTATTGGGATTATCAGAGAAGGAAATAAAAAAACTGGAAGAGGAAAGAGTTATAGGGTACTGGGATGATAGGCCTGGCATTAAGCCGCCGGTATATTATGATATGGAGAAAGACCCATTGTTCAACTACCAGGGAAATGATTGAAGGCAAAAAGTATGAGTAAGGAAAAAGGGAAAGAGAAAGAGCAAGTTCTGGTAAGATATGGCATTGCCAAGCGGGAGCGTGAAGAGTTTTTAGCCAGCATGATAAGCCCCGAGGGCAAGCCAGAAGCTCTGGACGGCATTGTAGTTCTTGATGTTAGCTATGCTAACTTCTCTGGAATCATAGCCGCCAGTTTTCTTGCCGAATTTGGTGCTGAAGTCATCAAAATTGAGCCCCCTGAAGGAGACCCGTCGAGAAAAATAACACCTTATGGTGTGAATTTAAAGGGTGTGGGCATTCCTTTCCTTATGGAGGCTAGAAACAAGCGCTACCTAACCTTGGATATCAAGACAGAAGAGGGCCGTAAAGATTTTGAAAAGCTTGCCGCCAAGGCCGATGTCTTGATTGAAACCTTTCCCGCAGGACAGATGGACTCCTGGGCGATAGGCTACCGGCAGTTGAGTCAGGCAAATCCAGGCTTGATTTATATCGCCATCACTCCCTATGGTCAATATACTGACAGGGCTAAGGAATTCCGTAATTTACCTGACTCAGATATAACATCCCAGGCTGCCTCGGGAATAGCGGCAAATATAGGAGACCCTGACACCTCTCCTGAGCCATACAATTGGCCTCTTAAAGCCGGGGCATGGATAGGGTGGTACACATCGGGCTTGGAAGCCGCCTTGGGAGGGGCTATAGCTCTGATATACAAGGAGGCTACCGGTGAAGGCCAGATGATAGATATAGCATCTGCAGATGCTTATGCGTCCCTTGTTGGGTATCCGGTGCTTATTGGCTACAGTTGGGAAAAAGCTCGACCTCGAATAGGTCGCCATGACTTCTGCCTATATCCTTATGGGTTCTGGGAGAGCAAAGATGGTATTGTGGCTATAGCAGCTCCTCGGGACCACGACTTTAGAGCACTACTAAAGATTCTTAAACTATGGAAGATTGAGGACGACTGGAGGTTTACCTTTGACCGCATACCGGACATCTTAGAGCAAATCGAGGAGTTATATGGAGCGATACAGGCGGAAACGGTTAAATATTCCTCAGACGAGCTTGTAAAGATGTCCATGGAATATAGCTTAAAGGCGGCGCGCTCTAAATGGAGGGGTGGCGGTGTGCCTATCATCATGAAGGTGCAGAAACCTTCCGAGACTATGAAAAACAAGCATTGGAATATACGGAAGGCTTTCATGGAAATTGACGACAAGACTTTAGGCAAGTTTACCATTCCAGCTAACTTCGTAAAAATGTCGGAGTCACCGCCGAGAGTAAAGTGGATATCTTACGATATCGGTAAGGACAACGACTATATCCGCGAGAAATATCTCGCTGACTGAGCTTCGCTTTACTTACTTGAAAGCCTGTAGATGGCTTCACCAAGAAACAACAGCACCTCCTCTTGGCATACACCTCCAAGAAGGTGCTGTTGAAAAACCCTCTCAGTTTTTAGCAGCTATAACTTTGCTAAAACGGTAACTAAACTTACTCTCGTGTATAGGATAGGTCAAACGGCACTTCCATTATTCCCAGGCTGCTCGATATGCCGGCAGTACCTTTCACGGTATACACGGCTGGACCTTCAGGCACAGCGTCCCAGGTCTTATCTATGGCTCCCTGTACCGCAGCTACTGTTCCCACTATTACTGGAAAGGCAGCTGCATCTCCTGCTTGTATTCTAGGTAGAATGCCAAGTGCAGCATAGGACCAAAATGGCGGCTTCTTGCCTCCCAGCAGCTTCCAGGTAGGCACGGCAGCCACATGACCTGTGACATAGTCCATCCCAGATAGATAGTTTGGAACCCCCAACCCCTCGGAGAAGTTTACAAAATTGAGATATCTCAGGTCGACCCCATCGTTAGCCGGAATAAAAATCCCGGCCACACTTGTTTCCCAATATACATCCTTCTCGCCTACTGCCAGCGTGTAACTCAGCGAGTCCAGGCTAATGCCAATGCTGTTTGGATTCTTAACGGAAAGAGCTACTTCTGCAACGACGGTTTCCTCGCCTTGCCATCTATTTATCACATAGTCAAGCTCCACCGAGCAAGGTAGCAGCTCTTTTTGTCCTGCACAGCCAACTGCTCCCAGCATGACAGCAATCATCACGATTGCTAGCGGAAAGTATATCTTCCTTAGCATAATACCGCCTCCTTTTTTTAGTTTTATTCGTTATTTAATTTACCGAATTTTCCTGTCTTCGAAGCCAGTAGTTCAACTACTCCTTGGGCAAACTCTTTACCAACCAGCTTCTTTACGCAATTGAGCAGGAGTCTTGTACTTCTCAGGCTCGGCATAATCGCCCTTGTAACGTGGAGGCTGCTCCGCGCTATTCAATCCAGTTGATAACAGAACTACATCATGCGGGCCCTGGAACTGGCCAATAGGGTTAATCCACTTATCAGGTAGCAGTATCGGGTTCGGCTCCATAGGATTTTCGGGGTTAGCCATATAGCGTGAGTGGAAGAATGGCGCAATTTCATCTCCGCACCAACCATACAGCGGCAGTATCCCGACATTCTCTATATACAGCCCTTCCAGCGCTGGTATTAAGGCTTCAACATCGGTACTGCCAACCTGCTCTATTGCTTTCTTGATAAGGTACATATCGCCGTAGCCTACGCCCACGTTAATCTGTACCGGGATTCCCTTTGAATCGCACATCTGCAGCCATTCAGCCCCACCCGGAGGGACGGGAAGCTCCTTCTCGTAAAACGAGCCTATTGCCCCCAGGCACTTTCCGCCGGTCATTTCCCAGAAGTCATAGGTGTGCGATGTTCCACCGTAGAAGCATGGTACTACGTCCTTAGCTGAAGATTCTGCCCACTGCTTGGCGAAAACCTCGGTGTCGGTAAACCAGCTAGAACACATAAACACGACGTCTGCCCCACTGTTGGCTATACCCTCCAGTACTGGCAGATACATCCCGGTTCTGGCCTTAAACGCTGCGTCGTAGACCGTCTCCAGACCATATAGCTGCTTGGCATACTCCGACCATGTCGGTAGATTCTTCTCGGGAATGCCATTCCGCCATAGATTTGTCCAAGCGAGGTCTTCCCACAGAAAGGCTATCTTACTTGCCCCTACTACCTCTTTCATTACGCCAAAATAAGCCGGTATAGAGGCATAATGGGCGTCTTCAGGGTCCCAGTCTCGGAAGCAGAACTTGTATGTATCATAGTCCTCTTCTAACGTTGTTGTGAGCTCTCTAGCCATGGGCCCCTGATAAACAAGTATGTGGGGTCGCTCTTTATAAAGCTCGACCGCTTTTGGTGTAACGGCAAGGCATATCTCAGACCTGCCTTCTACAAAGTAGAGCAGAGCTTTATGACCGAGCACCATTCTGGTGGCTGCGGCTACAGCCAATGAAGTTTCCCCCTTACTGTCTTCGACCACAAATTTAAGAGGTCTTCCCAGAACGCCGCCGGCCGCGTTTATCTCGTCGCATGCCAGGCTCATGATATCCATGCAGGGCTTGCATCCTGGCGACGACACCTGGCCGACATAGCCGATTACTATCGGCTCTACTCCTGGTGCTGCTTCTGGCCCGCCTGTGCATGCTGGCAGCGTAAGCCCTAGAATAAGCGTCACAGCTGCTAGGGCTACCAGCGAGCGGTAAATTTTGCTTTTCATAAGCATCCTCCTTTAAGTGTTTATTTACAGCTATCATTATAACACCTTTGTCAATAGTCGCAAGCCTGTCCTTATCCTTAATCCGTAAGTATAAATTTCTGTTTGTCATTGCGAGCCCTTCGCCTTGTGTCATTCTGGTGAGCCGAAGCCCTGAGGGCAGCGAAGAATCTCTTGCTCAGGGTAAACTCCGCAAAGCCCTCTCAACCCTATTGCCCCACCTGGATTGCTTCGTTGCTGGCGCTCCTCGCAACGACAATCTAGTTTCCCCTGGATTGCTCCGCCGCTGGAGCAGATGCTCCAGCCTACCCGGTCTTGCAATGACAGTACGGTTGTCGTGGCGATGGCGTCCCCCCCTGTCGTTGCGAGACACGAAGTGCCGTGGCAATCTCGGTGGGGCTGCAGGGGGAAGACCTGGCATGGCGAGTGTCTGCAGGTGGAGAATGGCCATCCACGGGTAAGTGACTGGCACGGGGAATAAGGGTGGCATTTTCTCAGAACAATTAGAGGTGACAAAATCATATAACATTAACGTGAACTAGTATATCTACTGATCTGGTTCAGATAGATGGGTGACACTCACACGGTATCACTATCAGCAAAATAATAAACATGTAGCGCTAACATGTAGCGCAGGGCTTCAGCCCTGCCCCACGCCCGTCACCACCCCCGGGCAGCCTTAAAAGACTGCACTACATGCGAAAACAGTTGATAGTCAGCAAATGTGTCACTGATCATATGAGTGAGTACGCCCACTTCACAGCCTCGTGATGCTATGATATACTATCATTGATTGGTACAGCCTCGTATGGGCTCGTAGCTCAGAGGCAGAGCGCCCGGCTCATAACCGGTTGATCGCAGGTTCGAATCCTGCCGAGCCCAGGTTCATTCTTTTCTGAATCTCTGGAGCTTACCTTCAATAAACAGTCAGTCAGCAAAGAGGTTTTAGCCCCTTTCTCGAAGATATTTGAAGGCAGACATAGCGGCGGTAGCACCATCCCCAACGGCACTGGTTACCTGGCGCGCTGAATTTCTGCGAATATCACCGACAGCGAAGATGCCAGGAACTGAGGTAACCATCAAGTCATCGGTTATGATATGCTCTGTTTCATCGAGGTCCACTATATCATCGAAGCACTGGCTATTAGGCTTAAGTCCTACGGCAACAAAGACACCTTCCACCCGAAGAGTAGAAATTTTACCCGTTTTCACATTGCGCAGCCTGACCCCACTCACCATCCCCTCACCGGTGATATCCTCAACAACGGTATCCCAGACGAACTTTAATTTGGGCTGGGCAAAGGCCTGCTGCCGAAGAACTTGCCCGGCACGAAGCTGGTCTCGCCGATGTATTACATAGACGTTACTGGCATGCTGGCTTAATTCCAGGGCATCAGTGATGGCTGTATCACCCCCTCCCACCACCGCTACATCAAGGTTACGGAAAAGGAAGCCATCGCAGGTGGCACAATAGGAAACGCCATGGCCCAAGAGCTTCTCCTCACCAGCAACTCCCAGCTTAACATACTGCGAGCCAGCAGCAATAATTATTGCCCCAGCCTCAAAATTACCCTCATTGGTGAGGACACCATAGGTGTGCCCTGATTTAAGACCCGTAGCCTCAGCAGTGATGGTCTCCAATCCATACTTGATAGCCTGCTGGTGCATAAGTGATGCCAGCTCAAAGCCAGAGATGCCATCAGGAAAGCCAGGATAATTGTCTACCCGCTGAGCATTCACTATCTGGCCTCCGAACACGCCACGTTCTACCAGCAGAGTTTTGAGACCGGCCCGAGATGTATATAGCCCAGCGGTAAGCCCACCCGGGCCACCGCCAATGATAATAACTTCGTATTTGCTCATCACCTACTCCTGCCTCAACCTTAATTATAGCGAATAGCTAATCAAAAATCGCTTACATATATCTTCGGGATTGATTTGCTCCCCCTTCAGAATGACAACAGAGGGCATCCTCTCATCTATTACTACCCTCCAGTTTCCTCAACGCCACATTGGCTGCTACCAGCACGGAATCCCAAACAGGTGCGAAGGGGGGAGAGTAGCTCAAATCCAGCCTCGATATTTCCTCAACAGTCATGCTTTTGTGTAGGGCAGTAGCAAAAATGTCTATGCGCTTAGCTACGCCCATTTTGCCTATCATCTGAGCACCCAGCAGCTTCCCTGTCGCTCTGTCCACAATCAATTTGATGGTGATATCTTCTGGCTCAGGATTAGGATAGGTGTGAGCATGAGAGGGATGAGCTACAGTGGAAGTGACAAAATCATAACCTCCAGCAGATGCCTCGGCGGAGCTTAAGCCAGTGCGGGCAACCGTCAGGTCGAATACCTTGGAAACGGCTGTCCCGATAACACCTTCAAAGACCTCATTCCCGCCAGAAGCATTATCACCAGCAACCCTTCCCTGCTTGTTGGCTGTAGTCCCCCGCGGTATATAGACATTCTTGCCGGTGATAAGATGCCTCTGCCCCACGCAATCTCCAGCAGCAAAGATGTCAGGATTAGAGGTCTGCATCTTATTATCGACAACAATAGTCCCATTGGCAGCAATCCTGAGCCCCGCCTGACTGGCCAGTTTCGAATTGGGTTTAGCCCCTGCGGCTAAAAGAACAAGGTCAGCCTGATAAGTCCCCTGTGCCAGAACTACAGCTCTTACCTTGCCTTCTGCATCACCTTCAAACTCTTGAATAACAGCATCCTTAATCAGTTCAACATTTTTGGCCTTAAGCTCATCCTCAATTAATTTAACCATATCATCGTCAAACATCTTCAAAATGCTTCCTGGTCTCTTTATCACCGTTACTTCAAGGCCTCTGGTTCTAAAGGCCTCGGCCATCTCCAAGCCAATGAACCCGGCGCCAATTATCACTGCTCTCTTAGGAGATGCTTTCTTCAGGAAATCTTTGAGGATTACTCCATCCTCAGCCGTTCTGATGACGAAGATATTCTTGAGGTTGAAACCAGGCAGGTCTGGATAAAAAGGTGAAGCCCCGGTACATATCGCCAGCTTGTCATAGCCCAGCTTTACCTCCTTATCCTGCTCAAGACTTCGGGCAAGGACGAGCTTTGTACCAGGGTCTATGCTGGTAACCTCATGCCTTGTTAAGACGTCAATTCCCCTCTTTTCTTTAAAAAAAGCAGCGTCATAGACTACCAGCCCCTGGACATCCTTGACCAGGTCAGAGATAAAGTAGGGGAGACCGCAGGAACCATAAGAGACAAAGCTTCCTCTTTCTAGAACAGCCACCTCCATATCAGGCCTGTTTCTCTTGGCCCGGCTGGCAGCGCTCATTCCTGCTGCCACTCCTCCTATTACTACGAATCTCTCTTTGCTCATTTGCGGTGCCTCCTCAGTATCATATGCCTTCAAACCAGCCATACATGTATCTTTTTAAGTAGTCATCATCAGGATAGGCTCTCCTCACATCCTCTTCAGTGAAAGAATATTTATACTGAGTAACATAATCTCTGAGCAACTTATATGCCTGGTTCAGTCTCTTCATCACCTCTTCAGCTTCAGCATCCTGGCTGCGGCTCTTATCTGGGTGATACAAGAAAGCCTTTTTCCGATAAGCTTGCTTTATCTCCTTGAGGCTGGCAAACTCTGCCAGGCTCAACAGTCGGCGGGCCTTATCTATCTCCTCGAAGTTAGCCATGACCGACACCCCCTTGTCTTTCTGCCCCCGATAGTTTAGATAAGCGGCTCGACCTCGGGTCGAATCATAAGCCATCGAGCCGCTGTACACCGGATAGAAGGCTAACTGAGCACACCGGTGTCCATGCCTTATCTGCCTCCTTGTAGTTCAACCAGCAATTGAGATAACCTTTGATTTGCTTTTTCCACTTCTTGGGCTGCCTGTATTATACTATTATAGATTGGATTGCCCTCCGGATTCTTAACTTTCTCCACCCATTTTCTGAATTTTTTACTATCCTGCTCGTTATGCTCAATCCAGGAGGTTAAAAGCACCTTAAGCCTTCCCCTTTCATCAGTTGGGGAACTTTTCAGGATATCCTCAACCATTCTCCTGATTACATTCTCAGGAACTGCGCCGAGTATTTCATCAACTTTTTGGCCGTCAAAGAAGTACATCTGCATAGGTATACTCATAATCTGGTATTTCGCTGCCGTTTGCTGGTCCTCATCCACATTTATTTTGCAGAACTTAAATCTGCTATCATCATATTCCTCGGAGAGTTTGTCGTATATAGGTGAAACCATGCGGCATGGCCCACACCAAGGCGCCCAAAAGTCAACCTCTGTGGGAACACCTGACCTTAGAACCTCCTCTTCAAAAGTTTGATCTGTAACTTCTACTACCTTACTCAAATGTTACCTCCTTATTTAGTGTTTTATGTTAATCGGGCTAGGCTCGGCTTTTCAGGCTACCCTTAATTTACGGCATTTCCTCACGATAGTTCCTTTCATATTACCCAGTGGTTTGTTTTATCGCCGCCAGCGGTTCTGGCGGGTACTCTTTACCTAGGATAGCCAGCAGGGCAGATATCATCTCCAGGTTGGTGACAAAATAGCAACGCCTCTTTCCCTCCCGCCGAAAGTCCACGATGCCGCAGTGGCGCAGCAGCGCCAGATGCTGGGATATATTAGGCTGCCTAACCTCGGCTAGCAATTGCTCAACCTCGGTAACGCACTTCATCCCCTGACACAGATCTTCCAGAATCATGAGCCGTACTGGGTGAGCTATGACCCTCAGCATCTCAGACTTAGCTGCATAATCCACTGCCATCTCTAAATAACTCCCGACTACAGGACTAAATATTCTAAGTGTTGAATACTTGAATGTATTATGACAGTCAAAGTCTGGGGTGTCAAGTGGCTCCGGCTGAGGCTTTAGCCTCGCACTACATGTTTGCTCGGCTTGGATGGCCTTCTTATGACCGAATTATTTTCCTCGGAATTGAGGCTGCCGCTTTTCGAGAAATGCCTGAATACCTTCTGTGAAGTCGCCGCTCAGTTGCTGGTTTACTGATGCCTGGTAGCTATATTCGTAGCCTTCTAGCCCTCTATTAACTGCCTCCTTTATAGTCCTTATTGATATCGGTGGCATCTCTTTGATTTTGTTCGCCAGTTCCATGGCAGCATCCATGAGCTCCTCATGCGGCACGACCCTGGTCACCAGACCCCACTGGTAGGCTTCCTCAGCGGTCAGGTATTTACAGGTCATCAGGGCTTCTTTGGCTCGGAACCGGCCGACTTCAGAGGCGAGACGAATGATTCCGTAGGGACAAGCCATCCCGAGACTAGTTGCTGGCCAGGCAATCCTAGCCTTGTCTGAAAATACCATGAGGTCGAACTGCAATAGCCATTGCGCACCCTCACCAGCAGCAACACCATTAACAGCGCCAATAATCGGCTTCTCAAAGCTCAAAATCCGCTGCGGCTCTCTTTTTAGGTTGAGCATGTTTCTTCTTATTTTGGTAGCATCAGTTTCAAATGTTGAGATATCAGCGCCGGCACAAAAAGCACGACCAGTTCCGGTGACAATCACTACTCTGATTTCATCATCTAATTCTAGTTCATCCAGGGCATTGAGGAATTCCATCCTCATCTCGATATTAATTGCATTCAGTTTTTCAGGGCGGTTAAAGGTGACGATGGCTACTCCATCCCTCTTTTCTATTAATATCGTCTTATATTGCATCAAAATACCTCCCTTGACCTAAGTCCGTACCCATGCTGCCTTCGAAACCTGGGACAGCTCCAATTTTATAGCATTTCTTCATAATCTTCCAGCCCGGCAAGCTAAAGCAATCCCATCCATAAGCATGGGCCCGAAGGATTACCCGGGGATGCCTATCGAGTCCTTGGCAGAAATAGTGTAAATTACAAAACCACCTGTACTTGACATAATATTAAAGGCAGTATACTAGGAGATTAGTCTGGGGTGTAATAGGAAATTAGTCCTATTTTATCCATTTTTATCGCCTTAAGTCTTGACAACGCACCTTTATTGTATCATTATATTAAATTGTTCCTTTCTGATTTATATTAGACAACTTTTTAAGTCATTGATAGACAAAGATTGGGGGATGAGATTTGAGCGAGTTGCTTACTACAAAGGAAGTTGCCGGATATCTTAGGTTGAGGCCAGAAACTGTGCTCCGCAAAGTAGGGAAAGGCAAAATGCCGGCAATTAAGATAGGTGGGCACTTCAGATTCGATAAAGAGCAAATCGACGAATGGCTCCGTCACCAATCAACCTCGAAAAAGCGTATCCTTGTTATCGACGATGAGGAATCAATCAGGCATTTGTTCAAGGAGACGCTGGAAGCCAGCAGCTACCATGTAATAACCGTTGATGATAGTGCCAAGGCAGTGGAACTGGTAAAAAGTTGGAATTTTGACCTGATTTTCATCGACCTCAAAATGCCAGGGATAGATGGGGCAGAAACATTTCGGCGGATAAGAGAGATTAATGACTCCGTGCCCGTAGTCATTAATGCCGGCTATCCTGCAAGAGACCTGATGGAAAAGGCACTGGAGCAAGGGCCTTTTGGGGTTATGAAAAAACCACTCAGTGCTCTGGATATACGGAGGTCTGCCGACAGCTACCTGAGGGGCGTCAAGGCGAAGGATAAGCTGGCAGAAGGCTTCCAACAGCTTGGATATATATCAAGCTGACGGTGAAAACCAGACTGAGGGAACTGAATGATGACGAAATCAATTATAAAAAAGAAGGAGGGGGAGGAAAACGAGGTGCGGCTACCCCTTGAAGAGGAAATACTAAGGCAATACCAGGAAAACTTAAGAAACTTTACGGAAAACATACCGGCTGGTGTTTATCTCAGTGATTTAAAAGGGACTTTTCTTTATGGTAACAAGAAAGCCGAGGAAATTATTGGATACAGCCGGGAAGAGCTCATCGGCAAAAGTTTCCTCAAGCTCAATCTGCTTCCGAAAGAATATTTGGTTAAAGCTGCCAAGTTACTGGCGCTCAACGCAATGGGAAAAACTACCGGACCGGATGAGTTCGAACTGATAAGGAAAGATGGTAGTCACGCGTGGGTTGAGATAGCCGCTATCCCGGTAAAACACCCGCAGGGGATGACGGTTACCGGCTATGTTGTTGACATTACCGAGCGAAAGCTAGCAGAAGAGGCACTAAGACAGTCGGAGGAGAAATACCGGACTATCCTGGAGGACATTGAAGATGGCTATTTCGAGGTAGACCTTGGCGGTAATTTCACTTTTTTTAACGACTCCGTATGTCGCAGCTTGGGATATACCAGAGATGAAATGATGGGGATGAATTTCCGGGTTTTCACGCCTGAAGAGGATGTTAAGACTGTGTACAAGGCCTTCAATCAAGTTTACCGGACAGGCAAGCCGATTCAAGGCTTCTCTTGGAGAAGCGATCAAAAGGATGGGACTAAAGGATTTGCTGAAACCTCGGTTTCTCTTCTACAAAATCAAGCAGGGGAGATTATTGGCTTTCGAGGAATTAGCCGCGATGTTACTGAGCGCAAGCAGATGGAGGAGTCATTAAGACAGTCGGAGGAAAGATACCGTACCATCCTCGACGATATGGGAGATGGCTATTTTGAGCTAGACCTGGCTGGCAATATTACCTTCTTTAATGATTCACTGTGCCGCATGTTTGGATATCCCGGGGAAGAGTTGAAAGGGATGAACTATAAAGCCCTCACGCCTGAAGAGAATGTTGAGGCTATGTATAAGGTCTTCAATCAGGTGTATCGGATGGGTAAGCCACTGGAACAAGTTCAGGCTGAACTGATAAGAAAGGATGGTAGTAGACGGTTTTCCGAAGTCTCAGCCTCGCCTCTGCGAAACCAGAAGGGAGATGTTATCGGCTTTAGGGGAATCCATCGTGATATTACCGAACACAAAGAGGCAGAGCAGCAATTACTTACGGCCAGCAAGCTGGCTTCTGTCGGCGAATTGGCTGCCGGTATAGCTCACGAGCTGAACAACCCGCTTACCGGGATTATCGGTTATGCCCAGCTTCTGTCAGACAGGCAGAATGTCTCCCAGGATATCAAAAAAGACTTAGATAGGATTTACTATGAAAGCCAGAGGGCTGCCAGAATAGTGCAAAACCTTCTCGGCTTTGCCCGCCGGCATGAACCTCAGAAGACCTATTTCGATGTGAACGAGCTCATAGAAAAAACCCTGGAACTGCGGGACTATCAGCTAAGGACAAGCAATATCGGGGTTTGTACCAACCTGGCACCGAACCTGCCACAGATGCTGGCTGATTACCATCAAATGCAACAGGTTATATTGAACATCCTTATCAATGCCGAACACGCTATAGCTCAGACAAAGCATCGAGGCAAAATTACTATAACCACCAGTATGGTCGAAGACTGCATCAAAATCTCCATCGCTGATGATGGTCCCGGAATCTCTAAGAACAGCATCAACAGAGTCTTTGACCCCTTCTTTACTACCAGGGAGGTGGGCAGCGGCACTGGCCTGGGCCTCAGTGTCTGCCATGGCATTATAACCCAGCACGGCGGCAAGATATATGTCCAAAGCCAGCAGGGCAGGGGGACTATCGTTAACATCGAGCTGCCACCGGCAGCCGAAGGCCAAGCAATAGTCGAGGAAAAAGTTGTTGTGGCGGAGAACCGACCGCACAGACTGAAAGCAACCGGACATATCCTGATTATCGACGATGAGCCAGCGATTTGCGATATCTTAACCAGAGCCCTCTTTGAAGAGGGTTATACAACTGACAGTGTATCAAATGCCAGAGCTGCTCTGGAAAAGATAGCCGAAAACAGTTACGAGCTTTGCATCATTGACCTGAAGATGCCACAGATGAGCGGTAAGGAGCTTTACGAAATCATGAAGCGGAGATCCCCATCTTTGGCTCAAAGGGTGGTGTTTATTACCGGGGATACGATAACACCAGCTACCGAGAATTTCCTTACTTCAACAGGAAAGCCCTATTTAATTAAGCCTTTTAATTCCAATCAGCTGGTAGAGTTGGTTGAGGAAACACTGGGAAGTGGGCAATGAGAAGGAATATGGATAAGGCAACAATCCTGATTGTTGACGATGAGTTCTCGATAAGGGATATCCTCTTTCAAAGGCTAACTGAAAAGGGTTATAAGTGCACTATAGCTTCCGATGGCAGTAGCGCATTAAGAAAACTAGATGCTCATGAATTCGATTTAGCTCTTCTAGACATCACAATGCCGGGGAAATCGGGCACAGACGTGTTAAGAGAAATCCAAGCCAAGTATCCAGACACTGCTGTCATCATGATAACTGCCATTGCCGATGTAGAAACAGCTATCAAGTTGATGAAGATGGGAGCTTATGACTATATTATCAAACCTCTCGACCTCAATATGCTCGCTACTAGCATAGATAGAGTTCTGGATAAAAGAAGGCTGATACTGGAGAATAAGATCTACCAGCTCCATCTGGAAGAAAAGGTAAAAGAACAAACCCAGAGGATTCGTGAGTCATTTCTCAATTCTATCAAATCCCTGGCCTATGCCCTGGAAGCCAAGGATAAGTACACCGGTGGTCATTCGCAGAGGGTAGCAGAAATGGCCGTGGCCATTGCCATGGAACTTGGTATGCCTGAGGATAAGGTTGAGAAAATAAGATTCGCCGGGCTGGTCCATGACATCGGTAAGATAGGGGTAAGCGAATCAGTTCTAAACAAACCAGGCAAGCTGACCGATGAAGAGTATCGACATATAATATCCCATCCCGAAATAGGGGAGCGCATTTTAAGTCCAATCGTGGAGGATAAAGAAATCCTGGAGATGGTGAGGCATCATCACGAATGCTATGATGGCACCGGTTATCCTGACGGCCTGTCGGCTGAGGAAATACCAGAAGGGGCTAGAATTCTAGCAGTTGCTGAGGCTTACACTAATATATCAGACAACCGGACTCGGAAGAAAAAGCTATCTCAGAGTGCCAGTATCTTAGCTGTAGTCGATGCCTACGATGCTATGACCTCAGACCGTCCTTATCGGCAAGCAATGAGCCCTGAAGTTGCCTGTGCTAACCTGGAGAAAGGGAAAGGGAAACAGTTCGACCCGGCCATAGTTGATGTTTTCCTTAAAGTAATGTCCAAAACCGCTGAGTACCAGTCTCGTAAACGCTCTATGACTATTTCCGCATAGTCCAATCTATTTGACATAATATACCAGACCATACTGCCAGCTTTATATGCCGGGCTGACCATTGAGCTTTACCTATTTTCTATTATGGAAAGCCTTATGAACCTCTTTTAAATGCCTGTTAGTAACATGGGTGTAAATCTGGGTTGTTCTGATGCTTTCGTGGCCCAGCATTTCCTGGACGGAGCGAAGGTCAGCACCGGCGATGAGAAGATCGGTAGCAAAAGAATGCCGCAAGGTATGGGGGGTCACCTCGATTGATAGTCCACATTTCTTAGCGTAGTTTTCAACGATTTTTTGGATAGACCTCGCGGTCAGCCGCATTTTCTCACCATCCTTTCGAAGATCTTTGGAACCACTGTATCTAATGAACAAGGGCTTGAAGCTGTCTTTCCGAGTTTGTAAATAACGCTCAATCCAGTGCGCCGCCGCATCGGAGAGGAAAACCACGCGCAGCTTATCTCCTTTGCCCCGGACGCTGAACTCTCTTCGCTCCAGGTCTATTTGGTCACGATTGAGACTGACCAGCTCGGACACCCTGAGTCCAGTGCTGAACAAGGTCTCGAGGATAGTTTTATCCCTCAGGCCTATTTCATTCTCGATTTTGGGGCTGTTAAGCAGCCTTTTCACCTGCTCTGAATTCAAGAAGTTTACTGGACGTGAGCTTTGCTTTGGCAACTCGATTTTATCCGGAGAAAGGGTAAGGATATCACGCTGCACCACGAGATAACGCAGAAAAGCTCGTAACGCAATAATATGGTAGCTTTGAGTGACAGGTTTTAGCTGTACGCCGTTTTGGCTACGCAAATGTGCCAAATATAATCTATATCTTCTAACCAGCTCCATATTTATATCCTCAGGTTTTGTGGCGGAGGAATTTTCACTGAGCCAGTTATAGAAACGCATCAAATAATGCTTATACTCACGAATAGTAAGACGGGAGCAGCCCTTTTCAATTTCCAGATGCTCCAGAAACTCGGTAATTAATAGCTCTAAGCTCATCTTTTGCCCTTGAACCCCCTTTTGGGGAGTCTCTTCTATTCGCAAAAGTGACAGTTTGCGAACCCAATCATCTTAAACAATTCTTCCCCTTTTTGTCAAGAGGTCTTGGTGTACCCTTAATCCGTGGATTCTCCGGGAACCCCCCCCGCCTGTCATTGCGAGGAGCCGCAGGCGACGTGGCAATCTCTAAAAATTGAGGCGAGATTGCTTCGCTTCGCTTGCAATGACATTTCTTGCACTACATGTTTATCTCTCTAAATCCAAATCACCAAAAAACCTTTCGACTCTTGACTCTCGACTATCGACTGTTTACGCATGTAGTGCAGTCTTTTAAGGCTGCCCGGGGTGGTAACGAGCATGGGGCAGGGCTAAAGCCCTGCGCTACATGTTTATTATTTTGCTGATAGTGATACCGTGTGAGTGTCACCTATCTATCTGAACTAGATCAGAGGTCAAATACCTTATTTCATACTCACACAAACAGCAATTCTATCCAAAAGCTTATCCAGCCCCCAACCCTTCAGGGCAGAAATCGCCACTGCAATATCATCGGACAATCCAACAGGAATAGCTAGAGCAGCTAATTCCTCCGGGCTTTCCACAGCTAAGTCAATCTTGTTGATAACCGTAAGCCGGGGCTTGTCACTCAAATGAAGGGCAGTCAGGACTTCTTCTACCGTCTGGCACTGCTCAGCAGCATCCTGATGGGTTATGTCAACTATATGCAAAAGCAGGTCAGCCTCGGTAAGCTCTTCCAGCGTAGCTCGAAAAGCAGCAATTATAGATAGCGGTAGTTTGTGAATAAAACCGACGGTGTCGGTAACCAAAAATTGCCGGTTATCAGGCAAGACCAAGCGACGAGTCACCGGGTCGAGAGTGGAGAAGAGCTTGTCTTCTACCAAGACACCAGCTTGGCTCAAGGCATTGAGCAAAGTGCTTTTGCCTGCGTTGGTATAGCCAACCAACGCAACGATAGGAATCTGGCTCTTTTTACGTTTTTGCCGATAACGTGCCCGATGCTGCCTTACCGCCTCTAATTGGGTTTTAAGACGGTGAATTCGATTACGGATGAGACGGCGGTCAGTTTCCAATTGCGATTCTCCAGGACCCCTGGTGCCAATGCCGCCGCCCAGACGCTCAAGATGACTCCACTGCCCGGCAAGTCGTGGCAGAAGATATTGATGCTGAGCTAATTCGACCTGAAGCTGACCCTCACGAGTTTGAGCTCGCTTGGCAAAGATATCCAGTATTAACGCCGTGCGGTCGATAACTTTAACCTTGAGAACTTCCTCGATGTTCCTCTGCTGCCGCGGTGAAAGCTCATCATTGAAAATGACCGTGCTATATTGGCACTGCTGCCTCAGGCTAATTAACTCTTCGAGCTTTCCCCTGCCCAAATAATAAATAGAAGAGGGTCTTCCCAGCTTCTGGGTTAACCTGCCAACTACTTCAGCACCGGCTGTTTCAGCCAGACAGGACAATTCTTCCAGGGAACTGTCAATAGACCACCTATTGGCAGAGACTTTGGTTTCGACTCCGACCAAGAAAGCCTTCTCGGCTTCAGTTTGAGTAGTAAGTAAAGTTTGTCGCATAGCTCAAAACATTATGTTAACCTATGCCCTCCTAGCTTTGTGCCAGTCTAACAGCCGTTTTATACCCTCCTCAAGGCGGTCGTCAGGCAGAGTAAGTGATAAGCGAATGTAACCTTCACCGGCATTACCATAGCCGACTCCTGGTGTAACTGCTACATTAGCTTTGTCCAGCAGCTCAGTGGCGAACTCCACTGAGGTATAGCCCTGCGGAATCCTTGCCCAAATATAAAAGCTAGCTTTGGGTAGTCTGGCTCTTAAACCTATGCTATTGAGAGCTTTAGCTAATTCATCTCGGCCTCGCTGATAAATAATATTATGCTCCGCAATGCAGTCCTGCGAACCATTTAGGGCTTCAATGGCTGCTTGCTGGATTGCCTGGGGAATACCTGAGTCCATATTGGACTTAAACCGAAACAGAGCATTTATCATCTGGGTATTGCCCACTGCCATGCCTATCCGCCAGCCAGTCATGTTATATGTCTTGGACAAAGAATGAAATTCAACGCCAACTTCTCTAGCCTCAGGCACCTGCATAAAGCTTGGTGGACGATAGCCATCGAAGGCCACCTCGGTATAAGGAGCATCGTGGCATATAGCTAAGTTATGTTTCCTGGCAAAACGCACCGCTCTTTGAAAAAAGTCGAGGTCAGCTACTGCTCCAGTGGGATTATTAGGGTAACTTAGCCACAAAAGCTTAGCCTTCTCGGTTATCTTTTCTGGAATAGCTTCTAAATCAGGCAGGAAATCGTTCTTTTCAGTCAGCGGCATGAAATAAGGCTCGCCGCCAGCTAATATCGTGCTCGTTGAATACACCGGATATCCAGGGTCAGGCACCAGGGCTACATCACCGGGGTCGATGAAACAAAAGGATATGTGCCCGATACCCTCCTTCGAGCCGATGAGGGGCAATACTTCCTTACTCGGGTCGAGAGTTATTCCAAAGCGTCTCTGATACCATTGAGCAATAGCCTGGCGAAGTTCAGGAAGTCCAGCGGTCTCCGGATAGCGATGATTAGCCGGGTCATGAGCCGCTCGACATAACTGGTCAATGACGTGCTGCGGCGTTGGTATGTCAGGGTCGCCGATGGCAAAGCTGACTATATCCTCTCCGTTGGCTTGTTTTTCAGTAATCTTACGATTGATTTCCACAAATAAATACGGTGGGAGTTTATCAAGACGGTGTGAAAGTTTCATTTCAGCCACTCTCCGGTGAAAACTTCTTCTACAGGCCCGGTTAGATACACCTCCCCTGCTCCATCCCAGTCCACAGTTAAAGTGCCTCCTGGTAACATTATGTCAACTTCATCATCGATATAACCTTTCAATCTAGCGACTACTGCTATAGCGCAGGCGCCGCTGCCACAGGAGAGAGTTTCCCCAGCTCCTCGCTCCCAGACTCTTGCTTCTATTTTCCCCTGATTTACAACTCTGGCTACCTCAAAATTCACCCGCTCAGGGAACATGGGATGCTTCTCCACCGCTGGTCCTATCTCGGAAAGAGAGAAATCCACTACTGGCTGCGATAAGAAGTTTACAGCATGCGGATTGCCCATAGACACAAATGACAAAGTTAGCTCCCTTCCAACTATATTCAAAGGATAATCTAGTATCGGTATTATGTCAACTTCTCCCCTGCCTGTTTTTTGCTTGCCTATCATGACCGGTATATCCTCAGCCCTGAAGCGCGGTGCGCCCATACTCGCTTTAACCTGGTTGACTTTGCCTTGAGCCATAAAAACCTGGACTTTTCTAACGCCTGCCAGTGTTTCTACAGTCAAGCTCGGCCCACGAGCTATCTGTCTGTCAATGATATACTTGGCAAAACATCGCAGGCCGTTGCCACAGGCCTCAGCCTCGGAGCCATCGGGGTTAAGCATCCGCATTTTTAAGTCAGCATTATTTGAAGCCATCACCAGAATTAGACCGTCACCGCCTATACCGAGGTGGCGGTGGCATATATCTTGAGCCAGCTTCGGCCAGTCCCAGTTCATATTCCGGGCGTCGAGCAATATAAAGTCGTTCCCTGTAGCTTGCAGTTTAGCGAAGTTCATGACAGACCATCCAGCAACACCCATCTGCCATTCTGAGCATAGCGAAGAATCTAGACCCTTCGCTATCGCTCAGGGTGACAAAATAAACACTCTTTTCATGATTAATTTGGTTTGTCCTCAAGCTCGGCCAGAAAAGCTTTCACCGGGTTATTTACTTTCTCTTGCACATCGTCGCACACATCAAACCAGTGAATTCTAGCATCATTCAAGTGGAACCAGGCATATTGGCGACGAGCGAAGCGATGCGTCTCATATTTCATTTGCTGAATAGCTGCAGGCAAATCCAACTTTCCTTGAAGGAACATCCCTATCTGCCGATAGCCGATGCCAGACATAGAAGGTATATTTAGCTTGTAGCCCTTTGCCATCAGACCTTTTACTTCATCAACCAGCCCTTGTTTTATCATCTCTTCTACTCGATAGTCAATTCTACAATATAAATCATCCCTCGGCATGGTTACCCCGATAATTAGCACTGGACAGAGTAAAGCTTGCTTTTGCCACAGTTGAGAAACGGGCTGCCCCGTTGCCTGATATATCTCCAAGGCCCTGATGATTCGACGCAGGTTTGTCGGCATAATCTTAGTTGCAGCTACAGGGTCTATCTTCTCAAGCTCCTGGTAAAGAGCATAGCCCCCTTCCTCTTTGACTTTCGTCTCAAGCCTGTTTCTGAACTCGGCATCGGGCGGAACCTGGGGTATCTTCCAACCTTCTATTATTGACCAGACGTAAAGTCCACTACCGCCGACTAAAAGAGGAAGCTTATGGCGCTGCTGAATATCTTCAATCGCTTCACCAGCTAACTTTTGGTAAATAGCTAAGCTAAAGGGTTCATCAGGATTGATTATGTCAATGAGATGATGTGGAACTAGAGACTGCTCATCACGACCGGGCTTAGCTGTGCCGATGTCCATATAGCGATAAACTTGCCGACTATCGGCATTTACTATCTCACCATTGAAATCTTTGGCAAGTTGCACGGCAAGCTGGCTTTTACCTACTGCTGTCGGGCCAATAACAGCAACGAGACACTTCATCAAGTTGACTTGAGGGATGCTGTCTGGCTGACGATGCTCACGAACTCGTTAGCCTTGAGGCTGGCACCGCCGACCAGAGCACCATCTATTTCAGGCTCGGCGATGAATTCAGCAATGTTCTCGCCAGTAACACTACCACCGTAAACTATGCGTATCGCTTGAGCTGACTTGCTATCCCAGAGGCTAGCCACAGTATTTCGGACAAGGCTGATAGTAGCATTAGCCTGCTTGCCATTAGCCGCCCTGCCAGTGCCGATAGCCCAGATTGGCTCATAGGCAATCACTAGATGGCTGGTAGAATTTACCCCTGCCAAGGCTGCCTGGACTTGCTCTTTAATTATTTTCTCCGTTCTACCGGCCTCATTATCTTCAAGTCTTTCACCGACACATAAGATAGGGGTAAGCCCAAAGTCCAGAGCTTTCTGTACTTTTTTATTGACGAGCTCATCTGTCTCGGCGAAATACTGCCTGCGCTCTGAGTGACCGAGGATAACAAACTCACACAAATCGATGAGCATAAGGGGTGAGACTTCACCGGTATAGGCACCTTTATCCTCAGAAAACATGTTTTGAGCGCCAAGCTCGACAGATGTACCTTTAATCAACTCCCTGACAGCGACTAGAGAGATAAAAGGAGGACACAGCACCTTTTCCACGCCTGCTATCCTATCCAGTTCAGGCAGCATTGTCTGGACAAGACTTGTAGCTTCGCTGAGATTAGTATTCATTTTCCAGTTGCCCGCGATTAGAGGTTTTCGCATAATCAGGCTCCAAACTTGATTAATTTTAAAGCATTGGCCATGGCCAATGGCATTATATCCACAGCAGGAAATCTACCCAGTCCACCTGAGGCACAGGCTGACTCAGAGAACTGTCCAACCTCATCAGTTCGGCACCACTGGGAATATAGCAAAACAGGAACAGGGTGCCAGCTATGCCCTTTCAGCAAAGCTGGAGTCGAGTGGTCACCGGTGACAATAATGACATCCGGCTTCAAATTCAATAGCTGAGGCAGAGCCAAATCAACCTGTTCAATGACTTTAACTTTCCTGCTGAAGTCACCATCTTCACCAGCGCTATCCGTTTCTTTAACATGAACATAGAAAAAATCATGCTCACTATAACAAGCACTCAAAACCCGCAGCTCTTCCTCGATGCCATCATCAGCTTCAAATATCTTCATTCCCACCAGCCTGGCAAGCCCCTTATACATGGGATAACGAGCTATAGCTGCTGGCGTCAACTTATATATCTCGCCCATTGAAGGAATCTGAGGTAGTTTGGAGAAACCGCGGAGTAAAATCATGTTAGCCGGGCGATGCTGAGCCAGGATTTTCTGAGCTTCGTCAACAAATTTGTTCGCAATATGTGCTGTATGCTTCGCCTGCGGTTCCATAGCTAAAGTCATGCCAGGAGCAGCTCCTGTCTTCTGGGGGTCAGTATCACTAAGCTCAGCAGCTAATCCCTCACCTCGCAGAGCTAATAAAAACCGATGCCCGCTAACTGGCAAGACGGAAAGCTCTACGCCCTCCAATGTGATATGCCCTAATAGCTCACAAAGTTCGGTGCACTTTTCTGTAGTAATACGACCAGCCCTGCGGTCGGTAATAAGTCCCTGGTCATCAACAGCGCAGAAATTGCCACGAGCAGCAATATCATTTTCCCTCAGCTCGAAACCTATCCCAAGTGCTTCCAAAACACCCCGTCCGATAGTAAATTTTAGAGGGTCATAACCAAACAGCGCCAGGTGCCCCGGGCCACTCCCTGGGGTAATGCCCCGGCTTACCGGGTCAGTAAGCCCGCATATACCATTTTTAGCTAAATAGTCAAGGTGAGGGGTAAAGGCTGTCTCCAGTTCCGTCTCACCAGTTTTAGGCTCAGGCAGACCGCCCAAGCCATCAATGACCAGCATCACTATCTTAGACGGTGAAGCTATACTAATTTGTCTTATCTGTTCTAAGGTAATCATTGTTCCTTATCCAGCAAGACATCCACTCCGGGTAAGCTTTTTCCTTCGAGGAACCTCAAACTGGCGCCGCCTCCTGTTGAAACATGGGTCATTTTATCTGTAAGCTTCATTTCTTCGACGATTTCGGCCGTTGAGCCGCCACCGATAATAGTTGTTGCCTTGAGGTTAGCCAAAAGTTCAACCAAGACCCTGGTTCCCCGGGCAAATTGAGGTATCTCATAAACTCCCATAGGACCATTCCAGAAAACGGTTCGGCACTGCCTTATCTGCTGAGAAAAAAGCTCAATGGTTTGAGGGCCAATATCAGCAAGGTACTTATTTGGCGGTATATCAGCTATCGATACTACCTCACCCGCAGCCTGCGGGCTAATGCTATCGGATACCATAGCGTCTGTAGGAAGAAGTAGAGACACCCCATTTTTCTCGGCAGTTTTTAGTATTTGATGAGCTAAATCTTGCTTATCTGCCTCAACCAAAGAAAGCCCAACCTCATATCCCTGAACTTTCAGGAAAGTGGCTGCCATGCCGCCGCCAACAAGCAACAGGTCGACTTCATCAAAAATATTCTGCATAAGGTCAATTTTATCGCTGACTTTAGCACCACCCAGTAAAGCGCTAAAGGGATGCTCAGGATTGGTTAGAATGCTGCTGAGAGCCTCTAATTCCTTTTCCATTAGAAAGCCAGCAACTGCTGGCAAATATTTGGCTACTCCTACAGTAGACGCATGAGCCCGATGAGCAGTGCCAAAAGCATCATCAACATAAATATCAGCCAGTCTGGCTAAGGCCTGGGCAAAAGAAGAATCATTCGCCTCCTCTCCAGTATGAAAGCGAAGGTTTTCCAAGAGTAGAATGTCACCATTGTTAAGACTGCCTGCTGCCCTTTCTACCTCAGGACCAATGCAATCAGGCACAGTTGATACGGGCAAGTTTATAAGCTGTGAAAGCTGCTCAGCTACAGGAGCCATCCGCAATGCCTCAACTACCCTACCATCTGGACGTCCTAAGTGGGAACACAAAATAACCCTTGCCTTGTGGTCAATCAGATACTTGATGGTCGGCAAAGTGGCTCGAATTCGACTGTTATCGGTAATAACACCAGTTGTCCTGTCTAGAGGCACGTTGAAATCGACTCTGACTAAAACTCTCTTTCCCTCGACTTCGATATCTCGAACAGTCTTTTTAGTCGCCATGCCTTCTCATCATAATTTGTTCCAACTTGAGAATGCTGGAAAAGTCAAGTTTGTCCTTGGGTTACCCTTAGCCACAGAGTTATCATTTTCCTGGCAAATCTACTGATGAGTATATCTGATGCTGAGTGCAAAATCAAGGCGGCTGCCTTTTTAAATAGATTTGATCTAGTTCAGATAGATAGTTGACACTTACACGGTATCATTATCAGCAAAAAAGTAAACATGTAGCGCAGGGCTTTAGCCCTGCCCCATGCTCGTTACCACCCCGGGCAGCCTTAAAAGACTGCACTACATCAGATTGTGTAAAAACTGACATGGCAGCAGATTTAAGTACACGACTTTTG
>Ga0265595_1000008_pt1 | contig 258111 bp, 251 predicted proteins | sample saktaG_15_FD_190148 | JGI IMG/M metagenome (GOLD analysis project Ga0265595, IMG submission 190148) | Saline water microbial communities from Sakinaw Lake, British Columbia, Canada - sak_2013_06_06_50m | ecosystem: Environmental > Aquatic > Non-marine Saline and Alkaline > Saline ... | reverse complement strand
TCATTGAAGACCGATCTAGTTTACCACCAGCCGATGCTGCCTCACGAGAGTTGCTCAAGGCACAACTAAACAAAATACTTTCTGAGCTTACCGATAGAGAGAGAAGGGTTATAGTACTTAGATTCGGTCTGGAGGATGGGCGAGCCCGAACTCTGGAGGAGGTAGGCAAGGAGTTTAATGTAACCCGAGAGCGAATCCGCCAGATTGAAGCTAAGGCATTGCGCAAGTTGCGCCACCCTAGCCGAAGCCGGAAACTCAAAGATTACTTGGAGTAAGTTCGCATAGCGCTGGTGCTATCCCAGGCTCTCCTCTGTGAAGCGCTAGTGGCTGTCACGAAGGGGGGAATACCCCCGTGATGCAGATAGCGCGCCTAGAGGGATTCGAACCCACGACCCCCGGTTCCGAAGACCGGTGCTCTTGTCCGCTGAGCTATAGGCGCACAAACAATACTCACAAGACCTCCGATTCTTGTGCAGGCCGGCTAATATGGGGTGAGCGGAGGGATTTGAACCCTCGTTCTCCAGGGCCACAACCTGGCGCCTTTGACCTCTAGGCGACGCTCACCATGAGTTACAATCAGTAATTATAGCTTAATAGGCGTCTCTGATTCAATTGAATGTACTGGCTCAGGTGCTTAGTGTCCCCTTGAGATTTTTAAGAGTACAAAGTATTGTTAATGCCTGCCGATGCTCTAGGCTACCCCTATTTTCATGATTCGTTGGTGGACATATGCCCATGCGCGTTTGTTTGTTTAAGATTTGGAATGAAGGGGGATAGGGAGAACTGTAGCATGACCCCTCAGGGTCGCTATTTTTGAATAACGCAGTGTCACCCATTTATCTGAACTATGTTATTGAATTCAAATTTGATGAAAAAAATGAGCTATGATAGCCGAACAGCTATTGACAACAGACGAAAGCAGGACTACAATTCGCCAGCAGTGAGCATAATAGATGATTAACTGTGCGCAATAATTGGCAGCCTAAAGTAGGCGATAAGTTTGTTCGCCGTCCTCGAGTTAAGGCGCATCCTCTAAGGCGTGTCCTCGGTATTCCTGGCCTATACAGTGTTGGCTATGGTAATGTTGGTTCGTCTATTTATTACGCCCTAGGCATCATCGCTTTAGTGGCAATGGGGGCGACACCAATAGTGCTAGCCGTAGCTGGCCTCTTCTTCGTTTTTAATGCCCTTACTTATGCTGAAGGCACGGCTATGCTGCCTGAAGCTGGTGGCTCAGCCAGCTTTGCCCGACATGGATTCGGCGACCTGGCAGGTTTCGTTAGCGGCTGGGCGTTAATGCTGAGCTATGTTGTAACCATCGCCATTTCTGCCTTCGTCATCCCTCCTTACCTGGGTTATTTTTGGGCACCGCTAAAGGAATCTGCAGTTATGGGCACGGCGGTATCAATGGGCATAATCTTCTTCCTTATGATTATCAATGTCATTGGCATCAAGGAGACGTCCTTTGTTAATGTGTCAGCCGCAGTGCTGGATTTATTGGTGCAGCTATTGATAATAACCTCAGGCTTGCTGGTTGTATTCAATTTTGATGTTCTCGTCCATAATATTACTTTTTATTGGCCAAGTTGGGACCATCTCATTTTGGGCATAGCTCTGGCAGCTCTGGCTTACACTGGAGTTGAGACCATGTCTCAGATGGCTGAGGAAACCAAGCGGCCAGCAAAAAGGGTGCCTAAAGCGCTTATTTTAATGATAGTCACTGTGCTAATTTTATTCAGTGGTGTGTCCACTGTGGCGCTTTCGGCTATGACACCTCAGGAGCTCGTAACCTCTTGGGCAACTGACCCCGTAGCCGGCATTGCTCATAGTATTTCCACGGCGATAACGCCGGAGGAAATGGCAGCAGGATTTACTTCTGAGGAGGCAGGCGTTATCGTTCTTACCTGGATATTCACCGGGCTACGTAATCTCCTGCCAGGTCTAGTAGCTGTCCTGGCAGCAAGTATTTTGTTTATAGCTACTAATGCTGGCCTGATGGGCATATCGCGCCTGGCTTTCTCTTTAGGAAGGTATCATCTTATACCTTCGGCGTTAAGCCGCGTCCATCCTCGGTTTAAGACACCTTATATTTCTGTCATTCTTTTTGCCACGGTAGCGCTTATAATTCTAATTCCTGGCCTGTTTGCCCCCGATGTGTTTGTTACCCTGGGTACTTTATATGTCTTTGGCTCTCTATTGGCTTTCATATTTGCCCACGCTGCTATTTTAAGCCTGCGCATTAAACGCCCAGATTTGCCACGTCCTTTTAAGCTGGGCTGGAACATTAAGTTTAAGCAATGGGAATTGCCGGTCACTGCCATCGCGGGGCTAGTGGTCACAGTGGTGATATGGCTGGTGGTGATGTTCACTCAGCCCTACAGCCGTTGGGTTGGCCTGGCCTGGATGGCTCTAGGGCTTGGTATTTATCTCATTTCCCGCTGGCGAAGGAAGCTGCCTCTGAGCTAAATGGCTAAACTATCTAGCTCTATCCGAAGTGAGAGGTGATTGCATAACTGGCGAGGCGAAATTATAATGTTTACACTTAAGGGGCAGGGGGTGATAATATAGAGTAATGAAACTGAGGACGATATTAGTTGCGGCCAGCGGCAATGTTGCCGATGAAGAAGCTGTGAAGCTAGCCTGTGATTTGTCTCGGAAATCAAAGGCTAAGGTTTATGTTGTTTACATCATCGAGGTGAAGCGCAGTTTGCCTTTGGGTGCGGTAATTGAGTCTGAAATACAGAGGGCAGAAGAGGCGCTAACTCGTGCTGAGGATATCGCCGCTGAGCGAAATTGCGATATAGAGACAGACTTGATTCAGGCACGCGAGGCAGGGCCGGCTATCGTGGATGAGTCAGTGGAAAGAGATGCTGATTTAATTCTGATGGGCGTGACTTATAAGAAACGTTTCGGCACTTTTAGTTTAGGCAGCGTCATACCTCATGTTTTAGAGGAAGCTCCTTGTCGCGTCCTGCTGTGCCGAGAACCTATCCCGTGAGGTAGAATTATGAATGTAATTATTATGGGTTGTGGGAGAGTCGGTGCTCAGCTAGCCAGCTTGCTGGATGCTGAAGGACATAAGGTGACTGTTCTGGATGTGGATGCTTATAGTTTTAGGAGGTTGCCATCGACTTTTGGGGGTACAGCACTGATTGGCGATGGTACCGATGAGGAAATGCTCAAGAAAGCTGGTATAAGCGAAGCTGATGCCTTTGTAGCAGTGACCCAGGGCGACAATCGCAATGTTGTGGGAGCTCAGATTGCCAAGCATGTATTCAATATTCCGAAAGTAGTCTGTCGGATATATGACCCACTGCGGAAAGATATCTATGAGGCTCTCGGGCTTGAAACTATAAGTCCGACCACTGTATTTGCCCAAATGCTAAAGGAAAAGCTGTTAGCTATGTGAGGGGGACGAAACTATCATGTATATAATCATCGTTGGCGGTGGCAGTGTAGGTTATTACTTGTGTAAGGCGTTGCTTAATGAGGGGCATGAAGTTCTGCTGATGGAAAAGGATGCTGCTAAGTGCGAGGGCTTTGAAGATGAGCTGGGCAGCGTGTGCTTAAGGGGTGATGGCTGTGAGGTAGCTACTCTGGCTGAGGCTGGAGTGTCCAGGGCTGATGTATTTATTGCAACTACGGGTGAAGATGAGGACAACCTGGTAGCCTGCCAGGTAGCTAAGCATAAATTCGAGGTGCCTCGAACCATCGCTCGGGTTAACAACCCTAAAAATGAAAGCATCTTCAAGAAGTTGGGCATTGATTGTGCTATTAGTGTCACTAACCTGATTTTAGAACACATAGAAGAAGAGATACCCACGCATCCATTGATTCATCTCTTGGCTATGGGGGAGGAGGGGGTGGAGGTCGTTGAGGTTAGAATACGCGAGGAGTCTGCAGCGGTGGGCAAGTCGGTCAAGGAGCTAAGCTTACCTGAGGATTCTGTATTAGCTCTGGTAATACGGAATGGAGAGAAGCCCCAGGTGCCCACGGCAGACACCATTTTAAAAGCTGATGACCGAGTTATCGCCTTGATGCCCACTGGTAGTGAGGAAGCGCTTCGGAAGGAGTTGGTTGGCAGTTAGGTTTGGTGTGCTGGAGACTAGCTGTAACTAGAACGGATGGCGCATTCCATCCTTCAATTTGCTATAGGTTGCTGCTAATGCTTCCGGTAGGACTCTAGTATCGGATACTACTGCCATGAAATTGGTATCGCCTTGCCATCGAGGCACTATGTGAGTATGAAGATGGTCCTCTATCCCGGCTCCAGCTACTTTGCCTAGATTCATTCCTATGTTGAAACCGGTTGGCTTTATTACCTCGGTCAACAGTTTGATGCTCAGTTTAACTATGTCAAGGTGCTCCTTTGATTCCTCATCTGTCAGGTCTTCCAGTTGCCCTACATGGCGATAAGGTGCCACCAGTAGATGTCCCGGGTTATAGGGGAAGGAGTTCAAAATTATGAAATTAGTCTCACCCCGGTAAAGGATGAGGTTTGACTTGTCATTATCGTCCTTTGGCTTTTCACATAGAATGCAGACGCCTTTTTCAGCTTGAAGTATATATTCTATTCGCCATGGTGCCCAGATTTGCTCCATTTCTTTTCCAGGCTTTATCTTACCCATCTTTGGAATTAATTGCAATGGTGATTGCAGAAATATTTAAGATGAAACTCCTTGGCTAATCTTTTCTTCTCCTTCGATAATTCCATCCCTAAGCCAAATGACCCTATCGGCGTATTCCCTTTCCTCCATTTCATGAGTAACCATAACAATTGTTTGATTTAGCTCGTTGCATAGTTTGCGTAATAGCCTCATGACTATTCTCTTATTTTGGGTATCGAGATTGGCACACGGTTCATCGGCAAGTAATATCTTTGGTTTGTTTATCAGGGACCTGGCTATAGCTACTCTTTGCTGCTCACCTCCGGAGAGTTGATGGATAAGATGGTGGAGTCTCTCCCCAAGCCCGACCTTTTCGAGAAGGTTGGAGGCTGCTTCTATGTATTCTTTTTTTGCAGTTCCCAACAACATTGATGGGAGATAAACGTTTTCCAGGGCATTGAGTTCTGGTAAAAGGGCATATTCTTGAAATACGTAACCAAGTTCTTTCAATCTAAATGCTGTTTTCTGATAATATGATAGCTTTGAGACATCTATTCCATTGATAATTATCTGCCCGGATGTTGAGGTGTCGAGAAGGCCTAACAGGTGGAGTAAGGTAGATTTTCCAGCCCCACTGGGCCCCATCACAGCTATAAATTCCCCCCTCTTAACCTTAAGGCTTACTTCTCTGAGTGCCTGTACTGGCACCGGGCCTTCATAAGTCTTCTTTAAGTCTGTAAACTCTATCACGGCTTTTAACCCCAGATTGCCCTAATTATATTTTCTCTGGCAACCCGCCAGGAGGGGATAAGCCCTCCAATAAGGCTCACGAGAATTAAACCTGCTATGCTTGTAAGCAACTCTTTTTTGGTTATCAGCAGGCTGACCATACCCATAGGGAAGGGTAAAGGATGGCTGATGAAATGGGGTAACAGGACGAAACGTATTACAGCCAGTCCTACCCCAATTCCTACAACGGCATAAAATAAAGCCTGGAACATGTATGATGTGATAATAATCCTTTCATCCATTCCAATTGCTTTCAGGATGCCGATTTGTTTTCGTCTGCCAACTGTATTGATGAAAATAACGATGAAAATAGTGACTCCGGCTACCAGTAGTCCGATGAAGGTGACTATCCTTTTGATTATCTCGAAGCTTTGGGTTATGCCTGAAACCAAGCCAATGTAATCTATCCAGGGGTTGATTTCCTCATCCACGATACCAATTTGTCTGAGTCGCTGGATATAGAGTTCTTCCTGGCCTGGCTGGTCAAGTCTTACCAGGATCTCTGAGGCGCGGTTGTGCAAACCTAAAACTGATTCCATCTCTTTTTCAGTAATAAAGACGGCCATGTCTGACAGTGGAAATTTTGTGACAAAAATTCCCTTTATCGTGTAATCGCGTGTAACTCCGTTGCTGAAATGTATTGTTATCTCATCGCCTACTTTAACTCCCTTAAGTGATTGAATTTCAAGACCGGCGCCGTAGCCACCTGAAACCTCTCTCCCCAGGATAACCTGGTCACGGTCTAATTTGTCCAGATATTGACCGTCTACCATAAAATTATGAATATTAGTTACCTGGGTTTCCTCTTCAGGGTTTATTGATTTTATAGTCCAGGAGATTTCTCTAATATCCTTCCCATCTTTATCTGCATCATAAGTTATGGTTGAGCCTAGCGAGTAACGCGATGCACAGCTTGTCACCCCCGGGAGCATATTTATGCTTCTTTTAAGCGAAGATACCTTCTCGATGTAGTCGTCATCCGTGCCTGGCTCAATAACTATGTTAGAGACGTAGTTGTCTATCGCTTGCTGGTAAGCGGTGTTTATAGCGCCGCTCAATATGGATGAAATGAAGGTGATGTTGATGAAAGCCAGAGTGATAACCAAAATAGTCAGGGCAAGAGTACCTTTGTTGCCTCTGCTTATGGCTTTGTATGTCAGGAAAAAGGAAGCTCTTAGGTTCGTAAACATAGGTTATATTTTTCGCTGAGCTGCTTTAACTGTATTTATGATACTATAGTTGTTTACCCAGGCCAAATAGAGCGGAATATCCCATCAGACTGCGCTGTTCTACTTTGTCCACGAAGTCCCCTTCGTTTTGTGGGTATTTTGTGCTTGCCTCATCTGTTTGCAACGGTGATTGACTTTGCTGACTAACATTGTTATCTTTGTTGTAACCAGATATGGCGAACGTAGAGTTGGATGTTGTCATCAAGGGGCGTATTCCCTGGGTTGCTAAGAGGGAGGTAGCGAGTGTGCTTAGCGATTGCTATCGACAGTTTGGCTCCAGAGTTCCATATAAAGTTGAAGTTCATATAGTGGATAGGGAAAGCACGATGCGTGATCTCCTTAAGGAAGAAAAGTTCAGGCTAGGCATAACTACCAGTGGTGAAGAGAAGTTTATTTGTGCTCATGATGCCTGGCATGGTTACCCCCGAATAGTTATTTGCTATGAAAGATTGGCTAAGCTTAACAAATTAGCCAGGCTGGGGGCGGTGAGACACGAAGCGGCTCACAGTGTGCTCCATGGCTCCCTGGAATATTCTATTTTTACAATTCCTGAGGATTGCCGTAATGTAGCTATGATTAAGGGGATTGATTTGGCTGTGCTGCAACAAGCTCTTTATTTCCTGTCTGTGGCGGTTAAGGACTTTGAAGCCACCAGGTTTTTAGTTAGACATGAGTATATTGATTGCCAGTTTGCTTTTGCTTTAGAGTGGCTACGACCTTCTGAGGAAGATAGCTCAATCTGGAAGTCAGCCGAAACAGACCGCCAGGCCAAATTCATCTACCAGACAGCTTTACTTAAGTCGACGTTTTTTGCTCATCCCTTGCTGGCGCTACCGCGGTCAAAGAAAATCTCTTTGGAACAGCAAGTCTTGTTAGGGAGAAGGATGGAGGAATTGGTAGAGCATTTGGGAGAGGCTGAACAGAGAAAATTGCTCCAGGTGACGAATATAATAGTCGACGGTTTGGCCGGCGACACTCATAAGAATGTTGATTTTGCTTTGCATCAGGCTATGAGCTTGGCATAGGCTAACGCTGTTGTAAAGCGGTTCTAAACACGTGCATTGCTTGAGAGTTCCTGTTTGAGCCCGCTGAGCCTTTCTTCGTAAGGGCGAGACACTTCGCTTAGCTTTTTGTGCCATTCGTTCTTAGCTTGGATGTTAATCTGGCTGATAGCTGTGCCTGAGATTCTTAGCTGGTGGAGTATCTCACTGCCGGCCCTTTGTATTTCTTGCCTCTTCTCCTTTTCAGCCTCCCGGTATTCCTGGAAAAGCTCCTTTATTTTGCCTACAGTTTTCACTGCCGTTTCAGCCTTGACCAGACTGAGAATGCCTTGGCTTATTCTATCTAGTGTGAGGCTATATCTCAGGTCGATTCTTTCGATTAGTTGATGAAGCACTGCCTGGCTTATCAACGCTTTATCCTCGTCGTTATGTTTGTTGAGTTCAGCTTCCAGATGTTGAGTATCATGCTCGCCAAGGTATTTCTCAGCCAGCGATTTTCCAATTAGACGACACCTGTCTTCCTTTTGTTTCCTCTTTTCTTCCGGTGATAGCTCACCTAATGTAGCGGCTTTTTCCTGGGCGATTTCCCGGGCGCTCTTGATTTCTCCCATGTGTGTTGGGTCTCCTTAAAATCTATGTTATTGGTTTTTATCGGCATTTTAACCTATAATTTTATTAGGTTCAAAATTATGGTTTATCAGTCGTCTAGTTATTACAAGTCTGTACAGCTTGCCGATGACTTTTACTGCTATATCTGGCAGGGGAGGGGCAATAACTGTAATAGTTGCCTCTTTACCAATGTGCTACGGGGCGAGCGGCCTCATGTCATTGTTGACCCGGGGCATATAACTAATGAGTTAGGGGAAGCCTGTTTTGATTACCTGGTTAAGGCTATGGAAGAGGACGGATTCAAGGTTGATGATATAGGCCTGGTAATCAATACTCATAGCCATCCTGACCATTGCCAGGCAAATGAAGCGGTAATTGAAAGAAGCCAGGCCTGGGTTACCTTGTCTAAAGAAGAAGATGAGTTTCGTAATACATTGGGGGAGAAGATGCACTCTGTGTTAGGGGTAAAAGTACCCCAATTTAAGCCTCTCTTTCACCTTAAAGAGGGTAATTTGAGTTTAGGTACTAAGAATAAAGTCGAGCTCCAGGTTTTTCACACTCCGGGCCATTCCCCGGGCTCAGTTTGCTTTTACTGGCTGGATAATAAGATTCTGCTAACCGGAGATGTGGTTTTCTATGGCAGCATTGGCAGGACGGATTTTCCTGGTGGCAGCCTTTCTTTGCTCAAGAGAAGCATAGAGAGGCTATCACAGCTTGATGTGGAGTATTTAGTTCCGGGGCATAACACTGAATTTGGAAGTATTGTAGAAGGCAAGGCGAATGTAGCGCGTAATTTTCAGGCAGCTAAGTTAATTCTCTAGCTGTAGGTTGGACTTCTATGGAAGCGGATAAAAAAATTCAATATGCTATAGAGCATACCGAGGTAGTGAGGCCACCTGAACAGAGCCTGGCTACGTTTGGCACGACCAACATATATTACTATATAGTTACCGAGCTGCTGGACAGGGTAAATGTGGTCAGGGAAGGGAGGGTGATTGCTGCCAGGCCAAAGATTGTTACCCCATCTTATCTCATCCACCTGGAAGGATTTAGCCAGCAAGCCAGAAAGTTTATAGAGAGGATGGCAGAAGAGCATCCTCACGAGCCTGGTATTTTTTATACCTACAAAAATGAACCTAAGGAGATGAATATTATCTCTGAGCCTATGGAGGAGATAATGGACAAAATCAATCGGCGGATAGATAGCCAGCATGACCCGTTAAGTGCCATTATTAAAGGCGTTGAGGAGCTGTGGGATGTGTCGTTGCTTAAGTTTACCTATGAGTTAACCAGAAGCTCGGTGTACAGTAATGTAGCTGAACTGGAAAGAGGTGGGCTTTTAAGTATAGACGGGGCAGGTGTGCCCAGAGATGCCAGGAATTATATTGAGGAGCTTTTTGAAAAAACGAGGCGAGACCCATCACGAGCACCTGAGCTGGTGACTGAATTAAGACGATGGAGCTTGTTTTATGAGTATCAAGATAGGTTCCTCAATCTGTTTAAGAAAAGGTGAACTTGCTTAAGTCTCCTTACTTGTAGCCCTGGTGTGGTGGGAGCAGGGTGGTTTTTTGTAGGTATCCCCCAAATTTTCGAAAGAAATGGCTAAAGCCTCTTGACAACGGTTCTATAATAGTAATATAGTATAATAGTCATGGGTAAAAAGCCCTATTGAGGGTAAGGTGGTAGTGCTATGAGCCGGAGAAGGTCTAATATAGAGATAATAGGTGATATGCTCAGGGTAGGTGAGAATGGTGCTGGCAAGACCGAAATAATGTATAGCGTCAATATGAGCTATAGTCAGATACAGAAATATCTAGGTTTCCTTATCAAGCATGGTTTTATTGATAGGCTGGAGGCAGGCAATCCCATGGTGACCTACAGGGTGACTGAGAGTGGAATGAGCTTATTGAGAAGCATCGACACTGTGCTTGAAGTGCTTGAATTTGAGGAGGCTGACTTTTAGCTTGAGTTCTTGTGCAGCTTTTTGGGATTATTTTTAAGGCATGTTCCTGAGTTAGTTGCTTAAGTTTTAATAAAGAAAGGGGTTGCCTATGTCTGAGAAAAGAATGCTGATAGTGGATGCTGATGTAGTAACGGCGGTAGAGGAGAACCGAGGTGATATGAGCATCTCGGACTTTATTACTTTCCTTATTGACAGTCATCTGAAACAGGATGTCAATGAGCGGAGTAATGACAGTATAACTAAAGAAGAGTTTCGCCAGTTTGAGCAGGGGATAAGGGAACTGCTGCGCAATTTCCTGGAATTCTTCCTCAGCTACGGACTGGAGCTGGGTAAACAGCCGACGGATAAAGAGCTTGACATACTGAGCCAGAAACTGCAAGCTCTGGGTGTCTCCTCCAAAGCTAAGAGCCTCTAAAAACCACGCAGGTTTCCTCATCGATTCCTCGTCTCACCCCCCCTTTTTTCCAACCCGATAGAACTATCTTCTAGAACACAATCACTTCCCAAGCTAATCAAAGTGTGCTTCGATACTCCTAGTTGATTTATGTTGTTGAAATTGGGCAAGCTCGGGAGCTGTAGGTGTGTCAGTTTCTTTCTTTAGTCCGTGCTTTTATGGTTTTTAGACAGGCTGACAGGCTCTGCCTGTTAGGTATGAGGAAGGGTGTTTGTCGCTGATATTCATCGTAGCCTGGGGACATTTTGGGGAAGAAGAACTTTTCTTGAAGGATAACATAGATAATGTCCATAATTAGCCAGCTAATGGCGGCGAGGAGTAGGGTGGTTGAAGGGAAGAGGAGGATAAGGGCGAGGAAGACAAAAGCGAGCCAAATTACTCCGGGGTGGCGAACCAAAGCATAAGTGCCAGTAGTTATTAGTTTGTTACCTACTCCTTGCTTAGTATAGGTGCTGCGGAAAGGAATCTCGACAAATAGGGAATAGACAAGCAGGCAGAGAGAAATTAGCAGCAGGCAGCCGCCAAGAGGCAAGGTAAAAATTGGCAGCTCGAATTTCGCAGGACTGAGGCAAACCATCACTGTAGCGTAAACCAGGAGGCAAGCTGCCGATAAGCCAACCAGTTGCTTAACTAGCGGTAGACCCTTGAGGCTTACCCAGTCGAAGGCGTAGGCTATCACAAAACCGAAGACACCAATCAGAATATATATCACGGCTTTATTGTAGCTTAAGGCTGAAGCTTGGACAAGCTGGGTTATCCCCTTGTTTCCAAGCTAATAGAACTATCTTCTAGAACACAATCACTTCCCAAGCTGGGCAAAGCGTGCCATAGTATAGTTAGGTTTAGTTAGCTTAGGAGGTGTGTTGTGTCCAAAATTAGGGAACTCTTACGCCAGGGCAGGAAAGAAGAGCTATGGCAGATGTGCTGTGGTTTCCTTGACCTCAGCCTGGAGCAATTTATGGCTATTCAGCGGCGGTTATTACTGGAGCAGCTCGAGCTGCTGAAAGATTGTGAACTGGGCAGAAAAGTAATGCGGGGTGCCATGCCAGAGACGGTGGAGGAATTCAGGGAGCAGGTGCCGCTGACCACTTATGCTGACTATTGCCCTGAGCTTCTGGAGAAAAGGGAGGCTGTCCTGCCGGCAAAGCCTGTTCTCTGGCAGCACACCTCAGGCAGGTCGGGTGAGTATCCTTTCAAGTGGGTGCCTGTTAGCCATAGATTCTGGGAAGAGATGGGGCTAGTCTTGAGCGCTGTAGTAATTTTCGCCACCTGTAGAAGGAGAGGAGACATCGCTTTTGGTGATGGCTCCAAGCTGTTATGTGCTATGGCGCCGACCCCCTACACCCTTGGTTTTTTCGCGCAGAAGCTTGATGAGGAGCTTGGCTTCAAGTTTCTGCCTCCTCTTAGTGAATCAGAGGGCATGTCCTTTGAGGAAAGGATACGGGAAGGCTTCAAGCTGGCTTTAGCTGAAGGTATAGATGGCTTTTACGGCCTGCCGGGGGTTTTGGTAGCTATTGGTGAACAATTCAAGCAGGGCTCAGACAATGTGAAGCTTTCTGCACTGCTGTCGCAGCCAAAGGCGTTACTCAGGTTGATTAAAGGTTTAATTAAAAGCAAATTAGCCCGGCGTCCTCTGTTGCCTAAAGATTTGTGGTCATTAAGAGGTATGGCAGCAGCGGGCACAGATGGTGTTGTTTATAGACAGAAAATCGAGGATATGTGGGGAAGGCATCCCCTGGATGGATATGGTGGCACGGAAGCCATTGTCATAGCTACTCAGACCTGGGACTGCGATGGCATGACCTTTATTCCCAACCTTAATTTTCTGGAGTTCATCCCGGAGGCGGAGCATTTCAAATGGCAACTTGACCATTCTTACCAGCCGAAGACTGTTTTGCTGGATGAGGTGAAAGCTGGCGAGAATTACGAGATAGTCTTCACCAATTTCCATGGTGGTGCCATGGTCAGGTATAGAGTCGGTGATATGGTCAAGATAACATCATTAAGAAATGACAAGTTAGATATCGACATCCCGCAGATGGCTTTCGAGCGCCGAGCTGATGACCTTATTGATATCGCTGGCTTTACCCGGCTGACCGAAAAGGTAATTTGGCAAGCGATTGAGAACACTGGCATTCCTTATGCAGACTGGACAGTTCGCAAGGAAATCGGCGAGATATCGAAGCTGCATCTCTATCTTGAGCTCAAAGACAACTATGTAGCTAGTGAGAGAGGCATGGCGGCAGCGGTGCACGAGCAGCTTAAAAAACTGGATAGCGACTATGCCAGTTTAGAATCTATGATTGGCTTGAAACCGCTTGAAGTTACCCTACTTGCATCGGGTGCTTTTAAGGCCTATATGGCTCAGCGGCAGGCTGAAGGTGCTGATTTAGCCCACTGGAAGCCGCCTCACATTAATCCATCAGACAAAATACTTTCTTCATTGGGGGCTAAAGTGGAGGCTGCGCCCAGGGTGGAGGTTGCGGCTGAAACTAAGACTAAGGCTGTAGCTGGACGGTAGCGTTGGACGTGGTCTGAGATGGTTGAGCGAAGGCGGTTGTTTTGAGCAGCCGCCTTCGTTTTTTATGGCGGAGTGCTCTTGAGGGTTGGTGCTACATCAATGAGCCAAACATGTAGTGCGAGGAATGTCATTGCGAGCCGAAGCTGCGAGAAACAAAGTGACGAAGCAGTCAGCGAAGCAACCCAGCCTCGCTATGGCGACCCTTTAGCACTGCATTTTTACACTTGCGTCTAGTACTTTAGTCACTCTTGACAACCTTCAAAGCTGCATACATAATTAGGCAGGTTAATAGAGGCGAGGACTTAAGTGAACATTTTGACATTGATTCCGCTTACTAGCTTTGTTGGTATTGCCATACTGATTGCCATTGTTTGGACTCATCACCCACGGCTAAAGATACACAAGGTCTTTGTTACCATGCTGGTTTTTGCAGGGCTGTGGAGCTTTAGCTCCTTCATGCTTCATGCCAATTTCTTCCCGGAGCAGGCGTTTTTCTGGTATTCCTGCCTCATCTTATTTGTGGTATGCGCCTCAACTGCTTACTACTACTTCAGCCAAGTCTTCGTCAATAAGCCGATAGGTTGGGGTGTGTATGTAGGTTGTGGTGCCTTGGTAATGTTCTTTATCTCGATTGTCTTGGGCTACTATATCAAAGATGTTTATGTCACTAATGGGTTCATACATACTGAGGAGAGTCTATGGCTGCATCTGCTAACTGTGTTGATTCCTTTGTTCCTGGGTGCCGGCATCTTTTTCAACTTTGCACAGCGCTACCGAGGTTCAAATGAGCCGATAGTTCGTAATCAAGTCGGCTATTTATTGCTTGGTCTGCTGATAGTGGTTGTCCTCAGCGTAGGCAATTTTTTCCCTGGTCTTCAGGGCTATCCTATAGACCAGGTCGGTGTTCTACTGAATTGTGTGGTTATTGCCTATGTCATCATAAGATACCATTTGTTTAGTATGAGGGTCGTTTTGCGCCGTGGGCTCGCATGGGCAGGTTTGATTGCTGTTGGTATTGGTATTTATCTACTTTTATTCCTCTCGGTTCGTTTACTGGCTGGCTTGGAGTTGAACGTCGTTGCCCTGGCCTTAACCACGTTGGCAGTAGTTGCCATAGTTGTGATTGTTTATCTGCTGCGAGGTTTCTTTGTTAGGGGAGTAGACCGATTTTTCTATAAAAAAAGCTATGATTATCGCCAGAAGCTGTTTGGCTTTGTTAAGTATGAATTAAGCGGCGTTTTCAATCTGCAACAACTGAGTGAGGGGATGCTGCCGTTACTTGTTGGCAGCGTGGGTTGCCGGCGGGCAATTTTGTTGCTTCCAGAAGCTAGCGGTGATGATTTTGTTGTCGAGTTTGCTGAGCCTCAGGAAGACAGTGACTTGCAATTGAGGATAAGACAGGATAGCCCTATCCTGGAATGGCTGAAGCGAGAGAATAGATACTTGAGCAGGGAGAATCTGGATATCCTTCCTGAATTTCGCAGTCTATGGGGGGAAGAGCGAGACAACTTTAAAGCTCTGGATATAGAGCTGCTGTTTCCTTTAATAAGCCGGGGCAACCTGATTGGCATACTGGCATTAGATAAAAAGAAATCTGGCAGATACTCGCTTGATGATATCAATTTAGCTGAGGACATTTCCAGCCGGGTAGCAGTAAGTCTGGAGAAGGAATATCTTCAGGAACAGCTCAGGAAGCGGGAGCAGGAATTAGCTCTGGTCAACCGATTGGCTGGGGTTATAACTTCCAGTTTGAATATACAGGAAGTGTACGATGTCTTTATCGCTGGACTGAGAGAGGTAGTCGATGTTGACTTTGCGACGATTGTCTTGATTGAAGGGGATGAACTTTATTTTTCGGTTCTGTGTACTGAGGTAGGCTCAGCCTGGCAAACAGGGGAGAGGCTGTCGCTCAAAGGCACGGCTACCAAGTGGGTAGCTGAGCGCAAAAAGGCTTTGGTTGAGCTTGACCTCGCCCAAAGCAGGAGGTTTCGAACCGGTGAAGAGTATATTAAGCGGGGGATTCGGTCAATTGTTTACCTTCCGTTGCTGGTGAAGGGTGAGGCTATTGGCTGCCTGATTATCGCCAGCCGCCGGCCTAAAGCTTACAGTCCAGGGGAGGTTCGCCTTCTTGAACGCCTGGCCGCTCAGATTGCTGCTCCGGTTGAGAATAGCCGGCTTTATGCTAAAGCTGAGCAGAGGGCTCGTATTGATGAACTTACCGGTCTATTTAACCGCCGCCATTTTGATGAACGCATTAAGCAGGAAATTGACCGGCATTCTCGTTACAGAGGCATGCTGTCTTTAATTTTAATCGACCTTGATTTCTTTAAAGACTACAATGATAAGAAAGGGCATCTAGCTGGTGATAAAATGCTGGCCAAGGTTGGACGGTTGATAGAGATGTCGGTGAGGAATGTTGACATGGCGTTTCGCTATGGTGGTGATGAGTTTGCTGTTCTCTTGCCACAGGCAACGACTGATGATGCCTTTGTCGTAGCTGAACGAATTCGTGGAAGGATTGCCAGTGAGATGGGGAGCAAGCAGGCGGGGATAACTGTCAGTCTTGGCTTAGCTTCCTGGCCCAGCGATGGAGTAACGCCAGATGAGATGTTCAATGCTGCTGATAGGGCGCTTTATTATGCCAAACGGACTGGCGGCAATCGGACCTCTGTTGTATCTAAAATGCTGCCTTCTTTGACTGAGACGGTTGCGCCTGAAATCGATATTGAAAGGGAAAGCTTGAACACCATTTATGCCCTGGCGGCGACTATTGAAGCTAGAGACCCGTATACTTATGGTCACTCCCGGAAGGTAGGCAGGTATGCCGTTGCTCTGGCTGAGGCTTTGGGATTGCCTTCGGAAAAGGTGGCTATAGTTAGCACTGCGGCTTTGCTTCATGATATTGGCAAAATAGGTATCCCTGACGAAGTGCTTAACAAAGTCACTGAGCTTGAGCCTGAAGAGTGGGAGCTAATTAGGTCTCACTCCAAGTTGTCAGCTGCTATAGTTGGGCATGTACCTAGTTTGATTCCGTGCCTGCCGGCTATTCTTCATCATCAAGAACGGTGGGATGGCACTGGCTATCCATCTGGCTTGAAAGGCGAGGCTATTCCTTTGGAAGCCCGCATTCTGGCTGTAGCCGATACCTTTGATGCTATGACATCTCCCCGTTCCTACCGTGGTCCCATGCCTTACAAGGAGGTATTAGAGGAGTTGAAACGCTGTGCTGGCAGCCAGCTTGACCCGAAGCTGGTTGAGGCTTTCTTACCTATCGCCCTGGCTACAGCTCCCGAGGAGTTGGCGGTAGGGAAAAATCCTAACGGTTCGGATGCAGATTAGATAGCCCTGATTAAGGCACATATATTCCGGGAGAAAAGCTTTACCGGGAAGTGGTAAGGTTTCTCTGGGAATGTGCTGAGGACTTCGAAGCCAGCTTTGGTCAGCAGCTTGCGGAGTTCAGGGTAGGAAAAGAGGTAATAATAGCGGTAAAGGACTTTCCCCTTCGATTTCCAGGCTATGTTTGCTTCTTTGCCTTTTAGCCAGAAGCCTGGCTGCCATCGATTCCAGACAGTGATGAAAGCTTCACCATCAGGCTTTAGAACTCGCCTTAATTCCCGGAATGCTTCCTGCCTTTGCTCATCTCCCTGGATGTGGTGGTAAGTGGCTATTGCTATTGCCCAGTCAAAGGTATTATTGGGGTAAGGCAAGGAGAGAGCATCGGCTACTGTAAGGTTGACCTTGAAATCGAATTTAGCGGCATACTTTTGTGCCAGCCTGACCATCTGCGCTGAGAAATCTACTCCCCACAGCTCGAAGCTGTCTTTGAAGGGCAGAAAATCCGGTCCGTGAGCGCAACCGACGTTCAGGAGTTTACCCTGATGCCATCTGAGTGCTATTTCATTGAGCTCTTTGGTGAAGCGAGACCAGTGTCTGAGCCCATACCAGCTTTGAGCTATCTCGTCGAAAACCTCCCTGTTTGTTTTTATCAACCTCACCCCCTGTGTCCCCCTCTCCTTATCAAGGAGAGGGGGAAGAAGATTTCTTAAGGAGGGGCGAAGCCCCTCTTAGACACCCTCTGTTATCTTGTCCCTGTGACCTGCCTATCGTGTTTTAGTTGTTTAGCAATCCTACCTGTCATTCTGAGAGGTGAGCCGAAGCCCTGAGCCAAGCGAAGGGGCAGCGACCGAAGAATCTCGCTCAGGGTGATAGCCAGTCACTCTCCTGCTGCACTTCAATTGTTGCTATAGCTATAATCTGATAAACTTTCGATATACGGGTTGTAGTACGAGGCTTTAGCCTCGCTTGACGACCCTTTAGGGTTGCTCTACATGCTTAAGGAAAGCACACTATGAGAAAAATTTCAAGGACCATATCCGGGGTAACACCAGTGGCGGTCATGACCCAGCCAGTGGGCTGCCCTGGTGAATGCGTCTATTGCCCCGCTTACCCTGATACACCTAAGAGCTATACCCCAGAGTCGCCGGCAGTGCTCAGAGCTAAGAAGTGTGATTATGAGCCTAGAAGGCAGGTTGAGGAGAGGCTGAGAGTTCTTTCACAGATGGGGCATCCAGCTGATAAGGTCGAGCTGATTGTTATGGGGGGCACTTTTCTGGCTTGTCCCAAGGAGTATCAAATTCAGTTCATAAAGGATTGCTATGATGGCTTGAATGGCAGTCAGTCTTCCAGCCTGGAGGCAGCCAAGCAAATGAATGAAACCGCCGACCACAGGTGTGTGGGGTTGTGCATTGAAACCAGGCCTGACTGGTGCCGGGAGGAAGAAGTCAAGAGGATGCTGGAATTTGGCACTACGCGGGTGGAGCTGGGGGTGCAGACCCTGGACGATGACATTCACCGGCTGACCAGGCGAAAGCATGGTGTAGCCGAGGTGGTTAAGGCTACCAAGTTGCTCAAGGATTATGGCTTCAAGGTATATTATCACTGGATGCCGGGACTGCCCGGTTCTACTCCAGAGCATGACCTGGAGTTGTCCAGCCAGCTTTTCAGTGACGAGAATTTCAGGCCTGATGGGCTAAAGCTTTATCCCACGCTGGTTATCCCCGGTACCGAGCTGGAGGCGTGGTACAGGGATGGACGCTATCAGCCTTATCCTATGGATGAGATGGTGGATTTGATGATAAATATCAAGACCCTGGTTCCTGGCTATGTCAGGATTCCCCGGGTGATGCGTGATATACCCACCAAATTTATTGTTGCTGGCTGTAAAGATTTGGCATTGAGGAGTGCGATTAAAAAGCGGATGAAGGAGATGGATGTTCAATGTCGTTGCATTCGCTGTCGGGAGCAGGGGCATCGCTCAAGGGATGGCTGGAAAATCGGCGAGCCGCACCTGAAGAGGTGGGACTATGAGGCATCTGGAGGGAAGGAAACCTTTCTTTCCTTTGAAGATGAGGGGGAGACTCTCTTTGGCTTGCTCCGAATGAGGATTGGCTCTTCAGTGGTGGGCGGTGGGGATTTGGCGATGGTCAGAGAGCTGCATGTTTTCGGCTCCGAAGTTCCCTTGGGAGAGAAACAGAGTGGGGCTGCCCAGCACAGAGGTCTCGGTGGGGAGCTGCTTAAGGAGGCTGAAAGGATTGCCCGAGAGGAATTTAAGGTTCAGAAGATAGCTGTTCTTAGCGGCATTGGTGCCAGGGATTATTTCCGCTCCGAATGTGGCTATGAATTGGAAGGTGACTATATGGTTAAGGAGTTGGGTGGCTAGTTTCCGCCAAATTCATGGCGGAATGTTCCAATGAGTATTGGACGTGTTCATTCAGTTTTACTTTTAGTTGCACGGAGCTCCTTAATTTTCTGACGCAATTGAATGCTAGACAGCCCTTGTTCGCATACTACAAGAATCTGTTCAAGAAGGCCCTTCTCTTTATAAACATCCTTAAATTTCAATATTTCGTACCACTGGTCAAATGTAGCTCTCTGAATAGCTTCTCTGGATTGCTTCCCTAAGTGATACATGGTCTCCGGGTATCTTTTTGCTTCTTCAGCATTTTTCTTCTTCCCACCAAACAGGTCTGGGCGAAGGTCATACGCCATCCTGCGCCAGATAAGGCCTTTCCGTTCAGTAAATCCCTTGGTATCTACAAACTGAAGCACTTTACCCACTTCATAGCAGTACCATATATCCTTCTCTTTATCGGGATATTTTTTGGCGATGGTTTCTATCTCCTTTAGCGCAGCCTGGATTGCTTTTTCTATTTCTTCTTCTATTAACAACTCCTCAATGCTTTCGAGTTCTTTCCCATTGCCCAGGACAACCGTCGCATCAAATATATCAACTTCTATCTCCTTTCCGCCCCACTGTATTGTATCTCTTCTTACTATCCTCTCCCTTTTCCTCTTTGCCATAATCCGAGGTCTCCTTTGCCAATTTTACCCACTTTATGCCATAGGACTCACCGCAGCATCATAATACATTGCATCGCACTTGTCTTTAATTACTCTTATCTCATCTGTATCTAATTGACCTTCATTATACCTGAATTCAAGCAATTTCTGTACGGCTTCATCTATACCGCACTTAATCGCGTAAAAAAATACCTCTTTCTTCTGGGCTTTCTTGGAGCCTGCTACTTCCCTGACATGTGCAAAATCAGGGTGGTCGAAAATAATGTAGAGAACCGCTTTATCTGTTAATGGTAACTGCTTGCTTCTCTCAAAAGGTTTACCTTTGCCATACAAAAACCTCATAGTGCTTAGGAACACCCTTCCTCTTGGAGGCGGAGGCTCTTCATGCAAATAAAAGGTAAATGAGCGTGTGTGAGGTTCTGTTTCCTCTCCATTTTCTAAAACAGCAGTCGCCTTATATTCTCCGGGCTTGTCAATATTTTCTTGGAAGTCAACAAGTGGTATATCAATCCTTTCTCTCTTATTGCTATCAAGGACGATTGTATATCTCGGGTTAAACTTCAAGTCACCTTCCTCATGCCTAACCTCTATCTTTAGCTGTAGTTTTGCGGCGTTATCAGTATCATTAACAAGCTCGCACTCTGTTATAAGAGATTCGTCATACTCTAACTTCCGAGCATTACCTCTAAAGGTATCGATTCGTATGTGAGGCGGCGTCTTTTTCTCTCTGTGGTTCTTAGAATCTGGCTTTTTGCCTCCTGGGCCGGTTACTTCGGCAGCTAGTTCAGGGGCGTATTCTCTAACTAGATTATTGACGATGAGGACTGCTCTTGCTATCAAATCTTGGGGTAGAGTTATCTCCCTCTTCCTTACTGGGCTAATCTCTTGAACAAACTCGTCTGATTTCTTTCTTATATACTCTCTGGTGTGGTTCCAAGCTCTTTTGGGGCTAAATTCAAAGTGATTTGGAAGTTCCACCTTCTTTAGTTCTGATTCCAAATCATCATCAAAAGTGCAATATCCGTAAATCTTATTTTTAATCGTTTCCTCAGCGGAAACAGGGAGCCTAAGTATTGTCATTCCCCCTCTTTGCACTGCTATACCTCTATAAAGTTCAGGTACTTCGTTTTTGCAATATCGTAACACGAGCCTCTTTACTTTGCCCAAGCCAATAATCTTCTCGTTAGGGAATATCCTTTCTTTTTCAGCAACCGGTAATTCAGGAAGCACTACTTTGTGGTCAGTACCGTTGAAGTTAACAATAAAGGTAGCATTCCAATTCCTAATAATTTCCCACCAAGTTGCTGCGATATAATTCATAAATGCTTTATAGTCAAGTAGTTCATCCCTGAGTTCTTGTTTTAAATCCATAATCCAGATACGTGTTCCTTGGTGGTCTAGCGGTTTTGCATTGGGAATAAAATCCCCTAGTTTTTTGTTTTCATCGTCATATTCTTCACTAGTGCCAAACGAGAAACGATAATTTTTCTCCTCGTCAATGCTTTCAGTCAGAACAAGCTTGTTTTTAGCAAAGTAATGAAATAAGAACTTTCCTTGCCCGCGAGCTCCTAATGTTTTTTCTTCAGCTTTGGTTGTGTCCCACAAGCTCTGGTACTCTTTCCATCTTTTTGCATTCATTCCGAGAGTTCCAAAGTCTTCTATGGTTAGGCTATTTAATTGAGGAATATACCTAAACACCAATTTCCAGGCTTTTCCCTTTCTAGTCGTTTTCGCATCCCAGGAATTCTGTCCCGCATCTTTTTGGAGACCCTCACTAAGATGAAGAATAGGATATTGGTCAGCAATATTTTCATCGGTGCGTCCTAAATTTACCTCTCTCTTCTTCATTGTTACATCCTCCTGCTTATAGTTTAAATCCTTGCTGCTTTCCAGGCTTGAATTTTGCCTTGACTTCTTTAATCTGTTTATTTATGGCTGAGAAAATCTTGTCTATATCTTCTTCTGAATAACTATAGATCCCTTTATTAGACAGATTACCCAATATCCTGAGCTTGTCTAGAACAGCATTGGTTCTTAATGTAGCAAGCCTTTTAAATCGTTCCTCTGGGGTTTCATTCCTATCCATTGCTCTTGAAATCTCCTATTGGAAAAATATATTACTACTTAATTACAATATAGCACAATATTATCAATATGTCAAGTATTATTTGTAATTATTTTAGAGATATTTAATATATTTCGCAAATGATTGGTATATTAGTAATTACTCTCTAATTTTCTCTGTGCAAAGTGGTTATCCTTTGTGTTATGACTAAAGCTTCAAACTAAAGTTTCACCCTTATATTGTCCTCTCCCATCGAGGGAGAAAGTGAGGAGGGTTGTTTCGCTCTGCTCACAATGGCAGGGGAGAGAGGCCTCGCAATGACAAAGGGGAAAATCCTAAATCCTAATTTCTAAACCATAAACATCTTTTTGGTAATTGGGATTTAGATATTGTTTGGCATTTCGGATTTCGTGCTTGGGATTTCAGTGGTTCAGGCGAGAATCACCTACTTACAGATGATGTTCAAACCGGGAATGTGGGTTGAATTCAGGGGCGACCCTAAAGGGTCGCGCTACATGTTTAGAGGTTGTCTGTATTGTGCAGGTGGCAGGCGATGAAATGCTCTGGGGATATTTCGACTAGCTGGGGTTCTTTTTGGCGGCAGATTGGCAGTACCCGGTGGCACCTGGGGTGGAAGTGACAGCCTGGTGGCGGGGTTAGTGGGGAAGGGACATCACCGCGCAGCAATATCCTGTCTTTGCCTTTTGGTTTGAGACTGGGGACTGCTGATAGCAAGGCTTCAGTGTAGGGATGGAGAGGGTTGTCGAAGATTTCCTTTTTACTGGCTAGCTCAACAATCTTTCCCAGATACATTACAGCCATCCTGTGCGCCATGTGCTTTATCACTGATAGGTCGTGAGCAATGAACAGGTAGGCGAGCCCAAATTCCTCCTGGATGTCCATCATCAGGTTTAGAATTTGAGCCTGAACGGATACGTCCAGGGCACTTACCGGCTCGTCGGCAATGATGAGCCTGGGATTTACAGCCAGGGCGCGAGCGATGCCGATGCGCTGCTTCTGCCCGCCGCTAAACTCGTGGGGATAGTGGCTGGTCTGCCCTGCTTCCAAGCCGACTTGTTCCATTAACTCAGCCACCCTTTTCATTCGTCCCTCTTCATTGGCGATATTATGGATAACCAGAGGCTCGCATATGGAATCGCCGACGGTCATCCTGGGGTCAAGTGAGGCATCAGGGTCCTGGAAGATTATTTGAATCTCCCTTCTCAGTTCTCTGAGTTCCTTTTTATCGAGCCTGGTAATATCGATTCCCTTATACAGGATTTCGCCGCTGGTGGGTTCTTCCAATCTCAGAATTGTCTTGCCCAGGGTCGATTTACCGCATCCAGATTCTCCGACTAAGCCCAGAACCTCGCCCTCTTTTATGTTAAAGGACACGCCGTCTACGGCTTTTATATCGCCGATGTGTTGAGAGAGTAAACCAGCGGTTACCGGATAGTACTTTTCCAGTTTTCTTATCTCTAATAAGTCGTGATTCAGCATTTGTTTCATTGGTATAAGTGGCAGTTTACTTTGTGTCCTTCTGAAATCGTAGTTTGCGGTGGCTCTTGTTGGCTGCAGATTTCCATAGCCTTGGGGCATCTGGGATGGAAGGAACAGCCTCGGGGGAGTTCAACAGGACTGGGTATAGTTCCGGGGATGGAGACCAGTCTATCTGTAGTCTTGGAAATATCAGGCAGGCATTCGATTAAACCGACAGTGTATGGATGCTTTGGGCTGCCAATTATTTCAGAGACTGGTGCTGTTTCAACATCTTTTCCGCCGTAGATTACTACCGCTCTGTCCCCAATCTCAGCTACTGCTCCCAAATCATGGGTTATGAAGACGAGAGACATCTGTCTCTTAGCCTTTAGCTCCTGAAAAATGTCCAGGACTTGCGCTTTTATGGTTACATCTACAGCGGTGGTTGGTTCGTCAGCGATGAGGATTTGTGGGTTGCAGGACAAGCCCATAGCTATAGTAGCTCTCTGCTTCATGCCGCCGGATAACTGGTGAGGATAATAGCTCATAACTCTTTCTACTGAGGGTATACCCATTTCCTCAAGCAAAGTCATAGCCCTGTCTCGGGCTTCTCTATGTTCCAGTGGCAGGTGAAGCTTCAGTTGCTCTATTATCTGGTCGCCTATGGTAAAAACCGGGTTCAGGGCGGACTGTGCCTCCTGGAAAATCATGGCGATTTCTTTGCCTCTAATTTGTCTTAGCTGCTTTGGGGAACATTTAACCAAATCCAAGTTGTTATATCTTACTTCGCCATCGATTATTCTGCCTGGGGGGCTGTCAATTAAGCCCAGGATAGACAGTGCTGTTACTGTTTTGCCACAACCGGATTCGCCGACAAGGCAGAGGCATTCCCCACGCCTGAGCTCGAAGTTGATACTATTCACTGCCTTAACTATACCACGGCGGGTGAAGAAGTAGGTCTTCAGATTGGTAACCTTCAAAATCGTATTATTCATGAGCGTGTTTGTTTGTCACCCTGAGCGATAGCGAAGGGTCTCTAGATTCTTCGCAGAGTTTACCCTGAGCGAGATTCTTCGGCCGCTTCACTCCCTCAGAATGACAGGAAACGAATGACTTAGAATGGCAGGTAGGATTGCTAAATAATCTCTTATTCATGGTTGCTAAACGTTGCTTTTGGGGTCGAAGGCATCTCTAAGCCCGTCGCCCAAGAAGTTGAAAGCCAGGACTGTCAGGAAAAGCATAATGCCAGGCTCTACAGCTATCCACCAGGAAGTATCCAGGCTGTGTTGACCGGCTTCTAAGATTATCCCCCAGCTAGCCATTGTTGGGTCGCCTAAACCGATGAAGCTCAAAGCAGCTTCGGCCAGGATCACTCCCGGGATGGACAAGGTGGCTATGACTATGATCAGGCTAATGACATTGGGTATGAGGTGGCGGAAGATAACTCTGCTATCGCTGGCACCTAAGGCTTTGGCAGCAATAATAAACTCACGTGTTCTTAATGATAGAGCTTCGCTTCTAATCAACCTGGCAGTGCCTGTCCAGCCGGTTAACCCGATTACCAGTACAATGAAAGCCAGGCTGGGACCAAAAATGAAGACGATGAGCACCAGCAATAGGAAGAAGGGGAAGGTCATCATAATATCGGTGAATCTCATCAGGACATTATCTGCCCAGCCACCCAGATAGGCTGACAGGACACCGATTATTGTTCCCAGGATTAGGGCTATGCCGGTGGCGATTAGCCCGACGAGCAGAGATATTCTGGCTCCGGAAACTATCATTGCCAGCATATCGCGGCCCTTGCTGTCTGTGCCCAGTGGATGCTTCCATATTCCGAAGACTTCCGTGGTGGTAAACTCGTCAGTTTCTATGTTATAGACCGATTTCTCGGTGGCAAAGCCTACTGGCGGCAGGTTCTTCTCTTCGAAATTGACCGACGTTGGGTCTAGGGTGAGGAGAGGACCGATTAAGGCCAGTAGAATCAGGAAGGCTATAAAAGCCAGGCCGAAGACGGCTAGCTTGTTTCTTCGTGTCCTTTCCCAATAATACTTAATCAGTCGTCTGTTACCATAAAAAGGTCTGCCAATTCTTCTAGCTATATCTTGCAGTCTTTTAGTCATACCTTATCCTCGGGTCAAGATAGGTGTAAGTAATGTCTGTCACCAGATTGACCAGTAATACTAGAAGTGTCCCGATGAGGGTTACTGCTATCACCACAGGGTAATCATTGGCGAAGATGGCGTTAAAGGATATTTGTCCCAGGCCGGGGATACCGAAGACGATTTCAGTGAGATAGGCTCCACCGAAAACGATACTGCCTAAGTCAAACATTATTATAGTGACGAGGGGCAGCAGGGCATTCCTGAAGACATGCTTGCCGATAACGGTTCGTTCAGGCAGCCCCTTTGCCCTGGCAGTAGTGACAAACCCTTTTCTTAAGTTGTCGAGCATAGCTGACCTGGTATATCTGACATAGCCAGCCAGCATTCCGGTGCCGAGGGTTATAATTGGCAGTATTAGTGCATGGAGGTTAGCTAAAGAGAAGAGAGGCAGAGTGGTGTCATAGTAAGTCTTGAATAGCCCCAGTTTTACTGAAAAGACCAGGATAAGCATTACACCGAGCCAGAAATTGGGAATTGATACGCCGATGAAAGAGAGAAAGGTGGCGATATAATCGGTCCTGGTATATTGCTTAACCGCTGAGTAAATGCCGACTAAAATGCCAAGAACAGCAGCGAATAAGCTGCTCAATAATATAAGTTGAAACGAGTAAATCCAGTGGGATTTGATTAGCTCGGTTACTGGCATGGAGGTGCTGAAAGACCATCCCCAGTTCCCGTGGAACAGATTAACCATATAATCTGCATACTGCTCCAGTATTGGCTTATCGACGCCATATCTTGCCTCAACGGAAGCTATTACCTGTGAGACATCTTGCCCGCTGGCGGCTATATTAGCCAGATATTTGTCAGCCGGCGAAGTAGGTCCAGCCCTGACCAGGACGAAGGTGATGGTTAATATGCCCCAGGCAATAATTACGCTGTAAAAGAGCCTCTTAATGATGTAGTCTCTGAGCCAGCTTTTTTTCATGGCTATTGAAAACCGAAGGTGGCGGTTAGCAAGCTTAGTTACGGAGTTTATTCAAAATACCATAGATAGTAATTATAGCCCATACTTATGCCAGGTTCTATTCCCATTACATTCTTCTGGAAACCGCTGTTGACCCGGCTGAAAATAAGGAAGTCTACGGGCTGCTCTTCAGATATGGCATGGGATAGTTCAGCATAGATTTGTTGCCGCACACCTTTGTCCAGTGCCTCTTTTGACCTGGCTCGATTGAATAGTTCATCTACCTCAGCGCTGGAGTAGCCGAAGAAATTCAGGCCGCCTTCAGTGGTATAGAAGACGTCGCTTCCCGAGGGAGCCAGCAGGTCACTGGTGAAGCCCAGTAAGATTAGGTCCCACGTTTCCTCACTGGTTGCCTCAGGGCCATTGTTGAACGCAGGTTGCTGGTCTGTGTCCGGGACTGTATTCATGACATATTGTCTTAAGAGGGTTGCCCATGGTATTAGCTTGATTTCCACTTCTATTCCCAGGTCTGATAGTTCGTTCTTTATTTGAAAGGCCATATCTTCGGATACCTGGCTCCCGGTGCTGGTTGCCAGCGTCAACTTGAGGGGACTGCCGTCCTCATCGGTTGCCTTTATGGTTTCATCACCTTTCATCGCCCCGTAGCCTTCCTGGTAAAGAAGCTCAGCGGCCTTCTGTTTATCGTAGAGAGAGCCCACTCCGTATTTAACGACGTTCTCCCCATCATACCAGGGTGAGCTTGCCGGGATGAAGCTAAAGGCGGGCTCAGCAAAGCCGAGGAGGATAGACTGGCATATTGTTTTCTTGCCTATTGCCATAGACAGGGCTTGCCTGACTGACTTCTTCTTGAGTCCGTCCCAGCCGTTAGCTCTCTGGTTGTAAGCCAGCAATGTGCAGGCTCCACTGGGTATGGTGTATACCTTCACGTGTTCCAGATTCCTGAATTTTCTTGCTTGCTCTGGCTCAATTCCCGTGTAAGTTATGTCGCCGGCTTCCAGGGCTGCCTGCCTGGTGGCTGAGGTGCCGAATAACTTGACAATATATTTATCGAAATACGGGGCTCCGATATCTTTGCCCAGGTAATATTCGGGGTTTCGCTCAACTACGTATTTGTCGTTTCGGGTCCATTCCGCAAATCGGTAGGGTCCAAGGTTACCTGTATATGTTAAGTTGTTAAACTCTGGGGCTTGAGTGAAAGCTTCAACATCGCCCTCGTATTTAGTAGCAATATGCTTCGGGTATGGCATGAGGTCGTAAACGGTATAGACAAATTCAGGGTAAACCGTCTGGCGGGTAATGGTAAAGGTGGTATCATCGATTACCTCGGGTGTGACAAATACGGTATCCCCATTCACCTCTTCTTGCCAATCGCCTTTGTAGTTATAGTTAAGCCAGTCTGAGAACATCAAGTTCTTCAGGGTATACACATAATCTTCGGCTGTAACTGGTGAGCCATTGCTCCATTTGAGGTTGTCTCTGATGGTGATGGTATAGACCAGGCCGTCTGCAGAGGTTTCTATATCCCTGGCCAAACAATGTAGCACGATGTTGAGCTCGTTGTCGTAGGTAACCAGCCGGTCCATCGTATGCCCAACATAGCTGGAAGAGGTGGCATCAGCGGCCAGAATCCAGTTTAAAGTCTCGGCATCCGCTCCCGATTGCCCTTCTATGAAGATGCCTTCAGCCTGCTCAACTTCGCCATTGGCACAGCCGGTAACTAAAATCGCCAGTATCAGTGGCAGAGCTACAAAGGTTTCAAATTTTTTCATCTATCAACCTTACTGGTTTTTTATTTAGCCTGCGGTTACTGGAGCCAGCCGGTTGGGTTGGCAGCTAGCATATTACCAGTTTGCTCGCGTAAAACCATTAGCAAGTTATATGGATTATGGCTGCAACTTTTTTCTCTTGGTCAACTAGTTCATTTAATCTTGCTACTGCTTCAGAGGAGGGCAGAACTATTAGCTCCAGCTTCTGTTCTTTGGCCCAGTCCTCAGCCTCCCGGGATAGGCGGGCTATGTCATCAGTTCCGGTGCCGACGATTACTACTTCAGGCTTGCCTTTTAGCAGCTTTTCGATTTCCTTCTGCTTGATATTGTGACTTCCGAACATCCAGATACCGCCTTGCCTTCGCTCCACACTGCCATCGGAGAAGATAAAGACATCCCTCGAATATTTCTTATTATCAATGATTATAGAGCCAAAGCTGAAGTTATTTACTTTGACCATAAGCGCCTCTCCTTAGTGGCTTATTTTGGCTATCCCGTGCCCTTCGCTTTGCCTGCCGCTTTATTGCTTTACCCGATTTGAAGCGGTTCAGATTGAGGAAGCCTTTGCTCTGCCTTGCCATAAGATACCTGCTTCTTAAATGAAGCCCTCCTTTAGCCGAAGAATTACTTCGTCGGCGCTATTTGAAGTTTCTGAGCTGATACGCTTGATAGCTTCATCAATCTTCTGATGCTTGTAAGCGTCGTAGAGGTCGTCCAGTTTCTCATAATAGCCGAGTCTCTTCCCCAGTCTGAAATTGAGTCTCTCCTGGGGTGGGAGTGCCAGGTATCTGTTTATAGTTGCCAGACATGCTGACTTAGCTTCAGGGAATTTACCTTCTATTTCACCTAAGAGATTCAATATGTGGTCGCTCTTAAGATAGCTGGTGACTTCGAGTTTCTCGATAAGGCTGCCGATTTCCTCGGCTACCTCGTCTTCTGTTTGGCGTTCGAAATCCCCGGATTCAACCTTTGGCCACAAAGGCATGCCTTCCTGGACATGGAGAGTTCGTAGTCGGATGTAATCCGGGTTAGTCTCGTTCAGGACCATGGCTGTCCCGGCGATATGGTCTGATGACATCTTCCTGCCGCCCAGCCCGGGCATCACATATTCGCACAGTGAAATTCCGGCCTCGTTTACCTTTTTGCCTCCTTTGATATGCTCCTCTGCAGTGACCCCTTTTTCCACATATTTGAGCACGAGGTCAGAGCCGCTTTCCATACCGACATGTAATCGGGAAAGCCCGGCATCTTTAAGCTCCTTTAGTTCTTCTGGCGATTTTTTAGCAGCAGTTTTGGAGCGGGCGTAGGAGGTTATCCTGGTGAGTTCGGGAAATGTTTGCTTGAGAAAGGTGATTACCTTGACCAAATCAGGTGTTCTCATGATGAGGGTATTGGCATCTTGAAGGAAGGCGGATTCGCCGCCTGCCCATAGCCATAGAGCCACATTGCGTACACTGTCGTTGTATTGATATCGGCTGTAGATTGCGGCGGCAAATTCTTTAAGCTGACCACCATGGCCGGCTCTCCAGCCTAGCTCTTTTATCTCGTCGCTGATGGCTTTAGCTTTTTCTATATCTCCAATTACATCATCGGCTGGCCTGAGTTCAAACCTTTGCCCTTTATAGGTATGGCAGAACTGGCAGCGGTTCCACGGGCAATTTCTGGTTGCCCTTATCAGTAATGAATATGCCTCACTAGGTGGCCTTATTGGGCCTAACTCGAAGGTGTAAAAAGTCAGCCTTTGTGTTCTCATACATTTTAATTATATCCTTTGAGCTTGTCTAACAGCAACGTTTTATACTTGTTCAACACCTTAAGTGAACTAAAGGCGCATTATCAAAGGCTACATTGATGTGTACTCGCCAATAAGCGCGGATGCCTCGTCACCACATGAATGCCCGTACTATCGGTTGCATCTTAGGTGGTAGCTTATCTACCGCCTCCTGGATATCTGCCTGTGTAACTTCTTCTGACATCATGCCTATATTGGCCTCTGTAAAGGTGGCATCGAATACGATGCACTTAGGTTCACCAGTGATGTTGGACCATTGCTCCCACTCCGGCAGGCCGGGGCCTGGCTTATTGGGGTTTCCGGTGGCTGCGAATTGTGCCAGATAAGCCATCATGGCTGTCTGGAGTTCCTCTCTTCCCGACCGGTTATCTTCGGTAAACGAGTAGCCGAACAGGCTTTCGTTGCTACCGAAGAAAAAGGGAATCTCCATGGCATGGCCTGCGCCTAATATAAAATCAAATGGCTCTGGTCCTGAGCCTTTGGTTCCCCATTTGAACAGGTAGGCATACACATTATCCTGCTGTTCCTTTAGTTGTCTGGCGATGGCGTCTACATACTTGGCTTTCCAGTTACGGGCGCCGTAGTACCCGCAAGCCTCATATAAATCTTTATCAGCCTGTGTAGGCATCACCTCGTCCAGCGATAATGGGTCTTTCGGGTCGAGAACCTTATATAAGTCAAACCAGGTATGTCCGCTGGAGGTTGGTACAGCAGCACCAAATAAGGGGAGGAAACACTTCGTCTCATACTCGTTACCGCCCAGGATAATGGGCACCTGGTTATAATTCCCTGACTCAATTGTAGAAAGTACGCTGCCAGGGAGAACAATGCCGTCCTCGTAAGCACAGTGGGAATCTAGCGAACCGTATTTATTGAGCTGCGCCTCTATTATATCCCCAGTGTCTTTTCCCCTTAGATACTCTTCTATCTTAGCATAGGACATAGCTCCCCGATACTCCTCGGCTGCCGCTTTATCTTCGACAGTTCCATCAGCTATCAGGAGGTTATCAATCGTAGCATTGGCGTATGCAATGCCTTCATCGACCGAAGTTGTTGTCAGGCCGCCGCTCTCTGATATGGCCCTGTGGAAAAGGCCAGCGGCCAGCGGTGAGATGAGTAGATTTGTTACATTATGTGCGCCGGCCGATTCCCCGGCGATGGTAACATTATTGGGGTCTCCTCCGAAGGCTTCAATGTTGCCCTGTACCCATTCAAGCGCCTTGATGGTATCCAGTGTGCCGAAGTTGCCAGATTTTTCCTCAACAGTAGCCCCGGTCTTTAGTGCAGGATGATTGAACCACCCAAAGGGACCAAGCCTGTATTGGATGACTATGACAACCATGTTGCATCGGCTAGCTATACTGGCCCCATTATAATCTCTGGCGCCGCCGAAGACATTGGACCCGCCGTGTATCCAGAAATAGACGGGCAGGTTCGTTTCGTCAGTCTGAGGACGCCATATGTTTAAATAAAGGCAGTCCTCACTGCCGGTGATGGAGCCGAGTGGGTTCCATGTTTGTGACATAGCTGGCTGGGTGGCTACATCGAAGGAATCTGTTGAGTTCCGTGTTCCATCCCAGGGTTCGGGGTCTTGGGGTGCCTTCCAACGCAGCGCATCAACAGGCGGCTTGGCATACGGGATGCCCTCCCAGACCCAGTTAGCAGCTCCAGCTTCAACGCCCTTGATGTCACCATAGTTGGTTTGCACAGTTGGGTCACCTGTCCAGGCTTCCCCTTTGGCACACCCTACCAAGCTTGCCGCCAGCACAACTACCAGTAAAATTGAAGTTAAGCAAATGCTTATTGTTTTTTTCTGTTTCATGATGCCTCCTTACCAAGTATTTGGGCTGATTATACGTCTAGCTGGTCAAAGAGTCAACCCCCCGGAGTAACCATGGGATTGCTTTGCGGAGTTTACCCTGAGCCAGAGATTCTTCGGTCGCGGAATTCACCCTGAGCCAGAGATTCTTCGCTGCCCCTTCGCTGCACTCAGGGCTTCAGCTCACCAGAATGGCACAAGGCGAAGGGCTCCCTCAGAATGACAGAGGGCGAAGGGTTCATAATGACAATAAAGAGAAGGGCTTGCAATGGCAGATAGCTGTCATCGTGAGGAGCACGAGCGACGAAGCAATCTTGGAGAAATGGGGGGGGGGGTGTGGTGTTGCTCAGCGGGTATTCTTGAAAGTGAATCGCTAGTTTCCTGTTCAGTCCCAAGGCCTGGCTCAATAAACCCGCTCATCAACTATCAACTTGTGTAACTCAGGTATTACCTCTTTGGCTACGAATTCAACACGGTCAAGCTTGATTCTTACCGCTTCGCTTACTGCTTTGATTAACTGCTGAGTTAACTTTTCTTTATCAATCCCCTCCTCAGTTTCGAGCTCTACTTTGAGTGTCAGCTCATCCCGATGACCTGACCTGGTGACTACTGCTTGATACTGTGCGATTTGTGAGAATCCAGCAAGCGCTGGCTCAAGCTGACGGGGGTGTATGAACATGCCCCTTGTTCTAACAGCATCGCCTACTCTGCCCAAGAGGCGTGTTATGCGAAGTGCAGTCCTGCCACAGAGGCAAGGCTCCTCTATCCAACCGGCAAGGTCCCCGGTGCCAAAACGTATCAACGGGTAAGTCTCATCGATTGGAGTCACTACTATTTCGCCTACCTCACCGGGGCCAACTGGCTTTCCAGTTTCGTAGCTGATTATCTCCATGATAACATCCTCGGTGATATGCATGCCATTTTTCTCACTGCATTCATAGGCTACCATGCCAACGTCGGCTGTTCCATAGGCATCCCCAGTAACAATACCATATTTTTTCTCCACCAGTTCCCTGATTGGCCCACCACCCATCTCGCCACCAATCATAGCTAGCCTGAGGTTGAAATCTTTACGGATATCATAGCCCATTTCCTCAGCCTTGTTGATGATATTCATGAAAAAGCCCGTAGTGCCGTAAAATCCAGTAACCTTTAGATGATGCATAACCTGGACTTGAAGTTCAGTATTTCCCACTCCCATAGGTATGACCGTAACTCCAGCTCGTCTCAACATCTCATCAATCATGAGACCAGCCGGCACAAGGTGATACATCCAGGTATTGACAACGATGTCTCCCTTCTTAAAGCCTGCAGCCTTGACCATGTGAACATGCCGCCGCCAGAAAGTTTCACTTTGGTGATGGGGGTCGTAGATGGGGCCTGGGGAGACATAAACCCTTTCCAAATCTTCTATGGGGACTGCCACCAGGCCACCAAAAGGGGGATCGGCCTTGTATAACTCGACCAGCTCATCCTTTCTCAGAATAGGCAGGTTCTCCAGGTCCTTAATGCTGTACACTGCTGAAGGGGCAATGCCTGCCTTATCAAATCTTGCCTTGATTGCTGGGGCTTTTTCATAGGCATAGGCAACCAGCTCTCTTAGTCTGCCATCTAGATATTTCTGTCTCTCCTCTCGGGACATCTTCTCCACGACTTCAATTAAAGGTATAGATTTTTTGGTTTCCACTGCTCTCCTCCTCTGCGCTTGTAAATTGAGTGCAATTATGCCCGATTTATGAAGTTTTTACAACTCTCCGTACTTATCCTATATCCCGTGCGAGCCGCCCGCCCACGGATGACCGTCCTTCACCTGCAGGCAGTGGCTCTCACCTAAATAAAGAGGGTAACCTGGAGCCGATGTTCCAATGTACCCAGATGGTGGCAGGCGAGGCCTAGGTTGCTTTACTGACTGCTTCGTCACTTTGTTCCTTGCAGCTTCTCGGCTCGCAATGACATTCCTCGCGTTCCATGTTTTCTTATAACCTTACGGGTAACTTGACTAAGCTGCTGGACTTGATAGTCCAGGAGCAAAAGGTTATAGTTTTGCTGTAGAAGACTAGATGAAGGGGAGGGATGTAAGATGAATAAACTAAGTATCGGTAAAATCAGAGGCCTACAGCAGATTTCAACTGAGGATGGCATCTTCATAATATGCGCTATGGACCATAGGGGGTCTCTTCAGACTATGATTGAGAAAGAGCAACTTGAAGAAGTTGAATATCAGGAGATAGTAGAGCGTAAGCTAGAGCTGTGCTCTGCCTTAGCTCCTCATGCCAGTGCGGTTCTGTTAGACCCTGATTACGGTGCTGCTCAGTGCATTGCTGGAGGGGTCCTTCCTGGACATACTGGACTACTGGTTAGCATCGAAGCTACTGGCTATCAAAGTGACCCTCAAGGGAGAGTGACCACTTTGCTTGATGGTTGGAGTGTGGAAAAAATCAAACGCATGGGTGGTTCGGCAGTTAAAATCCTGGTCTACTATCGGTCTGATTTAGCTGAGGTTGCTACCAAACAACTGAAAACGATACAGATGGTGGCGGAGGAATGTCTGAAGTACGATATCCCGTTCCTTGTTGAGCCTAAAACCTATGCTGTAAAGGGAGAAAACGCTGATTCTCCAGAGTTTGCTGCTAAGTTGCCGGACCTGGTAATTGAAACTGCCCGCCAGATTACGTCCTTGCCGATTGATGTCCTTAAGACAGAGTTTCCTGCTGACTTGAACTATGAGACAGATAAGGCGAAGCTTTTAGAAATATGCCAGCAATTGGACGAGGTCTCACAGGTGCCTTGGGTTATCTTAAGCGCTGGTGTTGACTATGAAATGTTCCTTAAGCAAGTGGAGATTGCCTGCCAGGCAGGTGCTTCTGGCTTCCTTGGCGGTCGGGCTATCTGGCAGGAAGCGATACAAGTTGGAGACAAGGAAGAACGGGTAAAGTTCTTGTCGACTACCGTAGTTGACAGGTTGAAAGAGCTAGCAGGAATAGCTGCCAAGTATGGGTTCCCCTGGTATCGCAAATTTGGTGTTGAGGCTCATAATTTAGTTGCTGTCCCGGAGAGCTGGTATAAGGGCTACTGAGGCAATAGAATGCCTTTGGATATTCTACATATTGATTCACCCCGAAGGACAAAAGTAGTTTGCACTATTGGTCCGAGTACGGGTTCAGCCTCAGTGATAAAAGAATTACTCGAAGCTGGCATGGATGTGGCTCGTATCAACTTCTCCCATGGCACTCATAAGGAGCATGCCAGTCGTGTAAGAGCTCTTCGCCAGGTGGCTAAACAACTTGGCTTACCACTAGCCATAATGCAAGACCTTCCTGGACCGAAAGATAGAACTGGTAAGCTCAAGAAAGGTGCGGTTGAGCTTAAGGAAAATGCTAACTTTATCCTCACCACTAAGGAAGTGCTAGGGGATGAGCACCAGGTGTCTGCATATTTGCCCGACTTGCCAAAGAATGTCAAGCCCGGTGACATCATATTCCTCGATGATGGTGCTATAAAGTTAAGAGTAGTAGCTACCAGCAATGCTGATGTTAATTGCCAGGTAATAGTTGGGGGCAGGCTTGGTGAGGATAAAGGTATAAACGTTCCCGGGGTAACCTGGGACACTCCCGCAATCACCGAAGAGGACTGGAATCACCTCCTTTTTGGCTTGAAGCACAACGTAGACTTTGTAGCTTTATCTTTTATCAAAGAAGCCAGTGATGTTCTCAAGGTACGGCATTTTCTCCAGCAAAAGGGGGCAACCACGGCGATTATTGCCAAAATCGAGAGGCGCGAAGCTCTGGACAACCTTGATGAGATACTAGAAGTAGCTGATGGAGCCATGGTTGCTCGTGGCGACCTGGGCATTGAGATTCCCATACAAAGAGTGCCCATAGCTCAAAAGAAAATCATTCAGAAATGCAACCACCTGGGGAAACCTGTTATTGTGGCTACCCAAATGCTGGAGTCGATGGTGGATGCCCCTCGGCCCACTCGAGCTGAGGTCACTGATGTAGCTAACGCCGTCTTTGATGGCGCTGATGCTCTTATGCTTTCGGAAGAAACTGCTGTTGGTAACTATCCCAAGGAAGCCGTGTCTATGATGGTGCAGATTATATTAGAGGCAGAGGCAGCTTTACCTTACGAGGAGATTTTGATAAACAAAGGCAGGGACCCCCAGCCCCAAACTGACGATGCCATCAGCTATGCTGCTTGCCATATCGCTCACCAACTGGGAGCAGTCGCTATTATTGCCTTCACCTCCTCAGGGAGCACCGCCAAGCGCGTCGCTAAATATCGCCCTGGAGTACCAATTCTGGCGATTACTCCCAGCCAGGTGACGCAGAGACAGCTATCTCTATCCTGGGGAGTACATGCCTTTCAGGTTCCTGAGCCTTCAAGAATAGCCAATCTATTTACTCGAGGAGCCAGAGTGGCTAAAGAAGCTGGGCTAGCTCGAGACGGTGACTTAGTGGTTATCACTGGCGGTGTACCTATTGGTGTGTCTGGCAGCACTAATTTAGTAAAAGTGGAAAGGGTCTAAATGATTGCTACGGTTACATTGAATCCGAGCCTGGATAAGACAGTTACCGTGGATGGGCTGGTGGTGGATGAAGCCAATCGGTGGACTAGCCTGCGCCGAGACCCTGGCGGCAAAGGAATTAACGTCTCCCGAGTCCTTCATGAACTGGGCGGAGAGACTGTCGCCTACGGCTTCATCGGTGGCATTGATGGTAACATACTGAAACATCTCCTGGAGCAGCAGGGAGTGCCAAGCGACTTTACTCCGATTAAGGGGGACATAAGGAGCAATTTTATCATCACCGATTTGAAAACTCGCCGCCAAACCAGAATTGATGCCCCAGGGCCATGCGTTTCCGCAAGTGAGTTGGAGAGCTTAATAGATAAGATAGTACACATTAAATCAAAACCTGCTTTTATAGTTTTTGCTGGCAGTGTGCCGCCAGGGGTACCTGACAACATATACAGCCTGCTGATAGAGGGAGCGGAAAGTTATGGTGTAAAAACTGTCCTTGATTCTGATGACGAGTGGTTAAAGGAGGGAATAAAGGCTAAGCCGAATGTTATCAAACCCAATGTCCATGAGGCTGAAGAATTATTAGGGACTGAGCTGAAAACTGAGGAGGATATTGTTCAGGCAGCCAAGACTCTGGTTGCTCGAGGAATCGAGGTGGTGTTAATTTCCCGGGGTAAACATGGACTTATCGCTGCCAATAAAGATGAAGTTTTAAAAGTAACATCACCGAAGGTAGAAGTGAGGAACACTGTAGGTGCTGGCGACTCAGCAATAGCCGGGCTGGTACTGAAGCTAAGCCAGGGAGATGGGCTTGAGGAAGCCTGTCGTTTGGCAGCGGCTGCTGGAGCAGCCACAGCAATGACCCCGGGCACCGAACTATGCCGCCGGGAGGATGTAGAAAGGCTTCTTCCCCAGGTTAAAATAGAAAGGCTGTGATGCTGAAGGCTTCAACCAGCCGTGTCCAATGAGCGGTATCGGCATCTTTAATTCGTGAGTACAGGGTAAAAGGCTTGCCTTCCGGGTGATATTCTGCATGAATCCACTAATTTAGTTATCAGAGCCAGGCAGGCAAAGCCTCCTTCTTTTACTTAGTGACGCTAGCTTTTCCCTGAAGCCCTGCTATTCATCCTTGCCAGCAGTCTTTTGCTTTCTAGGACAGGTTATTGGACAAACGCAGCATATTTTATTGGTAAATGAATTACTGGCAGAGATGGCTCCTTAGGGTTTGTATCAACCCAGCAGGTAGGCCTTCAGCTGTGTCAGGTTTTCCAATGAGTTTGGGCAGTCACCCTGTTTTTTTCTATCAAGGTAGAATGCATGAATACCTATTTCACTGGAGGCAGCGAAATCGAATTGCCAGTTATCGCCAACATGAACGACCTGTTTGGGCTGGACTTTCATTGCCTGGCACATGCTCAGGTAAAATTCGGCGGTTTTCAATTGCTTGTAATCAGAGAGTGAGGAAAAAACTCTGGTGAAATAGGGTTCAATGTCTCGAAGAAGGCGCTGCAGGAATTCCCGCATTGACCCGGAAGCTACAACAAGTGTAAATCTTTCACTTAAAGACGATAGCACATCTCTGACTTCTGGATAGTAACGTACCCTACCTTGGCATTTGTCCAGTAGAGGGTCGGGAGCCCCCAATTCGAGCTTGTCGAACCAATACCTGATATCATACCATTCCAGCCTCTGGTCGCCTAACTTCTGATATTCCTCTTCGACAATTTTTCGAGCTTGGTAAATATCAATGCCATTCCTCTGGGCATAGCGTTGAGGAATAGCTTCAAACCAAATAGCATAGCTGAAGTCGGGTGTTACCAGTGTGCCTTCGGCATCGAAAGAAACTATCTTGATTTCACTCATGTCCAGGCATATCTTTGTCGGTTCCAGAATTGGTGAAACGCTGATGGTAGATTATACCATCATCTTGTCAATAGGTTTTGCTAAAAGAGCGTTGAGGTAGTGCTGATTTGCTGTCACAGATAAAATATGCTCTTATGGTCACTTTAGCCGTTAATTTGTGGTAAAATAGGTCGAGATTTTATCTTTGGTGGTTGCGACATGCCAGTATCATCGGTTGATGAAGAAAAGAAGTCAAAAGTGGAGATGGTTACCTATGGCAAGCTGACCTGGGTTTACATTGAAAATCCGTCTGCTCCAGAGGTAGAGTATTTGGCTCAGCACTTTCATAACTTCCATCCTCTAAATCTGGACGATGTCTTAAGTCGGGTGCAGCGTCCCAAAATCGACGGATATGATGACCACCTTTTTATTGTGCTTCATTTTCCCGTATTTAATAAGCAGAATCGGGTAACCACACCTAGTGAAGTTGATATCTTCATTGGCGAGGACTATGTGGTCACTGTTCATTGTTCGGGTGACCTTAAGCCGCTGGCCAAGTTTTTTAAGGAGTGCCAGCTTGACGAGGAAACGCGCAAGAGTTACATGAGCCGGAGTTCGAGCTATCTGCTTTATTATATACTGGATAGATTGGTTAACTACTGTTTCCCAATTCTAAATAAAATAATAGACAATATTGATAAGCTGGAAGACCTCATTTTTGCTCGGCCAGTCCCGGAGACGGTTCGTCAAATCTCGCTAATCCGCCGGGACCTCATTTCTTTTCGTCGTGTTGTTCATCCTCAGGTTGGTGTATTTGAGGCATTGGAGCAGAAGGAGTACCCCTTTATTAAAGAGGACCAGGAAGCCTATTTTGGCGATATCGCCGACCATGCCCGTAAAATTTGGGATGGCCTTGAAGACTGTAAGGAAGTGGTGGATGGGCTGGCGGAAACCAGCAATTGGTTGACCTCACATCGGATTCAGGAAATAATGCGGGTGCTGACTATCGTCATGGCGCTTTTGGCACCAGGTACACTTGTTGCCAGCATTTATGGTATGAATGTGCCATTGCCTGGTGGGCAACAGGGCAGTCTGTTGCCTCTGGCTGGGTTGTTTTTCGTTATGTTTGGCATTGCTGTGGCCATGCTCTTTTTCTTCCGCCGCAGGCATTGGCTCTAGGTTTTAGTTCAGGTGTAAAGGCAAGTGCTTTCAGATGACTGCTTCTCATAGGTTTGTGGTGGTGGCCGCCCTTTTTGTTACCTGTCTAATTACGGCTAATATTATAATCGTCAAGCAGATAAACATTTGTGGGTTAGTCCTCCCGGCAGCGATAATAATCTTTCCTCTGAACTATATCATCGGTGATGTTCTCACTGAGGTTTACGGCTACCAACAAGCGCGGCGCGTAATATGGTTAGGCTTTTTGTGTAATTTGATTGCTGTGGTAGCCATTTGGGGAGGCAAGATATTGCCCTCGGCACCAGTTTTTGAGGCGCAAAGTGCCTATGAGCGCATTTTGGGCAGTACCCCTCGCTACCTATTAGCTTCCTTTGTAGCTTATTTAGTCGCTGAGTTTGCTAATTCTTTCGTCCTGGCCAAAATGAAAATTAAGACCAGAGGTCGGTGGTTATGGACAAGAACCATCGGTTCCACTTTGGTGGCACAGGGTATCGATACTTCAATTGTTCTACCTATTGCTTTTTGGGGGGTTTTGCCTCTTTCTGCGCTGGGCACCATGATTCTGAGTCATTGGCTGGTGAAAACAGCCTATGAAGTTGTAGCTACTCCATTGACCTACGGTGTCGTAGGTTATTTGAAGCGGAAAGAGGGCATCGATGTCTACGACTACGGAGTTAATTTTAATCCCCTTCGGGTCAGTTGAGTTAAAGGCTAGCCTGGGGGTAAGTTGTGGAAGTTAAGTTTATTGTTGATAATAATGTTGGTAAACTGGCAAAATGGCTGAGGATAATGGGATATGATGCCTTGCTTTTCACTGCGAAAGATGATGGTGAGATGATTAAAATTGCTCTGTCTCAAGATAGGGTGGTTTTGACTAAGGATACACAGGTTATGAAGCGGTGGTTAGTAACCAGCGGTAGGCTCAAGGCCATTCTTATTGAGGATGATAACCCTAAGGTTCAGTTGCGACAGCTTGTTGACGTTTTGAACCTGGACTGTCAATTCAGGCCATTCTCTCTTTGCCTCGAATGCAACGAAAAGTTAGTAGAGAGGGATAGAGATGAGGTGCGTGACTTAGTACCGCCCTATGTTTTTAAGACCCAGAGCCAGTATATGCAATGTCCATTGTGCCACCGTGTCTACTGGCGTGGAACGCACTGGCAGGCAATGAGCAAAGAGCTGGAAGAGTTTATGCCGGAGAATTAAGAACGATGAAAGGTGGTTTGGGCTTATGAAAGTTGTTACTGCGGAGCAAATGCGGGAGTTAGACCGCGGTGCTGCCAGCGTTGGCTTGACTACCGAGGCACTGATGGAGAACGCTGGGCGAGCTGTAGCCGAGGAGACGAGAAAACTTCTTGGGAGTGTTATCGGGAAGCATATCTTGGTTATAGTTGGCCTGGGCAATAATGGTGGCGATGGCTTGGTGGCAGCCCGTTACCTTGAGGATTGGGGGGCTGAGGTTAGTCTCTACCTGTGTAGTCAGCGCCCATCTGGCGACAAGAACTTGGCTTTAGCCCAAGAGCGTGATATAGCTGCTATTCAGTCCGACCAGGATGGAGACTATGCTGGCTTAGGCAAGCTCTTATCATCTTCGGAGGTGGTGATTGATGCTGTACTCGGTACAGGTAGAAGTCGAGCCATTGAGGGTACATTCAAGGAGGTGTTGACCAGAGTAGCTGCAGCCAGGGGAGAACACCCTGAGCTTTTCATTATTGCCGTGGATATGCCTTCAGGGCTTGATTCTGACACCGGTGCTGTTGACCCAAGCTGTCCTTATGTTGATGCTACCGTCACTCTTGCCTATCCCAAGCTGGGCTTATTCAATTTTCCTGGCGCCGAAAGGGCTGGCAAGGTTATTGTAGCTGACATTGGCATACCGTTGGCTCTAGCTAAAAATATAAATACTGAGCTTATCACTGAAGATTGGGTAAAGTCGGTGTTGCCTGAGCGTCCTCTTGATGCTAATAAGGGGAGCTTTGGCAGGGTGATGGTAGTAGCTGGTTCAATCAACTATATCGGGGCTGCTTATCTTGCCTGTATGGGAGCAGCCAGGGCAGGGGCTGGCCTGGTAACGCTGTCTACTGCTCAGAGTCTTCAGCCAATCCTGGCGACAAAGCTGACTGAGGTAACTTATGCTCCTCTGCCAGAAGCTGAAGTGGGGATAATCGCTTCCAAGGCGGCATCAGTTCTGGAGCAATGGTTGCCTAGCTACGGAGTTTTGCTTATGGGGTGTGGGCTGGGGCAAAACGCCCAAGTTGTGGAATTTATCAAGTCCACCCTGTTTGGCTTACCACAGACCTCTTCCCCAGCCTTGGTTCTTGATGCTGATGTCCTAAATACCTTAGCTCAGATACCGAACTGGTGGCAGAAGCTAAGTCAGGATGCTATACTTACGCCACATCCTGGTGAGATGGCACGGTTGACGGGAGTTTCGGTAGATGAGATACAGTGGCAGCGGTTGGAGATAGCCCGAAAAGTAGCCATGGAATGGAAAAAGGTAATTGTGCTCAAAGGAGCTTATACTGTTGTTGCGGCATCTGATGGACGGGGCAAAATCAGCCAGGTAGCTAATCCAGGTTTAGCTTCGGCGGGGACTGGGGATGTCCTTACCGGGGTGATTGCTGGGTTGGCGGCTCAGGGCCTGCCTCTTTTTGATGCTGCAGCTTGTGGAGTTTATCTTCATGGGCAGGCTGGAGAAATGGTCAGGCGAGAGGTAGGCGATGCCGGCATGTTGGCTGGTGACCTTTTGCCAGCTTTGCCCAAGGTGATAATGGCACTTAAACAGGCGGAAGAGGCTTAAGATTTGGAAGGATTAAAAAGGTAGCTGAAGCATGCCAGGAATTGAGGTCATATTTTGATTGAGTGTTATGTTGTTAGCTCTTGATATTGGCAATACTAATATTATCTTTGGTGTCTTTGATGATGGTAGTCTGAAAGCTACCTGGCGGGTAGCTACTGGGGTCCATCGTATGCCAGATGAATATGCTAGCTTAATACTCAATTTTTTCGACCGCCAGGGTTTAGCTGCTTCTCAAATCGGAGATGCGGTATTATGCAGTGTTGTTCCCCCGCTTGTAGGCGTTTTCGAAGAAGTCTGCCGTCGCTATCTGAAGGTTTCTCCTTTAGTGGTGGGAGCCGGTGTTAAGACAGGGGTGCGAATCTGTATGGATAATCCGAGGGAGGTTGGCGCCGACCGGATAGTGAATGCTGTAGCGGCTCATCAGCTATATGGCCGTCCCGTGATTGTCATTGACTTCGGTACTGCTACTACCTTTGATGTTGTCTCTGAGGAAGGAGATTATCTAGGTGGGGCTATTGCTCCAGGAATTGCTATTAGCACTGAGGCTTTGTTTACTCGGACTGCTGCGCTGCCTCGAGTGGAGTTGACTTCTCCCAAGCAGGCCATTGGCAGGAATACCGTTGCTGCTATGCAGTCTGGGATAGTCTTTGGTTATGTTGGATTGATTGAAGGTATAGTGTCTCGAATTCAGCAGGAGTTAGCAAGTAAGGCAAAAGTGGTGGCTACTGGGGGCTATGCTGGGCTTCTGGCTCAGGAAACGACGGTAATTGAAACAGTGAACCCTGACTTGACGCTGATTGGGTTGCGTTTGATTCACGAGATGAACAAGCCGTAGAGGCTGCAGGGGGTGAAGTATGACACTAACTAATAAAACTGTAGTGCTAGGAGTAACTGGCAGCATTGCCGCTTATAAGGCTGCTTACTTGGCCAGCCAGTTAACTCAGGCAGGGGCCGATGTTGAGGTCATTATGACCGAGGCAGCTACCAAGTTCATAACTCCGATTACCTTTCGTAGTATTACTGGCAGGCCTGTGGTTACCGAGATGTTTGATTTAGCATCTGAGTATAGTGTCGAGCATGTGGCTTTGGCTGAGGCTGCTGATGTGGTGGTTATAGCTCCAGCCACAGCTAATATTATTGCTAAATTAGCTGCTGGAATTGCTGATGATATGCTTTCCTGCACGGTGCTGGCAACTAAAGCACCGGTGATTGTGGCTCCAGCAATGAATGTGAATATGTATGAAAACCCAATCACCCAGGATAATCTGGTAAAGCTGCAGGCTCGTGATTTTGCAATTATTGGTCCTGCTTATGGCCGGCTTGCCTCAGGTAAAATGGGCCTGGGACGGCTGGTTGACATAGACGAAGTTTTAGGCACTATCTGCCAGGTGCTGGGCAAAGGCGGTGATTTGGCAGGCAAGTGGATTGTGGTCACTGCCGGTGGCACTCAGGAGCCTGTTGACCCGGTTCGATGCCTGACTAATTGCTCCTCGGGCAAGATGGGTTATGCTTTAGCTGAAGCGGCTAGAGACCGTGGTGCTCAGGTAGTATTGGTAAGCGCACCCAGTGCTCTTCCCAGACCAGCCGGCGTGGATATGGTTGATATTAGGACTGCCCAGGAGATGTATCAGGCGGTGAAGAAAGCTGTAGCTAAAGCAGATGCCTTGATTATGGCAGCAGCAGTGGCTGATTACCGGTCGGTGAAGGTCTCTGAGAGCAAGATTAAGCGGCAGCAGGTTTCTAGCTTGACTTTGGAACTGGAGAGGACGCCGGATATTCTTGGGGAAGTAAAGGGAAACTTTGTTCGTGTCGGCTTTGCTGCTGAAAGCGAAAATCTGGTGGCAAATGCCAAAGAAAAGCTTCATAAGAAGCAGCTTGACCTCATTGCTGCCAATGACATCACGGCTGCCGATAGTGGCATCGGGGCTGATACTAACCAGGTGGTGCTAATCGACCGTGAGGATAAAGTTGAGGAATTGCCTCTTTTGCCTAAGAGGGAAGTGGCCGATAGGATTCTGGATAGGGTGGTCGAGCTCTTAGCTGGAAAGAAGTAGTGCGAGGCTTTAGCCTCGCTTAAGGCGACCTTAAAAGGTCGCACTACATCAGTTGGATTACATGGACGATGTAGTGCGATGTTTATGGTCATTCAATATTTAAAAGGATGTAGGGACAGGTCTCTATGGTGGGTAGGCTGGAGCATCTGCTCCAGCCTCCAGGCAGAGCAGATGCTCTGCCCTATCCTCTGAGGAAGCAGAGTTAATTTTATGGTAAAGGCAACGAGAAAGGAATTAAAGAGGATTCAGTTTCTGCAAGCGCTGCGGGAGGCAGCCGGAGCTTGGAAGGATGAGGACCATCCTGAGCTTGTAGAAAAAGGGACTTACCAATGGGTGAGGGAACTGCGGGAGAAGGAGCACAAAAGATGCTGCTGATAGACGGCGTAAAGTATGAACCGTGGACACCGCCAAGGGAAGATGAATTTGAGCAGATAGTCAAAGAACATGCCGAGGATATCTTTGGCGAAAATGCTTGTTATTTTGACCTCAAGCGGAAATTGAAAACTGGAGCCGGGGTTGGCTCTATCCCAGACGGATATGTGGTTGTTTTTGACCAGGCACCATGTTGGTATATTGTGGAAGTGGAGCTATCATCGCATTCACTGTATGACCACATCGTCCCGCAGATAAGTAAATTCGTCAAGGGAATACAAAACCCTCTAAGTCAGAATCAGATAGCTAACGCGATTGATGATGAGATAGCTAACAATCTCATTTTAGCAGCTTGGGTTAGGGCAAGGATTCAACAGGTAGAAAGACATAAGTTCTTATCGGGCCTTATTACAATGAGCCCAACACTAGTTATTGTAATAAATAAAGCCACTCCAGAACTCACAGAGGTTTGCGACATTGTGTCTAAGTCACTGCAAACCAAAGTTGTTGAGTTTCAGACTTTTGCCAGAGAAGGCTGTGGCTTAAGCGTTCATGCGCATTTGTTTGAACCTTTAATTGAACCATTGCCTATTAGAGTGAGACCGTCCCCACCTCAACCGATAGTTCATCCACCACCGCCCAATTGGGCCGAAGTTACTTTGCACCCTTCGTATTTAAAGAAGCGTCGGCTCTCTTTTCAAAAGAAATATAGTGGCTTTTTCCCAAGTTCCATGGAACCATTTGAGCTTGAGACCGACATAGGCGTTTTTGAAACCTATGTGTGGAGAGGGGGGTCTGGTATTTGGATGTATAACAATCTGGCTGATTGGTTTCAAAAACATTCTGAGCTTAAAGTAGCAGATAGGCTTGTTATTGAAGTCATTGAGCCAATGAAGAGGTATCGACTCAGGAAAGTGTAAGGAGAGAAGGATGTCACGAGAGTTTACTGGAGTCATTGAAAAGAGGGGAAACTGGTATATTGGCTATGTGGAGGAGCTTCCAGGCGTCAATACCCAGGGACGTACTTTGAAGGAAGTGAGGGAGAATCTTCGAGAAGCTCTGTGCCTGATTATCGAGGCCAATAAAGAGCTTGCCGCCAAGAGCCAGGGAGATGCCTCCGTTATCAGAGAGCCAATCGTAGTTGAAGTGTGAACCTGCCTAATGAAGCGGAAAGATTTGCTGCGGCATCTTCGTAATCGGGGGTGCCAACTCCTTCGAGAGGGCAAGAAGCATAGTGTGTTTTATAATCCAGCCAACAGTAAGACTTCAACTGTGCCACGTCATCGAGAAATTAACGATTTTACGGCAGGGAAGGTCTGCCGAGATCTAGGGATTCCAGAATTGTAATGGAGAAAGTCTAAGACGTGTCTGAAATTCCAAAGGCCTATGAGCCAGATAAAGTCGAGCAGAAGTGGTATCGCTTCTGGGTGGAGCGGGGCTATTTTACCCCGAAGATAGACCGCAACAAGAAACCATTCGTCATCATTATGCCGCCACCGAATGTTACTGGCGAGCTTCATCTGGGACATGCCCTGACGGCTACGCTAGAGGACATCATGGTCAGGTGGCATCGGATGAAGGGCGAGCCTACTTTGTGGCTGCCTGGTGTTGACCATGCTGGTATTGCCACCCAGGTGGTGGTGGAGCAGAAATTAGCTAAAGAGGGAACCGACCGCTATACGCTGGGCAGGGAGAAGTTCATCAAGGAAGTTTGGGAGTGGGTGAGCCAGTCACGGCAGTCAATTACTTATCAACATCAGAGACTGGGGGCTTCCTGTGACTGGACACGGGAACGTTTTACTCTGGATGAAGGACCGAGTTTGGCGGTGCGCACCGCCTTCGTTCGCTTATATAATAAAGGGCTGATTTATCGTGGAGAGCGGATAATAAACTGGTGCCCCCGCTGCCAGACGGCGCTTTCTGATTTGGAAGTCCAGCACAAGGATATAACAGGCAGTCTCTATTATCTTCGTTATCCCCTGGCTGAAGGTGATGGCTTTGTTACCGTGGCTACTACCAGGCCTGAGACTTACCTTGGTGATACTGCAGTGGCGGTGAATCCTGGCGATAAGCGCTTTGAGGGCTTAATAGGTAAGAAGGTCGTCCTTCCAGTTATTGGGAGGGCGATTCCTATCATCGCTGACAGCGCGGTTGACCCTGAATTTGGCACTGGCGCAGTTAAGATTACTCCAGCTCACGACCCGGTGGACTTTGAAATGGCAGAACGGCAGGGCTTACCGATGATAAATATATTTAACCCGGATGCTACTATGAATGAGCAAGCTGGCCCCTATATCGGGCTTGACCGCCTTGACTGTCGTGAAAGGATAGTAGCTGACTTTGAGAAGGCTGGCCTGCTGGAGAAGATTGAGCCGTATTCCCATTCGGTGGGACACTGTGACCGCTGCCAGACGATGATTGAGCCTAATGTGAGCCAGCAGTGGTTTGTTAAAATAGCGCCGTTAGCTGAGGCAGCAATCAAAGCTGTTAATGAAGGCCGCATCACCATAATCCCGGAGCGCTTCACTGGGGTATATCTTAATTGGATGGAGAATATTCGTGATTGGTGCATCAGCCGGCAGCTATGGTGGGGGCATCGAATTCCGGTGTGGTATTGCCATAAGTGCGGTGAACTGACAGCATCTATTGATGAACCTTCAACTTGCGGCTATTGTGGCTCAACTAAAATCGTTCAGGACCCTGATGTGCTCGATACCTGGTTTAGCTCGGCATTATGGACACACTCAACTTTAGGTTGGCCTGAGGATACTGAGGACTTGGGCTATTTCTATCCCACCTCGGTTATGGAAACTGGCTATGACATACTCTTTTTCTGGGTAGCCAGGATGATTATGATGGGCTTGGAAGACACTGGTGACATTCCCTTTCATACTGTCTACCTGCATGGGCTGATTCGTGATGAGAAAGGTGACAAGATGAGCAAGATGCGGGGGAATGTACTGAGTCCCATCGATGCCATAGATGAGTATGGCACCGATGCCCTTCGCTTTGCTGTAACTACGGGCACTTCGCCAGGAAATGATATTAATCTCGGTCGGCATAGATTGGAGGCTGGACGCAATTTTGCTAACAAGCTGTGGAATGCAGCCAGGTTTGTCCTTCGAAGCCTTGAAGCTGAGCCGATAAAAGATGGAGCATGGGCGAGGTTGACAGCGGAGCGTCCAGAGCTAATAGAGGACCGCTGGATTTTGAGTCGGCTTAATGGCCTTGTTCTCAATGTCGATAAGTTGATGTCTGATTACCAGTTTGGAGAGGCTGAGCGGCAAATACATAATTTTTTCTGGGGTGAATTTTGTGATTGGTATATTGAAATAGCTAAAGTCCGTCTGTCTCAGCAGGCATCTTCACCTTTGCCTGTCCTGGCTTTTGTCCTGGAGACGATGCTCCGCCTTATCCATCCCTTTATGCCGTTTATCACTGAGGAACTATGGCAGGATTTGAAGCAGCGTCTACCTGAGGGCAGCCTTGACTCAGCTTCTATTACGATTGCCCCCTATCCGATTGCCGATGGGAAGGCTATTGACCCTGAGGCTGAGCAGGTGATGGACTCAGTTATAGAAATTATCCGTTCCATTCGCAATGCCAGGGCTGAACATAAAGTGGCCGCAGCCAAGTGGATTGAGGCTCAGGTCTATGCCGACAATCTTGTTTCTGCTATAGCTTCGCAGTCCGGGGTTATAGAGATTTTAGCCAGGGCTCGGCCTCTGGCTGTTTTGAGTCGAGAGCAGAGGCAGGCGAAGGGGGAGAAAGCCCTGGTTCTGGTATTGAAGGAAGCTGAAGTGGTTTTGCCCTGGGCAGGCATGGTTGATTTGGCTGCCGAGAAGCAGCGGTTGGAAACAGAAATCAGCACAAATCAAAAGGAAATTGCCCGGCTGGAGCAAAGACTGAAAGACACCGCCTTTTTGTCCAGAGCGCCGGCGGCGGTGGTAGAGAAAGAGCGGAGTAAGCTTCAAGCTTGTGAGGATAAGCTGCTAAGATTGAGACAGGAGTTGAGTCAGCTCAGCTAGGGATAACCCCCTAGGTGCCACATTGATGAAATGTTAGGCCCCTACACGGTAGCAAAAACAGGATAAGCCCTATTTACAACAATTAACAAGACGAGTAGACAAAAATCAACAATAGCGCTATAATATTTTTTGCAGAGTGTTATGATGGAAACAGTAAAAGAGATTATGACCCCGGAGCAAGTGGCTGATTATCTCCAGCTCAATAAAGATACAGTCTATCGCTATATTAGAGAGGGTAAACTTGTAGCCTCCAAGCTAGGGCGAAACTATCGAATTCCAAGAGCGAATGTGGATTTATTTCTTCTGGCAACCAGCACCAGCCAAATAGCCAGGGAAGCCTTATTTAGCCGCTTGGAAAATGTGGCTGAGAGAAACAAGGGGATTCCTTTTGAAGAGGTGGGGAGAGATGTAGCTGAGGCCATCGCCGAAATCCGCCTTGGGGATAGCTGATGCTCCGGGGCAGTGGTGGATACAAACTTATTGGTCTCAGGCTTCATATCTCCTCTTAGTCACCCCAGAGAAATTGAAAGGTATTGGCGAAGAGGAGAATTTATTCTGGTTACCTCTTACGAGATTATCGAAGAGGTCAATCGTGTTCTGCATTTACCTCGCATTCAAGGAAAATATCATCTCGCTGAATCTGATATCCAGGTCTTTGTTCTTACTTTAACTCACCAGGCTCACTGTGTTGCTGGGGGGTTAATCCTTAGAGATGTAGCTCCTGACCCTGGTGATGACAAAATAATCTCCTGTGCCGTTGAAGCACAGGCAGATCTCATCGTAACCGGTGATAAAGCATTGCAGAAACTCGGAGAATACCAGGGCATTAAGATCGTTGGTGCAGAGACATTTATCGGAGTTCTAGAAGATAGATAGCACTCAAGCCTGACCACACCTTTTAGTGAATTGTTCAGCATCTTGTTTAATTAGGTGAGAGTCACCTATCTACAGGTAAAGGGCGGTCACCCGTGGGCGGGCGGCTCGCATGGAAGCTCAGCTAGGAGTTACCTTCTTCAGTGCTGCAGCGTGGTGCATTTGCATTAGGGCCTTCTTGGTATCACTGGCTACGCGTGATTTATCGCAGATTTTCAGTCGATATTTGAATAGCCAGTAGGTGAATTCTTTAAGCTCGCCCAAACTCGTGGATTTGCGTTTGGGGTGTCGCTTCTCTTTTCTGAAGCTGTCCAGCAAGGCCTGCTGGCTATCGCCGTAAATTCGATGGTATGCCTTGTCCAGGTCGTCGGCGTGTCTGTTTAAGCCCAAGGCTCGTCGCTCTTTGCGAATCTCGCTGACCACAGCCGAAATCAAAGCTTCCTCAACCAGGATACCATAGAGATAGTTGAGGTAAGCCCGATGTTTAGCCGGGCCAATTAATTTCTTGAATTTCTCTTTAGTCAGCTCTAAGGGTGGTCGGTCAAAAAATAGGAGGTCGATCCTCTCCTTTTCCGGGATTTGCTCACTTATTTCCTCACATAGACGCTCTGCCAGCAGCAGCCAGTCGAAAGCCTCGCCATCAATTAAGTAGCAGTAGTGACGTCCCTTGTAATCCTCCTCAGCACTGCTCCATAGCTTGATGGCTTCGAGCAAGGCCTGGTACCAGTGTGTGCCGCTGGCAACAGCTTGTTTAAGATGCTCAATTGCCCTGGCATCGGCTTCAGTTGTGGTGGCGGAAGTATTCTGCGCCTCTCTTGATGACATTTTCTGGTCACTCTTTTTTGAGATAGGACTTCACCAGGTTTTCTGATGAAAACTGCTGTTGAGTGAACTCAGCTAACAGGCTCTCATCGCCAAAAATTTGCTGCCTGATTTCAACTGGAGATAAACCATTATCAGATAGCTCCATGACTCTGTGCCCCAAATCTTCCAGGTATTGGATAGTCTGTTCCAGCGTGGCTATGGGTTCAGATATTATGCGGCCCGGGGCTGGGAAGAGGGCTTGCGGCATCAAGTCCTTAACCTTTTTGAGTGAGGCTATGATTTGCCACTGGTTTTCCTCGGGTCGGGCTACATTGGGGTGAGTGGTGGTGAACAGGTCTCCCGAGAAAAGCCAGCCGTGGCTTTTCTCAAGGAGGCAGATATGGTCAGGGCTATGGCCAGGGGTGTGAATTACCTCAAAGTGAAAATGTTGGGTGCTAACGCTATCGCCGATTTTCTTTGCCTGTGTAGGGATAGGGTATCCCCAGACCTCCTCCTGGTAGGGATAAAGCGTAGCTGGCTGATTGATTCTGTTTATGGCCAGGGGATGAGCCAGAAGCTCGGCTCCGTATCTCTCTTTGAGCAGTGCATTGGCTGAAATATGGTCTTCGTGATAGTGGGTGTTGACTACTGTTTTTACTGCCTTGTCCTTTAGAAAGTCAGCTAACTCCTCGGCGGTGTGAGCCAGTCCGCTGTCTATCAAGAGGCTGTCCACCAGGTAAGCGGAGACATAGGTGGCAGGTCTGAACTCTGGATAGCGGCTCATCTTAATCTGGGTTACCTGTTCGTATTCAGTGGCTGCAAGCATCGGTTACTCCTTACCTGGCTTGCTTATTAGCAGGGCTGGAACCTGGGCTACCTATTATTTGCCAACCTCTTTGCTGAGCTAAGTTGAGCAGCTTCCTGTCGGGATAAACAGCGACAGGGTTACCCACCATTTCCAGTGTTGTGGTATCGAAGATGCTATCGCCATAGGCAAAGCTGGAGGGAAAGTCTATATTTAATTGTGCCTGGCTGATAAACTCCTTAAGCAGCTTAGCTTTATTTGCGCCGAGACATAATGGCTCAACAATCTTACCTGTGTATTTGTCCTTTATCACCTCAAGCTTTGTGCCTACCGTATGGAGTACACCTACCTTTTTCCCGATTATTTGCAAGAGGTCATTAAAGGTGGCGGAAAGGAGTATTACTATGTGTCCCTGCTCTTTGTGCTGTTGTAGCAAGGCGATGATATCCTGGCGTAATGACTTTGTCACATAGTTATCGGTTATCCATCTAAAAATCTTTAGCCCTTCCTTTTCTTCCAGTCCACCCAGGGTAGTGCTTAAATCCTCTGCCCACTTCCGTTTATAGTATTCCTCGCTGAGTAGTTTACATTTACTCATTAGCCACAAAGGTATATGTGTACCTAGATAGGTCGATACTGAGGCCAGTTTCTGTTTATATGTGATATGATGTCTGACTACCCCTTGCCAGATATGCCCTTGAAACAGAGTTCCATCGAAGTCAAAGAAAGCGGCGGTTTTTTCCATCTTGCCTCCTTATTAGAATTATAGCGCAAGTCTTTGGGGGTTGCTAGCCTGGCTGGCTTTAAGACCATATTTGCCTAGGCGTGGCTTTTTAGGAATGTTACCAACTCATCCAGAGGTTCGGTGTTGAGTATATGCTGGGGCTGGCACCAGCCGCGGCGGGCGACGCCGATGCCGAAGCGCATGAAGCCCAGGTGGGCACTGCTATGGGCGTCTGTGCCCAGGGTCAGCTTTACCCCCAGCTCCCGCGCTCGGTAGGTGTGAATATCTTTCAAATCGAGTCGGCTGGGCATGGCGTTGATTTCTAAGGCTTTATTATGTTTAGCTGCGGCGCGGAAGACAGCTTCCAGGTCGATGGCTACCGGCTCCCGCTCACCGAGGAGGCGACAGGTTGGATGGGCAATGACATCAACATTCGGGTTTTCTATAGCTCCCAGAATACGCCTGGTTATCTGTTCCTCGCTTTGAGTCATCGCTGAGTGGATGGCAGCGATAACGATGTCCAGTTCGGCTAGAAGCTCCCGGGGCAAGTCTAAACTGCCGTCGGCCCGGATATCAACCTCTATGCCTGAAAGAAGGCGAATACCATCAAGCTGCTGATTGAGCCGTTTAATTTCATCAATCTGGTCTCTCAATCGTTCCTCGTTGAGTCCGTGGGCAATGCCTCGCCCGCCTGAATGGTCGGTTATTGCCAGATACTGATAGCCGAGGGCTTTAGCTGCCAGAGCCATAGCTTCGATGGACTCATGCCCGTCGCTCCAGTCGGTGTGAGCATGGAGGTCTCCCTTTATGCCTGGCAATTCCACAAGCTCAGGGATAGCGCCCTGCTCGGCCATTTCTATTTCCTGCTGGGCTTCTCTCAGTTCCGGTGGGATATACTGGAGTCCTAGCCGGTGGTAGAAACCTTCCTCGGTGGCGAATTTCTCCAGCTTATCTTTAGCCAGGTCGGTGATTCCGTACTCGCTCAGTTTTAGGCCCTGTTTTTGCCCTCTCAATCTTAAGCCTATGTTGTGCTGCTTGCTGCCGGTGAAATACTGAAGCAAGGAGCCGAAGGAGTCATGCTCCACCATTCTCAAGTCAGCCTGTAGTCCGCCGGGGAGAATAGCGCTGGCCTTGGTTGGGCCTTGAGCCAGTACCTCTCTTATCTGCGGCAGGGCGACAAAGGTCTTGATAACCTCTTCTGGATTATCGACTGTGCCCATGAGGTCGATATCGCCCAGTGTATCCCTGAAGCGGCGCAGGCTGCCGGCGGCGGTGAGGTTTCTCACCCCGGGAAGAGGGCGCAGGGCATCCAGGATTTCCTCCACCATGGGCAGGGCTTCGCCTATGGGGATACGCTGGTCTTTGCGGCGCAGGGCTTGAATCTGGTGCAGGATATTGTCGGCCGTCTTGTCGCCGAGGCGGAACATCCTGGCTACCTGGCCATCTTTGATGGCCTGCTCCAGTTCATCCACAGACCTTATCTCCAGCTCGGTGGAGAGCCTGCTTGCTATCTTGGGGCCGATGCCGGGGATTTCCAGCAGGCTGGTTATGCCTTCGGGGAACTCAGCTTTAAGGTCTTCATAGTAGCCCAGCTTGCCGGTAGTTACCAGCTCGGTGGTTTTCCTGGCTATCGCTTCACCCACGCCGGGGATGTTCTTCAAGTCCTCGCCTTCCTCGAGCATAATCTCTATCTCTTTAGGCAGGTGCTCGATAGTGCGGGTGGCCCGCTGGTAGGCTCGAATCTTAAACACATTCTCCCCCTTAAGCTCCAGCAGGTCAGCGATATCCTGGAAAACTTTGGCAATAGCAGTGTTTTTCATTGGCCTGGTGGCATGCTACCTATTGAGCACGATTTGTGTTCAGTTGAGCCTTATTCATGCCCAGGTGTCAAAGTCTCAGTCCGCTCCCTTATCCACTTCCAGTCGGGGTCGCCGTGGTTGAAGAAGGACTTGAAGTTATCCTTCAGCCATTCGTAGTAGTCGTCCTCGACGTAGTCGCAAAAAGCTTCTACGAGCTTGTCCTTGTCGATATCTTCGGGTATTTCTATGCCTTCAAGCTCGCAGTCGAGGAATTCTCCAACAACGTCTCTATCAAGCATGTTTTGTTTCCTTGGGCTTGTATTGGCCTCGTGATTCCAGCAGGCGACTTTGCTCTAGTTGTTTTTTTCTTTTTTGAGACGGCTTGGCAGTTTCTAGGGGGGTGTATCGACTTATCTTTGTCTTCCTTCCTGGTTTGCCTATTGCTAGAGGGAGTTCTTTAAGAAGCCGTGCCGCTTGTAATCTATCCTCTGCTATCTTGCAGTACTTAGGGGAGATGTCGATGTGAATAAAGTGTCGCCCGGTCTTCAGTGCTACCACTGCTACAGTGCCTGTTCCTCCAAACATGTCGAGCACTATATTATCTTTGTAGGCATAGAATTTTATAAGGCGATAGATTAGTTCTTCTGGGAAGGGGGTGGGATGTCCTCGACGTTGGGATTCCGGTGGTATATACCAAAAGCCATCGGAGAACCTCATAAACTCGTCTGCGGTAACATCACTGTCTTTAGAGTCGCTAGTAAGAGTCCACGAGTCTTTGGAGAAAACCAGCACATATTCCCAAGAGGGTATGATGTGGGGATTTGCTGGGCTTTTCCAACTGCCCCATGCTGTCCGTCGCCCCATTGTCTGTTTGTACCAGATTACTTCAGTTCTCATTATCATGCCAATTTCCCTGAGCTGATTTGAGAAGTCATGGTGGATAGGCCTAAAGTTTTTGATGCTAGTTGGCGCGATGTTCAAGGCAAAACGACCACCGGGAACTAGAACCCGCTTTGTCTCCAGCCACACCTTTTTCATCCAGTCGAGATATTCTTGGTAAGCTAGACTGTCGTTGTGGGTATCGTAATTGATGCCCAAATTGTACGGAGGTGAAGTTATGGCTAAATGGATAGAGTTGTCTGGAATTCGCGCCATAGCCTCTAAGCAATCCTCGCATATTATTTGGTCGACAAATTCCATGGTATACTAGCCTTGTTATCTAGTCTTTGAAATAGCGGTAAGCTGTGCGTCCCTGCGTTGGCGAAATCTTTTTACCGCTCCTTTTCCGTACTCTTCGTAAAGCCCTCTGCCAGTCGAGCGCTGCTTTTGAGACGACTTGTATCAGAGTTGATGATATGTTCTGATTAGGGAAGCTATCGAAGAGGGCTTCAATTCTTGACTCAACTGTCCGTTTAGCCATAATTTGCTGCATCAGCTTAGATGGTACGGTATCAACCCAAGCTTTTTTCCCTCTATTGCACTGCTCACATAAACTCAAGAGGTTTGAGATATCATTGGTACCTCCCCAATCCACAGGCACTACATGGTCAACTTGTAGTTTGAGGCCATTATCAGCTCCTCGACCGCAAGCTTTGCACCTGAAGCCATCGCGACTTAGGACTTGGTATCTTAATTTCTCGGTGATTGCTTTTCTTTCGCCTCGGGCTACTCTCTTCTCCAGCGATATGAGTCTATTATACCCATCGCCTCTCACTTCAATCTGCCAGCCTTGCTGCCTTAGTAGGCGGATAGTTCTTGGAGTATCGTTGAGTTCTGAAGCCTCACGAAGTTCTCTATTGTGCACCCATTGCCCAACATGGTCTTTGAAGTACTGTAGTATTTTATCTTTTCCACTTGGCATTTTAATTTTTCTCTTGTAGCCTCTTAGCTTCCGCAGCAGTGTTTATATTTCTTGCCTGAGCTGCAGGGCTGTTGGCTTATTGTCAGGCCTCTTTCCCTTTTATTTAACTTCCAATATTTTAAGCCCGGTTTTCCGGGCTATCAAATCAAAATGGGTGTCATGATGGAGAAGTGGAACATCGTTTTCTATCGCCAGAAGCGCCACGTAGGTATCTGCTAAGGGGACCGTGACCCCTTCCCGAAAGAGGTCAAAGGAAAATCGTGCCAGTCGTCTCCAGAAATCGTCTTCTACAGAGAGGTAAATCAGGCTGTCTAATAACTCACCGAGCATCTGGAATTCTTTCTTTGACTTTGTTCCCCGTAGTAATTCTGTTTTTATGATGCCAGATAGAAGTATTTTTCCATCGGATATTAACTCCTTGAGGGCCTCCTTTAGTTTGGCTTCACCTGTGGGACGAAACGATTCTATCCAGGCTGAAGTATCAACTATTACTTTATCCATCAGCCCTCATTCTTTCTAAATCCTGCACCGTATATCCGAATTCATAGTTGCCGATGAGCGATGCCAGCCTCTGCCTCTTTTTTAAGTTGAGATAGGTTTTTATGGCAGTGGTAACGGCTTCCTTCTTCGTTTTGACTTCCGTTTCCTTTAGTAGCTCATCCATCAAGTCGTCTTGTATATCAATTAGCGTTTTCATTTTAAGCCCTCTCAGTATATATTTTATCTTATAAATAGTATATCAAAGTATTGGAGAAATATCAATACAATTTTGATATTAGTATTTATCTTCCGCAGCAGTATTTGTATTTCTTGCCTGAGCCACAGGGCATCAATCTACTAATCATTCTAGAAGAGTTTGAGAAATTCGTCTAAGCTGGCATCTGCGTCCTTTAGTATGCTTTTCAAAACCTTGGGATGAAGGATTTTGCCTTTGTGAGATGGAACAGTGACCCTCTTACCTTGATCGTTCTTGTAAATCTTGTGGCTTCCACTTTGTCTTGAGAAGCTGAAGCCTAGCTTTTCTAAAGCTTTTATGATTTGGCTGCTGGTAACTCTTGGCAACTTCTGGCTCAAACCTTTACCTCCAAGCTAGAAAGGCTGACTATCTCCGAGATGGTAATAGGCTCGTTACTTGCCAGGCGGTCTTCTACATGAAGCTCAATGGCATCTTTTATGCTTTTCATAACCTCCTCAAAAGTGTCGCCTTGCGTATAACAACCCTGCAGGTCTGGACAATAGGCGAAGTAGCCGTTTTCATCTTTTTCCACGATTACTGTGAAGCGATAATTGTTCATTTTTGCTTACCTCTCTAGCAATATTTATATCTCTTATCTGAGCCGCAGTGGCAAGGTTTATTATAATTCACTATTAATCATACTATTTTTTCTGGCTGTAGTCACCTGCCCACCTTAGTCTTGGAGCTTTGCCCTGGAGCGAGTTAATAAACCTCGTGTCATTAGTCCAGAGTTCGCAGTCTCTTAGTTCAGCAACAGCTAGATATTGCATGCCATAAGTTCTGGGAAGGTTGAATTTCCTGGCCAGCTCCCAGGCGAGGTGATAAATCTCTGGCTCATCAACCGTCTCGACTTTAAGCTGGAGGTAAAGAGAGAAAGCATCTTCACCTTCCTCCGGGGGGAGCTTCTTGAAGTAGACTTGCTGCCTTATAACTGATGCCACCTCGGGATGGAACAACGGAGCGGTTATAAGCCTCATTCCTTTTGTATGCCATTGTAATATCAGTCCATCGGTCGCCTGGCTTCGCTCTTTGGGTAACAACCAGGCAAGTGCCAGGCTGGCATCGATACAAACGTCATTGTCCATTTAGAGCAGACCTTTGCGAGATTCCTCTATAAGTTCGGTAATATCAAAATTACCTGTCCTTCTCCTGATTTGCTCACGCAGCACCCTGGCTTTTTCCAGAAACTCCAATAAACTGATTGTTTGCTGCCTGGCTATCGTATGCTTTTCACAAAAAGCCCGCAGGTCATCTCTTTTTATGAATAGCTGATTGCCAAGTTTTTCTGCCGGCAGCTTGCCAGACCAAATCCAGCGGCGAACGGTCTCCATGTTTCGCCCACACTCTATAGCTGCCTCCCTGACACTGATGAGCTTCTCTCCATCCGTTACAACCATCTTTCCTCTCCAAATTATATAGTAGTAGTCTACATCAACAATATATCAGAATGTCCTTACTCTGTCAAGTTCCTGGAAATTCTGATAGCGTCTCGTTAACACAGGCTGTTTTGTCATTGCGAGTCCTTCGCCCTCTGTCATTCTGAGGGAGTCCTTTGCCTTGTGTCATTCTGGTGAGCCGAAGCCCTGAGTGCAGCGAAGGGGCAGCGAAGAATCTCTGGCTCAGGGTAAACCTCAGCGAAGCAAACTCGGTGGAGGGGGGGTGAGGGAAGGGGAAACACTCCGTCCGCAACCCCACCGAGATTGCCGCGGCACTCCGTGCCTCGCAATTACAGAAAACATCTCAGTACAGGGTATTCTATTTTACCTTAGCCAGGTGTATAATCAAGATAGATACCTGGCATGGCTCATTGAGTTATTAAGAGCTTGCAAGGGGGCATACGAGATGAAAGATGAAGCTAGGACAAAAGAGCAACTCATTAGTGAACTGGCAGAATTGCGCCAGCGGATTACTCAATTGGAAGCATTGGAAACCAGGCACAAGCAGACGGAAGAGAGGATACAGCATTTGAGTCTCGTGCTGCGGGCTGTTCGCAATGTCAACCAGCTTATAGTCAGAGAAAAGGGGCGCAGCGAGCTCCTTCGGGGCACCTGTAAAAACATCGTCGAAACTCCCAACTATCATAATGCCTGGATTGCCCTGCTGGATGAGCGCGGAAGGCTTTTGACATACGCTGAAGCTGGTCTGGGCGATGATTTCCTGCCAATGGCAGAGTGTCTGAAGCAGGGCGAGCTGCCCGCCTGCGGCCAGAGGGCACTGAGACAATCGGAGGTTGTGGTAACCGAAGACCCGTTTCCCACCTGCACTGACTGTCCCCTGGCAAAGAAGTACGAAGGCAGGGCAGCGATGACTGTGCGATTAGAATACGGCGGGAAGATATGCGGCTTGTTGTCTGTCTCTGTTCCTGCTGCCTTCACTGCGGGTGTAGAGGAGCAAAGCTTGTTCAGGGAAGTTGCCGGAGATATCTCTTTTGCCCTGCGCAGCATGGAGATTGAAGAGGAGCGCAAGCGGACAGAGGAGACATTGAAGGAGAGCCAGGAGGATTATCGTGATTTATTTGAGAATACGATGAATGGAATCATAGTGCATGAGCTAGTTGTGGATGAAAAGGGTAATCCCGTTGATTACATCCTTGAGAAGATGAATCGTGCTGCTGAAGAGACTTTATCCTGGAAGCGGGAAGACATCGAGGGTAAAAGAGCCACGGAGGTATATAACGGTGACACACCATTTATCGAACGGTATGCCAAAGTGGCTCAAACTGGTAAAGCGGAGCATTTCGTCGACTACTATCCAGGGTTTGGAAGGTGGTATGAGATTACATCTTTCTGCCCCCAAAAAGGGCATTTCGCTAATGTTTTCAGGGACATCACCGAGCGCAAGCAGGCGGAGAGGGAGCTTAAGGAGGTAGAAGAGAGGCTAGCTGGAATCGTTGATGGTGTAGCTATTCCCGCATTTGTAGTTGATAAGGGGCATAAGGTTACGCGCTGGAACACGGCGCTTGAAGCTCTTTCTGATGTGAAAGAAGAGCAGGTGATTGGCACCAATAAGCAATGGCTGGCATTTTATTCTCAGGAGAGGCCGATCATGGCTGATTTGATTGTAGACGGAGCATCTGAGAATGAATTTGTAAAGTATTATCAAGGTAAGCATAAGCAGAGTCCTTTAATTGAAGGAGCTTATGAGGCTGAAGATTTCTTCCCGGCTCTGGGGAAAGGCGGGAGGTGGCTTCGTTTTACCGCAGCTCCTGTTAAAGATAAGGCTGGGGAGGTAATAGCTGCTGTCGAAACATTGGAGGACATTACCGAGCGCAAGCAGGCAGAGGAATTGTTCAGGACGCTGTCCGAGAGCTCACCAGTCGGTGTTTACATTGTGCAAGATGGGAAGTTTCAATTTGTCAATTCTCAGTTCCAGCGATATACAGGTTACAGCGAAAATGAATTGTTGGGTATGGAGTCTTTGCAGCTTGTCATTCCCGAAGATAGGAATGTGGTAAAGAGAAATGCGATGAATATGTTGAAGGGTGAGCGTTCTTCTCCCTATGAATACAAGATTGCTAACAAGCGTGGGAAGGTTAGATGGATTTTGGAGACAGTTACCTCTGTTCAGTATGGAGGAAGACAAGCAACTCTGGGAAACTATATGGATATCACCGAGCGCAAGCAGGCCGAGGAAGCCTTAAGGCAGTCGGAGGAGAGATACCGGACTATCCTGGAGGAGATGGAGGATAGCTATTTCGAGGTAGACCTTGCTGGCAATTTGTCCTTCGTTAATGATGCAACATGTCACAATCTGGGATATTCAAGAGAAGAGCTAACGGGAATGAACTACCGAACCTTCACGGCTGTAAAGAACGCTAAGGCCGTGTATAAGGCCTTCAATCAAGTATATCGCAAGGGCAAACCAGCAAAAGACTTGTTGTCCTGGGACATTGTGCGAAAGGATGGGAGTATAGGATTCGTCGAAGCTTCTATTTTGCCTCTACGAGACTACATGGGGGAGGTTATCGGCTTTCGTGGAGTTGGCCGTGATGTCACTGAGCGCAAGCAGGCCGAAGAAGCACTCCGAGATAGTGAAGAGAAGTTCCGCAGCATCATCGAGCAGTCGACAGATGGCGTCATCTTGATTGATGAACAGGGGAAAATTATTGTCTGGAATCAGGCTGAGGAGCAGATTACCGGGCTGAAAAGAGATGCGGTGCTTGGCCAACCTTCCTGGGAGGTGATGTCCCAGCTAGTTTCTGAGGAGCAAAGAAGCTCCGAATTGTTAGAGCAACTTAAAGCTCAGGTGCTTGAATTCTACAAGACTGGGCATGCGCCTTGGCTTAACCAGCTCTATGAGACCACTATCCAGCGCCTTGATGGAACACGGGTGAATATCCAGGAAGTTGCTTTCCCCATTAAGACGAGAAAAGGCACTATGCTTTGCTCAATCTCCCGCGACGTCACCGAGCCCAAGCGGGCTGAGGAAGCTTTGAGACGGTCGGAGGAGAAATACCGGACTATCCTGAAAAGCATCGAAGACGGCTACTATGAAGTAGACCTCGCTGGCAAATTCACTTTCTTCAATGATGCAGAGTGTCGCCAGTTGGGGTATCCCAGAGAAGAGATGATGGGAATGAACTACCAGGTCTACACACCCAAAGAGGAAGCTAAGCGCGTGTATAAAGCTTACAATCAAATCTATCGGACAGGCAAGCCAATCAAAGGCCTTTCTTCCCAAGCGGTTCGAAAGGATGGAACGAGAGTATTTACTGAAGACTCGGTTTCTCCTCTGCAAAATCAAGAGGGGAAGATTATCGGATTTCGAGGAGTCAGTCGTGATGTTACCGAGCGCAAGCAGATGGAGGAAGCTTTAAGACAATCGGAGGAGAGATACCGGACTATCCTGGAGGAAATGGAAGATAGCTATTTCGAGGTAGACCTTGCCGGCAATTACACCTTTTTTAATGATGCAAACTGCCGCGCCCTCGGATGTTCCAGAGAAGAGTTGCAGGGAGCAAGCTATCGAGCCTATATGACTGAAGAGGATGCCAAGGCCATATTTAAGGCATTCAATCAGGTCTACCGGACAGGCGAGCCAAACAAAGGCTTTACTTATGAGGTTGTTCGAAAGGATGGGAGTACAGGATTTGGCGAAATATCGCCTTCTCCTCTGCGAAATCAAGAGGGGAAGATTATCGGCTTTCGAGGAGTCAGTCGTGATGTCACCGAGCGTAAGCGAATGGAAGAGGAAAGAAAGGAACTGGAGCGGAAGGCCCAGCTTGCCAGCCGCCTGGCTACAGTCGGCGAGATGGCGTCAGGCGTTGCCCACGAGATAAATAACCCCCTCACCGGCGTTATCGGCTATGCCCAGTTGTTGATGCAGCGACAGGATATCCCCGAGGACATTAAGAAAGATTTAAAGGTTATTAATGACGGCGGCCAGCGGGTAGCCGGTATTGTAAGCAAGATGCTTACCTTCGCTCGCCAGCACAAGCCACAGCGAGACTATGTCAGTATCAACGACCTCATAGCTAACACCCTCGCTCTGAGAGCCTATGAGCTGGAGACACACAATATAGAGGTTATCACCCATCTTGACCCTGAACTGCCCGGGACTATTGCCGACGGCGGCCAGCTCCAACAGGTATTCCTCAACTTAATCGTAAATGCCGAGACGGAGATGAGCTTAGCCCATGACAAGGGAAGGCTCTCCATAAAGACAGAGAAGATAGATAACACCATACGCATATCCTTCAAGGATGATGGGCTGGGGATAGCTAAGGAGAATATGGATAAGATATTCAACCCCTTCTTTACCACCCGGGAGGTAGGCCAGGGAACCGGGCTCGGCCTGAGCATGTGCCACGGCATAATAGCTGAACATAACGGCAGGATATATGCCGAAAGCAAGTTGGGCAAAGGAGCTACCTTTATTGTAGAGTTGCCCATAGTTACTAAGCCCGAGCAGTTGGAACTGGCTGAGCCGGAGGTTGAAGAGGCTGAGGAGGCAGCTAAGGCCAGGATACTGGTAGTAGACGATGAGCCGACGGTTTTATCACTTGTGAGCCGTGTGCTGACCGGTGAAGGACACGAAGTAGAGACTATAGACAATGCCGATGATGCCTTAGAAATGATTGAAAGCAAAAGGTATCACCTCATCCTGCTGGACATCAAGATGCCGGGCATGAGTGGTATCGAGCTATATAAGCGTATTCACAAGATAGCTCCATCCCTGGCCAGAAGAATAGTCTTTATCACCGGTGATGTTATCGGGGCGAGGACCACCGCCTTTCTTTCCAGGACCAAAGCCCATCATATTATGAAGCCCTTTGATGCTGAGCAGTTGAAAAGGGCAGTAAACCGCATATTAACTGCTTAGAGATTGCTTTGCTCGCAAATGGCTGGAGCACCCGCTCCAGCCCCACCGAGATTGCCACGGCACTCCGTGCCTCGCAACGACAGAAAGAGGAGAGCTCGCAATGACAAAATAAAGAAACATGTAGTGCGAGGCACTGTAGCGCAGGGCTTTAGCCCTGCCCAAACCTGAAACCCCAAGCACGAAATCCGAAATCCCAAACAATATCAAAGCTCAAAGCCCCAATGACCAAAACATAATGGTTTTGAATTTAGAGCATTCGGATTTGGGATTTGTTTAGAGTTTAGGTATTAGAATTTAGGATTTACTCAGCAATGTAGCGCAAGGCATGTAGCGCAGGGCTTTAGCCCTGCTGGGGTGGATGGGATAATAATCAACACCACGCCCCCCACCTAGCAGCCTTAAAAGGCTGCGCTACATGTGGTTGATTGGGAGGCAGCCTTAAAAGGTTGCGCTACATCTGTCAAGCTGGGGTTACCTGCCGCAGCAGTGTTTATATTTCTTGCCTGAGCCGCAGGGGCAGGGGTCGTTGCGGCCGACTTTTCTGCCAGCGGGGACGGCAACTTTCTGGCGTTGTCTTTGGGGTGGGACTTCTTTTTTGGTGAGGGTGACTTTGTAAATGGTGTTGGCAACATCGTGCTGGATGCTGGCAAGTAAGCTGTCAAAGTAGGCGTGGCCTTCTTTTTTATAGATGACCAGGGGGTCAACCTGTCTCACGGCGTAAAGCCCAGCCCTTTGACGCAGTTCATCCATTGCAGTGAGGTGGTCCTTCCACAGGCTGTCGATAGTTCGCAGCATCACCAACCGCTCTAATAGTCGCGTATTTTCGGCGCCCACCTCTTTTTCTCGATGCTCGTATGATTGCTCGGCATAGTCAACCAGCTTGTCGGTGATTTCTTTTGGCTTCATCTGGGATATAGTATTGGGATTAAGTTCGGGGGGTAGGGGGAGGAGGGTGGCAGCGTCTTCGATTAGGCCAGAGTAGTCTGGCTCTACGAGGTCAGCGTTGCAGCGGGCGGTTACCAGACTTTCAATTTCGCCTTGAACCATTGAAAGGATATTTGCCTTGAGGTCGGCGCCGCTCAGGATTTTCTTTCGCTCAGCGTAGACTACTTCACGGTGCTTATTGACCACATCATCATAGTCGACGAGGTGTTTGCGGATATCGAAATGGTAGCCTTCAACCTTAACCTGAGCGTTCTCTATGGCTTTATTGACCATAGAATGCTCGATGGGCGTATTTTCGTCAAATCCTGCCCAGTCCATAAAGCCTTTAACCCGGTCGCCGCCGAAGCGGTGGACAACGTCATCTTCCAGAGAAACGTAGAAACGGGAGCTGCCCGGGTCGCCCTGCCTTCCGGAGCGGCCTCGAAGCTGGTTGTCAATGCGCCTGGCTTCGTGACGTTCGGTGCCGAGGACATGCAGCCCACCAAGTTCGACTACTCTATCGTGTTCCTCCTGCCATTCTTTTTCATCACGCTCGGCAGGATTGCCACCCAGGATAATGTCAACGCCACGCCCTGCCATATTGGTGGCTACGGTGACTGCGCCCACCTTCCCGGCCTGGGCAATGATATCAGCCTCCCTGGTATGGTTCTTAGCATTGAGTATCTGATGGGGGACGCCTTTTCTTTTGAGGAGGTCGCTCAGGTGTTCTGACTTCTCGATGGAGACGGTGCCTATAAGTACAGGGCTGCCTTGTTTGTGGAGGTTTTCAATTTCTTTGGCGGCGGCTTTGAATTTGGCGTCTTCATCCTTATAAATCTGGTCAGAGTTGTCGATGCGAATCATTGGCTTATTGGTGGGGATAACAGCTACATCCAGCTTATATATCTTGTAAAGCTCCTCAGCTTCAGTAGCTGCCGTGCCGGTCATACCGGATAATTTCTGATAAAGGCGGAAGTAGTTTTGAAAAGTGATGGTGGCTAAAGTTACGCTTTCTCGCTGAATTTTAACTCTTTCTTTGGCTTCGATAGACTGGTGCAGGCCTTCAGAATACCTCCGCCCAAGCATCAGTCGGCCGGTGAACTCATCGACGATGATGACCTGTCCGTCTTTGACTACATAGTCGCGGTCTCGCTTAAACAGAGCCTGGGCTTTCAGTGCATTCTGCATGTATTGGTTCAGACCGTAGTTAGCCGGGTCGTAGAGGCTGGGCGCTTTGAGCAAGCCCTCTCGGTGGAGCGACCTTTCCAGCTTGGTCATGCCTGATTCGGTGAGGTAAACCTGGCGTTCCCTTTCTTCAATAGTGTAATCTTCATCTCGCTTGAGCTGGGGGACCAGGCGGGCGAAGGCATAGTATTTTTGGGCGGCTTCCTCGGCGGCACCGCTGATTATCAGCGGTGTGCGGGCCTCATCAATAAGGATATTGTCTACTTCATCGACGATGGCATAGTTGAGGTGACGCTGAACGTACTGGGATAGGTCTAAAGCCATGTTGTCTCTGAGGTAATCGAAGCCAAATTCGTTGTTGGTGCCGTAGGTTATGTCGGCTTCGTAAGCCTGGCGGCGGGTGATAGGTTTGTAGTGAGGCCAGCGACTATCTTGCTCGTCGGTGTAGTCAGGGTCATAAAGGCGGGCGGGAAGATGTTCATCCGGGTTCTGCTGGGGGTATATGCTGGCAACGCTCATGCCCAGCGCGTGGTAGATTGGGCTCATCCAGTAAGCATCGCGCCTGGCCAGGTAATCGTTGACGGTGACCAGATGGCAGCCCTCCCCGGTGAGAGCATTTAGATATAGGGGGAGGGTAGCTACCAGGGTTTTGCCCTCGCCGGTTTTCATCTCGGCGATTTTGCCCTGGTGGAGGACGATGCCGCCCATAAGCTGGACATCGAAATGGCGCTGCTTTATGGTTCGCCTGGCGGCTTCTCTGACAGCGGCAAAGGCTTCAGGTAGAAGCTCATCCAGAGTCTCGCCATCTTTCAGTCGAGCTTTGAGCTCATCGGTCTTGGCACGAAGCTCAGCATCGCTCAACCTCTGGAAATCGGGCTCCAGCGAGTTTATCTGAGCTACAACAGGCTCGAGACGCTTTATCTCCTTCTCATTAGAATCGGTGAGGATGCCCAGCCATTTAAACATAATTTTTTTCTACTCAAACATGGCGCCTATAGATAGGCCAGTGTGGATGCGATGTATCGCTTCACCGAGAAGCGAGGCTATGGGCAAGACGGTAATCTTGCCCAGCTTTCTTTTACCATTAACCGGCATGGTATCGGTGACGACCACTTCTTTGACGGGCGATTTAGCTATTTGTTCGATGGCTGACCCTGAGAAGACGGGATGGGTGCAGCAGGCATAAACTTCGGTGGCTCCATGCGCTAGAAGAGCATCTACAGCGCCGACCAGAGAGCCAGCGGTATCGATTTCATCATCAACGGTCAGGGCGCGCATTCCTTCGACTTCGCCGATAACATTGAGGGTCTCGGTAGTGTCGATATTTCCTACTCGCCTTTTTTCGATAATAACCAATGGGGCATTGAGCCTGGATGCTATATCACGGGCGTGTGCGGATATGCCGATATCGGTAGCTACCACTACCAGGTTATCCAGGCCTTTTTCTTCCCAGTAATCGCTGAGGATAGACAAGGCAGTGAGTTCGTCAACAGGTATATTGAAGAAGCCCTGAATTTGGGCAGCGTGGAGGTCTACGGTTAATAGGCGATTGGCGCCAGCGGTGGTGAGGAGGTCGGCTATTAATCGGGCGGTAATAGGTACTCGGGGCTGGTCTTTTTTATCGGTGCGTCCGTAGCTGTAGTAAGGGATGACAGCAGTGATTCTGCCAGCTGAGGCTCGCTTGAAGGCATCAATCATGATAAGGAGCTCTACCAGGTTTTTGTTGACCGGTGAGGACAGTGGTTGAATGAGGAACACATCTCGCTCGCGGACATTCTCCAGGATGCGGACGAAGATATTCTCATTGCTGAATTCAAATATCTCGGCTTTGCCTAAAGGTATGCCTAGATATTCGCATACTTCCTGGGCTAGGGATGGGTGGGCATTCCCGGTGAAGACTTTTAGTTCATCCATAAGTCACTCCTGTTATCTTTAGTATGAGATAATTATAGCACCAAAGAGATTGTTATGCCCCAACGCTTGGTTTCAGCTTGGATTTCCCCTGTCAAACTGGGGAGTAGGCAGGTTCATGTGGTAAAATGGTTTCACAAGCCCTGTTGAGACAGGGCTGGCTGGTGGAATATGAGCAATTCTGTAGACCTGGATGGAGGTCAATGGGAAGCCAGGGAACCCAGAATCAAACTGGAAAAGGCTTCCAAGAACTACCGGATGGGGCAGATTCAGATTGAAGCCCTGAGGGAAATCACGCTTGAGGTGATGGCAGGGGAATTCATCGTCTTTTTGGGGCCTAGTGGCTCAGGAAAGACAACTCTCCTTAACCTTATCGGAGGCCTCGACTCTCCTAGCTCTGGGCGGATTGTAGTCAATGGCATTGACATTACGCAACTCACGGCGAATCAGCTCACCAAGTTTCGTCGCACCCAGATTGGATTCATCTTTCAGTTCTTCAACCTGATTCCCACCCTCACTGCCAGGGAGAATGTTGAGTTTAGTGCTGAACTGGTAAAGCACTCGAGGCTGCCTGAGGAGATACTGCAAGAGGTCGGGTTGGGAGACCGGATGGACCATTTCCCCAGCGAGCTATCCGGCGGCGAGAACCAGCGTGTAGCCATAGCCAGGGCGCTTGCCACGGACCCGCCCGTGATTCTCTGCGATGAACCGACGGGCAGTCTGGACTTCGAGACGGGCAAACGCATTTTCAAGTTGCTCAGGGAGCTCAACGAAACAAAGCAGAAGACGGTTGTGGTAGTCACCCACAATTCTGCCATAGGTGACATCGCACACCGCATCGTGCGCCTGCGTGACGGGAAGGTCGCTGAGGTAATTCAAAACACTCATCCCCTTGACCCTGACGAGTTGAAATGGTAGCTATGCCCAAGCTCTACCGTAAGCTATTCCGGGATGTCTGGGCGGCCAAAGCACAGTTCAGCGCTGTGAGTTTCATCGTGCTTCTTGGCGTAGCCATGTTCATTGCCTCCTATGCGGCGTATGAGAATCTTGATAGCTCCTATGAAGGTACTTATGAGCGCCTGAGTATGGCGGACTACTGGATATCGGTGGACTACATACCCCAGAGGGCAGCCAGAGAAATGGATGAAATCCCCGGCGTGGTGGCAGAGGGTCGCATTGTTGGGGATGTGTCCCTTGACCTGGCCAAGGAGAGCGGCGAGCGGGTAGCGGGAAGGGTCATCTCGCTACCGCAAGACAGGCATCCAGGGGTAAACGACGTTCAAGTTGAAAACGGCAGCTACTTCGGTTCCCACGCAGGGCGTGAGGTGCTTTTGGAGAAACACTTGGCCGAATACCACGAACTCGAGCCCGGCGACTGGCTGACCATCAAGAACGGGGATAACAAGGCCCGTTTCAAGGTGGTGGGAATAGTGACCAGTCCCGAATATATCTGGGTTGCCAAGAATGCCCAGGAGCCGATGCCTTCACCACGCACCTTTGGCGTTCTCTTCATGCCCCAGTCTACGGCCGAGACTCTCTTCGGGATGAATGGCCTGGTCAATGAGATTAACCTGGTTGTGGAGCCAAACACAGACCGTGGCGTGGTTCTCGAAGAAGTCAGACAAATCCTGCGGAAAAACCACATCAACAGGGTGACTTCAAAGGATGAGCCTGTTTCCATTCGTGCCAGGAAAATAGATGTTATCAGGGGTGTTCGCACAGCCTATATGGTGGAGAGGAAGGACCATCTGGGGAACCGGCTGCTCAAGATGGACGTCGAGGGTTTTCAGCAACTGGCCGTGCTCTTCCCCGTCCTGTTCCTTTCCATGGCTTGTCTCGCAATCTACGTTCTGCTTAATCGCCTGGTGGAGTCGCAACGCGTCCAGATTGGGCTGATGCGGGCGCTTGGTTATGGCAAGACGCAGGTTGTACTTCACTATCTGGGTTTTGCCTTCATTGTGGGTGCGGCAGGCTCGCTGCTTGGCGCAGTGCTGGGTATTACTCTGGCTAATGCTCTTACCGGGGAGTATGCCCGGCAACTTGCGTTGCCACTTGTTGTAATCGAGCCGCATTGGGGTGTTGTGGCTGTTGGCATGGTGATAGGCATTGCGATGCCCCTGCTGGCTGGCCTGTTTCCGGCGTGGGCGACAACCAGGATGCGCCCTGCTGAAGCGATGCGTCCTGCGGCACCTGCTGCTGGGCATCGAACCTTGGTGGAAACCCTGCTGCCTTTCCTGTCCCGCCTTCCGTATGTCCTCAAGTTGCCCATGCGAAACGTGTTTCGCAACCCGCGACGCACCTTCTTTATGGCTACGGGAGTAGCTTCAGCTATCGCCCTGGTTCTAGTCTCCATGTCCTTTGTCGATGCTATGGAGACAATGATGGACACTCAGTTTGAAAAGATACAGAATTTCGATGCCAGGGTCATCTTTCAAGGCACGGGTGCAGCAGCAACTGCTTCCTATATCAGCCACCTTGAAGGAATACAGCAAACCGAGGCTATTCTTGAGGTGCCCTACCGTATTCGACACGGCGAGAAGGTGGCTGATACCAGCATTATGGGGTTGCCGGAAGGGTCATCGATGTACAATCTATTAAGGCCGGATGGCTCTCCCACCAGTGTCAAACAGGATGGCATATTGCTCGGCCTGTCTTTAAAGAAAAAACTGGGTGCTGAGATTGGTGACATGCTTCAACTGGAACCTATTGTAGGAACTATCGGGGACATAGAGAAGTGTCTGGTGGGGTTCGTCGATATGCCGATGGGTGATAGGGCATTCATGCCGCTGCGGGATACGCAAAGGCTGCTGCGCGCACCTGGGACTGCCACGGGGGTGCTGCTCAACTTCGATGGTGAGCCATCGGCCAAGCTGTTAAAAAGGCTCTATGACCTCCCCGAAACCGCCTCGATAGAATTTGCTGGCGAAACGAGACGATTTCTTGACGAGATGATGGGTCTCTTCTGGGCTTTTATCGGCGTGATGCTGTCTATGGGTGCTGCCCTGGGGATGGCCATCATCTTCAACGGGGTTACGGTGAATGTGCTTGAGCGCAGACGGGAGATTGCCATAATGCGCGCTATGGGCATGAGCCGCACCCGGCTTAGCCTCATTCTCACGCTGGAAAACCTGGCCATAGGCTGCCTGGGGGTCCTAATCGGCCTACCGCTGGGGCATTACCTGGCAGTCGCTTATATGGCTCAATTCGAGACAGACATCATGAGCATGAGTGCGGTCATCTTCCCCAGAAGCTATGTCATCGCCGCGTCGGTTGCACTGGTTATTCTGGTTGTTTCGCAGATACCCGCCATCAGGCAAATCTACCGGCTTAGCCTCGCCACGGCAACCAAAGATTGGTCTGAGTAATGGGACGTGACGCAAAGCAAATCCTCAACTTGCTGGTCGAGGAATACGGCAATCGTGAGTGGCGGCGACGGCAGAGTCCACTCTCGGTGCTGGTTCAGACGATTCTTTCTCAAAATACATCGGATAGTAATTCCAATCAGGCTTTTGAGTCGCTTTTGGCTTCCTTTGGTAGTTGGGGAGAGGTAGCCGATGCCAGCGTGGGTCAAATTACTGACTGTATCAGGGCTGGCGGTTTAGGAGGAATCAAGGCCAGGTATATCAAGCAGGTGCTTGAGGAGATACGGCGGAGGCGAGATGGGTTTGAGCTCAACTTCTTGAGGCGGCTTTCTCTCGATGAAGCCAGGGATTGGCTGAGGCAATTGCCCGGTGTGGGTATGAAGACAGCTAGCTGCGTATTGCTTTTCTCCCTGGGGATGCCGGCTCTACCGGTGGATACGCATGTTTTCCGTGTTGCCAAGAGGCTAGGACTGATTGATTCTAAAGTCTCTGTAGCGCAAGCTCATAAGCTGCTCGAGAGCCTTGTTCCGCCCAGTGATGTCTATCAATTTCACATTCTGATAATAGAACATGGCAGGAAGGTATGTAAGGCCCAGCATCCTCGCTGTTACCAGTGCGTGTTGCGGGGGGTGTGTGTCAGCTATGAGGAGGTGAGTAGGCAAGGTTAGGGTACTATCTTTGTAGTGAGGAAAAATAACATGTAGTGCGACCTTTTAAGGTCGCCTGGGGGGTGATGGGGCAGGGCTAAAGCCCTGCACTACATGTTTTTCTGGATAGGGCTTTTGGCCTTTCCGCATTTTTATACCTCCTTAGCTTTCTGTTTGACCGAAAGCTAGCTACAGGCTGTGATGGGGGGCCAGATGTTCGAGCCCTGTGCTAACTTTTCAGTCTACTATCAGTATAACGGTGGATTGTTGCCGCAGTTTTGCTTATGTATAAAATTTTTGTAAAAAATTTCTGTAGCAATTCTGCTCTGGCCTTGGTCTATATTCATGTATAATTAGGCAGGTCTAGCTATACCCAGGAGGCTGTTTTATGAGGAAGGCAACAAGGAACTATATTCTGGATGCTGCTTTTGGTTTGCCTCTCTTATTTCAGGGCATCTCTGGGTTTATCCTCTGGCTTGTTTTGCCCGGAGGTTATAGGGGAGGCTCTGGGGTACGTGGGGGAGGTTCTGTATTTCTGTTTGACCGTCATACCTGGCTTGCTATCCATGAGTGGACGGCGGTCGCACTGGTAGTCATGTTTGCCTTGCATGTTGCTATACACTGGCGGTGGATTGTCTATATGACAAAATCATACTTTAAGCAACATGACAAGGCTTAGCCTGTGTTTGTGGGGTCAGGCTGTTAGTTCAGAAAAGCAGATTCCTGTTGGGATGTAATTAGCTTCCCTTTAGGTGTCTATTCCCGGGATGGGGAAGCGGTGGCATAGGGAAGCTACCTGTTCGGCTACTTCCTTTTGAGTCTTTTTGTCGTCGGGGTGGGAGAGTACCTTGGTGATGAGGGAGGCAATCTGTTTCATTTCCTGGATGCCAAAGCCTTGGCTGGTGACGGCTGGTGTGCCCAGCCTGATGCCGCTACTAATTCGTGGTGGCTTGGTGTCGAAGGGGATGGCATTCTTGTTTACCAGGATGCCGGTGCTTTCGAGGGCTTCCTGGGCAGTATTGCCGGTTATCCCAATTGGGGTCAGGTCAATGAGGACAAGGTGGTTGTCAGTACCTCCGGAGACCAGACGCAGGCCCTGCTGCTGAAGCTCAGCGGCAAGGATGACAGCATTTTCCAGGACAGCCTTTTGGTAAGTGGTAAACTCGGGCTGCATGGCTTCGAAGAAGGCTACTGCCTTGGCAGCGATAACGTGCATCAGAGGTCCCCCCTGCATCGCAGGAAAAACGGCGGAGTTGATTTTCGAAGCCAGCTCTTGTTTGCATAAGACAAAGCCGCTGCGTGGGCCGCGTAACGTCTTGTGAGTAGATGAAGTAACTACCTGAGCATAGGGGACTGGGGAGGGATGCAAATTGGTGGCTACAAGCCCAGCGATGTGAGCCATATCTGCCATAAGTTGAGCGCCTGCTGCATCGGCGATGTGCCGGAAGCGGGCAAAGTCGATAGTTCTAGGATAAGAGCTGGCCCCGGCGATAATCAGCTTCGGCTTGTGCTTTAGAGCCAGCTTTTCTATATCGTCGTAATCGAGCTTTTCGGTCTCACGGTTAACACCATAGGGAATAAACTTATACCATCTGCCTGAGAAATTAACCTGAGCCCCGTGGGTTAGATGTCCGCCATGACTTAGGGTCATTCCCATAACGGTGTCACCAAGCTCAAGCAGGGCAAAATAGGCTGCCATATTAGCCTGACTGCCGCTGTGAGGCTGGACATTGGCATGCTCAGCATTGAATAGCTTTTTAGCTCTTTCGATGGCTAGGCTTTCAACAGCGTCTATGTTGGGGCAGCCAGCGTAGTAGCGACGTCCTGGATAGCCTTCAGCATATTTGTTAGTTAGAATAGAGCCTTGAGCCTGGAGTACTGCCTTGCTGGCGTAGTTTTCGGCGGCGATAAGGTTTATAGTTTCCTTTTGCCGCCGGGCTTCCAGTTCTAGGATTCGAGCAACGTCAATGTCTTGTCGACCTTTGTTAGCCAATGCTGCATCTCCGAGGTATCTAGAGCATAATACCATCACTGTCGAATCAGGTCAACAATCATTCGGCTCTTTTAAGGTCGCTCAACTCTAACCAAATGTAGCGCAGCCTTTTAAGGCTGCTCGGGGGTGGTGACGGGCAGGGCTAAAGCCCTGCGCTACATGTTAGACCATAATCCAATCAATGTAGTGCGGCCTTTTAAAGCTGCCCGGGGTTGGTGACGGGTATGGCACCGATTGTTACCCCACCCAGGCAGGGCTAAAGCCCTGCGCTACATATTAGACCATAATCCAATCAATGTAGTGCAGCCTTTTAAGGCTGCCCGGGGTTGGTGACGGGCAGGGCTAAAGCCCTGCACTACAGGCTGCTTTCGATAACAATTATTATGAGGCAATTCGATGCCTTGCGAAAATTGCTGGGCCTGTATATACTTTTCTCAGTTTGTTTAAGGGAGGAAGCGATAGTGAAATCGCATATTTGTCGAATGAGAGCGGGCACGGTGTTGGTTACGTTGGCCGTGTTGATGATACTGGCCAGCGCTTGTGGTTCAGTGCCGGGGTCAGCGGGTAATCAACCGCCGGTAATCTCAAGTTTGGAAGCCAAATACATGGCCCTTTATCCTAAGGCTGCCTCTGAAATTAAGTGCATCGCTTCAGACCCGGATGGTGACGAGGTGTACTTTAAGTGGTCATGCACGGGTGGCAGCTTGAGTGATGCTGGCCCCGTGGTTACGTGGAAGGCTCCAAATAGCTATGGGGATTATCATATTATGGTTATTGCTGAGGACGATGGAGGTGGGAGCACTCACGGTACTTTGACGCTGAGCGTGGTGGCCAGGCCAAGCCGGGGTTGCTGCGGCCGGTAGCAGAAAAGGCCGGCGGGACTATGGCTGGTGTATTGCTATGTCCTTTTCGCTAGGCTTTCTGTATAATTGGGAAAAGGCTTATAGTAAGGGCATAAGAAGGAATCCCCGGGGGCGTAAGGAGAGCAGGGTAAGGTGAGGAAAGTAGTTGGGGTTGTAGCTGCGGCTTTAATATTGGCTGTATGTGTAGTTGGATGTGCTGGAGCGCAGACAGAAGGTGGCAACCTGCCAGGTGAGGAGTTACAAATCCTCAGCCATAGTATGACCACACACCAGTTTACCGGCGGCATGCCTGAAAGCACAGCCGTGGTTAAGGGCAGAGCCAGGAATGTTAGCAACTCTACCATCGCCTTTGCTTCAATAGCAGTTAATTTCTACGATAAAAACGGGAATCTCATAGATACTTCATCAGCTATAATGCAGAATCTGGGTCCGGGCGAAGTGTGGGATTTTAATGTACAATCCGCTGGCCCTGATGCCTGGAAGAGCGTGAGCTATGATATTGCAGCCAGCACGAATCAATAGCCCGTAATTTGGAAAGCCTGTAAATGAGTGGCAGACTATTTTGACATAGAGAAGATGCGGCGCTAATATGTTGGAAAGTGAAGTCTGTTGTCGAGAGTGCTAAGTTGATTATACGCTTTCATTACAAGGAAGGGGGTAAATGAAAATGAGCGTTTTTAAGAGTAGCTTAGGTATAGTCCTGGTGATGCTGGTTGTGGTAGCTATGCTGGGCAGTGCTTGTGGTCCAGGCGAGGCACCATCGGCACCGCCACCGCCGACTACGGGTGGTAATCAGCCGCCGGTAATCTCAAGCCTGACGGCGGCGCAGATGCAGGTCTATCCTAATGGCAACACTGAGATTCAGTGCGTTGCCATGGATGCAGATGATGATAAGATTGCTTTTGAGTGGGCGTGCACCGGGGGTAGCTTCAGCACTACGGCACCTGGTATCGTTACTTGGAAAGCCCCGGGAGGCTATGGGGAATACGATGTTACAGTCACTGTGGAAGATGGCAAAGGTGGTAGTGCGCAGCAGACCTTGACTTTGACTGTGGGGGCTAACCAGCCTCCGCAGATTTCGAGTCTGGTTGCCAACCCATCTAATATCCTGTACGCAAACAGCACGACCATTACCTGTATTGCCAGTGACCCTGACGGTGATGTGGTCAGGTATAGCTGGTCGGCTAGCGAGGGCAGCATCAGCGGGGTAGGAGAGAAGGTCACCTGGGTAGCGCCGAATAAGGGTGGAAATTTTAACATTACTGTCATTGTCAGCGATGGTAAAGGTGGTGAGACGACAGGGAATGTCATGGTTACTGTATCTGCAGCCACAAGGACAATAACCATCAATGTGGTTGACCAGGAGACTGGCACGGTAGATTCTGACGGAGATAAAGATTATTCCAGGACTATGGCTGGAGATGATGCGGATAATGTTGGCTATTGCGCTTTCTGGAGCTATGATATCTGGAGTCTGGTAGGGAATGACATACAGAATGCCACACTGAAGTTCACAACGAGAAGTGTAGCTAATGACCCATTCTCACAGACTACAGGGCTCAAGGGGTTGCGGCTGTGGGAGGTTAAGTACGGCGATAAGTTGCCCGAGTTCTGGCATACTGGAACCAAGCTGGACCACGCCCAGCTTTTGACGAAACCACCGACCGTGATAGACGTGACTCCAGAGATAAACCGTCTTGTCCAGGCAGCCGCCACGCGTTTTCAGGTAGAAGCTCTGTTTCAATACGTGAGGAGTGACGGCGATAACGTTGCTGAATGGATTGAATGGTCAGAGGTTGTTCTCGAAGTTACTTATTCGGAGAAGTGATGCTGGCTGGTTTTCAGCAGCCAAGATATATAAGGCGACCTTAAAGTCGCCTTATATTTTTGCCTCTCAATTTTGACATATCAGCGCCATAGTGGTAAATTATAGTGAAGTTAGCAGTCTTAGGTGGAGAGTGCTAAAAATGGCAAGAGGATTGACTCAGAGAAGAGAAACCGTTCTAAGGATAATAGTTGCTGAGTATATTGCTAAGGCGGTGCCTGTAGCTTCAGAGACTATTTCACATAGCTATTCCCTTGGAGTGAGTCCGGCGACTATTCGCAATGATATGGCATGCCTTGAGGAAGAAGGTTATATCATCCGGCCTTACACGTCGGCTGGCTGTATACCTTTAGATAGGGGTTACCGTTATTATGTGGAGTCGTTAGCTGAAGATATAGAGCTTCCCTTGGATGAGCAGCGGCGTATTCGTAATCTTTTTTATGAGGTGGAGGAAGAGTTTGAAAGCTGGCTGAAGCTGGCGGCAGGTGTTATGGCACGCCTGGTCAGGAATGCAGCTCTGGTTACCTTTCCTAAGTCAAGCCAGTGTCGATTTAGACATTTAGAGCTGGTATCCATACATGAATTCCTGGCTCTGCTGGTTCTGGTCTTGAGCGAAGCCGTACTCAGGCGGCAGCTTTTATCTTTTGATGAGCCGGTGACTCAAGGGCAGCTAACCAGTCTGGCCAATAGATTGAATACTGCTTATTCAGGGCTGACCAGCTCGGAGATTTCAGCCAAGAAGCTGGAGGCTGCTGTTGGAGAAGAGCGAGTGACAGAGGCTGTAGCAGATATAATGGCTGCTGAAGATGAGAAGGAGTACGATGAGCCTTATCTTGAGGGGCTGCGTTTGATGCTTGGGCAGCCTGAGTTTGTTCAGAAAGACAGGATGTTGAACATTATGGAGCTAATGGAGGCGAAGGGCTGGCTTAGCTCCATGTTCGCTCAGCGGTCAAGCGGTGGGGGGGTACAGGTCGTGATTGGTGAGGAGAGCCAGGATGAGGCATTGCGTGATTTAAGCCTGGTCTTCAGTCGCTATGGTGTTCCTCGCAAAGTTGGTGGTACTATCGCGGTGATTGGTCCAACTCGAATGGATTACCGCCGCGCTATTTCTACGGTGGGCTGTGTGTCAGGAGTATTAAGCGATTTGGTAGCCGGAGTTTGCCACAGTGACTAGAGTTGCCGAATAAGGAGGTCTGGATTGACTGAAGAAGACAGAGAGGTATCTGAAAACGAAGCAACTGAAGTTGAGGAACCGGATATTGGAACTTTGAAGCAGGCTCTGGCTGAGGAGAATGAGAAGGCTGAAAAATATTTGGCTAACTGGCAAAGAGCAGAAGCTGATTTCAGTAATTATAAGAAGCGTGCTGAACAGGAGAGGAGTGAGCTGGCTAATTCTGCTAACGCCGGGCTTATTCTTGGTGTATTGCCGGTGTTAGATGATTTGGAGCGGGCTCTGGCCTCGCTGCCTCCAAAGCTGACGGGGCTTACCTGGGTTGATGGCATCAGGCTCATTTATCGCAAGCTTCAGGCGATTCTGGAGGCACAAGGCCTGTCTGAGATTGAGGCAGCAAGGAAGCCCTTTGACCCCAGTCTCCACGAGGCGGTGGGGTATCAGGAAGGGGAAGAAGGGATGGTCATCGAGGAGGTTCAAAAGGGATATAAGCTGAAGGACAAAGTGCTTCGGCCAACTCTGGTAGTGGTGGGTAGAGGTAAAGAGGAAAAGGCTGAGGAAGAAAAGCCTGGGGAGGCAACCGAGGTATAGTGAGGATTTTATTTGCAAGGAGGAGAACATGGGTAGAACAATAGGGATTGATTTAGGGACTACTTTTAGTGTGGCGGCGGTTATTGAGGGGGGTGAGCCGAAGATTATCGAAAATGCTGAGGGGGAGAGACTTACACCCTCCGTAGTGGCTATGGATAAGAAGGGCGAGCGTCTGGTGGGGCTATTGGCGAAACGCCAGGCGGTTACTAATCCAGAGAATACTATCTTTAGCATCAAGCGGCTGATAGGGCGTAAATTCAAAGAAAGTGAAGTCCAGAATGATATAAAGCGGCTGCCCTATAAGATAGTTGAAGCCAAGAATGGCGATGCCTGGGTGGCGATGGGGGGCAAGGAGTACAGCCCAGCGGAAGTCTCGGCTATGATTTTGCAAAAGCTGAAGATTGATGCTGAAGCTTATCTTGGCGACAAGGTTACCGATGCCGTGGTTACAGTGCCAGCTTATTTTAATGACAGCCAGCGTCAGGCGACGAAGGATGCTGGAGCTATTGCCGGATTAAATGTGCTGCGCATCATCAATGAGCCCACAGCTTCATCCCTGGCTTACGGGCTGGATAAGAAGCAGGAGGAAACCATTGCTGTTTATGACCTTGGTGGCGGCACCTTTGATATTTCTATCCTTGAGCTTGGCGAAGGTACTTTTCAGGTCAAGTCGACCAGCGGTGACACTCATCTTGGCGGTGATGATATTGACCAGAAAATCATGGACTGGCTATGCGACGAGTTCAAGAAGGAAGCGGGCATAGATTTGAAGCAGGACAGGATGGCATTGCAGCGGCTGAAGGATGCTGGTGAGAAAGCAAAGCGTGAGCTATCTAGTGTAGGTCAAACAGAGATAAATTTGCCCTTTATTACGGCTGATGCTTCTGGGCCAAAACACCTGAATATTACTCTGACACGGGCTAAGCTGGAGCAGATGTCAATTGACTTACTGGAAAGGAGTATGGGACCTTGCCGTCAGGCACTGAGTGACGCTGGACTTACCGCAGCCCAGGTGAGCGATGTGATTCTGGTCGGTGGCCAAACCAGGATGCCCAAGGTTCAGGATATGGTGCGTCAATTTTTTGGCAGAGAGCCGGTGAAAGGCATTAATCCGGATGAAGCCGTAGGTTTAGGGGCAGCTATTCAGGCTGGAGTACTCAAGGGAGATGTAAGGGAGGTTCTACTGCTTGATGTTACGCCGCTTACTTTAGGCATCGAGACACTGGGTGGAGTGGCTACGCCGCTCATTCCGCGTAATACTACTATTCCTACATCGAAGAGCCAGATTTTCAGCACGGCGGCTGATAACCAGCCCAGCGTGGAGATTCATGTGCTCCAGGGAGAACGCCCGATGGCAGCCGACAATCGAACTTTGGGGCGTTTCATGCTTGATGGCATTTTGCCAGCGCCGAGAGGTGTGCCCCAAGTTGAGGTTACCTTTGATATTGATGCCAACGGCATTTTGAATGTTAGGGCACAAGATAAAGGCACAGGCAAGGAGCAAAAGATTACTATTACTGCCTCCAGCGGTCTAAACAAGGAAGAGGTGGAGAAGATGGCGCGAGAAGCCGAGGCTCATGCAGCTGAGGATGCCAAAAAGAAAGAAGAGATAGAGGCTCGCAATATGGCTGATGCCCTGGTTTATACTGCTGAGCGAACCATCCGTGAACAGGGGGACAAGATTCCCGCCGACTTAAAGCAGGAAGTAGATGGCAAGATAGCTGCAGTTCGTTCAGCTCTCCAGGGTACAGATGTAAGTTATATTAACAGCACCGCGCAGGAGCTGTCTCAGGTGATGCAGAAGATAGGTGCCGCAGTTTATCAGCAGGCGGGGTCACCGCCTCCTGGTGATGAAACTCCTCCTGGTGGTGAGGCTCCCCCCGGTGATGAAGCTCCCCCTGGTGGCGAAGGTCCTGGTGGTGAAGAGGGTACTGTGGAAGGTGAGTTCAGAGAAGTATAGAGTAGGGATTACTTCGCCCCGTCAGCCACCTCCAGGCGGCCTTAAAAGACCGCACTTTTAGCCTAAAATTATATCAGGATGAACCAAGCGTTAGAAGGGGTTTTCACACAGTCTGACATGTTAGTTGGAATTGGAAATAAACATGTGGGTTGGATTCGAGAATAAACATGTAGTGTGAGGCTTTAGCCTCGCCGTAGCCCCGCTGAGATTGCCGCGGCATGTTGTGCCTCGCAATGACAGCCTACCTGATATTGACAGCATATGTGAAAATCAATAATATGGTATCAAATTCCAATGGAAGGAGGTATTAGTTTTACATGGCCAAGAAAAGCATAACCATAAGTGGTGTGGCTATGGGGATTATTGCTATAGTCGCTGGTGTTCTGGTCATATTTTCATGGGCTTTGGCTAAATGGATTATTGGTATTTTTCTCATTGTGTGGGGTGTGCTGGCTGTTATTGATAGGCGTTAATATTCATGCACTCGGGGTGAGTAGCGTATCATTGAAGTATTAGGATTCTGAGGAAGGAGGTAATGTTCTTATGTTTGGTCTTTCATTAGGTATGGGTGGTTTGGTGTGGGGCATAATAACTCTTGTCTTCGGCATTATAGTGATGATTTTCCCCAGGATACTCAACTATCTGGTGGGAATCTATCTCATCATAGTCGGGATAATGGCCATCATTGCTGCTTTGTAGCTTAATTAGAAGCTAAAGAATATCGTTGTTTATGCGGAGATAATTTTGGCTTTATTTCCACTGAAGGCTGTGTTGCATTGAGACATGCTTTACTTTGGCACATCTGGTTTCAGTTATAATGATTGGGTAGGTAAGTTTTACCCTAGAGGAATGCCGCAGCGTGAGTGGCTTAGTTACTATGCCAGGGAATTCAATGCATTAGAGTTGAATTTTACTTTTTATGCCTTGCCCAAGCTTTCTGTTCTGGAAGCTATGATTGATAAGACTGGAGAAGGTTTCCTGTTTTCGGTTAAGGCAAATCAGGATATGACACACCAGCGTCAGCATAACGAGAGAGTTTTTCCTGCTTTTGTCTATATGCTTCAGCCTTTTATTGAGGCTGATAAACTGGGCTGTGTGTTAGCGCAATTCCCTTACAGTTTTGGTTTCAGCCGTCAGAACAGGGATTACCTCGAATTTTTCAGGGGACGGCTGGGGGATTTACCCGTGGTTGTGGAATTTCGCAATGCTCAGTGGCTGAGGCCGGAGGTGTTTGATTGGTTAAGTAGCCGTAACCTTGGTTTCTGCTGTGTTGATGAGCCACAGCTGCCCAAGCTTCTGCCACCGCTGGCTGAGGTTACAAGCAATATTGGCTATGTGCGCTTTCATGGGCGGAATGCAGCTAAATGGTGGCAGCATGAACATGCGTACGAAAGGTATGATTATACTTATTCAGCGGAGGAGTTGAAGGATTGGCTGCCAAAGATAGGAAAGCTGAATAGCCTGGCTGAAAGGACTTTTATCTTTGCTAATAATCACTGGCGTGGGCAAGCGATAGGTACTATCCGTCAACTTCGGCTTATGTTTGACTAGCTTGTTTCCCTCTGCTAGCATAAGCTAGAATAGTTTCTGTAGTATGTTAAGACAGGTTTGCAAAATGGCTGATTTTACTGAGCTTTATAAGCGTTTAAAGCAAGAACAGGCACGGTTGAATGTTGAGCTAGAACAGATAGAGGCTAAGTTTCAACCGACCAGCGAGAGGCGAGAGGGGAGTCCCTTTGGTAAGAGGGAAGAGGAGGCGGATGGGGTCTTTGAGTTGGAGAAAGGTCTAGCCTTGAAGAAACGTCTGATAGATGTTCTATCTGAGGTGGAGCATGCTCTTGAGAAATATGAAGCTGGTACCTATGGTATATGTGACAGTTGTGGCCAGCCGATAATGTCTGCCAGACTTGAGGCACTACCCCAGGCGAGTTTGTGTCTGGATTGTAAGGCACATCAGGCGAAGAATGCCAGGAATAAATCGACGCGGTAGTTGGTGGCGAGGAGGGTTATTCCTGCTCATTGCTGCCTTTGTAGTAGCGATAGACCAGATAAGCAAGTCATGGGTCAGGTCTCATTTACTGCTCGGGGAATCACTCCCAGAAGTTGGTTTTTTACGTTTAACCCATGTGCAAAATACTGGCTCGGCCTTTGGTCTGTTTGCTAATCAGGCTTTCCTGTTAAGTCTCGTTGCCATAGTTGGTCTGGTCGTTATTCTACTATTTTATCGCTATCTTTCTGAGTACAGCATTTTGGGCACCTTTGCCCTGGGTCTGGTTTTGGGTGGTGCTGTGGGCAACTTGGTAGACCGCTTTTACTTTGGTGGTGCCGTTACTGACTTCATTGATGTTCGCCTGTGGCACGACTTTCACTGGCCGACATTTAATGTTGCTGACTCAGCCATAACAATCGGTACTATTGCTCTTGTCTGTTTCATTTTCTTGGCGATGAAGAAGGAAAATGGTCACACCTCTGGAACCTGAAAATAAGGTGTTTCAGGTTGCTGAACCAGCAGTTCGCCTGGATAAATATCTGGCTAAGGAATACCCGGAATTATCACGCTCTCGGCTCCAGAAGTTGATTGAGCAGGGCTGCGTTTTGGTTAATGGGTGTAGAACAAAGGCAAGCCAGAAATTGAACATCGGCGATAAAGTTTATGTTAGCTTGCCACCTCCCGAGTCGGCTTGCCTTGTTGCTGAACCTATTCCGTTAACCATAATTTATGAGGATGATGACCTCCTGGTGGTGAACAAGCCAGCCGGGCTAGCTGTCCATCCAGCTCCGGGACATACTGGTCATACACTGGTTAACGCTCTCTTGGCTCATTGCCCGGCTTTGGCTGACTTCGACGATGCAATGCGACCGGGCATAGTTCACCGCCTGGACAAGGATACTTCAGGGCTGATGATTGTTGCCAAGAATACTTCTGCTCAGCAATACTTGATTAATCAGTTCAAAGCTCGGTTGGTGTCCAAGGGTTATCTTGTCCTGGTCAGGGGTAGGCTGACTCCAGCGCGGGGTGTTATCGAAGCTCCTGTGGGGCGTGACCTGTCTAATCGCAAACGCATGGCTGTGGTAACCGGGGGTAAACAGGCCAGGACTAGCTACCAGGTAAGGGAATATCTAGGTGATTACACCTTGCTTGAAGTTACCACTGAGACTGGTCGAACCCATCAAATACGGGTTCATTTCTCAGCTATCGGCTATCCGGTCGTTGGTGACCCGGTTTATGGAACCAAGTCAACCTATCTTAAGCGACAGTTTGTCCATGCTCACCGCCTGGGCTTTCGTTTGCCAGCTGGCGGAGAGTACCGGGAGTTTAGTTGTGAGTTACCTCCGGACTTGAAACTAGCCCTTGAGCTTATGTGCTGAGTTAAGGTTTAGTTCAGGTTTTGAGTGTTGTTGCTTAATGATATAGCAATGTGCTACATTGTAATTAGTGTGGGGTAGGCAAAATGAAGGAAGCTGACAAGTCTTATAGCCAACTTAAGAAAGAGCAGTTGGGAAGAGAAAGTGAGCTCCTGTCTCAGCTCTTGGGTAGTGCTAGCGAGCTAAAGGATTTAACCGCTTTCGAGGCTGATTTAGGTATCCGGCGAAATGAGATTCTATTTAAGGTAACCGTAGAGATAGAGGATACCAAGAGTTCCCTAAAGCAAGCCGAGCAGCTAGTTGAGCGGCTCAAGAAACATCTAAAGCAGCTGGAAGGGCTATATCGCATCCTTACTAAAAAGTAGCTTTTGCTAATCAGGTGCTGGACGAGTCCCTCACGTTTTCTACAATATCCTTGAACTCTAGATAGTCTGGATGGTGGCTATTTGTTGTCTCTGGGGGGTGAAAGGCCTGGGTGGCAAAATCCAGTATGTTTTGAGGGGAGTCAGGATTGGAAGAGAAGCCGAAGGAGTTTGCTTTAGAATATGCTGGCTTCTGGATTAGACTGGGGGCAGGTATTATCGATGTCTTAGTCTTGGGGTTTATAGTCTGGATGGTCGCTTGTGTTTTTGTTGCTCCGATAATCTGGGTGATGGTCGGGCTGGTAATATCAGTCGCTTATTTAGCTGGCTTCTGGATATGGCGGGGGCAGACGCCAGGGAAAATGGTGATGGGGATAAAGGTAATTCGCACTGATAGTTCTCCGATTACCTGGCCATATGCGCTTCTCCGTTATTCAGGGTACATCGTCTCCACGATGACTCTCTTTGCCGGTTTTATCCGGGTTGCCTTTGACAGTCACAAGCAAGGAATACACGACAGGATTGCTGATACTTATGTGGTAAAGCTGCCGGTAAGGCAGGTAGTATTTACAAAATCTTATGCCCGAGGTGAAGTTGGCTCCATTTGAGACAATGGTACGGGTTCGCTTTGCGCCCAGCCCAACCGGTTACCCTCATTTGGGTAATATCAGGACTGCTCTGTTTAACTGGCTCTTTGCCCGGCATAATAATGGCTCTTTTATTTTGCGCATTGAAGATACCGATGTTGCTCGCCGGGTAGAAGGGGCGGTAGACACCATTTTAGATAGCCTGCGCTGGCTGGGGCTTGATTGGGATGAGGGCCCTTATTTCCAATCAGAGCGACTGGAAATGTACCGGGAGGCAGCAGACCAGTTGGTGAGAGAAGAGCTGGCTTACCTTTGCTACTGTTCTCCCCAGCGGCTGGAGGCGATGCGTCAAGAGCAGACGAAGCGGAAACAGCCACCGGGCTACGACCGGCGTTGCCGCCACCTGACACGAGAACAAAAGGCCGGGCTGGAAGTGAGCGGGGCTCCACCTGTGGTTCGTTTTAAGTCGCCGCTTGAAGGGCAGACCTCCTTTCACGATTTGATACGCGGCGAGATAGTTTTTGAGAATAGCACTTTGGATGATTTTGTTCTCCTCAAGTCCGATGGTTATCCTACTTACCATCTAGCCAACATAGTCGATGACCATTCGATGGCGATTTCTCATATTCTTAGAGCTGATGAGTGGCTGTCGAGCACACCGCGCCATGTTTTACTTTATCAGGCTTTGGGTTGGCAGCCGCCGCAGTTTGCCCATTTACCTATGATTTTAGGCACTGACAGGTCAAAGCTGAGTAAACGACATGGGGCTACGGCTATCAATGAATATCGAGACCAGGGTTATTTGCCCGAGGCGATGATTAACTTCCTGGCTCTGCTTGGATGGTCACTGGATGACAAGACAGAGCTTTTGCGTCGGGAGGAAATAGTAAAGCATTTTTCTTTGGAGCGAGTGAGCAAAACAGCGGCTGTGTTCAATAGAGACAAGCTTGATTGGATGAACGGGGTTTACCTCAGGAATTTGAGCTTGGAAGATTACAGCGAGCGGGCCATCTCTTTTTTAGAGAGAGACTTGCCTTCGGAAGTTGAACGTCCACTCGATACTGACTATATTCGCCAGATAATGCCTCTTATCCAGGAAAGGGCTAAAACTCTGGCTGAAGTGCCACAGCTCAGCGAATTTTTCTTTGTGGACAAGCTGGAGTATGATGCTGGCCTGCTTCTGGGCAAGCTTGAAAGTGGACAAGTGGTTAAGATTCTCCAGGCTACTATGACCAAGGTAGAGGGGCTGGGAAATTGGGATGCAGCTTCTCTGGAGGCTGTTCTTCGGCCAATGGCTGAGGAGCTTAATCTTAAGACCGGCGTCTTTTTTGGTCTGCTGCGTGTGGCGACCACAGGGAGGACGGCAGCTCCACCCCTGTTTCAGACTATGGAGGTGTTGGGTAAGGAGCGGTGTCTTGAGCGTCTGAAAACAGCATTAGATAAGCTTTCTCTCTGACTCTGGCTTAGGCTAGGCTTTATATAAGGATTCTCTACCTCTTTATGTCCGTCTATTAGCGACAAGTAACGGTACCAGTGGCTACAGATGTTTGGCCATTAGCGTTAGTAGCCTTGACGTCAATAGAATGGCTGCCCCCCTGGTGTAGTTCTTACATCTCAAATTGCAGGCTAGGGGACGGGTGTAGTGATAGAACTTGGAACGATGACCATCTGGCCGCTCTTGTTGGTGGCTGTAACCTGGATGTTGAAGGTTTGTCCGCAGCCGACTTCTTTTGAGACAGCGTTTTGGTAGTTCACCTGGGATATATTGCCTGAATCATGCCACACCTGACCATTTACATTTAGCACCACTCTGACAACCGGATAGCTGCCACCGGTGAGGTCCTGGGCACTATAAGATATGGTGAGGGTACTGCGGCAACCTGATTCGTCCCTGAGGCTCTCGGCGTTGGCACTGGCGTCGGCCCTGAGGACCTCTCTAGTTGGGGGCAGCGTTTCCGTCGGTGGAGGAGTAACCTCGGTTGGTGGAGGAGTAACCTCGGTTGGTGGTGGAGTTACCGTAGGTGGTGGAGTTATTGTCGGTGGAGGAGTGACTGCCGGTGGAGGAGTTACCTCGGTTGGTGGAGGAGTGACCCTGGGGCAAATTTCGCATTCCGGGTCGCATGGTTCTACGAGCTTGCCGCACGGAAGCTTTTGACAATAACAACGGATGAGCCATTCGACATAATCGCGGAGCCCTTTAAAGTTGGCAAATTCCGAGTTGTCCTTGATGATGTTGCATAACACAACGCAGTTTCGGCGCTTAGCGATGTTGCGGTTCCACCCTTTATCCTTGACCTTAATCACCACCGGTTCTCCTTGCTTCCATTCTGGGGTGGACTCATATTCTGTGGGGTAAACATGTACGCTTGGCCATACTATGTCGTTCGGGTCTTTGAGCTCACACCACTCGAGGTATCTCTTCAATATCAGCCCTTGCTGGAACAGCCTGCGTTGGTTTTCAAGTGACTTCAGAAGGCAGCACCTCCAAGCTTTCCATTGGAAGGGACCATTTAGGTTTTCCTTTTGCCTGTACGCTTCATAGCCCAACCTGTGGTACTCCTCCATTAGTTTTTGGTAGTCTTCCAGCGCCTTCTTAATGCGGGCATATTCATCCATATCTGCCTTGCTAAGCTTCTCACTGGTCTTTCCATTAAACAGAATATCGATCAGCTTATCGAAATCGTCTTTATCTTCACCGAGTTCCTGTTCCAAGAGCTTCTTAAACTGCGGGATGAACAGTTTTTCTTTGAGGCATTTCGCATATTGCCGGTAGACCCCAGCCATCGCACTCCGCCCCAATTGCGATTCACCTACCTCATGTTCAGTCTCGAATGTAGCATCGACTGCACCATTAACTGCAGCATTTACAGCCTCGTTCCATGTCTTTCCCTGCTCCCCTGGGGTTTCCGGCACCAGGGCATTCTTGAGTCGCCTTCGGAATTCAAGTTGCTGCTTCTTGCTCAGCTTATCAAGGGTAGGGGGACCAGGTTGCGCCGACGGCCCGCAAGCGGCTACAATGTCTGACCATGGTCCTATTTCACAAAGTATCGTTCCCCACCAATCCTTACGCTCAGCCAGCGCCCGCATGGACGGGTCTTTAATATCCTTCTTAACTTTTATCCCTTTGTAGGGTTGAGGTCTCTCTTCCCAGAATTTGTTAGCCGGCTCGTCCAGTTCCTTGGCTTTTTTCACGTATTCGTCGCGAAGCTTCTGAAGACATGGGTCGTTAAATTTGACTTTTTGCATACCATCCGGGTCCGTGAACGCAATACTATTCGCTACTGTATTTTTGTCCTCGTTCCACTTTTCCACCTGCTCCTTCCGCGCTTTTTCTGTCTTGTCAAGTTTATCTTGCACCTCCGAAGCACGGGTGCAATCCTTGGTTGGCCAGTCACTACACGTTTTGCCCTGTTTTTCCTCCTCAGCCGGTTCCGGTTCCTCTCCCGGGGTAACGGGAGGCTCTATGGTGTCTTCCGGTGGGAGTAGGAGTGGTTCAGAAGGGATGAATGGGCCATGATGCTTGAAGGGCCAAGGCCAGATAGGTGGTTCACCAGGACCCGGCTCGGGGTCAGGTGGCTCGTTCGGATTCTTAGGTAGATTGGGGTTGGGGAGAGGCTGGCGTTCCCAAACTGGCTCAGGTACTGGATTCCAGGGTTTCCAGGGTGGTTTCAAGGGTACTTTGGGAACATCGGGAACGGAGGTATCTAAATCGCTGAAAAAGTCGCAACCGCAGGTTAGGTCAACCCTCTTGATATAGAACTCGGCATCGGGTGCCTCGGCCAGTTTGTCAACAACAATTGCATTGTACTTGGTATTCTTGAGGTTACCGCGGAGGCAGAGGTCCCAGGTCTTGCCCAGGGGAATAGTGGCTGAAGCGGCGAAGATGGCGGCTAATTTCTCGGTGTGGGGGTCGTGAAGCAGTGGGAGGCCATCGGCACCGTATTCGTGAACCAGTATCTCCTGGATATAAGGTTTACGAACACCTGTTTTGTCCGGGTTGTCGAGATTTATGACCAGGCCGTAGTATACTTCCCAGTAGGTCTTAAAACCATACATCAGGCTGGAGATGAAGTCGCACGCGGAAAAAACTCGGTCTCCCCTGGCGACCTGGGTTGTCAGGTCGCTCTGCAGTTGAGTTCTGTTGGGCTCCCTCTCTAGGAGCTGGTCTAGAATATCATTGAACAGCGCATGACCGTCTCCGGCGTAGTAAACTTCGGTCAGATTGATGATGTTGGGCCAGAAGTGAAACTTGGTGAGCGATGTCCCTTCAGCCTCACCTGGCGCGGTTTCAATCCAGTTTTTCAGCTCATCGAAGCTCAAGCTTCTGGAAGTATCCACATCATAGGCGATGTCGTTGAGCAGTTGAGCCAGACTCCCCCCAATGGGATGATGCACCGGGAATTGGTCTGCATCCAAGTCCTGGGTGGTAAACGCAGAAAGGAAAAGGTTTTGCCAGGCTCCTTCCTCGTAAGTTTCTTCCAGGGAAGCGTCAGCGGTGGCTTCTATCCAGTACGTGTTATGGGGCTTCCAGCTTTCACTGACGGGTAACTCAAAGGTAAGCTTTACGCCGTCTTCGATGATTACCGTGCCGGAGACAATCTCACCCGTGGCAGCGTCAATGATGCGGAACCTGTCAGCCACTTCGGAGCTGTCGAGCCGCAGCGGCTCCGCGCCAGGCGAAACCGGGAAATCTGAAGCCCAGATAGGTAACTTGAACTGGATGGTTATGGCTTCGTCTGCCGCAATCCTGGAAGCTCCGCTTGACGGTGAAATGGATTCCACTATGCTCGGTGGGATGACAGTAGATGGACGTTTACCGCAACCCATGGGCCCGAGAATAAGCCCCAATATAATCACCGTCACCAGCGCAAGTTGCAGCTTTCTCATTCTTACCTCTTTGCCATCCCTTAGAGCGTCTGCGTTAACAGTATAAAAAACTATTAGCCACCTGTCAATGCCTTGTTTGGTGTTCTTCGGCCAATGGCTGATGAGCTTAATCTTAAGACCGGCGTCTTTTTTGGTCTGCTGCGTGTGGTGACCACAGGGAGGACGGCAGCTCCACCCCTGTTTCAGACCATGGAAGTGTTGGGTAAGGAGCGGTGTCGTAAGCGTCTGAAAACAGCATTAGATAAGCTTTCTCTCTGAGAGTTAGCCAGAGTCAGGGGGGTCTTCACAGAAGACCCCCCTGACTCTGCTCATGCCTCAACGGTGGGTTGGTGATGTGGTCGAGGTATACCATTCCTTTGTAGCCTTGGCTGACAGGTTGTCAACTGTAGCCACGATGGTGTCGGTGCCAGTATTCGTGCCGGTGTAGGAGTAGCTGGTTTTGCCATTGGCGTCGGTGGTAAGCTCAATTGGAGCAAAGTTATGGGCGCCGGTATGGCTGATACGTACCCTTACATTTGGCATCGGATTGCCATTGGTATCGTATACAATAACTGTTATTGTATGCTTGTTGCCCACCGCGTTTCTAGCCTGGGCGGGGCTGATGCTGATTTTCCCTGCCCTGGGTTGTTCAGTGGGTTCGGTGTACCAGGTCTTGGAAGCACCGGTTACTGGTCCGGCGCTGCCGGCCATGGCGGTTATCTTGTCTTCGCCTGGATTCTCGCCATGATAACTGAAGACAGCCTGGCCGTTGGCATCAGTGGTAGCCTCAAAATCCGCCCCCGGGGGGCTACCAGCCCCAGTATTCGCACCATCTACATGGAAGTAGACTTTTTGACCGGCCAGTCGGCTGCCTGATGCATCGTAGACGGTAGCAACTACCTTGTGATAGGTGCAGACTTTGTTTCGGGCCTGTGTGGGCGTGAGGGTGATTCTGGCTGGCTCGGCCTCCTCGGTTGGCTTCTCGAAGCAATACTTAAGAGGTCTCTGGTTCTCATCATACTCGCATACTATTTTCTGTCCCTGGCATAGAACCAGACCCTGTCTTTCTGCCTCTGCCTCTGTTCGGCACGCGCATCCCTGTGGACATTCAACCTCTTCCGTTGGTTTGGATATCCATGCCTTGGTAGCCTGAGCCTCTAAGTCGTAACCATCGACTGTAGCTGAAGCTATAATGACGTCTTTGCCCTCCTTGTCGCCAGTGTAGTTGAACCCCGTAGCTTGGCCGCTGGCATCGGTGGTTCCTGTCAGCACGCCGAGCTTGTCGGAGTGAACACTATCAGGCTCCAACAATTTGAACTCTACTTCAACCCCGGGCACAGGGCTGCCGTTTTTGGTTACTTTGGCTATAACTTGATGGCTATCGCCCACCCTGTTTTCAGCATACTCAGGCTCCAGGGTCAGGCTGGGTCTACCCACCGCCGTTGGCTTCTCGAAGCAATACTTGGTAGGTCTCTGGTTATCATCATACGCGCATACTATTTTCTGTCCCTGGCATAGAACGAGGCCTTGTTCTTTTGCCTCTGCCTCTGTTCGGCATGCGCATCCTGTGGGGCAGGCTTCTTCCTCTGGTGGGGGCGTATAGGTGATGGTGCTCACGCGGCTGGGCGATAGATATTCGACATCGAAGCCGAAGCCAACAGCCGTACTGGCGGTATAGACGGCGGCTACATCCAGCGGTGCCGTGGAGTAAATGACGACAAAGCCCTTGATAAAGCGAATTAGAGGGCTTACCGGGCTAACCGCGGTGGTTTGAAGTATGGTTTGCGTTTGCTGAGAGGGAGCGGTTAATTCAACTTCTTGCTCGGCCCCGAAGAGACTGATAATGTCAATGCAGTCAACCTCTATAGCCTCGTCTGCTTGTAGTATGACTCTATGGAAGTCGGAAATTTTGCCGCGGGGCTCATCCTCCCGCTTGGCTATTACAGCTTTCTTATACAGGTAGACGGTTCCGTTATTGGGGTTATGGATATTGATAGCCGTGGAATATGAGCCGCGTTGAACGCCTTCCTTACCCAATGCTGGACCGCACAAAAACTTGGCTGAGTAAACAATTAGCTTTTCCATTTCTGGGGGGCGTTCAATCGTGGGTGGTGGAGGTCGCTTTTCCTGGGGGATTTCTTTTTCTTCCAGGTCTATAAGTATGCCTATCTTGCCTTGGATGTTTACCATTTCGTCGTACAGAGGGTTGGCTGCTGGTGTGGACGCAGCGAGATTGGTCATACCGGGCGAAGCCAGTAGCAATTGGTTTATGAAGATAACAAGTCGGTCGGCTATCGCCTTTTTCAGTTTCAGGGCACCTTCCTTGTCTCCAGACCTCATCAGGTCTTCGACTGCTTCAACTCCTTTTTTGAGGTCAGCTATCTGATTCTTGATAGCTCTATCGTCGGTTAAACCCCTGGCATCATCGAGCTCGTCATAGATTTCTTTTATCAGCTCGTCCTCAGTTAGTTGTTGAGCCGGAGAAGGTGGTGATAGCTGTGGTGGAGAAGCTGGCCTGGCGCTTATCGTGTCTGCGGGGATAGCAGCCATCGACAGTGCAACCACCAGGGAAAGAAAAACGAAAATTGCTCTTCTCATGATTTACCTCCTTTCCTTATATTAAATAGGGACTAATTTTGCTCTTTATTGCTCTCACATCTGTCACCTCCATTGGAGCCTGTTTAATTCTGCTCCAGATTTAATTCCAGATTCAGGTGTGCTCTCTTCTGCAGCCAGTGCCATATTTATCTTCGAGGTCTTGAGTATAACCAAGCTTTATGAAGAATGAGGCAGGATTCCCCCCCTTTTTTAGTCTTACTTAATTTTACCACGTTTGTCCAGGGAATGTACTCATTCACATGATTATGGGCACATTGCCCCCTTGTATATTTTGCTGATATTGTTCCAGTTATTTGGGCAACATCACTAGGCAAAAACATGTAGTGCGAGGCTTTAGCCTTGCCCAAACCCAGTCCCGGGCTACCAATTTTCTCCCCTCTGTTTTGTCGTTGCGAGGCACGCAGTGCCGTGGCAATCCCGGCCTGATTACCAACCTGTCATTGCGAGGCACATGCAGTGCCGTGGCAATCTCGGTTGACTACTAACCTGTCATTGCGAGGCGCGCAGTGCCGTGGCAATCTCGGTGGGGCTTTGTGCGAGGCTGGGTGGCTCCGCCTCGCTCACAACTGGCAATCGGGACAGAAGTAGCTGCCTCGGTTTCTGATGGCAAGACGCTGAATGGTAGCACCGCAGGTGGGGCATTGCTTGCCTTTACGGTGGGCTACATTGAAGCTGAAATGGGCGGTGCCTAATCCGCCGTCAGGACGTTTATATGTGTCGACACTGGCACCTTTGCTGCCGATGGCTGACCACAGGACATCTTGGATGGCCTTATAGAGATTCTGGACTTCCTGAGCTGACAGGCTGTTTGCCTTTCTTCGCGGGTGGATTTTAGCGGCGAACAGGGCTTCATCGGCGTACATATTGCCGATGCCGGCGATGAAAGTCTGGTCGAGCAGGATGGCTTTTATCGGTGCCTGGTGTTTTTGCAACCGCTCGGCTAAAGTCTCGGCGGTGAATTCTGGTGCTAATGGTTCGGGACCAAGCTTGCCGACAATAGCCTGCTCATTTTCTACCAGCCAGATAGCTCCCAGCCGTCTGCGGTCGGTGAACACAAGCTGGCTGCCGTTATCAAACTGGAAGACGGCTCTGGCATACTTGTCTGGCTGCTCGGGGTTCAGCAGTAAAGCCCCGGCCATCTTGAGGTGGATAATCAGCACCTCGCCGCTGGACAGGTGGAAGATGAGGTATTTGCCTCGGCGTTCAAGTCTGTTTACTCGTTGCCCCACCAGCTTTCGGCAAAACTCCTCAACTGGAGGCTGGCGCACCAGCCTGGCGTCGTAGATAGTAATCCCGGTGAATTTGCGTCCGGTTATGTGAGGCGAAAGCTCATTCCTTATCGTTTCAACTTCGGGCAGTTCAGGCATGGTCTCCCTCTTCCCTCAACCCAGAATCCCCTTCACCAGCTCGTCAATTTCTTTTAACTCGTCGCTCAACATCTCTCGCACCATGCGGCGCAGCCTGCCAATACTTTTGATGTTACGCGCGCCACCGCTTGCCAGCCAGCATTTTACCTTGGTGCTGCATTCTTTGCCTAACTCCGCCAGCCGACGGTGGTCAGGATTTGTCGCGTCGAATTTGGGGATGGGCAGTTCGAGAACCTTCTTGTGGATGTCACGTGGCCCCCATAAGCCACGACTTTGCATTGGCTTAATTAGTTTGTCAACGGCAGGAGCATTGAGGACGCTGGCTACAAAGTAAGCTTCATGCTCGTTAGTTAGCTCACAGAAATAAGTTTTTGTGTCTGCGACGAATCCACGTCCTGGAATCTTTTGCCCGCCCACTTCAAACTCTATAGGCTCGTCTTCAATGACAGCCGCGGTCAGAAAAGTGCCTGAAGTGTTATACATGACCCGATACTTCGCCTGCGGCTTCTGGTTTGTTAGCCCACGGAATCGGTCAAGGCGTTCGTAGACGGTCATTTCCTGCGCTTTTGCACCGCGCCGCTTTGTCCACTCCGATTCTGCTTTTTCAAGCCACCGCGCCAGATGGAAAAAGCCGCGCCGGCGTGCTTTGTCAGCGTCGATGAGTCTGAAATGGTTTTCCTGAGGTTCAATAGGGAGCACGACCAGGCGGTAGTCAAGATGCCCGAAGGGGAGCAAGTCCGTTGATAGGAGGGTAGCATAGAGAAAGCGGCTCTCAACAGTATCTTTAAAAAAGACGCTCTTGTATGCGTCCTTGGCTTGTTCTCTAGCGCGGTCGGCCGTTTCCAGCGGTGGCAAATCAGGATTGAAGCCAAGTGGCGATGGTGGCACCTGGACAAACCAGAAGGAACGCGGAACAATCGTCGCTCCCTGGGCAAACCGTGTTTTGTAATAACTTGCTGCCCGCGTGCCAGCGCCTTTGCTTGTAGCCCAGAAGGAGCGCCTGCCATGGGTATGAAGCCAGTACTCAACATCCTCTATGGTAAGGGCTTTTTCCGCCTCTGCAAGCGAGGCATTCTTTCCTTCCAGTTTGCCGCCGAAGACTTGCCCGGCAACAGGGTATTTCATTGGTGCAGTTTCATGCTTGTCTGCTATCAATACGCAGGCAGGTACATTAAATAACGGAGTAACATTTTCACAATCCCAGACTTCCTGCCAGAAAAGATTCTGCATTTCGTCCTCGCTGAATTTGAAAGCGCGTTTGCGCAGCCCATCGTGCTGGTCAGCGCTGAATATGCCTCTGGGCAAAACGAAGGCAATCGTCCCGCCTGATTTGAGATATAAGTCGGCCGCACGGGCGAGGAATAGCGTGGCAACTTCAAGGTGGGTGATTAGCTCGCCTCTTCCTGCGAGTAATTTGTATTCTGTGGTAATTTGCCGTTTCAGGAATGCCTGATAATTGGGTTCCATGAAGCGGAAAGCAATCCACGGTGGATTGCCGATGACGAAATCGAACTTGCGTTTGAAAAAGAGCGGCTTGTAAATGTTTTTCAGGACGAAGGCCCAAATGGTATCACGCTCGTCATCAATGAAATCTTTCAGTGCCTCTGCAATGACAAAGAGCGCTTGGACGAGCGGGGCATTCTCTGTATCAAGAAAATGTTGTGCCACAAGGAAGTTTCGGAACAGTTCCAGCGTGATGGGTTTGCCCTTGTTTTGCCGGGCAAACTCTTTCGTCAGTTCGATCGCCTGGTCATATAGTGTGAGGTCTTTCAGCAACGATTCGGGCAGGTAAACGGAGCGGTCATCGATGGTCACTTCGTAGTCGGCGGCTTCGGTTTTCATCCATCGTTCTGGTAGGCGGAGGGTATCGGCAAGGTAAACGGGAATGGTGATAGTGGCTTTACGCTTCTTTAGCAAATCGCCGAGGGCGAGAATATAGTTTGTCTTGGCAATGATAACCGCGAGCGGATGAATGTCGGCACCATACACCGAGCTGAGGATATGATGCAGAGTATCTAACGAATCTCCCAACCTCACCCGCTTTTCTCGAATAGCCAGATAGAGAAATGTGCCTGAGCCACAGGCGGGGTCGAGCAAAGCACCGTTGGGGTTAACATCAAGTAATTTGCCGACCATGCGGTGAGCCAGCCAATCAGGAGTATAGAACTCGCCGAGGTCATGGCGGGTTTCGGGGTCAACCAGCTCTTGGTACAGCGACTTCAGCACGTCTTCTGAGAGTTCGCGCAGATTGTAGTTCTGGAGTAGACTAAACAACCAACGCACCACGCTGCCCCCGAGATTCACAGCTTCTGCACGCGCCAGCCAAGAGAAGAAATCCTCCTCGATGAAATTTTCAATTCCCTGTGCCTTGAACAAGCGCCCTTCAAGCATCTCCACAATTTGGGTGTCGTCGGGTAAGCTCCTGCTTTCGCTGATGCGTGCCCATGACATCAATTTAGCCAGGGTTGCTAAATAGGTATGGCGGATAAAAAGTTCATCGCCGGCAACCTCGCTTCCATAGACAATGCGGAGGTATCTTTCCCAGCTATCGTAAATCACGACGAAGGCACTTAGCGTTTTAATCTCTTGCCACAGCGTTAGGAGCACACTCGTGGTGGTTTGAAAGGCGTGGCTGTTCATGCCGAAGTCGCTGACAATTGTCTTTGTTGTTGGGTGTAAAATCTCCTGGCGCAGGAAGTAGCGGTCGAGCCAGTAGAAGACCTCGTCTGGTTTGAGTTTTGTCCAATCAGTTTCTTCCAGCACCTGCAGGTGAACATTATCGGGGTTCACCTCCTTTTCTATAGCTTTGGGAAGTGTCGGTGAATAGGCGATGAAGCGAATGCCATCCGTGGCGATGCAGAGGTATGGCGTGCGCACATCAGGTGGTTCCTGCGACCAGAGGATGGCAACATAGCGGCCTAATTGCTCTTCGGCTTCAGCGCGTTTTTTGGGAATGTTTGACTCGAACTCGATGATGACATTGCCAAAGAGATTATCCGCTTCACCTCTCAGGATGCGGTCTTTCTGTTTGACCTTTAAAGATTGCTCAATACCAGCGGTGTAGGTCTCGATGAAGTTTGGTTCGACGCCGAGGAGTTGTTGAAGTAGCATACTGAAGCGGTGCGAGCGTGCCTGCTCTTTATTCATAGGCTCGACGTCGCTCAAATATTGTGTGATAGCTTCGGACCACTGCATCTGGCGCGTATCAGGGATGCGCGTGGCTTTTTCGGTGAGTTTGGTTCGCTTTTTCATCGTGGCGATGTTCTCTTTTTCTCTGCCAGACGGCGTGCTAATTCAAAAGCTGCAGCGATGCGGATGATTTTCACATCGGCCAAGCCCTTGATTTCCAATAACTTCTCAAGCGGCTGATTTGCTAGCCCCTCAAGGGAGCCGAATTTTTCGAGTATCTCTTCAGCGATTTTCAGCGCCGGCTTTCCTTGTATCCCCGTGGCGATCAAGATAGCAAGAAGTTCCCCGTCGGTGAGGCTGCCTGCACCTTCCTCTCGCAGTTTCCCACCAGGGCGTTTCCATTTGGCTATCAACAGTTCATCTCCTTTTGCTGTCCTTTAAAGTCGCCGTTTTGCCTAATGTATTGCGGACAAAAGAAGTTCGCTGATAGGCGAATTTGGGCTGATTGAAGTATGGCCTTTTATTCACTGCTATATGCTTCCAATAGAGAGGAAGGGGCGTAGCGACCAAAGTATCGTGAGCAAAGGGCAACTTTCTATTTTTAATAAATATAGGGTTATACATCAAGTAAGCACCTGTCCAAATTCTCTTATAGCCTTCTTGAGTACCTTCTTCAATTCTTCATTCTGAGTATTACTTATTGTTGACTGGTCAATCATTTCTATCATTTTGTCTTTCCCGGTCTCTTGATTCAAAAGAAAAACTATTAACGATACTCTCAGATAGTTAAGAATGTTGGGGAATATTTCATTCATTTTCTTGATATTGTCTTGAGAGATATATGAACCATGCACAACCTTGTTTCTGAAATTATAGGCCTGTTCTGTTAATGCTCTTACGTTCACAGCATCAAAATTCAAATTTCCTAATAATCTTGCAACTCTAATACCCAACTTGAATGCATTTTCCCCCCTATCTTTTTCAAAAGTAAATAAAGATTCTAGCCCCATCACCGCAGTCATTAATTTTCTATCGATATCAACGGATTCCAGAAGCGCCGAGTTGTATCTTTCGATAGAAATAAACAAGGTTCTGTATTCTTTTTCTTCTTTGTTGAAATTCAATTTCTGCTCAATGGCATTAATGAACTTAATAAAGCTATCTGCTTCTAGCTTTTTCACTGTATATTTTCTAAACGTAGAGTAATTTGCATGTGGCCAACCCCTATGTGAACCCATTGGCCAAATTATTGTTGCTCTAGTTGAGATTGATTCTTTGGAGTAAACGGAACCTAGTTTATACAATCTCAATGAATTGAAAATTCTATTTACATACTCATGACACTCTCTTTCATTTTTAGAGGCTATGTCTATCTGCAAAATTGATGAAGGTATGCCCATGTATTGGGGTCTTGGAATATCAAAAGAGATATCCCTTGTATATTCGAGATCGTCTTTCTGTGTTTTTCGAATAAGGACATTATCGTTGATTCTCATTGAATCGGTTTCTAAGAATATCCCATCCAGATAGTGAACGTACCTATATTCTAAGGGAGATAACTCTAGTTCCGATTTAAATAATGACGCATATTCTATAAGCGAATCTTTTGAAAGTGTGCCATCCAATTTTTCATGTATCAGTCTCTGGATAAAGGTTTCAAGCCAAAACTCAGATTGACCTCCTTCATCACAACCCTGGGCGAGTTTATTAATATTGTTTTTATATCTTCTCGCAATAGAGTAGCTGAACTGTTTGAATTCAGGCATTGGTTTGACTTTTTCCTTCATAAAATCAAATATTACTATTGCCCACTCAGGTTTTTGAAAAGTTTCCGATGAACCTTGGCTTCGACAACTCGTTTCAGATACTTCTAAGTCAGTAGTAAAATGTCTAATGTAAACCCTCATTGGGGGCTTAACACCTTTCTCTGCAACGTATTTGTCAAACATTTCGAGCACCGCTTGCCCTAATTTTATTAGTTCAGTAACTTTCATTCTTGCCACCCTGCTCTATATCTTTTGTATCCTTTTTAGTCCTTTGCTTACGATTGCGCCTAACAGCCAATAGACCAACTCTGAGTTCGCCTAATCAATTCTAGCACTTCACCTCCAACCCTTTAGTTTTTACTTCGTCGCCGATAAAAGTGCCTTTGCCTTTGGATGAAAATTCTTCTTCTGTATAGCCAAGGGGCTCAATGGGCTCCATTATTCTCGCCCTGGCCGAAGCTAAACCGAGGGCTTCCAAGCGCTCTAAAATATTCATCCCTTTGAAATCATCGGATATAACCACAATATCTATGTCGCTATGTTGTTCAGCTTTTCCGCTAGCCTGAGAGCCGTACAGAATTATTCTATTGCTTCTTATGCCTTGTAGCTCCAAAGCCTCTTTGAGCCTCCTTATTGTGTCAACAACTGCGTTATCCATCCGAATGCCTCCTTCGCCTCCTTGAGGTATCTCTTTGCGGCCTGTTCATTATAGGCTTTTTGTAATTCTTCAAAATCCTCGGGATATCTGGTGACAATGCTCGCATCACTCAATTTACTGATAAATTCAAAGACCTTCTCGTCTGGCTCTAGTTTGGCTAACTGCAAAAGGTATCTTAAGTTATGAGTCTTGGGCGGTGTCTTACCAGTAACCTCCTCCACCTTTGCCTTCAATGCCTTCTCCAGGGCTAAATGGCACATGAAGATAGTATATATGTATCTGCCTGTATTGAACATGTGCTCGGCTGTTTCTATATCATATTTAGCTGAGTCCAGCCAGTTCTTTATTTCTTTTTCCATGATCCGTCCTCCTATTCTAGCATAGACTTCTATCCCATCTCGCCCCAGTTTTTGCCCAGCTTGATGTCTATCTTTAGTGGCACGCTGAGCTTTAAGGCATTGGGCATTATTTTAGAAACGAGTTCTTTCATCAAGTCCAACTCTTCAGGGGGTATTTCAAAGACAAGCTCGTCATGGACCTGGAGAATCATCCTGCTTCTCATCTCCCGTTTTTCCATCTCGTGGTGAAGTTCGACCATGGCGATTTTGATGATATCGGCAGAAGTGCCCTGCACCGGCATGTTTATTGCCATTCTCTCAGCGGCCTCTCTAATCTGGCGATTTGGTGAGTTGATTTCCGGGATATAGCGCCGTCTGCCCAGCACCGTTTGCACATAACCTGATTCTCTGGCTTGGCTCTTGGTGGCTTCAATATAGTCTTGAACCCCGGGGTATTTCTCAAAATATGAGGCGATGAACCGGGCAGCTTCCTCCCGGCTGAAATCGGTGGCTTGCTCCAGGCCGTAGTCGCTCATACCATAGATGACACCGAAATTGACCGTTTTAGCCACGCGGCGCATGTCTGGGGTTACTTCGTCCGGGGGAACATTGAAGACCCGGGAGGCAGTGAAGGTATGGACATCTTCATCTCTGAGGAAGGTGTCAACGAGCTCCGGGTCCCGTGAAATGTGGGCTAGCGCTCTCAGGTCGATTTGAGAGTAATCGGCGGAGAGGAGATACCACCCTGGCTCGGCGATAATGGCCTGCCGTATTTTCCCGCCCAGCTCACTCCTTATCGGGATGTTTTGCAGGTTCGGCTCGCTGGAGGAAAGCCGGCCGGTAGTCGTGCCTGTCTGGTTGAAGCTGGTATGAACTCTGCCTGTTTTGGGGTTGATTAAGGCAGGAAAGGCATCGGTGTAGGTTGACTTCAACTTGGCAAGCTGGCGGTATTGTAAGACAAGTTCAACTATCGGGTGAGTTCCCTTTAGCTCCTCGAGGGCTGCGGCGTCGGTGGTATAGCCGCTTTTCGTTTTGCGTGCCGTGGGGAGTTTTAGCTCCTCATAGAGGATTCTGGACAGCTGCTGCGACGAGTTTATATTGAACCTGTAGCCGAGGCTGTTGTAGACCTCAGCTTCCAGCCTCAACATCTCCTTTCCCAGGCTGTGGGACATATCTCGCAGGAGCTCGGTATCCAGGGCAACGCCGTTTCTTTCCATGGCTACCAGCACCGGAATCAGGGGCATCTCTACTTCACTGAAAAGCTGCCATAGCCCTTGCTGGTGCAGCTCGGGTTCCAGCCTGTTTTTTAGTCTTAGCGTAATATCGGCATCGGCACAGGCATAGTCGGCGGCCTGCTCTGTTTCAACCATTGCCATGGAGACTTGTTTGGCTCCTTTCCCGATTAAATCAGTAATAGGTGTCATCTCGATACCAAGCTTATTGAAAGCCAGCACTTTAAGCCCTAAGGACTTTTCGCCCAGGAGATAGGCAGCAATCATGGTATCAAAGGCCAGATTCCGGAGCTTTATTCCGTATTCGGCCAGCACCGTCATGTCGAATTTGCCGTTTTGGGCTATTTTGGCGATTTTCCCATCTTCGAGCAGGGGCTTAAGCCTGGCAGTAACCTGGGGCAAGGCTAGCTGGGCTATTGGACTTAAAGTCCGGTGTCCTACAGGTATGTAAAAAGCCTCACCCGGGGCTGATGACAGAGAGATGCCGACAAGCTCTGCTGCCATAGCCTCTTTGCTTGAGGTTTCCAGGTCAATGACAAATTCCTTGGCTGCTGCCAGTTGAGCGATGAGCTTGTCTAGAGCTTGTTCACTATTGACTATCTGGTAGTTCCTTTTGGCTGTGACCTGGCCGGGGACTATGGTTGATGTTCTCTGTTCCATTTCCTCCGGCAGCCGGGATAGCAATTTAGCGAACTCCAGCTCGTGAAAAAGCTCCACTACCTGGCTGCGGTCGTAGGCGCTGACCTGGCAGGCGTCCAGATTTAAGGTTATGGGCACCTCCGTAACTATGGTTACCAGCTCCTTATTTTGGAAGGCTTGAGCTTTGTGGTCACGGAGGGAGGCCTGCAGCTTGTCAGGGGTTACTTCTTCGATGTGGGCATAGATTCCCTCGAGGCTACCGAATTGCTGGAGCAACCTGGCGGCTGTCTTGTTGCCGATGCCTGGGACGCCGGGGATGTTGTCTGAAGGGTCGCCGGTAAGAGCCTTGAGGTCGGTGAGCTGCCCGGGGGTTATGCCATATTTTTGCTCAACCTCTGTCTCATCATAGATTATGGTGTCGCCGAAGGCCCGCCTCGGTGCCAGCACTTTTACCCTCGGTGAGACAGTCTGGAGGATGTCGTTATCGCCGGTGATAATAATAGTGTCTATCCCCTGCTGGCTGGCCTGGCGGCTTAGAGTACCCAGGACGTCGTCAGCTTCGTAGCCATCGATTTCGAACGAGGGAAGACAAAATGCATCCGCCAGTTGGTGCACTCGTTTTATCTGGCTGACCAGTTCTTCAGGAGCTTTGGGCCGCTGAGCTTTGTAGTCCTCAAACTTTTCATGTCTAAAGGTAGGTGTTGGCCGGTCGAAGGCGATTGCCCAGTGACTGGGTTTGAGTTCATTAACTAGCTTCAGCAATGTGCTGGCAAAGCCATGAACGGCATTGACCATTTCTCCAGTCCTGGATACCGTGAGCGGAGGCAAAGCATGGAAAGCCCTGTGTACCAGAGCATTGCCATCAAAAAGCAAAAGTAGCGGTTTGTCTTTAGGCATCCTCAAAATGTTTTGAAGTCGTTCAACTATCTCCCCGTCATTCTGAACCATCCGCTATGGGTAACTTAAAACTTAAAAGCCAAAAGCTAAAATGACACATAAAAATGCAAAAACTATTTCTTGCCCTTTAAAGTTAGAATACTCGCAGCAAGTATATTAGCGATTTCAGTTACTTCCCTTAGAAGTTTGTTGGTTGCTTCTCCTTCGGATTTACCCGAATCCCGCAGAAGGCCCAACCAGAATTTAGTCTCATTAGCTGATTTTAGGGCATACGCAAAAAAGTTAGTGTAGTCCTTCCTCGAGCCTGCACCTTGTGCTTCAACTACATTGGCTCCGATGCTGGTAGCACTCCGCAATAACTGATCACTGATGATCCTTGAAACCTGTCCCTTCGGCAGTCGCTCAACAAACCCGATAATATCCAGTGCAAATCTATACACTCGTCCTTTGAATTCATCTTTGAATTTTAACCTGTCATTTTGCATTTTCGTCTTTAACCTTTACATTTCGCTGGTAAGGTTCAGGCTCATTATATACTATCTTTACGACTGTGGCATACTAAAGTGTTCTAGTTCGGATAGATGGGTGACGCTTACATGGTGGCATTATCAGCAAAATAAGAAGCATGTAGTGCGAGGAATGTCATTGCCAGCCGAAGCTGCGAGGAACAAAATGACGAAGCAGTCGGCAAAGCAACCTAGCCTCGCCCATCGACCACCCCCCGGCGGCCTTAAAAGACCGCACTACATGCGGAAGAAGTCAATAGTCGTAAGTCGCTAGTCAAGAGTCGAAAGGTTTTTTGGTGATTTGGATTTCATTGAAGTGTAAAAATGAAAAGCTAAAATACAAAAATCCAGGTCAAAGGTCGAAAAGGACTTCAGCGTGAGCTCTGAAAGACAAAGAACAATATTTTCATCTTCATTTTCATTTGTCATTTTGATTTTTGGTTTTTAACGTTTGCATTGACTCTTGGGCGGGTGATTCGCACGGGGGAATAGGTGGCATTTTCTCAGAGCACTTAGAGGTGACAAAACCTTAAAACATTAACACTGATGGTTATAATGGCTGGACGGAAGCGGTAGCAGATGCTATGATTTAAGTGTACCAGTTGATGGTTGTTATTGGGGGGAATGAGTAATTTATGAAGCCCATTGTGGCTATAGTCGGTAGAGCTAATGTCGGCAAGTCGACGTTGTTTAATCGCCTGGTAGGCGGACCGGTAGCTATTGTTGAAGACCTGCCGGGAACAACGCGTGACCGAGTCTTCGCTGATACTTCCTGGCAAGAGCAGGAAGTGACTTTGGTTGATACAGGCGGTTTGGAGCTAAGACCGGGCTTGCCATTGGCCCAAAAGATTAAAGACCAGGTGGAGGCAGCTATCGCTGAAGCTGATGTGATTATCTTTCTGGTGGATATTCGGGACGGGGTGATTGCTGCTGACCAGGAGATAGCTGACCGGCTGCGTGGCTGCGATAAGCCGATAGTTCTGGCGGCTAATAAAGCGGATAATGCCAGGCTGGAGAGCCAGATAGCTGATTTCTATCGGTTAGGTACTGGTGCTCCACTGGCTATTAGTGCCCATCATGGTCGGGGTATAGATGACCTCTTGGATAAGACCATTCCCCTTCTTCCTCAGTCGCCACCCAGTTTTGTTGATTCAGAAAGCCCCAAGCTGGCTATTGTAGGACGACCTAATGTCGGTAAATCAATGTTGCTGAATGCTATTGTGGGTGAGGAAAGAGCCATCGTCGACCAAGTCCCAGGGACGACTCGAGATGCTGTCGATACAGTTTTTCATTATGATGGTCAGGAATTTTTACTGATTGATACTGCTGGTATCAGACGGCGCGGCCGCATTGGCATTGGAGTAGAGTATTACAGCCTGATTAGAGCTTTGCGTGCCATTAATCGCTGTGATATCGCCTTGTTAGTTACTGATGCTGCTGAGTTTATTACTGCTCAGGATGTTCATATCGCTGGTTACGTTAAGCAAGCCTGTAAAGGGATGGTATTGGTGATTAATAAGTGGGACCTTGTTTCTGGGCAGCCGAAGGAAGCGTATGCTGAGCAAATTGAGCAGCGGTTAAAGTTTATGTCTCATGTGCCTGCTCTTTACGTTTCGGCTAAATCTGGATATGGCGTGGACAAGATAATACCTAAGGCTCTGGAGGTATGGGGAGAAAGGCAGAAACAATTACCTAATCCTGTGATTGATAAGCTCATAAAAGAGGCGGTGGCAGCTCATGCGCCACCACGAAAAGGCCTCAAGCGGCTGGTGGTTGTTCGGGCTTATCAGATGGGTATTAACCCGCCGAGTTTTGCTTTCCTGGTTAATGACCCGAGTCTGGTGCATTTTTCCTACCAGCGCTATTTAGAGAATCGACTTCGACAGACCTTTGGGTTTTCAGGCACTTCATTGCGGCTTCTTTTCAAAAAAGCATCGTCAAAAAAGCGCCAGAAGGTAAGAGGCTAAAAATTATGATAGTCGGTAAGTTTGTTGTTGTTGTAATTATTGCTTATCTTCTTGGGGCTATTCCTTTCGGTTTGATAATTGGCAAGCGGATGGGTGGGATTGATATTTCTAAGTATGGCAGTGGCAACATTGGTGGTACCAATGTGCTGCGTACTCTGGGTATAAAGGCAGGGGCTTTAGTCGCTGCTCTTGACATAGCTAAGGGGGCTGGGGCAGTGATGCTGGCTAAAGTAATTATAGGTGATGGTGTGCTGCTCGCAGCTGGGTTTCCTTTGCACTGGCAGGTTGGACAGGTCATAGCTGCCCTGATGGTGATGGTTGGACATAACTGGTCGATGTATATCAAATTCCGTGGTGGTAAAGGTGTGGCTGCTTACTATGGTGGCTGGTTTGTTATGTGTCCGGCAGCAGGTTTATTTGGCGGTGTAATTACGCTGCTGACAGCTCTGCACAGCAGGTATGTGTCCTTAGGTTCAATCCTGGGCGCTCTAGGTATCATGTGTTTGATGATACTTCTTACCGTAGTTTACGAGTTTCCTCCCATCTATTTAGCCTACAGCTTGGTGGCGGCTGGCTTAATTATTTATCAACACCGCAGCAATATCAGTCGGTTACAGAGAGGCACTGAGCTTGAGCTTTATAAGAAGGCTGAGAAGTGAGACTTGCGATTCACCCTCCCGCAGGACTTGAATTATATGGCTAATGTTGCTGTTATTGGCGCTACCGTGTGGGGCAGCACACTGGGTAAGTTGTTGGCAGACAAAGGAATAGCGGTCACTGTCTGGGCAAGGAATGAGCCCAAGGCTGTGGAGCTAAGGCAGGAACAGCGAAGACGCTCATTGAAAGTTGGTCTCTCCAGTCGTCCTTATTTTACCAGCAATGTTGATGAGGCGTTGCATTCGGCGGAGTTCGTAATCTGGGCGGTGCCAGCTCAAAGCTTGCGTCAGAATGTAAGACAGGTTAGAGATTATTTAACTGCTTCTATGATTCAGGTGAGTGTGGCTAAAGGGCTGGAAATGGATACCGGTAAAAGGATGTCCGAAGTGATAGCGGAAGAGGCTACCGTTGCTTTACCGGAATGGGTGTGTGCCCTTTCGGGGCCAAATCTGGCCAAAGAGATTAATAAGGGCTTACCAGCTACCTCAGTGATAGCGGGTAAGGATGTTGAGGTGACCAAGAAGGTACAGAGATTGTTTGACTCAGCTAACTTTGCTGTTTTTGCTAGCGATGATATTATCGGCGTTGAGCTGTGCGGCGCATTGAAGAATATTATTGCTTTGGGGGCTGGGATGATTGATGGGTTGGGCTTGGGCAACAATGCCAAGGCTGCGTTTATCACTATGGGCTGGACTGAAGCCGTTTCACTGGGAGTAGCCCTGGGGGCCAGAGAAACTACCTTTTATGGATTGGCTGGCCTGGGCGACCTGATAGCTACCTGTCAAAGTCCGTTAAGTCGTAATCACTATGTAGGTTGCGAGTTAGGCAAAGGGCGTTCTTTGAGCGAAATAACCGCATCTATGTCTAATATCGCCGAGGGGGTTGATACTGCAATGGCTGCACATCATTTAGTAAGCAGGTCAGGGTTGGAGGTGCCAGTTATTGACCTTATCTACAGGGCCTTATTTGAGTCTCTGTCACCAATCGAGGTATTAGCTCGGTTTAAGAGCGGACTGAAGCCTGAGGCAGCAATTTAATCACCGCCGAACGCGCTTTTGATTTTATCCGCTATTCCTTTATCTTCATCTTCAGGGATTTTGGCCTGGGGTAGTGTCTTGGCTAATTCTTCAAAAAGCCGCCGCTGCTCGTCATCCAGAGATTGTGGAGTTACTACTTGAATTATAACTATCTGGTCTCCCCTCCCCTTACTACTGAGTCGAGGCACCCCCTTGCCTTTGATGTGGAATACCTTTCCGCTCTGGGTACCCGGCGGTATTTTCAATATTGTTTTGCCGTCCAGGGTTGGCACCTCTACATCATTTCCAAGGGCAGCTTGAGCGAAATTAATGGATAACTTATAGAGAATGTCAATACCCCGCCGCTCGAATAACTTATGGGCTTTTGTGGAAAAAGTGATGTAGATGTCACCTGGCGGGCCGCCATATATTCCAGCTTCGCCTTCGTTGCTGAGGCGCATCCGGTAGGTTTCGTCTATTCCTGGTGGGATAGTGACCGTCAGCTTGCGCTTTACTTTTTCTCTGCCACTGCCTTTGCATTTGGGGCAGGGCTGGGCAATGATTGTGCCTTGACCATGACAGCGTGGGCAGGTGGTAGTCTGGACGAAACGTCCAAAAAGACTTTGCTGGATTCGGCGCACTTCGCCGATGCCATTGCAGTTAGGGCATTTCTGGGGGTTTGTTCCTGGTTGACTACCGATACCATAGCACAAAGAGCAATTTTCGGTGCGCCATATCTCGAATTCCTTATTTGTGCCGAACACAGCTTCCTCAAAAGAGAGGTTGAGCCTGGCTTGCAGGTCAGCTCCTTTTTGGGGTGCACGACGCCGAGCTGAAGTAGTCGCCCCACCGAAGAAGGCATCGAAGATATCACCTAAGCCACCAAAATTAAAGTTTTCGAAACCAAACAAGTCTGAGGTGGCTACCTGACCATAGCGGTCATAGGAAGCTCGCTTCTCGGCATCGGAGAGAACTTCATAGGCTTCGTTGAGCTCCTTGAATTTCTCCTCGGCATCAGCTTCTCTATTGTGGTCGGGGTGATATTGAAAAGCCAGCCTTCGGAAGGCTTTCTTGATTTGCTCATCGCTGGCGCCTCTGGGCACTCCAAGTATTTCGTAATAGTCTCGATTTACTGGCATAGGTTATCAACCCTAACATTACAGTATAGCTAATAATTTGCCCTTTTGGCAAACTTTAGATAGTGCGGACCGTCAAAGTGGAAGGGTTTGTCTTGCAAACTAGGGTGGTGTATCATAGGTTGTTAGATGAAGGAAAAGATCAGGCAAACTCTTTCTTCGCTCCAGAAGAATAGCATAAGCGATAAAAGGCTGACTGAGTCGGCAGTTCTTGTCCCGATTTTCTGTAAGGGAGGAGAATGTCACATTTTATTTACCCAACGGAGCAATCAGGTATCTAGTCATAAGGGGCAAGCCTCCTTCCCTGGTGGGACGCGCAGTGAAGGTGATATGAACCTTCTGGATACAGCTATTCGGGAGAGCTGGGAGGAGATTGGTTTGAAAGCTGAGGATGTGGAGATTTTGGGAGAACTGGATGATATTCCCACAACTACAGGCTTTGTTATATCGCCCTTTGTAGCTTCTATCCCTTATCCTTACAAATTTATAGTGAATCATAGAGAGATTGACGAAATCTTTGATATGTCCGTTTCAACTTTGCTGCATAAAGCTGCTATCAGTCCGGAGCGTTATATTATCGATGGTCAGGTTGCCTTTTCTTGTTCTTATGAATATGGCGGTAGGCGTGTCTGGGGAGCTACGGCTCGGATTCTGAAACAATTTCTGGAGATTTTTCAGGCTGCGAGTGGAGCTCGTTGATGTTGTCTTAACTTTCACCTTCCGCCTTTTTACTCTCAGTAGTTTCCTTTGTCTTGACCTCTTCAGCTTTGGGTATGGTTAAGGTGAGTATGCCGTTCTCCAGGCTTGCCTCGGTTTTGTCTGTCTCAAGTCCGGCAGGGAGGCTTAGACTGCAGGAAAAGACACCATAGTGACATTCCTGGCGGAGGTAGTTTTCCTGTTTGGTTTCCTGTCACAATAAATTTATAAAATAGTTTAACAAATTTGTCAACTATTCATAAACAATTATATTAGCTATTCTAACTCAATGACTTGACATTGTTTAAGAGATTATTTATAATAAGGCCAAAGGAGGAGCATGGCAGGGAAAGATTATTATAAGGTTTTGGGGGTGGGGCGAAGTGCTGCTGAAAAGGAAATAAAGCAGGCTTATCGTCGGCTTGCCCGCAAGTATCATCCTGATGTTAATCCTGGAGACAAGTCGGCTGAAGCCAGGTTTAAAGAAATAAACGAGGCTTATGAGGTTCTGTCTGCTCCAGATAAGCGGCAGAAATATGACCGCTTTGGAGACCAGTGGCAGCATGCTGAGCAGTTTGCCAGGGCGGGGCGAGGAGCGCAGCGGGATTTTAGCAGGGGTGGCACGCACACTACTTTTGACTTTGGTGACCTGGGTGATTTAGGCAGCATCTTCGACAATCTGTATCGTGGTTTTGGGGCCGGCTCTGGGACAGTCCGTCGTGCTAGCAAGCCTAAAAGTGTGGAGCATCCCATTGAGGTGACTCTGGAGGAAGCCTACCATGGCACAAAACGTGTTCTGGAAGCTTGGAGTGAAGAGCCTTGTTCTGTGTGCGGTGGGCTTGGTAGGGTTCGGGAAGGCATTCGAAACAAGTCCTGTGTTGCCTGTGGTGGGTCGGGTCGCGTGACAAGACCCAGGCGCCTTGAGGTCAAAGTTCCGCCAGGGGTTAGAAATGGTTCAAAGGTTCGCATCGCAGGCCAGGGCAGTCCAGACTATAAGGGAGTTAAGGGCGACCTCTATCTGGTAGTAAAGACGTTGCCTCACAAGCTCTTTAAGCGTGAAGGAGATGACCTTCATATTGAGGTTTCTGTGCCCTTGGTTACCGCCATGCTTGGCGGCGAGATGGAAATGCCAACGCTTAAGGGCAACCTAGTGCTTAAGATACCGCCGGAGACTCAGAATGGCAAAGTGTTTCGCCTGGCAAGACAGGGTATGCCCCATCTGGGTGATTCCTCACGGGGCGACCTCTTTGCCAGGGTGAAGGTGGTGCTGCCAACGAAATTGACCAACCAGGAGAGACAGCTTTTTGAGCAGTTGCGGGTATCCCGTCATGGTTAGTTATTGATTAATATGTTGTTGGGGTGATAAGATAAAATGACTCTGCGGGATTCGGAACCTAGATATGTCATAAGTATCGCTGCTAGAATGGTCGGCATCGAGAGCTATACCTTGCGCTATTATGAAAGGTGTGGTTTGGTGAAGCCGTATCGTTCCGAAGGGAATATTCGCTACTATTCAGAGAGCGATGTTGAGTGTCTACGTCATATTAAAACCTTGATGAATAACTTGGGAGTTAACTTAGCTGGTGTAGAGGTGATAATGCGCATGGCAGAGAAGATGGCGGAAATGCAGCGCCAGGTTGAGGAAATGGAGTCTGAGGTTAAGCAGTTTAGGCAAGCAGGTATAGAAATGAAAAGAAATATAAAAAAGAAAGGAGATTAACAATGATTGAAGCAAAGGCGGAACTTAAGCTAGCTAAATGGCAAATCACGGCGACCACTATCAGGTGTGATTTGGTCGATGACTTTGTCACCATTATGGTAAACAATGATTGGTCGACCAAGTGTGCCTGGTATAATCGGTATAAGCAGAAAGCTCTTGAGGACAAGAAACAGAAATTTGATAAGGCAATTAGACTCAAGATAGAGAAATGCGCTGGTCCTGAGTGTTCCTATGTTATTGATTATCGGGACAAGCTGATTCAGGAAGAGTCTGGCAGTAAATAGATAATAGGGAGGCTTATGAGGCAGGAGAGATTTACTGAGCAGGCGCAGGAAGTACTGGCTGCTTCGCAGGAGCTTGTTCGCCGCTATCGCCATAACCAGTGGGATGTGGAGCATATCCTGGTGGCTCTGCTGGAGCAAGGAAGCGGCTTGACCTCGGATATATTGGAGAGGTTGGGTGTAGATGTAGCTGCGGTAAAAAGGCGAGTTGAAGCCAGACTTGAGGGTGCCCCGAAGGTGGCTTATGAAGCTGCCCAGATTTATGCTACTCCTCGAATCGCCCGTCTCCTGGAAAATGCCGTTCATGAGGCTGACCGGCTTAAGGATGAGTTCATTAGCACTGAGCATTTGTTGATTGCTATTGCTGGGGAGGATAAAGGCGAGGCGGCCACAATTCTCAATGAATTTGGCATCGACCAGGAGAAGATTTATCGAGCGCTTCAAGAGGTTCGCGGTGGTCACCGGGTTGATAGCCCTAGAGCTGAGAGCAAGTATCGGTCTCTGGAAAAATATGGGCGTGACCTTACCGAGTTGTCTCGTCAAGGGAAGCTTGACCCGGTGGTTGGGCGTGATGATGAGATAAAGCGGGTGATGCAGATATTAACGCGGCGAACCAAGAATAACCCGGTGATTATTGGCGAGGCTGGTGTTGGCAAAACGGCTATTGCTGAAGGCCTGGCCCAGAGAATTGTGGCTGGTGATGTACCTGGTTTTCTTAAGGAGAAGAGGGTGGTCGCTCTAGATATGGGGTCGCTGGTTGCCGGCAGCAAGTTTCGCGGTGAGTTTGAGGAGAGGTTGAAGGCGGTGATAGACGAGGTTCGCCAGGCTAGCGGCGAGATTATTTTGTTTATCGATGAGATGCATACCGTAGTTGGTGCCGGGGCTGCTGAGGGAGCGATTGATGCCAGCAACATGTTGAAACCGGCATTGGCTCGGGGTGAGCTCCAGTGTGTTGGGGCAACTACGTTGGATGAATATCGAGAGCATATTGAGAAAGATAAGGCACTGGAACGTCGGCTTCAGCCTGTGTTTATCGGTGAGCCGAGCGTTGAGGCGACTATTGAGATGCTGCATGGATTACGCCCCAGATATGAAGCCCATCATAAAATCAAAATCGATGATTCAGCCCTGGTAGCTGCTGCCCGGCTGAGCCAGCGTTATGTCTCTGATAGGTTTCTCCCGGATAAGGCGATTGACCTCATTGATGAAGCGGCCAGCAAGTTGCGCATTGATATGGAAAGTGCTCCGGCTGATGTTAAATCATTAGACCAGCAGATACAGCACGTGCTTAATGAAGAGGATGCAGCTGCCCAGCGGGAGGATTACCAACAGGTAGCCGAGTTAAAGTCACAAAGGTTGCGCTTACAAGAGGAATACGATGAGGCGAAAAACAAGTGGCTTCAGCGAGAGAAAATCGATAGTGTAGTAGATGAGGAGAACATAGCTGAGCTGGTTTCCAAGTGGACGGGCATACCGGTTTCGCGGATGCTGGAGGGCGAAGCCGACAAGCTGCTTCATATGGAGGAAAGGCTCCATGACAGGATTATAAATCAAGAGGAGGCAGTGTCAGCCATTTCTGAGGCTGTCAGGCGGGGGCGAGCTGGACTCAAAGACCCACGACGACCCATAGGTAGTTTTATCTTCCTGGGTCCTACGGGTGTCGGCAAGACAGAACTGGCTAAAGCTCTTGCCCAGTTCCTCTTTGATGATGAGGATGCCATGATTCGGCTGGATATGTCGGAATACATGGAGAAGCACACAGTGTCCCGGCTTATCGGTGCTCCACCTGGGTATGTGGGCTATGAAGAAGCGGGACAGCTCACTGAAGCAGTGCGCCGGCGTCCGTTTCGTGTCATTCTTTTTGACGAGATTGAGAAGGCCCATCCTGATATTTTTAGTATTTTACTTCAGATGCTGGAGGATGGCAGGCTGACTGATGGCCATGGTAGAACGGTTGACTTTAAGAATACGGTGGTAATAATGACTAGCAATCTGGGTACTCAGGAATTCCAGCGTCAAGCTATTGGCTTTACTCACCAGGAGAAAGGTGAGCAGCAGCGGCTGAAAGGCGTTATAGAGAGTGCCTTGAAGCAGACTTTCCGCCCTGAGTTCCTGAACAGGATAGATGACATTATCATCTTCAAGCCGCTGGCTGAGGAGCAGTTGAAGAAGATTGTTGACTTGCTGATTCGAGAAGTGGAGAGGCGGCTAGCTGACCGCAATGTGGACTTGGAACTGAAGGATGAGGCAAAATCGTGGCTGCTCAAGGAAGGCTATGAACCAGCCTATGGAGCTCGCCCACTGCGTCGAGCAATCCAACGCTACGTAGAAAATCCTCTGTCCAGCCGAATATTGAGCGGAGAGGTTAAAGATGGAGATTGCGTGGTTGTCGGTGTTGGCGGCGATGGGTTAATCTTTAGCACCAAGAAAAAGGCCAAGGTAGCTACATAAATGGGGAATTCCTCGGAGACAACGGGGGCAGCGAAGACAAGCTCAAAAAAGAAAGAATACATTATAGGTGGTGTAGCGTTAGCGCTTACTATCGCCTTGTGTGTTGCTGTTGTTGTTTATTGGGATTATGTGCAGCAAGCTCAGCAGTATGGTTACCTTGGTGCCTTTGTTATTAGTATTCTTGCTGGCGGAACTGTTTTTATCCCCATACCAGGTGTCCTGCTCGTATTCACCTTGGGTAGCGTGTTGAATCCAGCCATAGTTGGAGTCGTGTCTGGTCTTGGTGAAGCTGTTGGTAGTGTTGGCATTTATCTCAGTGGCTATGGCGGGCAAAAGGCGGCGCAGAATCTTAGCGGCCGGTTTTTTACTAAGTTTAGCGATTGGATACGCAGTCGTGGCTCGGTAGCTGTTTTTGTCATGTCAGCTATTTTGAACCCTTTGTTTTATCCATTTACGGCGATAGCCGGGATGCTTCGTTTCGGACTGGTCAGATTTTTCTTTTTATGCTGGGCTGGCAAGACAGTAAAAAACATGGTGATTGCCTATGCTGGTTACTTTGGCTTGCGCTCTCTGCTGCGCTGGGTGGGAGTGGGAATTTAAACAATGTCTGAACAAACTGTGTCTAAACAAAAAAGCTGGTGGGTAGCGCTTTTTTTATCTATATTCCTTGGTTTCTTCGGGATTGACCGTTTTTACATTGGCAGGACACGCTCAGGAATTGTTAAGCTGGTTACTTTGGGTATCTTTGGTGTCTGGTGGCTTAGCGACATTATTCTCATTGCCAGTGATTACCGTAAGGATGCCAAGGGTCAACCCCTGAAGCATTAATAGTGCTTACTTGGGGAAAGCCAATCAGATAATGTCGTTGGTTTGGATAGATGAGTGGTAGGCGGGAATAACTGGATATATAATCTTCTTATCTGTAGGAACTTTAAATTTAATTCAGTAGGTTCTTAGTCATATTTTATTCCGGGATGTGGGGGTGTATTTCTTTTGGGTTTCTAGGGTTGTATAATATGGTTTTGGTTTTGATTAACGTCAAGAAGAGGTTGTAATGAAAAGATGTACGTGGTTCGTTCTAGCTGGCTCATTGCTGGTTGTATTGAGTATTATAGCTGGTGGCTGCATCACAATAGTCACGCCTGAGCCTTCGGCCCCGACGTCAAGCACACCCGCTGATTCGTTTCCGCCAACAAATGAGCCTGAGCAGGAAGGTTCCGAGCCAGCCATCAACTCTTTTATTGCTAACCCACATAATATTAACTCAGATGCTTCTTCAACGCTTAGCTGGAATATTTCCGGCGCTACGACGGTCAATATAGACCAGGGAATAGGAACTGTGGGCTTGAGCGGGACAATTGTAGTGTCTCCGACCACGACAACTACATACACTTTGACGGCTAGCAATGCAGCCGGTACTGCGGTTGCCACTACTCAAGTAGTCGTTTCTGCAGTATCCCCTCCTCCTATACCCGCAAGCTTGCCGATTGTTCATTCTTTTGTTGCTGAGCCGGAAAGTATAGTAGCTGGTGGGTCATCAACACTCAGTTGGAGTGTCTCCAATGCGTACTCGGTCATTATCGCTCCTGTAGTATACAGGCAGCTAGGTCCTATTGCTGCTACAGGCAGCGCGCCTGTCTCTCCCTCTGTGACTACAACTTACACTTTGACAGCTACGAATGATTCAGGTATCCGTAATGAGACCGTAACAGTTACGGTTAATTCTGAACCTGTGGCCTCGCCAGCTCTTGACTGGGCAGGAACATGGGAAACTAATTGGGGCATAATGCATCTATCACAGTCAGCAGGCCAAGTAACTGGGACATATGAACACGACGATGGGAAAATTGTAGGATACATCTCAAAGAATCTATCAGGTAATATTTTAATAGGCACCTGGTCTGAATCACCGTCATATGCACCACCCAACGATGCGGGAGATATAGAATGGGTAATGTCTCCCGATTTTAATTCCTTAGAAGGTAACTGGCGATATGGTTTTTCCGGTGAGTGGGATGGCACTTGGACCGGAACAAGACTAGACTAATTCCCAAAGTTATCCTTACCGACTGATTGACCCTGTACATTTAGCAGGTAACCCTTCTGTACTGTTTTACGCAATCCTCAGAAGTTATGTTATGAGTATAACGAAGAACCATACCTACACCAACGGTAACTAATAGAAGTTAAAGCCATCTTGGAAAGTAACTGACCTGGTGTATCTCTGCGCCATTTCCAAGCTCTCCCATCCACTCAGGGCAGGCTCTATCGTTCTCCCATCAATGGCGAGGAGAAAATACAAGCAGAGCTGAAAGTCTCTCCGCCTGACCTCGAAAAGAAGGAAAAGTGTCGCCAGTATACTGGATGAGCAAAGTCGTTTGAGTTTTACCAAGCACTTTGCTAGACTGATGCGTGGGGCTGTAGCTCAATCGGGAGAGCGTCTGACTGGCAGTCAGAAGGTAGTGGGTTCGAATCCCATCAGCTCCACCATCTGCTTGCAAAAGTTTGCAAATCGTAGCTAATTTTTGTACAAATTTGTCCACGCTACTTGCTACACCTTTTAGTGGATTGGGTGACGGTGTTGGGGATGGGAGAGTTGACAACGTATCCCGTCTGGTGCGTTAATCGATTGAAACCTCGTGGGGGAATACCTATAATTACTGTGAAAAATTAGCCAGGCCCAGGATTGTGGTGCCTAGTGAAGGTTAAGCGATATTTTAGGACATTATTATGGTCATTAATAAGACAAAAAGAATAGAAATAGCATTGCTCAAAGTCTTCATTATTGTCATTTCTGTAGCTGGATTGTCCCTAACAGCCCTGAATTGTTCAACCTCATCTTCTAATGATTTAAATCTGGAGCTGGAGCACTCGGTTTCCTCACTAGTAGAGAAAGATAAGTCAATCAGGAGCTGTGTCCTAGCTGTAACGAAGGGTGACACCTCTTACTCTTGGGTGGGCGCAGCCGGAATCGCCAATCAAGACGGCCAGGTGCCTATGACCGATGATACTCCTATATATATTTCCAGCGTCACCAAACTATATAGTGCCACTGCAGTCATGAAATTGTACGAAGAGGGGGCGCTTTCTTTAGATGATCCAATATCCAGATACCTGCCCGCAGATCTTATCAGTGGCATTAATGTCTATAAGGGGCATGATTACTCCGACGAAATTACCATTAAGCAATTGTTATCACATACTTCGGGCATAGCAGATTACTATACTGAGAGATCCAAAAAAGATGGTAAAAGTCTTTTTGGTTTGTTTATTGAAGAGCCTGAAAGATCCTGGACTGTAGATGAGACTATCACAAGGGCAAGAGACGACCTGGAACCTAATTTTTCGCCAGGTACGGATGCGTCCTATTCGGATACAAATTTCCAGTTGCTGGGCAAGATTATAGAGAATGTAACCAATAAGCCGCTTCACATCGTTTATGAGGATTTTTTCTTTCGTCCCCTGGACCTCAAGCATACCTGGTTGATTGGCTGTTCCGAACCTCAGGTTGCTCCATCCGCTGCTCCGGCGGATGTATTTTATGAAGATATCGTCATTACCAATACCCGTTCAAATGGGGCCTACTGGGCTGATGGCGGCATCGTTTCCACGGCACCGGAAATGGTCGTTTTTCTGAAATCCTTAAATGAGGGAGAAATAATAAGTAGGGATACACTAGAATTGATGCATGAATGGCATAGACTGGATTTTCCGCTTCAATATGGTTATGGAACCATGTACTTCGAGCTGCCCCGGTTCATGAATACGGTAATGAAAATACCGCCTTTATGGGGTCACTCGGGTTCCACGGGTTCATTCCTTTATTACTCCGAGGACATGGATCTGTATATGGCGGGTTCTATTAACTATGTAGACTCTAATATAAAACCCTTCATGCTGATGCGAGATGTGATGGAGCTGGTCAATATAGATGGCAAATCTCAATGAGGTATGCTGAAACAACCGCCTGCTTTGGTTAGAGAAGATATTAACTGCTGACAGAAAACACAATCTAAGGCTAAAAAATAGGGCTCTTCTACCTTGCGCTTGATAGCCTTCATTGCTACAATTGTGACAAACGAGGGGCTATGCAGCGAGGCGGAAAGCCAGGGCAAAAGTTCTTATTTCTGTCCAGTAAGCTCCACCATATAAAGCATCCTTTTTGCTAACATCTTCGGCCTCATCCACCTCAGTCCCCAGCATCTTGTCAAAGCGCTCCGCCGCTGCTTCCTGGAGTCCGGCAAAACGTGGCTGTAGATGTCCAGTCTCCATTCGATATCAATGGGATTTCCTATCTCACTAGCTATCGCCCTCTCTATAGAAGGCCACAGCGAGTGTTCCGCGACCGGTAGCGTAACCCATGACAGGGCTGAAATCCGTGATAAAAAGCTCGGCACAGTTGAACTCAGCTGCTATTCTATCCTTAAGCTCTTCGGCTTCTGTAAGGGTATTGGCATGCATCACCGCCACATGAATCGGTTCCGAATTGCCGGCCTGGTTTCTCATCAGATGGAGCATTTTTTCGACTCCACTCTGTTTGGTCATGGCAGTAGCGGCAAAGCGGATAAGCCCGTCAGAGCCAGTCAGAAGAGGCTTGACCGAAAGCATTGAGCCTATTTGGGAAGCTGCCTTTGGTATCCTTCCTGTTCTGTAAACATGACGGATAGTCTCCAGCAGGCCAATAAATTTTACCCTCTCACTTACCTTCTTAGCTATGACAATGACTTCATCGAAGGTCTTCCCCTCAGTAGCAGCTTGAGCTGCTGCGAGGGCGATGAGACCTTCAGCAGCGGCAACAGTCTGACTGTCGAGGACTTCAATCGAAATTTGCGGCAATTCCTCTTTAATTAGTTCCTTGGCAAGTAGAGCACTATCATAGAACATGCTCAGTTTAGAAGACATGGTAATTACCAGGATGCTCTCAGCATATTGGCCGAGTTCTCGGTAAACTCTGAGGTAATCCTCAGGAGAAGTCGCCGAAGCTTCCCAGAGCTCGGAAGCTTTGCTGAGAAACTCGTAGGCTTGGGCTGCACTTAAGTCTACCCCATCCCGGTAAACTTTGCCGTTAAAGAAGATGCTTACCGGGACAACTCCGAGCTTATACCTCTCGGCTTGCTCTTTCGTGATACAGGCAATGCTATCGACAACAATAGCGATGTTACTCATACTCCCCACTTTGCTTTCGACTTAACACGGAGCTGCTACCCTGGCTTCGCATTAACCCGTCCTATGATACCTCGGATAGCGATGTTATTCTAGGATGAGGTATCCTCTTTGTCAACCCAAATACCAACCAACATCTACAATGAATAAAGTATACTGGTGCCAAGCGGAGTTTAACCCTGCTCGTGAAAATAGAGACCTACTTTGGTGGCTAATACGGGGGTGCCCGTGATATGGGAGAAGACATCTTTGACTGAGGACAGGAGCCTGGATGTGCTGCGTGAGAATATCGAAGAGGTCGTAGCCGTTTACCTTGCTGACACGGCCGAGCCTGTAACTATCTTAACTTTATCTGAGGGAAAACTGGCTAATGCCACAGCTTCCACAACCCCGAAGCATGCGCCTAGTCGTCTCTGTTCTCCAACAACCTCTTCAGGTTTTCCCCTTCTTCTTTCATATGTTTCTTAACAGCCTCAAGTCGGTTTCTGCCAAGCTTCTTAAATAACGGACCGGCTCTAAGACAGATTGTGGCAGTGAAAATGCAGCTTTTTTCTCCTTTCGGTTCTATAACAAATGCATTTCTTGGCATAAAAATTGACCATGGGAACAGAGGCCTCCATTCAATCACTCTGTTCGGCACGACTTTGGTAATAAGAAACTTGAATTTGTGCATGTCCCCGTGAAGATATTCTTCACAGTAGGCAATTGAACCGTCCTCGGAAGGTTCCCCCCTAATCCAGCGAAGGTCTACATGGTCAGGATGCCAGGATTGGTAATCTTCCTTTCCTCTAAAAAGATGTGTAAGCCGGTTGAAAACCTTTTCGGGTGTCGTTTGTATTTTTATTGAATCTTCCAGGGTTATCATATTTCACCTCCTCGTATAACAGGGTAGAAGAACATGTTCATTTTCATCCGGAATTTCCCATTTTGATTCATGCTCAGGCAATCCTGCCTCACCATCGCCCCTTTTGCTAACGACGACTCCCCTGGCACGTGGCTCCCAAGGTAGCACGTCCTATAGAAGACGTCAAGGCCACCTATCGCAAAGGAAAGACGTGGCGCCGAGTCGGCACCCTATGCCTCCACTGCCTGTGATTCAACCCGGCTCCCGATTTCAAGCCCGCTGCCACACAACCCCCAATTCTATTTACTCCTCTATAATCCGATAACCAACCCTACCCCTTCATGGGGGAGTCAAAACACAGAAGAAGCTGCAGTACACAAAACGTCATAATGTGCATAGGGCACGGATTGAAGTCCATGCCCTTTTGATTGAGCAACTTCTCTAGATGTTCAGGTCTTTGAAAGTAATTTTATCAACCCTCTCAACCTCAAATCTACATCTTGTTTAGCCAAGTTGATCCTATTAATAAATACATCGTAGTCTCTTTCAAACGTCTTTTTAGATATAATTAGAAATTTCAATAATTCGGGAAGGTTTTCTACAAAAATCTTTAGCAGCATTAAGTCTTTTTTAGACAAGGTCCATACATGTTGTGTCAACTCTTGATTTCGTGCTGTCCCTGTAGTGTTTAGTGCAACTGCCCACTGCCCGTGGACGATTCTATTACGTAGCTCGATAAATGGTTTAAGTTCATTGTTGATTATTTCAACAATAGTTGTATATCTGTGGTAGTTTGTATCACCAATGCTAGTTTTTGTTATTTCTCGTTTGTGATTTTTTAAATACTGTTCCTTAAAGAAGAAGTCAGTTAAAGCAATCCACTTATCACATTCGGTTGATGATGAAAGATTAGTCGAATTCAAGAAGCCCTTCGTAAGTGGATAATTTTCGTATTGCAAAATATTAAACTCAATTTCTAGAATCGAAACCCATAGAGGCAAAAGAAGCTTTGAAAATATGTTGTCCAATAGTAGTTCATTCAGTTTTGATTGGCTTTTCAACGCTTTATTATGAAAGCGATTAAGATGCGTAATTACTGACTTTACTTGCGCTCGGTTCTTTTTGTGTGCTTGTGTAATTTTTGATGTCGACAATGAAGCATCTTTCATCTCAAACCCTACCTTATTGATTAACGTGAGGGAAAGCTACAATGACAAACGACATATGCCCCGCCCTTGATGATTGCACCACGTCTTAAATCATTTTTTCCGTGGGAGGCACCCGCCTACGGGTGACCCGCCCCCGAGCACCCCGTCGGCACCCTCTGCCTCCACTGCCTGTGGTTCGACCCCGACCCCAACTTCATGCCCCGCCACCACACAACCCCAAATTATATTCACCCCTCTATAATCCAATAACCAACCCTATCCCTTCATGGGGAGTCAAAACACACAATACCGCCGTACAAGGCTCACCCAACCGACCCCCACTTACATCCCCCACTCCCTCTATCCCCACCCCAGCGGACGGTGGCAGGGATGGTGGTGTCATGTCATATGATGCATCGTAAAAAAAGATACCTGCCAACACCAGCAACACCACGACCACCAGCCCCACCACTATCCCTACCCCCCACTTCGCCCACGTACTCTGCGTCCTCCGGAACTGCTCAATACTATCCCACCTTCTACTCTGCCACGCCCACTCATTCCCTTTCGCCCCAAGAACAAAGCACATAACTATAGCCACTATTGGCACAATGCTGCCAACAAGAGCAATCAATGAAACCCACACATTGTTCCCAATCCCCCATATCCAAGTGAGGAGGAATGCCCCCCAGTTCCATCCCTTGATCTCCGCAGGTATCGTAGATGCTTTTCCCTGCCCAGAATCGTTTGGCACAAACACAGGCCCTTGCCGATAGACAGGTGGAGGCTGCGTTTGTTGCTGTGTTGGCCAGTTAAGCGATGTTCCGCAATTCGGGCAAAACTTGACCCCAAGGGCAACCTGAGCGCCACAATTAGGACAGGAATACCTTTGCTGCATCTTCCCGCCTCTTGCCGAGCCTGTTAAGGGCTAGTATAAATCTATTGCGACTACCTTTCAATACCCTACCCAAAACCTGGGGGCTCGTTTAGCCTACGCCACCTCTGTTAGTTTGGCCGAACATATCGGCACCCGCTGTGGCCCATCGAAGTCCTCCCACCATACAGCTTGCTTGCCGCAGTAGTGGCACTTCTTGCCAATCAGTTCTTTTATATGTTCCTCACGCCATTTCCTAGCGTTATTCCACCGCCTCGGTGTTATCTTTGGATCATTATAGTGTTTATCGCATGCCGGCATCAGCTTACCGTCAATATGAGATGGTATCCATCGTGTAGCTGGCCTCCCGCATCTTGGAGCAAGACATTCTTCGTAATCTACCCCAAGGTTCATCCAGCCGAGTATTCTTTCCTCACATTCAGTCATTACTATTCCACCTCCTGTATGATTATACATCTAGCCCCAACCTCAATGGAATACCCTCCCAATCTGTCCCACCCAGCATCACGGCTCTAAAAAGCCCGGCATCGCCCACCCACTAACAAGCCCGGTATACCCCCCCACCTGTGCTGGATGCTTACCCTCTGCTGAGCTCGTTCAGATAGATGGGTGACAATCTCAATGCCCCTCCACCGAGATCACCACGTCGCTCACGCTCCTCGCGATGACAGAGAAAAGAGAAACAGGGATAGTGAACCCTGTCCCGAACGCCAATAAGGAATCTCGTTTCTAGAAATAACAACAGCAAGTGTCACTAATGTACTGGACGAGTACATCTGCTTGCCTACCCAGCATTGCCCTGCTACAATGCAGATGAAGTCCTGAGTTGAACGGGTACTACGCGATGGGCATGGCTACGAAGAGCGAATATAGAATCACAGCTACTATCTTTCAATGGAAGGAGGCCGTCGATGATTAACCGGATTGCAATTTCCAAGGCTCAACCTTTCCCTGTGGTGCTAAAGTACAACGATATTCGTAGTTATGCTCTTACGGCTGTTTTCGTTTTAGCAGCCGTCCTGGTGCCCTGGATTTTTCACCAGTTTCATCTAGCTGGCCCCACCTTCCTGCCCATGCATATCTTTGTATTGATAGGCGGACTGGTATTTGGCTGGCGGGCAGGTTTGATTATCGGGTTGCTTACTCCTCTTGCTAGCTATGCTGTCTCCGGGATGCCAGTTCTGAGGCTTTTACCGCAGATAGTAATTGAGCTTTCAGCCTATGGCTTAATCGCTGGAATACTGCGTGAGAAGTATAACCTGCGAGCTATATGGTCACTGCTCGGAGCTATGGTAGGTGGGCGCTTAGCCCTGTTGTTGGCACTTCTAACGATATACCTTGTTGCCGGAGAAAGCTACAGTCCTCTAGGGTTAGAGACAAATCCTTTTGTCGCCTTCTGGTCGGTGATTGAACAGGGCTGGCCGGGTATAGCTGTCCAGATGGTTTCGATACCAGTAATAATCTGGCTGGTGGGGAAGGTTACAGCGAAAAACATTCAAGAGTAGATAGCTCTAGATGTGCTTGTTCTGGCTCTATCTTTCTTCTGAGTGTGTTGTGTGAAGTAGTATATAACTTCAGGCAGGGTTAATGTAACATGAGTGCCAAGTTTATAGAGAGAAATGCAAGCAATCCAAGCGACATGCCTCGGCTATGCATAAATGAGGCTTATAAACTCTAAGCGGAGGTTTTTGAGCCTGGAAGCAACCAGCCGAGTGATATTTCGCATAATTATGCAGCCAAGGGTCGGGTTTGTGCTGCATAGGCCACGTACCTTTGCGCCATCGATAGCAAGAGCTCTTGTTTTCTCAAGAGCAATGGCTGAAGCAGTCAGCTGATAGGGCGGCACAAGAGATGACCACCCGAAGACCTGCCCCTTGGATACAGTGCAGATTGGGACTCGCTTTTGCTCATCGATATCGCTTTCAATAGCTACACACCCTTCTTCGACTATGTATAGCTTTTGCGCCTCGTTGCCTTCGCTAAAGATAACTGCACCCCGTTCATAAGTTTCAGTTTTCCCCAGACTGAGAAATTGTTGTTTTTGCTCCTCAGTCAGCCCATCAAACATTTCGGCTGTCGCTAATATGTCCACATATGCTGTTCGCACTTTAGCCGTAGCCGAAACTGCCGTTCGAGTTGCAGGAGGAACCGAAACTCCGATCACGGTCCTCAGGGTTGTACCCACGAGCAACGGGTCTACATTTTGCTCACCACCGCATTCTGGCCTGTAGCAGGTGACATCGTTAAAAACGCACACCTGTTTACAGCCAGGGCATTCATTCGGCGGGCTTGGAGCGCTAAATAGATAACCACATTCAACACACATCCAATGTGTCACTTTGCACCCCCATTATGATGGATTATCAAAAATTTTCGGTCAAGACTTAGTTATTGTGATAGCCTACCTTATTCATTATATGAATTTCATACTGAAAGTTCAATCAGCAAGTGGGGATGGGATATATGCTTTAACTACCAAGTAACATAGGATATACTCTCAGTGGGGCGGAGTGAAATCAAAGCTGAGGGTTTGCCTTATCATCTTTAGCCTGATGAATTTGTTAAGGCCTGTAGCTGAATAAGGAGGAATATTCGGGAGGTAAAAAGCTGTGGAAGAACCAATTGAAAGAGCGGCAAGGGATTTAATCAATTCAAATTATGCTATTGCCCTAACTGGGGCAGGGATGTCAACTGAATCGGGAATCCCTGATTTTCGAGGGCCATCGGGTATCTGGACTAAAGACCCTGAGGCGGAAAGAAGAGCCTACCAAACTTATCACAGGTTTTTGGCAAATCCAAAAGAATACTGGGAGGAGAAATTGAGTGGCCCCTCTTTGTTTGGAGATTTAACAAAGGTGGAGCCTAATCCGGGTCATCATGCACTGGCTGAGTTGGAGAAGATGGGGATTTTGAAGTGTGTGATTACACAAAACATTGATAATTTGCATCAAAGGGCAGGAACTGAAAACGTTCTGGACTATCATGGAAATGCGTTCAAACTAAGATGCATTGATTGTAATGCTAGATTTGATTTAGAAGAATATGATTTACAAGGGCTAAGAGAGGAAGGGAGATTGCCACCCCACTGTAGAAAATGTGGAGGGGTAATTAAGGGAGACGTTGTTCATTTCAGAGAGCCGATTCCCAGTGATGTTGCTCATCAAAGTCTGGAAGAAGCCTGGAGATGCGATTTGATGCTCATTTGCGGGACATCGGCTGTGGTTTATCCTTTTGCCGAATTACCACGGGTCGCCAGGCAGAGGAAAGTGGAGACAGAAAGGAAGACCGGAGCTGGTATATATGCGGTGGAGAGAGTCCCTGCGGTGACAATCATTGAATTGAATGCCGAGCCAACACCTCTAACTCAAGAAGGGGTTTCTGATTATTTGATTCAGGGGAAAACCGGTGAAATTTTGCCTGGAATAGTTGAGGAAGTAAAGAGATTAAGAAGATAAATACTTGAGGTCTGAAGGTAAGCCAAGAATAGCTGTGAAGGAGGGCGAAGCCATGGAGAAATCAGCCACAGAGGTGAGCATCAACGGGGCCAAGTTATCCATAATCCAGGGAGATATTACCAGGCAAGCTACTGATGCAATAGTTAATGCTGCCAACTCAGGTTTGATGGGAGGTGGCGGTGTTGATGGTGCCATCCACCGGGCTGGTGGCCCTGCCATTTTGGAGGAATGCAAACAAGTCGTATCCAGGCAAGGGCGGTTGCCAACAGGTAAAGCGGTGATTACTACTGGGGGGAATCTCAAAGCAAAGTTTGTCATTCATACCGTTGGGCCTGTCTGGCATGGGGGTAGCAAAGGAGAGCCTGAGCTGCTCGCCAGTGCCTATCGGGAGAGCCTCAAAGTGGCCACAGAGAATAACTTAAGCAGTATTTCTTTTCCATCGATAAGCACTGGAGCCTACGGTTACCCGGTAGCTGAAGCGGCAAAGGTAGCTATGAACACCGTTGTCTCATTCCTCAAGGAAGGTGTTACCTCAATTAAGGAGATAGTTTTTGTGCTCTTTGATTCTACAACTTTTCATGCGTACTCTTCGGCGCTTGGCGAAATGGCGCGGGAAGCTGAACAAGCTTAGCTATTGCGTTTGCGTCGCTGATGTTCCTTCATTATAATTAGCAGTATTAATTTTATTCAGGAGGTGACAGAAAGTGGATTTCTCTCTGCAAGGTAAAGTGGCTGTTGTAACTGGCGGCAGCCGTGGCATCGGGCAAGCTATTGCTCTAGGGATTGCCCGGGCCGGTGCTGATGTTGTGGTGACCAGCCGGAAATTGCCTGATTTGGAAAAGGTAGCTGAGGAGATAAAGGGAATGGGAAGGAAATCCCTGGCTGTAGCAGCACATGTAGGCAGGATGGAGGAGATAGACAATCTGGTTAGTAAGGTCAAGGAAGAGTTCGGCAGGATTGATATCCTGGTGAACAACGCTGCCACTAACCCTGCCATGGATTCGGCGCTGGATGTAAGTGAGCGTGCCTGGGATTCTATCATGAACCTCAATCTGAAGGGGTTGTTCTTTTTGAGCCAGGCGGTGGCCAGGGTGATGAAGGAACAGGGTGGGGGCAGGATTGTAAACATTGCCTCAGTAGCTGGAATTACCCCCGACATATTGCCAATTTACTCCATAAGCAAAGCCGGTGTAATTATGGCAACTAAGGTTATGGCAAGCGAATGGGCTAAGTACAATATCAGGGTGAATACAGTAGCACCCGGAATGACCAGGACTCGCTTCAGTGAAGCTCTCTGGAGTAATCCGGATATTCTACAGGGCGCTATGTTCAGAACTCCCATGGGGCGGATAGCCGAGCCTGAGGAGATGGTTGGGGCGGTGATTTATCTGGCTTCTGATGCCTCCAGCTATGTAACCGGCCAGGTTATTGCTGTAGATGGAGGCACCACCATATAAATCGGCTTTTTAGTAAGGGATAAGGAGGCTGTTGAGAATGGATGAGTGAATAATGGTACGACTGGTTGAAAACTAATGCAAAATTTTGCACAAGGAGGTTACTGGTGATTACATCGAGTGAATATCGCAAGAGATTGAGCAAGATGAGACGGAACGTCTACATGAATGGACAGCTCATAGACCGAGATGACCCTCGGATGGAGGGAGCGGTCAACATATTTGCCAAAACCTATGATATGATAACTGACCCGGAGTTGAAGGAATATGAGGATGTATTAACGGCCACGTCTCATCTGACAGGTGAGAAGATAAACCGGTTCTGCCATATTCATCGAAGCGTTGCTGACTTGCTCGCCAAGCAGAGAATGACGAGACTCACCTGTCACCAGGTAGGCGGATGCATCGCCAGATGTATGGGGATTGATTCTACCAATGCGAATGCTGTGGTGAGTTATGAGGCTGACCAGAAATATGGTACTGAGTATTACAAGAGATTTGAGAAGTGGCTAAGGGATTTTCAGGAGAACGACCGCACAGCTTGCTGTGCTCAGACGGATGTCAAAGGAAACCGCCCGGCGAGACCTCACGAGCAGTTAGACCCCGACCTTTATGTCCATGTAGTGGAGACGAAGAGCGATGGCATTGTCATCAGAGGGGCCAAGGTGCATAATTCAGATGCCCCTGTCGTGGAGTGGCTCAATGTGATACCCACGCGGCGATTGACGAAGGAAGAGGGAGAATGGGCGGTTTCCTGTGCAGTCCCTGCTGATGCAGAGGGTGTGAAGCTAATCGTCAGCGCTGCCAGTTATCCTGCGGAGCTGGGCGCACCGGGCCCTTATGGTTCTGCTGACTCTCTGACGGTTTTCGACAATGTGTTTGTTCCCTGGGAGAACGTGTTCCTGAATGGTGAATATGAGCTTGGTGGCAGGCTGGCGCTCCTGTTTGCGCTCTACCACCGCCACAGCTACACTGGCTGCAAGCCAGCTATGACAGATGTGATTATGGGAGCCACGGCACTGATGGCTGAAGTCAACGGAATAGAAAGAAAGCCGCATGTCAGTGAGAAGCTGGCCGAAATGATTTGCACCTCAGAGCTATGTTATGGGACAGGTGTTGCTGCTGGCATCAACGGTGAGAAGTCGGGTTCGGGGACATACATTCCTGACATTGTCTACTGCAATGTTAGCCGGAAGCATGCTGGTGAGAATATCTATCACGAATTCGACATTTTGGCGGATATTGCTGGAGGGATGCCGGCGACGCTGCCGCGCCTGGGTGATTGGGAGAATCCGGAGACTCGTCCGTACTTGGAGAAGTACATGATGCGGAACCCGGAGGTGCCGATTGAAGATGTACATCGTGCCTTCCGCTATGTTCAGGGCATGTCCTGTTCGGAAATTGCTGGTGTCATGCAATATGCTGGTGTTCATGGTGGTGGTTCTCCGAGGATGGAGCAGATTGCCATTATGGGTAGCTACGATATGGAGAAAACGAAGAACATCGCCAAGCGGCTGGCTGGTATTCCCGTGAAGGAGAAATACTCCTTTGACAGGTTGGGAGAGACACCAGAAGAGCTGTGAGTAGCAGTAAGAGAATATAGCTTGTTGTGAAGTATCTGTTAGAGAGGGCAGGTTATGATGATTACATCGAATGAATATCGCAAGAGATTGAGCAAGATGAGGCGGAATGTGTATATGAGTGGGGAGCTTATATACCGGGATGATCCTCGCCTAGAGGGAGGGACCAATAGAATTGCCAAGACCTATGATATGGTAACCGACCCGGAGTTCAAGGAATATGAGGACATACTGACGGCTACTTCTCACCTGACGGGCAAGAAGATAAACCGGTTCTGTCATACTCATCGAAGCGTTGCCGATTTGCTCGCCAAACAGAAGATGACCAGAGTAACCTGTCACCAGGTAGGTGGATGTATTGACAGATGTATGGGAATCGACGCTATCAATGCAAATTCCGTGGCTACTCATGAGGCTGACCAGGCGCATGGAACTGCGTACTATAAGAGGTTTGAGAAGTGGCTAAGGGATTTCCAAGAGAATGACCGCTCGGCCTGCTGTGCTCAGACAGATGTGAAGGGAAATCGTCCGGCCAGGCCACATGAACAGCTAGACCCTGACCTCTATCTCCACGTAGTGGAGACGAAAAGCGACGGCATTGTCATCAGAGGAGCCAAGGTACATAACTCAGTTGCCCCTGTTGTGGAATGGCTCATGGTGATACCTACGCGGCGACTGACGAAAGAAGAGGGAGAATGGGCGGTTTCCTGTGCGGTTCCTGCTGATGCAGAGGGTGTGAAGCTGATTGTTAGCGCTGCCAGGTCTCCCATTTCTAAGGAGTTGGGTATGCCAGGTCCTTATGTGGGTGCCGACTCTCTGACGGTTTTTGACAATGTGTTTGTTCCGTGGGAGAACGTGTTCCTGAATGGCGAGTATGAGCTTGGTGGCAGATTGGCGCTCTTATTTGCTCTTTATCATCGCCATAGCTATACGGGCTGTAAGCCAGCTTTTACGGATGTGATTATGGGGGCTACTGCTCTGATGGCTGAGTGCAATGGAATAGAAAAGAAACCGCATGTCAGTGAGAAGCTGGCCGAAATGATTTGCACCTCAGAGCTATGTTACGGGACAGGCATTGCTGCTGGGATTAATGCTCAAAAGTCGGGTTCAGGGACTTACATTCCTGACATCGTTTACTGTAATGTTAGTCGCAGACATGCTGGCGTAAACATCTACCACGAGTTTGATATTCTGGCAGATATAGCTGGAGGGATGCCGTCAACCTTGCCGCGTCTGGGTGATTGGGAGAACCCGGAGACTCGCCCGTATTTGGAAAAGTACATGATGCGGAATCCGGAGGTGCCGATTGAAGATATACATCGTGCCTTCCGCTGGGTCCAAGCTATATCATGCTCGGAAGCGGCTGGCGTAGCGCAGTATGCTGGTGTTCATGGTGGTGGTTCTCCGAGGATGGAGCAGATTGCTATTATGGGCAGCTACGACGTAGAGAAGACGAAGAATATTGCCAAGCGCCTGGCGGGTATTCCCGTGAAGGAGAAATACTCGTTCGATAGGCTGGGAGAGATACCAGGAGGGTTGTGAGTGGTAGTAATTGGAAGTAGATCCTTTGCTGGGAAAATATACTATTAATATTATTATTTATTATAAGGAGGGATAAATGGAATTTGAGACAATTACCTATGAGAAGAAGGAAAACGTTGCCTGGATAACCTTAAATCGACCTGATAAACTTAATGCTCAGAACCAGACTTTGACGGCTGAGGTTATAGCTGCTCTGGGGCAGGCCAGGGATGATGATGAGGTGTATATCATCGTCATTACTGGGGCGGGGGACAAGGCTTTCAGCGCTGGTGCTGATATCAGCATGTTTCCCCATTGGAGCCCTATAGATGTTATCAAGGGGGCCAAGGGGGCGCAGCGCCATTATGTGGTGGTAAGGGAGGTTCCAAAGCCAGTCATAGCCATGGTGAATGGTCTTGCCCTTGGTGGAGGGTGTGAACTAGCCATGGCCTGCGACATAATCATAGCTTCTGAGAATGCTATGTTTGGGCAGCCGGAGATTACTGTTGGAGTTATACCGGGTGGTGGAGGAACTCAGATACTACCGAGACTCGTGGGGGAGAAGAAGGCAAAAGAGCTTATCTTCACTGGTGATTTTATCTCAGCCGAGGAAGCCCTGAGACTTGGATTGGTGAACAAGGTTGTCCCTGCGGATAAATTGAGGGAGACGGTTGATAAACTTATTGGTAAACTTAAGAGTAAAAGCCCGGCTATCTTGAAGTTTGCCAAGATTGCGGTGAACAAGTCCCTCGAGACGCCTCTTTCAATCGGCATGGCAATTGAAACGGAGTTGTTTGCCATGTGTTTCGGAACTGAAGACCAAAAGGAAGGGGCAAGAGCTTTTCTTGAGAAAGACCCGGCGAAGAAAACCCCTAAATACAAAGGAAGATAAATCGGAGTCTCTTTTTATAGATTCCGCAATCAGCCGAGAAAAGACCGGCAGTTGTGTGTTTGTTTACGCTTTCATCTGCTGTGAAGAGTTAGCTGATAATGGGTCAAGCATGGGGTGAAGGCTTTCGGTAGATATTACAATTGATTGGAGACAAAGAAGTCCTTTGCAGGACTGGGAGGAAATATGATGAAGCTATTTCAGCCTGTTAACATTGGAAAGATGGAACTCAAGAACCGGCTGGTGGTGCCACCTATGGGGACTGGTTTCAGCGCACCTGATGGGACGGTGACAGACCGCCTCATCGAATACCATGAGGCCAGGGCTAGAGGAGGCTTTGGACTCATCATCGTGGAGGTGACTGCTATTGACCCCTTGGGCAAGGGAAGTCCATCCGAGTTGGGCATCTGGGATGATAAATTCATACCTGGGTTAAGCCGCCTTGCAGACCGAATTCATGCTGCCGGTGCCAAGGTTGCTATCCAGTTGCATCACGCTGGGCGGGAGACATTTTCCTTCAGCCTCGGAGGCCAACAGCCCGTAGCTCCCTCGCCTGTCCCTGACCCTATTGTTAGAGAGGTGCCCAGAGAGCTGACTGTGGAGGAGATTAAGTCGCTGGTTGAGGCATACGCCCAGGGGGCACGCCGCGCCAAAGAGAGCGGCTTTAACGCTGTAGAGCTGCATGGTGCTCATGGCTACCTCATAGCCCAGTTCATGTCAGCCTATGCCAACAAGCGGACTGATGAGTATGGGGGTGATTTCGAGAGGTTCCTGCGTTTTCCCCTTGAGATCGTGCAGCGGGTGAGAGAGCTGGTTGGTCCTGATTATCCTGTCCTGTTCCGCATCAGTGGTGATGAAGCAGTCCCCCAGGGACGTACTCTCGATGAGAGTGTGGTGGTAGCCAAGCGCCTTGTTGAGGCGGGTGTTGATGCGCTTCATGTCTCAGTGGGGGTATACGAGTCGGGTCACCTTACCAGTGCACCTCCTGCCATGGAGCCGGGATTTAACGCTGCTGCAGCGGCAACTATCAAATCGGCTGTTTCAGTGCCGGTTATTGCGGTGGGACGGATTATAAACCCTGCCGTTGCCGAGGATATCATCAGTTCGGGGAAAGCCGACCTGGTGGCAATTGGAAGGTCGTCATTAACTGACCCTGAATTCGCTATCAAGGCTAAGGAGGGACGTCCTGATGACATTGTCAAGTGTCTCTCCTGTAATGAGGGGTGTATCGATATGTTGATGATGGGCAATGCGTCGATAACGTGCATTCAGAACCCCGCCCTTGGTCGTGAGGCGGAGTATGCTTCCGCAGGGACGGCGAAGGCTAAAAAGGTGGTGGTTGCTGGGGGTGGGCCAGCAGGCCTGGAAGCAGCCAGGGCAGCAGCTCTGTGGGGACACAACGTTACCCTTTATGAAAAAGGGGATTCCCTCGGCGGGCAGGTTTTGCTTGCAGCAGTGCCTCCTACCAAGGAGATCTGGCTGGAGGTGGTTCGGTCTCGAGTTAAGGACCTGCAGCGATTGGGCGTGGAGATAAAGCTGGGATGTGAGTTGACTCCACAGATGATTAAGCAGTTATCACCTGATGTAGTCATCGTGGCTACAGGCTCAGCACCGCTTTTCCCCGATATTCCGGGGATAGACAGGGACAATGTTGTTACTGCTCAGGATGTGCTCAGAGGAACCCCGGTTGGTGTGAGGGTCGTGGTTATTGGAGGGGGACTGGTGGGCTGCGAGACTGCTGACTATCTGGCTCAGCAGGGCAAGGATGTGACCATAGTCGAGATGCTCCGACATACTGCTCAGGACATCTCGCCGGGAGCCCGCTACTTTTTACGCCGCCGTCTTAAGGAGAGAAACGTCAAGATATTGACCTCTACACCGGTGAAAGCTATCACCGACGAGGGCGTGGTTATAAGCCCCGAGGGTGGAGAACGAACACTCGGACCTGTAGATACGGTGGTTCTGGCTACAGGGGCAAGGTCAGTGAATGACCTGTCGGCGGAGGTAAAGGAACTTGTCCCGGAAGTCTATGTCATAGGTGATGCTACCAGCCCGGGAAAGGTATTACAGGCTGTCCAACAGGCAACAGAGGTAGCACGAAAGTTATAGCTGGCTATCAAGAAGTAGAAAGAGCCAGGGCTTGAGGCGGCAGCGATAGCCACACTTGCCTGATAGTTGCTGGTTAGTCGAGGCTTAATCTTGCATCCTTTTTCTGTCGAGCTTCTGGCGCTCTATTCTGTGCAGGGTCTCGTCACCAATGCCGAAGTGGTGAGCAATCTCGTGGCGTACTACATTGCCTATCTCCGTTTCGATTTGTCTATCAGAGCGGCATTTTGCCTCGATGGGCTTCTGAAAGATAGTTATTTTGTCCGGCAAGACCAGGCTGTAGCCGCTGCCCCGCCTGGTTTGAGGTATCCCTTCATAAAGACCTAACAGTTCAGTATTATGCCTGAGTCCTAGCTGCCTGAGTTGCTTTGGACTGGGCCAGTCCTCTACTAACACATCGACGTTTTCCAGCCTGCTTCGGAACTCCGATGGCAGTTCCTCGATGACCCTATTCACAATGGTTTCAAACAGTTGCCTCTGCATACTATCGAGTCCGTTTGACTTTAATCCAGCTACTTCTCTGTTCGGTTTTCCAGATGGGCCAGTATGCGTAGTGCGACAACCCAAATCAGGCCCATATAACAGGCAATAGCTAATAGGAACCATAGCACAGGTGTGAAGCCTGCGATTGTTACATCCATGACTGCGGTAACGATGCCAACAATCACCAAGGCATCCCCAATCCCGCCAAAGTAGTACATAGCCCACGGGTGTGTTGCTAACCTTGTTAGTTCATCCATGCTTGTACCTCCTGGAAAAGTTTTCCACTTTAGCTCTATTATACATTACCTCGTTGCGCTTTGGCAGTCGCCAGGCGGTGATTGGGTAAAGTTGACTGGCTAGCCCTGAAGGGATAAAATCAGCCTATTATGGAATCTTCTCTGAAATATAACCCTCGGGAAATCGAAAAGAAGTGGCAGGAGAAATGGGCGGCTGACCGCCTCTATGAGGTCAGGGAGGATGACAACCGTCCGAAGTTCTATGCCTTGACCATGTTCCCGTATACCTCTGGAGACCTTCATATCGGGCACTGGTATGCTATGGCGCCTTCGGATGTGCATGCCAGGTTTAAGCGGATGCAGGGCTACAACGTGCTTCATCCTATGGGCTTTGATGCGTTCGGACTGCCGGCGGAAAATACGGCTATCAGCCGCGGCATTCATCCTTATATCTGGACGATGGAAAATGTAGAGAACATGCGCCGCCAGCTCAGGAGCATGGGAGCTGTATATGACTGGAATCGTGAGGTGGTTACCTGCCTTCCGGAATACTATAAATGGACGCAGTGGTTTTTCCTCAAGCTTTATGAGGCTGGCTTGGCTTACAGGGGCAAGGCGCCGGTCAACTGGTGTCCCGACTGCCAGACAGTGCTGGCTAACGAGCAGGTGGTCGGCGAGGGATTGTGTGAGCGCTGCGGTACAGCGGTGACCAGGAAGCACTTGGAGCAGTGGTTTTTCAGGATTACCAAGTATGCCGATGAGCTTCTTGACCACAGCCAAATAGACTGGCCAGAGCGGATAAATATAATGCAGAAGAACTGGATTGGCAAGAGTACGGGGGCCGAAATTGTCTTTGGCCTGGAACATAATGGCGTAGATACGAAGGAGATAAGGACATTTACTACCCGTCCTGATACTATCTTTGGGGTGACCTTCTTTGTCCTGGCTCCAGAGCATCCTCTGGTACCTCAGCTTACTACACCGGAACATAAGGCTGAGGTGGAGAAGTATGTCGTTCAAGCGCAGAGACAGACCGAGATTGAAAGAACGGCTGTGGAGAAAGAGAAGACAGGAGTGTTTCTGGGTAGCCATGTAATTAACAAGCTGAATGGAGAGCCGGTGCCTGTCTGGATTGCTGATTATGTGTTGCCGAGCTATGGGACAGGTGCGGTGATGGGAGTCCCGGCCCACGACGAGCGCGACTTTGCATTTGCTAAGAAATACGGGCTGCCTATTCGGGTGGTTATTGCCCCTCCAGATTGGGCAGGAGAGGAATTGGAGTCTGCTTATCCTGGGCTTGGGACTGTAGTGAATTCGTGGCAGTTCGATGGCCTTTCCAGCGAGGAAGGGTTTGAGGCTATCTGTGATTATATGGAAGCTAAGGGATTGGGTAAACGGGCTGTTACTTACCGGCTTCGTGATTGGCTTATCTCCCGCCAGCGCTACTGGGGAGCACCTATTCCGATGGTATATTGTGATAAGTGCGGCATTGTTCCCGTGCCAGAGAAGGATTTGCCCGTCTTGCTGCCTCCTGATGCTGAGTTCAGGCCTACGGGTGAATCTCCGTTAAAGTACTGCGAGTCTTTTGTTAATACTACCTGTTCACAGTGTCATTCGCCAGCACGGCGGGAAACCGATACTATGGACACTTTCATGTGTTCTTCGTGGTACTTTCTGCGCTACACCAGTCCGAACGTTGATAATTTCCCCTTTGATAAAGACAAGTTGAAGCACTGGATGCCGGTGGATTTATATACTGGTGGTGCTGAACATGCGGTTATGCATCTCCTCTACGCTCGCTTCTTCATCAAGGCGATTAGAGATATTGGAGTAGTTGATTTCGATGAGCCTTTTACTCACCTGTTTAACCAGGGGACGATTATCTATCAGGGCGATAAGATGAGCAAGTCCAGGGGCAATGTGGTTACACCTGATGTGTATGTATCCGAGATGGGTGCTGACGCTGTTCGTGCCTATCTCATGTTTGTCGGGCCCTGGGAGCAGGGTGGGGAGTGGAGCGACCAGGGCATCGTAGGTATAAGCCGCTGGCTGAACCGGGTTTGGAATTTAGTGATAGCTGGCTGTTCTGAAAAGAATGTTGACCTCGATGTGGAAAAGGAGCTAACCCGCCTCATCCATAAGACCATTAGAAAAGTGACCGGGGACATGGAGCGGTTCCGCTTCAATACCATGCTGGCTGCCCTCATGGAATTTACCAACTACCTGGGCAAGGTTCAGGAGCAGGGCACAATTTCTGAGTTGGTGTGGCAGGAAGCTATTACCAGTTTACTGCTGCTCCTGGCGCCAACGGCACCACATCTTACTGAGGAGCTATGGGCAAGGACTGGGCATTCTTACAGCATCCATAACCACCCCTGGCCCAGGTGGGATGAGGAGTTAGCTAAAGAAGAAGAGATTACGCTGGTCATCCAGGTGAACGGGAAATTGAGGGATAAGGTTACCGTGCCGGTGTCTATTACCGAGTCCGAGGCCAGAGAGCTAGCCTTGAGCCGAGAGCGGATAAAGGCCTATGTCCAAGGTAACAATATTAACAAGATTATCTATGTCCCGCGAAGGCTGGTGAATATAGTGGTGGGGTAGGATGATTAGGCCGAAATTCTAACTGCGGTTCTGGGAGTTGTGGTATCAAATTGGTTAAATTCAATTTGTGATGTGATAAAATAAGTTGGATTAGGCGAGCTTCGAGTTAATCTAATGGCTATTGTAAGTTATACGAAATTGGTATTTTTAAAGGAAGGTAAAAATGGTGAAGAAAAAAGAGACGACCATAGTTCAGGGGGAAGCTATCGAAATTGAAGGTTCTCTGTCTCGGCCTGAAATTGTTAGAAAAGTTGTAAACATATTTATTGACACTGAAAACCTGCAGAGAGGGAGGGGGGTAAAGTTTCGTTACCCTGTAGAGAATTTATCAATTAACCAACAACTTTTTATCTTCAGACCAGGGGGTTTGAATAAATGGAATTTTGATTTTAAAGTAGAGATACTGGGGGAGTTAGGGCTTGGTAAAGGGTCACACGATGAGATTTTATTAGATTTCCAGAATAAAAAACGTGAAAATCCACAGAAGTTTAATCTCCTGTTGGAGGTCCTCACGGCGATTTACGATTGCTTAGAAAACGATGTGGACCGGCTACTGGAAAATTATCCTAGTTTGCAAACATCATTTCAAACGGGTGCAAAGGTTGAGATACTTTTAAAAGTAGTAAAATGGATGTTTATTATGGAAGACATCGTTTATTGGAATTATCAGGGGCGATCGATGTTATATAATGCGTTGATGAATTTATAGAGGAAGCATAGGTGAGACCTGAAAACAACATTTACAATTACTTAAATAAAGTGTTTCTGAAGGACATCATGGACCTTTTGAAGGAATTGCCTGATAAAAGCGTTGATATGGTTTATGGGGATCCTGATTATAATGTTGGTGTTAACTATGGTGATAAGTCCTATACGAAAACCTTTGGTGAATATATTGAATGGTATATTGAACTAGCGCGAGAATCCTTGAGGGTTTTGAAAGACACAGGAAATATGTTTTTAATAAATTATCCGAAACAAAATGCTTATTTGAGAGTGAAATATTTGGATGAGGCATGTTATCAAGTCTCTGATTATGCATGGGTATATAATACGAATGTAGGGCATACTCCAAAGCGCTTTACTACAGCCCATAGAAGCATATTACATTGTCGAAAGACGAGGAATAATAAGTTTTATAAAGATAACGTCGTAGTTCCTTACAAAAATCCAACAGACAAACGGATTTTAAGAAACTTAGAAAATGGTTCAAAGGGTAGAATGCCGTACGATTGGTTTTATTTTGATTTAGTTAAAAATGTAAGTAGAGAAAAGACATTTCATGCTTGCCAGATCCCTCAAAAACTTTCTGAAATGTTGATTAGATCTTGCACAATGCCACGTGATGTTGTTTTAGTTCTTTTTGGTGGGAGTGGCTCTGAAATAGAAGCTTGCAAGGTTTTCAATAGGCAATATATTTCCGCTGAGATAGATGAGAAATATTATAAAATGATTCTTGATAGGTTGAATAAGGGACGCATAGAGGAGAAATACAAATTGAGATTGAAGAAATACGAAGTTGAGAACATAGAACAGCAACTTGTACTTCTTGAGGAACAAAGGGAATATTTAACAAATAAATGAAAATATAAAATAAGGCGACCATTGGCGTGCAATACGGTATGAAAGACTAAAATTCCTTGCACTTAGATTTAGCTTCAATAAACCCCGCATATCAGTATATCGTTAATAACATTCAGTGGCAAAGAGGTTGTAGTGTGGCAGCGAGAGCGGTGGTTATCAAGTTTTTTTGCACCGCTACTGTTGGCTGCCATGCTTGGCAAAGGGATGTCGTAATATAACAACGAAACATCTAGCTATCGGGGTTTTGCACCGGTTGTTGGAGGCATGAATTCAGGGTTTAAATAAATGTGAAAGGATTGGTAGAAGGAGAATATGAAAGTTAAGTATGTTTTATTGGTTCTGGCTCTAGGCGCAGTCGTTTTTGTGTCAGGCTGCCAGGCGGCAGATGAACCTGAAGTGGCAGGAGGCGTTCAAGAGGGTGATGCCGTTAAGGTCCACTACACGGGCAAATTGGATGATGGGACGGTGTTTGATTCATCTGAAGGCCGTGACCCTCTGCAATTTATAGTAGGGGATGGTCAGGTAATTCCCGGCTTTGAAGAAGCCGTGATAGGAATGCAGCCCGGTGAATCGAAAACCGTCAAAATCCCGGCGGATAAAGCCTATGGCCCACACCGTAAGGACCTGTTAGCGGAAGTAGACCGAAGCGAAATTCAGGATGACACGGAACTAGAGGTCGGTCAGCAGTTAGTACTGCAGCATCCAAGTGGTAATCTGGTTAGAGTCACAGTGATCGATATCTCCGAGACAAGCGTGATAGTAGATGCCAACCATCCTCTGGCCGGGAAAGACCTGACTTTTGAAATCGAGCTTGTGGAGATTCTTTGACCGTTCTGTGAAACCCGATAGGGTTATTCTACTATTGGCAAAGGAGGATTGTGATATGGCAGCGAAAGCGGTGGTTATCAAGTTTTTTGCTCCGATTATCGATGGCACGATTAATGCCCTGATGGATGCAATCGACCAGAAGATGAAGCAGGGTGCCACTCAGTTCACCATCCTTATTTCATCCCCCGGCGGTTCTGTGTTCCACGGGCTATCGGCATATAACTATTTGAGAGGCCTGCCCGTAGCTGTAACCACGCATAATTTTGGCAGTGTCGATTCTATCGGGGTTGTCCTGTTCTGTGGGGGCAGCAAAAGGCTCTCGGTACCTCAGGCCAGGTTCCTGCTTCACGGCGTAAGTGCTGGTTTCCAACAAAACGAGCGTTTGGAGGAGAAGCAGCTTGAGGAGAGGCTGAAGGGCTTGAGGATTGACATAGAGAATATCGCCAAGGTCATAGCTGCAAATACTGGCAAGGCCGTCGAGGATGTCATAAATGCTATGCTGGAAAGGACTACGCTGAATCCTGAGGAGGCCAGAGCCTGGGGGCTGGTTCATGAGATTAAGTCCGCATTGTTTGAGGCAGGCTCCGAAGTCATCTCGATACAATATCAACAAAAGCAGGACTAGTGAGGGTGACTGACATAGAGGTTTGGACGTTATCTCTGTGGCACTTGGGATTCTATTGGTGGTTGCCGGACTTTTTGTGACTCTAGGGCAACATTCCGGCAGACGAGGGAGAGAGTGTTATGGAAAGGGTAGCAGGTTTTGGATATACTATAGGGAGGAGGTGGAGCAATGATTGAAGCTTTGTTAACGGAACAACAGAAAAAACTAAGGGATGAAGTGAGGGGATTTGTAAAGTGGGTTCCCAAGCAATTGCTGCTGGATATGGATGCTGATAAGGTACGATTTCCCAGAGAATATCTTGTTGAGTTGGCGAGGAGAAATCTGCTGGGCTTGAGATTTTCAAAAGAATTTGGTGGTAGGGGGCTACAGTGGGTCGACGAGATTGTGGCGCTTGAAGAAATCGGTGTACTTGGTATATCGCTGAGCTGCCTATTTTCACTTGTCAGTATTGTTGGTGAGGCGATTCAGGTTTTTGGGACAGAAGAGCAGAAGAGGAAGTATCTTGAGCCGCTGCTGAGAGGGAAAAGCTTTTGTGCCGAGGCGCTCACTGAGCCGCGTGGGGGCTCTGATTTTTTTGGCGCTACAACGGTTGCCAAAAAGAAGGGGGATTTTTACATCCTGAATGGACAAAAGCGGTTTGTTGTTGGAGCTGATGGTGCTGACATTTTTCTTGTTTATGCCAGGACCGGCGAAGGTAGCCCACACAAGTCATTAAGCGCATTTATTGTTGAAAGAGATATGGGTGTTGAAGCAAAATACATTTATGGACTTTTGGGGACAAGGGGTGGTGGTGCTGGGAGGCTTGTATTTAGAGATATAAAGGTGCCTGAGGAAAACCTGCTTCTTGGGGAAAACAAAGGTGCAGATATTTTTTATCAGATGATGATACCTGAAAGAATGACATCAGCAGCAGGAGCTGTTGGAATCGCAAGAGCAGCTCTGGAAATTGCGTTGCGGTATAGCGATAAGAGGAAGGCTTTTGATAAGAAAATCTGCGAGTTTGAAGGTGTCAGTTTCAAAATTGCAGATAGCATTACAAAACTGGATGCAGCCAGGTGTCTGATATATGGAACGGCTGCGGCTGTGGACAGCCTGGGCAGCACCGGCTATACGCGCAGGCTCGTATCCGAGTCTAAAAAGTTTGCTACAGACGCATCATGGGAAGTCATAAACGATGCCATGCAGGTCATGGGGGGCATAGGTTACACGAATGTCTATCCTATCGAACGGATGTTGAGGGACGCAAGACTTATGATGATATGGACAGGCACAAATGAAATCATGAATCTTATTATTCAGCATGAATACTTTAGAGAGGTTCTTAAGCCTGATAGCAGCCTGCGCAATGTGGAAGATGATGCTCAGGAATCTCGTGCTGAAGATGAAAAAATCTACGAATAACAATATTTGAGGGGTCTGTCTTTTGCAACAGGAGGTGGGAATGCGGATAAGTTTTATTGGTGGTGGCACTATGGGGGAGGCAATAATAAAGAGCCTGTTGGCTAAGGAGGTAGCTGCGCCTGCTGATATCATGGTCAGCGATGTCAGTCAGTCGCGGCGAGATATTTTGGTCAAGAGGTACGGTGTTAAGGCCCTGGATGATAACCGTAAGGCATCGGAGGGTGCTGAGGCGGTTGTTTTAGCTGTAAAGCCGCAGGACTTGGGTAAGGTATTGGGTGAGGTGAAAGAGCTATCGGCTCAGCAACTGGTGTTGTCTATAGTGGCTGGTGCTACTCTGGATAGCTTACGCCAGGGGCTAGGCCATCCTTGCCTGGTTCGGGCGATGCCTAATATGCCAGCACAAATCGGCGAAGGCATGACGGTATGGATAGCTACTGCTGAGGTAAATCAACAGCAGAGGGAGCTGGCACGGTCTATCTTGGCTGCTTTAGGTGAGGAAGTCTATGTCAGCAGTGAGAAGTATATAGATATGGCGACTGCCTTAAGCGGTAGCGGTCCGGCTTATGTTTTTCTTGTTATCGAGGCGCTTACCGATGCCGGCGTGCATATTGGTTTACCCCGTGATATAGCTGAAAAACTGGTAATAGAAACAATGCTGGGTTCAACCCGAACTGTCAAGGTGCTGGGTAAGCATCCGGCTGAGCTAAGGAATATGGTGACATCGCCGGGAGGGACTACCACCGAGGGTCTCTTACAATTGGAAACGGGTGGATTACGTTCTCTCCTCCTTAAGGCTGTTATCGCTGCGTATAACAAGGCTAAGAATTTGGGAGCCAAGTAGGTATGGCAACCTATTTGACCTATCTGGAGAGAGCCTTTCGGAGGATACCCCGCCACCCCAGTGTCCAGGGAGAGCGGTCGAGTTCAATTCCAAATTCTTCGCTAAAGCGGCCGATAATAATTCGTTTAACCTTGCTATTCAAGTGAGTATCATCAAAAGCATATTCGTCGCACATAAAACCATTTCTGTCACAAACCGCTGAGTATACATCGAGGAATTTGTACCCTCTTTCTCTACGCAGTAACTTTAACTTCTGGTTGAACTCTCCAGTTATCATGCCGCGCATTCCTCTTGAAGCATAGTGTGGAGAGCCAAAAGTATTCTCAGCCCTTCCAGCCGGCGGAACACTGTAAACTGCAAAATTGATGCCAAGCTGACTCAATTGGTTCAAGACATCTCCGTAATTTGCTATCGTTTTATCAATCAATTCACTTATCGTTGATTTTCCTTTATTCTTTTCGTACTGGTTGTATATATGAATCCTGCAGTCAATCTCGCCGAACACCAGAATGAAAATATCCCTTCTATTGCTCTTCGCTACAATTTTAAACAACTGTTTGTTGGAGTTTGTAGTGCTGCTCTTCCTTTGAAGATTATATGCTGTAGATGGGCCAACACGGTGTATGAGAACATATAAACTGATATCTTTGAAGACTTGGACATGGCTGTCTCCTATCACATGGATTAGAGGCTGGCCGCCTATTCGAGCAAGCAAGGCGATGGCATATAATCTGACCAGCTTAATCACCTGTTTAATCCCATGACGAATAATCAGGTTATGCGCGAACGAAGCCCATGATGAGATTCGTCTGCCCATGCGTAGCCCCTCGTGTGCCGTCTTAAAAGAATACGGTAGAAGAGTTTGGTTTTGATGCGTCACAATCACCTCCATTTTACAACATTCCTATGGTATCTTTCAGCTTAAACGCTCGTGCTCCAGGAGTTGAAAAAGGGAAGACTCTTTGGTATTGTGTCCATGCTATCTTGTCTGCAGAGGTTGCAATGAATGAATCACTGAGCACGGAAGAAATGAAAGGAAAGATCGATTGGGAGTGGGATGATGGGCATGTGGTGCCGGAGGTGGTTAATCCAGAGGTAGAGTTCTTGTTTCGCAGGATGATTGAGGCTACCTATGAGAAGGTAAATCCAAGACAGGGAGAGAAAATATTGGATATTGGATGTGGTAGGGGTACTGACGGCGTAGAGCTGGCTAAAAAAGGTGCGATGGTTATTGGACTTGAACCTTCGAGCATAATGATAGCGCATGCCAAAAATCATATTGCTGAAAATAATGTAAATATGGCTTTAATTCATGGTGTGGGTGAGTACTTGCCGTTCGGAGTTCGCTCTCTGGATAAGGTTATGTGTAAAGGGGCATTAGACCACTTTCTTGACCCAGAAATGGTTATGAGGCAAATCGCTACAGTGTTGAAACCTGGAGGGGAGGCAATAATAGCTATAGCTAATTTTGAAAGCCTTGGCTTCAAATTAGGGAAGAAGGTATGCTTGCTGAGGAAGGTGCTTGGCTTCAAGGATGGCAAGGGAAGGCTGCCGTGGGAGATACCCTCCGACCATACATATAAATTTGACTATCACCTTATCAAGCGGATGGCAAATAACCACCTTAAAGTGGAACAGGCGATTGGTGTATCGTTGCTTTTTGGACTTCCGTGGTGGGGTACGTTCCTGGATAAGTGTCCCCGAAGCATCTCGTCCTGTATCTTAAATACATTGGACAAGATAGCTCGCCATCTTCCTTCTTTGAGTGATGTGGTTATACTGAGATGCAGGCCCAGGGATGAAGGCTTAACTCTAATCCAGGGGAATTCTACTTCTTAATTAACAAGACAGACAGGATACTGTATTTACCTTCTATTTCATGCATCTCGCTTATTTCATTCTTATGCTTATCCATTAGTTTGTCTATGGCTTGGGTAACTTCTGGCCAGTCATCATATTTATAGTCATGGAGACCGAGGATACCTCCTGAAACAAGATTAGGCCAAATAATATAGAAGTCATTGTTTACATAATCTTGTTGATGGCAGCCATCAACAAATCCAAAGATGAATTTCTGTTCTTCGTTGAATTTGACTTTTCTGGAGTCTTCTTTAATGGTTATGATGTTGTCGAAGCCTCGGGTCGTTTCCTGGTAGACTTCTAACATTGAGTGCCCTTGTAGAAATGCTTCATAGACATCACATGCCGTGGGCCCGCTTTTGCTTATAGTTTTGTCGAGGTCAGGCTCGAAAGTGTCAATAGCATATACTTTTTTGCCGTACTTTTTAGCAAATTTTGCCAGCTTGATAGTACCTCCGCCCATAAATGCACCGATTTCGATTATATCCCCCTCCAACTTTTGCAATGACCGTTCCTTCATAAAGGCTATCAAGTTTTCATAGCCGACGAAATCATCTGCGTGGAATTTGGGCTTAAAGATGTTGCTGAGGAGGCTTTTGAAATTAATCATCGAAACTGCTTATAGAAAGTGTTTACTTGTCACCCTGAGCGAGATTCTTCGGTCGCTCCGCTCCCTCAGAATGACAGGCAGGGTTGCTAATCGTTGAACTGCTCCCAGAAGTTCGATGCCAATTCGTTATTATCTTTAAGTAGAGCCGTTATGGCTATTACTACTGCGGCTGATACCCAGGTGGGTTTTTCCTCAGGCCAAATCATCTCTTCAGGTATCTTTATCCCTGTCCAGAAGCTGCCATCGTGGTCTTGAAGCTTGAGAATCCAATCCAGCAGTTGTGTGGCTCTTTCATGTTCTCCTGTATGTGTTAGGGCCATAACCAATTCGCAGGTCTCAGCTACTGTTACCCACCAGGGTGCTTCAACGACGCACTTGCATCCCCAGTTGTCGATGACAAAGTCTCCCCATCGGTCCAGCAGGTGTTGTTTTGCTGTCTCCCTGTCGATTATCCCGGCGAGGACTGGGTAAAACCAGCTTACCGCATAGTCACACTTTCTGTGGCCGTGCCTGTTAAAGAGTTCGGGGTGCTTCTCGATTGCCTCGGCTAGTCTCTCATTGGCTGCTTCCCAGTCGGGTTTATTCAGCCCCAGCGTTTTGGCAATATTGATGCCGCTTCTGATACTCATTGAGATGCAGCTTGATGCGGCTAGCAGAGCTGTTGGCCAGGCTACATTGTGTGTATCACGAGCCCAAAATATCTCGCCGGTTTGCTGCTGTAGGTCTAGAGCAAAGGCTATGCCTTTCTCAACTGCAGGCCACATATGTTTAAGAAAACCCATGTCGCTGGTGGCTAGGTAATGACACCATAGTCCGACTGCTATGTATGAGCTATAGTTAGCATCTCTGGTTAAGTCTTGGGGTTTCCCATCTAAGTAACTAGACCACCAGCTTCCATCAGGGTTCTGGACATCACGCAGCCATATGTAAGCTTTCTCAGCTTCTTTAGGTCTGCCAGACAAATCCAGAGCGATAGCGCATTCTACATGGTCCCAGGGGTCGGTGATGCCATCTTTATACCAGGGTATAGCTCCGGAGGGGAGTTGATGATTGCTGATAAAGGTTGCTGACTGATGAATTAACTCTTGAGTATCTTTCGTCATTTGCTTCCCTTAAGCCTTGTTACCGTGCTTCTGATTCTTGTGGGCATAAAAGACTGTGCTTTTGGCGAAGAAATTATTAAGAAAACTATCAATCAGGTGGACAGGTTTGCTCTTGGTTTTTATATCCCATACCAAGAATTTGTGATAAAGAGAAGGGATTAAAGCTTTTTCATTGTTTATTCCAAAGAGGCAGCGAGATATCCAGTAGAAGGAATGAAGGGCATGTTTGTGGCGGACGGCATATATGTGTAGATTGTTTTGGCGTAATTTAGAAGAAAGTTCGCTAGCCTTATATATTCTGACATGGCCTCCTGAATTATTATGATAGTTCCTGGATAGCTTCCAGCAGATAGCTTCGGGGAGATAGGAGGGGACACTAACAGCAAGGATGCCATCGTCTTTTAAGACTCTGACCAGCTCTTTAATGCCGTGCTGGTCATTGGGGATATGCTCCAGCACCTCGGAACAAATGATTTTGTCGAAGGAGGCATCTTTGAAGGGAAGGCTTATTATATTGCCTTTTATCAAAATCCATTTTCCCCTGGATTCTCCTTGCTGGTCAAGATGCCAAAGGACGTGGTGTGCCTTTACGAGGTCCGCATCCTCAATATCCAGGGCACAGACTAGGCAATCAGTTCGTTTGCATGCTTCCCAGCTGTGTCTACCCTCGCCGCAACCAACATCCAGGACTCGCTCACCATCCTTAATGCCTACGAGCTTATAGTCGATGGTGAGCATTCGCAGCACTCCTGATATACTTCTAGTGTCTTCTTCGCAGCTTGTTCCCAGGTTAGATTTCTCTCTACTCTCTTTCTCCCTGCCTCTCCCATCTTTCTCTGCAAGTGCTTGTCAGATAGCAAGCGCTTGATAGCTGCGGCTAAGGCATCGGGGTCAGCCGTTGGCACAAGGATTCCGGCGTCGCCATCTTGTCCCACTACCTCGGGGAGTGCTCCTCCTCTTGTGGCAATAACCGGGAGCTTACAGGACATTGCCTCAGCAGCGGGGAGACCAAAGCCTTCATAGAGGGAGGGGACAACGCTTATCTCTGACATTGAATAACGTTTGACCAGTTCCTCGGTGCTTATTCTGCCGGTGAAGGTAACTGTATCCTCAAGCCCGTATTCTTTTACCAGTTTTAGGTGTTCACCACCTGGTATAGGACTACCCACTACGGTCAGCTTGACTTTTGTTTCTCCCTGGAGCAGTTGGAGTGCTTTCAGCAGATAGCGGACGCCCTTTATCGGCTTTTCCCCGCTATTTATAAGGATAAGGCTATCTGGCTCCTTGGGCATACCGTCATTCATTTTGAAGAGGCTGGTATCAATGCCATTGTATACTACTCTTAGCTTACTGGGATGAAGTTCAAGATGGCGCTCTATGTCTTTTGCTGAACTTTGTGAAACAGTTATTATTTTGTCCATTCGCTTGGCTACTCGTCGTTGCATCGTGCAGAAGGAGTACCATCTTACTAAGCCAAACTTTTTCAATGGGCTCGGAGCGTTGGCGATATCCAGATCCCTATCGATTGGAATGGGGTGGTGAATGGTGGCAACAACGGGGATTCCCAGTTTCTTAATCCAGAGCAGCCCGTAGCCAAGGCTCTGGTTATCGTGGACAATATCGAATTTATCATATTTGAGGAGGTTTTTTAGCTTGTGATAGGCTCTGATAGTAAAGGCGAGCGGTTCGGGGAAGGTTCCTGTACATGAAGCTGCAAATTCGTAAAGATTGAGAGGGCTGCGTAGTAGCGAAGAATCCAGTTTAAGATAATCTGGTGACTGATAATAGCTATAACTTGGAAGCTTGTGAAGTTTTACTCCGTCTGGGAGGTTGGGGTAAGGTGGGGCTCCGATTATTTCAACTTGATGCCCCATTTTTTGAAATTCACGGGCGAGATAATGTAAGTAAACCCCCTGCCCCCCGCAGTATATGTTTCCCCGGTACGCTAAAAGACATATCTTCATTAGTTCATTTACTACCTCTTAATTATTTTGCAGGCCAGTGGCTTTAGTATAAACGTTCAAATTGGCCAGCAGAGCCTGTAATGGCGAAAACACAAGCTGCTGGGCGTGACCATTTTATCTTTGATAACCCAGCAACGGCTGCCCAGATTGAGCTGTTGGGCTTATGCTTATCTCAGCCTGTTGATTGTTATTTTAGCTCTTTAGCTAATTTATACTTTTGTTTCTGGTTAGCTGGTAGCCGGAGTTTGGCCAGGATTGAGTTTTTGCCACTTTTCCAAAAGCTGTTGATGGCTTTCTTCATAGTCGGGGTCGGGGATACAGCAATCTACTGGACATACTTCGACACACTTGGATGATTCAAACCAACCAATGCATTCTGTGCACTTGCCAGGGTCAATGACGTATATAGTTTCTCCTTCTTGAATAGCTTCATTTTTGCATTCTGGTTCGCAGGCACCGCAACTGATGCATTCGTCGGTGATTTTGTATGCCATTTTGACTTAACCTCCTTGACTTTTTATACGGTCAACTAAATTGTTAGAAGCCCTTGTTTTTCAGGGCAATGTCCCCTTTTGTGGTGCTGGACAAGGCTCTATACCGAACTTGTCTCTTAAAGCAGTGGCAACATGGTCAGGCACCATATTTTCGAGACTGCCTCCTAGCCTGGCTATTTCTTTAAGCAGGCTGGAGCTAAGGAATTGATAACGCAAGCTCGCCATAAAGCAGACGAGTTCAAGGTCAGGTGCCAGGTTCTTATTCATCATTGCCATCTCAAACTCTCGTTCAAAGTCGGAACTCATCCTTAGTCCACGGACCATGGCTTGCGCCCCCACCTGCTGAGCGAAATCGACTGTAAGTCCGGAATAGGACTGGACTTGGACGTTGTCCAGATAAGCTACTGATTTTTGAGTCATTTCTACTCTTTCTTTGGCGTTGAAGAGGAGCTGCTTCTCAGGTCTGTCATAAATGCCAATGATTAGCTTATCGAATAATGCTGAAGCCCGTTTGATAATATCAATATGTCCGTGAGTTATAGGGTCGAAGCTGCCGGGGTAGATAGCGGTAATCAAGGTTTAACCTCCTTGTGGTATATTGAAATACAGGTGTCGCCATATCGCCTTTCTTTAATCAGTGATAGTCCATCGTAGCTGTGGTTTAAGGGAAAGCGTGAAGCATGAGAAGCTACGATTAAGGATTCGTTGCCCACGAGCTTTGAGGTAGCCAGTTGTGTTACCAGGCTACTAATGGATAGGTCTTCGTAAGGCGGGTCCATAAATATAATATCGTATTTATTACTGAGAAAAGTGAGAGCTTTTGTTATGCTACAGCAGTAAACATGAGCCTTTTGTAAAAATCCAACTTTCTCCAAGTTCTGCTTAATAATAGCACAACACCGGGGTTCTTGGTCAACAAAGTCAACCCAGTCTGCGTCGCGGCTCAGTGTTTCAATGCCGAGGGCTCCAGTGCCGGCATATAAATCAAGCCCTCGAGACCAGTGGCTGGTGAGAGATGCCAGTATGGAGAAAATGGCTTCTCTTACCCTGTCTGTTGTTGGACGAACCAAACGATTCCTGGGTATTTTTAGCTGTTGCCCTTTGGCTGTGCCACCGGTAATACGCATCGTCTATAATCTTTACTAGCACTATTATACCTTGACTTATTCTTTAGTCAAGCTGCTGTACTTGTTCAGCACATTACAGCATGTCAGATTGTGTAAAAACTAGCGTGCCAGCATATGGCGCAACCTTTTAAGGTTGCCTTGGGTGGCTTATGGGGCAGGGCTAAAGCCCTGCACTACAGTGCCTCGCACTACATTTGCCGGCAAAGACCTGAAGCAATCTCTAAGCAGTTAATATGCGGTTTACTGCCCTTTTCAACTGCTCAGCATCAAAGGGCTTCATAATATAATGGGCTTTGGTACTGGAAAGAAAGGCAGTGATCCTCGCCCCGATAACATCGCCAGTGATAAAGACTATCCTTCTGGCCAGGGATGGGGCTATCTTGTGAATACGCTTATATAGCTCAGTGCCACTCATACCCGGCATCTTGATGTCCAGCAGGATAAGACGGTACCTTTTGCTTTCAATCATCTCCAGGGCATCATCGGCATTGTCTATAGTCTCTACTTCGTGTCCTTCACCGGTCAGCACACGACTCACAAGTGATAAAACCGTCGGCTCATCGTCTACTACCAGTATCTTTGCCTTAGCTGCCTCCTCAGCCTCTTCAACCTCCGGCTCAGCCAGTTCCAACTGCTCGGGCCGGGTAACTATGGGCAACTCCACAACAAAGGTAGCCCCTTTGCCCGACTTGCTTTCGGCATATATCCTGCCGTTGTGCTCAGCTATTATGCCGTGGCACATGCTCAGGCCAAGCCCGGTTCCCTGGCCTACCTCTCTGGTGGTAAAGAAGGGGTTGAATATCTTATCCATATTTTCCTTAGATATCCCTGCCCCATCATCTTTGAAGGATATGCGTATGGTGTCATCTATCTTCTCTGTCTTTATGGAGAGCCTCCCCTTACCATGAGCTAAATCCATCTCCGTCTCGGCATTTACGATTAAGTTGAGGAACACCTGCTGGAGCTGGCCGCCGTCGGCGATAGTGGCCGGCAGTTCAGGGTCAAGATGGGTGATAACCTTTATATTATGGGTCTCCAGCTCATAGGCTCTCAGAGCGAGGGTGTTAGCTATGAGGTCGTTGATACTGACATAGTCTCGCTGTGGCTTGTGCTGGCGAGCGAAGGTAAGCATCTTGTTTACGATACCGGCTACCCGCTGGCCGCCGTCATTGATAACCTTTAAGTCTTTCTTTGCCTCCTCGGGGATATCCTGTCTTTGCATCAGCAACTGGGCATAGCCGATAACGCCGGTGAGGGGATTATTTATCTCGTGGGCGATGCCTGACGCCATCTCGCCGACTGTAGCCAGGCGGCTGGCAAGCTGAGCCTTCCGCTCCAGCTCCCTTCTCTCCTCTTCCATTCGCTTGCGCTCGGTGACATCACGACTGACTCCCCGAAAGCCGATAATCTTCCCCTCCTGATTTCGTAGAGGAAAAGCTGCTAGTTCGCCAAATCCTGTGCTCCCATCCTTGCGAATAACCTCATAAGTAAAGCCTTTGTTTGGCTTGCCTGTCCGATAGATTTGATTGTAGGTTTTATACACGCGCTCAGTTTCCTCTTTGGGTGTATAGACCCGGTAGTTCATCCCCATCATTTCTTCTCTGGAATATCCATAGGCGCGGCAGGTTGCATCATTAAAGGAGGTGTAATTGCCGGCAAGGTCTACCTCATAATAGCCATCCTCCATCTCCTCCAGGATAGTCCGGTATCTCTCCTCCGATTGTCTTAAAGCCTCCTCGGTCTGCTTGCGCTCGGTGATATCCATGTAGTTTCCCAGGGTTGCTTGTCTTCCTCCATACTGAACAGAGGCAACTGTCTCCAAAATCCATCTAACCTCCCCTCGCTTGTTAGCAATCTTGTATTCATAGGGAGAAGAACGCTTACCCTTCAACATATTCATCGCATTTCTCTTTACCACATTCCTATCTTCGGGAATGACAAGCTGCAAAGACTCCATACCCAACAATTCATTTTCGCTGTAACCTGTATATCGCTGGAACTGAGAATTGACAAATTGAAACTTCCCATCTTGCACAATGTAGATGCCAACTGGTGAGCTCTCGGACAGCGTCCTGAACAATTCCTCTGCCTGCTTGCGCTCGGTGATTTCTTTTCGAAGTTGCTCATTAATCCTTCCAAGTTCAACTGTGCGCTCATACACCTTTTCCTCAAGACGGTTGCGGCTCTTCTTCAATTCCTCCTCTGTCTGCTTGAGCTCACTGATGTCCTTAATAGTGGCAAGGTAACTAATTGTATTCCCATGCTCATCTTTCACCTCTGAGGGGCTGAGAATTACTGGAAAGCGCTCACCGTTTCTTCGCATGAAAATCAATTCAAACTCTTCAAATTCATGTCCTAAAGTCTTCTGAAAAGTTGCATTTATCTTGTCATACTCCTCTGGGGGCCAATAAGGGTGTGGAGGCCCAACCCCGATAAGCTCATCTCTTGAAAAGCCAGTCATTTCACATAAGGCAGAATTGACATTAATGTGAATACCATTAGCATCTAATACAGAGAACCCGTCCATCATTGAGGCGATAAGACCTTCTGAAAACTCCCTCTGACTTCTGAGGTCATCCGCTGTCTGCCTATGCACAGCTTCGGACGCTTCCAATTCAGCTGTTCTCTGGCGCAATTCTGCCAGTTCACTGATGAGTTGCTCTTTTGTCTTAGTTTCATCTTTCATCTCGTATGCTCCCTTGTAAGCTCTTAATAACTCAATGAGCCATGCCAGGTATCTATCTTGATTATACACCTAGCTAAGGTGAAATAGAATACCCTGTACTCGTTCAGGTGATCAGTGACACATAGCCTGGGGTAACGGGTGAGACTAGGTTGCTTCGCTTCGCTCGCAATGACATTTCTTGCATTACATGTTTATCTCTCTAAATCCAAATCACCAAAAAACCTTTCGACTCTTGACTCTCGACTATCGACTGTTTACGCATGTAGTGCAGTCTTTTAAGGCTGCCTGGCGGTGGTTGACGGGCAGGGCTAAAGCCCTGCACTACATTGCCTCGCACTGCATGTTTTTGCCTGGTGAAGTTGCCCAAATGACTGGAACAATATCGGCAAAATATACAAGGAGGTAATGTGTCTATAAGCACGTGAACGAGTACGCCAGCAGTCTTTTCTAATCCAGGAATGAGCCTGAAGGAATGAGCCTCAGACACCCCGGTATGTATGTCGAGAGATGTATTGGAAGAGATTGGAACGTGCTTTTACCATCCTTTCTGCAAATTCATTATCGCTCATTTGGTTAGCAATGTCATCAAGCGTCTTCATGGTTACATCTGGCTGCAGGTAGCTTTGTGTGTCAGGCAGTGACTTCAGCTTCTCGTACGGTGTCATCACCTCCTGGTAGGGATACGTTCTCTTGACCTTGCCCCTGTGGTCAATAACCGATACTGGAAAGAAGCAAGGTCTGTGAAAGTTGATATAGATATTCAGGAAGTCCCTGTAGTACAGGTTAATGCTTGTGGCATACGATTGTGGAATATGGATATAGCCCAGCTGTTTACGCACTACCGAGCCGTTCTTCGACTCCACCAGGCCATTATCGTTGGTATGGCGTGGCCGGCTCTTGGTGAAGCGAATCAAGAGCTTGTTCAAGAGCTTAGCTACCGTCCCGTTGATAAACTCAGACCCGTTATCAGAATGGAAGCCTCTGACAACAAAAGGGAAGCCTACCAGCACGGTTTCCAGCGCCGGCTCCAGGTGATACTCCGATATCCTTTCCACAGAGGCCAGGACCTCCCATTGAGTAACCTCGTCCACGGCATTGATATGATACACTCCCTTCTCCCCATCCTTGTCTCCCTGGTGTACCGTGTCAACGCGAATATATCCCGGTTTCCCACCCGGGTCAGGTCTTGTCCTCTCACCGATGTTCACCCCTGCCGGCTTGGTCCTGGTATATCGCTTGTTCATATTCCGATAAAGGTTGCTTCGGCGCAGATTGTAGAGATGGGCAACGGATATCTGGGAGATAGTCTTAAAGTCCATATGCCCGTACACTATCCATTCCCGCTCCATGATCTTCTTGGTGGCTGGTCCGCTCAGATAGTCATGCAGGTCATCAGTCCTGGCTAACAAGGCAATATCTTTCTGCGTATACTTCGTGGGAAACCGGTGCCTTTTACAATCTGCCTTCCTTACTCTCCCATCTTGCTTGAATTGCCTTATCAGCCGGCATACCTGTGCCCGGGAGTATCCGCTCACCTTCTCCAGGTACTGCCGGATTATTCCCTTCTCATCTCTGTTGAGCCGTTGATACGTGAATCTCACCAGTATCGACTCTATCCACGAGTATCGTTCCTCAATCGATACCCCTGCAAACGTAAGTGCTTCACTCCCTGCTAAAAACCGTTTGACCTGTTCTACTGTAACTAGCTTTTCGTCGTTCATGATCAGCTGCATGCTCCAATCATAAACGAGATGCCTGCCTATTCAGGCTCACCCTGTGCTAGAAATCGATATTCCCTCCAGGCTCATCTTGTATTGGAAGAGACTCCAGCTTGTTTTTTGTTCCAGGGATGTGCTACACTTTCAGACGCCATTTCGAGCCGAGGAGGCCTGCGTATTGCTAGCGGATTACGGTTATATCGGGATACTCCTTATAGTAGCTATTCTGTTTGCGGTTTCCATGCCGCTTATTCCTTTAGGGCTCAGCTTTCTCGGCATCGTTCCCAGGAAGAGCAATCCAGCTAAGACTTCCACCTATGAGTGCGGCATGGAAACCGTCGGTAAGACGTGGGTTCAGTTTAACTTCCGCTACTACCTTTTCGCTGTTCTCTTCGTTGCTCTCGATGTGTTGACTGTCTTCTTGTATCCCTGGGCGGTTAATCTTAAGGGGCTAGGCGTGTTTGGTCTGATTGCGGTAGGCGTTTTCTTTGTAATTCTTATGGTGGGGTATATTTATGCCTGGCTGAAAGGAGCCCTGGAGTGGAAATAGAAAGGTACGAGGTTATATCTTCGGATGAAATCGATGCTGCTGAAGCGTTAAGAATCAACTCACTAAAGGAAACTTCCCAACAGGCAATACCTGACCCGGACAGGTGGCTCGAAGAAGAGCTCAGGCGCAATGTCCTTTTGACAACTGTAGATTATGCGGTTGATTGGGCACGGTCGAGGTCGATATTCCCGCTTATGTTTGGTTTGGCCTGCTGTGCTTTTGAGATGATTGGTAGCGCAGCTTCACGCTTTGATATCTCTCGCTTCGGCATGGACATTTTTCGCTGGTCACCACGCCAGGCTGACCTCATGATTGTTGCTGGCACATTGACCTGGAAGATGGCGCCAGCAGTGAAATTGGTCTATGAGCAGATGGCTGAGCCTAAATGGGTGATAGCTATGGGGGCTTGTGCTATTAGCGGTGGCACATTCAGAGAGTCTTACAGCGTTGTGCCGGGTATCAATCATATAATCCCCGTTGATGTCTATGTGCCTGGGTGTCCGCCTCGGCCCGAGGGGTTGCTTTACGGTATAACGAAGATACATAAGAAAATCGGTAAAGAAAGTATAAAGACGTCGTGACCAGAGGTATGCTTGATTGTGTGATTGGAGGTAGTTAGCAAGAGTGACTATAGCCTTGAATGGCGAAGAGGTAGCGGAAAAGATAAGGGGAGCTTTCCCCGGCTCTGTTGTTGCGGCCGACAAAGCGGCTGTTATTGTGACCAATCAGTCTCTTTATCAGGTAGCTGAGTTTCTCAAGAATACCGCAGGGCTTGATTTTGATTATCTTACCGACCTTACTGCTGTTGATTATCTCGACTATTTTGAGGTTGTTTATCATTTAACGTCTTTGAAGCATAATCATAGTCTGGTTTTGAAGACCAGGTGCTATGAGCGGGAAAAGCCCGTGGTATCCTCGGTAGTCAATCTATGGCGTGCTGCCGATTTTCAGGAACGAGAGGTCTACGACCTGATGGGCATCACCTTTGAAGGTCATCCTAATCTGAAGCGTTTGTTGCTCTGGGAAGGATTTGTGGGGCACCCGCTGCGGAGGGATTATCTCTAAGATGGCAATCAAGACAGAGCCCTTTATTCTCAATATAGGCCCTCAGCACCCATCAACTCATGGCGTCTTTCGGCTGCGGGCTACTCTTGATGGGGAAGTCGTTGTTGATGTGGAGCCTGTTATTGGTTATCTCCACCGCGGGATTGAGAAACTGGCGGAGGGACGGACTTATACCCAAAACATCCCATTTACAGACAGACTGGACTATTTAGCTTCGATAACAAACAATTTAGCCTATGTGCTGGCAGTGGAGAAATTGGCGGAGGTAAAGGTCCCGGAGCGGGCTGAGTACCTGAGGGTTATTACGGCTGAAATGATGCGTATTGCCAGCCATCTTATGGCAGTTGGCTTTTTCCTCAATGACCTCGGGGCTATGATGACTCCAGTCTTGTATATGTGGCGGGAAAGGGAGAAGCTGCTGGACCTATTTGAGATGGTTTGTGGTCAAAGGCTTACTTACAATTACATGCGCATTGGCGGCGTTAGCCATGATATTCCCGAAGAGTTTTTGCCGGCTTTGAAGAGGTTTGTGGCTGAGATGCCGGGATTCATTGATGAATATGACCAGCTTCTGGCGGGGAACGAAATTCTATTAGTACGGAGTAAAGGCGTTGGCGTTTTGCCTGAAGAGTTGGCGATAAATAGTGCAGCCAGCGGCCCGGTGCTGAGGGCCAGCGGTGTGAAGTGGGATATCCGCCGGGCTGACCCATATTCCATCTATGACCGCTTTGACTTTGATATACCTGTGGGCAGTGCTGGTGATTGCTACGACCGTTACTGGGTGAGAGTTCAGGAGATGAGGCAGAGCGTTCGTATCTTGGAGCAGGCAATACCCCAGTTGCCTGAAGGTGAGGTTTGTGCCGAGGTGCCTCGGCTGCTGCGCCCGCCGGTCGGTGAGGTTTACGGGCATATAGAGGCCCCCAAAGGGGAGCTTGGTTTTTATCTGGTTAGCGATAATTCTATTGCTCCTTATCGGTTCCGTATTCGTCCTCCGACTTTGATTAATTTGACGGCGTTGAAGGATATGGTTATCGGCTGGAAGGTGGCTGACTTGATAATTACTTTTGGCAGTATTGATGTCTGTTTGGGGGAGATAGACCGGTAATGACGCTTCTGGAACAATTTCAGCTATGGCTGGCCACTATGTGGCCGGAGTGGGCAGCTTACGTAACCCCTGCCATAGTTGGTGTGGTGATTGTTATTGCCTTTGCATTATGTATGGTAATAGTTTTTATCTATTTTGAGCGTCGCTTGCTGGGTCGGTTTCAAATTCGCTTAGGTCCCAACCGACTTGGGCCGGAGGGGATTTTTCAGCCGATTGCCACGGCGGTCAAAGTATTATTGAAGGAAGATATCGTGCCAGCTAAAGGTGATAAGTGGCTCCATTGGCTGGCACCGCTGGTTGTCTTTGTGCCGGTGCTGATGATTTTTGCGGTAGTGCCTTTTTGGGAAGGTGCTATTTTCATCGACCTGAATGTGGGCATAGTTTATGTGGTGGCAATTAGTTCTGTGTCCGCAGTCGGTATATATATGGCGGGTTGGGCGTCTAATAATAAATATGCGTTAATTTCAGCGTTGCGGATGGTAGCCCAGGTGGTTAGCTATGAGCTGCCGGTAATCCTGTCCATTCTTGGTGTGGTATTGATGGTTGGCTCGCTGTCAATGAGCCAGATTGTAGCTGCGCAGACGATTCCTTTTATTTTACTTCAACCTCTGGGGTTCATTATCTTTTTCCTGGGAGCGGTTGCCGAGATGAACCGGAGTCCGTTTGACCTTCTCGAAGCTGACTCTGAAATCGTTGCTGGCTTCCATACTGAGTATTCCGGGATGAAATTTGCCATGTTTTATCTTGGCGAGTATTGTCATGCGCTGGCTTATTCGTGTATTATCGCTACTCTCTTCCTGGGTGGTTGGCGAGGGCCGTTGCTGCCGCCGTTTTTATGGTTGCTGATTAAAGTCGTGGCGGTGTTTTTTGTTATTGTATGGATACGTGCCACTCTTCCCCGGCTGCGGGTAGACCAGTTGATGTCCTTTGCCTGGAAGTGCTTGCTGCCGATGGCAGTAATTAACCTGTTTGTAGTTGCTGCTGAGGTGCTGTGGCTGCCAGAATCTCTACCCTGGATAATGGTGGTGGTGAACTTTGCTTTTGCGGGTGCCCTGATTTTGCTGTGGTCGAAGTTGTTTACCCTGGGAGGCGGTAGAGTTGAAGTTTGAAAGATATGGAATCGGTATTGCCAAGGGAATGGCTTTAACCTTCAAGCATCTTTTCCGTCCGCCGATTACGGTGCAATATCCTGAGGAAAAGCTGGTCGTTTCACGGCGTATACGAGGCAACGAGCTGGTCTGGTATCCTGATAGATGTACTGGCTGTGCTACTTGTGCTAAGAGTTGTCCTCAGGGCAATATTGAAATTGTCACCCATGTAGGTGACGAGAACAATTACGTAGTTGATAAATTTGAAGTAGATACCGGGCGTTGTATGTTCTGCGGCTTGTGTGTTGAGTCCTGCCCGTATGAGGCATTGGCTATGGGGCTTAGCTATGAGCGAGCGCAGTATCGTCGAGGACAGCTTGTGTTGAGCAAGGAAGAGCTCCGGTTATCTGATGTCAGGCAGCCCAGCGGCTATGCTCGACCGAAGATTGAAGCGACTCTACCTGAGCAGAGTTTGCTCGTTAACTGGGACAGGGAAAAAGGTGGGCAGAAATTAAGCTTAGTGCCGCTAAGCAAGAAGAGAGGTCGTGGTGTTTGACATTGTTTTTTGGGTATTAGCGGTGGTAACTGTAATCGCAGCCCTGGCTGTTGTTCTTCTGCGCGATGTGTTTCGGGCGGCTCTTTGTCTGGTTTTCCTTTTCCTGACTGTGGCTGGAGTTTACATAACACTTCACGCTGACTTCCTGGCTGTTGTTCAGATTCTCGTCTATGTAGGGGCTATCTCTGTAGTAATTATTGTGGGTATTATGCTTACTCGTGAGATGTGGCATGGCAGTTCTTCAGGAAAACTGCGCATTCCTGCCTTGGTGGTCGGGTTGTTGCTTTTGGGGACGTTGGTGTTCACTGCAATAACTACCCAATGGTATACAAGCGATGTGCCGCCACTGGAACCGACGACAGCGGCTATAGGTGTCAGGCTATTTGGTGAAGGTGGGTTTCTATTGCCTGTGGAAGTCACAGCGGTGCTGATTTTGGCGGCGGTACTGGGTGCTATCGTGCTAATAAGGGAGAAATAGAAGTGTCAGTTGGACTGGAACATTACCTTATCTTATCAGCAGTTCTTTTTTGCATTGGCTTGTATGGTGTTTTGTCCAAGCGCAATGCTGTGGTTATTCTGATGTGTGTTGAAATCATGCTCAATGCGGTGAATATCACACTGGTTGCCTTTTCCCGTTATGTTGTGCCTACGCTTCTTACTGGACAGATTTTTGCCATATTTGTGATGGCGGTGGCTGCGGCTGAGGCTGCTGTTGGCATAGCTATAATAATTGCTATTTATCGTAGTCGTGGAACTGTGGATGCAGAGAAATTCGATTTAATGAAATGGTAGTGAGCTAGATTATGTGGGTTGAAGTTAAGAAGGCACCTAATTTGATAATGGCTGAGATGTGGAAAGACTTCTTTGAAGGTGAGGGCGTGCCGGCGCGGGTTTTACCTGACCACGATGAGCCTGGTATTGGCGGAGCGCCGAAGTATAGCGTTCTTGTCTCCCGGGAGAAAGTACATGTTATCGAGGAGATGCTAAGGAAACTATAATGCCTCATCAAGTTCCGTGGCTAATCTTTCTTTTGCCTCTGTTTTCGTTTATTCTTGTTTCTTTTATTCTCAGACCTTTCTTTAATCATCGTCCGAAGCTTGGCGGTTATGTGACTATTGCCGCTATCGGCACTGCCTGCGTCCTTTCCTTCTGGGTAGTAGCAGAGGTGTTTGGTGCTCCCGGGCATAAGCTGGAGATACCTGATATCCAGTGGCTGTTAATTAGCGACTTCAGTATTCATATTGGGCTGATGATTGATTCTTTGACTGCCGTGATGCTGGTAGTGGTTACGGTGGTTAGCCTGATGGTTCAAATTTACTCTCAGGGTTATATGGAAGGTGACCCTGGCTATCATCGTTATTATGCTTTCATGTCTCTATTCACTGCCTGTATGCTGGGCCTGGTTATGGCTGATAACCTGGTCTTCATGTACCTTTTCTGGGAGGGCGTTGGCTTATGCTCTTATCTTCTTATTGGCTTCTGGTTTCATAAACCATCTGCTGCCGATGCAGCCAAGAAAGCTTTTATAGTTACTCGCTTTGGCGACCTTGGCTTTCTGGCTGCTATCTTGTTGTTGTTTTACACAACAGGAACATTCGATATTGAGGAGCTGCATGGCTTAGCTATAGCTGGCGTTTTAGCCGGTACCACTTTAACGTGGGTAGCCATTGGTATTTTTGCCGGGGCAGTGGGCAAGTCAGCCCAATTCCCCCTGCATGTCTGGCTGCCTGATGCTATGGAAGGGCCAACGCCGGTCAGTTCTTTGATACATGCAGCGACTATGGTAGCTGCTGGCGTCTTTCTGGTAGCTCGCATGTATCCTCTATTTGAATACTCCGAGGTAGCCTTGACTACAGTGGCTGTTATCGGCGGTTTTACGGCTATTTTTGCTGCCAGTATGGGTCTGGTGATGACCGATATAAAGCGTGTGCTGGCTTATTCTACCATTAGCCAGCTAGGCTATATGATGCTTGGTTTGGGCACGGGCGGCATTGCCATTGGCATGTTTCACCTGTTCAATCATGCCTTTTTTAAGTGTCTTCTGTTTCTTGGTGCTGGCAGTGTCAACCATAGTACAGGAACTTTTGACATACGGGAGATGGGTGGCTTACGCAAGGTCATGCCGTGGACTTATGCCACTTTTCTTATTGCCTCGCTGAGCATTGCTGGTATCTGGCCTCTTTCCGGCTTCTGGAGCAAGGATGAAATAGTAGTATCTTCCTTTGCTAACAACCCGATATTATTCTACCTGGCCATGATTACCGTGTTCATGACGGCTTTCTATATGTTCAGAGTTATTTTTCTTACTTTTGGCGGCGAATACCGGGGTGGAGCATCATCCGAGCATGGCAGCCATGAGCCTCATGAATCATCGAGGGTGATGGTCATTCCTATGGTTGTTCTTGCTGTTCTGGCGGTATTCTCAGGGTGGTTGAATGTTACTGGCGCTTTTGGTGCATTTATGGGTCATGGTGAGGTATGTGGTTTTGCTGAAGGTTTCTTTGGCATTCTTACTCATCCGTTGCCACTGATATCATTATTGCTGGCTGGCTTAGGCATTTTACTGGCTTATGCTATGTACAGCGCTAAGTGGGTTTCGGCTGAAGCTGTAGGCAGAGCTTTTAGGCCTCTTTATACGCTGCTTTACCGGAAGTACTGGTTTGATGAGCTTTATGAGAAGGTAATTGTAGTCAGGGTTCTGGTTGATGGGCTTTGTGCTGCTCTTGACTTCTTTGATGCTCGTGTTGTTGATGGGGCGGTGAATGGAGTAGGCGACGGCACTGCGGCTGCCGGTAATGCTTTGCGGCGAGTGCAGACGGGTCAGTTGCAGGTCTATGTTATGGCTATTGCGGTGGGTGTGGTAGCCATTGCGGTCTTTTGTTATCTCTTTGGCTGAGGTAAATGGATTTGGATTTCGGTTATTTAACGGCTATACTCTTCCTCCCCTTAGCGGGGATAATTGTGATTGCCTTGCTGCCTAAGCCCCAGGCGAGAACCATAAGGCTTACAGCTCTTACCTTTACCCTGGCCTCGTTCATTTTGTCAATAGCTGTCTTTTGTCTTTTCGACCGTTCTGCTGGTGCTATCGGGCAGATGCAGTTTGAGGAAAAAATCTCATGGATTCCGGCAATAAATGCCTTCTACCACCTTGGCGTTGATGGTTTGAGCCTGCCTATGGTGATACTGATGACATTCCTTGGTTTTTTGGCTGTCCTGGTCTCGTGGAAAATTGAATTAAGACCTCGAGAATATTTCATCTGGCTGCTACTGTTGGAAACAAGCATCCTGGGGGTCTTTTGTTCCTTAGACCTTGTCCTGTTCTTCCTGTTCTGGGAGTTGGAGCTTATCCCGATGTATTTTCTTATCTCCATCTGGGGCAGTGGCAGGAAGGAATATGCAGCTAATAAGTATCTTATCTATACTCTTGTCGGCAGTGCCATGATGCTGGCTGGCATCTTGAGCATTTATTTCACCACCGGCAGCCTCGGTATGATGGGGCTATGTGGTCTCTCTGTAGCTAGTCCGGTTATCCCGTTTGCGGCTATGTTCTTCTTGCTCTTTATCGGCTTTGCTATCAAGCTGCCGATGGTTCCATTGCATACCTGGCTGCCTGATGCTCATACAAATGCTCCGACTGCGGTCAGTGTGATTTTAGCTGGAGCGCTGCTGAAGATGGGTGGCTACGGGATGATTCGGCTCTGTGTGAGCATTTTCCCTGAGATTGCCTTGCGTTATGCACCACTGCTGGTAGCCTTGGCGGTGGTGGGTGTGCTCTACGGAGCAGCGGTAACGATGAGGCAGCGAGACTTGAAGCGGCTGATTGCTTACAGTAGTGTCAGCCACATGGGTTACGTGCTTCTGGGTATCTTTGCCTTGAGTCAGATAAGTCTGACCGGGGCTGTCTTGCAGATGTTCAGCCATGGTGTTATCACCGGCCTTCTGTTTGCTATGGTCGGGCTGGTATACGATAAGGCGCACGAGCGTAATCTTGACAACTTAGGCGGCTTAGCCCGGCGTATGCCAGTTATTACAGTGGTCTTCACTGTTGCCGGCCTGGCATCTTTAGGTTTGCCTGGCACCTGTGGATTTGCCGCTGAGTTTATCACCTTTGTTGGCTGCTTCTCCAGCACCGCTGTCGGGGGCATACAGATATACACCCTTCTGGGTGTTCTGGGGATTGTCTTGACTGCCGGCTATATATTATGGATGCTGCAGAAAGTTTTTTATGGTTCTCCGCTGGAGAAGTATGATGGCGTGCCCGATGCCGATAATATCGAAAAGGTGTGCATCTTTTCCTTTGTGGCTGTTATCATGCTCATCGGTGTCTATCCAGCTATTCTTACTGATGTTATCAAGATGGGCATTATGCCGATAGTAAAGTTAATAGGTTTATGATGAAGATGATAGAGACAGGTTACTTTTTAGCCGGAGTGGTTTAGTTTGATGATAATTAGTGAGCTTCAGTTAATAACGCCGGAACTCAGCCTGCTGGTTTTCGCCTTGCTGGTGATTCTGCTTGACCTGTTTATCAAGCAGAAGAAGGTTCTGGCTGGTGTCAGCATTGCTGGCTTGATAGTTTCGGCTGGTTTCACGCTGCTGATGTGGGGAGCACCCACTGTTGATATTTTCTATGGCATGGTAGCAGTTGACCGTTTTGCTCTTTTCTTCAAATTATTGCTTCTGGGGGCGGCCGGCCTGGTCATACTGGCATCACAGGACTATGTGAGCAAATTTGAGAGATTTCAGGGTGAATATTATGCATTGGTGTTGCTCTCTACCTTTGGCATGATGTTGATGGCAGCAGCTACTGACCTGATTTCAATCTATGTTGCTCTGGAGCTAAGCAGCATTTCGCTTTATGTACTGGCAAGCTTTTTGAAGGACCAGAAGTCGACTGAAGCCGGGTTGAAATACTTGCTTGTGGGCGCTGTTGCCTCAGCGGTACTGCTTTATGGTATGGCTCTGGTCTTTGGGCTTACCGGGCATACTTGCTTGATATGCATTGCTGATGTCATTCAGGGGCTGCCTATCGCTGGCCTTTTGGAGAGTCCAGCTCTGCTTTTGGGCATTATCCTTTTAATTGCTGGCTTTGGCTTCAAAATTGCCTGTGTCCCCTTCCAGATGTGGGTGCCTGATGTTTATGAGGGTGCACCAACGCCCATTACTGCCTACCTTTCCGTAGCTAGTAAAGCTGCTGGCTTTGCTGTTGTTCTCCGTGTTTTCTTTGTCACCTTTGGTGCTCCAGTCTGGCTCAGCCTCGATTGGGGAATGCTATTTGCTGTCTTGAGTGCCATTACTATGACGGTGGGTAATGTGGTGGCTATCGTTCAGACCAACATCAAGCGACTGTTCGGTTATTCTAGCATAGCTCAGGCTGGCTACCTTATGGTGGGGTTGGCTACAGTGGGGATGGCGGCGGGTACTGATGCCCTGGGGCAGAGTGGACTGCTTTTCTTCCTGGCGAGCTATGCAGTTACAAATCTTGGCGCTTTTATTGCTATTATCGCTATTTCCAACAGGATTGATAGCGATATGATTGATGATTATGCCGGGATGGGCAAGCGGGCGCCGTTGCTTGCTTTGGCTTTGACTCTTTGCCTGGTTTCATTGACTGGCTTGCCACCTACGGCGGGGCTTATCGCCAAGATTTACATTTTCAGTGGGGCAATACATCACGGCTTACTGTGGTTGGTAATCATAGGTGTGATAAACAGTTGTATCTCGGCTTACTACTACTTCAGGGTGGTCAAGGTCATGTGGTTAGAGGCCCCAGCCTCGGAGGGAAAAGTGCCTTCATCGTGGGCTCTGCGTACCGCCCTGTTTCTCTGCTGCCTTTTCGTCTTACTTTTAGGTGTTGTCCCCGGTTGTTTTATTGGCATAGCTGAAGCTGCCGCCAGGATTTTTGGCTCTTAAAATTTTGCTTTCCTTTGAATATAGTTTTGAGATGAAGATGCAATACGAAACATTGCTGGTGGAAAAGTCAGGCAATATGGCGACGGTGACATTGAATCGTCCTGCTATTCTGAATGCTATGAATACGCAGATGCTCCTGGAGCTGAAAGACCTGTTGGCCGAGTTGAGGGGAGACCAAAAGACGCGTTTTGTGATATTCACCGGGGCAGGCAAGGCTTTCTCCTGCGGAGTCGAGTTTACCAAAAAGGCGATGGACGAAAGATATGTCAGGCCTGAGCTGGCGAATGAAAGGTTGTGGCAGTTATTTGGGCATGATTTTATGCATACGATGGAGAATCTGGAACAAGTAACGATAGCTGCGGTCAATGGCGCCGCCGTAGGGGCAGGACTCTGCCTGACTATGAATTGCGATTTCAGAATTGCCTCTGAGAACGCTGTCTTTGGTATCCCGGAAGCTAGTCTGGGAATCTTCTTTACCTGGGGGGCTACTCCTCGCCTTACTACCTTGATAGGACCATCGAAGACTAAGGAAATGATTATGACCTGCGATAACGTTAATGCTCAAGAGGCGCTGAGGATAGGACTGGTAAATAAGGTTGTGCCTCCAGAGCAGTTGATGAGTTCCTGTCACGAGTTAGTAGGTAAGATTGCTACCAAAGGCCCTTTGGCGGTGAGGATATGCAAGAAGATAGTTAACGCAGCATCATTGTCGAAGATGGCTGACCTGTATCCGTGTGAACCTGAGCTTGTGGAAAGGCTTGGCCTTTCCGGGGATGTGGAGGAAGGCGTACAGGCTTTTATAGAAAAGAGACTGCCTCGATTCTCTGACTAAAAGAGCGTGTTAAATAACCCTTAATGCTGAGAAGATGCGTTGACAAGACTTTAAGGTTTTAGTATTCTACATAGAGTGAATGTTCGCTCTACACTAACCAGGGGGCAAGAGCTTCATATGAATGATGATATGCGCACTTACAGCCATGATGAGACCTTAGTCAAGTTGCGCAGAATGCAGATAATTCAGGGTGCGGCCAAGGTGTTTGTGGAAAAGGGATATGACCGAACAAATATGCGTGAAATGGCTGCAGCCTGTAATATGAGTATCGGTGCCCTGTACCACTATGTTGGTTCAAAAGAAGATATTCTCTACTTGTTTATCAACGATGGGTTATCCAGGCTATCAGAAGTGGTTGAGGGCTTCTCCAGTAGATTGGGTGATATCAGCCCGACAGAAGCCCTTCGTGAGTTTATTAAGATGTACTACCGATTGATCGATGATGGCCAGAATCTGTGCCTCTTTACATATCAAGAAACAAAGGGCCTGGATTCAAATGCTCGACGACGTGTTCTTGATGCTGCAGCCCGTGATGTAGCTGCTTGTGAGAAGTTGTTGAGGTGGGGGGTTGAAGCCAGGGAATTCAAGATTGATAATCCTACGGTGGTGGCGCATAACATAATTGTTCTCGGCCACATGTGGGCAATCAGGCGCTGGTTTTTGAGAAAACGCTGCACGTTGGAGGAGTACATAAGAGAACAGACTGAATCTATCCTGAAGGCGATACTGGTAGACACAAGAGCAGCCGCCGGGAGCCGTAAGGATACAGAAAGACATCCCAGCGTAGGTGTTAAATAGCTTGCTTTGTGCGGCAGCTTATTTAGATTAAGGAGCTTGAGTGGTTTCAGAAGATAAAGCTAAGTTAAAACTGGAGCACCTTCATCTTAGCTTTGGGGGGGTTCATGCCCTGATTGATGTTAGCCTGGATGTCAGGGAAGGTGAGATACTCTCAATAATTGGTCCCAATGGTGCTGGTAAGACCTGTATTCTTAATTGTATAAACGGATTCTATCGCCCTCAGCAGGGTAATATTTATTTTGAGGGTCGGGATATTACCCGTCTGCAGAGCCACAAAATTGCCGGGCTTGGTATTGCCAGGACGTTTCAGAATATCGAGTTGTTTACTGGATTGAGCGTCCAGGATAACCTGCTTGCTGGCAGGCATTTTTATATGACGGGCGGGCTTGTTGGTTCTATTCTGGGTGGTGTTTACTTGGGTAGAACCCACCGGGAGGAAGTTGAACAGCGAAGGGCGATAGAAGATATTATTGATTTCCTGGAGATAGAGGCGATAAGAAAGCAGGTCGTGGGTACCGTTCCTTATGGGTTGCGCAAGAGAGTCGAGCTAGGCAGGGCGTTGGCCCTGGGGCCCAGGGTGCTTTTAATGGATGAGCCTATGGCCGGAATGAACCTGGAAGAGAAAGAGGATATGGCCAGGTTCATTCTGGATATATATGAGGAGCGAGTCAACACCATAGTCCTTATTGAACATGACATGGGCGTAGTGATGGATATATCGGACAGGGTGGTTGTTCTTGATTTTGGGCGGAAGATTGCTGAGGGCAAGCCGAGTGAGGTCAAGGGCAACCCTGATGTTATTAAAGCTTATTTAGGTAAAGCGGCAGCATGAGCCACATAGTGGTGGGAGTTTAAGTAATGCCAGGGGATACGATATCCAAGCTGTTTAAGCAGACCTGTGATAAATATGGGAGCAAGAAGGTAGCCCTGCGCTATAAGAACTTTGGAGTATGGCAGCCTTATACATGGAAGGAGTGGTGGGAGCAGTCCAAATATTTTGCTCTTGGGCTGATGAGCCTGGGGTTTAAGTCTGGTGATAGGATTACCATAATAGGTGATAATGAGCCTGAATGGTATTTCGCCGAGTTTGCTGCCATATGCTGTGGAGGTGTCCCAACCGGTGCCTACCAGGATTCTGGCCCCCAGGAAATAAAATATGTCATCACTCAGTCTGGCAGCACCTTTGTGGTTGTTGAGGACCAGGAGCAGGTTGACAAGCTTATCTTTCCGTACAGGGATAGGGAGGGCAAGGAGCAAAAGCCTATCATTGAGGAAGTGCCGGCAATAAGTAAGGTAATATATTGGGACCCGAAGGGGCTCAGATTCTATGATGACCCTATTCTGATGCGTTTTGATAAAGTGGTGGAGCTTGGTAGAGAATATGAGAAGGAACATCCTGGCCTGTTAGAGCAGATTATTGAGAATAGTGATGAAGAAGACCCTGTCATGTTAACCTATTCGTCAGGAACTACAGGTTTACCGAAGGGGATAGTGCACTGCTCACGGAGCGTTCTAGCAGCGAGCCGCTGTTGGGATACGCTACCACTTACTGGAGAGAGTGATGAGTTCGTTTCGGCTTTTCCCCTCGCCTATGGTGCTGAGTTTTTATATCTTATACCAGCATTCATAAAAGGTGGCGCTACGGTGAATTTCCCCGAGGAGCCAGAAACCGTGGCGGTAGATGTGAGAGAAGTAGGGCCAACGAAAGCATCAACAGTTCCAAGATTGCTGGAGAATGAGGTCTCTTTCGTGCAGGTAAAGATTGCCGATGCCAGCTTTTTGAAGAGATTCGTCTATCAGCTATTTATGCCTGTTGGCTACAAGATAGCTCAACTGAAACGCAATAATCAGAAGGTGAATTTGTTTTGGCGGGCGGTCTATGCCCTCGGTTATCTTCTAGTATTTAGGCCAATCAAGGACTGGCTGGCCTATTCAGGGAATAGGGTTATGCTTATTGGTGGTGCTTCCATGGCTTCTGAAGTTTTCGATTTCTTTGTTGCTCTGGGGATTGATGCCCGAATGATGTATGGAATGATTGAGTGCACACCGACAGCTATGCATATGAAAGGTGATATCGATTCTGAAACCTCTGGGGTGGCTACGCCTTATACCGAGCTGAGGATATCCGGAGATGGCGAAATTCTCGAGAGAGGCCCGCAGAAGATGCTTGGCTACTATAACAATCCTGAGGCTACGGCAAAACTTATTGATGAGCAGGGTTGGGTACATACCAGTGATGCTGGCTTTATTACGGAACGGGGTCATCTAGTGTGTATTGACAGGCTGGCTGACCTCGGAACTCTAAGTGATGGGACTGGTTTCTCGCCTTCATATATCGAGAATAAGCTTAAATTCTCGCCTTATATCAGGGATGCTGTTATCACTGGTGATGATGAGGAGTTTGTCGGTGCTCTAATTAGTATTGATTTTCCCAACCTGGGGAAATGGGCTGAGGTGCACCGTATCCCCTATACCACGTTTGTTGACCTGTCTCAAAAACCAGAAGTCTATGACCTTATTAGAAAAGATGTGGTGGGTATAAATAGGCGTTTACCTGAGAAGCAGAGGATAAGGAGGTTTGCTTTACTGCACAAGGAGCTGGATGCCGATGATGCTGAGTTAACCAGAACGAGGAAGTTGAGGCGAAAGGAAGTTAGCCAGCGTTACCTGGACATGATAGAAGCCCTGTACGGAGACAAAATGGAATATACTGCCGAGGCTAAGGTTACCTACCGGGATGGTAGAACGGCTACAATAACAACCGCGGTTCAAATTGCATCAGTGGAGGACGAAGACAGATGAGTGTTATATTAGAGCATCTGGTTATTGGAATAGCGGTTGGCGCTGTGTACAGTATAGTTGCTCTCGGCTTTGTCCTCATATACAAGGCCACGGGCGTTTTCAATCTAGCTCAGGGAAGCTTGCTGTGTCTTGGCGCCTATATTTGTTATTTTTTAAGCATCACGGTTGGATTGCCATTTTATGTGTCAATTATTTTAACGCTGGTAGTTGCCTTTGCGATAGGGTTGCTGATTGAGTTTGTATTTCTGCGCCGTATGATTGGCCAGTCCCACCTGGCAATACTTATGATTACTATAGGTCTCTACCTCATGCTCCGAGGGGTGGTGTTGATTGCCTGGGGTGTCTATAGCAAATCGCTTCCGTCCTATCTCTCTGCGGAACCAATCAATATATTGGGGGCAAATGTGTTGCCAATTTTCGCTTTGTCTCTCGTAGCAGCGGCCATCCTGTTCGCTGTCTTCATTCTGTTTTTCAGGTATACCAGCATCGGCGTTGCCATGAGAGCCACCCAGGATAATCAACAGGTAGCCCAATCAGTGGGCATAAGCGTCAAGCGGGTATTTGGAATGTCGTGGGCTATTGCCAGTCTAACTGCTGCAGTCGGCGGCATAATAGTGGGCACCATATTATCGGTAGGCTATTCGCTTGATGACTTCGGATTCAAAGTCTTGCCGGCTGTTATCCTCGGCGGTTTGGAATCAGTGCCTGGGGCTCTCATTGGGGGCATTATTCTGGGTGTAGTCGAACACTTCGGCGCAGCTTATTTAGGTTCCTGGTTAATTGGTATTGAGGATGTAATCCCGTATGTTATTTTGCTGGTGCTACTGCTGATTGTGCCCTACGGAATCTTTGGACTAAAGAGAATAGAGAGGATATAAGAAGTGCATCTGCCTTGCCGAACCTTCAATGAGACCTACGAGCAGGATATGGCCATTGTTAGGACCCGGCTGCAATGGATATTGCTAGCTGCAGCCATCGTTTTCGGTCTTTGCATTCCCCTGTTTACTGGTACCTATATGCTTACCGTAATTATCACGACTATGAGCATTATCATTGCCGCACTGGGAATACAAATCCTGACGGGATACTGCGGACAGCTCTCTGTAGGCCATTCCGCATTTGTAGCGGTTGGTGCTTATAGCTCAGCTCTCCTGGTTTCACAATCGGGGCTGTCATTTTGGATTGCTGTGCCTGTTGCTGGTATCGCTGCTGGACTGGTTGGATTGCTAGTAGGACTTACTTCCATCAGGCTTAAGGGGTTTTATCTCATCATATCTACACTGGCGGCGCAGTTTATCATTATGTACGTTATAATACACTGGACGAGTGTTACCGGCGGCTCTTTTGGCATGTCAGCGCCGGCTCCGAAGCTGGGGGGGATTGAGTTTGCTACCACACAGAGCTACTTCTACATTGTCTTCATAGCTTTGCTTATAGCTACCTACGTGGCTAAGAATATAGTCAGGACCAATGTGGGGCGGGCCTTTATTGCTATACGTGACAATGACTTAGCTGCTGAAGTGATGGGTATTCATTTGACGGCCTATAAGCTGCTGGCCTTCTTTATAGGCTGTGCTTTTGCTGGTATCGGAGGAGCGCTGGCGGCTCATGCCCGCGGGGTAATTACACCGGACAGCTACACGCTGGTTCAATCCTTCTGGTATCTGGGATACATTATCATAGGAGGTCTGGGCACTATAACTGGAGTTTTCTTCGGGGTGATATTCGTTTCAGCTTTGAATAATGGCCTTGCCATGTTTCTTTCTTCATTGTCTACGATTTTCCCCGGTGCTGGCAGCCTGCTGGCTCCGCTAATGCTGGTTATTTTTGGGTTGGTGATTATTTTATTTTTAACTTTTGAGCCCAGAGGACTGGCGCACCGGTGGCAAATTTTTAAGGCCTACTACCGCTTGTGGCCATTTTCGTATTAAGCTTAGGAGGTGATGTCTATGTGATAGAGATTATGGAAGCAAGATACTTACTTAAGAGTTTAAGAAAAAGGAGGAGAAATGTCTAAAATTGGGAAAATAAGTGTGTTTTTGTTGATGGTGGTTTTGCTGGTGGCACTGCCTCTATCAGGTTGTGGTAAGGCGGAACCAGCAGGGCCTCAAGAGGGGGTAATAAAGATTGGCCTTCTCACTGACCTGACCGGGCCAATCGCTGCTTCGTCTGTTCCTGGGTTGGAAGCTATGGAGGACTGGACGAAATATGTGAACGAGGAGCTTGGTGGAATCCGTGGTCATCAAATCGAACTTATCGTTGTTGATGCTAAATATGATAATGACCTGGCGGCATCAGGTTTCGAGAAGCTGGTCAACCAGGATAAAGTGCACTATATCTCGTGTGCTTGCGCCAACTATCAGCCGGTCGTCAAGCCTCTAGCTAGCAGATATCACATGCCATGCTCAGGACCAACTGAGTATGCGGTGCTGCTTCCCCACACACCTGACTCGTTCATGTTTGGTTATATGCCACACTATGCTGACATGTACCGCTGTAGTCTAACCTGGATTAAGGACAATTGGAAAGGGGATGAACCGCCCAGAATCGGCATAATGGGTCTGGATGCATCCTTCTCAAAAAGTACCATCAAACCAATTAAGTGGATGCTGGAGAATGAATTGAACTGGCCTATTGTTGCTGAAGAGTGGATGACCATGTCGGCAATGGATGTTACCTCACAGGTAACTAACCTGAAGAATGCCAACTGCGACTATGTGCTGATGCCATTAACCGGCGCCCCGCAGCTGATATTCCAGAAGACGGCATATGCAGCCGGCCTGACAGACTCAACGCAGCTCGTAGACATCTTCATAACGATGATGATGAGCTTCCGCCAGCTGGACCCTGAGGCGACGACGGGTCTTATGAGCCATAGCCCATGCGCCCTGTTGCAGATGGCGGACGAGGTGGAGGTGATAGGACTGATTAATCAACTCCACGAGACTAACCGCCCGGATGCGCCGCCACTAGACTGGATTCGCATAATTAATTATGCCGGATCAATGCTGGTAAATGACATACTTGGGAAGACAATTGACAAGTATGGCTACGATGGGCTTACTGGAGATAACATTAAGTGGATTATGGAGCACAAGATGAAGGGATATACTGCCGAGGGGTTGATTGGCTCTCTGCCCTGGTCAACTGAGCAGCACGGCGGGCCTCGTGCCAACATCATCGTAAAGACCACGCCGGATTTTGGGCTCGAGATTCTGAAGCTGTGGCAGGAGATGCCACCCTGGCCTGAGGAAGCACAAGACCCCAGTTTCTGGAAGCTGTAAGTTAGGATATAGAGGGCTTCCGGATTACGGAAGCCCTCTATCCAGATAAGATGAACTATGCTGAGAGTAAATAATATCGAAGTCTGTTATAGCGAGGTCATCCTGGTTTTGAAGGGCGTGTCCCTGGATGTGCCTGATAGGAGTATTGTTGCTCTGCTGGGAGCCAATGGTGGGGGCAAGACCACTTTGCTCAAGGCTATATCCGGGTTGCTTAAGACGGAAGAGGGTGAGGTTACTGATGGAAGTATTGAGTTTGGGGGTAAGAGAATAGACCACATAGAGCCAGAGCAGAGAGTCAGCATGGGAATTAGCCAGGTAATGGAGGGGCGGATGGTGTTTGAGCATCTTACTGTTGATGAGAACCTTGAGGCTGGTCACTATGTCCGCCGACGCGAGTCAAGTCTGAACAGTGAACGAGATATGGTTTTTAGCTATTTCCCCAGGCTTAAGGACCTTCGTCGTCAGGTGAGCGGCTATCTTTCTGGGGGGGAGCAGCAGATGCTGGTGATAGCACGCGCTTTGATGGCCAGGCCGAAGCTTTTTCTTCTTGACGAACCTTCGATGGGATTGGCTCCTATTATAGTAGAGGAGATTTTTGATATAGTGAAGAGGATTAAGGAAGAGCAGGGGGCTTCGGTTTTGCTCGTGGAGCAGAATGCTGTAGCAGCTCTTTCTATTGCTGACCATGGCTACGTTATGGAGAACGGGAAGATTGTTCTTGATGGACCTGCAAGCAAATTGATGGATAATCCTGACGTAAAGGAATTCTATCTTGGACTTAGTGAACTGGGTGAAAAGAAGAAATACAGCGAAGTAAAGCATTACAAAAGACGGAAGAGGTGGCTGGTCTAGGTATATTGGTGTGATAACCAGGGCCCCATCGTAAGAGTGACATGGGGTTTTAAAATATGTTTTTGAGAACTAAATACAGGAGGGAATATGTCAGAACTAGCTGATGCCATAGCTGAATTAAACGAGGATGAGGCAAAGAGGCTGGTGCGTGAGAAAATCGATGCTGGCGTTGAGCCACTGTCCATAGTTGATGAGTGCCGCGAAGGAATGGACATCGTCGGGGGACGTTATAAGAACAAGGAGTATTTTCTCAGCGAGCTAATCGTGTCTGGCGAGATATTCAAGGAGGCAATGGCAGTTGTAGAGCCGTTATTAAAAGGAGGCAAGCAAGCAGAATCGTTAAGCAAGATGGTATTGGGTACGGTAAAGGGGGACATACATAATATAGGGAAGGATATTGTAGGCACGCTTCTAACAGCGGCTGGTTTTGAAGTCTATGATTTAGGGATAGATATAGCCCCGAGAATTTTTGTGGATAAATTGGTTGAAACAGGGGCGCCCATTCTGGGGATGTCAGGCCTATTGACGCCTTCTTTTGAATCGATGAAGGAAACGGTTAAGGCGGTAGAGGAGGCTGGGTTGCGGGATAAAGTAAAGATTATCGTCGGTGGTGGGATTGTTACTGAACAGGTTGGCAAGTATGTTGGTGCTGATGCTTTCACCAGTGATGGCCCTGAAGGTGTAGAGATTTGCAAGAAATTTGCCAGGGAGACAAAGTAAATGATAAAGGAAACTATGACCTCGAAAGAGAGGGTTGAAGCTGCAATTAAGCTTGAACCATATGACCGGGTGCCGGTGGCGCCCCTTATGGATGTTATGTTTCCCTCCCGCCATAAGGGCATGACGGTAGCCTATGGTATTTCGCACTGGAAGGAAGGACTTCAGGCTATAGTGGATATCTTTGATGAAGTAGGTGGCTGGGATGCTATGATATTACCTGGATATAGCCTTGCGCTCACGCCAAAAGTTGCTTCGGGTGTTATGGCAAGCATGGGTACGAGAGGTTACAAGTTTCCCGGGCAGGATGCTGCTGTTTCAGAGAATTCCCAGCCTCAGTATGAGGAACGAGAGCGATTGACGGTAGATAACTATGATGAGATTATCAAGTATGGTTGGTCTGGTTTTGCTGAGAGAAACCGTGAGAGATATACTTCCTTCCCTCCTGAACAGATAATTGCCTGGGCTAAGAAGCAAACGGAACATTATGCCAGAGAAGGGGAGACGTGGGCACAGAAGGGTGTACCATCACTTTGTGGTGCTATAGTGGAATCACCCCTGATGTTTCTTTCTACGAAGCGGTCGCTTACCTCTTTCACCATGGACCTTCACAGAATCCCGGACAAGGTAGAGGCGGTAATGGATGCTTTGGTTGATGACTTTACCATGGATACGATAGAGGCAGCCCGTCTTACCGGGATACCGGGCGTGATGTTGGTACTGGAGAGAGGAGGGTGCTTCTACTATCCATTAAAGATATTTGAGCGCTTTGAGTTTCCCTATATGAAGAAGATGGTAGAAGCTTTTGCTGCCGAGGGTCTCATAACGGTTATGCACTTCGACCAGGACTGGACGCTTAACCTCCCCTATTTAAAAGAGTTGCCTGAAAAAATGTGCATCGCTGAGCTTGACAGTACCACTGATATCTTTAAGGCGAAGGAGATACTGAAGGGCCATATGTGCATTATGGGGGATGTGCCGGCATCACTGTCGGCAATTGGTACGCCCGAGGACATGGAAGCCTATTGTAAGAAGCTTATCGACGTGGTTGGTGACGGTGGTGGATTCATTCTCAGTTCAGGCTGCACAATCCCGGCCAATGCTAAGTTCGAAAACTTCAAGACTATGATTGACACTGCTAAGAATCACCTGCCTGCATCTTAGCTCTGAGCGTAAACCGTGTTGCAAAAGCACATAGTCCACGGCAAAGGGATTGCCAAATTGCCTCGTTAGTAATTGCCTGTGATGCTGACTATTTGGTATATTAGCATTCTGGTAACCTGCATTGGCTGTTTCTTGTTGTTCTGAAAACAAATGTCATGGTGGAGGGTAGTGCTGTGAACAAACGTCTGGTTGTGTTTGAACCATCGGGTAAGAGAGGATATATCGAAGATGGTAGGACGCTTCTTGAGGCAGCTCAGGAATTGGGTGAGGATATTGAATCTATATGTGGTGGTAAGGGTGTCTGTGGTAAGTGCCTGGTCAAGTTTGATAAAGAGTCATGTGCCAGGTATGGAATAGAATCGGGGGGACAGCCTCTTTCACCTCCGACGGAGAAAGAAATAGAGCTTTTATCCCGTCACGGTTTTGGTGATGAGTACCGGTTGGCTTGTAGTACCATAGTTCTTGGTGATGTTGTAGTATTTGTTCCTGAGATGAGCCGAAGGGAAAAACATGTTATTCGCAAGTCGACTGTTGAGAGGGTAATTCCGGTTAAGCCTGCCATCAGGAAATACTATTTGGAGCTATCTCCGCCGACATTAAATGCTCTCGCGGCTGATTACCAGCGGTTAGCTGCTGAGCTTGGTCATTCCTTCGGTCTAAGAATTGAGGGCATTGACTATGCGGCTCTCAGCAATTTGGCGTCTGTTCTCCGTGAAGGCGATTGGAAGGTGACGGTGACCGTTTGGATGAGTCGGGAGATTGCAAAGGTCGAACCCGGCTATATCGATGGCAGCTACGGGCTGGCTGTTGACATTGGAACGACTACTGTAGCTGGTTATTTGTGTGACCTGCAAACTGGTGAAGTGTTAGCTACAGAGGCTATCCTGAATCCTCAAGTAGCTTATGGTGAGGATGTGATATCGCGCATCAACTATGCTGTAACAGAGCCTGATGGGTTGGCAACGCTGAATAGAGCCATTGTTGATGGCATAGGCAAGATTATTGCCAGCATTACTAGAAAAGCGCAGCTTGTCCCAGGTGACATTTCAGAGATGACTGTTGCTGGCAATTCAGCTATGCATCATATTTTCCTCAACCTGAATCCTGAGTATTTGTCCAAATCACCGTTTGTGCCCACCATAGCCAAGTCGCTGGATATTAAGAGCCGTGACCTGGGAATAGGGCTGGATAAGTCGGCGAATGTGCATATCTTACCTGTTGAAGCTGGTTTTGTTGGTGCTGACAATGTAGGCGTGCTTATTGCTGAGGAACCGTATAATCAGGATGAGATGGTGCTCATTATTGATATTGGCACTAATGGTGAATTGGTGATGGGCAATCGGGAGAAACTCCTTTGTGCTTCATGTGCTATGGGGCCTGCCTTTGAAGGTGCTAATATTAAGTTTGGCATGCGGGCTGCCCCAGGGGCAATTGAATGTGTCACAATAGACAGACAGAGCCTGGAGGTTAAATTTAAGGTCATAGGTAGCGATGAGTGGAGTACCGCATCGTCTTCGGTCAAGGCTAAGGGTATTTGTGGCTCAGGCATCGTTGATGCCATAGCTGAAATGGTCAAAGCTGGCATCATTGAAGAAAGCGGTCGGTTTAACCGGAAACTTGCTTCTCCTCGGTTTAGCATCACTGATGAAGGGCCAGCGTTCGTTATTGCCTGGGCAAGTGAGACCTCCCTGGGCCGAGATATTACTGTTTCTATCGATGATGTCAGAGCGGTACAGCTAGCCAAAGGAGCTATGTATGCGGGGGTGAGGATTCTGATGGAAAAGCTGGGAGTAACCGAGCTGGATAAAGTTATCCTTGCTGGTGCCTTTGGTAGCTACATCAGCAAGGAAAATGCTCTTGCTATTGGGCTTTTCCCTGACTGTGCCCTGGAGAGAGTCTACAGCGTGGGCAATGCTGCTGGGGAGGGAGCGCGGCTCGCTTTAATAAGTTTGGATAAGAGGCGAGAGGCTGAAGAGATAGCCAGGAAAGTGGAATATGTGGAACTTACTGTCGAACCTGAATTTCAAAAATATTTTGTGGATGCTCTGCATTTTCCTATCCCAAACGAACTAAACAATCCCTGATTCAGCTTGTCATGAAGTCATCCAGCGTTTTGCTTAGGAGGTATTGCCATGGCTAAAGTCGAGACTGAACGCAAGGGCCGTTCGTTCATCGTGACCATCAACAGGCCCGAAGTCCGCAACTGTGTAGACGGTGAGACCGCGGGGTTGCTATTTGATGCTGTCGAATCATTTCGTCGGGATGAAAGTCTCGATGTCCTCGTCCTCACCGGTGCAGGTGAGCTTGCCTTTTGCTCGGGGGCTGATTTGAAGAACATTGGCAGCTTGGTGACTCGCCCCGGCGCTGAGGAGTCTGGTCCCATGGGCATCAGCCGCATCACGGACATATCCAAGGCAACTATAGCTGCGATTAGCGGCTATTGCCTGGCTGGGGGTCTGGAACTGGCCTGCTGGTGCGACTTTCGAATTGCTGCTCACAATGCCAGCTTTGGTGTGCTCGACCGCCGCTGGGGCGTTCCTCTAGTAGACGGGGGTACCCAGCGCCTGCCCAGAATCGTAGGACTGGGCAATGCGCTGTATCTGATTGAGACAGGTGTGCTCATCGATGCCGAGCATGCACTCCGTATCGGGCTTGTACAGGAGGTTGTCCCCGAGGGGCAAGCACTGGCACGCGCCTTGGAGTTAGCTGACGTCATCTCCGCCTATCCGCAGCTGAGCCTGCGTGACGACCGCTGGTGCGCATATGAGGGTTTGTCACTGTCCCTGCTTGAAGGCCTCAGGCTTGAGCAGCGACTTCATCAGGACAGCTTGGCTGATCCTGCCATGGACGAATGGCTCCGCCGCTATGCCGCTGGCCAACGGCCTCCGCCACCCCGTCCTCCAGCTTCGTCAGATGGCTCGTAACCTCGAGCAGGTTCCCTAATCAGCTACCAACCAGTGCGGGATATGTAGAACTCTCCCCTGAGCCTCAAAGTCAAGAGTGTTTCGTGGAGGCGCTGCGTTTCCCTCCCCCGAACACACTCAGTGGTGACTAATCTAAATTGCCGCTGCGATAGGCCTTAATATAGTTAAGGCAGTGCCTGTCTTGCCCTAACAAAGCCTTAGCTGTAGTGATATGCGCCATGATTTTCTTGTCGCACGGGTCAAGGATGGCTGCATCAAGCCCAGCTTGAATAGCCATCACCAGGAATATCTGATTAAGATGTCGTCGGTAAGGCAAACCAAAAGAAATATTGCTAAGGCCAACGATGGCTTGTACCTCAGGATGTTGAGTCTTAATCTGTTTGATTGTTTCCAGTACTGTGACTCCTGATTTGTAATCGGCGCCAATGGGTTGAACAATAGCGTCAATGTAGATATCTTGTGGAGCAATCTTGTCAGCTAACAGGGAGCTGATGAGCCGGTTTGTCACCTCGACTCTCCCTTGGACAGAGGATGGTATTCCAGACTCATCTATACAAAGAGCCGAGAGGCTACATTCATATTGCTTGATCAGAGGTAGGAAGGCGTCATATCTCACCTTCTCGGCGGTAATAGAACTAACCAGCGCCTTATTCCGGCATGCTTTGAGGGCAGCGGCCAGGGCTTCTGTTTTACTGGTGTCAATGCACAAAGGTTTGTCAGTGGCCTCTTGAACTACTTCTACCAGCCAAGATAAATACTTGGTTTCCTCCTCCATGAAAATACCAGCATTAACATCAACATAATCTGCACCGGTCTCAACCTGTTTCAGTGCCTCCTGCTGAATGAAAGAGCTGTTTTTTTCCTTGATGGCTTGAGCAATGCTTTCCCTTGTGGAATTAATCCTTTCGCCTATAATTAGCACATTAAGCCTCCTTTGACTTAATTCATGGGCAAGATTAAGCGTTCGGTGTTTGGAGAGATATGGCTAGCATACGTAGAGGATAACCTTTAATCTACTTCTGATTTTTCATCTACTCTTCTGTATGGACATTTAGACACGCCGCAGTGGTTACAGCGGTTAAACTGTTCCAGAGCCTCACTTACGCCCAATCCAGCACAGAAGGAGACAGACTTCTTGGGTATCATCATACAATGGTCATTAAGACGGACTCCTATAGTTTCGGCAGGCATAATGCTGAAAATCAGCCGCTGGTCGGTCAGAGGCCACTCCCCGTAGCCCGGGTTGAGCCCAGGGGCCACTTTTATTCCCAAGTTCGAAGCCTTTTCACAGATAAAGCGACGAACCTGGTTAGTTACACTACCCAGAGCCACTGAGCCAGCAATATCTAAGATTAGCGCGGCTGCATTCTCCCCCTTCTGGGAAAGTGCTAAAATCCTTTCTTCCAATGCTCCGCCGATAGTGCACACAGCTACCGCCAAGAATTGACTGCCGTTCCACCACTGAGCTATTTTTCTGCCTATGTGTAGCTGGATGTGGCCCTCCAATCTCATGGTATCCCTCTCCATGCTCAAGACTTCAACCTTACGGTAGATTGCTCTGGGCCTAGCTAATTGCTGAGCTGCCTCAATTCCCCTAGCCGTGATTTCACTAATGCCAGCCTGCGGCTTATGGTCGTCTCTATAACCCTGGATTCTCAGGACTGCTTTGGTGTCTATATTCACTTCTAGTTGGTCAAGATATTCTGTACTGGACATCATACTAAGAATTGGTTTAAGAAATTCACTCGCTGATTTACTTCTTTCCGTAGCTGTAACTCTTAGCTAGCTATGTTCCCTTGATGTTATCATATTATGATTATGCTGGCAATTTGACACGATGTAGTATCGATGGTAGACTCCTGTTTATCTATGAAACGAGTTGGCATTTTATATCACCCCAAACTTGAAAGGGTTAAAGCTTTTAACCGTGAGCTTGAGAAGTTCTTTAGTGCTCGGGGTATTTTGTTGTGGCTATGCTCGGCATGGGAAGAGGAGAAAGCAAGGCCTCAAGTAGCCGGCTCGGATTTAATCCTGAGCATTGGCGGCGATGGTACTATCCTCCGGGCAGCCCGGGTCATCGTTCCTCATGCAGTGCCTATTCTTGGCATAAACATGGGTAATCTGGGATTTATGACTGAACTTAAAGCTGCTGAGGCATTAGATAAGCTGCCCAGGCTGCTGGGTGGCGAGGGTTGGATTGAGGAAAGGGCGATGCTTGAGGCCGGACTGGTATCTCAGGGCAAGGCTTTTCACGCCTTGAACGATGTTGTTGTGGGTCGGGGAGGTTCAGCCCGGCTGGTTGACATTGAAACCAAAATCGATGGTGAAATTCTGACTACTTATCGAGCTGATGGTGTTATAGTGGCTACAGCTACGGGCAGCACGAGCTATTCGCTGGCGGCTGGAGGGCCTATCCTTTATCCTCAGGCCAGGGAAATTCTGCTCAAACCTGTCTGCTCGCATCTTACTTTGGATAAGGCCCTGGTGCTGCCGCCAGAATCTGTAATCCAGCTAAAGGTGAGCACTAGACATGAGGCCATGCTTAGCCTTGATGGGCAAGTGGAATCGCCGCTGCATAGTGAGGATGAAGTCAAAGTAAAACTTAGTTCCTATGTAGCTCGCTTCTTGAGAATTCAGCCGAAGACTTATTTTTATAGCTCTCTGGGGTCGAGACTTAAGGTTAATATATCATGAATGTGGAGAAAGCCAGAATAGGTGATGCCAAGCAAATACAGGAGGTGGTGAATAGCTTTGCTGATAAGGGGGATATGCTAGCTAGAGCGTTGAGCGAAATATATGAGAACCTCCGTGATTTTTCCGTCATCAGGGATAATAACCGAGTAGTTGCCTGTGTGGCCCTCCATATTAGCTGGTCAGATTTAGCTGAGATTAGGGCTCTAGCAGTAAGTGAAGATAAACATGACCAGGGATTAGGCTCACTGCTTGTTGAATCCTGCCTTAATGAAGCTAAAGAATTGGGGATACCTACAGTCTTTTGTCTGACTTTTAGGCCGGCTTTTTTTGAAAAACATGGTTTTCGTCAGGTTGACAAGATGGAATTGCCGCGCAAGATATGGTCTGAGTGTTATCGTTGCCCTAAGTTTCCTGACTGCGATGAGGTAGCCCTTATCTATAATTTTGAGTCGGATGTGACTTGATGTGGAATAACTTTGGAGGGTGGCTATACAAACCTGAGGAATAGCGGAATTGCCTGTGTTATATACTTATAGAGGTGAGAATTGAGATGGAGAAGACTTTATCAAGTCAGCAGATTTATGATGGTCGGGCGGTGAAGCTGCGGATTGAAACTGTAGCGAAGCCTAGCGGTAAGACGACTACTCGGGAAATTGTTGAGCATAGTGATTGTGTGGCAGTGGTGGTCCTGGACTCTAAAAATAATGCTATCTTGGTCCGCCAGTTTCGAAAAGCTGTGGGCAAGATTCTCCTGGAAATTCCGGCTGGAGGCATTGCTCCCGGTGAACAGCCGATTGCCTGTGTTCGACGCGAGTTGCAGGAGGAGATAGGTTATTTACCAAATAAGATAGACAAACTCGGTGGTTTTTTTTCAGCTCCCGGCTATTGCACTGAGTATTTGCACTTGTATTTGGCTACACATCTTATACCCAGCCAGCTTGAAGCTGAAGACACTGAAGACATCGAGGTTGTTCGAGTACCCTTGCCTCGGATACCTGAACTTATTGCTTCGGGAGAGATCTGTGATGCTAAAAGTGTGGCCGGGCTACTTAGAGTAGTCTCCCTTGGGTTGAAGAGCGATTAAGCCTCAGTTATGCCTTAACTTGATACTTGGCCTTTCCTTGTTCATACAGGTCGCCGCCGTAGATATCGTCGATTACAGTGGCGGGGAAGTTTTCTACCTCCAGGCGGCGGATTGCCTCTGCCCCCAGGTCTTTGTAGGCTATTATCTCTGCCTTCTTGATGCTCTTGGAAATAAGGGCGCCGGCACCGCCTATGGTTGCGAGATACACTGCCTTGTATTCCTTCATAGCATCTCTCACTGCTTGTGACCGATTGCCTTTGCCAATCATTCCTTTGAGGCCGGCGGCCATAAGGCGAGGAGCATAGCTGTCCATTCTTCCGCTGGTTGTTGGTCCGGCTGAGCCAATGGCTTGCCCTGGTCTGGCTGGAGACGGGCCCATGTAGTAGATAGTCTGGTTGGTGAGGTCAAGAGGTAGTTTTTCACCCTTATCTAAAGCCTCAACCATACGTTTGTGGGCAGCATCTCGAGCACTATAGATGACACCGGTAATAAAAACCTGGTCTCCAGCCTTCAATTTTTTAATAGTTTCCTCATCAAGTGGTGATTTTATGTTCAAAGTTGCCATCGTTATTTCTCCTTCGCAGCAGTTCATTCAGCTTTCTTTCGCAGTGAATTCAGGGAAAGGAACTTTGGCCTTGGTTTCAGTAATGGGTGAGGCCACCGGAGAGGATTGCTGCTTTTTTCTGAGTCCTATAGCTTGAGATGTGAGGCGTCTTTTAAGTAACTGAATAGCTAGAGCTGGGTCTAATCCTTTGGGGCAGGCTTCTGAGCAGGCGCCAGCAAGGTGACAGTGCCATACCCCGTGGTCAGTGTCCACCAGCAGAAATCTTTCCTGCCAGCCTTCATCTCGATTGTCAGCGCAGTAGCGGTAGCATTGGGCTAAAGCTTGAGGGCCGAGGAAAAGCTTGTCGCTGGCTGAGGTCGGACAGGCAGAGATACATATGCCGCACTTTACGCAGTAGGTAAACTGCAGGAAGGTCTCTAGTTCTTGAGGTGTCTGGGTGAATTCGGCGGTGGGGTTTTCCATTTCCTCAGTTTCATGACGGATGGTGTAAGGCTTTATTGATTTATGGGTATTGAAGAAAGGAATCAGGTCAGTTACCAGGTCTTTGAGGATAGGCAGGTTGGGTAATGGTTTGATGGTTAGCGTATCTGAGTGGAATTCTTCTATTTGTGTGTGGCAGGCGAGGTGGGGATAGTTATTGATAAGCATGCCGCAGGAGCCGCAGATTGCCATGCGACATGAGGTGCGAAAAGTTAAGGTGCTATCCAGGTTTTCTTTTATATATAGAAGACCTTCGAGTACGGTTGTGCCCCGGCTGACTGGCACTAGGAATTCTTGAAAATGAGGGGTGCTATCTTGCTCCGGATTGTATCTCTGGACTTTGAGAGTTATCTGTTTAATACTATCTTCAGTCATGATATCTCCTAGCTGATTAACAGAGCTAATGGTACGTAGCTGCCCCCGATGAAGGCGATGATGCCAAAAGCTATGATAACCCAGGTAACAATACGCTCGGTTCTAGTTGAGGGTGTCAACTCTAATATGATGCCTCGTAGTCCATTAAGAGCATGATAGAGCACAACAGCCAATAGAGCTATATATAAGCCTACCCATATAGCTTGGCTAGCTCGACCTATCATTGATTCCCAGGAAGTTGGCTCAGTGACAGCCACTCCGAAGAAACCAAGGATAGCATCGAGGTGCATTATTACTGTGTGTATGCCTAGTAAAACTGCTATGAGTATGCCGGTAACCAGTTGCATAAGCCGCAGGTATGTATTACGCATCACCAGCCTCCTACGATGAAGTCATAAAAGAATACCAGGGCAAGGATGGCGATTACCGCTATCATAGCGATTGTCCACGGGCGCTTTTTGCGCAGCGCGTCCTTGTAAGGATAAACTGGTGGAGTGGGTCGTCCCAGGGCAAAGCCTAATTCTTGTAAGATCAGGCGTAAGCCATTCAAGGCGTGGTAGATAAAGGCAGCACAGACCAGGTACTCGCCAATCTTAAACCATGGATTATGGAGGAGTGCCATTGTAGCTTCCCAGACATCCTGGCCTTGAATACGGAAAATGGTTGTCATGCATAGGTGGAGTATCAGGAAGAGCAGTATCCCCAAGCCAGTTATCCTGTGTAGGAGGTAGAGGTAACGCTCTAGTTTGTACTTACCTGCCCATACCCAGCCACCGGGCCCCAGATAATTCTGTCGAGGTTGCATTTGCTTCACGGTTAACTTCCTAATACTTTCTCTCCACCGGTTGCCACATGGTGATGTTTACAGGGATGTAATCGAATCGCGGTCCTGTGGATGTGTAGTAAGCTAGAGAATGCCTGAGCCAGTTGACATCGTCTCGTTTGGGGAAGTCTCGTCGAGAGTGAGCTCCTCGAGATTCAGTGCGAGCTAGAGCTCCGGCGGCAATTACCTCAGCCAGGTCAAGAAGGTTATCCGTTTCAAGGGCGCTGAGCAGGTCAGTGTTGTATATGCGACCATGGTCATTGACCTGGATATCAAGCAGGCGCTGCTTCAGTTCCTTTATTTTATTAAGGGCTGTTTCCAGGTCTGAGCCGGTGCGATAAACAGCTACGTTAGTGTCCATTGTTTTCTGTAGCTCCTTACGCAAGGCGTAGGCACTTTCCTTGCCGTCGGAGCTAAACCTGCTGAAAACTCGGGCCTCTGCGTCTTTCAAAACTGCTTCTTTAGGTGCTGGGGGCAAAGTCTTTTGTTTCGAGACATATTTGGTAGCGTTATCTCCTGCAATTTTTCCCGAGGTGAGGCACTCGGCAGTTGAGTTACAACCAAGACGGTTGGCACCGTGAAGAGAGCCGCAGCCAGCCTCTCCGGCCACCCAGATGCCTTCTATGGGGGTAGCTGCGTCTATATTAGCGTGGATGCCACCCATAAAATAGTGAGCAGCCGGCCGAATGGGGATTGGCTCATAGATGGGGTCGATAAAATTGAGCTTCATAGCGATTTCTCGAATCATAGGCAGCCGTTCGTTGATTTTATTGGCGCCAAGGTGGCGCAGGTCAATGTGAACATAGTCAAGGCCATCGGGTCCGGGAAATCCTCTGCCTTCGTTGATTTCGGTCATCTCGGAGCGAGAGACAATGTCTCGGGGAGCTAGCTCCCTTTTATCTGGAGCATACTTTTCCATAAACCTTTCACCTTGGCTATTACGTAGATAGCCACCTTCACCACGTGCTGCTTCTGTAATCAGGATGCCAGAAGGAACCAGGCCAGTGGGGTGGAATTGGACGAATTCTAAGTCTTTGACAGGCAGTCCAGCTCGGTAAGCCATGGCCAGACCATCGCCGGTGGCAGTGAGAGAATAGGTAGTGAAACCGAACATACGGCAAGCACCACCAGTGGCGATAATTAAAGCGTTACCCTGAATAAGGAAGAACTCACCGCTGGTCAGATCCCAGACAGTTAGACCGCAGAATACATTGTCTTTTATCAAGATAGAGCTAACATAACATTCATCGTATCTGCTTACGTTGTCATACTTTTGCAGGGTATCGTAGAGGGTTTGCATTTCAAAAAAGCCTGTTTTATCGGCAGCGAAGGCAGCTCGATCGAAGCTATGGCCGCCAAATGGTCTCTGGGCAATCCGTCCATCAGGGCGACGTGACCAAGGAGTCCCCCAATGTTCCAGGAGTAGGATTTCTTTAGGCATTTCTTGGACGAAGCGCATTACTACATCTTGGTCACAAAGGAAGTCAGCGCCTCTAACTGTATCCCAGGCGTGAAGCTCGAAACTGTCACCCTCCTCTGGGCGCATGACTGCTGCAGTCCCACCTTCAGCGCAGACTGAGTGTGAGCGCATTAGCTGGACTTTGGAGATGATGGCAACATCGACCTCTGGATTTCGGGCAGCTTCAATAGTTGCCCGCATCCCAGCGAGTCCGGAACCTAAAACTATGACGTCGTGTTTTTTACTCATCATAGTATCGCTTCTTTATGACGAGCACACCAACACTGCATGTTAACTGCAACTGGCAGGCTGGCGATATGAGCGGGAAAAACTTCGGCATGGACAGCTAGAGCAGTTGTCCTGCCTCCGTATCCCATTGGTCCGATGCCTAGATTGTTAACTCGTTGCAGAATCTCCCTTTCCAGTTCAGCGACCTCGGGGTCTGGATTTGGCTCCCCCACTTTGCGCAGTAGCGCCTTTTTGGCTAGCGTCATGGTCTTATCTGTTGTTCCTCCTATGCCAAGGCCAATAATAACTGGTGGGCATGGATTGCTACCAGACTCATCAACGAGGTTTACCACGAAATCTATAATCCCTTGGCGGCCCTTTGCCGGAGACAGCGCGGTTAGGCGAGAACAGTTTTCAGAGCCACCCCCCTTGGGTATTACGCTAATTTTGAGCTTATCGCCAGGGACGATATCGGTATGAATGATAGCAGGGGTGTTATCTTTGGTGTTGACTCGAGCTGAGAAAGGTTGACGCACCATAGATTTGCGCAGATAACCCTTTTCATATCCTTGGCGCACTCCCTCATTTATAGCCGTGTAAAGGTCGCCGCCGGTTATGTGAACTTCTTGTCCTAACTCCAGCAAGGCTACCGCAGCACCAGTGTCCTGGCACAAAGGGGTTTTGTCTTTGGATGAGATTCCGGTATTCTCAAGTATTTTGTCTAATACATCCTTAGCCGCAGGTGACTCTTCCTTTTCTCTTGCTTGTCTGAGAACAGCGAGTACATCTTCGGGAAGATAAACACAAGCTTCTTGGAATAGATTGGATATAGTTTCAGTTATCTGCTTGCAATCTATGTCTCTCATTTCAAAGGTGCTCCTTTCCGCAGATATGGTTATTGCATAACTAATCTTCAGGTGCTGGAGGGATATATCCCTCTTTCATAAGAATGGCAGTTGTTTCTCTGGCGTTGCTAATCATTGCCTCAGCTCGCTTGGTGAGCTCCTCTCGGCTGGCTTTTTCTCGGGCTACTCCCTGCTCGATAGCCTTGAGCCCTACAGCCACCGCTTCTCTAATATGAACTTCCCATTCTGCCATGGTGGGAGCAATATTATCTTCGCTTATGCCCCGGTCTTCAGCATATTTGGCTAGTTCGTAAGCAGCAGCGATACACATCTCATCGGTGATAGTTCTGGCTTTGACATCCAGGGTGCCACGGAAGATGCCCGGGAAGCCGATGGAGTTATTTACCTGGTTGGGGAAATCTGATCTCCCTGTCGCCACAATTCTAGCTCCAGCTTTCTTGGCCTCCCAGGGCCAGATTTCTGGTATGGGATTGGCACAGGCAAAAATTATAGCATCTTTGGACATACTCTTGACCCATTCTGGCTTAATGGTACCTGGTCCTGGCTTGGAGAAAGCAATGCAGACGTCAGCATTGCTCATTGCCTCCGGGATACCTCCGGTTTTATGCTCAGGGTTGGTGGCAGTACACAATCGCCACAGCTCGGGGAACTCCTTTTGCCGTTCCTTAATATCCTTTCGACCAGGATGAAGGATACCGCCAATCTCGGTGATGATTGTATTTTCAGGTTTTACTCCATAGGCAAAAAGGATTCTGCTCACTGCTATGCCTGCAGCACCAGCGCCAATAAGACAAAGTTTTATCTTATTCACCTTCTTATTTACAATTTTCAAAGCATTTATCAGTGCAGCCAAGATGATAGCCGCTGTTCCCTGCTGGTCGTCATGCCATACTGGAATTCGTGCTTCAGCTCTTAGTCGGTCGAGGATGTAAAAGCATTTAGGGCTGGAGATATCCTCCAGATTGATGCCGCCAAAGGAAGGCTGAAGCCATTTCACGGCCTGGATAATCTCATCAGGGTCTTTGGTGTCGAGACAAATAGGCACGGCATCTACGCCACCTAAGTATTTGAACAGCAGTGCCTTACCTTCCATTACCGGCAAACTGGCCTCAGGGCCAATATCACCTAGCCCTAGAACCCTGGTGCCATCGGAAACCACAGCTACGGTATTCCATTTGTTGGTAAACTCATAGACCTTTTCCTTGTCCGCTTTTATTGCCCGGCAGGGTTCGGCCACCCCCGGAGTATACCAGATGGCGAAATCATTGAAATCGCGGACACAGCACTTGGGTATAGTTTGCATTTTTCCCCGGTAAAAAGGATGCAATTTCATAGCGTCCTCTGCTGGCTTGTGTGCTTTAGCTAGAAGTTCCTCTTTAGTTACCTTTTCTGACATGGACTTGTCTCCTTTAACTTCTGTATCACTGCATCAGCGACCTCTGAAGTCCCTGCTGCCGGTTGATTGCGGTCCAGCTTTAAGTCGTAGGTGACTTTTTTACCCTCAGCGATGACCTCAGCTATGGCCTTTTCCAGTTTATCTGCAGCCTCCTTTTCACGAAGGTGGCGAAGCATCATCACCGCAGAGAGCATCATCGCTATAGGATTGACTTTATTCTGCCCGGTGTATTTTGGGGCACTGCCATGGGTAGGTTCAAAGACGGCTGAGTCATCACCTATATTAGCTCCGGGTGCTACGCCAAGTCCGCCGACTAGTCCAGCACAGAGGTCAGAGACGATGTCCCCATAGAGATTGGGCAGGACAATGACATCGTATAGTTTCGGGTTTTTTACAAGACGCATGCATAAGGCATCGACGAGTACATCCTCAAACTCTATATCTGTATATTCTTTGGCTACTTCGCGGGCAGTAGCCAGGAAAAGGCCATCGGAGAACTTCATGATGTTAGCCTTGTGGATGGCACTGACCTTCTTCCTGTTATTGGCTCGAGCATATTCAAAGGCAAACTTTACAATACGTCTGGAGGCTGTTTCGGAAATCGTTTTTATGCTAAAGCCGGAATCCTTTCTCACCTTACTCCCTGTAGTTTCAAAGATGAGTTCCGCAAGTTTAGTGCTTTCGTCGGTGCCCTTGGCGAATTCAATTCCGCTGTAGAGGTCTTCAGTATTTTCTCTGATAATTACGATATCTACATTCTCAAAAGGAGTAGGAATACCAGGATAGATTTTACAGGGACGGAGGCAAGCATAGAGGTCCAAGCTCTTGCGCAAAGCCACGTTGACGCTTCTGAAGCCAGTGCCTATGGGTGTGGTTACTGGGCCCTTGAGAGCCACCTTGTTCCTTTTTATGGATTCGAGGATGTGACCTGGTAGAGGTGTGCCGAATGAATCTTGAGCCTTTGCCCCGATTATTCCTATATCCCACTCGAATTCAACGCCGGTGGCTTCTAGCACCCTCTGCGTTGCTTCGGTAATCTCAGGGCCGGTGCCATCGCCAGGGATAAGGGTTACTTTATAGGGCATGACGCGTTCTGCCTTTGCAACAATCAGAGTTTAAAATCGCCGTATTTATTGATATAGGGGATGAGTCCGCCTTCATTGACTATATCTAGCATGACCTGCGGGATTTTGCCGAAGGTAAGCTGGATGCCGCTAGTTGAGTTGGTGATTACCCCCTTTGTCAAGTTTACCTTTATTTCGTCTCCAGAGTCAATCTTGTCGGTGTCGCATATTAAAATGGGCAATCCTTGATTTATGGAGTTCCTGAAAAAGATGCGGGCAACTGATTTTGCCAGGATAGCACTTATTCCAGTCATCTTGATAACTAGCGGAGCATGTTCCCGGCTGGAGCCAAGGCCGAAGTTCTTGCCGGCAATGATAAAATCACCTGGTCTTGCTTTGTCAACGAAGGTTGGGTCGGCATCCTCCATGGTGTGCTTAGCCAGTTCAGACAAGTTGCTTCTTAAGTGGGCGTATCTACCTGGTGTGATAAGGTCGGTAGAAATATTATCCCCAAATTTTAAGGCCTTACCTTTGAGAATCATATCAGGCATTAGATTACCTTTCTCGGGTCGGTGATTTCGCCGGTTATGGCTGAAGCTGCGGCTGTGGCTGGGCTGGCAAGGTATATTGAGGCTTCGGGGTTGCCCATGCGACCTTTGAAGTTACGATTAGCCGTGGATAGGCAGACTTCATTGTCTCCGAGCACACCCTGGTGAAGGCCAAGGCAAGCGGCACATCCTGGTGGCAGCAAGATGGCTCCTGCGGTGATTAGAGTTTGAATATAGCCAGCTTTTATGGCTGCTGTGAGGACCTGGCGCGATGCTGGAGCTATAATTAACCTGACATGCGGGTGGTGTTTTTTGTTTTTTAGGATGGAAGCGGCTGTAGCCAGGTCTTCTAGCCGACCGTTGGTGCAGGTGCCAATGAATACTTGATGAACTTTGACACCGGTGAGTGTACGTGCTGGGGCAATATTATCCACAGTATGAGGCATTGCTACCATGGGTTCAAGCTCGTCAGCACTAATGGCGATGGTCTGTTCATAGTTAGCATCGGTGTCAGGATAAAGCGCTTTATATTTGTTGCCTCTCCCCTGTGCTGCCAGATGTTTTCTGGTGACATTATCACTGGGGAAAATCCCGACCTTGGCGCCAGCTTCTACTGCCATGTTGGCAATAGTCAAGCGCTGTGACATAGTCATGTTTCTCGCTGCCTCACCGCCGAATTCTAGCGCTTTATAAGTGGCGCCATCAGCACCAAGCATGCCAATGAGGTAAAGGGCGAGGTCTTTGGCACAAACCCCTTTTTGAAATCTGCCGCTGATAGTAATCTTGAAGCTCTCTGGTACGCGGAACCATGTTTTGCCCAGGGCTAAAGCGATGGCAATGTCACTAGAGCCCATTCCCGTAGCAAATGCTCCTAGAGCACCGGCAGTTACTGTGTGAGAGTCAGCGCCGACGATGATATCTCCTGAGTTAGCGAAGGCTTCGGCTACTAGCTGATGGCATATCCCATTGCCACCTTCGAAAATCAAGCAGCCAGTTTCTTTGGCGAAACTACGTAGGGATTGATGGTCATTCGATAATTGACGGTTTGGACTGGGGATAGCATGGTCAAGGAAAATGACGCTTTGCTGTGGGCTAGCCAGTTTGCTGCGTCCACTTTCCTGGAATTGCCTTATGGTTAGAGGGCCGGTAGTGTCTTGAACGAAAGCCAGGTCTACTGGAGCGATAACTATGTCACTGGCTTGAGCATCAACTCCGGATTTCTCACTCAGGATTTTCTCAGTTAGAGTTTTCCCCATTAAAGTCTAGCCGATTATAGCTAGTATAGCGCCTCCATTTACTTTATCACCGGGCTTGAAATTTATGGCTTTAATCTTGCCATCGGCGGGCGCAACTATGTCGTTTTCCATCTTCATAGCTTCTAAAATGACTATACTGTCGCCTGCCTTAACCTCATCGCCTACCTTAACTACATAGCGGATGATTGTGCCTGGTATCGGGGCAGTCACCGGAGTCTCTCCAGCGCCGACGGTTGCCCTAGCAGGGGGTGGAGTTTCTGCCCTCTCTGTTGGTACTGGTGTTGCGGGTGGTTGTCCTGGAGACTGAATTGGAGGAGTAGCCGCTGCCCTTTCTGCTGGTGCTGGTTGCATTGGAGCATAAACTGCAGGTGCAGTGAATGTAGCCGGGCCACCTGTGGGCTCGACGTCCACCTTGTAATATTCATCGCCGACGTAAACGTTGAATGTTCTAAGAGATGGCCCTTTAACAGGTGCCTTCGTTTCTACTTTTTCTACCAGTTCGCCGGCTTTTGCTTTGGCGATAAGCTCATCTTCTCGCTTAACATCTTCCAGTGTCTTGGGCCTGGTTTCTGGGGGTGGTGTCTCCAAGCCGTATTTCCACTTCAGGAAGCGCATTCCGGTGGTAGGGTAAAGAGCATAGATAAGCACATCACCGATATCTTTGGCGATATCCTTGGTAGCTTCCTTAGCTTTTTCTAGTTCTGGCTCCAGAACATCGGCTGGTCGGCAGGTAATAGGCTTACTTCCGCGTTCGTAACCCTTGAGGATTTCCTTCTGTATTCGGGAATCAATCGGGGCTGGTGGCTTGCCATATAAGCCATAAACATAATCTTTGACTTGGCTGGAAACCATCTTGTATCTGCCGAAGAGCACATTCTGAACTGCTTGAATGCCAACAATCTGGCTGGTGGGAGTAACCAGGGGTGGATACCCTAGTTCCTTTCGAGTTTGAGGAAGTTCGCCATAGACTTCGGAGAGGCGGTCAAGAGCATTGGCTTCTCTTAGTTGAGCGACCATGTTGGTGAACATACCTCCAGGGATTTGATGCGCTAGCACATTAGTGTCAATCACTGACATCTTTGTGGTGTCTAGAAAGTCCCGGTACTTGGGGGCGATTGACTCAAAATACCCACCTAATTTGAATAGAAGCTCCAAATCAAGCCCTGTATCTCTGGGAGTGTCGCGAAGAGCAACTACGAGAGGCTCTATCGCTGGATGGGCGGTGCGCAGGGCGAAGGGAGCGATGCAGGTGTCGATGAAATCAACTCCAGCCTCGATAGCCTTTAAGTAGCTCATAAAAGCCATGCCGCTGGTGAAGTGGCTGTGTAGATTAACTGGTATTTTTAGAGACTGTTTCAAGGCTTTGATTAGGTCGTAGGCATCGTCTGGAGCAATGAGTCCAGCCATGTCCTTTATGCACAGGCTGTCAGCTCCCATCTCTTGAATAATCAAAGCTTTCTTTACATAATAATCAATAGTGTATACAGGACCACCTAATTTGGGTTCTGTTAGCGAGTAGCACAATGAGCCCTGAATGTGTTTACCCTTTTCTTTAATAGCCTTAAAGGCAGTTTCGAAGTTGCGCTCATCATTAACGGCATCGAACACGCGGAAGACATCGATGCCACAGTCAGCGGCATGATGGACGAAGGCGGTAACTACGTCATCGGCGTAGTTGCGGTAACCGACCAGGTTTTGCCCCCGTAAAAGCATTTGTAGTTTGGTGTCAGGCATTAGCTTTTTCAAGATACGGATTCTTTCCCATGGGTCTTCATTAAGAAATCGGGTCATGACGTCAAATGTGGCACCCCCCCAGACCTCCATGGACCAGAATCCTGCCTTGTTCATCTCTGAGGCAATAGCCTCAAGGTCGGTGGTTCGCACACGGGTGGCGAACAGGCATTGGTGCCCGTCTCGGAAAGTAAGGTCAGTGATTTTTACTGGATTTCTTTCTTCAGCTAAGCTCATGGCATACACTCCTTATTTAGTTGTGTGGTGGCTCTTTTTTATTTGCCGGTTGGTTCTGGCCCTGACTAATTCCTGATGCCCGAAAAGTCGCCATGGGCTCGTTTGGATGGAAGGTGTGGTTATATTGGCATATGCTCTGGTTATCTCTTCTTGTTGAATATAAGCACTGATTGCTCCTGTTATGGCTGCCATTAGGATTTTGTTCATTCTGTAATTCTTGCTCTAGAGAGGGATATTCCCATGTTTTTTGGCCGGTTTGGTGTCGACTTTGTTACGGAGAATTTCCAACGCTTTAATCAGTTTGGGTCGTGTGCTTCTGGGGTCGATGACATCATCAAGATAACCCTTACCAGCAGCTATATAGGGATTGGCGAATTTGTTCTTATAATCAGCCACCAACCTTTGCCGTGTCTGTTCGGGATTTTCAGATTTACCGATGGCATCCTTAAAGACGATGTTCACAGCCCCATCTGGCCCCATTACGGCAATCTCAGCCGTTGGCCATGCATAGTTGATATCACCACCCAGGTTTTTGCAGCTCATAGCCACAAAGGCTCCATAAGATTTACGGGTGGTGACGCTTATTTTGGGTACAGTGGCCTCAGCATAAGCATAGAGAAGTTTGGCGCCATGCCTGCCGATGCCTTTATATTCCTGTTCGGTGCCAGGCATATATCCTGGGGTATCAATGAAAGTAATCAGGGGGATGTTGAAGCAGTCACAAAAGCGGATGAATCTGGCGCCTTTGTCAGAGGCATCAACATCAACCGCGCCGGCGTAGTGTGATGGTTGATGGGCTACAATTCCGATGCTCTGTCTACCTAATCGGGCAAAACCAACGGTGAGATTGGGGGCAAAATTTTCATGTACCTCCATAAAGTCGCCATTATCCGCAATTCTGATGATGATCTGTTTCACATCATAGATTTTAGCTGGGTCATCAGGAACAATATAAAGGAGTTCCTCGTCCATGCGGTTGGTGTCATCGCCGTTGTCTATAAAGGGTGGCTCTTCCATGTTGTTTTGAGGCAAGAAGCTCAGCAATCGGCGCACTGCCTCGAGACATTGCTGCTCGTTATTGGTGATAAAGTGGCAGTTGCCGCTTTTTGTAGCATGCGTGATAGCACCACCCAGTTCTTCCAAGCTGACTTCTTCGCCGGTCACTGATTTGATTACTTCTGGCCCGGTGCAGTACATTTGTCCGGTGCCTTTTACCATGAATATGAAGTCAGTTATGGCTGGTGAAAAAACAGCCCCTCCAGCACAGGGTCCCATAATCACCGAAATCTGGGGAATGACGCCTGAGCAGATGGTGTTACGCATGAAAATATCGCCTTCGCCTACCACGCTATCTGCTCCTTCCTGGATGCGAGCGCCTCCTGAGTCGAGCAGGCCAATGATGGGGGCACCATTTTTGGCTGCCAGGTCGTAGACCTTACAGATTTTCTCTGCGGCTATTTTTGATACCGAGCCGCCGAAAACGGTGAAGTCCTGGGAGAATACGAAGGTATGTCGCCCATTGATTTTGCCATAGCCGGTGACTACAGCATCACCAGGGAATTTCTGCTTTTCCATCCCGAAATCAGTGCACTGGTGGAGAGCAAAAGGCTCTAGCTCTTCGAAACTGCCGGGGTCGAAGAGAACCTCGATTCGCTCCCTGGCGGTAAGCTTTCCCCGATTGTGTTGGGCTTCAATGCGCTTGGCTCCGCCGCCGGCTGCGGATTGCTCTCTTAACTTGTTTAATTCAGTAATCTTTTCTTCGATTCCCACTTTATCTTTTCACCAGGCCAGCCTGCATTATATGTAGCTTAGTTTGTTTCCGCTTTGGCCAATAGTTTAACATATCTCTATATATATTGGCTAGAAAGTGTACTCGCCCCCGAAAGGGAAATTCCAGGCACCAGCCCCTAAGCTATGCCTAAATCCAGATACCCAAGCTCATTGTTTTGAGTTTTTGACATTCGCCATTTGGAAAAGTAGTGTGACCTTTTAAGGTCGCCTGAGGTGGAGTTTGGGCGAGGCTAGTTTGCTTCGCCTTGGCCCCGCAATGACAGGTATCACGTAGTGCGAGGAATGTCATTGCGAGCTCTTTGCCCTCTGTCATTCTGAGGGAGTGAAGCGACCGAAGAATCTGGCTCAGAGTAAACTCCGCAATGCAATCTCGGAAAGCCCATGCTATCATTGCGAGCCGAAGCCCTGAGCATAGCGAAGGGGAAGCGAAGCAATTTCAATTTGTTTAGAGTTTAGAAATTAGGATTTAGGATTTACAGTTCATCTCCTGTCAAGTGTCCACCATCTATCTGGACTAGAGCAATGAGCTATCCCAGAGGGTGATTGGCGTGGTAAAATGAGTATCTGATGGCTAACAGGCTGAGCAAAGCTTCCTTGCTAAAGTGGCGGCAGGCCAGGGGTGGTTCTTCCATCGGCGTTACCCGGTGTGGGGAAACAGCTTTCCACTGGGGAGAGCGGACCTATGTCATGGGGATTATTAATGTTTCCCCAGATTCTTTTTCCGGTGATGGCCTGGCTGGTGTTGATGCAGCTTCGGCTCAGGCGCAGCGCTTCGTTGCCGAGGGTGTTGATATAATTGATGTTGGCGGTGAATCTACACGCCCGGGCTCAGCTCCGATATCGGTTGATGAGGAGCTGCATCGGGTGATACCGGTGCTGGAGCGATTGGCTGATGAGATAACATTGCCCTTGAGCGTTGACACCTACAAGCTTGAGGTAGCCCGTCAGGCTCTGGATGCTGGCGCTCGGATGATAAATGATATCTGGGGGTTGAAGCAAGAGCCGGGGCTGGCGGAGCTGGCAGCGAAAAGAGGCGTGCCTATAATCCTGATGAGCAACCAACGGGATAAGCCTTGTCGCAACATTATGCCAGTGGTTCTTTCCGACCTTGTGAGGGCTATAGATTTGGCATTGGATGCAGGCATTGCCTGGGAGAATATAATCGTTGACCCTGGCGTTGGTTTTGGTAAGACTCTGGCGCAAAATCTCGAAATTGTACGTCGGCTGGGTGAGCTTAAAGTCTTGGGCAGGCCTATTCTCCTGGGCACTTCGCGTAAATCAATGATTGGCTTGGTACTGGATTTGCCTGCGGAGCAGCGTCTGGAGGGGACAGCGGCCAGCATTGCCATTGGCATTGCCAGGGGTGTGGATATAGTTCGGGTGCATGATGTCCGGGAAATGGTGCGTGTTTGCCGAATGAGCGATGCTATTATTCGGAGTAGAGGGAGTTAGCAGTGACAATTGCCTATCTTGGCCTTGGCTCTAATCTGGGAGACCGGAAGCAGAATTTGGCTCAGGCCTTGGAATTGGTGTCACAACAGGTAGCGGTGGAGCAGCTTTCCTCCATTTATGAGACTGAGCCTGTAGGCTATAAGCAGCAGCCCCTTTTTCTCAACGCTGTGTGCCGTATATCTACTAAGCTGAGCCCAGAACAGCTTCTTGGTTTGGCCAAGGGAATCGAAGCTAAACTGGGCAGGGTATCTAGCTTTCTCAATGCACCCAGGCCTATTGACATAGATATTCTTTTTTATGGCGACGAGGTTGTTAGCAGTCGGGAATTGACTATTCCTCATCCTCACCTGGCTGAGCGAGCTTTCGTTCTTGTTCCGCTGGCTGAAATTGCTCCTGGACTGATTCACCCGGAGAACGGCAGGACTGTTAGAGAGTTGTTAAATAAGCTGGGGATTGTGTCTGGCGTTTGCAAGTGGGCTGAAGCTGAGGAATTTGTGAATAGGAGGCAAAATGTATCAGGTATCTGTTGAAGGGCATTTTGATGCGGCTCATTATCTTCGCGATTATCATGGTAAATGCGAGAATCTGCACGGTCACCGCTTCAGAGTGGTGGTTAGCTTGAAGGCTGTGAAACTCAATGAGATTGGCCTGGCTTATGATTTTGTGGATTTAAAACGTCATCTTGGTGAAGTTATTGTGCAGTTTGATCACACCTGCCTCAACGATGTATCGCCTTTTGATAAAATCAACCCATCATCGGAAAATATTGCTGCGACTATTTATGACCAGCTTAAGTCACGCTTTTCTGACGAAGTATCGCTCTTGAGCATTGAAGTCTGGGAATCTCCCCAAACCTGTGTAACTTATAGTCCTGAATAAGTCGGTTTAGCTTTCAAGGTTTGGCGGCAGCAGATTGGGGATGCTGTCCGTAATTAAGTAGGTATGGTCACATTTTGGGCAAAAGAGAGAGCCAGCGATTATCTCCCCCTCTTTCTCTTCAGTTGTGTCAAGTTTGAGTGTGCCTTTGCACACAGGGCAGGCTAAGATTTCCATCAATTCTTTTTTCATCCTTGTACTCCTTATTTACAGCAGTCACTTATAAATTACGATAAACGTCACGGCGATGCTTCACTCTGAAGATAATCACCTCTTTAGTTTGGCTGTCTAAATGAAACAGTATGCGATATTCGCCGCTGCCCACTCGATAAGCATCTTTTTCGCCTCGTAGCTGTTTTATATCCTGCGGGTAGGGGTTGTCTTCCAAGGATAATATCTTTTCTACCACTTGGCGACGGACCTTTGGAGAAAGATGAGCTATTTCCTTTTCAGCTCGGCGGCTGATTCCAAGGCTATAGCTCACTCAGTTAGCTCCGCCAGGAATTCCTTAAAAGGTCTAGTTGGCTCTCCTTTAGCCTCCTGGAAATCACGCAAGTCTTCAAGCTCTTCCTGGTGTCTCAGCCAGTCTCTTAGAGCTTCTATTACTACTTCGCGCAGGCTTGCCCTGTGTTCGATGGCAGCAATCTTGATTGCTTGATAGAGCTCATCATCTCCTAAATCTACTGTGATCTTAGCTCTCTGTGTCATAATCTTACCCCCCAATGCTCATATTACCGCATTTAAGGCAAGCCGTCAATGTAGCTTGCTATTTACCTGAACAGGTAGCCCCAGATTGACATTTTCACATATTCGGTTATGGTTCTTTCCTTAAGTACCTGAGTCGGGACTTCGCGGTATTTAATCACGTCTCTATATTTGGTAACTGTCCTGGATTTGGTCACTTCCTCGGGATAGCTTATCTTAATGGTTGCCTTAGCCTGATTGCCTCCCCAGTAGTAGGGCCAGAAGCGGCTAGAACATGTGTCGTCATCTGGACAAGTAATATAGTAGTATTGCGGGTAGTAGGAATAACCTTGGAAGTTTATAGAGACAGTGGAATCCGGCCTGTCGACCTTGAAGGTATGTGACCAGTTACTGGTGGAGACATAGGAATCATAAACTGTTTCTGTGCGAGTTTCAGTTGTAGTATAGGGTTCTACATCGGTGTAGCTTTCGCTTTCGGTGTAAGGTTCGCTCTTCATCTCAGTGGCCCAGTATGTTTCTGTTGTCTGGATGGGCACTGTCTTGAGGGGCAGAGCGAATACGATAGCCAGGATGGCTATGGGGGCTAGCCCCCATACAATAGGTTTCCAGTTATCTTTGATATAGTTCTTGATATTATTCATCACCTCCAACCTCCTTACTGGATTACTATATGGCACATGAACCTCTAAAAGTCAATCTTGACTGCCCTCCTTATACCGTTCAAATCTGGTATTAATTCGAAGCTGGCTTTTGGGAGGTAGTGTTTTATTAGGGAAGCTACTGCCTTTTCTTGCTTTTGGCCTATTTCTAGCAGAAGGCAGCTTTGTGAGTGAATTTTCTCCCTGGCTTGCTCTAAGAATTGATGTATCACGTCCAAACCATTTTGCCCACCGTCTATAGCTGTTCCTGGCTCGAAGTTGGTTATTTCAGGGCTTAAATTTGCCAGCTCTGAGCTTTTGATGTAAGGCAGGTTAGCAACTATCAAGTCAACAGGCTCAGGTACTGGTTCCAGTAAATTGCCTTGGAGAAGAACAATTTGCCCGGTAGCATTGTGATACTCGCAATTCAATCGAGCAACCTCAAGAGCTGAGGGAGATATGTCTGTGGCATAGATTTTGCTCCGGGGCAAATTCAGGGCGAGGCTGATAGCAATGGCTCCGCAGCCAACACCAGCATCGGCTATAAGAAGTGGTTTTTCAGAAGATGAGAGATTAGGACGGCTATTAGCAAATTCGATAGCCTCTTCTACCAGGAGTTCTGTCTCCGGTCGAGGAATTAGAGCGCGAGAATCAACGTAAAAATCGATTCCATAGAATTCTCTGTGTTTTATAATATAGGCTGTGGGTTCCCGGTGAAGACGACGCTCAATCAACTGATGCAAGCTATTTGCCTGTTCCTGGCTCAAGACTCGCTCTGGCTGGGTATATAGCTGAGCTGGGGATAGCTTCAGTATATGCCCTAACAGCATTCTAGCTTCTATGTGGCTATCCTCTATACCCTGGAGGTTAAGGGTATGAGCGGACTGTTGAAGTGCTTGTGCTAAAGTCATAGCCCAATTTTCTCTAGTTGCTTAGCTCGTTCGTTGGTGGCTAAGGCCTCGATGAGTTCATCGAGGCCGCCATCGAGAATGCGTGGTAGGTTGTGGAGGGTTAGATTGATGCGATGGTCAGTGAGGCGGTCCTGGGGGAAGTTAAAGGTACGGATTTTTTCAGCGCGTTCACCGCTGCCTATTTGAGAGCGGCGTTCTTCGGTCGTCTCTTCAATTTGCCTGCGTTGTTCTTTGTCGAAGAGGCGAGCTCGGAGTACTGCCATGGCTTTTGTCCTGTTTCTTAGTTGGGAGCGCTCGTCCTGGCAGGTTGCTACTATGCCTGTAGGCAGATGGGTAATACGAACTGCCGTAGTCACCTTATTCACATTTTGTCCACCGGCTCCACCGCTGCGGAAAAAATCCATTTTGAGGTCTTCGGGGTTAATAACTACGTCTATCTCTTCAGCTTCAGGGAGAACAGCTACTGTGGCTGTTGAAGTATGAATTCGTCCCGAAGCCTCGGTTTTGGGCACTCGTTGTACTCGGTGGACGCCACGCTCATATTTTAGCTGATTGAAGGCGCCTTTACCTTTGACCTCAAAAACGATTTCCTTAAAGCCGCCAATCTCAGTCTGGTTGCTATCGATAATCTCTATTTGCCACCCTTTAACTTGGGCATAGCGACTATACATTCGGAAGAGGTCGGCGGCGAAAAGGGACGCCTCTTCACCGCCGGTGCCAGCCCTAATCTCTACGATAGCATCTTTAGTTTCGGTGGCATCCTTAGGTAATAGGGATAACTTCAACTCTTGAAGAATGCTATCCTGGCGTTGTTTTAAATCGTTTAACTCTTCCTTCGCTAGAAGCACCATGTCTGAGTCAAGCCTGTCATCAAGCATAGCCTCGGTTTCCTGTATTGCTTTGGAGATTGCTTTATACTGGCGATACCTGGCTACGATGTCTTCCAGGCTAGCCTGCTCCTTGGCCAGTGGTTGTAAGCGTGCTGGGTCAGTGGATACCTCTGGCTGTGCTATTAGTTGGCTCAATTCCTCATAGCGCTTTTCTATTGACTCTAGTCTATCAAGCATAGCTTCATCCTTAAGGTAAATTATATCATGGCTTTAAAAAGATGCCCAAATTTGAGCTTGTTGCGAAACTCAATAACAAGGCAACACACACACAATTATTGGCAATCATCTCTTAAAGTTAGCTGGACGATTATGGTATACTTATTTGTATAAATCAACGTTGAAGGTATACTGTGGAAAGTCTACCAAACCTTATATCGCAGCTTCCGATTTGGGTTCAATATTTAATTGCAGTCTTGGTATTACTTGCGATAATTGGTCTACCACTCCCGAAGATTCTCAGTCTAATTTGGAGATGGCCGATGTGTAAATTATGGCCAGGCAGAGAAGGATGGGGTGCAGAATGTATACCCCCAGAATTCCAACAACAATCTGTTGATAAGCGCCTTGCGCCTAATAGAGCATGGCAGGGGAGTCCAGCTGAGAGATGGGCACAAATGAGAGAGATGAGAAATGGGGATTATTATCAACTGCATATACATAAGCCTAGACTCATAAGCCGAATCGAGCTTGTTAGTCAGGGGTATCGATACCCCAAAAAATACAAACTGCAAATCAAGGAAAGTGACATAAAACATTGGCAAGATGTTGGTGAATTTAAGGGTCCTATAGATATTTCATTTGACAAACCAACAGAATTAATAGCCATGCAATTTACTATCACAGAGCCAATGTTGGAACCTAAGAATGTGTATGGTCAATCTCCGTCTTGGTCCATTTACGATATTCGCTTGACTGAAGTGCGGTTATTTGGCAAGTTCTGGAAACGGGTAATAGAGAGATGAATATCTTATCAAGCATAAACACATTGTCTAATAGAAGATACTTGATTACTGGAAGCACTATGCAATGCTTGTGCCTGAACAACGATAAGCGAGAGGAAACAACGAACAGTTACTTCGCGTATACGGCGGGCTGTGATGTTGTTTAATCGCCTGAAATGTGAGGTGGTGAAGTAAAGAATTCGGGATGCCATTTCTGTTTTAACCTCTGGGTAATTTTGATATTGCCTTACCATATGCCTTGACGATGTCATAGCGGCGCAACACACCGACAAGCCGGGAGGGGTCTTTTCTATCGACCACGGGTATTCGTCCTACTTCAGTAGTTCCCAATCTGTGAACTACATCGTGTAACGATTCATCAGGATAAGCTGTGATTAAATTTGCAGTAGCTATATCAGCTACAGTAAGCTCCTGGTTGCTGCTCATATTGGCTTCTATATCAGCTAAAGTAACCATGCCTTTGAGCTTGCCCTCCTCATCAACTACGGGGAAGCCATGGTGCTTGCTCTTAGCAAACCTCTTTGCTATCTCGGCGAGGGTCACCTTAGAGTGAACTGTAGGGAACTTACGTGTCATGACCTCCTCAACAGTTACCCTCTCCAGCAAATCTATCTCCTCTTGTGGGTGGAAGGAAATGCCCCGCCGTTTTAGCTTTAGAGTATATATGCTTTCACGGCTTAGACTGCGAGCTACCAAGGTACTGACAACCACTGCTAGCATTAAGGGTAATATGATGGCGTAGTCCCTCGTCATTTCAAACAGGATGATGATGGCCGTAATCGGTGCCCGGGCAGCGGCGGAGAAAACTGCTGCCATGCCGACTAAGGCATAGGCTCCTGAAGGGGCAACAATTCCTGGCAGGAGGCGATTGGCTATGTTACCGAAAACCCCTCCAAACATTGCCCCCATAAACAGACTGGGAGCGAAAATGCCCCCGCTGCCGCCACTCCCCAGTGTAAAAGAGGTAGCTAATATTTTCAATAGCAGCAGCGCTGCCAGAGTAATCAGTCCAATTTGTCCCAACAGGGCTTGCTCTACTCCATCATAGCCGACGCCGAAAAGGTAAGGATTGTATAGTCCAATTAAGCCAACAGCAATGCCGCCCAATGCTGGCTTTAGATACTCGGGTATTTTTGCAGCATCGAAAATGTCCTCAGCCTTATACAGCGAGCGTATGAAGACTACAGCAATCAAGGCGCAAGCGATGCCAAGTGCGAAATAGAGCGTGAGTTCCCAGTAGCTATTCAAAGTGTAAGCGGGCACGCTGAAAGTTTGCAGGTTGCCAAGAAAGGCATGGGCAAGGACATCGGCTATTACTGAGCTAATAACTACAAAACCAAAATGACGGGTGAAAATCCTGCCTAAGATTATTTCATGAGCAAAAAATACCCCAGCGATAGGTGCATTAAAGGTGGCTGAGATACCGCCGGCGGCGCCGCAGGCAAGCAGGGTTTTCACCCATTCTTGAGGCAGGTGGAGGCGTTGTCCTAAAACTGAGCCAACGGTTGAGCCAATTTGCACGATCGGCCCCTCTCTACCTGCTGAACCGCCACTGCCAAGGCAAATCGATGAGGCTAGTATCTTGACTGCAGCCACCCGGGCTCGAATGCGCCCTCCAGTCTTAGCTACAGCTTCCATTACCTCAGGAACGCCATGTCCCTTGGTTTCCTTCGCGCCGCTGAAGTAGATAAGAAGGCCTACAATAAGCCCGCCTACTGCCGGCAACAAGATGACGTAATATTGACCAAGGAAGGATAATATGTAGCTGCCATTGTCAAAGAAAAGGCTTTGAAAGAAATTTATTAACCATCTGAAGGCAACAGCACCTAGCCCAGCAGCGATTCCGACTATAACAGCCAGGGTAGTACCGAAAGCAAATTCTGAATTGCGGAAGCGTTGGATAATTGAATCCAGCCGAGAAGCTTTAAGGATGTTCATTAGCAGCTATCGCAAAAGCTCTGTGGTGTACTGGGGGAATCTTTTGTAGGTTCCTTGCCTCCTTATTTTAGCAGGAGATGTCAGAGGAGACAATTCGCGCATGAACTAGTTTCTTTGGCATATGATAAAATATGATTGAAACAGCGCTCAGGTAGGAATTATGCATCAGTTGGATCCGGTTATTAGCATTGCCATTCTATTGGCAGCAGCGTTGGTGGGAGGCATGGTAGCCCATCGTCTCAAACAACCGGTCATACTGGGCTACCTTGTGATCGGAGTAGCTGTTGGTCCTCATGCTCTAGGCTTGGTAAAAGATGTGGCGCTGATTGAGGCTGCAGCAACTGTTGGTGTTGCCTTACTAATGTTCACGCTTGGATTGGAAATCTCCGTTGCTCAATTGAGACAGGTAGGTAAGATAGGTCTATGGGGTGGCATAGCTCAAATTCTGATTACCTTTGCTCTAGGCTTAGTAGTGGGCAGTACTTTGTTTCGATGGTCACTATCCCAGGCCGCCTTATTTGGGTTGGTTATCTCTCTCAGCAGCACCATGGTTTGCCTTAAGATATTGATGGAGAGGGGCGAACTAGACTCTATGCACGGGCGGATCATGGTTGCTATCCTTGTTCTTCAGGATATTAGCGTGGTGTTGATGGCAGTAGTAATGCCTCTCCTAGGCGGGACTGTGCAGAATTTGCTCTTAGCTTTGGCTCTGGCCATAGGCAAAGCAGCCCTTTTTGTTGGGGTAACGATTGCCTTGGGGTTATGGGTACTTCCTTGGTTGCTGGGCAGGGTCGGTGGAGTTCGCTCCCGCGAGTTGTTTCTGCTAACAATTCTGGTGTTGTGCCTAGGGGCGGCTCTGGGTACCTATATTTTCGGACTCTCAGTGATATTCGGTGCCTTTGTAATTGGCTTGGTGCTCCGCGAATCAAGGTTTGCCCACCAGGCTTTGGCTGAGATTACCCCGCTGCGGGATATTTTCGCTACCCTATTCTTTGTCTCTTTGGGTATGCTGCTCAATCCGAGGTTTGTAGTTGACAACTGGTGGTTAATAGCCATAACAGTGGTTATTATTATTCTTATAAAATTCCTGGTCGTTTTCGGTATTGTTCGGGTCTTTGGCTACAGCAGGAGGGTAGCCTTTTTGACTGGCTCCGGTCTTTTTCAAATTGGGGAGTTTAGCTTCATTCTAGCCCAAGCCGGAATTAGTATGGGCATCATCTCTGACCAGTTTTATTCTCTAATTCTAGCTAGTGCCATTAGCACCATGATATTGACGCCGTTATTTATGGATGCAACCTCCTGGTTATATGCCAAATTATCTAAAGCTCCGATAGGCAGAGATTGGGCAACTAAAGAGATTTCTGCTTCACCCGTTTCCGGGTCATCTCAGGCAGCAAACCTAGCGGTGATTGCCGGCTACGGGAGAGTCGGGCGAAATATTGCTCAGGGTCTGAAAGATGCTGGTATATCTTACACTGTTATTGAGATTGACCCTGAGTGTATCTCTGAGTGCCGGGGCAACAACATAACCTGTATGTATGGTGATGCCAGTAATGCTCAAGTCCTTTCTAGAGTGAACATAAAAAAAGCTAAGGTATTGGTGGTGACCTTTCCTGACCCTTTGGCAGTGGTGGCTACCGTAAAGGCTTCCTTAAGTATCAATCCTGAGCTGAAAGTTGTGGCGCGGGTTCATAGAACAAAAGAAGCTGAGTTGCTTAAAAGTCTGGGAGTGGTGGAGCTGGTAAGTCCAGAGCAAGAAGCCAGTTTTGAATTTCTCAAGAGGATTCTATCTGTCTTTGGTTGGAAGAAAGCTGACCAAGAGCAGGCTTTAGCCATGATGCGGCAAGACAAGGAAATTGCCAAATTTAACCCCGAGGAAGAAGCGTAGCAGGAATGGCTACGCCAGATTCTGGCTGTTTTGCAGGGCAGTCGGTTTTCATCGAAACGATTATCGTGTTGAACGAAATGACGTTCTGTTCAATATCCAAGCATCAGTAGAAGATTACAAACGATCTATCTATTGTGGAGTCGCAAGTTCCGCAAGATATAAACAGGAAAGGCAGGCGCGTAAGCAAAGCCTGCTCTGTTGATTTCTTTGCTTCAGGGTTCTTACCACCTTATCATTTTCCACACAATTCAGAATAGAGCCCCATTGCTATTGACAGGATATGGAAGGTTATGCTAAGATATTCAATTGTCTCAGAATGTGCACCTTAACAACTGGATAGTGGAAGGAAGATTTTATTTGAGAGTTTGATCCTGGCTCAGAATGAACGTTTGCGGCGTGCCTGATGCATGCAAGTCGAACGCTCTGGTGATCCGCAAGGATTATCAGGGAGTGGCGAACGGCTGAGTAACGCGTAAGTGACCTACCTCTGAGTGGGGAATAACTTGTCGAAAGGCAAGCTAATACCGCATATGCTGGTAAGTTTAGGCTTATCAGTAAAGCTCTAGGGCGCTTGGAGAGGGGCTTGCGTCTGATTAGCTAGTTGGTAAGGTAATGGCTTACCAAGGCGATGATCAGTAGCTGGTCTGAGAGGATGGCCAGCCAGACGGGGACTGAGACACGGCCCTGACTCCTACGGGAGGCAGCAGCAAGGAATTTTGCGCAATGGGCGAAAGCCTGACGCAGCGACGCCGCGTGGGGGAAGAAGGCCTTCGGGTTGTAAACCTCTTTTCTCGAGGAAGAATAATGACGGTACTCGAGGAATAAGTCTTGGCTAACTACGTGCCAGCAGCCGCGGTAATACGTAGAAGGCGAACGTTATTCGGATTTACTGGGCGTAAAGCGGGTGCAGACGGCCCCTTAAGTCGGGTGTGAAATCTCTTGACTCAATCAGGAGGGGTCATTCGATACTGAGGAGCTTGAGGGCGGCAGAAGAAGGCGGAATTCCCGGTGTAGCGGTGATATGCGTAGATATCGGGAGGAACACCAGTGGCGAAGGCGGCCTTCTAGGCTGTTCCTGACGTTGAGACCCAAAAGCGTGGGGAGCGAAACGGATTAGATACCCGTGTAGTCCACGCCCTAAACGTTGGACACTAGGTATGGGGGGTATCGACCCTCTTCGTGCCGAAGCTAACGCTTTAAGTGTCCCGCCTGGGGACTACGGCCACAAGGCTAAAACTCAAAGGAATTGACGGGGACCCGCACAAGCAGCGGAGCGTGTGGTTTAATTCGATGCAACGCGAAGAACCTTACCAAGGCTTGACATGCCAGAAGTAGAAGCTTGAAAGAGTAACGACCTGTATCCAGTCAGGAGCTGGCACAGGTGCTGCATGGCTGTCGTCAGCTCGTGCCGTGAGGTGTTAGGTTAAGTCCTGCAACGAGCGCAACCCTCGTCGCTAGTTGATTTCTCTAGCGATACTGCCCGTAAAACGAGGAGGAAGGTGAGGATGACGTCAAGTCAGCATGGCCCTTATGCCTTGGGCTACACACACGCTACAATGGGTGATACAATGGGTTGCCAAAGAGCAATCTGGAGCTAATCCTCAAAATCACCCTCAGTTCGGATTGCAGGCTGAAACTGCCTGCATGAAGTTGGAGTTGCTAGTAACCGCAGGTCAGCACACTGCGGTGAATACGTTCTCGGGTCTTGTACACACCGCCCGTCACGTCATGGGAGTCGGTAACACTTGAAGTCGATGGGCTAACCTTCGGGAGGCAGTCGCCGAGGGTGGGACCGGTAACTGGGACGAAGTCGTAACAAGGTAGCCGTACGGGAACGTGCGGCTGGATCACCTCCTTTCTAGGGAGTTTTATCTCCTAGGTCGGTCGATAGATTTGCGTCTATCGTTTTAGTGATGAGTTGTCTTCCTTCCACTATCCAGATGTTAAGTTTTTTTATTTCAACCTCATATCCCATAGTTGACTGGAGTGGTAAAATAGTAGTAGTAACATAAGCCGGAGACAGAAAGTTAGCCGACTACAAGTCTTAGCTGTAACAGGTATCATTCTAGCCGGTGGTAAGGGCTTGCGCTTAGGACATGAGAAAGCTCTGGAGAAGATAGGCGAACAAAGCCTAATTGAGCGAACTCTAAGCTGCCTTTCCCCGGTTAGCCAGAGAGTGCTTGTAGTGACTAGCCAAGCGCAATTTGGTCTTATTGCTGCTCGAGTAAAAGGGAAAATAATAGTTGATGTCTGCCCTGGTAAGGGGGTGTTGGGTGGTCTTTATACCGGGTTGGCAAGTTCTGATACTTTTTATAATTTGGTTGTAGGTTGTGACATGCCCTTTCTTAATCGCGATTTATTGCGTTATTTGATTGGCCTTGCCCCCGATTTTGACGTGGTTATCCCTAAGATAGACGGTATGGCTGAACCACTACACGCCGTTTACTCTAAGAAATGCTTGGCTTCTATTGAGCAGTTATTACAGGAGAGTAGATTAGCAATATCCGAGCTTTTTAGCTTGGTTAGGACGAGATACGTTGATGAGGCTGAGATAACTAAATTTGACTCAAAACATCTGAGCTTTTTCAATATCAACACACAAGATGATTTGAGAAAAGCTAAGATGCTGATGAGGCAAGGAGCAAACTCCAGTAATTGGTAGGGGTGAATTCTAGTAGTGATTAGCGTTGAAGAAGCTTTAGGCAAAGTCTTGGGTTTTGTTGATGTTCTTGAAGAGGAGGAAAGGTCTCTTCTGGACTGTTTGGGGCAAGTTCTGGCCGAGGATATATATGCACCTTTTGATGTACCACCCCATGATAATTCGGCTATGGATGGTTATGCTGTACAAGCTGAAAGCATTAGAGGAGCAAGTTATGAGCGTCCTAGGATTCTTCGAGTTGTTGGCGAAGTAGCCGCTGGTCATGTCACTGGCTTGAAGGTAGAGCTAGGAACATGTGTCCGGATTATGACTGGTGCTTCGTTGCCAGAGGGGGCGGATACAGTCGTTCCTTTTGAGGCTACCGATGAGGTTGACCGTAAGCGAACCTCAGCTTCTGAGGCTGAAATCGGTATTCGTTGTAGCTTGCCTGAGGGTTCGAACATCCGCCAAAGTGGCGAAGACATCGCTAAGGGCGAGTTGGTTATGAGGTGTGGGAGGTTGCTTCATCCTGCTGAAATTGGAATGTTGGCTTCGTTGGGAAAGGGAACAGTTTTAGTTATTCGGCGCCCCGTGGTGGCTATCCTAGCCACGGGTGATGAAGTATTGGATGTTAATCAACCTTTGCTCCCAGGGAAAATATATAGCAGCAATACTTACAGCCTAGCTGCTCAGGTTCTTAGCTACGGTGGTATTCCAAGAGTTTTGGGAATTGCTCCAGATGATGTGGGGCAATTATCCAGGGCTCTTCGCCGTGGGCTCAGCTGTGATATGTTAGTAACATCAGGCGGAGTTTCTTTGGGTGATTATGATGTGGTCAAACAAGTTCTGGCAGCCGAGGGAGACATATCCTTTTGGACGGTGTGCATGAAGCCAGGTAAGCCTTTAGCCTTCGGCACATTCAGGAGGAATGGCAAAAAAAATGTCCCTCATCTAGGTTTACCGGGCAATCCGGCGAGTTCTATGATTACCTTTGAGGTCTTTGGCCGCCCGGCTATTCTCAAAATGATGGGTAAGAGAAACCTGACTAGGCCTAGTGTAACAGCGGTGATGGAAAGCCCGATTAAAAATGATGATAACAGACGTATCTTTGCTCGTGTTATAGTTAGCAGGCGGGAAGGTAAATACTTTGCCCGTCTCACAGGTCCTCAGGGTTCGGGAGTTTTAACCTCGATGGCAAAGGCAAATGGTTTAGCTGTTATTCCGGAGACTACCAAGGAACTTAAACCAGGAACTACTGTTGATGTAATGCTGCTTGGCTGGGGCGAGGCTCAAGATTGATGAAAGGAAATGAAGACGATTTTGCATGGTCTTAGTTCTGGGAGGCAGGGAGAATCTAAATATAAAACAGAGGCTAAATATCTGGCCTGATTATTGAGCTGAGGATTGAGAGACAGATGATTTTCGAAGCATCCAAGTTTGTTTTCACGCCGCCGCCTTTGGTTTCCCGAGCCCGGCGAGTTTTAATCAAACCCAATGCTGCTTACCCATTACCATATCCAATAAGCACCAGCCGGGAGACGATGAACCGAATAATCGAAAGTATCAAGCTTGTCAGCGATGCTGATATCATTATACTTGAAGGGATGCCTAGCGGAGAGTCAGTATATCCAATATACCGAGCTTTGGGTTATGATTTTCCCAGGGTGCTGATGTTGGATGTTAGAGATTGCATCTGGGTGGAAGTAGAGAATCCTTTGCCTCACCCCTTTGCTGTAGCTACTTTTTGGGTACCCAATGTTGTCCTGTCCAGTGACTATTTGATCAGTATGGCTCCTTTCAGTGTTATCGGCGGGAGTGGCAGCTTCAGTATAAAGAACCTTTTGAGTTTGTTGCCTGTGAGTAAATATAAGGGAGAGGCCTCGGGTGGCCGGGGGGTCTTATATGAACTAGGAATGGATAAGGTAATTGCAGATCTCTATTTCACCTTACCTTTCGATCTGGGTATTATTGATGCTCGCCAGAAGTTTACCAGCGCAGATAACTCGCTTCGGGGAAGGACAGAGGAATATGGGAAGATCTTTGCTGGCGAGCCATACGAAGTTGACCGAGAAGCAGTACAGGCAAGCAGAGTAGAAGCAGGATACCTGGACCTAATTGAAATGGGCAAAGCTGAGATGGAGGGTTAGAGCTAATGAGCGAGACAGATAGAATCAGCGAGTTGGAAGGCCTTAGTTATTTCATCGATTTAGACTGGTTTCAGGAAAGTGGTCGCTCCTTTACTGTTGTTGTGGAGCATTGTCTCTGTCTAGCTTGCAAAGAAAGACTAGCTTCTGAGCCGGAAGCTATGACATCAACTTCACTGATAATGAATATCAGGGATTGTTGTTCTAAAGCCTCTGGTTTTATCAGCCCTGAGTTACCACTGCTTGAGAAAATATTCCGGCTCTTTTTATCTAATGGGGATCGCTCGTTGAGTCTTGCAGAATTAATAGCCCAACTGAGCCTCTATTTAGACAGCCCTACTTCGCTGTCTCCTCAAACCATAAGGCGCCTTTTGGATAACGACCAGTGCTATGGTTTTTGCCGGAAACCTTAAGAAGAGTAGCTGAGCTAAATACTAGTCTTGTTTTCGGGTTTATCACTATCTTACTTCGAAGTTGGAAAACTGCCCGGTGAATGCAGCCCAGTCTACCTCTATATTCTCTACCAGGGCCTCGGGTGGTCCTGTCTCGAGCCGTCTGATAAGCTCCTCGAGTTTCCCCTTTTCACCCTCGGCATGGACTTCTACGATGCCCTCTCGGGGCAGGTTATGCACGTAGCCCCGCAAGCCCAGGCTCTTGGCGACCTGGGAAGTAAAGGCTCGATAGAAAACACCTTGAACTTGGCCGTGAACTTTAGCTGTGACATAAGCTAATTCAGGCATCTTGCATCTATTAACCTCCTCCTGTTAATTTATTGGAAGGGAGCTTCGTCCTTCAAGCTTATCTTATTAAACTGCTTGAGCGATGGCTGGGTGGACCTTGCCTAGTCGATTCAATCCAGCTTTATGTGCTAATTCAACAGCCTCAAGGAATTCTTGGTGTAATAGTGGTCTGGCTAATCGAGGCATCTGGAAGGCTTTATAGCAAGGATGGTATTGAGCCATAATATTGACGTAGCTATTTTGCGAAATCTCTTCAGCTATAAAGTTCAGTGTCTCTTTTGTACCGGCAAGCCTGCGGGGCAAGACTAGGTGGCGTATTAGGAGACCACGGACAGCTATTCCATCCTCATCAATTTGGAGGTCACCTACTTGGCGATGCATTTCTTTAACTGCAGCTCGGTTAACTGAAGGGTAATCTTTTATGTCTGATAGCTCCTCAGCAATCTCTTCATCGGAATATTTCATGTCTGGCATGTAAATGTCCACAACCCCATCGAGAATCTTTAAAGTTTCTACTGAGTCATAGCCACCAGAATTATACACTAGCGGCAACCTTAAGCCCAACTCTATAGCGACCTCCAATGCCTCGAGGATTTGGGGTACCACGTGGGTTGGAGAGACCAAGTTTATGTTATGGCACCCCTTGGCCTGAAGGGATAGCATTGTTTTTGCTAGCTCTTGTCTATTTAGTTCAGCTCCATCGCCGAGCTGGCTGATATAATAATTCTGGCAGAAAATGCATTTTAGGTTGCAATTGGTGAAGAAGATGGTTCCCGAGCCGTGTCTGCCTACCAATGGTGCTTCTTCACCAAAGTGAGGTACGTAGCTAGACACTGCTGCCAAACGGGGAGTATGGCATTTGCCAGTTTCACCAATTAGCCGGTTAACCGCACAATGGCGAGGACAGACCTGGCAATTCTGCAATAAAGCTCTGGCCGCTTCTACCCGTTTAGCTAATTCACCGCTACGGTAAAGTTCCAAATACGCGGCCATCTAGTTTATTCCTCGGTAGGCGGCGATTCTTTTTTAGCCTTCTTAATTACCTCTACTGTTTCTTGAGGTACGAGAATGATGGGAGTTGTCTTTTTAGTTCCCTTCTTAGGTTTTTTAGGTTCCCTTCGGCTAAAATTTCTGGTACCCATAACAATCCCTCATGTTGATTCCATATCGAATATGGTAGTAGAAGTTTAGCAGAGGCCAGTTCTTGTGTAAAGGATTCGGATTGACATAAATTTCTTGACTTTTGCTTTAGCTTTATTTATACTAACTGCCCGTAGTTGGTTAGGTATTTTGAGAATTTGATAGATTGCCCGAGTGGCGCAATGGTAGCGCAACCGACTTGTAATCGGTAGGTTAGTGGGTTCGACTCCCCTCTCGGGCTCTGGCTTTAGGTTTGGGCGAGGAGGGGTGCCGGAGTGGTTAATCGGAGCAGACTGTAAATCTGCCGCCTTAAGGGCTACGTAGGTTCGAATCCTACCCCCTCCACCATCTGGGGAAGCCTTGAAGGTTGTAAATAAAATAGTGTATAATTATTAGTTACATTGCTGTGAGGAGAGTTTGCCCACATAGCTCAGTCGGTAGAGCACGTTCTTGGTAAGAACGGGGTCACCAGTTCGAATCTGGTTGTGGGCTGTTAAAAAAGGAGGTTTTCTAAAATGGCGAAGAAGGTTTTTCAGCGCACTAAGCCCCATGTCAATGTGGGGACGATAGGTCATGTTGACCATGGTAAGACCACTCTGACTTCGGCTATTACCTTGTGCCTATCTAAAATAGGGGATACTGGTTTTCGGTCTTTTGATTCCATAGATAATGCTCCTGAAGAGAAAGCGCGAGGCTTGACAATTGCTATTGCTCATATTGAGTATGAGACCGATAAACGCCATTATGCTCATGTAGATTGCCCAGGACATGCCGACTATATTAAGAATATGATAACTGGAGCAGCTCAAATGGATGGGGCAATACTAGTGGTCAGTGCTCCAGATGGCCCTATGCCTCAGACCCGAGAGCATATTCTTTTAGCTCGCCAGGTAGAAGTACCCTGCCTGCTAGTAGCATTGAACAAAGTAGATATGATGGAAGATGAGGAGCTGCTAGAGCTTGTTGAACTTGAAGTCAGGGAATTGCTTTCTAAATATAACTTTCCTGGAGACAAGACTCCTGTTGTCCGGCTGAGTGCTCTCAAGGCTTTGGAGTGTGGCTGTGGTAAGCGGGAATGCAAATGGTGCGGCCCAATTCTGGAGTTGATGGACGCCGTAGATGAATATGTACCACTGCCGGTAAGAGCTAAAGACAAGCCCTTTTTGATGCCGATAGAGGACATTTTCGGTATTAAAGGACGTGGCACTGTAGTCACTGGTAGAGTTGAGCGTGGTGTGATTAAGACGGGCGAGGAAGTTGAGATTGTGGGCATAAAGGATACACGTAAGACTGTAGTAACCGGAGTGGAAATGTTCCATAAGACTCTAGAGGTGGGAGAGTCCGGGGATGCTATTGGCTGCTTGCTTAGAGGAATAGAGCGTGATGAAGTAGAAAGGGGGCAGGTTCTAGGGGCCCCAGGCTCAATTACTCCCCATACTCATTTTGAGGCTGAGGTGTATGTGCTAACCAAGGAGGAAGGTGGTCGGCACACCCCGTTCTTTAATGGCTATAAGCCCCAGTTCTATATCAGGACTCTAGATGTTACTGGAAATGCAGAGCTGCCCCAAGGAGTGGAGATGGTCATGCCTGGAGATAATATAAAGATGACCATAAAACTTATTTATCCGGTGGCTTTGGAGGAAGGATTGCGCTTTGCTATCCGAGAGGGAGGCAGGACAGTAGGAGCCGGAGTGATTAGCAAAATTCTTGATTAACTGTGGCTAAAAAAGGTGAGTCGCGTGGTATCATTCATCTGGCATGCACTGAGTGCCAGGAGAGGACTTATACCACTACTAAAAACAAGAAGAATGACTCCCAGCGATTGGAGTTGAAGAAATATTGCCCTCGTTGCCGTAGCCACACGCTCCATCGGGAGACTAGGTAATCTTTGGCTAAAAAAAGTCAGTCCCAAATTGCCAAACCTAAGAGGTCTCGTTTTGCTTTTGTTGGTGAGACTATAGGTGAATTGAGAAAGGTGGTGTGGCCGACAAGGCAAGAAACCTTGCGGCTAACGATTATGGTTCTCATTGTATGTATTGTCGTTGGGATTGTCTTAGGAGCTCTTGATTATGGCTTTTCTGAACTGGTTTCTAAGGTGTTTCTAGGTGGGAGCTAGACTAATGAGCAGTGAGGAGAAGCGGTGGTATATTGTGCACACTTACTCTGGCTATGAGGAAAAAGCTAAGGCAAGCCTAGAGCAGCGGGTCAGATTTATGGACGCTGCGGACAAAATATTTCAGGTGGTGATACCTACTGAAGATGAGATTGAGATTAGGAGTGGACAGCGTCGAACAGTGACCAAAAAAGTCTTCCCCGGGTATGTTTTGGTTCAAATGGAGATAGATAGCGATAGCTGGAATGTAGTGCGCAATACACCTGGGATAACCGGCTTCGTCAGTAGCGGTAGCAAGCCGACACCCTTAGCTGAGGAGGAGGTCAATGCTATTTTGAAGAAAATGGTGGAGGGCACACCCCAGGTCAGAGTGGGTTTTAGAAAGGGGGAGAGCGTTCGAGTGGTTGACGGTCCATTCACTGACTTTGTTGGCATAGTTGATGAAATCAGTTTAGGGAAGGGAAAGGTAAAGGTATTGTTAACCCTTTTTGGGCGAGAAACGTCGGTAGAACTTGATTTTTTGCAAGTAGAGAAGTTGTAAATGGCTAAAAAGGTTAAGTCAATTATTAAATTGCAGATTGAAGCGGGTAAAGCCACGCCAGCTCCTCCGGTAGGGCCAGCTTTAGGGCAACACGGAGTAAATATTATGGCTTTCTGTAAGGACTATAATGATCAGACTAATTCTCGGGCTGGCTCTATTGTCCCGGTGGAGATAACTGTGTATGAAGACAGATCGTTTACTTTTATTACCAAGACGCCGCCGGCATCTGATTTACTAAAACGAGCCTTAAATGCTGATAAGGGTAGCACTGCTTCTGGTCAACAGAAGATAGGCACATTGCCTCGTGAGAAAATTCGTGAGATTGCCGAAATCAAAATGAAGGACTTAAATGCTACAGATATTGAAGCAGCAGCTCGAATTATTGAAGGCACAGCTCGTAGCATGGGAATTGATGTGGAGTAGACAATGACAACTAGAGGAAAGAAATACCAGGAAACAGCCAAGCTTGTCGACAGAACTGTTGCTTATCAGCCTCGTGAAGCTATCGAACTAGCTAAGAAAGCTGCCTTTGCTAGCTTTGATGAAACGGTCGAGCTTCACTTGAAGATGGGAGTTGATCCTAGAAGTGCTGACCAGCAGGTGCGGGGCACAGCCCTTCTGCCTAATGGACTAGGTAAGAAGGTTCGAGTTCTTGTCTTTGCCCAAGGTGAAGCAGCAAGGTCTGCTGATGAGGCCGGTGCTGATTACGTTGGCAGCGATGAGCTTGTTAAGAAGATTACAGATGGCTGGCTTGACTTTGATGTAAGCATAGCTACTCCGGATATGATGGGTAAGGTAGGCAAGCTGGGGAAGATTTTGGGGCGGAAGGGGTTGATGCCCAACCCTAAGTCAGGCACAGTAGTAGCAGCCGATGACTTACCTAGAGCGATTGATGAAGCTCGCAAAGGTCGGGTGGAATTCCGACTGGATAGAACATCAATTATTCATGTGCCTATTGGTAAACTCAGTTTCGATGAAGCTAAATTGCTGGAAAACTTAACTGCTCTGGTAGAAGCTGTAATAAAGGCTAAGCCTAGTGGTGCTAAGGGACAATACATAAAGAGTGCTTTTTTATCAACCACTATGGGGCCTGGAATCAAGCTTGATCTGAAGTCTATTCTGGCTTTGCCAGTTGGCTCTTTATAAATTAAATAAGAGGCTTTTACGTCGTGCTAGTGACAGCAGGTGCCGCAAGGCTTAAAATAGATGCCTGCCGAGGTGTGTTTGATTGATGCGTTCTTCTGAACTTAAATCAAGTCCTTGTGTCGTGGCACAGGGACTTTTGGTTTTTTGAGAGGTGTGACTATGTTAAGAGAAAGAAAAGAGCAAATCATAAATGAGTTAGCTGACAGTCTGTCCCGGTGCACCATTGTTATAGCCACAGATTATCGTGGACTTTCAGTTAGAGAAATGGTACAGCTACGTCGACGTCTAACTGACCTAGGTGTAGACTATCGAGTGGTAAAAAACACACTAACTCGATTCGCTGCTGAAAGAGCTGATAAAAAACAGCTGGAAGCATTGCTGTCTGGTCCTTTAGCCATAGCTTTTGGCTATGATGATGTAGTTAAGCCAGCACGGGCCTTGAGTGAACATATCCGCTCTTTAGGCTCAGTGTTGCAAATCAAGGGTGGACTGTTAGGTGACCGTCTGCTTAATCCTGAAGAAGTTTCTGCTCTAGCTGCTATACCGTCAAGAGATGTGCTGATTTCTCAGTTAATGGGGCAGTTAAGGGCTCCACTGCAAATTTTACATAATGTTCTTAATGCACCTTTGCAAGGGTTTTTAAATATAATTCAAGCTAGGATTCAGCAAGTAGAAGGAGGGTAAAATGTCACAGAATCAAGTCGAATCTGAGCAGCCCGAGGTGGCGGAAAAAGCCGAGGAAATATCAGAGGTGGAGGAGAAAGCCGAGGAGATATCAAAGGTAAAGAAAGCGCCTAAGGCTAAGGCGACTTTGCCAAAGGGTACGAAGACGATGACAAAGGAAGAAGTCATAGAAGCAGTCAAGAATATGACAGTGCTGGAATTGGCTGAGTTGGTGAAAGCCTTGGAGGATGAATTTGGAGTAACTGCGGCAGCACCAGTGGCAGTGGCTGCGGCAGCACCGGGGGCAGCACCGGCAGAAGAGGAAAAGACGGAGTTCACTGTAGTCCTTAAGGAAATCGGTGAGAATAAGATTAGCGTGATTAAGGCGGTGCGAGAGCTAACCCCTTTGGGACTGAAGGAGGCTAAGGACTTAGTAGAAGGTGCTCCTAAGCCAGTCAAAGAAGGGGTTAATAAGGAGGAAGCAGCTGCTGTCAAACAGAAGCTGGAAGAAGCCGGGGCTACGGTGGAAATTAAGTAATAGTGTGAAGATTGACGTTGTTTTGAAGGTAGCTATAGAAACCTTAGCTGTACTATAGATAGCTAGGTAGGCGGGAGAAGCTCGCCGAAGGTTGTTTATGAACCTTGGAAGAATTGACCTTTTGGCGGGCTTTTTGTTGCTCTAGTTAACGCCAAACTTCTTTATACAGGTAACAGAGCTGCTTTTTGTATTGACTATTTTGGTTCTTCCTCACGTGCTTTTTTAGTGAAAATAGGGATACCTATAGCTGAAATTGTGACTGTAATCAGTATAATGACGATTATAATGTCAGGATAAACTGAAGCATTAGGAATGCCAGAAGTGACTACTATCTGGGCTAGCACAGCGGCCGACAATCCTCTGGGTAACATGGTGGTTAACAGATGTCTGTTAGCCAATAGAGTTCTGCTACCCAGGGAACTAATAAGCACAGCCAGGTATCTGCTGAATAGGAGCAGAATGGATAGAACAACGCAATGAATAATGAGCCCAGGCTCATTGAAGGTTATGATTAACCCCAGATAAATAAAGAAGAAGGTTTTTATAAAGAAAGATATTTGGGAATGGAATTTCTTCATTATTTCAGTTGCCTCAGTTGTTCGCTTAATTCTAAATACTCTAGCTACTCTCACGCCGTTTCCTAGCATGAGACCGAAGACCAGGGCGAAGATGACTCCACTGCCATTTATGCTTTCTACAATGAAGTAAAGGACAAAAACAGCGGCTAGAGTTAAAATATCGTCGTAAGCCTCTCCTTCAAGTAGAGTTAGTAGCCATAGCCAGATGATGCCAGCCACAGCGCCGAGTAATAGTCCCAGTGAAAACCGTATGCCAATAGTCTGTCCTGCTATAGAAAGCCCGTTCTCGGTTGTCCCGGTTGTCATGATTTCCAGAACAACTAGGGCGATGATAATGACCAATGCACCATTGAGAGCTGATTCCAAGCTCAGCATTGATGAAACTTCATTACTGACCCTGGCTCGATTGATTAAAGGCATGACTATCGAAGGGCTGGTGCCGCTTATGATGGCACCAAGCAGCAAGCTATTTAGCAGTTCCCAATCCAGCAGATAGTAGACGAAAGCTGTCGTCGCTGCCATACTGATACCGATGCCGAGCAAGACCAAAAATATCGCTCTGTGTGCAGTGGATAAAATTTTAGCGAAGTCGAGATTAAGGCCGCCGTCAAACAGGATAACAACTAAAGCTAAGGTAGCGATTATTTGTGTAGCTGGAGCTAGTTCAGACGGCTCTATAATGCAGAAAACAGGTCCTATCAGATAGCCCAGTGAGATTAGTATGATTATGTCAGGGATGCTGGTTTTCCTGAAGAGGTAATCGGCCAGGAAGCCGATAATTAAGAGGATTCCAATCACCCCCAAAATCTGTGTAGCTGTCATCTCTAATTTCTTAATTCCGCTGTGTTGATGTAGACAGTGGTCTTAGTTGGGCTGGCTGATACGTCTTGATCAACAGTTGCTATTTCGGGAACACTATCAGCATTTTGACAAGTATATTGGAAAAACTGGGTGAAGGCAAGATCTTGGGTTTGTGACAATACTGTAGCATCTCTGAAAAAGAACGCTACTGACAAGTCCGGGAAAATGATTAATCATATACTGCGGAAGCGATACTCGGTATCTCAGCTTGGAACAAAGACACGTGGTGTCTCAGGGGTAACTCAACAGAAAGGAATCAACTTTTCTTTGCCGAGAACAGCAGAGGGGTGAAAAACACTAACGAAAGAAGGCTGGCAATGGTGGCAACAACCAAGATCATACCGTAACCGAACTTATGCGCCACGGATCCGGCTGCAAATGCGGCAATAACAGCAGCGATGGCTGTTGTGGCGTTGAAGGCCCCCAAGGCTTTGCCCTCCTCAAAAGTGGCCAGTTGCGCCGCCCAGTCAGTCCCCCCAACAATGAGCGGCGACCAGGCAATCGGGATCAGGATGTACACAATAGGAACAAGCCAGTGGTTGAGGCTGGAGTGTATATACGCGAGCGAGGCAAGGCCAGCAACTGAGATTGCTGTCATGGTGGTGCCAACGATTACAACCCAGCCGTCGCCGAATCTCTTCCCGAGCATGCCGGACGGCGTGTAGGCAAATATACCGATTACTGCGCCGAATGCATAATACAGCGATGACATACTGTATGATATATTGAACGCCGACTTCATCAGCAGCGGGAAGAGGGCACCGATAAGCCAAGTAGCGAGCATTACGAAAAACCAACCGGCTATATAGATACCGAATTTGGAATGCCATTCTTGGGGCAGGCGCTTCAGGTTTTCCGAAATCGTTCCCTCGTACCGGTGAAGAATGGAATAGACAGTTCGCGGTGGCCTATGTAAGCGACGCGAAAAATCCGCCTTCGCAGGTTTATGATGTGCATGTGATGGTGGCAGCCCACGTGCCCCCAGTAACATAGCGGGTGCCATCAAACCGGCCGAGATTATAAGCCCAAGCTCGGGGCGGGCTTGCAGGACAGCGGCCAACCCCAGTCCAGCGGCTTGGCCAACGCCATAAAAAGTCTGCAGCCATCCCACACGAGCATCCCATTCTGGTTTCGGCTTATATTCGACGATAAACATTGCTGCCACTGTATTACTTGTAGCTGAACCAAGTCCCTGTAGAAAGGCTAATGCCATCCAGAACCACAACAAGTTAGTAAACGGAAATAGTGCCAGGCCGATGGCGAGGAGAACATAGCCGGAGAGATAGAAAGGTCGGTGCCAGCCTGTACGGTCAGTAATGGCGCCCATCAACGGAGCGAGTAGCTGGCCTATATAAAAGAATCCAATAACAGTTCCGGCTTTCGCCGCATCACCAGCGTGATTGACCACAATAGGCATTAGAATTGCGCCGGTTCCAAAAACAACCGCCCCCTGAAATGCATAACCGGAGTACCAGAATTCTGTATAGCGTCGCCAAGATGGCAGTTTCATAAGGCCTTCTTATATATTTGTCGACGATTTATATTCCAAGGATATTACTGCTACAGGGAGAGAAAGTCAAGGATTGAGGCAATTTGATAACTAGCCAGTTTAGTTCAAATAGTGTAAGATTGACGGTTGGGAAAAAGACGTGTAAATTGGGGTTAGCTAGTGACATCTTTGGTTAGGAAGGAGCTTCGATGATAGAAAGTGTTCTGGATTTGATTGGGAAAACACCTCTGGTAAAGCTGCACAGAGTAAACGATACAGGCTCAACGATCTGGGCCAAGCTGGAGGCTTTGAATCCCAGTGGCAGCATAAAGGATGTAATGGCGCTGTATATGATGAACCTGGCTGAGAAGAGAGGTGAGCTTAAGTCTGGAGCTAGAATAATAGAAGCTACTAGTGGTAACACAGGTATTTCCTTTGCTATGCTGGCACAGCTAAAGGGCTACAGGTTTATGGCTGTGATGCCGGAATATATGAGCCGTGAGAGAGTACAGATGATGGAGGCGTTTGGGGCTGAAATTGTCCTGACACCGGCTGCAGATGGCTTTGCTGGTACTATGGAGAAGCTTGATGAATTATCTAGAGAATACCCGGATGCATGGCTGCCAAGGCAATTTGATAATCCTGATAATACCGCAGCTCATAGAGAAATTACAGGCAAGAGGATTCTGGAGGGGATAAAGGGCCAAATAGATGCGTTTATAAGTGGCGTTGGCACCGGTGGTACGCTAATGGGTGTAGCTGAGGCCCTGAAGAACGTTTATCCCAGAGTGAGGATTGTGGCTGTAGAGCCTGCTGAATCGGCAGTGATGAGTGGAGATGACCCTGGCTACCATAAGATACAGGGAATTGGCTCAGGGTTTATCCCTGGCCTGTTGAATATGGACCTTATAGATAGCATAATCCCTGTAAGCAGCGAGGCTGCGATAGATGTGGCACGAAGCCTGATGAGAGATGAGGGATTGATGGTCGGCATTTCATCGGGGGCTAATGTGATAGCTGCTTTAAAGGTTGCAGCAGAGATGGGCGACGGCAAAACTATCGTCACTGTCTTACCGGATAGAATCGAGAGATATATAAGTATGGATGTCCTTTAGTCGCCTTTAATCACTAAGGCATGAACCAGTAAGAGCGAGGAGGATAGCATGGCTGAAATGGAAACCTGTGAAGTGATTGCCAGGGTGATATCTCAAAAAGGCACCTGCGCGGCCAATCACAAAGTTGGCGATGAAATTCCCATCGGAGATAAAGCTCCATGTGATATGTGTTCCTGGGCATTTTATGCCCTTTTTCCCTTTGCTGTAGTGCTACAGTTCGGTGGCTCTTTCCCCTGGGAAGGTGACCCAGATAAGACCACCGTTGCTTGCCCTGACCCAACAAATCCGGTGGTTTTTGAACTAAGGCGGTTGCGAAAATGACTTGTTGTCCGCGTGGAGTGTCAGGACGACTTCTAGTAATCAATCAATCCAGCGAGAAAGGAGATGATAACCTTGGCAAAATTAGATGAAATTGTCTTCCTTGATGCTACTGCCCAGGCCGAGCTGGTGCGGCGGAAGGAGGTCACGGCGACCGAGCTTGTGGATGCAGCTATTGAACGAATTGAGCGTCTGAATCCCAGGCTCAATGCGGTAATTACGCCGATGTATGAACAGGCGCATGCCACGGCTGCCGGTCAATTGCCTCAAGGTCCCTTCGCTGGCGTGCCGTTTTTGCTCAAGGACATGGTGGCTTCCTTGGGTGGGGTGCGCATGACATTAGGGTCGGCTTTCCTGCATGACTTTGTATCTTCTGGGGACAGTGAATTGGTGGTGCGGCTGAAGCGCGCTGGGTTGATTATCCTTGGGAAGACCAACGCACCGGAGCTGGGTCTTCTCCCGACGACTGAACCGCGTTTATTTGGTCCCACCCGTAATCCTTGGGATACAAGCCGAACTGCGGGCGGCTCTAGTGGGGGCTCGGCTGCCGCTGTGGCTGCTGGTTTGGTACCTATGGCCCATGGCAATGATGGTGGTGGGTCGATTCGGATTCCAGCCTCGTGCTGCGGGCTCTTTGGTCTTAAACCCACACGAGCGCGAAATCCTCTTGGTCCTGGTTTTGGTGACATAACAAGCGGGTTGGTGGTTGAGCATGCCCTCACTCGCACGGTGCGAGATAGTGCCGCATTGCTTGATGCTACTTCTGGCCCTGATATAGGCGACCCGTATTGGGCACCGCCCCCGGAGCGTCCATTCTTGCAGGAGGTGGGTGCTGCTTCTGGGCAACTCCGCATTGCTTTCACTACAACAGCGGCTAGTGGAGTCCCAGTGCACGAAGACTGTATCAAGGCGGTACGCGATACGGCAGCGTTGTGCTCTGACCTGGGACATGAAGTGGTAGAGGCAGCCCCAGTAGTTGATAATGAGTTGATAACCCGTGCCTTCATGACCCTGTGGTCGGCGAATTGTGCTAGCACGATAGATAGTGCGGCCTTTGCAGTAGGCCGAAAACCTGCCCCAGACCAGTTCGAACCGTCCACCTGGGCAATGTACGAGATGGGGCAGCGGCGGAGTGCACCAGTCTATCTGATGGCATTGACAAGGCTCCAAAGGATAGCCCGTGATGTCGCCCGTTTTTTTGCCGACTACGATGTGTGGCTCACTCCTACTCTTGCTGAACCACCAGTGCCTCTTGGCACGTTCGATTCCCCGCCAGATAACCCTCTTTACGCACAGTCACGTGCGGCGAATTTTATTCCTTTCACGCCGATTTGCAATATCACCGGGCAACCGGCTATGTCGGTGCCACTCTTCTGGAATGCAGATGGCTTGCCTATAGGTACCCATTTCGTTGGTCGCTTTGGTGATGAGGCAACGCTTTTCCGTCTTGCAGCGCAGCTTGAAGCGGCACGACCATGGGCGAACCGCCGTCCGCCAGTATCAGCTTGAAGGACTGTAAAGTGTACCTGTGATGGGATTGCCATAGTGAGTTTGGAGCTAAGAATGGCGAGTTATGTCTTTATGAGAGTTCTTGAGTCTTCGACCCGGCGCTATGATATGGGCATCAACATGCTCTCTCTGGGGCAGAGCAACAGGGTAAAAAGGGACATCGCCGAGAGCTATATTACAGTGGGTGACAGGGTTCTTGACATTGGCTGTGGCACTGGAACACTGTCGATATTATGTGCTGAGAAAGGTGCCTCGGTGACTGGCTTTGATATTTCCCCAAAAATGTTAGGCATAGCTGGAAGAAAGATACAGGAAAGAAATTTAACTAACAGAGTTCAGCTTAAGGAGATGGGCGCCATTGAAATGGATAAAGCCTTCGATAATGAGGAATTCGATAAGGTTGTGAGTACCCTGGTTTTCAGCGAGCTTTACCCTGATGAGCAGAAATATGTCTTGGCAGAGGCTTACAGGGTTCTTAAATATGGCGGGCTAATCATCGTCGCCGACGAGATAAGGCCAAATTCCCTTGCCAAACGAATATTACAATTATTGGTTCGCGTTCCTCTTATGGTAATAACCTATATCCTGACACAGACATCGACTAAGGTACTGAAAGATATCAATAGCCGCTTAACTGACGCTGGATTTGAAACCGTCTACCAGAAGACAAGCCTCCTTGATTCCTTCGGACTGTATGTTGCCGGGAAGGGACAGCCAAAGTGGGATTTACAGAAGCAGTTAGAACAGCCATAGGGGCCCTCTTCCGGCTACTGCCGTTCTCCACGGAGCCTGGGCTCAGGGTTTTTGGCCAGCCCGATGAGAGAAGCCCGGTTTTCATTACTGCCAATTTTGACCTCACCGTGAAGAGGGTAACCAGATACTTAAAGAACTTGGATTGTTATTTGCTGATAGCACCGACTGGCGGCATAAATGTCTGGTGTGCTGCTAAAGGTGGTAGCTTCACTGCCCATTCCGTAATCTCAGTGGTCAAAACTTCGAGGATTAGCAACAAGGTCACTAATCGAACTCTGATATTACCGCAATTGGCTGCGCCAGGTGTTGATGTTGAGCTTGTCAGAAAGGAGACAGGCTGGCATTGCAAGTTTGGCCCTGTTTATGCTAAGGACATACCTGAATACATAGCTAATGGACTCAAGAAGTCTGATGCTATGCGCCGTGTGCAGTGGCCTCTTGTTGACCGACTGGATGTCGGCATAGGGGTCTCCTTTCCTATTTGCTTGCTCATTCTGGTTATCCTGGCCGTTTTTTTGAGTGACTGGCTTGCTGAGTTTGCAATACTGGGCGGGGGGTTGTTGCTCTTTATGTATGGCTTGTATCCTTTTATCCCGGGTAAAGCCGGGTGGCATAAATTGCTTTTCCTGGAAGCGTTAACAGGGGCAGGGCTACTTAGCTATATTTTCCTTGTAGCTGACCCATCGATGTACATCCGTGACCTGTTCTTTATGGCTATGGGGCTTGTTGTAGTTATCGGGACTGACTTCGGTGGAGTAACTCCCCTTTACAGGAGTGACCTTGAGCCTTTGTTGGACAAACTTGGCATTGGGCGGATTGGCCCGGTAGATTTCACAGGGCGAAGCAAAATCATAGGAGGCAAGATAGTACTTGACCAAGCCAAATGTACTGCCTGCGGAATATGCTATGATATTTGCCCTAGAGGAGTCTTCGAGATAGAGGGAAATGAGCACAAGAAGATGGTAATCAAGTATCCCTCACTCTGTGAGGCCTGCGAAGCTTGTGTTCTTCAATGTCCCCCAAAAGCTATCTCATTCGGGAGCTAGGTTTAGATTAATCAATTTCAACCAAGGCGGATACTGAAATGACGCAGATTAGTTACGATTACTTTGAAAAAGTGGATATACGCGTTGGCAAAATTATTAAGGCTGAGGATTTTCCCAAAGCACGAAAACCTGCTTATAAACTCTGGATAGATTTCGGAGACCTTGGGTTAAAGAAAGCCAGCGCTCAAATTACCAACCTTTACACAAAAGATGACTTGATAGGCAGGCGCATTATAGCGGTAGTGAATTTCCCGCCACGACAAATTGCTGATTTTATGTCTGAAGTGCTGGTATTAGGTGTGGTGTTGGATAATGATGAAGTGGTGCTGGTTCAACCGGATAGTGATGTTCCATTGGGCAAGAGAATTTTGTAGCGCTGTCTTCGCAGCGAGCGTGCCTGGGATAATCTAAACAAGCAATAGCCCCTGCTTGAATATCAGCCTGTCAAGTGCTTTGTGCAAATCATCCAGTGTGCCATCATTGCTTAGAGAGTAGTCTGCGTGTTCGGTCGCTTCCTTTATATGGAACAGTTCTTCCTCTGCGCTGTCCTGTCGCATAAATTGTTCGTAAGTGTGCGGGTCTCTTCCTTCACCCCGTTTACATGTTCTGGCATAGCGGTTGTGGGGGTCACTGACATACACATGGAGCAAAATGAAGTCTTTGCCAAAGGCATTCTTTAATGCAGCAACGTCATCGGATGACCGTATTCCGCTTATCCCAGTAATTTTCCAGCCATTTTTGTATATCTGGTCTGCGACGAGTCTCACGAAATAGCCTTTCTCGAACTCACGGAAATATCTTTCGGAAATATCCTGTAAGTTGGTTCTGGTTGGTTCCAGTCCTTCTTTTGCGGCGATTTCTCTTACTATGTCCCCAGTTGACAGGAAAGGCACGCCGTAGCGGGTGTGAAGATACTTGACAACTTCGTCTTTTCCCGAGCCGTTTTGTCCCACAGCGCCGATGACTTTCACGTGTAGTCTCCTTTCGTTCTGTGCTTTCGTATTGAATGGCAAGTACTTATCTTACTTTGTTTTCTATCGGAGGTGCAAACGTTTTGACGAGTGTTAGGGAGAGGAGCTATACTTGGGGACACGGAGGTCTCTTAGGGAGATAACCTTGCCGAACGTCGGCTTTTCCATATACTGATAACTACCGATGTAAAGAGGAGGACTTATGGAATATACCCAGATACTATACGAGATATCCGACAGGATTGCGACTATAACGCTCAATAGGCCGGAGAAGCTAAATGCTTGCACTTATGTGATGGCGGACGAAGTCATTGATGCTTTTGGTAAAGCCGATGCAGATGACGATGTGCGGGTTGTAGTTGTGACTGGAGCAGGCCGAGCTTTTTGTGGCGGGACCGACTTAAGTCCTGAGGGTGGAACTTTAGAAGATGGGTCTTCGGAATTATCCACTGAGCATCTAAAAGCAGATAGAGAAGTTGCGGGTCAGATTACTATGCCAATTTACGACCTGAAAAAACCGGTAATTGCTGCCATTAACGGAGCAGCCGCAGGAGTGGGAATTACCATGACACTGGCTATGGATATCCGTCTAGCCTCTGAAAATGCCAGGATGGGATTTGTTTTTACCAGGCGGGGCATCGTTGCTGAGGGAGCCAGCACTTGGTTTCTGCCTCGCATTGTCGGCATGGGCAAAGCTGCGGAGTGGATACTTACTGGAAGGGTATTTGGGGCCCAAGAAGCACTTGCGCATGGGTTGGTGACTGAAGTGTTACCGCCGGATGCTTTAATTCCTCGGGCACGTGAAATTGCCCTGGAAATTGTCCAGAACACCTCCGCGATATCTATTGCTCTTTGCCGTCAGCTTCTGTGGAAACTGGTGGGTGTCGACCATCCTATAGAAGCGAATAAAATCGAGTCAAAAGTGCTGGAATGGACTTTCCAACAAGCAGACGCACGCGAAGGCATTATGTCATTCCTTGAGAAAAGGCCCCCGAATTTTTCAATGAAAGTCAGCAATGATATGCCTGATTTTTATCCATGGTGGACTGAGAGGCCGTTTAAATATTTATGAGCTTGTTTTAGATGCTGTCCTCTGCCGAAGCCAAAACTGCTCCCTAAATAGATAGGGAGCAGTTTTGGCTTTTAACTATGGTCACTAGCTACTTTTCAGTCTTCCCACTTACCGCCTTTGCCTATCCGCGTGAAACACCAGGCTAATACACCAATGAATACTGCCCACATAACAATAGTGGTAGTTATTGCAGCGATAGTCATTTCTTGGCCTCCTCCTTGCTTGACTTGGTTTTGATTGCCTGGAGTAAAAAGCTCAGTATCAGGGTTGCTCCCAGTATGACCCATATCATGGAAGCTGCCCAGAGCGGATATCCACCGTAAGGGTTGGGTATATCTTGCATAAAGCCGCCGTAAATCACGACAAAGAGCAGGCCTACAGGCACGACGAGCTTGAGCAACCAATCCCACCAGCTCCCGACTTTTATGTCAGAGGTTTCATTCAGATGCTCTCTAAGCTTTGCAGCTCCAAATTTCCAGCCAACAACGAGGCAGGATAATGCGCCCGTTATTAGCAACCCGTAGAAGGCGGCTGTCCTGTCCACTATATCCAGCCAGTAGAGGCCACCGCTTGTAGTAAATAGCAGTCCAACTGCAAAGGCGACAGCGCAGACAATGGCAGTGGCTTTTACTCGGCTTAGGCCAAACTTATCCATTACTGGTGCGATTACGCCACCGTAGACCAGGAATAACGCAGAATCTATGCCCAGGAAAAACAGGCAGAGGAAAAATACTATACCGATAAAGCCGTTGGCTGCGGGCATCATGGAGATGGCGACAGGGAAAGTCACAAAGGCAAGGCCTAGGCCTGAGGCACTAACTTCACCAATTGGAATGGACATGGCTTGCATTATAAAACCAACGATGCTAAATACGGCGAAACCAGCGAAGAAACTGGTAGCACAATTGGAAAATGATGCAATAAAGGCGTTATTGGTTATGTCTGCTTTCTTGGCAACGAAGCTGCCGTAGGCAAACATTCCTGCCATGCCCAGGGAAAGAGTAAACGCAATTTGGCTAAGTGCACCAAACCACAGGTCTGGACTTGCTAATGCGGCAAAGTTTGGCGTAAGGTAGTAGTTGAGCCCTTCAACAGCCCCGGGCAAAGTTAGGCCCCTGATAAGTATGATAATTAGTAGTGCCCAGGGAATAGTTACTGTCCAGAATACGATTTTACCTATATGAAGGGCACCTCGAAACACCAGAAAGAATAGAACTATCCAGGTAAGCGCTAGAAATCCCACCAGTGCCCACTGGAGACCACCAAGCACACCGGCCCCATCTGAGAGGTTCAGGACTGTTCCGAAAAAATATGACCCTGCTCCAGCGGCTCCAGCCTCTCCCGTGCCCCAGGCCATAGTAGCTGAACCAACCGTAAATTGTAAAGACCAGGCCAGTACCACACAATAATAACTTACTATCAGAAAAGCCATAAAAACTGGCCACCAGCCCAGCCATTCCCACTTCTTGCCGATTCCTTCAAAGATGCCTGGGGCGCTCTTTTGGAAATAGCGGCCTATTCCAAACTCCATCATCATCCAGGGAATGCCGAGTATGACAAGGCCAATAAGCCATGCTATCAAGAACGCTCCGCCGCCGAACTCATAGGTCAGGTAGGGGAATCTCCACACATTGCCCAGACCTATTGCCGACCCTATTGCGGCAAATATGAAAAGTGTTCTGTTGCTCCACCTCTCTCTTCCTACTTCTGCCATTAACTTACCCCCTTTCCTTAAGATTTATTAAGATTTATTGAATCGGGAGATAACTCTATATGTTTGCAGAATATGCACCTCCTTTCCTTTAAACTTGATTGTGCCCAGGTGCTTATTAGCACTGCCGCACAGATTTTTCTCATTATACGGCGTCAACAACGCTAGCACAACCCCCTTCATGTACATTTTAAATAACTTATTTGGTTTTACCAGGTTATAGCAGGGGTATTCTGCTTTTCTTTAACTGGATGTATAATCGCAGCAATGCTATTATCGGACAAGCAGTAGAGCCTGTGTATAATATGCCAGAGTCCAACTGGAGGAAAGGATGCTGTCTAGATGAGTTTTCTTAAGGGGTTAGTTATTAGTCTGTTAGGCTTACTTCTTTTTTTCTCTTTGTCTATATTTGGCGATATGCTGATGTTAAAGCAAACTCTCCTCAATCCAGGCTTCGTCGTTTCTCAGGTAGATAGGCTTGATATACCTTCGCTAGCTGAAGAACTGCTCAGCGAGCAAATCGCCATTGAGATTCCTCAAGAAGTCCCTCAGGGGGGAGAGCTTGTGGCAGAGGTTCTAAGTAACACCGTTGCTGACCTTGAGCCCTGGATGAAGCAGCAGGCAGGTGTCCTAATCTATGCTGGCTATGACTACCTTCTGGGCAGGAGTCAAAGCTTGAACCTCGTGATTTCCCTGGAGCCGGTAAAAGATAGCCTGAGAGATAATTTGGAGCAAGCTGTATCGGAGTCACTGCCACCGGAGCTTTCTGGAGCATCCCCGGAGATGATAGAGCAGTTTATCAACGAAGCTTATCAGGAAGCTACCAGGGATATACCGGAGACGTTTGAGCTTAATGAAAACTTGTGGGGCTCGGAGGTTCAGTCTATATTAGAGCAGGTAAGGGGAGCTATTGGTTATTTTGAGCTCGCTTACATAGTACTGATTGGCCTTATACCGCTTCTAATTCTGGGCATTATCTTAATGAGTCGCCCGATAAGAACTGGCTTACGTCGTCTGGGCATCATTTTCTTAGTCTACGGGGCCCTTCAGTATATAAGCATTTTCATTATCACTCATCTTGCCGGGGCACAGCTAACGCAGTTTGATTTACCTTTTTCAGCACTCCAATCATGGCTGCCGCTGTTCCTCAGTGACCTTTTCACCCCCGTGGAGATATTTAGCATCGGAGTGGCGGCTGCCGGAGTAGTGCTAATTGTCATTGGAATTGTGCCCTGGAGGCAAAAGTCGGTAGTTCAACAACAGGTATCAGAGATAGGGCAAGCATTTGTATGTCCCCGGTGTGGTTCGCAATATGCTCCAGGACAGCGGTTTTGCGGAGCTTGTGGCCAAAAGCTCCAGCACACTTGCCCTCAGTGTGGCGCTGCTGTTGACCCTGCATCCAGATTTTGCACGAATTGTGGTGCCAAGCTGGGTTGAGGGAATGCAGACAAAATAAAGTGATACTTTCAGCCACCTAAGGAGGAGATTGGCTGAGGAGAAAACCTTGAGGCAAGAACATTGGAGCTTGGCTTGAAGTTGGCTTAATTAGCTACTATATGGACCACACTAGCTCGGGTCAATAGCTAACGAAGTTTCGGGGCATTAGCTCGGTGGTCATTCGGGATTCTCACTGACCAATTGTGGGCAGTTATCGTGCCAGCTCAGCAATTGACAAAAAGAGAAGTAGGGTGTTTAATATTATGAGTTTAGTTGATTAACATGAAAACTCCATTTCACTCAGTGATGGAGCCTTTGGCTCTGGCTCTTATTTTTACCCCTGAGCCTACTACAACAATCGCAGGCATTGGGTTACTGAGCCTTACGAGGACAATGAGGCGCCGGAAGGGGATTCACTGGAATCGCCTAACGAATGGCTTTGAAGGCTATTACACGTACAGAATAGATATGGTAGGCGGTAGGACTATTACCTTTCAGGTGTTTCCCATAAGACAGGGTCAACTATCTCTGACTTGGCCGAATATTGCTAAGTTATACAGTAGCCCTGAAGCGTGGGAGGCGTTTCGGGTGGGTGTAAACCAAGCATCCAAGGCAACTCCTTCACCGGTTTCAGGGTTACGGCAAGCGAGCCTTTTGAGGACACCCAAACGGGGGAGCTACGCCAGGTTATTTGCGCCTGCGCATAATCCTTACCCACAATTAAGCCGATAACTCGCCAGATACAAGCAGCAATGCTATCGTTCCCCGCCTTTGCATATTATGGCTTGTATTCTATTTCCCATTCTCGAGGCCTTATTGTCTCGCCTTGAGTTCCTTGCCGATGCTGAATGCTTTAGCTATAACCTCTCCCAGAGCTTGATATTGAAGAGCCGGGCTTGTAATGAAAGTGAAGGGTTTGATCTTATTAACGTCTGGTTTTCCGTCGGTGAGGCAGTCCTCTGAGATATAGGTTTCCTCAATTTTGCCGACAATTAGCGAATGAGTGCCTAAGTTCAAGATATGCATAACTTTACACTCTAGATTGATGGGGCACTGTTCGATAAGCGGGACACTATCTAATTTTCCGTAGAACACCTTGAACTGGCAGGCCTCTACTTTGTTGATTTTACGTCCGGATACAAGACCACAGTAATCCGTTTCCCTCACTATATCAGCGGAAGGTATGTTAGCAGAAAAAGTCAGGTTTTGCCTGATGCCTCTGAGAGTATACCGCTGATGCTGTATGGCTATAGAAATCATCGGCGGCTCACTGTTGGCAATACCGCACCAAGCAACTGCCATGAAATTTGGTTTATCATCGATGTTTGCCCCGACTAAAAGAATTGGTGTGGGGTAGAGCAATGTTTGCGGACCCATTAGAATTTTACCCATAAGTTTTCCTCCTTTACATAGATGCTGTTTCGCGGATGCTGAGAACTTGCTCAGAGACTGTAGATTATCCGTTTGCGATAAGATTATAGCCTTCTCTGTTCTAGATGACAAAGAGATAACATTCTGACGTTCTGTTGTGTTTGCTACCAAAAGGAAGAGATTTTCTTAAAAGTTCGTCTGCAAAGGTCTAGTTTTTGCCAGCACTGCCTCTTCTTCTAAAAATGTAACTACATCCGGCGTGCATACTTTGTGCAAATTACTAGCTCAAGCTTCTTTGTCTGTATTGGAGTGCTTCAGCGAGGTGGTTTGCTTTGATGATGTCGGCTCCGTCGAGGTCGGCAATTGTCCGGGCCAGCTTGAGGATGCGGTGGAAGGCGCGAGCGGTAAAGTGGAGCTGTTTCATAGCGGTGCGGAGTAAGCTCTGGGCTGCGGGCTCTGTCTGGCAGAATTGCTTAACTTCTATTGGCGTCATCTCGGTATTGCAGGTGAGCTTCGTTCCCTGGAAGCGTCTCTGCTGAATTTGCCTGGCGGCTTCGACTCTAGCCCGAACCTTCTCTGAGTGTTCACCTAAGGTATCATCGGTGAGCTTTTCGTATTCAACGCGGGGAACTTCGATGAAAATATCGATGCGGTCGAGGAGTGGCCCGCTTATTCGCTTCTGGTAGCGTGAGATTTCGCTGGCAGAGCAACGGCACTCTTTAACGGGGTCGCCATAATAACCACAGGGGCACGGGTTCATAGCTCCCACGAGCATAAAATTAGATGGGAAGGTAACACTACCCTGAGCGCGACTGATGGTAATAACCTTGTCCTCGACAGGCTGACGCAGCGATTCCAGCGCCATGTGGCTGAATTCAGGGAATTCATCCAAAAAGAGCACGCCGCGGTGGCTCAGGCTTATTTCGCCGGGTCGAGGCCAATGTCCGCCGCCGACCAATCCAGCATGGGAGATGGTGTAATGAGGCGAGCGAAAGGGGCGCTGGTTTAGGAGAGGAGTATCCTGGGAAAGGAGCCCGCTGACACTATAGATTTTGGTCACCTCCAAAGCCTCGGGCAAAGTCATCTTTGGCATTATAGAAGGCAGGGAACGGGCTAACATGGTCTTGCCGCTTCCAGGAGGCCCGGACATAAGGATGTTGTGTCCTCCCGTCGCCGCTACCTCCAGAGCCCGTTTAGCGTGTTCCTGTCCTTTTATATGGGCTAAATCGTTCTGAAAATAATCATAGGTGATATCTCTCCAGTCTTTATCTGGGTGGTGTTGAGGAATTAATATCTCACTCCGAAGATGGCTAACTAATTGAGCTAGTGATACAGAAGGAATGACTTTAATACCGTCTATTAGCGAAGCCTCGTTAGCATCGTCGGCAGGGACAAAAACCTCTGATAGGCCTTTTTCCTGGGCCAGGGCTACCATAGACAGAATGCCGTGAGTATGGCGCAGACTGCCATCCAAGGAAAGCTCACCTAAGAAAAGTGCATTTGAGGCATCAGCATATATCTGCCCTGAGCTAAGTAGAATGCCTATAGCAATAGGCAGGTCATATGCAGGGCCAGCTTTCTTAAGGTCGGCTGGGGCCAGGTTTATTGTAACCCGCCTTGCCGGGAAAGTGCAGCCGGAATTGCGAATGGCAGCCCGGACTCGCTCTCTAGCTTCCTGTACAGCAGCGTCTGGCAGGCCAACGATGGTTGTAGCTGGAAGACCGCTCGCTATGTCAGCTTCCACCTCGACCAACTGAGCATCCAGCCCTACAACCGCGGCAGTTTTTACCCTTGCTAGCATCCTGATGAACTTTCCCTTTCGCCCTGTCAGCTTTTACTGCTGATTATAACAGATGTCAGCCGCTAACTTAACCCCTATGGTGAAATCCCTGATCTGTGAGTGCCTCCCTCTCTACCGAGATTGCAGAGCGCCCGGAACGTTGCAAATGCGGCAATAACACTGTCTAGGGCATCACCATGCCGGTCATCTAGGATCTTCAACCGTAAGGTCGAGGACTCGATTAACACGGCTCTGGTCTGTCCAGATTAAGTACCCCCACTCGAAAGGTAAACATCAGGGGGGTGACATAACGGACACAAAAAATTTGAATAAAAGCCGCAAAAAAAGAGAAAGAGGATTGACGCTGTCCAATCTAGTGCTATAATTCGCGTTGATGGAGGTGAAGTATGGCTAAAAAAGAACCAACTGAAAAGGAAGTGCTCCCTGGAAGATTGGAGATAGTTTCGGAAGCAATTTCATGCCTGCTAGCAGGTTCACTATATATAATGCTTTTCATCACTCTACCATTGAGTTTCCCAGTTAACTATCTAGTGATAATTGTTGGAGTGGCATTGTTGTTGGTAGCTCCTGTACTACTCATATTAACTTATAAAGACGTATTTAAATCCAAAGCCGAAAAATTCTTGAGGGGGGTAAAATTTCCGATATTCGTAGCTGCAATTCTATCCATACCAATTGTAATGAGTCAGATTATGGGGCCACTCCATGATATGAACTTGGCCCAATTAGCAACTGCTTATTTAATCTATATGTTTATATGCATGGTTTTAGTTATTGTGGCAGAAATACTTGCAGGAATTGCAATGTACAGACGTTAACTAACTGCCTGCTCCAGCAGCGCAGTTACAAAAAGTTAGATGATATGGGCAGGCGGGTGAGCCAGTGCCCTTTCTTCCTGACATAAAAAAGGGTGGAGGCTGGCCCGTTCTCTCTTGGTGCCCTCTAACCTAGTGCTATAACTTACAGTAAAGGAGGTGTGTAAATGACATGGGAAGATGAAGCATTGGAGAAATTTAAACAGGCCATGGAACAATTCAAAGGGGAAAGCTACCCGTGCGCCTTATGTGGTGAAAAAGGTAAATATGACGAAGACATTGAGCCTCTTATCACTGTTATAGGACAATGGGGAGTTCTAAGGGGCAATACCTATACAGCATCAGTAAACACTAGCTTCGCATGTAAAGACCACAAGGCATGTAAGCAACGACGTGCAGACAAAGGGTTAAAGTAAGGCAACTATCCCTTGATAACAAGTAGGGGGTTTAATCGATAAGAAATGCCAAGGCAGAGGCAATGTTGAGTGGTTACATCGATTGTAGGATGATGAAGACTATGCGTACTATAACTGCCAAGATTGGCATCATTACAGCAAGTTGCACTCATTTTCCTCCAAGTAGCAGACCGCTACGTACAAATTGCTTTTGTCTGTACAACATAAGCAAAAACCTCTGCCTTGACACTATTATCATACACCCACTTTAACACCATGGTAAAGGTAATACTTGTTTAGAGGGGATAGTTGCCTAAAGTAATTCATCTATTTACCTTTAAGTGATAGCCGCTTTCGTTCTGTTTCGAGCGTGGTAACGGATGCGCACCCCCGGTTGACCGGAAGACTTTGGTAAGCCAATTGTTGTAAGACTGGAAACAAAACGTCATGATGTTGGGTAGCATAAAGAGGGGTTACTAGACTTCCTCTGATGATGAACCAGATGATTCACCATTCTTTGAAGCGTGTTTGGTGGGCTCTTCATCAGTTTGAGCAAACCAATAGTCATATGGCAACAAAGTATTACATTGCAGGTTAAATGTCTCATCTACGATACAGAACGATTCCTGAAGATATTTCGCACAATTTAGCAGTAAGTCGAATTCTGGTTTAATTTCTGGATCACAAGGGATAAGAAGATATTTATGTAGAGGATTCGCTGACTGGTCAACATTGAGTCTGCCGATATGGTTCCACATATTATGAACGCAGGAACTGAATGGAGTATAAGCATATCGGTACAGATCTAAACAATCTGCCTTTTCTGCCATTGCACGAGTATTCAATCCAGACCAACTACCTAAGTTGACATTCGTTAAAAAAGAGTACTGTTGATTATCGATCCATCTTTCCATTGCTTCAATAAGGTGTTGAAGATCTGGGTTGCTACCATCTTCATTTTCAACTTTAAGATGTTCAAGATACAATTTAGCTTGACCAAGCCCATGAAGAACAAAGTGTTTTGACCTTACGGCTGGGTCTTTTAGAATCCAAGCGAGTGTGATATGGTTATCTATCATGACTCTAAGCAGAATGGGACCAATATGAACATCCCAAAAGGCAGGGTTTCTGACCATTCTTTTAGCGAGTGTTACCTGCCGTGCTAATAACGCTCCTATTACTTCACATTGATGGTTCTCGTATATATCTTTTGGCAGCTTGCTCCATCTTTCCTCAAGGCCGAGATCTGCAAGTTCGATAAAACGAATTATCTGCTCTGGGAGTTCAATTTCTAACTTGCTAGTTTCTCGAGGGATTGGTATGGGAGGGTCAATTTCAATGCCACGATTCCAGAAATAGCGTGGCCAGTGATCAGAGATCTTTTCACTAATATGCCCTATAAACCCATTCACTGTTGCCCTCACACTAGCGCAAGCCCTTTTACTCTCATCTGACTCAAAGTCAGAGATTATAGCTTCAAGGTTAGGAACTTGAACATCAGAGAAATATCTTAACTTTCCGCATATTCCAGCGAAGTACACTACATTGGCCTGAATAATCATTGCCGGCTGTGCACGACGATTATAGTACTTTGCTAAGGTTTCTTTGAAATCGATAACAGTCTGAGTTTCAATTAATTGCTCTGAGTTAGTATCCAAGAATTTTAGCGGACATTCTGGATATAGCTGAAGAAAAGATCTAAGTGAGTTGCGGAGTTCATCCAAATAGTTTTCATCTTTTAGTAGCTGTAATAAGTTCTGTTTTTGCTTGGTATCTAAAAGATTAAAAGAAGAGGCAAACGCGAAATATTCTTCTGATAGAATCGTATTAGCTAATTTGGCAATTTTAGCGCCAGTCTCCACTCCTCTCTTTACACCCAAGTTTTCAATAATTACTGCTAACCATATCAACTCAGGAAGAATTCGATCAACCCAAGAGACCATACCAAGTTCACCCAAATATTGGCGCATTGGCGGTACAAGTGTTTTACCCACTTTCTTGTGATTGCTAAATATCCTTGATTCGGTGCGTTTCTTCTTTTGGTTTCCCATAAAAAGCTCCGGTTCTGTGAAGTGTATGCTACTATTAATGAGAAATCAATAAGGAATCGTTGCTAGAGAGGTAACAAAAAGCCATAAGATTACTCCAGTTGTTATATTTTTCTTCCACCGACCGGGCCTAAACTAGCAGACAAAAGGAGCACTTCTGTCCCATCTTAAAGGGGGAGGTGTCACTAATCACCTGAACCAGCACGGAGGCTTGACAAGCCAATTTCATTTAGATAGAATAGGTAAACGGTTACCTATGTTTTTCCTTTTCTGAGGATTGTTATAATGGGTTTTGAGGTGCACGATACGGAGAGAAAGGTACTTTCCATTCTGAGGGTTTTGAGTGATTCAAGGGGGCCCTTAGGAGCCAGAGTTATTGCTCGCCATCTGAAGGGTCATGGTGTTGAATTGAGTGAGCGGGCGGTGCGTTATCACCTCAAGCTTATGGATGAGCGCGGGCTGACCCGGCTTGTGGGACAGTGGGATGGTCGAGTGCTCACTGAACGTGGAATCGACGAATTAAAGAGCGCCCTGGTGAGGGATAAAGTTGGGTTTGCTATTTCCAGAATTGAGCTGCTGGCCTTCCGCACCGATTTCGATTGGGAAAATCGCACCGGTTTGGTTCCAGTGAATATCTCTTTTTTCCCAATTGAAAAGTTTGACCAGGCACTCCGGTCAATGAAGCCAGCCTTTGCTGCTGGGTTTTGTGCCAGTAACCGGGTAGCAGTAGCTCAAGAAGGTGAGACTCTAGGGGAGGTTACCGTTCCTGCGGGGAAGGTGGGGTTAGCAACTGTCTGCAGCGTCGTGGTGAATGGCAGCTTGCTCAAGGCGGGGGTGCCTATAGACTCCAGATTTGGTGGCATTCTCCAAATTCGGAATCGTCAGCCAGTTCGCTTTGTTGAGCTGATTCATTATGCTGGCTCCTCCCTGGACCCTTCGGAGGTGTTCATCAGAGCCCGGATGACTTCAGTCAGGGAGGTAGCGACCAATGGTAGCGGGGAAATACTGGCTAACTTTCGTGAGATACCTGCTCTCTGCCGCCCAACGGCTGAGGGGGTGATAGCCAAACTGAAGGATGCAGGCCTTGGGGGGGTACTTTTGATGGGGAATACCAGCGAACCCGTGTGCGAAACGCCTGTAGAGCTTAATAAAGTGGGGATGGTTCTCCTCGGCGGCTTGAATCCGGTAGCGGCTGCTGTGGAATCTGGCATAGAAGCCGAAAATCATGCTATGAGCACCGTCATTGAGTATGAGAATCTAGTCGAATTCAAGGAGGTATTAAAGTGAAAGAGATAAGAATTATACCCTGTCTGGATGTTAAGGAGGGGAGGGTAGTTAAGGGGGTAAACTTTATAAATTTGAGGGATGCCCGTGACCCGGTGGAAGCAGCAGAAGCTTACTGTCGGGAAGGTGCCGACGAGCTTGTCTTCCTGGATATCTTTGCTACTGTGGAGGAAAGAAAAACGAGACTCGAGTGGGTTAAAAGGGTTCGAGATGTGGTCACTGTCCCTTTTGCTGTAGGTGGCGGCATAAGCAGCATCGAGGATATGAGAGCCCTGATTGACCTTGGGGTAGATAAGGTTTCGATAAATACGGCTGCGGTCAGGACTCCCGAGCTAGTAAGGGAAGCGGCAAAAGCGTTCGGTAAAGAGAAGATTATTGTTGCCATTGATGGAAGGAAGAATCCACCGAATAGTAGTTCTCCCAGATTGGAAGTGGTGATTAAGAGCGGTAGTGAGTCCACGGGAATGGATATTGTTGAATGGGCCAGGGGGGTGGAGGAGCTGGGTGCCGGGGAGATATTGCTTACCAGCAAGGATGCTGATGGGACGAAGGAAGGATATGACCTGGAGATGACAAAAGCAGTTGCCGAGGCTGTTGCTATACCGGTGACAGCTTCGGGTGGCGCTGGCAAGTTGGAGCATCTTTATGAAGCTGTGGTTATAGGCAAGGCATCGGCTGTTCTAGCAGCTTCAATCTTCCACTTTGGGGAGATATCCATACCTGAAGCCAAGAGATATCTTAGGGGGGAGGGAATACCGGTGCGAATTTAAAATATATGGAGGGCGTAATGCATTTAACAACGCAGAACGGAGGTACAAAATGGCTAACATGACTAATAAAACACAAACTGAAGAACTGAATCCTTTTCGTATAGCTCAGGCCCAGGTTGATAAAATAGCCGATATGTTAAATCTGGATAGTGGGACTCATGCTCTGCTTCGTGAACCAATGCGGGAAATTCATGTTTCGTTGCCAGTCAAGATGGACAATGGCAGTGTCAGGGTATTTAAGGGATTCCGTGTTCAGTACAATGACGCGCGTGGCCCGGCCAAGGGTGGCATCAGGTTTCATCCTGATGAAACAATTGATACAGTGCGGGCATTGGCAGCGTGGATGACCTGGAAATGTGCCCTTGCGGATATTCCCCTTGGTGGAGGTAAGGGAGGAGTTATCTGTAACCCGAAGGAGATGTCAGCAACTGAACTGGAAGGGCTCTCTCGCGCCTATATTAGGGGAATCTGGAAGCTTATCGGTCCAGCGCAGGATATCCCGGCTCCTGATGTCTATACAACCCCCCAAATTATGGCATGGATGATGGATGAATACTCCAAGATAACGGGTAGTTGTTGCCCTGGTGTCATTACCGGAAAGCCGTTAGCCGTTGGTGGTTCGGCTGGTAGAGGTGATGCCACAGCCCGTGGTGCCATCTATACGGTGCGTGAAGCTTGTAATCATATCAAACTCAACCCGAAAGGTGCGAGGGTGGCGATACATGGTTTTGGCAATGCCGGCGCTCATGCAGCCATATTGAGTGAGGAGATACTTGGCGCTAAGGTAGTTGCTATCTGTGATTCGAAGGGCGGAGCAGTTAACAAGGATGGCATTTGTGCCCAGACTGCTGTCACGCACAAGGTGAAGACTGGGGCTGTGGCCAATATGTCTGATACTACTTGTGTTTGCAGTGATGATGTTCTGGGAATGGATGTTGATATACTAATGACCTGTGCCCTGGAGAACACTATCACGCGTAATAATGTGGATAATATTAAGGCTAAACTCATAGCAGAGCTGGCCAATGGCCCCATCACTCCGGCGGCCGATAAGATATTGCTGGATAAGGGCGTTCTGATGATTCCAGATTTCCTGTGCAATGCCGGCGGCGTTATTGTTTCCTATTTTGAGGGAGTGCAGAATTCAGCAAATTATTATTGGGAGGAGAAAGAGGTACAGGAGAAGCTGGATAGAAAGATAACCAAGGCTTTTCAAAGCACGATGGAAACTTCTGAAGAGCACAAGACCGATATGAGGACGGCAGCTTATATAGTTGCAGTAAAGCGCGTAGCCGAAGCTATGAAGTTAAGGGGATGGGTGTAAATCCCTAAACAGTCAGATCAGCTAGAGCCATGAATGGGAATTATAGCTGGCAGTATCAGTGGCGTTAGAGTTAGCAACTCCAGCGCCACTATTCTGGCTCTTCTATTATTTAGTGTTGATATCAAGAAAAATCCAGAGGTTATGCAGTATCTCAGTCACTGCTTTGGCAAGATGGGTTTACCTGCAGTTATCAGGGGTTCATGGACTTTCACGTATAATTCAGGGAGGAAATCAATCCTGAACTTAGCGATGACTCAAGGTTCCATCGCTACTTCTTGGGAATTGCTGCCTCTCGGTAGCTCGAAAGGGCAACAATAGATTGTCTGGTAGTATCTGTATTTTACTTAGTCACACGAGCCAGGGCCTTATCTAGTCCGGGGACAGTTTTATACTTGGCAAGCTCTCTAGGCTTAATCCACTTCACTTCTGTATGTTCCCAGTCAATCTTGATTTTCTCTGGAGCTTTTACATGGAAAAGGAAAGGATGGACAATCCATTTTCGGTTTAAGCTTCTATCAATTACTTCTAAGGGCTCCCCTTTCCTTACTAGCTTCAGGTCGTTTTTATACAGCTCTGTTTCCTCGCTTATCTCGGTAAAGGCTTGCCTTACATCGGTTGTCTCCATATAGCCGCTGACGCCAGCCCAGCTTCTCTGATAAGTGCCAACCTTACTGCTCCGTCTCAAAATCAGGATTTTGCCGCCATGCTCGAGGAAGCAAGTGACTACATGCTTTTCTTCCAGAGTGCTATCGGTTATCTTGCTCAAGCATGTTTGTAGATGTTCTATTAGTAGACTTAGCGCCATTTCAGTCGCCTTTTGCTTATTCCTCTCGCGGCTGCCTCGGAAGCGACGTTCCACGCTCAGGGTGGTATCTTCAGCAGATAAGCCAATGTAAAATAGCCCTACGGGTTTTCCTGGCGTAGCACCAGCAGGTCCGGCGATTCCAGTATCGGATATACAGATATCTACTTTGAGCAATTTCCTGCCGCCTTCAGCCATCTCTATTGCTGCCATGGGGCTGACAGTTCCATAACTTTCGATAGTTTCCTCTTCCACTCCAACGATGCCCGTTTTCACTTCATTGCTATAGGCGACTATAGAGCCTTTGTAATAGTCAGAACTGCCCGGGATATTGGTTATCTTATCGCCTATTCTGCCCCCTGTGGCTGATTCAACCGTGCCTATAGTCATCAGCTTCCCTGTTTTGGCCTGGTATTCCCTGAGCAGTTGGGCAATCTTGTCTGCTAATTCTGCCATACGTCTTCCTTTCGCTGCTTAAAAGAGTTCAGCCAATTTTAGCAAAAACACGGATACGGATAAAGAACGAGCTTCCTGATATAATTATGGGCGTGGATGAATTATCAGATACCATAACTTTCCTTGGTACGGCGGGTGCCCGTTTTGTGGTGACCAAGCAGTTTCTGGCTTCAGGCGGAGCCTGGCTTAATCTGGGTGGTACCGAGATACTTCTTGACCCTGGCCCTGGCTGTCTAGTCGGAGTTACCAGGAGAAAGCTCGACCCTGCCAAGCTTAAGGCTATTATCCTGTCTCATAAACACCTTGACCATTCTGGTGACATCAATATCATGATTGAAGCCATGACTGAGGGAGGTTGGAGGCAGAGGGGCATAGTCTTTGCCCCATCCGATGCTCTGAATAAGGACACTGTCATTCTTCCTTATTTACAAAGCTATCCACAGAGTATAGAGATTTTGTCTGAAGGCAAGTCTTATTCTGTCGATGGTATTACTTTTGAAACTCCTGTCAGACATCATCATTTGGTGGAGACATATGGCTTTGTCTTTACAACACCGAGGCATACCTTTTCCTGGATTATCGATACCAAGTATTTTGCTGAATTGCCTGGTTACTATCGAGGCGAGTTATTAATCATAAATGTAGTTATGCTGGAGGCCAAGGCTCCGGTTGACCACTTGTCTATTCCTGAGGCCAGGCAGATAATTGAAGAGGTGAAGCCGAAGGCTGCCATCCTTACTCATTTCGGCATGTCACTGTGGCGGGCTAAGCCATGGGAATTAGCTGAGCGGTTAAGCCAGGACACGGGTGTTTTAGTTATCGCTGCCCGCGACGGTATGAAATTTGACTTAGCACGGTTGGAGGAGATATAAAGGATGAAGGAAGGTTTTCTGAGGTGTGCTGGAAAGGATGCCTCTTTGCTTATCTAGAATCGCTGAAACGTCCTTTTCTCAAGCTGGGTAGGGAAATCAGCAAATGAAATATTACATAAAGTGAGAAGGCGAATAACAGTAAGCCTATAAGCAAAGCCAGGAAAAGAAACCCAAGCATGAAGGCAGGCAGCGTTAGCCATGAAGAAATTTCTGAGAATTTTTTAGTTTTAATAAAACTGAGGCGGTTATTTACCCAGATAAAGCCCTGGTTGAGAAGCTGTGGAGGAGTTGTCACTGGAAATCTTGATTGATTATCTATCTCTTTCATTAGTAGCTAATTATAGCTAAGGGGAGGTGGCGAAGTCCAATCTGGAGGAGCGATGCCTGAATATTATATCGGGACTAGTGGCTGGCATTATGACCACTGGAAAGGGCTTTTTTATCCTGAAAAACTGGCTAAACCAAAGTGGTTGGAATTTTACGCTCAGCATTTCTTCACCGTGGAGCTCAATAATAGCTTCTACCGTTTGCCTTCAGAAGAGGCTTTTGTTAACTGGCGGGAATCATCACCCGAGGGTTTTGTCTTTGCCGTCAAGGTAAGCCGCTTTATCACTCATATAAAAAGGCTGAAGAATGTGGAGGAGCCGTTAGGGAATTTCCTGTCTCGAGCTGACTTCCTGCAAGGCAAGCTAGGTCCGCTCCTATATCAATTGCCGCCTAATATGAAACGTAATGATGAGACCTTAGAGGCCTTCCTGGCTATCTTGCCCCATCAATATCGCCATGTCTTCGAGTTTCGCCATGAGTCCTGGATTGACGATAGCGTCTTTAGCCTTCTAAGGCGACATAATGTTGGCTTATGTGTCTTCGATATGCCTGACTTCACCTGCCCGCTAGTGGCTACGGCTGATTTTGCCTATATCCGATTTCATGGCAGTGCTGGATTATACGCAAGCTGTTACAGCGATGAAGAGCTTTGTGATTGGGCAAAGAGGATTGCTGAAGTAGGGCAAAGCCTGAAGGCAGTCTATATCTACTTCAACAATGATGCTGAAGCCTATGCGGTGAAGAATGCTGAAGTGCTAAGGCAGATGCTAAGGGGATAATCATAGTTTAGAAATGTAGGGATAGGTGTTTGACCTGTCAGAAACTCACCCTCACCCTGGCCCTCTCCCGTCAAGGGAGAGGGAAAAGAAACGAAGGGTGGCACTATGTTCAACCGCAAAATTGCTTACAGTTCTCCCACCCCTAGCGGGAGGAAGATAGAGGGAGGGGGAAAGATGCGGACAGACCTGAAGGTCTGTCCCTACTGAACTGGTGAGTTGAAATACGTTATTGTTTCTTAAAGGCTTTACTGCCGATTGCGAAAAGAAGGATACCCAGGCCAAGCAGGAGCAGAGCTACGGGACAGGGTAAAGGCCACCCAAAGAATGGATTAGGTATGCCGGAGAATATCATTATTGAGTCTGCAATTAGCAACACGCTACCTATTATTAGAAGCCATTTCGATGCAGTTAACATAGTTTGCCTCCTCCTCTGATTATACTAGGATTGTCAATAGCCTTGTCGACGGAGTATCACAGATATTCCTTAATTTTCTCAGCCAGCTTATGGGTTATTCCTTCCACCGCCGCTAGCTCATCTATTGATGCCTCTTTGATGCCGTGCACCGAGCCGAATTTCTTTATTAAGGCTTTTTTGCGCTTGGGTCCGATTCCGGGAATACTATCGAGGACGGAGGCTATGCCTTTCTTGTGCCGCAGTCTTTGGTGATAGCCTAAGGCGAAACGATGGGCTTCGTCTCTAATTCTTTGAAGCAAGTGAAGCGCTGCGGAGGTTTGAGAAATATCAACTGGTTTAGATTTCCCCGGAATGAATACCTCTTCTCTTTCCTTAGCCAGGCTGGCAGTTGGAATGGAGTCGAGCTCTAATTCCCTCATTACTTCCAGAGCAGCATTGAGATGGCCTTTGCCACCATCAATAAGAACAAGGTCGGGGACTATTGACCACCTGTCCTCAGCAGCCGTGAATCTTCTAAAACGTCGTCTCAGCACCTCCTGTATCATAGCATAGTCATCGATGCCGCCTACTGTCTTAATCTTAAAGCGTCGGTAATTAGCTGGCCTGGGTATCCCTTTATCAAAAACGACCATGCTACCTACAGCTAAACTGCCTCGAATATTGGAGATGTCATAGCCCTCTATTCTTATTGGGATTTTTGGTAGGCAAAGCCTGTCCTTCAATTCCTCTAATACAGTGGTGGGTTCGGCGATTGCTGATTGCTTGACTTGATATAGGTTTAACCCCTGGCGGGCATTCTCGGCGACTATATCCAGTAGCTGCTTCTTAGCTCCTTGGCGTGGCACATGCAGCTTGACCGGTGCTCCTCTCTGATACTGTAGCCACTTGGTAATAACTGCTGGCTCATCAACCGGATATTGGAGTAAGATTACAGGCGGTATTGGTGAGGCCGAGGTATAGTACTGTTTAACGAAGCTGCCCATTATTTGACCTGGTTCTTCGTCTCGGATGCCATCTACTAGAATATAATCCCGGCCAATAAGTTTATTATTGCGGATGAAGAAAATCTCTACATAAGCCAGGTCTTTGGTCTGTGCCAGGGCAATGACATCCTGTTCACCTTTTACTGTGATAGCAATCCGTTGTCCTTCAATAACCCTTTCTATGGCTTGAATTTGGTCGCGAAGCAAGGCTGCTTTTTCAAATTGTAGTTGCTGCGAAGCATTTTTCATTTTGTGCTTGAGTTCCCGAAGCACTAGCTCTTGTTTGCCTTCGAGGAACAGGATAACCTGTCTTATTACTTCGTCATAGTCTTCTTTGCTTACAGCACCGATGCAAGGACCCAGGCAGCGATGGATGTGATATTCAAGGCAGGGCTTGGAATCTGCCCCGGTTATAACTTTATTACAAGAGCGAAAGGGAAAGATTTTTCTTATTAACCTTAACGTTTTGTGTACTGAACCAGCACTGGCAAAAGGACCGAAATATCTACCTTTATCTTTATGGAAGCGTCGAGTAATGCGGACGCCAGGCCAATCATTATCGAGGTCTATCTTAAGGTAGGGAAAGGTTTTGTCATCTTTCAAGCTCACATTGTAGCGAGGTCGGTATTTCTTAATCAGGTTGCACTCCAAAATGAGTGCTTCCTGCTCAGAATCGGTAACTATAGTCTCAAAGTCGCTTATCCTGGCTACTAGCCGTTGAAGTTTTGGTGGTAAATTAGTACCAGAACTAAAGTAAGACCTTACCCGGTGGTAAAGACTGGCTGCTTTACCAACATAAATAACCTTGCCTTCGTTATCTTTGAACAGGTAGACCCCAGGCCTTCTTGGAAGGGCTTTTAGCTGTGTCTGAATTGGCATTGTCATCACAGTTCAATTTATTGTAACATTGGAGATGAAGGGAGACAAAAAGTTTCAAAGATTTCTCTCTTCTCTATTTATTTAAGTAGCTTCACTTAGTGATGTTATGTTAAAATAAAGGGGTATACAAAATGGAAGAAGATATAAGGTCTTTTCTTGATTACCTGGCCAGGGAAAAAAGATACTCCCCGAATACCTTAGCAGCTTACAATAGTGATTTGAATCAGCTAGCTGCTTATGCGAAATTCGAAGGCTCGAGAGGGGGGCGTGACCCTTCTGGGGTTGCGTTAAATGCCGGGCTTCTATCGGGTTACATACGTAATCTAAAAGAAAGAAACTACACGGCGTCCACAATAGCTCGCAAGATAGCTGCAGCCAAATCTTTCCTTAAGTTTATGGTAGATAAGGGGAAGCTGAGGGGTGACTTGGCACCGAATTTGGTCTCACCGCGAGTAGACAGACCTTTACCCCGACCTTTGTCTATTTCTGAAGTTCGTCGTTTGCTGTCAGAACCAGCAAAGCTTTCTACTGCGGAAGCAAAGAGAGATAAGACGATGCTGGAGTTACTTTATGCTACCGGCTTAAGGGCCAGTGAGCTAATGGCATTAAACGTGGAAGATATCGACTTGAAAGCAGGTAGTGTCCGTTGTTACGGTCGAAACTCCAGAGTTCGATTTGTTCCTATCGACCAATATATAATACAGGTAGCTAGAGAATATTTAGATAACTTTCGTCTTGACTTGTTGAGTGATGAAAAGGAGGTGGCTTTGTTTCTCAACCGCAGGGGTGAGCGGCTTACCCGGCAAGGTTTCTGGCAAATCATCCAAGGCTATGCTGATAAAGCTGGAATCAGTGCTAAAGTCACCCCGCGTAGTCTACGCCATAGCTTTGCCGTTCATAAACTAAGGGGTGGTGCTGACTTGCAGTCTGTTCAGAAGCTTCTGGGACATGCTCATATCTCAACTACCAGAGCTTATAAGCAGGTAGGGCTTTATCCTTGAGTTAGAGTCAGAGAGCAGCTCAGTTTTCCTTGATGGTAGCAGATATATTATAATAAGAGGTTTTATGGAGCAGGAATATGTCAAAAAAATCACGACGAGTCAGAGCTAAACGCAGGACTGCTGCTAATTTAGCAAAAAGAGTGCCCATTGAACGTGTTCCAATCCGCCAGGCACCGCCTGAGTCCAATGCCTCAGCGCCTTCGGTTCAACCCTCCTTATCTTCAGTGCAGACAACTCGCTATCAATATGTATTGCCTGAGCTACGGCGTATTGGTATTATTGCCGGCGCTCTGCTTCTAATCCTTATTGTGTTGACATTCATACTGGGTTAAAGTTTCAAGGTAGTACATGCGTGGGTTTAGATACAGCCCGAGCTAGATTAGTTGGATACCTGAGCCAAGAAATCAGTGATAAGCGTGTGCTTGCAGCTATGGCACACGTGCCTCGTGAGCTTTTTGTATCACCAGATTGTTACCACTCGGCTTATGACGATATACCTTTAAGCATTGGTTTTGGGCAGACCATTTCCCAGCCTTTCATCGTGGCTTTGATGACCCAAGCTTTAAAGCTCAAAGGTAGCGAAAAAGTGCTGGAAATAGGCACTGGAAGTGGCTATCAGACGGCAATATTGGCCGAACTGGCCAAATGGGTAGTTAGTGTTGAGCGTATTCCCCAACTAGTAGAGTCAGCTAGACAGGTTCTAGGCAAGCTGGGTTATACCAATATTGAAGTTCATATGGCTGAGAAGACTTTAGGTTGGGTGGCTGGAGCTCCCTATGATGCTATCATAGTTACTTCCGGTGCACCCCATGTTCCTGATGCACTCCTTGAGCAATTATCTGTAGGTGGAAGATTGGTTATCCCGGTGGGTTCAAGATGGGAGCAGGACTTGCTTAGGGTTACTAAGAAAAAAAAGAGGAATGTAGTTGAAAATTTGGGTGGTTGCCGTTTTGTGCCTCTCATTGGTGATGATGCCTGGGAAAACTAACATTTATCGAAGTATATAGCATCTATGTGAACTCATAATTGAGAACTTGTCCCTCTTGGGCATCGATTTCTATCTTGAAGTCGTACTTATTTGCAGTTTTGGGGATAATGAAGCGGTCGACTAAACTTCGGGAAGACATGGTAATTTTACCTTGTAATTGGTGTATTTGAACATCGTCTTTAACAATTAGCTGGCTATCGCCGAAGTCAACTCTAGATTGGAAGTATTTGGTAAGCAAAAACTTTTCAGCTATCTGTTGCGCCTCAGCTTTAGTTAGGAGTTTCTTGCTTTCACCCATTTCGGTATTTCTTCACTGTATTATCGTGCTAGTAGTATAGCTGCCGCAGTCAGCGGCAGATACCTCTTGTGCATTAAAGCTCAGGCCTGCGTCGTAGTGTCTCTGCTAAATTCAATGGCATAACCTTGTGCCTTGGTGTCTCATACACTGTAACTATATTCTTAAAGTTGACGAACTCTCGCCGTATGGCAGCAATCTCCTCAGGCGGCAGAGGCTCTACCCTGCAGGGGCGGAGGGGCGTATTAAGCTGCACCTCGTCTGGCGAAATTTCAGCAGCTATCATTGCCATTTCTGAGGCATAGTCCCTGTTGGCTTTGGTGAACATCATCTGGAGAGCTAACTTGCCCTTATATTTGTCCCTGAATTTTTTAATACTAGCCACTATCTCGGTGAAATGCAAACCAAGCGCTGGTCTGTTTATTAAGGTAAATAGCTCCTCATTTGGCGCATCTAGTTTTGCCACTACTACATCGGTTTTAGTAAGCTCGCGGCGCACATCCTCCCTGGACATTAGGGAGGAGTTGGTCAGTACTGCTATTGGGAGCTGCATAATTGACCTAACTACTTCTATGGCTCGCCCCAGATTGCTAGCTAAAGTTGGCTCTCCTGTACCGGAGAAGGTAGCATAGTCGGCCTCTATTTTTGTGATTGCCCCAAGCTCTTTGCTTAGCTGAGCCAGGTTGACGAATTCTCTTCGTTCACTCAGAAGGTGGACAGTTTTCCCTAACTGGCAATAGGTGCAATTGAAAGAGCAGGTCTTTTCTTTGACGGATAGAAGGTCTATGCCCAGCGAACTGCCTAGCCGCCAGGAGGGAACAGGTCCATAAATGATTGACATTGTTATGCCTCAACTCCCAACTCTAAATATCCGATGGTAGTCCCTTAGCCTCACGGTTTTTGTTCTTTCCTAAGGAAAATCTCCAGGCTCTTGATGTTTTCTATCCCTTTTAAGCTAGAGACCATGGCGATAAGGGTATTAGTAATGATTTCCTTGGGGAAGGCACTTAGCGATATAGGGCTATTGTTTACATAAATAGAAGTTCGTTCCCTTTGAGGCTTTATGAAGCCTTTTTCCAGGAGGTCGGCCAGGCCTTTAATGTCTTGCAAAGAGAACTGTCTGGTTTTGGTTTCAAGTGGTTCATCGGTGGCTATGGCTATGAGTTTCCTGAGGCTGCTAAGCGGTGGTCCAACTTCCTTGCGGTGGGCCTCTATCTTAGGCGTGTTGCTTTGCTTAAATCCTTCGGCGAGGATAATATCATAGTCTTCTCCAAAGAGGCGGGCTATGTCATCGAGGCCAACATCTTGTGTGGCAGGCTTGATTAGCACAATCTGGCCTGAGGAAGCGGTGGCTGTAGCTTCACTTCCAGCCTGAATATGCCGCCAGCTATCCTTGTCTGGTTTGTCAAAAGCTAATTCACGGCGAGCATGCTTGATGGTAGCTACTCGGTAACCCCTTGACTTTAGCTCCGGAATAAGCCCTTCTATAAGTGTGGTCTTCCCTGACTTCGATTTACCTACAATTGAAACTATGGGAGGCATTTTCCCTCTCCTTTCTAATGGTGCTTATGTACTTAGTATTTCCTAGCCGCAATTACGGTGAAGCCGGCATCGGGAGAAAAGCCCTGTTGTGGGGACTCTGTATGCTCTACTTTGTTAGGCTTTTGAAACAGTGTTGAAATAACCTTTTCGATTGAAAAACCAGCCTGCATGAGGAATGCCTCAAGCTCTGCGTAGTTGTAGAAGGTAGCGTGCTTGTAGAAATGGTGCGCTTTCGCTCTCTTTAATTCATAGAATTTCCCCCAGGGACTTTCTCGCAGCACTAAGCCGAGTACTATATGACCACCCTCGCTAATAAGGAGGCGATTAGTCTCCATTAGAACTTTCAAAGGTGAATCTACAAAACACAGGGTGACAATGAGGAATACTGCACCGAAGGTATTGTTCTTAAAGGGAGCTGCTTCTCCTCTACCAAGAAAAGCATTTGTACCTCGATTTTTGGCTATCTTAAGGAGCTCGATTGATGGGTCTAGCCCGTTCTCTATTCTTAGGGCTTGGGCAAAACGGCCGCTGCCTACCCCAATTTCAAGCCAGGGCTTTGGCAGCGGAGACAGAACTTGCTGCAAGGCTTGAATTTCTATAGAGAAGATGAGCTCCCCTTTATCTTCGAACCACGAATCGTATTGCGAAGCCATGGAATCGAAGACAGAAATCTTTGGCGTTAATGTTTCCTGTAGGCCTTTTTCCATGGCTCGTTTTTCAAGGCCAGGTAATCCTGAATTGCCGCTTTAACGGTGTTCGTTGCTAACAGAGCGCAGTGAAGGCTGTCCTCAGGTAGCCCCCCCAAAGCTTCTAAGATTTTACTTTGATTGATAGCCGACGCTTGGACAATATTCTTAGCTTTAATCATTTCTGTTGCCATGCTGCCACAGGCGATACTTGTGCCGCAGCCGTCTGTCCAGAAGGTAGCATCCTCTACCTTGTTGCCATTTACCTTGAGCCATATTTCCATAGTGTCGCCGCAAGGACCTGTTACAGAACCAAAACCATCAGCGTCAGGAATACTGCCTACGTTTCGGGGATTCATAGCATGGTCGATGACCGTTTCGGTATATACCTGCCTCATCCCCTCCATTATCTGGTTCTCCAGCTCATCAAACTCTGCAGTCATCTCTGGTCTCCGTGAGCACTCTATGTCTGTTTTGCTTTGAGGGGTAGCGCGGTGATGAAATTCTGGCTAAGGGTATCAAATACATCTGAACTATAGCGTTCTAGCTCACCCTTGTCGCAGAGCTGAGCTAGCTCGGGGTCGATAGGTATTTGTGCTAGAAGTGGTGCACCGGCTGTCTTTGCCATTTCCTCACTCTTACTCTTGCCAAAGAGCTCTAATCTTTTCCCCGAATCAGGCAGAGTGAAGTAGCTCATATTCTCCACTACACCTATAATAGGGACATTCATTTGTTGAGTCATTTTTATTGCTTTCCTTACTACCATCGCTGCCAGCTCCTGTGGACTGAATACTATAACCGCCCCAGATACTGGGAGAGACTGCATTACAGTCAATGGAGCATCAGCGGTGCCTGGTGGCAGGTCGACTATGAGGCAGTCGAGCTTACCCCAGAGCATGTCTTCCCAGAACTGCTGAATAGCTTTGCCGATAAGAGGGCCGCGCCAGATAACTGCATCATCCTCATGTTCCAGAACAAGGTTAATGGACATGATGTTAATGCCCATTTTAGATAATACTGGCAGGATACCAGTATCACTGCCGCTGGGGCGGATGCCACTCAAGCCGAACATTGTGGGGATACTGGGGCCAGTAATGTCAGCGTCGAGGATACCAACCTCCTTACCCTGGCGGGCAAGCGCAATGCTGAGTAGTGCTGCCACAAGGGATTTGCCCACGCCCCCCTTACCACTCATTACAGCAACCACATAGTGGACATCATTGAGTTCTTTGGGCTTAGCCTCTATAAAGTTAACATTTACCTCATTCACCCCTGGCAGTTTCTTTATAACGTCGGTGGCTTTGGCCTTGAGCCAATCTTGAGCGTCCGGGTTCAAAGCTGCAGAGGCAAGGGTGATATTGACTTTTTGGTTGGAGACAGTGATTTCGCGGACTAAATTCAGTTTCACCAGGCTGCGCATAGAACCTGGAACTAGTACTTCTTCTAGGCTTTCTCTTATCTGTCCTTCAGTTGGCATAGGTTGTTTTTTCTCCTATCTCTTTTATCCTAGTGGTCACAAATGTTATTGCCTGTGGCTAATTTGCCGCCTATATAGTCTAGAACTGCCCTCGCAGGGTCGCCCTCTAGAACACCAATAATGACTTCGATGCGATTCTGTCTGAACAGGTCTTGTGCTCGGGAGCCCATGCCGCTGGCTATGATGACAGAGGCTCCCTGCTCTGCCAGCCATGTTGGAAGCAGCCCGGGCTCATGCCCCGGGGAAGCGATAATTTCCTTGTCTACAATTTCTTTCTTCGCCTCATCAACATTGAAGAAGGCGAATTGTTGGCAATGGCCGAAGTGTGTAGCTATCATTTCATCGGTTACTGGAACTGCATATCTCATCCCTGACCTCCATAGTTTAATTTCGGTATATTTAACTGCAATTTTTAACTTTCGTCGCCCAGGTTTAGTTAATCCAGCTTTATCTCATACCTTGGCTTGCCTTCCTCTAGATTTATTATGAGTTTGACCTCTTTCCCGTCGGCAAGGTATTTTTCGGACTCATCGCGAAGCTTTGTTAACTCTGGTGATTTTAGCAATGATATAAGGGCTTCAAATCTTTTCTCAAGCTTTTTCCCTTCTTTAGTTTCCCGCGTTGGCTGCAGTTATAGTCATAAATTAGCATTGCGCCTCTCCTTTACATCTTTAGAAAAGCCTGTTCAGCGGCGTTTACAAGCTGGTAAACTATAGGCGAGGCAGTAAGAGCCGGATGTGTACCTACTTGCATATTAGCTACCTGATCAGCTGTCATTTTGTTTGCTACAGCGGTCGCCATTATGTTCGCTATTTCACCAGCGGTCATACCTCCACAGGCTTCACCACCTATTAGTCTTTCCGATTTCCTATCAAAAATGAGCTTGGTCTGTAATTGTTTGGCACCTGGCATTCCTCCAGGGTGCTTGTCCACAGCCGCCGCCTCTCCAATAACGGTATCGAAGCCCTCCTGTCTAGCTGCTCTCTCAGTTAGCCCAGCTACACCAATGCTAACATCGGCAACAGAAGTAGCGAAAACACCCAAAGTGCCCTCGTTCTTTCGGCGTGGCTCGAATAGGTTAATGGCAGCCAGCCTGGCTTCCCTTGTGGCTATAGAGGCGAGGCGTAGCCCGCTTGGCTTCCCTGTGAAAAAGGAGACTTTCTCGGCACAATCTCCAGCAGTCAATATATTAGGGTCACTGGTTCTCATGTATTCATCAACCTTTATCCCTCTTTGTTCGCCAATCGCTAGCCCTGCTTTTTGAGCTAGCTCGGTATTGGGCACCGCACCTATGCCCAAGATAACCAGGTCTGTTTCTAACCGTTCACCATCGGAAAACTCGATATATTCTACCTTACCAGCACCCCCAATCGATTGTGCTGTCTTGTTGGTTAGGACCTTTGTTCCTCTTTCTTTAAGGGCATTCTCAACAGTGGTGCAAAATTCCTCGTCACAGGCAAGGAGGAGGCAGTGTGGAAGCATTTCTACTATGGTTACATTTAATCCTCTCTTGCCGCACTCGTCGGCAAATTCAACGCCGATGAATCCACCCCCAATTACCACCACATTCTTGGCTCCGCTTAAAGCTTTCTCCAATCCCTGGAGATATTTAATATCCTTCTTGACAGAGAAAACATTGTCCATGTCAACTCTAGGGATTCGTGGTATTACAGGAAAGGAGCCGGTTGCTATTATTAATTTATCATAGGCTATGGTTTTACCACCTGCGGTAGTTACTGTCTGTGATTTTCGGTCTACAGAGGTGGCTTCATCTATTACCAATTCAGCATTTCCTAAGAGTGCGTCTGGTATTACATTCTTATCCACAGCACCCAGAGTGCCATAAATGTATGGAATGCCACAGGGAACCAGAACCCTCTCCTCTTTGCGGATAACAGTTATTTTCCCTACCTTGTGGTGTCTTTGGGCAACAATGGCTGCCTCGGTACCAGCGGCGCTGCCCCCAATTATAACCACTTTGGCGTCATTCATTGCTATTATTCCTCATTTGATTAATTCGGTTGATTTGACCTGCTCAGGGAACAACCTAGCACATAGTTTACTAGATTTGGCTGATGGGTTCAAATGCAACTAAGTAGCGCCCTTTTTGTTCAGGCTTTTCTCAGGGCATAAGGATTTGGGCTTGCCCGTTTAGCAAAGACTTTCGGCTGGGTTGGGAATCATAAGGGGGCATGCTCAAGAAGCGTATTGTACTAAGACTGTTGACCCAATCAGTCGTTACTTGGTAAGCGCTGTAAAGGATAGCCTAACTTGATATCTCTCTGATTACTTCGCCATCAGCGGAGATGAGTCGGATAGCCAGTGGCATTTGACCTAGGGCGTGAGTTGAGCAGGAAAGGCAGGGGTCATAGCAGCGAATAGCAGCTTCGACTCGATTAAGGATGCCTTCGGTGACTTTGCCATCCTTTATATACTCTCTGGCTACTTCATACACAGCTTGGTTCATGGCAGCATTATTGTTGCCGGTAGCTATAATGAGGTTAACCTTAAGAATTTTTCCAGTATCATCTATCCAGTAGTGATGGAACAAAGTCCCTCGGGGAGCTTCAAGAACGCCTACCCCTTGCTCATTAAGTGTGTTGGATGTTGTCTGAGTATCTGTTGAAAGGATGTCCTTATTCTCTAAGAGCTGCTTGGCTCTTTCAGCTGCGTAGAGTGTTTCAATTAAACGGGCATAGTGATAATACATCGAGCCTTCTACGAGCCCGTTTTTGTTCCCTAATTTCTTGAAATTCTTCAGTTCATTATTAGCTAAAGGTGTAGATATTCCCTCACTGACATTAAGCCGACCAAGGGGTCCAGCCCGGTAAGTCCCGCCGGGATAACCCAAGCTCTTATAAAAGGGAAACTTGAGGTAAGACCAATCCTCGACGTATTCACTGATGATATCAAGATAATTCGAAGGCTCAAATTGGTCCTCAAGGACAATACCTTTTCGGTCAAGCAGCCTCAGCCTGCCATCATAGAGTTCCAGGTTGTTGTTTTTGTCTACCAGGCCAAGATAACCTGTGGGGAAATTAGCGAAGCTAGCTACCAGGTCTCCATTTTGACTATGGTAATCCTTGATTAGCTCTAGGGCAAATTGAATGTCGGAAATAGCTGAATCTGTCTGCTTAAGCAGTTCATCCCGGTCAGCGATAGATAATGCTGAATTCACGCCACCGGGTATAGCACTGTTGGGATGAACTTTTTTGCCACCTAACTTTTGTATAATAGTTTGCCCAAAGCTGCGCAGCTTTACTCCTTTTGTAGCAATCTCTGGTTTATCAGCAATGAGTCCAACAACATTTCGTTTTGCTGGGTCAGCATCCATGCCAAAGAGCAAATCGGGGCTAGCTAGATGGAAAAAATGGAGACTATGAGATTGGATAAACTGTCCCATGTGCATCAATTCGCGCAGCATTTTGGCAGTTGGCGGTATTTCTACGCCTATAATAGCATCGCAAGCTTTAGCTGAGCCCAAATGGTGACTTACCGGGCAGATGCCGCAGATTCTGGGAGTGATGACTGGCATCTCCCAAAACATTCTGCCTTCACAAAACTTCTCAAAGCCCCGAAACTGGGTAACATGAAATCTGGCAGAATCCACATTGCCTGCTTTGTCCAGTTGGATAGTTACCTTGCCATGTCCTTCAACTCGGCTAATTGGGTTTATCTCAATCGTTCTTTTACCTTGGGAAACCATCTTTTCACCTCTTTTAGTCAAAACGCATCATTTCGCTAGATAGCACCGGAATCCTACCAGCTAAAAGCTCAGTTAAGGCATATTGAATAGCTTTAGCTTCTGGAGGACAACCTGGCACATAGCAATCGACCTTAACCACCTGGTTTACTGGCTTTACCTGCTCCAGGAGTGCTGGGACTCCTGGTGGGCAGGGTATTTTGCCTTTATAAGTACTTTCAGTCTCGATATAGCAACGTTTCAGGACTTCTTCTTTGTCAAAAGTATTGCGCATAGCACATACTCCGCCGAAGCAAGCACAATCGCCCCAGGCCATGAGAATTTTGCAATTAGCCCTTAAGTCCTTCAGCGTTTCCTCCTCTTCGGTATTCCCTACAGAGCCTTCTACAATACCGACGTCTACCGGCGAGAATTTTTTTATGTCCGTTATAGGACTCCTGGTAAATTCGACAAGCTTGGATAGGTCAATTATTGCCTCGTCAATGTCTAAGAAGGACATATGGCAGCCAGAACAGCATTCTAGCCAAGCTGTAGCTATTTTAATCTTTGCCATATTACTAACTCCTTGTAGTTACTTATTCCTTAAGCGCCTTGGAGATTTTATGGATTATCTCCCAGTCCTGTTTTACTCCGCCAGGAGGCTGTAAAAGACGGGAGGCTGACTTAACCGTACCATCTAGCGTTGTGTAGCTGCCCTCTCTTTCTGCCCAGGTTGGTGAGGGTAAAACCACATTGGCTATGGAGGTGGCGGGAGACAAATAGCTAGCTTGCACAACCACAAATTCCATCCGTTTAAGGCTATCCAGCAATCTTGGTTCATCAACATAATCATCAGCTAGCAGAAGGTAGGCTGCCTTGACGTTGTTCTTAGTTATGCTGTTGAGGATAGAATTTTGTGAGTTTGCCAGACCCATATCCCAGGCTCCTCGGCTATTTCCTTTAGGTTTCAGAGATATAATTCTCGGCTTTCCTCTGTCTTGGCTTCCGGCGATAGCTGCTAGGTTGAGGAGAGACATTATTAGTTCAGGATTTCTATATCGCAGGATGCCTTTTCCGTAGATAATAATGCCGTGTTGAGATTTGGCGAGCATTTCAGCAGCTCTGTAAAGGGCGTCGGTGTTGATGCCAACTTCCTCGGTAGCTTGTATCACATTAATATCCTTAACTGAGGGTGCAATTCTCTTCAAGTCTATAGAATCTTTAGCAAAATCTTTATCAATAATAGCCTTAGTCAAGGCGTTGATAGTAAGTTCCTCTTTACCTTCTGGGGGTTTTAACCATACAGATGTGCGGGAGGAGAAAACATTTCGTAGCGGGTCGACAAGGATGAGATTTGCCCCATTCTTGGTCACCGCTCGGAAAATATAAGAGCCAACTACAGGATGGCTTTCAAGTGGGTTGGCACCAGCTAGTAGGATAGTGTCAGCTTTAAGTATTTCCTCTAGCGAAGTTTCGATACTCAGTTTTGCTCCATCTTGGAATTTGGTAATGCCTTGGGTAATGACTCGATACTCATCTCCATCGAGAGTATCGACTAGCTGACTGCCCAGGGTATCAGCCATGAATTTCCTAAATGCTTCCAGGGATTCGTTACAGGCTTGGCTCGAAGCTAAACCGGCAATGCTACCGTTACCAGGGTGCGACTTTAGTTCGCTAAACTTTTTGTTTATCTTATTCAATGCTTCGTCTAAAGAACAGGCCTCAAGCTCACCTTGACTATTTAGTACCATGGGACCGGTAACCCGATTGTGTCTATCATAAAGCTGTTCAAAGCGTCCTTTATGGCAAAGTAGCCCCCGGTCGTTAGCAAGCTCGGGGCTGTCGATTCTTACTAACCGGTTGTCCTTGACCAAGGCGTCGATTTCGCAGCCAACTCCACATAGGGAGCATACGCTGTGGACTTTTATGCATTCTACGGGCCTGCCTTTGTAGGCACTGGACTTGGTATAAATTGCCCCGGTGGGACAAACTTGAGCACAAGCTCCGCAAGAAATACAAGATGACTCTCCTAAAGGTTGGTTAAGGTCAGCACAAACGAGAGTTTTCCAACCACGGTGACCAAAATCAAGCGCCTGAACACCGGTGATTTCATTACATGTCCTGATGCATCTCCCGCATAATATGCAGCGGTTATGGTCTATGACCAGATAGTTATTTACCGAGTCTACTGGCAGTGGCGGCCAAGAATAGTGATAGCGCACATTATCCATCTGATATTGGTAAGCCAGATTTTGTAATTCACAATCACCGCTGGCTACACAATAAGCACATAGGTGGTTACGCTCGGCGAAAAGAAGTTCCAAAATCAGGCGGCGGCATTTCTCTAGTTTCTCAGTATGTGTTTGAATTACCAAACCATCCCGCGCTGGGTAGGTGCAAGCGGGGACAGGTTTTCTCTCCTTCTCGATTTCGACCAGGCACATACGGCACGCCCCGACATCGGTTAACCCTTTGAAATGGCAGAGGGTTGGGACATCGATTCCGTTGGCCTGGCAGATGTCGAGAACAGTATCGCCTTGTTTTCCCTTAACCTGTTTATCGTTGATTGTCAATGTTATCTCGTTCATTACCTATTCTCCTACCTCCAGGTCGCATCTCAGGCATCGGCTGGCCTCTTCCATGGCTTCCTTTTGACTGTAAGGTAACACTGTCTCTTTAAAAGAAGCCTTCTTGTCAGCCGTGGGGATCTCAGCAATTGTCACCCTGCTTCTCTCCTGGGTCTCCTCCTCAGTAGGGGGCACAGATGGAATGGTTATGGGTTTGTAACCATTGCGCTCTACTAGAGGCGAAAGCTCTTCTCCTCGCAGGCATCTCTTTATGGAGGAAGCTGCTCTTTGTCCGGCAGCAACTGCTTCGATTACTGTCGCTGGGCCTGTGAAAGCATCTCCCCCTGTGAAAACCCCTTTGCGGTTGGTAACAAGGGTTCGAGGGTCAGCTACTATTGTTCCCCTCTTTGCTACACCGATTCCATCGCCTTTCAAAAAGGAAGTGTCTGGCCTTTGACCTATAGCCTCGATAACTGTATTGACATCTATTGTATACTCAGACCCTTCAACGGGAGAAGGGGTCTTCCTGCCACTCCTGTCGAACTCCTTTAGCTCCATGCGGATGCACTCGAGCCCAGAAACCTTGCCATCATTGCCCAAAATCTTGATAGGGGCTGTCAGGCAATGGAGTTGAATATCTTCTTCCTCGGCAGCCGTTATCTCCTCGGCTATCGCTGGCATATCCCTTTTTTCTCGACGGTAGAGGATGTGCACTTCTTTGGCACCTTTTCTTAAAGCCACCCTAGCTGCATCAACGGCGGAGTTGCCACCACCAATAACCGCTACCTTCCGTCCTACCTTTACTTCCTTTCCCAAATTAGCTTCTCTCAAGAAATCAGTGGCTTCGTAGACTTCTTTTAGGTCTTCGCCGGGGATTCCCATCTTCTCTCCTTTGTGAGCACCCGTAGCGATGAACACTGCCTGATATCCATCTTTCAATAAAGATTCAATATCGTCAACACGTGTGTTTAACTTTATATCTACCCCAAGCTTCTTAACAGCTTCAATCTCCTTTTTGAGGATGTCCTTAGGGAGGCGATACTCAGGAATGCCCACGGCGAGCATACCTCCGGCCACAGGGAGGGTCTCGAACACGGTAACCTGGTATCCTTCTTGGGCAAGGTCCCAGGCTGCTGATAACCCTGCCGGGCCTGCGCCGATAATGGCTATCCTCTCTGCCTTCTTGTCCTTTACCTCAGGAATGTATTCAATTCCATGCTCGAGGGCGTAGTCGGCGGCGGACCTTTTGAGATGCCTGATTGCTACCGGGTCGTCAACCTGGGCTCGCCGGCATTTGCTCTCACAGGGATGGTGACATACTCGGCCGAGGGTTAGGGGGAAGGGAAGTCGCTGCATAATCAAGCGATAAGCCTGTTCAAAATTCCCTTCCTTTATGAAAGCGATATAGCCAGGGATGTCGAGTCCTGCAGGGCAGGTATGTTGACAAGGAGACTTGAATAAAGCCTGGCAGACTGCAGCCGGGCACTTTTTGTCTATGATATGGGCCTCATATTCCTCTCTGAAATGGCGTAATGTGGTCAGGACCGGGTTGGGTGCTGTCTGTCCCAGACCACAAATTGAGGCCGAGGCAATCATCTCTGTCAGTTCTTCCAGTATGCTGAGATCTTCTATTGTCCCCTTGCCCTCACTAATCTTGGTCAGAATCTCAAGCATCTGTGGTATTCCTGTCCGGCAAGGAGTGCACTTACCACAGGATTCGTCTCTGGTGAACTGAAGAAAGAACTTAGCCACATCAACCATGCAGCTATCCTCGTCCATTACTACAAGCCCACCGGAGCCCATAATTGCGCCAAGGGCAGTGACTGCTTCGTAATCAACGGGAGTGTTCAAATACTCAATGGGGATGACACCACCGGATGGCCCGCCTATCTGCACTGCCTTAAATTTCTTTCCCTCAGGGATACCGCCGCCAATATCAAACACAATCTGTCCTAGGCTAGTCCCCAGTGGAATTTCAACCAGCCCGGTGTTGTTTACGTTTCCTACCAAGCACAGGGTCTTTGTTCCCTTGCATTTCTCATTACCCACGCTGGCAAACCAATCGGCTCCATTCAAAATAATCTGGGGGATATTTGACCAAGTCTCCACATTATTGAGGGTAGTTGGCTTGTTGAAGAGTCCTTTATTTGCCGGGAATGGCGGCCGCTGGCGTGGGTTTCCCCGCTTCCCTTCAATTGAAATCAAAAGAGCAGTTTCCTCTCCACAAACGAAAGCACCAGCACCGGGGAATATATCAATAGAGAAATTGAAGCCAGTGCCTAAAATATTCTCTCCTAAAAGGCCATATTCTCGAGCCTTGGCGATGGCATGGCTTAAAGTCTCAATAGCCAGGGGATACTCAGCACGGACATAGGCATAGCCTTGGCGAACATTGCCTATGGCGTAGGCTCCTATTGCCATTCCTTCAATTATCGAATGGGGGTTGCCTTCTAGAACAGCACGGTTCATATAAGCGCCGGGGTCACCTTCATCGCCGTTGCAGACTACATACTTTTCGTCTCCTGTGGCGCTACGGACAAATCCCCACTTTATAGCTGTGGGGAAGCCCGCCCCTCCTCGCCCTCTTAAGCCAGACTTTTTGATTTCCTCAATCACATCTTCCGGTTTCATCTCGGTCAGTACCTTAGCCAGAGCTTGATAGCCACCTCTAGAAATGTACTCATCGATGTTCATTGGGTCGAGGTCCTGGTTATGCATTATCCTTATCTCTTGAAGCTTAAGCAGGGGGTCATTGGAGTCCACTGTCCATTCCTCTACCGCTTTTTCCCCAATAAGATGTTGTTCAACAATCCTGGGGATTTTATCCTCAGAGAGGTCGGAGTAGATCACCTTCCCATTTTTGGGGTGAATAACCGTAGCCACAGGTTCTCGACCACACAACCCGATACATGCTGCTCTCAACACGACGACGTTTGTTAGCTTGCGGGCTTCTACCTCATGCTGAAAGGCTTCGAGAACCTTATTTGCACCTGAAGATATGCCGCATGTTCCCAGATGAACCTTGACCTGGGTTTTCTTTCCCTGTTCTGCCAGGTTTTTTTGAGCTTGCTCTTTTAAATTCAACAACTCTTTTACACATACAAGTGGCTTCATTTTACACTCTCCTATCGGTAGGAACTCAGGATGCTTTTTAGCTCGCTGGGTTTCACCTTTCTATGAACATCATCGCCGATGGCTATTACTGGAGATAACCCGCAGCAGCCGAGACACCTTACTGTTTCCAGGGAGAACTTACCATCAGGGGTAATTCCCCCGGGCTCAAGTCTAATATCTTTCTTCAAAGTATCAATAATTCTTTGTCCTCCCTTAACATAGCAACTGGTGCCCATACAGACCTGAATGACATATTTGCCCTTGGGTACCATGGTAAAGAAGCTATAGAAACTGACTATGCCATACACTTCGCTCAAAGGGATTTTTAAGTCCCTGGAGATTGTTTTCAGTACTGGTGGTGGCAGGTAACCAACAAGCCCCTGAGCCTGCTGCAGCACCCGGATCGTGGTACCGGATTGCCCGCCAGTATCGTCGATTACCCTTTGGATTTGCTGAAAAACCCTGCCGGCCATCCCTATACCCGTTTTTGCTTTTGTCGAAACCATGTCTACTTTCTCCAAAATAGGCCTCCTGAATCCGTGCAGCGTCAAATGGTAAGGGGGAAAGAGGGCTTACGATTTAAGCGCGTTTCTCCCTTTGTAGAACGTGAAACTGGTTCACTGTGCGCTGCATCTGTTTTAATATTTAACTTTCCTGATTGTCAAAGTGTAAACTAATCTAGCTCGAACTTATGCTGATGGGAAGTACCCATTTTCCAAATTTATCCTGTAGAACTACTGCGGCTGAACCGTATACTGCAGAGGCGCCACAGATAATTCCCTCTACCTATTTTAGCACTCTTGCTGAATGTCTGGATCTGAAAACCAGGGACATACCTACTGCTACAAAAGCGAGCACAGCGGCAATTGTAAACGCTGCGGTGTAGCTCTCTGTAGTATCATAGATATACGACCCCATAATGGGCCCCAGGATACCACCGACCCCGTAAGCTGTGAAGACTAACCCATAGTTGCCTCCGAGGTTCTTGGTGCCGAAAATATCACCTGTTGCCGTTGGAAATAAGGCAAAGTTGGCTCCATAGCAAAAACCCACTACTGCGACCGCGATGAATATTGTTATCAGGGTTACTGCAAAGTGGGGGAATACTAACATCATAACACCCTGTACCACAAAGAGAATAAGCATAGTCTTCGCGACGCCGATTTTGTCGGCAAGTGCCCCAGCTCCTGGTCTACCGCCAGCATTGAATGTGGAAAGAACGCCGGCAGCAAAAGCAGCGTATATGGCTGATATACCAAGCTCTTCAGTGTAAGCTGCAACATGGCCGATAACCATCAGTCCTGCTGATGACATGAAAACAAACATGAGCCACAGCATCCAGAATTGCCCTGACTTGATAACTTCTCCCAGACTGTAATCCCTTACTGTAGGCGCGGCTGAGGTAGTCGTTGCCTGAGGAAGTTTCCATCCTTTGGGCTTCCATTCTATAGGTGGGTTTCTCAGAAGGAAAGCGGAGAGGACAGAAACCGCAAGGAGTACAATACCTGTTATCAGAAAGGTCATCTGTAGTCCCTGGGTATCTATGGAGAGCCTCTGGAGAGGGGCAAACAATAGGGCACTCAGACCGAAGCCCCCGACGACAATTCCCACTGCCAAACCTGGTTTGTCTGGAAACCACTTCCTTGCTGCCGGGATAGCACAGGCATATCCTAGACCACAACCCGTTCCGGCTATGGCTCCGTAAGTAAGATACAGCCAGAAAGGACTTGCAAAATGTCCGATAAACGAGGCTAGAATAAACCCTAAACCGAGCAAAATGCCTCCTACTATGGCGACCTTCCTCGGCCCCATTTTATCCTGAGCTCTACCCGCAGGAATCATCATCAAGGCAAAGAACACTAGGAATGCCGTGAATGGCAAAGTGGCCGTTGTTTTTGTCCAGCCGAAAGTTTCCATCAATGGGCGAACAAAAACACTCCATGCATACACGATTCCCAGCATCAGATTTAGTAAGAATCCGCCACCAATAACAGTCCACCTATTAGTAGATGTCGCCAATGTCCGTCTCCTTTCGAATTTTTTTAGCAGCCCTTCTTATGAGAGGGGATGCTAGTTTAGGTAACTTAGACCCTTTTACTTACGAGATCATCCACAACGCTCGGGTCAGCTAAGGTGCTGGTATCACCCAATTCATTGACATCGCCAGCAGCAATCTTGGTCAGTATCCTTCTCATAATCTTGCCGCTCCTGGTCTTGGGCAGAGCATCAGCAAATTG